>Ga0307285_10000005_pt1 | contig 196184 bp, 189 predicted proteins | sample ER_DNA_139_FD_194476 | JGI IMG/M metagenome (GOLD analysis project Ga0307285, IMG submission 194476) | Bulk soil microbial communities from the East River watershed near Crested Butte, Colorado, United States - ER_DNA_139 | ecosystem: Environmental > Terrestrial > Soil > Floodplain | place... | reverse complement strand
CGATGTTCCTCACCGCCGAATACGAAGTCACGACTCCGACTCCGCTTTTCCCGACCCTGAAGTAACTGCGGGTCATCCCTGAATGCCCTATGGCCGCCGGTCCCCAAGGGATCGGTGGCCGTTTTGACTAGCGGCACCGGGTGCCCATTAACTATCGCAGTGCAGTTTTCGAAGCGATAGTCGGGAGTACCCAACCAGCAATCTGGTGACTTCGGCTTCTGGTACCTGCCGAATCGGGGTGGCGGCCGACGAATCAGTGGGCCAGCCTCCCTCGGTGGCTGCCCTTGCGGCGGCCTCTGAAATTCTCAACCGGCTTTAGCCGGAAGATCAAAGGAGAGAAATGAGAAATCTCAAGATGCTCGGGCTGGCAGTGGTCGCAGCCTTGGCCTTGACGGCGCTTCTGGGTGCCTCGTCTGCTTCGGCGGAGCGGCTGTGCAAAGTGGAAGGCCCGAAAGACTGCCTTGGACAGTACTACCCGGTAGGCACGAAAATCCATGCCCAGCTCAAGCCGGGGACTAAACTGTCGATCACCTACGGCTTTGTAACCCAGAGCTGTAAAGCCAGCACGCTGGATGCCGAACTGACCGACGCGGGCGGCGATCCCACGGCGGAATTGAACACCGAAGTGACGGCTGCAGTGACCGGATTCACGATGCAAGAATGCACCTACCCGTGGACGGCTGAAAGCCTGGGGACGCTGCGCCTCACGTGGGCCGGAAACAGCAAACAGTACTACAACGAGGAAGGGCTTCGTCTAGCGTATAAAGGCCCCGAGGGAACCTGCGTGATGCGCGGAGCGGGGGAGAATGCCGACGGGTCTCACCGCCTCCCCGGGAAATACCTGCTGGGTGGTGCGCCGGCAACGATCAGCGAGGTCAACACCGAATACCAGAAGGTTTCGGGCACCCTTGCCTGCCCCAAAGCGATGTTCCTCACCGCCGAATACGAAGTCACGACTCCGACTCCGCTTTTCCCGACCCTGAAGTAACTGCGGGTCATCCCTGAATGCCCTATGGCCGCCGGTCCCCAAGGGATCGGTGGCCAGGGGTCAAAACTCTTGTTATTTAGGGCGCGACGACGACTCCATCCCCCAGTGCCCCTCGCCATTTTCGGGCGCCCCTAGCTCGCCGGCTCGACGTCGCCGTAGACCTGGCAGATCAGGGCGGTCAATTCAGGCAGGTCCTGGGCAAACTGCTCCGGCCTGCCGGCGACGAGCGCACTTGACACAGCCTGGTCGATGACGCATACCATGAACTCCGCCGTTATAGGAGGTGGAGAGTGGCGAGACCTCGTGTCGCGGCACGCGCTGTCCAAAGCGCGGGAGAGGCGCTCCAATACTTCCCTACGTTTCCCCAGCGCATCCGCGCCCGCGATGTGGACCTCGCAGAAGATCGCTTTCGCGCGGGTGGGCTGCTCGACGACGTATGCCGCCAAGGTCTCGAGGGCTACCTGTATCTCCTGTCTCCGCATGCCCCGGGCGGCGGCGCGGGCGAGTTGAGCGTAGAGCCAGTCCGCTTCCGCCTCATAGGCAGCGATGAAGCAGTCGGCCTTATTGCGAAAGTGCTTGTAGAACAGACCCCGGTACCCCCCGAAGTGACGGTAGACATGCTCAACGGTGACGCGGCGATACCCGAGCTCGCCGCAGCAGTGCAGCATCGAGTCCATGAGTTGGCGTCGCACCTCTGGAGGGCCTTCGAGCTGTTGCTGTCGCAGCTTTGCCAGCTCGTCGCGGGGGCTTGTCACACGGGGCGCGGCGGGTTTCGTTGTGTGGGTCATCGGCCGGCGGACACGTCCCTCGTTTGCGATCCCGCTTTGAACACGAAGTAGCTCGTAAATAAAAACTCTACCACTGTAATTTGGAAACAAAGCCCTCAAACTTATCCCGGTGGTCTGGGGAGTTACATCGTTTGCCATTCCTTTCGCGGTTTGGGTGTCTGCGCTACTCTCGGCCCGGTGACGAGCCTTCCGGAGCATTTGAGGCCGATCCCGGCCGGTCGCCGCAAGTTGCCGCCTCATGTGCGCGAGGAGCACCAGCGGCGGCGGATCCTGAAAGGCGCAATCGAGGTTTTCGCCCAGGCGGGGTATCCGGCGACGACGGTCGACGACGTCGTCGCGGCGGCGAGGATCGGCGTGGGCAGCTTCTACGCACAGTTCAGCGGCAAGGAAGAGTGCCTGCTCGCCGCCTACGACCAGGTCGTCGAAGAGGCCCAGCGGGCGGTCGCGGCGGCAGCGAGCACGGGCTCGACCTGGCCGGATCAGGTATGTCGGGGGCTTCAGGCGCTGCTGGATTGGCTGGCCGCCGAGCCCGCCCATGGGAAGGTCGCGCTGGTGGAGATCCAGACCGCCGGCCCCGCCGCGCTTGCCCGTTTTGAGCGAGACCTGGACGAGATGGCGTCGCTGATGCGCCAGGGCCGAGAGCACGCGCAGCCGCCGCGACTCCTCCCGGATAGCATCGAGCTGACTACGGTGAGCGGGATCGCCTGGCTGTTGAACCGGCGCCTGGCGGCGGCAGACGCCGGCTCGATCCCCAGCCTGTTCCAAGACCTGGGGGAACTGGTGCTCGAGCCTTACCTGGGCGAAGATGCCGCAAGAGCGGCGATTGCTGCGGCGAGGCCGGCCGGCAGCAACTAATCGGGGTCCGGCGAGAGTCCATTGGACAGTCTCGATTTCAAAACATAGATCGGTGTGCAATCGGGGGCGAATCGGGTTATCGTCCGTTCGTGCCGGAGCGGGACGCCCCAGAGAAGGAACAAGCGCCGGGCCTGCCGCGCCTGCCGCCTGGACGGCACGGCCTCGACCGCGACTTCGTCGCCCAAAACCAGCGGGACCGCCTCACCGCGGGCATCATCGCCGCCGTCGCCGAGGGCGGCTATCACGATACGACGGTGACCCAGATCTGTGCTGCGGCCGGTGTCTCCCGTCGAACCTTCTACTCATACTTCTCCTCCAAGGAAGAGTGTTACCTGCGGGCCTTCGACTTGGTCGCCGAGCACCTCTCCTCCGCGATGGGGGAAGCCGGAGAGGTCGGGGACGAGTGGCCGGTGGTGGTCCGCGAGCGGATTGTGGCGATGCTGTCGATTTTCGCCGCCAACCCCGATCTCGTGCGGTTCGCCCTGGTTGCGCCGCTGCGTGCGGGAGAGGAGATCGCGGCCTATTACCGGCAGGGGGTGGAACGGATCCTCGAGAACCTTGGCGAGGGCAGGCCGCGGGAGGGAACCCGGCAACCCGCTCCGGCTATCGAGCAGGCGCTGATCGGCGGGATGATCGCCCTGATCGCCCACAAGGTGGAAGCAGGGGAGGGGGAAGCCCTGCCTTCCCTGGAGCCCGACCTGGTCGAGCTCTTCCTCTCGCCGTACGTCGGCCGCGAGATCGCGGTGAAGGCGGCGGGAAGTTCGCCGGGCCCGATTCGATAGTCGGGTTCGGCTAGCGTCTTCGACCGTTGACGCTTCCGTTCGACGAGTATCGACTGCCCCGCGGTCGCCACGGGATCCCGCCAGATCTCGTCCGGGCGAACCAGCGCTGGCGCCTGCTGGGCGCCTGCGCCGAAGCGCTGGCCGCCCGCGGCTACTCGGCCACCACGGTCGGCGCCGTCACGGAGCTGGCCGCAGTCGCTAAGCCCCACTTCTACCGGCAGTTCGCCACCCTCTCCGCCTGCGTCCTGGAGACATACGAGCTTGCGGCCGCGAATGCGCTGGCGGTCCTCGAGGATGCTTGCGGGGACGGCCCGGGTAGCCAGGTTCTTCAGGCGGCGTTGGGTGCCCTCCTCGAGTATCTCGCCGCCGAGCCGGCGTTGGCGCAGGTGCTGACCGATCCCGCTCTCGACGACCTCCCGGCGGTGGCCGAGGCACGGGCCGGATTCGTCGCCACGTGTGTCGAGCTGCTGGCCTCCGCCCGCCGAAACCACAGGCCCAGGGGCGCAGCGGCCGAGGGTTCCTGTGCTCACCTCAGCCGCGGCCTTCAGGGTTGGATCCACCTGCGCCTCGGCGGGGAGGATCCGGAGCAGCTGGCCTCTTTCACTCCAGAAGTATCTCGGATCTTGGCTTCCTGAGCCGGTTTCCGGCGGCTACGCAGGGCAGGCTTGACATTCCTTCATCGATCTGCGTAACCTTTTGTTCGTAGTTGAGGATTCAGTCTCTAAATCAATAGAGATTGTTCCTGCCAGGGAAAACGGAGGGAATTTGTCGCCAGGGAGGCAAATCGACTGTCGCGCATGGGCGCCACCCGCCCTCTCCTCGGAGAGGGAGTCATTTCGCTCACTAGAGGAGAGAGGTAGCTAACGCATGTATCGGAAATTCAAGGATCGCTTCGGCACCGCCGGGCTCGTCATCGCCGTCGTGGCACTAGTCGCGGCGCTTGCCGGGACCGCGATCGCCGCCGGTGGTTTGACCAAGCAGCAGGAAAAGCAGGTGAAGAAGATCGCCAAGAAGTACGCCGGAAAGCCAGGGGCCACCGGTCCTCAGGGACCCGTCGGACCCGCCGGGGCGAAAGGCGACGCCGGCGCAGCCGGGAAAGACGGTACGAACGGGACCAACGGCACCAACGGTGTCAGCCCGAACGGCACCGAATTCGCCGGTAGCAAAAGCGGTCACTGCACCGAAGGCGGCGTTGAATTCAAAGGTGTGAATACGACGTATGCCTGCAACGGTGTGAAAGGTGCCAACGGGCAGACGGGGTTTGTCGAAGCGCTACCTGCCGGGGAGAGCCTCTACGGCACGTGGGAGTATCCAGCGTCCAAAGGACTGTACGTAACCGCGGCCATCTCGTTCGGAATCGCTTACCCGGGGGACAACGGCCCGGAAGTCAACTTCGTACCCATTGACGGCAGCGATGAGAAATGCCCCGGCACCGCGGAAGAACCGTTGGCGGAACCGGGCCACCTCTGTGTTTACGAAAGCGCCGAATTTGTTTCGGGAGCCGACTCTGCGGCCACGTTCGTCGGCGCCCCAATCATTGGGAGTTTCGGCGCCGTCCTCGGATTTAAGACTAATTCCGAATTCGGTTTTTCAAGTGGCACCTGGGCAGTGACCGCCCCGGTGGCTGGATAGCTCCGAGGTAGGGGCGGATCGACAGTAGATCCGCCCCTACCAGTTCCTCTCCGCGTAGAGGCCTTACTAACAGTGGAACGGTTCTCACCCATGATGCGACAACAGCTCTTAAGAATCTTTGGGAAGGCACTGCTGACGGCTGTTGTCGTCAGCACTGCATCAGTAATTTCCTTCGTAGTACCTGGTGGCACCAGTACTGCCCAAGCCGCCGACGGCTACGCCTTCGACGCCCAGCTCTCGCTGACCGGCAACTGCGCCACCTCGGCGGCTGACCCGATCGCCGACCCGGGCCTCTGCCCGATGCCGCCCGGCGTCGCCGGTGTGGACCACCCGGCGCTCCCCTTCACCCGCCCAGAGGGAGTCGCCACCGACAGCTTCGGCAACATCTTCGTCTCCAGCTACGGCAAAAGCGCCGAAGGGGGAAAAGAAGGCCGGGTCGACATCTTCGACTCGAACGGCTTCTTCATCAGCGAGCTGAAAGTCGACAGGGGCCCGAAAGCCCTCGCGGTCGACTCCGAAGGGACTCTCTACGTCGACGAAGGGGCCCAGACTCCGGGGGTCGAAAGCAGGATCAGCCGCTACGCCCCGACCGGCGAATACAAACCCGAAGAGGGCAAGATCGAATACGGAGCCGGCACGGTGGTGGTGGACGAATTCGAACCCTACGGTTTCATCACCTCGACGACGGGGATCGCCCTCGACCCGACCAACGACCACCTCTTCATCCACTACCTAAACCACATCGCCGAGTTCGGGTCGGCGAAAGAAGGCAACCCGCTGATCGACTCGACGATCGGCCAGGGCGTCCTGGAGTTCGGAAAGTGGGTCGCCGTGGACGCCGCCCGCGGGCGGATCTACGCGAGCGACTCGGATACCCCACTTCTCCTGCCCAGCCACGTGCGCGTCTTCGAGCTCGGCGGCGACCACGAGCTGCTGAAAACGATCAGCGGCTGCGAGCTGCAGGGAGAAGAGTTCGGCGCCTCCCAGGGCGATCTGCAGCTCGCGGTCGACGAAGCCAGCGGCGACTTCTTCGTCGGCGACCTGGCGGCCCGCTCCCGCGTCTACCGCTACAGCGAAGACTACGAGTGCGAAGAAGCGATCGAGCACAAATTCCAGGACGCCGGCTACTCGGCGATCGCAGTCGACAACAGCGGGGAGAGCCCGAACCAGGGCAACCTCTACGTCACCTCGGGCGAAACCGGCCTCGGCCACTCCTACGCCTTCTCGCCGGTCACCGAGCCCGATCCGCCGCTGATCGAATCGGCCGCCGCCGGCGGGGTGGCAGAGACCGAAGCCGAGCTGCAGGCGAGGATCGACTCCGGCGACGCTCCCACCCACTACACCTTCGAATACACCACCGCGGCCGACACCGGCTTCGCCGAAGCGACTCTCGCCGGCGAGGGCGACCTGCCGGCCGGGGCCGAACAAGCGCCGGTCGCCGCCCGGGCCACGGGCCTCGAGCCCGGCGGCGAATACCGCTTCCGGGTCAAAGCGACGAGCGAAGCCGGCGAAGACGAAGCCGAGGCCCTCTTCGGCACCTATCCTGCCGTCGGCCCCCTCGGCCCCTGCCCCAACGAAGCGCTCCGCACCGGCCCCTCGGCGGCCCTTCCCGACTGCCGCGCCTACGAGCTGGTGACCCCGGCCGACACCAACGGGCACGCGCCGAAGGGCGCCGGCTTCACCGGCTTGTTCTTCTGGCGGCAGACCGTGCACGCCTCCCCGGAGGGAGACAAGGCCTCCTTCGTCATCGAAGGCGGGGCGCTGCCGGGGTTCGACGCCAGCGGCTCCTTCAACGGCGACAACTACGCAGCCACCCGCACCGCCGCCGGCTGGCAGACCGAATATGCCGGCCCCAGCGGCGGCGAATCGCAGGGTCCGCTGCCGGGCAGCCCATCGCCGGACCAGGGCTTCGATTTCTGGAGCACCTACCGAAGCACGGAGGGGGGCGAAGAAGGCAGCGCCGTGATCGACGGCAACTTCACGACCTACCTGCGCTACCCCGACGGCCAGATGGAGCTGGTCGGCCGCGGCAGCCTCAGCACCGATCCCCAGGTCGAGCCCAAATTGATCACCCAGGATGCCGCCCACGTCATCTTCCAGACGATCGAATTCGACGACCACGTCCCGGTGCAGCTGGAGCCGCAGGCGCCCCCGGACGGCATCGAAGTCGTCTACGACCGCACCAGGGACCCGCTCACCGGCGCCGAGGTGACCCACGTGGTCTCGCTGCTGCCGGGTGATGTAACCCCGGGCGAACACGCCGGGTTCGCCGGCGCATCGCCCGACGGGGAGGGGATCGCCTTCAGGATCGGCTCTTCGCTCTACCTGCGCGTCGGCAACGAAGAGAGCTTCCTCGTCGCCGAAGACGCCGCCTTCGCCGGCGTCGCCGAAGGCGGCGGCCGCGCCTTCTACGTCAAGGGCGGGAACCTCTTCGCCTTCGACGCGGCGGCCGAAGCGACGATCCCCTTCACGGCCAGCGGCGACGCGACCGTCGTCAACGTCGCTGACGGCGGCGCCCGCGCCTACTTCGTCTCCCCCAGCGTGCTGGCGGGGGCGAACCCGGCCGGGGAGCTGCCCGCGGCCGGCGGGCGGAACCTCTACCTCTCCGAGGAAGGGGCGATCTCCTTCGTCGGGACGGTGACCGACCGCGACGTGGAAGGCGAGGGGGGCCCGAACGGTCTCACCGGCGGGCTCGGCCTCTGGACGGAAAGCCTGAGGGGAACCGCTGGAATCTCGAGGGATTCCTCCCGCACCACCCCCGACGGCGGCGTGCTCCTGTTCGAGTCCCGCGCCGACCTCACCGGCTTCGCCTCGGGGGGCAAGGCCCAGGTCTACCGTTACGACGCCTCCGGGGGGCTCGCCTGCCTCTCCTGCAGCCCGACCCTGCAGCAGCCCGGCGGCGACGCGAGCCTGCAGTCGATCGCCGCGGTGCAGGGGGCGCCGGAGCCCTTCAACGCCAGGAGCTTCGTCCCTAGCCTCCGCGCCGACGGCGCCCGCGCCTTCTTCCAGTCCCCCGAGCCGCTGGTCGCCGCCGACGGCGACCAGCGCCAGGACGTCTACGAGTGGGAGGAGCAGGGGGTGGGCGGCTGCACCCGACCGGAGGGCTGCATCTACTTGATCTCCTCGCCCGGGAGTTCCGAGGACGAGTACCTCTACGCGACGAGCGCCGACGGCGACGACGTCTTCTTCACCTCCGGCGACCGGTTGATCGGGAGCGACAGCGGCGGCGCCGTTTCGATCTACGACGCGCGGGTCGGCGGCGGCTTCGCGGAAGCGCCTCAGGAAGCCTGCAGCGGCGAAGGGTGCCGGCCGGGAACGGCGCCTGCCCCGGCCCTGGCGCCGCCGGTCAGCAATGTGGCCGGCCCATCAGGAAACGCGGGTGCGCGCAAAGCCAGGAAGTGCCCGAAAGGCAAGCGCAAGGTGAAGCGCGGCGGCAGGACCGTCTGCGTCAAACAGAAGAAGCGTCAACACGGAAAGGCCCGGGATGGCTCGGGCCGGAGGAGAGGGCGATGAGCTCGAAGTGGATGAGGTTGAAGTTCGGTTCGAGCAGGCTGGGTCTGCTCCTTCTGGGCCTGTCGGCGATGGCACTGTGGGCGAGTCCCGCCGGCGCCGCAGAATTCGACAAATTCGCGGTCGAATCGGTCTCAGCGTCCCTGAGCACCACGCAGGCAGGTGCCCACGCCGATCTCGTCACCACCTTCCAGCTCGCTCGCGACGAGAAAAACAAACCCTATGCCGTGACTCGCGACATTGCCGTCGCTCTGCCCCCGGGGATGATCGGCAACCCCCAGGGCTTCCCGCGCTGCTCGGTTCAACAGCTGGGCATCTCGGTGACCGCGAGCGAATGTCCACTCGATTCGCAGGTGGGGATTAGCGTCATCACCCTCGGTTCCGCCGAATCGGGAGCCTTCCGCGAGCCCGTCTACAACATGGAGCCTCCCGGCGGGGACGTCGTCGCCCGTCTCGGGCTCTTCGCCGGGATTTTCCCGACCCTGATCAACGTCCGCGTCGACCCCGTCGACTACAGCCTCGTCGCCACCATCGAAGGGGCCTCGGCGGCCTCGCTGTTGAGCGCTGCGGAAACGACGCTATGGGGAGTGCCCGCAGACGAGAGTCACGACGAAGAACGGCTCACCCCGGCCGAAGCCGTGAACGGCGAATCGCCGGCCGGCGGGCGGGAGGCGACGCTTCCGGAGCGCCCGTTCATGACCAACCCCACCGATTGCACCCCCGGGCGCGAGATCGTGGTGACGGCGGTCAGCTACCAGTTGCCGGATGCGCCCTCAACCAAGAACGCCCCCTTCCCCCAAATCACCGGCTGCGGCAAACTGAACTTCCCGGTCCATTTCAGCGCCACCCCGACCAATCCGGAGGCATCGGCGCCGACCGGCCTCGACGCGGTCTTGACGCTGCCCCAGGATGAATCTCCCCAGGGGAACGGCAACTCGGCCCTGAGGGCTGCGCGGGTCACCTTGCCGGCTGGCCTGACGATCAACCCGGGCGCCGGCGACGGCTTGGAGGCATGCAGCGCCCAGCAGGTGGGGTTCGGGGAAACTACGGCCCCTGCATGTCCGGACGCGGCGAAGATCGGCTCGGCTGAAATCGAGGTGCCGGCGCTGGAACGAACCCTCCAGGCCGCCGTCTACCAGCGTACCCCCGAGCCCGGGCGCCTGTTCGGCTTCTGGCTCGTCACCGACGAACAGGGTGTGCGGCTGAAGCTGCCGGCCGAGATCGAGGCCAACCCGGTGACCGGCCAGCTCACCACCGACTTCGCGGGCATCCCCTCCTTGGGGGGCAATCCCCAGGTGCCGGTGAGCGAGCTGCGCCTGCACGTCTTCGGCGGCCCGCGGGCGCCGCTGGCCACCCCGCCTGCCTGCGGGACCTACCAGACCCACTACGAGTTCTCCCCCTGGTCGGGGAAGCCGCCGGTGGTCGGCGAGACCCCGATGCAGATCACCGCGGGCTGCAACAAGGGCGGCTTCTCGCCCCAGCTCGAGGCCGGCACGCTGCGCTCCTTCGCTGGGGAGTTCGCTCCCTTCGCGATGACCATGACCCGCGCCGACGGGGAAGCCAACCCGAGCTCGCTGGAGGTGCGGCTGCCACAGGGCCTGCTCGCCAAGCTCGGCGGGGTGCCGCTCTGCCCCGACTCTGACGCGGCTTCGGGCTCCTGTCCCGCGGCGAGCCGGGTCGGTGACCTCGCGACCGCCGCCGGGGTCGGTGGGGCGCCGCTCTGGATCCCCCAGCCGGGCAAGGCTCCCACGGCCATCTATCTAGCCGGGCCCTACAAGGGCGCCCCTTACTCGGTCGTTGCCACGGTCCCCGCCCAGGCCGGGCCCTTCGACCTCGGGACCGTCGTCAACCGCTCCGGCATCTACGTCGACCCGGAAACCGCGGTGGCGACGATCAAGACCGACCCGCTGCCGCAGATCCTCGAGGGCGTGCCGGTCGCCTACCGGGCGATCCACGTCGAGGTCGACCGCCCCGACTTCACCCTCAACCCGACCGACTGCGACAGGAAGCAGGTGGAGGCGACCGTGACCGCGTCGAATGGTGCGACGGCGACCGTCGCGGATCCCTTCCAGGCGACTAACTGCGCGAAACTGCCTTACGCGCCAAAGCTGAAGCTCGCCTTCAAGGGCTCGACCAAGCGGACCGGCAACCCGGGCGTCCGCGCCGTGCTGACCCAGGCGCCGAAGCAGGCCAACACCCAGGCGGCGACGGTGATCCTGCCGGGGAGCCAGTTCATCGACAACGCGCACATCAGCAATCCCTGCACCCGGGTGCAGTTCAACGCCGACAGCTGCCCGTCGAGCTCGATCCTCGGGACCGCCACGGCGGTCAGCCCGCTGCTGGACGAGCCCCTCCGGGGCAACGTCTACTTCCGCTCCAACGGCGGAGACCGGGAACTTCCCGATCTCGTAGCCGACCTGCGAGGGCCGATCCGGGTCACGCTGGTCGGCTTCATTGACTCCGTCGACCGCCGGGTCCGGACCCGCTTCCTGAGTGTCCCCGACGCCCCGGTGACCAAGTTCACGATGAACCTGTTCGCCGGCAAGCGCAGCCTGATCGAGAACAGCGTCGACCTCTGCAAGGCCGGCCGCAGGGCGAAGCTGCGGATGGTGGGCCAGAACGGGCGGGTGAAAACGACCTCGCCCCGGATAGCCGCCAACTGCCGGAGGGCTGGCCGATGAGGTCGCGGCAGATCTGCGGGACGCTGGCGGCCGGCCTGCTCTGGGCTGCCTCGCTGCTAGTCCCGGCCTCGGCCCTCGCCGACGGCTACGCCTTCGACGCCGAGCTCTCGCTGACCGGCAACTGCGCCACCTCGAGCGTGGACCCGATCGCCGACCCGGGCCTCTGCCCGATGCCGCCCGGCGTCGCCGGTGTGGACCACCCGGCGCTCCCCTTCACCCGCCCAGGGGGAGTCGCCACCGACAGCTTCGGCAACATCTTCGTTTCCAGCTGGGGCAAAAGCGCCGAAGGGGGCAAAGAAGGCCGAGTCGACATCTTCGACTCCGAAGGGCTCTTCCTCAATGAGCTGAAAATCGACACCGGCCCGCGAGCGCTTGCCGTCGACTCCGAAGATAATCTCTACGTCCGCGAAGCGGCTCTGTACCAGCAAGGCCCTGTCCAGGTAAGCCGATATGCGCGGGAAGGCGGCGGCTTCGACTACGGAGCCGGCACCGTGGTGGCCGACGCTGACGGTCCCCCGGCCTACATGCCCTGGACGGGGGGCATCGCCCTCGACCCGACCAACGATCACCTCTATGTCCATTACGAGAACCGGATCGCCGAGTTCGGATCGGCGAAAGAAGGCAACCCGCTGATCGACTCGACGATCGGCCAAGGCGTCCTGGAAATCGGCAAATGGGTCGCGGTGGACGCCGCCCGCGGGCGGATCTACGCGAGCGACTCGCCCAACCCGGACTACCGGCCCAGCATCGTGCGGGTCTTCGAGCTCGGCGGCGACCACGAGCTGCTGGAAACGATCAGCGGCTGCGAGCTGCAGGGCGAAGGGTTCGCTGCCTCCCAGGGCGACCTGCAGCTGGCTGTCGACGAAGCCAGCGGCGACTTCTTCGTCGGCGACCTGGCAGCCCGCTCCCGCGTCTACCGCTTCAGCGAAGGCTACGAGTGCGAAGAAGCGATCGAACACAAATTCCAGGACGCCGGCCCCTCGGCGATCGCCGTCGACAACAGCGCGCTCAGCCCCAACCAGGGCAACCTCTACGTCACCTCGGGCGAAAGCGGCCTCGGCCACTCCTACGCCTTCTCGCCGGTCGCCGACCCCGATCCGCCGCTGATCGAATCGGCGGGCGCCGGCGGGGTGGCCGAGACCGAAGCCGAGCTGCAGGCGAGGATCGACTCCGGCGACGCCCCCACCCACTACACCTTCGAATACACCACCGCGGCCGACACCGGCTACGCCGAAGCGGTCCTCGCCGGCGAGGGCGACCTGCCGGCCGGGGCAGAACAAGCCCCGGTGAGCGCCCAGGCCGCGGGCCTGGAGCCCGGCGGCGAATACCGCTTCCGGGTCAAAGCGACGAGCGAAGCCGGCGCAGACGAAGCCGAAGCCCTCTTCGGCACCTACCCGGCCGTCGGCCCCGTCGGCCCCTGCCCCAACGAAGCGCTCCGCACCGGCGCCTCGGCCCTTCTGCCGGACTGCCGCGCCTACGAGCTGGTGACGCCGGCCGACACCAACGGGCACACGCCGCTCGGGCCAGCTGGGGCGGGAGGGGTCTTCGCTCCTTCCGCTGTCGTTTCGCCGGCGGGCGACCGGATGTCCTTCCGCCTGGCTGGAGGTTCACTTCCCGGCACCGACGCCCCCGGCGGCTTCGGCGGCGACAACTACCTCGCAACGCGGACCTCCGCCGGATGGCAGACCGACTACCGGGGACCCACCGGCGCCGAATCTTCCACCCCACTTCCCGGAAGCTTCACGCCGGACCAGAAGTACAGCTTCTGGGACACCGCCGCAGCCGACCTTGGCAGCGCGGGCGTCAATGGGGCGCAAACCAAATACCTCGAATATCCGGATGGCCACCATGAGCTAGTCGGTCGTGGCAGCCTCGGCTCTGATCCTCAGGCGTTTGTCAATCGTGCCACTGCAGACGCCACCCACGTCATCTTCTCGACGACTACGTTCGGTAAACACGTGCCGGTCCAGTTGGAGCCTGATGCTCCCCCCACCGGCACGGCCGTTGTCTACGATCGGACGAGAGACCCGATCACCGGTGAGGAGGAAACGCATGTCATTTCGCTGCTGCCGGGCGAGATCACCCCGGTGGCGGACGCCAAATTCATCGGTGCCTCCTCGGACGGCGAGGGAATCGCCTTTGGATTCGAAGGCAGCTCCGCCCTCTACCTGCGCCTGCACAACGAGGAAACCATGCTCGTCGGCGAAAACGTCACCTTCGCGGGGGTCGCCGATCGCGGCACCCGCATCTTCTACGTCAAAGGGGGGAACCTCTTTGCCTTCGACGCCGTGGCCCAGGGGACGATCCCCTTCACCGCCAGCGGCGACACGACGGTAGTCAACGTCGCCGACGGCGGTACCCGGGCCTACTTCGTTTCCCCCAGCGTCCTCGCAGGGCCCAACCCGTTAGGGGTCCTGCCCACGGATGGCGACCAGAACCTCTACCTATCCGAGGAAGGGGAGATCTCCTTCGTCGGGACCGTAACCCAAGGTGACGTGGAGGGGACCCCTTCCGCAGAAGGATCTGAGCCGAGTCACGGCTTAGGTCTCTGGACCGAAGGTCTCCAAGAGACCCTGGGGATCGGGCGGGACCCCTCGCGCACGAGCCCGGACGGGACCGTGCTGCTCTTCGAGTCGCACGCGGACCTCACCGACTTCGCATCGGGCGGCAGGGCGCAGATCTACCGCTACGACTTCGCGGCTGGGGAGCTCAGCTGCCTCTCCTGCAGCCCGACGCTGCAACAGCCCGGCAGCGACTCGAGCTTGCAATCAGCGGGCTTTCCTGGGTGGATCGTGCCCCTCGCCAACCTACGCGCCGACGGTGCCCGTGCTTTCTTCCAGAGCTCAGAGCCCCTGGTCGCCGCCGACGGCGACCAACGCCAAGACGCCTACGAGTGGGAGAAGGATGGTGTGGGCAGCTGTAACGAGCCGCGCGGATGCATCCACCTGATCTCCTCCCCCCAAAGCAGCGGCGACGAAATCCTCTATGCGATCAGCGCCGACGGCGACGACGTCTTCTTCCAGTCTGGTGAGCGGTTGGTAGACGGTGACACCGGCGCCGGCGTTTCGATCTACGACGCGCGCGTAGGCGGCGGGTTTGCCGAAGCGGCGCAGGAAGCCTGTAACGGCGAAGGCTGCCGTGCCGGCCTCAGCGGCACCCCTCCTCTGGTCCGCCCTGAAAGCCGGGGCAGCGGCCCTTCCGGGAACGTCACTCCAGGGAAACGGCCGAAGCGGTGTCCCAAGGGCAAGCGGAAGGTGAAGCGCGGCGGCAAGGTCCACTGCGCCAGGAAGCACCACAAGCGCAAGCTGAAACGTTAGCCGCAGGGGGTCCCGGACGATAGCCCCAGGACGACCAGGGTCAGCCGCTTCGGTGCGGCGGGAGCGCGGCGCTCTCGCCGACCGCTTGCGCGGCCGGCGAGAGGACATCGAAAAGGCCGCGGCCACCCGGCTGGTAGCGATCTCGGACCCCTCGGAGATCGGCGATCCCGAGTATCTCGAAGGCCTCCACGACGCCCTCACCCGCTCGCTCGACTACGCCATCGCCGCCGTGGCGAGCGGGGAGGAGAGGGCGCCCGCGGTCCCGCCGGCGCTGCTGGTGCAGGCGCGGCTTGCCGCCCGCTACGGCGTCAGCCTCGACACCGTCCTCCGGCGGTACTTCGCCGGCTACGCCGTCCTCGCCGAATTCCTCATCGCCGAGGCCGAGGCCGGCGGGCTGACCGGCGGCTCCGGCTTCAAGGACCTCCTGCAGGGTCAGTCCGCGATCTTCGACCGCCTGCTCGCCGCCGTGAGCGAGGAGCACCGGCGGGAGGCGGAGCTGAACACGGTCTCGCCGCGGCAGCGCCGGACGGAGCGGGTAAAGCGGCTGCTGGCTGGGGAGCTGATCGACGCATCGGAGCTGAACTACGACCTGCAGGGGCATCACGTCGGCATCGTCGCCTCCGGCAAGGGCGTGGAGGCTGCGATCGAGCGGCTTGCGGAGCGGTTCGACAAGCGGCTGCTGCTCGTGCGCGAGGAGGACCGCGTCTGGGCCTGGCTCGGCTCACGCGGGAGCATCGAGCGCTCCTGGCTACGGCACCACCTGGCACAGCTGGCGCCGGAGATGGTCCCGGATGGGGCGAGGCTGGGTTTCGGAGAGCCAGGGGCCGGCAGGGACGGTTGGCGGCTCACCCATAAGCAGGCTCTCACCGCCCTCCCCCTCGCCCGGCGCGGTCCGGGCTCCGTGGTGCTCTACTCGGATGTCGCGCTGGTCGCCTCGGTCACCAAGGACGAAGTTCTCGTGAGGTCGCTGCAGCAGCTCTACCTGGCGCCGCTCGAGGAGGAACGCGATGGCGGCGAGGCGCTGCGGCAGACGGTGCGCGCCTACCTGGCGAACGGCCGCAACATCACGTCTGCCGCAGCGGTCATGGACGTCAACCGCCAGACCGTCAGACACCGCCTGCGGCAGGTCGAGGAGAAGCTCGACTGCTCGCTCGACGATTGCGCGATCGAGCTGGACATGGCGTTGAAGCTCGAGCGCCACGCGACCTCCGGAAGCCCGGTGAAGTTCCCATTCGACCTCTACCGCCGCGGCGGGTCACCCACACCCTGAGCGCCGGACCGCAGGCCTCTGCGCCTCAAGCTCGGAGGCGGTCGGCCAGCCCGGCCAGCTCGCCGACTTCCGTCCCCAGCGCGTCGGCCAGGCGCAGCAGCGTCGTGTAGCTCGGGTTGCGAACGCCGCGCTCGATGCCGCCGACCTGGGTGAGGTCGGTGCCGGCCGCCTCGGCCAGTTCCTCCTGGCTCATCTCAGCTTCCGTGCGGAGCTGGCGGATCGCATCGCCGAGGGCAGCATGCTCGGGCGAGCGGGGTTTGCTGCGGCGCGGGGGCGGCATCGCGCCCCGGAGCCTCTCTATTAATGAACCCGGTTGTTAGAGTATTTATGCCATAACATCTAGAGCGCCGGAAAGGGGCTGAACGGTCTGTCTCTCCGGTCGCTATGGGCCCCTCTTCTTCAGAGCTGATCAGCGCCGTCGCTCATCCCCTGCGCCGGCGGATCCTCCACGCCTACCTCGAAGGGGACCTCGAGTGCGCCTCGGCGCGGGAGCTGGCGGAAGCACTCGACCAGCGAGTGGGGCAGGTCGCCTATCACCTGAAGACGCTGGCGAAGAGCAACGTCCTGCGGCCGGTCCAGCGCGGCGAGCGGGAGCAGGCGCAGGAGGATCACTGCTGCTGGGCTCTCGACGTCGAGGCGGCCTGGCTGCGCCTGGTGCTCGAAGTCTGGGTCGAGGCGGACCTAGCCGGCTGACTTGCCAACCCGCTCCACCTTCCCTTCCTCGAGGTAGCGGTCGGCGAGGCTGACGATCTCGCTGGGGCTGCTTTCGAGCGCCGCGGCCACCTTGACCAGGGTCATGAAGGTCGGGTTGCGGTGGCCGCGCTCGATCGGCCCGGTCAGGTGGTGGTCGCTGAAGGTCTTCTCGCCGACTCCCTCCTGGGTGTCGCCGCGTTCCTCCCGCAGTTTCTCCACCGCCAGTCCGAGGGCGCCGAGCTCGGGAGTCAGCGGCGGTTTTTCCCGGGGCCTCGGCATCCACCGGAAGCCTCTCTTTAACCGGTCTAGGTTTTTAGCGCACTTATGCTTTAACGAGATGGAAGGGGGCGTGGAGGCGGGACCGCAGTTCCTCCACCTCGGCGCTCGTCTTCGCCCCGGGATCGGTGACGAAGAAGACCTCGGTCGCCGGGTACTCGCGCAGCTGGTCGGTGACCGTCTGCACCACGTCCTCGTCGCCGACCCGGGCGGTGGCGGCGACGCCGGCCTGGGCGAGCGAGGCGAGGCTGAGGACGAGGCTGCGCTGGGCGCGTTCGCGGCCGGGACGGGTGTCGGAGGCCCAGCGGTCGAGGAAGCGGTTGCGGGTCGGGGCGAGGACCAGGACCTCGGGCTCGGGCTCGTCGGGATCGCTCGGCTGCGAGGCGGCGGCGATGCGTTCGATCGCGGCGCCGTCCTCCAGCGGCTGGTCGACGACGACCAGCAGGTGCTCGCGCAGGTCCGGCGCCGGCGCCGGGACGATCGGTCGCAGCGGCGGCTTGCGCACCGCCATGACGATGATCGTCGCGGCGGCGAGGGCGCCGACGGCCATCCCCAGGCCCGGCCCGCCGATGTAGAAGCCGCCGACGATCGAGACCGCGATCCCCTTGACGATCAAGGGGAGCTTCCATGCCGCCATGCCTTGATCGCCCATGCTTCGAATTTAAAGGGTCGGCGGCGCCAGTCAATCCTTTTGGCGGGTGACGAGGTCGCGGAGGCTGCGGAAGTCCTCGGCGCGCCTTCACAGCCGCCTCGAGCAGGGCGAACTTGTAGGCCCAGGTGGTGAGCGGCTTTCGCCGCGGAAGTCGTCGAGCTTGCGGAGGACGGCGAGGAGCGCGTCGTCGGCCGCCTGCTGGGCGAGGTCCTCGCCGTCGCCGCCGCGCAGGTGGCGCAGCTCGGCGCCGCGGCGGCCTGGCGCGGCTGGCGAGCGTCTACGACCCGCCGGGAGCCGAGGTCCGCTTCTAGGGCGAACCTAGACTGGGAGGGATGCCGCCGCTGCTCGAGCGCCTCGGGGTGGAGCTGCCCGTCGTCCAGGCAGGGATGGGCGGCGGGCTCAGCCGGCACGAGTTGGCGGCGGCGGTCTCCGAGGCCGGCGGCCTGGGGACGATCGCGGTCAGCGGGGCGGCGGCGATCCGCCGCGAGCTGGCGGCGGCGCGGGCGCTGACCGGGCACCCGCTCGCAGTCAACGTGCTGCTGCCGTTCGCCCGGCGGGACTGGTTCGAGGCCGCGGCCGCGGCGGATGTCGTCGTCACCTTCTGGGGCAAGCCGCGGCGCCGGACCCCGGGCGTCTGGCTGCACCAGTGCGGGTCGGTCGCGGAGGCGCGAGAAGCGCGGGCAGCGGGCGCCGACGGCGTCGTCGTCCAGGGGGTCGACGCGGGCGGCCACGTGCGCGGGACGGTGCCGGCGCTGGAGCTGCTCGAGCGGATGCGCGAGGCGCTGCCGAGGGACTACCCGCTGCTGCTCGCCGGCGGCATCGCCGAGCCCGCCGACGTCCGCGCCGCCCTCGAGGCGGGAGCGACGGCCGCCGTCGCCGGCACCCGTTTCCTCCTCAGCGAGGAGAGCCGCGCCCACGCTCTATATAAGGAGCGCCTGCTGGCGGCGGACGAAACGCTCCTCACCGACCTCTTCGGCGCCGCCTGGCCGGCGCCCCACCGTGTCGTCCCCAACGCCGCGACGAGCCGCTGGCTCGGTCGGCGTTCGTCCTTTGTCGCCCACAGGGCCAAAAAGGACGAACGCCGGGTGGTTTTGCGCGCTCCGGCCGCGAATCGCGCCCTCAACCGCCTGCTCGCGCCGGGGGCTCGCTACACGCCTCCGTCCCTGCAGCTGCGGATGATGCGGGGGCAGCGGCCGGGGAGTCGGCTGCTGACGCCGGCGGGGCCGACGGACGACGGGCCGGCGACGCTGGTCGACGCCGGGGCGCTCTACGCGGGGGAGACGGTGGCGCGGATCGACGCGGTCCGGCCCGTCGCCGACCTCGTCCGCGAGCTCGCGGGTTGATGTTCAAGCCCGTGGAATAGGGCTGGCCCGCGCCAGCCGGGCCGAGGTGCCGCTCTTGCGAGAATGCGGAGCATGGCGGGGGGCCAGATCCTGCAGATCGCCGAGCGCGATCTCGGCGAAGAACGGTGCGAGCTGCAGCTCGACGGCGAGCTCGACCTCTGGAGCGTCGAGCGCCTGCAGGCGGTGCTGCAGCGGGTGGCGCGCGCCAACGTCGCGATCGCCGTCGGCCTGCAGAGCTGCGAGTTCGTCGACTCGACCGGGATCGCCCTCTTCCTCCAGGTCCGCCGCCAGCTCGAAAGCGAGGGAGGCCGCCTCGTCCTCTACGGCTGCTCCGACCAGGTACTCCGCATCTTCACCGTCGCCGGCCTGACCGAGGCCGGCATCGTCTTCGCCAGCCGCGAAGAGGCGCTGGCGGAGCTGGCAGTGATCGAGTAGCGGCTCAGTACTCGCGCAGCAGCTGACCCCGCAGCCAGGCGCACCAGAGGGCGAAGAGCAGGATCGCGACCAGGGCGCCGAGCCAGTGCAGGCCGACCAGCACCGCGAGGAGGCTGGGGAGGCCGGCGAGGGCGGCGCCGAGGAGGACGGGGCGCACCGGCAGGCGGACGAACCACGAGGTGATCGCGGCGCAGAGCATCCAGGAGGCGGGGCCGGCGATCCAGCCGTAGTCCTCGAAGAAGCTGCGGGGCAGGGCGGCTCCGAGGGCGCCGGCCAGCAGCAGGACGCCGAGGAACTGAGTCGAGGCGGCGCGCCAGAAGGTGGGGAGGCTCATCCCCGCCGAGGCTATTCGACGACGATCTTGCCCTTCATGAAGGGGTGGATCTTGCAGTGGTAGACGAAGGTTCCGCGACGCTCGAGCTTGACCGTCTCCGACTCGCCCGGCTGGATCCGCTTGGTGTCGAAGCTGCCGGCCTTGGTCGCGGTGTGGGCGGTGTTGGCGGTGTTGGCGAAGGTGACGCGCCCGCCGCGCTTGACCTTCGCCGTCCCGGGCCTGAAGGCGAAGTTGACGATCGAGACGCTCTTCGCCCCGCTCGCGCTGGCCGTCGCCCGCCCGGAGGCGTCGCTCTGCCGCACCGCGAGGGTGGCGAGGAGGGCCAGTCCGATCACCAGGGCAAGCGCCCCCCGTCTGTGTCGCTGCAGAAAAGTCGTCATGACCGGTTGTACGACTGTTGCCCTCCAAGGGTTCAACTGAGCCTAAGGCGAGACATAATGCGCGATACGGGCGGTTAGCTCAGTTGGGAGAGCACTTCCCTTACAAGGAAGGGGTCACTGGTTCGAGCCCAGTACCGCCCATATGAGTCGACCCGCCGAACCCAAGACCACGGCGATCGAGCGCCTCTTCGAGAGGATGCTGGCGGGCGAACCGGAGCGGGTGCTGGAGCTTCTGCACCCGAAGGTCGAATGGACGCCGACCGTCTGGAGCGGCGAAGCGATGTACCGCGGGCACGAAGGGGTCCACCTCTGGCTCTCCCAGTTCGGCGGGGGCCTGGAGCACCTCGACATCCGCGTCCTCAAAACGGAGGAACGGGAGGACCGCGGCGCCGTCCTCGGCATGGTCTTCGACACCCGCGGCGAGCAGACATTCGCCGTCGAAGTCCCCTGGAGCTATGAGATGGAGGGGGACCTGCTCCGCCGCGGCCGCGCCCACGGCAGCTGGGAGGAAGCGCTCAGCGCCGCCGGCTTGCGCGATTAGTCACCCCGGCGGAGAGCCGCTCGGCGACTTGAGCTTGCCTATGAAGGCGAGCGATTAAAGGCAAACAATTAGAGCGTCGAAGATTGGAGCGTACCCCGATCTTGCCGACGTGACCTTGAGCCCTCTGCCGCCAGAGACCACGATTGCCTACGCGCTCCTTTGCGCCCTCGGAGCCGCGATGGTGCTGAGGGCCAGCGGCCCGTTCCACCTGCGGCGCTTCTTCGGCCAGGGCGTGGGCATCTGCGCCCTCGGCCTCGCCACCGCCTGGACCTGGTTCTTCCTCTCTGCCGGCGGTTCGGCCGCGACCGTCGCCCACAGCGTCCTCGACCTGCTGCTGGCGCTCGCGGTCCTGATCGCGGTCTGCAACCACGGCTGGCCTCTGTCGCTGCGCTTTGGCCTGCTCGGCGGAGGCCTGGGGCTGATCGCGCTCGGCGACGCCCTGCACGTCCACCAGGTCCCGTCGGGCGTCTCGGGCCTCCTTCTTTTCGCCGGCGCCGCCCTCGTTGCGGCGGCCGCCTGCCTCGGCCTCGGCCCGCCCGCAGCCGCCCCCCGCAGCGGCCGCATCGGCGTTGGCCTCGCGCTCTTCGCCGTCCTCTTCGGGGTGGCGACGCTGGTCTACGACCACTACTCCCGCCTCAGCGCCGGCACCGTTCTGCTCGCCAGCCTGACTGTCGCCGGCGCCGGCATCCGCCTCACCCTCGCCCAGCGGGGCTGGCGCGACACCCGCGCCCGCGCCCGCCGCGCCCAGCTCTCGAGCGCGGCCGACCTGCCCACCCTCGACGCCGCGATCGCGATCGATCTCGACAACCGAGTCGTTTCCTGCAACCGCCTCGCGGAGCGGGTCTTCCGCCGCGGCGAGATCGAGATCTTCGGCAAGTCGATCGATCGCCTGCTCGACAGCGGCGGAGGCGAGCGCGCCCTCGACGACCTGATCGCCGAGGCGGACCGCGGGGCGACCGCGGTCTCGGCCGAGCTCTGCGCCTATGACAGCCAGGGGGCGAGCTTCCCGGTCGAGGTGGGGATCGGCCCGGCCCGGGGCGAGCCGCCGGCGCGGATCCTGGTGGTGCGGGACATCAGCGAGCACCGCCGGCGCGAAGAGGACAACCGGCGGCTGGCGGCGATCATCCGCTCCTCCGAGGACGCTGTCCTGACCAAAGACCTGACCGGCGTGATCACCGCCTGGAACCAGGGCGCGCAGCGCCTCTACGGCTACCGACCCGAGGAGGCGATCGGCCGCTCGGCCACCGAGCTGATCATCCCTTCGGAGCGGCGGCTGGAGGCGGAGCGGATGTTGACCGAAGTCGCCACCGGGAAGACGATCTCCTTCGAGACGCAGCGGATCACCAAGGACGGCAGCCTGATCGACGTCTCCCTGCGCGCCTTTCCGATCCGCGGCGTCTCCGGCGAGGTGACCGCTGTCTGCACCGTCGGGCACGACGTCAGCGACCGCCGCCGCCGCGAGCGCGCCGAAGCCCGCGACGTCGAGGCCCAGCTCTGGCGCCGCCGGCTGACCGAGGCGCTGGCCGCCGGCGACCTCGTCTTCCACGGCCAGCCGATCCTCGACCTCGGCGACGGCGGCATCCACCACCACGAGCTGCTGGTGCGGATGAGGTTGGGCGGGGACCTGATCCCGCCGGTCGCCTTCCTTACCTACGCGGAGGAAAGCGAGCTGATCCGCGACCTCGACCTCTGGGCGGTGGAGGCCGGGATGGGGCTCGCGGCCGGGACTCCGGTCGCGATCAACCTCTCCGCCCGCAGCCTCGGCAGCCGCGCCCTCCTCGGGGCGATCGAACGCAAATTGAGCGACGGCGCCGTGCCGGTGGGGAACGTCACCTTCGAGATCACCGAGACCGCGGCGGCGGAGAACATGCGCGGCGCCCGCGAACTGGTGGCGGAGCTGAACGGCCTCGGCTGCGCGGTCGCGCTTGACGACTTCGGAACTGGGTACGGATCGTTCACCTACCTCCGTCATCTGCCCGTGACCCAGCTGAAGATCGACATCGAGTTCATTCGCGGCATCGACAAGGACCCCACCGATCGTCGGGTGGTCGAGTCGATGGTCGACGTCGCCCGCAACTTCGCGATGACCACGGTGGCGGAGGGAGTGGAGGACGAGCGGACCCTGGAGCTGGTGCGGGAGATGGGGGTGGACCTGGCGCAGGGCTACTACGTCGGTCGCCCGCGCCCGCTGGAGATCGAGGTGGGGGCTGGCGGTGGATGACGGACGGGACAAGGGCCGGGAGGAGCGACAGCACGAGCTCGACAGGGAGCAGTCGCTGCTCGACCTCGACCAGGCCGTCGGCGATCGCGAGCAGCGCGAGCTGGATCTCCAGCGGGCCGACGAGCGCCAGCGGGAGCTCGACCGCCGCCAGCGCCAGCACGACGAAGCCGCCGGCGAGACCGATTGGGTGGCCGAGAAGGAGGCACGGCGCCAGCGCGAAATGGCCGCCGCCGAGCGTGAAGAAGCGATCCGTGCCCGCGAGGAGGAGCGAGCCGCCCGCGAGGGAGTCCGCCGGCTGCGAAGCGAAGACAGTTGAGCGCGGCTCCCGGCGCCGAGCCGACGCCGATCGAGCGTCTCTTCGTCGCGGTCATCCAGGGCCAGGCCGAAGAAGTAGTCGCCCTGCTGCATCCGCAGGTGGAGTGGTCCCCGACCGTCTGGAGCGGCGAGGGGACCTACCGCGGCGTCGACGGCGTGCGCCGTTGGCTCGACCAGTTCGGCGAGAACCTTCGGCACCTCGACGTCCGCGTCGAGAAGGTGCGGGCGGAGGGGGACAGCGGCGTCGTCCTCGGCACCGTCTTCGACTCCCGCGAGGACACGATGTTCGCCGTCCGCGTCGCCTGGAGCTTCGAGCTGGAGGACGGCCTCCTGCGCCGCGGCCACGCCCACGAAAGCTGGGAGGAGGCGCTGCGGGCGGCGGGACTCAGCTAAGCCGGCGAGCGCGGGGGTCGGCGATCCGATGGGGTCCGATCATTCCTCGGCCGTATCGTTTTTCCAGGCCCAGAGAAGCGGCCCGAACATCGCAATCAAGAAGCAGAAGATGGCGATGACCAGGGAGAGAAGGTTCGTCGTGTCTTCGGCCGAGGAGATCGCCTTGGCTTCGATTGCCGCCTCTTCGATCGCCTCGTTCCGCTTTTTCTCCGCTCCTTCGTAGCTCTTGACCTGCGATTCGAACAGCTTGACCGCCGCGGCGCTGACGTCGGGGGCGACCTGACCGGGGATCGGCGGCGGGGTGGGACCGTCGGGCACCGGGGCCGGGCGGTGGTTGGAGATGAAGGGCGCGGGGATGAAGGCGACCCCGAAGGCGAGGCAGAGGACCCCGGCCCTGATCGCCCAGCGGCGGTCCCGGACCGTGGCGTTCACCCACTTGATCAGGAACCCGGTGCGGTTCATCTGCTGCTCGGTCAAGGAGGCGCCGCCCTCGAACATCTTCACCTTGCGGGGCGTGGTGATGAAGGCGAGGTAGGCAGCCGCGAGGGCGACGGCAAGGCCGAGGAAGAAGGCGGGAAAGGCTCCCCGCAGCGGCAGCGGGTGATCGGTGACCGAGAAGACGAGGGCGAGCAGGGCGCCGTAGAGGGTCGCGATCCAGGCGGCTGCCGTCTGCAGGTATTTGGCGCTGTCGCGCGACCGTTCGACGGATCCCGTGGCTACTTCCGTGACTTTTTCGTGGAAGAGCTTGGCCAGCGAGAACTCGGATTCCCAGCGCGATTTCTGCAGCTCGGTGACGGCGGTCTCCTCCGCCGAGTCGAGCGAGTTCCCGTGTTCGAGCTCGACTTTCTCCCTTTCGCGCTTGGAGGCCTGGACGCTCTCCTCGGCCGTCAGCCTCTTTTCAAGTTCGATTTTCTCTTTTTCGCGCTCGAACGTCTTGACGTTCTCCGCGGCGTCAAGCCTCTTTTCGATCTCGACCTTTTTGCAGTCGTCGCAGTCGCTCGGGGTCTCGGTGGCGTCGGTCACGACGTCTCTTCCTCGCTCGGCGGCGCAAACGCCATGTCGGCGACGGGGAACACCTTTTCTTCGGTGTCCCTGCGCACCACCGCCCCGTCGGTCGCCCGGTGCAAGGGATCGACCTCGTGGATCAAGGTGCCGTCGACCAGCTTGAACTGCTTGCTATCGAAGAAGTCGTTCTCGAAGGGACAGAACTGCTTGCCTCTGGGCACGGGGCCTCCTTTGCTCGCCCCCGCCAGCCTTAACCATCTCTAGTTATCAGGCAAAGCTAATTTGCTCAGGAGAGCGCAAATTGCGTCGCAAACACTGGGATTTGCAATCAGCGGACGGCCTGCACCGCCAGGATCGCCGCCACGACCAGCCCGATCGCGGCGATCGAGATCCGCAGCGGGTCGGCCGGGATGCGGCGGGCGTAGTGGGCGCCGACGCGGCCGCCGGCGAAGGAGGAGACCATGATCGTCACGGCGTAGCGCCATTCGACCGGGGCGAGGAAGGCGTAGGCGACGGCGGCGAGGAGGTTGGCGGAGCCGGCGAGGAGGATCTTGATCGCGTTCAGGTGCTGGAGGGTGTCGGCGACGAAGAGGGCGAGGATGGCGAAGAGGAGGATGCTGACGGCGGAGCCGAAGTAGGCGGCGTAGGCACCGCAGAGGAAGACGCCGGCGGTGAGGTAGGGCGAGTGCTCGTCGCCGGCGTGCGAGAGCCGCGGGCTGAGCCGGGGCTGGAGGAGGAGCAGCAGGCAGGAGACGGCGATCAGGGCCGGGACGATCGCTTCGAAGGCGGCGTCGGAGGTGAGCAGGAGGAGGGCGGTCCCGGCCGCGGCGCCGACCAGCATCGGCACCAGCAGGCGCGTGAACCGCTGGCCCTGCTCGCGCAGCAGGTCGCTGTAGCCGAGGGCGCCGCCGACCGAGGCGGGGACGATGCCGACGGTGTTGGTGACGTTCGCGGCGAGCGGCGGAACGCCGAGCGCCACCTGGGTCGGGAAGGTGATCAGGGCGCCGCCGCCGGCGATGGAGTTGACCGCTCCCGCCGCGGCCCCGGCCGCCGCGACAGCGAGGAGCTCGAGCACGGCTGCAGTCTCGCCTAAAGGACGCTCAGGCGGCGACGCGGGGGGTCGGCGTGCCGCCGCGGCGCTTCTCGGCCTTGGTGACGACGTCGAAGAAGTAGTCGTTGCGGCCGCGGCGCAGGGGGCGCGGCATCGCGTGGCGGGCGCGGCGGTGGGCGGCGGTCACCGAGCGGAAGGCGCGCTCGTGGGTTGCGGTCCAGCGGATCCCGAAGACCTCCCGCACCCGCGGCGGCAGCGTCCCCTTGATGATCAGGTTCTGCGTCTCCAGGTTGAGCCGGGCGTGGCGCGGCACCGGCTGGCGGAAGGCGACGAGCGGCGCCATCTCCAGCGCGTGGGGCGTGGCGTCCATCTGCGGCGAGGCGAGCTTCGCCTCGAACCAGGCCCGGAACCCGCGGTAGCTGGCGGGGACCTCGGAGCGGGGGAGGCCGAAGAGCTCGCCGAAGCGAACGTAGTCCTGCCAGAGCGCCTCCCGCTCGCCTTCGCTCAGCGGGGCCGCCATCGTCTCGTACATGGCTCGGCCGGAGTCGGCGATCACCGCCAGCGTCCACAGCATCAGCTCCGGGTCGAAGGCGGAGTAGGCCGCGCCGGCGGGATGAACCCCCGCCGCTTCGCTCAGCTCGCCCTTGACCCGTTCGTGCAGCCGGTGCACCGCCGCCAGCGCCTTGTCGGCTTCGGCCTTGGTCCCGAGGAAGACCGTCTCCTGGATCTTGGCGGTGCGGGCGAGGCGGGTGAAGGGATGGTCGCCGGCGTTGGAGCTCTGCATCGTGCCGGTGTAGGTGAGGGGTTCGAGGGCACCGATCAACAGGGCCCGCTGCCCATAGAGCAAGCCGACCGAACGCTCGCCGTGGACGCGGCGGGCCATCGATCGGCCGGGCGGAAAGTAATGCTCGGAGTCGCTCACTGGTCGTCTGGCCAGCCAGCTTATGGGCGGCTGACAAATTGGTCAAACAAGCGGACCAATAGCTACGAGCGCGGGTCGTGCGGCGAGTTCTTGCTCATCGCCACCAGCGCCCCGCCCGCGCGCGGCGAGTCGACCAGGCCGCGCAGCTCGTGCGCGGCGAAGATCTCGTCCAGCTCCTCCCGCGTCAGCGTCTCCCGCTCCAGCGCCAGCACCGCCAGGTGGTCGAGCGCCTCGAGGTTGGCCGAGAGGAGGGCGCGGGCGCGGCGGTAGGCCTCGCGGGCGAGCGTCACCGCCGCCTGGTCGACCTCGCGCCGGGTCTGGTCGGAGACCGCGTAGTCCCCGGTCGGCAGCGCGATCGGCGCCGGCCCGTCGTGGTCGAGGGCCACGCCCATCCCGAATTCGGAGACCATCTGCTTGCAGACGAGGTGGACCCGGTTGAGGTCGTCGGAAGCGCCGGAGTAGGACTCGCCGAGGACGATCTCCTCGGCGGCGCGCCCGCCCAGCAGCGTCACCACCTCGTCGAGCAGTTCGTCGCGGGACTTCAGGTAGCTGTCCTCCTGGGGCGAGTGGGCGACGAAGCCGAGCGCCGGGCCGCGGGGGACGATGCTGAGGATCTCCGGCGGGTCGAGCCCGAGCAGCTTGCGGCAGAGCGCGTGGCCGGCCTCGTGGTAGGCGACGATTCGCCGCTCCTTGGCGTTGAGGCGACGGGCCTGCTGGGAGCCGACCGCCTGGCGCAGCAGCGCCTCGTCGAGGTCCTCGCGCGTCATGTAGAAGCGGCCGGCGCGGCCGGTGATGATCGCCCCCTCGTTGAGCGCGTTGGCGAGCTGGGCGCCGGTCATCCCGGTCGTCTTGCGGGCGACGTCGCCGAGGTCGAGGTCGGGAGCGAGCGGCTTGTTGCGGGCGTGGCTGCGGAGGATCGCCTCGCGGCCGGCGCGGTCCGGCGGGGCGACGAGGACGAGGCGGTCGAAGCGGCCGGGGCGCAGCAGCGCTCGGTCGAGCTTTTCGACGTAGTTGGAGGCGGCGATCACGATCACCATTCCCGGGTCCTTCTCGAACCCGTCGAGCTCGACCAGGAGCTGGTTCAGCGCCTGCTCGCGCTCGCTGGTGCCCCCGTCGCCGCCGCCGCTGGAGCGGGAGCCGCCGATCGCGTCGAGCTCGTCGATGAAGATGACGGCGCGGCCGGACTTGCGCGCCTCCTTGAAGAGGCGGCGGATGCGGGCGGCGCCGCGGCCGACGAACATCTCGACGAAGCTCGAGCCGGAGGCGGCGAAGAAGTCGACGCCGGCCTGGGCGGCGACGGCGCGGGCGAGCATCGTCTTGCCGGTCCCGGGCGGGCCGTGGAGGAGGACGCCGCGCGGCGCCTTGGCGCCCAGGGCGGAGAAGCGGTCGGGTTCGCGCAGCCAGGCGGCGACGTCCATCAGCTCCTCCTTGGCGGCGTCGACGCCTTGGACCTGCTCCCAGAGGACCGCCTCGGTGCGGGATGCCCTAACCGTCTCCGGCTTCGTCGTCCCCATCATCCCCCGCGCCATTTTCAGGAAGACGAAGCAGAGGATCGACATGAAGACGACCCCGAAGACGGGGTACCAGTTGAAAAAGAATTCCTGCACGTTTGCCGCCATCCACGCAGTGTGGAGACATAACCGCGATTCCCCCATCGCACATCCGTCCAAATGGGGGGAGAGAGCTAAAGGTCGTGCCTGCTAGGCGCTTCGCTCGACCTGGGAGCCGCCGACGATGGCGTCCTCGCCGGAATCGCCGAAGACGACCCAGGCCTTGTGGCCACCGTCGTAGTCGGGGGCCCAGAGCTTCAGCGTCGCCGGGCGGCCCCAGACCGTCACCTGCTCCTCGCCGGTCGAGTCGAGGCCGCGCCAGATCCGCACGAAGGGGTTGCCCTCCCGCTCGGCGGCGATCGTCGTCGGCTCGCGATGGCCGGGGTGGACGGTCGTGTTCGGCGGCAGCTCCAGCAGCCGCATCACCGAGGCCTGGAGGTCGGCGAAGCCGCTGGCGCCGGGGGCCATCGTCCCGCCCACGGTTCCCTTGAAGAGGACGTCGGCGGTGAAGACGTCGGTGCCGTCGACGAGGTAGGCGAGGTGGCCGGCGGCGTGGCCGGGGGTGTAGATCGCCTCCACCTCGAGCCCGCCCGCGTCGAGCTTCTCGCCGTCGCCGAGGACGATCTCGACCTCGTCCTCGAGCTCGGCCGCGCAGTCGGCGTGGGCGACCAGCGGCGGGTTGCCGAGCTGCGCCCGCGCCTCGGGAAGGCCAGCGACGTGGTCGCCGTGCGGGTGGGTGACGAGGACGTGGGTGATCTCGATCCCGTCCCGCTCGGCTCGCTCCAGCAGCGGCGCCAGCTCGTCGTTGCCGTCGACGAGGACGCCGGTGCTGCGGTCGGGGTCGGCGACCAGGTAGGCGTTCGACAGCCACATCGGGTTCTCGGTGCGCTCGACGATCACGGCGCGTAGGTTACGGCGCTGCCCTCGAGCAGGGTGCGGGCGACGAGCTCGGGGTCGTCCCAGGTTGGGGTGTGGCCGACGCCGGGGAGGACGAGGAAGCGGGCGCCGGCGGGACGGCGGTGCGGCTTCGGCGGGCCGAGCAGGCGATCGCGCTCGCACCAGGCGATCGTCACCGGCACGTCCTCCGGGTAGCCGGCCGGGTCGAAGACGTGGCTGCGCATCGCCCGGTTGGCGGCGTCGTAGCCCTCGCCGTCGAGCCAGCCGAGGGCGAGCGCCCGCGCCGCCTCGGGCGGGATCCGCTCGGGGTGGGCGGCGATCGACTGGAAGGCGGCCTGGCGCGTCTGCGGGAACTGGAGGGCGACGGCGAGGAGCGGGCGCGCCGCCTTCAGCCAGGGGGAGCCGCGCAGCAGCATGCGGGCGCCGCCGCCGGCCGGTTCGCCGAGCGGGCGTTGCCAGAGGCCCGCGGGGGAGAGGGCCGTCACCGAGGCCGCCCAGCCGCGGCGGCCCATCTCCAGCGCCACCCAGCCGCCGAGCGAGTTGCCGGCGACATGCGGGCGCTCGACCCCGTTGCGGACGCAGTGATCGTGAACAGCCCGTGCCAGGTTGGAAGCGGTCGGCTCTTCGCCCTCCGGCAGCGGCGGCGTCTGGCCGAAGCCCGGCATGTCGATCGCATGCACCTCGCGCTCCTTCTCCAACAGCGGGATCACCGGCTCCCAGATGCTGCGGGTGCCGCCGAGGCCGTGGATCAGCAGCAGGTCCCGGGTCACCGCGCCCCCGGCTTCGCGAACAGCGCCTGCACGTCGCCGATCCGCCGCTCGCGAAAGCCCGCCTCCGAGGAGCTGAGGTAGAAGTCCCAGAGGCGGCGGAAGCGCTCGTCGTAGCCGCGGTCGCGCAGCCGCTCCCAGGCGGCGAAGAAGCGCTGGCGCCACTCGGCCAGGGTCGGCGGGTAGTGGGCGGTGATGTCGTCGACCCAGACCTGCTTCATCGAGGTGACGCGCTCCAGACAGCCGACGATCAGCCCCTGCGAGGGCAGGCAGCCGCCGGGGAAGACGTGGGTGTTGGCGAAGCTCCTCGCCGCCTTCTCGATCTCGTAGATGCGGTCGTCGATCGTGATCGCCTGCAGCAGCATCAGCCCGTCGTCGGCGAGCAGCTCGTCGCAGCGGCGGAAGTAGTCGTCGAAGTACTGCCAGCCGACCGCCTCGATCATCTCGACGCTGACGAGGCGGTCGAAGCGGCCCTCCAGGTCGCGGTAGTCCTGCAGCAGCACCGTCACCTGGCCCTCGAGGCCGGCTTCGCGGACGCGGCGGCGCGCCAGCTCGTACTGCTCGCGGGAGATCGTCGTGGTGGTGACGCGGCAGCCGCTGCGGCGGGCGGCGTGGATCGCCATCCCGCCCCAGCCGGTCCCGATCTCCAGCAGGTGGTTGTCAGGGCCGAGCCGGAGGCGGTCGCAGATGCGGTCGAGCTTGGCGAGCTGGGCCTGCTCGAGCGTCGCGGCCGAGTCCGGGAAGTAGGCGCAGGAGTACATCATCCGCTCGTCGAGGAAGGACTCGAAGAGGTCATTGCCGAGGTCGTAGTGGGCGGAGATGTTGCGGCGGGAGCCGGGGCGGGTGTTCTCGGGGACGAGGTGGCGGACCCGGTGCCAGAGCCCCCGCGGGCGGGCGATCGCGCCGCGCAGCCCATCCATCTCGCGCAGCTCGCGGGCGGCGATCCGGATCAGGGAGACGAGGTCGTCGGTCTCCCAGCGGCCGTCGACGTAGCCCTCGCCGAGGCCGACGCTGCCGCGCAGCGGATCGCGCCAGGCGGCTTGGTCGTTGACCTGGATCCGCGCCGTCAGTTCCGACTCGGGCGGGCCGAAGCTGCGTTCGCGCGAGCCTTCGACGACCTCGATCCTTCCCTGGCTGACGTGGCCGAGGACGGCGCCGACGCCGGCGCGGGCGAGGGCGTCCCTCATCGCGCTGCCTCCGGGTGCGGGTGGTAGCGGGCTCCCTTCAGCTTCAGCCGCAGCGCCTGCGCGTAGATCTTCGTCACCACCTGCAGCGACATCGCCGGGTAGCACGCGAGCATCCGGTTGAGGGTGCCGCGGCTGAGCTCCCGCCGCCGCAGTTTCAGCGTCGCGTCGAAGGTCTTTGAAAACGCGCCTTCGGCGCAACCGCGCGGGCGCGACTCGATCTGGACGGCGATGCTCTCGCCGGGCTCGGAGGCGCGGAAGGAGTAGGTCTGGTCCATGCCCATCAGGGGGGAGACGTGGAAGGCCTTGTCGAGGTCGTCCGCGAGGACCGTACCCCGGCGCTCGCCGCGTGCCAAGACGTAGGGATGGCGCTCGCCCCAGGGGGTGTTCTCGACGTCGGCCACGATTGCATCTACCCGCTCCCCGCCCCGGTCGAAGCAGTAGTAGAAGGAGACCGGGTTGAAGCTGTGGCCGAAGTAGCGCAGGCCGGTGAGGAGGCGGACGGGGCCGGCCGGGCGCTCGCCGGTCGCCGCGACGACGGCCTCGCGCGCGCACTCGTCCAGCGGGCGGGCGGGGTCGCCGATGAAGTCCTCGCGGCGAAACCGGGCCGGCGCGGCGCGGCGGGCGGAGAAGAGCGGAAAGGGGTCGAGCACCTCCGGCAGCTCCCCGAGGTCGAGGTACATGAGGAAGAGCCGGTAGGTGAAGGAGTGCTCGATGGGCTCGAACCGCCTATGCCGGACCGTCCCCTCATAAACAGCCGAGGCGGGTGGGCGGGACGAGGGGTGGGGGTCGGCGGACAACAGCGGGGAGGGTCCGGCGACCCCCACCCCTCGTCCCTCGATCGCGGCCGTCACGCCGCCACCTCCTCCGTCGTTTCCAGACTTTTCCTCGCTATAGGGGGGACAAGGGTGGAAACGACCGGGGGATTGGTGGCGAGGGAGTCGCAAATTCGTAACGCGCTGACGACGCCGTCCTCGTGGAAGCCCCAGCCCCAGTAGGCGCCGCAGTAGTGGGTGCGGCGCTCGTTGCCGGAGATCTCGGGGTGGCGGGACTGGGCGGCGACCCCCTCCTTGGTGTAGACCGGGTGGTCGTAGGAGATGCGGCGGATCGCCTTCGCCGGGTCGATTTCGGCGCCGCGGTTGAGGGTGACGAAGTAGTGCGTCCGCGAGCGCAGGCGCTGCAGGTTGTTCATCCAGTAGGTGACGGTGCTGCCGGTGGATGGCTCGGCGGCAAGGTGGAAGTTCCAGCTCGACCAGGCGGCCCGGCGGCGCGGCATCAGCGAGGCGTCGGTGTGGAGGACCGCCTCGTTGCGCTGGTAGGGGATCGCGCCGAGGACTTCGCGCTCGGCCTCGCTCGGATCGCCGAGCAGCGCCAGCGCCTGGTCGGAGTGGGTGGCGATCACGACCTGGTCGAACTCCTCGCTCTCGCAGCCCTCGGCCTCGATTCGCACCCCGTCCTCCAAGCGCTCGATCCGCCGCACCGGTGCCCGCAGTCGCACCCGGTCGCGCCAGGGCGCCGCGATCGTCTCGACGTAGCTGCGCGAGCCGCCGCTGACGGTTCGCCATCGCGGCCGGTCCCGCAGGCTGTACATCCCGTGGTTCTCGAAGAACTCGGCCATGAAGCTGGCCGGGAAGCTCCACATCTGCTCCGGGTCCGCGGACCAGACGGCGCTTGCCTGCGGCACGATCAGCCGCTCGACGAAGTGGCGGGAGAAGCCCTGCTGCTCGAGCCAGTGGCCGAGCGAGGGCGCGGTCCCGTTCATCCCGATCAGCGCCCGCGCCTCGCGGTTGAAGCGGCGCCAGTCGCGCAGCATCCCGAGGAAGCTGGGGCTGACGAGGTGGGACGGACGGGCGAAGAGGCCCCACGGCGTCCCGGAGTACTCGAAGCGGCCGCGTCCGTCGGCGACCGAGAAGCTCATGTGGGAGGGCTGGCTCGCCACCCCCAGCTCCGCCAGCAGCGCTTCGAAGCTGGGGTAGTTGCGGTCGTTGAAGACGATGAAGCCGGTGTCGATCCAGTGCGTCCCGTCCTCGGCCTCGACCGGCACCGTGTTCGTGTGCCCGCCGATCCGTTCGCTCGCCTCGTAGACGACGATCTCGTGCTCGGGGTGCAGTCGGTGCGCGGACACCAGTCCCGAGATCCCGGTGCCGACAATCGCGATCTTCATCTACGCCTCTCTACGGAAAGGCATCTCGATCCGGATCAGCCGTAGGGCCGGTAGAGGATGCGCCCGCCGAGCAGCTCGGTGACGGTGGCGAAACGGTAGCCGCGGCCCCGCAGGGTGTCGATGATCCGCGGCAGTGCCGCCAGGGTCTCGCCGCGGGGGCCGCCGCCGTCGTGCATGAGGACGATCGAGCCCGGCTGCGCGTGGCCGACGACGTTGGCGTAGATCGCCTCGGTGCCGGGGGTCGTCCAGTCCTGCGGGTCGACGTCCCAGGTGACCGTTCGCATGCCGAGGCCGCCGGCGGTGGCGACGACGCCGGCGTTGACGGCGCCGCCGGGCGGCCGGAAGAGGCAGGGCCTGAAGTGGGTGTAGGCCTCGATCCGCCGCGCGGCGCCGGCGATCTGCGCGTAGCCGGGGTATTCGACGTGGTCCATCGTGTGGTCGCCGAGCTCGCTCCCCTGGGCGAGGATCTGCCGCATCTCGTCTTCGCGCCCAGGCATCACCTGGCCGACCTCGAAGAAGGTCCCGGGCACGTCCTTCTCGCGCAGCACCCGGAGGACGTCGTCGGTGTAGTCGCTGGGCCCGTCGTCGAAGGTGAGGGCGACGACCTTGCGGTCGCGCGGGCCGTTGGTGACGAGCCCGGCGCTGCCGCCGGTGCAGCCGACCGCGCGGACGGGACGGAGGCGGAAGCTCTTGGTCCCTCGAGCGGGGAGGGCGCGAGCGCAGGGGAGCTCATCGCAGCCGTCGCTCTGCAGGACCCGCCACTGGTAGCGGCTCCGGGGAAGGCCGGCCTCCTCCGGATCCAGGGCGACCACGAGCTTGTCGGGTCGGGGGCGCTTCACCGTGGCCTCGAGAGTGCCCTTGGCCAGCAGCTCTTCGTCGGCTCCGAGGACGACCAGGCCGACCTGCCGGTGGGCCTTGCGACCGCCGAGGCAGAGCAGGCGCGCCTTCGGGGGGCCGGAGCCGGAGAGGCTGAGGCAGAGGTAGCGCGCCGCCGCCCGCCGCAGGTCCGGACGCGGTTGCAGCTTCGCCAGCGCCACCGGCTTCGCGGTGCGCACGGTGAAGACCAGGTCCCGCCCCGCTTGGAAGAGGTCGGCGTGCTCGAGCCGCTGGCGGCGGGCGGCGGCGGCGCCCGGGAGCAGCAGGAGAGCGCCCGCGACGAGGGCGGCGGCGCACAGGATCTTGCGGGAGGCGGGAGCAGTCAGGCGCTCCCATTTCATCACTACCGTGTTGGGGCCAGTTGTGACCTCTCTCCTCCGGCAGCAGAAGCGCTTCCTTCTGTCCGTGGCCCTTGTCGTGCTCGCCATGGCGCTCGCGCCTGCCTTCGGCAGCGCCGAGACCGGTGGCGCTGGCCAGGTCGAATCCGGCGGCAACGTCAGCAACAGCGCCTTCGACCGGCAGGGGATGTGGGTCTGGTACGTCTCCCGCTCGGAGGGCGGCAGCATCGGCTCGATCCTCGCCCGCGCCAAGCGCAACGACGTCGGCACCGTCTACGTGAAGGCGGCCGACGGCGGCGGCAGCTGGAGCCAGTTCAGCAAGGGACTGGTCCAGGCGCTGCACCGCGGCGGCCTCAGCGTCTGCGCCTGGCAGTTCGTCTACGGCGACGCGCCGGCGGCCGAGGCGAGGGCCGCCGCGGCGGCTGTGGCCAAGGGCGCCGACTGCTTCGTGATCGACGCCGAGGCCGACTACGAGGGCAAGTACGCCTCCGCCGACCGCTACGTCCGCGCCCTCCGCGCCCGTATCGGCGCCGCCTTCCCGCTCGCGCTCGCCGGCTTCCCCTATGTCGACTACCACCCCTCCTTCCCCTACTCGGTCTTCTTCGGGCCGGGCGGCGCCACCTACAACCAGCCGCAGATGTACTGGAAGACGATCGGCACCTCGGTCCGCACCGTCTACGAGCACACCTACCTCTACAACCGCGTCTACGGCCACCCGATCTACCCGATCGGCCAGACCTACGAAGCTCCCGGCAGCGCCTCGATCCGGCTCTTCCGCCGCTTCGCCGCCAGCTACGGCGGCCTGGCTCCGAGCTGGTGGTCCTGGCAGGAGACCAACGGCCAGGAGTGGGGAGCGGTCGGCGCCGACAGCGCCACCCGCCCCGTCGTCGGCTACCGCCAGGAAATCGTCCATCCGCTGCTGAAGCGCAAAAGCAGCGGCGACCTCGTCGTCTGGGCGCAGGAGCACCTGATCGCCGCCGGCGCCGACCTCCCCGTCACCGGGATCTTCGGCCGCCAGACTGCCCGTGCCGTCCACGTCTTCAAGGAAGACCACGGCCTCCCGGCCAACGGCGTCATCGACACCGACACCTGGAACGCCCTGCTCGCCTTCACGCCCTACCGCCCGCGCTGGACCGCCGCCGGCGCCAGCACCGCCAGGGTGCGACCGGCGAGCAGGCCTCTCTCAGCCCGGCTGCCGGCGAAGGCCTACGAGATCCCCGGCCCCGCGAAGCGGGGCGCTTTTAGGCGCTGATCCGCGTCGTCAGCCGGCCCAGGGTCGGCGACTCGATCGCGATCTCGTCGCCGTCGGCGAGCCAGACGCGGGGCTTGCGGCCCATGCCGACGCCCTCGGGGGTGCCGGTGGAGACGACGTCGCCCGGCTCGAGCGTCATCAGCCGCGAGAGCTGGACCACCAGCTGCGGGATGCTGAAGATGAGATCGTCGGTGGCGCCGTTTTGCATCTCCTCGCCGTTGAGGGTGAGCCGGATCCCGATCTGATCGTGCGGCCCCGCGTCATCCGGCGTCACCAGCCAGGGCCCGCAGGGCGCCGAGCCGTCGAAGACCTTGCCCGCCATCCACTGCGGCGTCGCCCCCTGCAGGTCGCGAGCCGAGAGGTCGTTCAAAAGCGTGTAGCCGGCGATGTGATCGAGCGCGTCGGCCTCCGCCACGTCCTTCGCCCGTCTGCCGACCACGAACGCAACCTCCGCCTCGAAGTCGGTCTTCCCCGTCGGCACCGCCACCGTCGCCCCGTCCGCCACCAGCGCGTTCGGGTACTTGGCGAAGATCGTCGGCACCTCCGGCAGCGAGTCGAGATCGACTCCCACCTCCGCCGCGTGCTTGCGGTAGTTCAACCCGATGCAGACGATCTTCTCCGGATCCGGAATCGGCGCCAGCACCTCCACCGCCGAAAGCGGATGCGAGGGAGCGCCCGTATCCCCAACTCGTCCCCGCAACTCATCGATCCGCCTCGCAGCAAGCAGTTCCCTCAGCGACCCCCGATGCGGCTCCCCGAGCAACGCCCACGCATCGACCGCTCTCCCTTCCTCCAACACCCCGGCCCGCGGACCATCGCCAGCGTCGAACGTAAGCAGCCTCACGCGCCGAACCCTAAAGAAACCGCTTGGTTAGAGGGGGAGGGGGCACCCACCTCGCGACCTACGCCCGAGCCGGCTCCGCCTCGACCTCGACCTCGACCTCGAAGGCCGTGTCGACCAGCGTCTCCCGCTCGATCTCGCTCTCACGCACCAGCCACAGCGCCAGCACCGCGCCGGCAAACGAGAGCAGCGCCCCCAGCACGAGGATCTCGTTCAGCCCGTGGATGAACCCCTGTTCGGCGGCGTTCCGCGCGGCGTCCTGCGCACCCGCCGGGAGTCCCGCCACCGCCTGCGGCAGCGCGCCCGAGGAGGTCGCCTCGACCAGGTTCCGCGCCTGCTCGCCGTCAACCGCACCGCCCGCGACTTCCTGCGTCTTCGACGCTCCGGTGCCGAGGAAGATCGCGCCCCAGGCGGCGATCCCGACCGCGATCCCGACCTGGCGGAAGGTGTCGTTGATCCCGGCTGCCATCCCGCTCTGCTCTTTCGGCACCACGCTCAGCGCCACGTCGGCGATCACCGGGTTCAGCAGGCCGACGCCGATGCCGCTGAGCAGGAACCCGAGCAGCAGCGCGGTCCACTCCGAGTCGAGGTTCAGCCCCGACATCAGCAGCAGCCCGAGGCCGGTCAGCGCCAGGCCGGCGCTCATCAGGTAGCGGGCTTTGACCTTCGCCAGCGCCATCCCGGCCATTGGCGCGACGATGAACGAGGCGACCGTGATCGGCAGGTAGCGCAGGCCCGCTTCCACCGGCGAGTGTCCGAGGAAGCTCTGCAGGTAGAGCGTCAGGTACAGGAACAGCGCGAACATCGAGCCGGAGACGGCGAACGCCGCCAGCTGCACGCCGGTGAAGGCGCGGCGGCGGAAAAAACCAAGCGGGAGCATGGGTTGCTCGACGCGTCGCTCGATCGCCAGGAACGCCGCCAGCAGCACCGCGGCGCCGGCGAACAGGGAGACGATCGTCGTGCTCCCCCAGCCCTCGGCGTTGCCGCGGACCAGCGCCAGCACGAGCATGAAGAGGCCGAGCGAGAAGGTGACCAGCCCGCCCCAGTCGATCCGGGTCGCGTTCGGGTCACGGGACTCGGCCAGCTTCCAGTAGGTGACGGCGATCGCCGCGATCCCGATCGGGACGTTGATCAGGAAGACCGACTCCCAGCCGAGGCCGTCGGTGAGAAGGCCGCCGACCAGCGGGCCGATCGCTACCGCCATCCCGATCGTGCCGCCGTAGATCCCCATCGCCATCCCCCGTTCGGGGCCGCTGGGGAACTCCTGGGCGACCAGCGCCAGGGAGACGGCGAACATGATCGCGCCGCCGATGCCCTGCAGGCCGCGGGAGACGTTGAGGAAGGTGGGGTCGGGCGCCAGCGCGCAGAGCAGCGAGGCCGCTGCGAAGACGCCGAGCCCGATGGCGAAGACGCGCCGCCGGCCGAGCCGGTCGGCAAGCGAGCCCGCGGTCAGGACCAGCGCCGCCAGCGAGAGCGCGTAGGCGTCGATCACCCACTGCAGGTCGGTGAAGCTGCCGCCGAGGTCCTGCTGGATCGCGGGCAGCGCCGTGTTGACCACGGTGATGTCGAGTAGAAGCATGAAGGTGGCGACGCAGACCGCTCCTAGCGTCCACCACTTGCGATTGGTTTCGGTGCCCATTTGAGGACCTCCAGAGAGTCGAGTACAATTCGTAAGGCAACCTTGTAAGGTGACCTGACCAGGCGACCTTATCAGGCTCCCTGACGAAATGCCCGCCGATCCCAAACATCCCCTCTGGATCCCGCTCCCGGGCCTGCTCGACATCGCCTCCCAGGCGCTCTTCGACGAGTTCCGGACCGAGCTCGAGCAGTCGGAGTTCGGCGACATCCGTCCCACCCACGGCTGCGTCTTCCGCTTCGTCGGCGGCGAGGGCCTGCGGCTGACCGACCTCGCCGAGCGGGCGAAGCTGACTAAGCAGTCGGTGGGGGAGATCGTCGACGACCTGGTCGAGCGCGGCTACGCCCAGCGCATCCCCGACCCCGACGACAAGCGCGCCAAGCTGATCTGCCTGACGGCGCGCGGCGAAGCCGCCCAGGCCCACGGCCGCAAGCTCTTCGCCAAGGTCGAGAAGCGCTGGGCCGAGCGCTACGGCGCCGAGCGGATCTCCGCCCTGCGGGAGATGCTGGAAGAGGTCGCCGCCACCGAGGCTCCCTTGGCGGTCCCCGAGATCGCCCAGCCCGCCGCCGCCTGAGCGGGGCGCGGGGCTGCAGCACCTAACGTCGCCCGCGGCGGGCGACGAAGTCGATGCGCGGATGCTTGCGGGTGCCGGTCCGGCAAAACGATTCTTCGCTGCTCTTCTCGGCGTAGGAGCCGACGATCTTCTCGCGGGTGACGCGCCCGGCGAGGACGGATTCGCTCCAGCCTTCAGAGCTTTCGATGCCGCCGGTGTGGCGGAAGCTGCCGTCGGGATGGATCTTCGCGTCGAGCTGGTTTTCGTTCCACCAGGAGTCGTAGACGTCCCTGTCGTTGCAGTGCAGGCGGACGTGGAGGTGGACGCCGGTGACCCGGTGCTTGCGGACGATCAGGCGGATGCGGAAGTGGTCCTCGCCGCGGGCGGTGTAGACACTCTTGCGGCCGCCGCCTCCAGCGCCCCTTTCCTCGTCGACGCCGGGGCCGCCGAAGATGCGATCGGCCCCCGGGCCGCCGAACAGGCGGTCGGGTCCGGGCCCTCCGTAGAGGCGGTCGGGACCGCGGCCGCCGACGAGGAGGTCGGCGCCTGGCCCGCCGAAGAAGGAGTTCCCGTCGTCGTAGCCCTTGTGGGCGAGGATGACGTCGTCGCCGCGGCCGCCGTAGATCGGCGAGTTGCCGTAGCGGGTGATCCTGTCGTCCCCGGCCCCGCCGTAGATCTTGCCGGCGACGCTGCCGCTGACCTCGTCGTCGCCGGAGCCGGCGCAGATCGGGCCGGAGTTGGCGTCGATCTCGTCGTCGCCGCCGAAGCCGACGATCGGGCCGAAGGCGTGAAGCCGGTCGTCGCCCGGCGTCCCCTGCACCGCGGCGGGCTCGCCGTGGCAGCGGGCGCGGCGACCGTCGCCGCCGGTGAAGCGGGCGAGCGCCAGCCGCGAGCGCTTGCCGGCGTAGGCGAAGCCGACGGTGGTCGCCGCTCCGTTCGGCGCCGGCGCCAGGTCCGTCGCCAGCTCCGCCGGCGTGGTCAAATCGAGGTAGGCCTTGGAGACGTTGACGTGGGCGAGGCCGTCGCCGGAGTAGCGGGGGTCGAAGGCGCCGTCGGGGTAGAAGCGGGAGACGGCGGTCATGTAGCCGGCTTCGCCGGCAAGCAGGATCCGATCCTCGGCGTCGAGCGCCGCCTCGGTCGGTTCGAATTCGAGGTTGGTTGCGTAGTCGTTGGCGACTTCGGCGACGCCCTTCGTGCCGCCGGGGCTGAAACTCGGGTCCTCCTCGCCGTTCGGCTTCAGGCCGACCATGACTTCGCCCCCGACGGCGACGATGCGGCCGCTGCGCTGCACGAGGACGGCCAGCGCCGCACCCTCGTGGAAGACTTCGCCTTCGCTGATCGCGGTGTCGGCGTGGGAGCGGGCGAGGCCGTTGCCGGAGAAGGAGGTGTCGAGCGCACCCTCCGTCGTCAGCCGGACGACGAGCAGGTCTTCGGCGATGCTCCCGCCCGCGAGGACCTTCCCGTCGGGTTGCAGCGTCAGCGTGCTGAGGTTGCCGACGCCGTAGTGGCCGCCGTTGTCGATCAGCGGATCGAAGAAGACGATGCCGCTGCCGCTGAAGCCGGGATCAAGGTCGCCGGACGGCGTGAAGCGGGCGACTGCCGAGCCTTCGTGGAAGCAGCGGTATTCGGGTTCGACTTCGGAGTCCACGCGGCAGGCTTCGACGTCGCCGACCGCGACGACGTTCCCCGCCGGGTCGAGGCGAGCCCGCTCGAAGCCCTCCTCGATCCTCCTGTCAGAGGCGAGCGGTCCGTCGGGCTGGACGTGGGCGGTGGCGATGCCGTCGGCGCCGAAGGTTGAGTCGAGCTGCCCCTCGGCGGTGAGGGTCGCGACGGCGAAATCGCGCTCGCGGCTGCCGGCGAGGACGATGCCGCCGTCGGGTCGTAGGGCGAGGTCGTGCCAGGCCCCCTCTGGCGCCGCGATCGACCCGCCGGAGCCGAAGCTGGGGTCGACCGTCCCGTCCGGGAGGAAGCGCAGCAGCCTGCTGCCGCCGGCGTCGTCCGTGGCGAGGACGACGTAGCGTCCGGCCGCGTCGACCTCGACCCGGTCCTCCACGTTCTGGACAGACGGATCGGCCTCCAGCCTGACGATCCCCTTCTGGCCGAAGCCAGGGTCCCGCTCCCCCGGCGCCGCCACCGCGGATCCGGCGTAGAGCAGGAAGCAGCCGAGAAAGACGAGCACCTTCACGCTTACATAATCGCCCCCAGCCGCCAAAGTTGCGCCCACGCCCCGCCAACCCCCCTCTCCTGAGATAATCCCCGACCCCGGGCACCCAGCCCGTCCCTGGGGGCGTAGCTCAGTTGGTTAGAGCGCCGGCCTGTCACGCCGGAGGTCGCGGGTTCGAGTCCCGTCGCTCCCGCTTCGGCGGGCCTCGAGAGCAAGCTGGGAAGGCAAGGCGGAAACCGCGGGCCCCCCTAAGCAGCGCTCCGGCTGGTCATCGCGGCGTGGGCCAGGCGGTACTTGTCCAGGCCGAGTTCCACATGGGACTTCTGCTGAACCGTAGTGCTGGGTAGCTCGAGGACGGACCAGTGGGGGGCAAGTGCGAGCTGCGGGATGGCAAGAAGCGTTTGTACCTCCAAGAGGTATGGCCAACGCCCCTCTCCGGCCGCTCCAACGGCAGCAGCTTCAGAGCCGTTGCCTTTGGCACGGACGATGGAGAAGAGCTTCTGCGATCCCGCTGAGTAGTAGATGAGGCAATCGCCCCTCTGAATTCCACTGGGCTGTTGTGGAAATCGAATCTCGGTAAGCAGTTTCGGATGTGCCGCGATCCAGTGGTCTGCCACCTCTTTGTCCGCAGCGCCGACCATCTTCAGCCAATAGTTGCGGGAGTCGGCTTTCATCGACCTGGAATCCTCTGCTGCAGCTCGCGGAGCAGTGCTTGTAGATCCTCGCGATCGCTCAGGTCGAGCGGTGCCACCTGTGCAGTTTTGCCCTTCAGGTTCAAGAGCGCTTCCGGGGCAAGAGCCAGGGCTCTGCCGGGATCGCGGGAGCCGCTGGCTCTCTCGTAGCCATCCCGGTCGAACTCTCCGGCGAAGATGGGGGCCAGCTGACCGGCGTGCCTTTCGCCGGTCTCCATTCGAGCGACCATGAGCCGGATGAGCTGCGTGCCGGGGGCGACGGCGAATGCCTCCTTGACCGTTGCCAAAACGTTGCTTCCCAGAGCCTCTAGGTAGAGCATGTTGATCTCGGTTTTCGTCCGCTTCTTCAGCGTCCTTCTGCCGGTCGGGGTTCGAGCTGGTTTCCGCTCCGGGACGATCGCCTCCGGAGCCGGGAACTGCATCACCACCGTGGTTCGGTCTGCTTCACAGCCGATCGCCGTAGCCGGCGTCTCGTTGTCGGCAAACGCTCGCTCGAGGGCGGGAAGGGTAGCGCCCGGATCGTTGGCCAGCAGCATCTCCCAGGTCTCGTCGAGCTCCTTCTGCTCGGCGGCTCGATCGGCGTCTCGACGTTCTTTCTCCGCCGTCACTCGCTGGGGCAACTGGTCGGTGACCTTCGCCCGCGCTCGCTGCAGGTTCTCCCAAAGCAGGTCGAGCCTCGCCTGCTCCGCTGCCTGGGCCGCCACTCGCTCCCGGACCTGGTGCTCGGCAGCCTCCTCGGCCCCGCGATCCGCCTGCCGTGCCGCCTCGATCTGGTCTCGCAGCCGCCAGAAGGGGATGCCCCTGCGACGACGTTTGCGGAACACCCGCATCAGCTCGTATCTATCGACCGGCTCGGGTGGAGCGGCGACCGGCAACATTTCTCCGCCGCCGAGCTGGGCCATCAGGTCCGAGACTCCGGCCTCGCGTTCGAGTTCGGCCTCGATCGGGCCGGGATCGACCTCTTCCGTTGATGGCAGGATTCTCCGCTCCGCCTTCGAGAACGACTCTTTATGGACGCTCACCAGCTGGCGCTCGAGGGTCGCCACCTTGTCGATGTCAGCTTCGCGTTGCGCAGCTTTCAGCTGACGTTCGTGCGCTGAAATGGACGCTCGGCTCATCCTAGGTCGCAGCCGATCCCGTCGCCGTCGTCGTCGAGTTCGTATTCGTCATAGCCGAGAACTTCGACCGTGCCGGTGTAGTCGGGCCCGTTGCCGCTGCCGCCGGCGCAGTCGTAGTCCGGGGAGTAGGGATCGAGGCAACCGCTGTAGTTCGGGTTGCATTCGGCCGCCCGTTCGTTTTCTTCCTGTTCGATGAGTTCTTCTTCTTCGATCGCAGCCAGCTTTTCTTCCTGTTCGACTTCGCGTTGTTCCTTGGCTTCGAGGGCGACGAGGCGCTTGGCGAAGGTGCGTTCGTTGCTGCGAGCCGAGGCGAGCTGCCGTTGGGCAGCTTGCAGGTGGTCGCGGGCTGCGGCGCGGGCCGCGCTGGCGGCTTCGCGCCGGGAAAGCGGACCCGCCGCCGCCTGTTCCGCCTTCGCGACGGCTGCCTGCGCAGCTTCGATTGCTTCGGCTCCAGGCCCCTGCGAGGCCGCATCGGATTCTCTCCGGAGCTGGGCGGAGATCGGCTCGGAGGAGGCGTCGTCGGCGAAGATCGCCGAGCCCGTGCTGGCGAGGAAGACGACGAGCATCAGCCCGGCGAGGGCGATCGAGGTCCAGGCCGGCAGTCGCTCGCGGCGCAAGAGCGGCCGCGAACGCCCTCGCTGCACTTCCGCCGAGTGCCGTGCGAGCAGGAAGGCCGTCGGCAGTATCAAGCCAAGGCAGAAGAGAAACGAACCCAAGGCGCCCATGGCACCGTCGGAACCTCCCAGCACCGCCCCGACGATCAGCAGCAGCAACCCACCTCCCAGGCAGAGCCCGATCGCCTGGCCGAGTTCGAGGCGCGTCAGAGCTGCAACTGCCTCGGTGGCCCGAAACCAGCCCCAGGCGAGGGCGATCGCCGCAGCCACCAGTGCGGCCAAGCCAAAGCCGATTCCCTCTCGCACTTCTTTGTCGTGGGCTTCGACTTCCTCCTGGTGCTGCTGGGTCAGGCGCGCGATACGGCTGCCGGCCACCTCTTCTTGCTTGGAGAGCTCAGCGCGAAGACGCTGAACTTCCGAGCGGTTGCGGTTCAGGGCACGGACGTAAGGAGCGGCGTCTGCGGCAGCGGCCCCAAGCTTTCCACCCGCCTTTTCGAGCTGCTGTTGCCTGGCCGAGACTTCAGCTTCAGTCGAGGCGACTTCTTGTTCGGCGCTTGCGAGGCTCGTGCTGAGATCCTCGGCAGCAGCGCTCGTCACCCACGTCAGGCAGATACCGATTAGGGCCGCAGGGACGATCCACCTCATAAGGGACTCCCTTTCTCTAACTTTGAGATGCCCGGCAATCTAAACGGATTTGTATTAATTCGGTACGGAGGAGTAACGCCCTGATTTCTCAGGCCTTCGTCAAGTTCTTCGGCCGCGCCGAGAGCCGCTCCCTCCGCGATAGACCGACCACCGACGTCGTCGCCACCTCCGGCAGCCACCGCATCTGCACCTATCCGCGGGGTCGACGGCCGCGGCAGGTGCGCGACGGAGACTTGATGTTCATGGGGCAGCTGGTGCGGGGGCCGAACGACATCGTGGTCTACGGGCGGGCGGTGGCGCGGGCCTATGAGGAGGGGCGGGACGATGCGGGGGCGGAGGACGTGGCGCGGCGGCCTTGGCTCGAGCGGTGGCCGCACTTCATCCGGGTTCGCGGGGCGGAGTTCGTCGAGGGGACGCTTGCCGATGGCGTCTCCCTGGGGGAGCTGATGGACGAGCTCGGGGCCTACGCGTTCGGGCCGACGGCGGAGAACGCGGACCGGGGTGTCGGGAACGTCGATCCCCGGCAGTCGATCCGCCAAGCTGCGGCGATCAGGCTCTCGGAAGCCGGGACGAGCTGGCTGGGTGAGGAGCTGGAGGGCGCCTTCCGCCGGCACGGGAGGCTGCGGGCGGAGGAGATGCCCGGGCTGGACTGGGACTAGTCGGGCTTCAGGTGCTCGACGTCGAAGCCGAACTGGCCTTGGAGGCGAGCGGCGACGAGGGAGCGGTGGCAGGCCTCGGGATCGCGCTCGACGCAGAGCAGCGCCGGGCGCTTGGCGCCCATCCAGTTGATGATCGGCTCGATGTCGACCTGGTCGAGGACCTCGTCGGTGTAGCGGCGCACGTACTCGGGCGCCAGCTCGGTGCGGGAGCGCTTGCCCTCGCCGCGCCGCTCGTCCTCGCGGTACTGCAGCTGGCGCATCTCGGTCGTCGGCGCCAGCTCGGGCAGGTGGCTGTAGCCGATCCCTGCCTCCTCGAGGGCGGCTTCGAGGCGGCGGGCGTTGGCCCAGGCGTACTCGCTGCCCCGTACCCCACGCCGCTGGCGGACGTCGAGGACGAGCGTCACCTCCGCCTCGCCGAGCGCACGGAGGAAGGTGGCGCCATCGAAGCCATAGACGCCGATCGTGGCGAGCTCGGCCACCTCGGCGCCCGCGGCCTACCTCAGAGGAGCCTCGGGCTAGTAGCGCGGCGGCTGGTCGCGGTAGGCCGGGTCGCGCACTTCGCGGCGTTCTTCGACCGGAGGCACCTCGCCGGGGGCGAGGGGACGGGTGCGGCGGGACCAGACGATTTCCTGGAAGAGGCCGATCAGCAGGCCGACGGCGCCCGCGATCATCAGGATCACGCCGATCGTGTCGATGCTGAGGCCCTGGACGTGGATGTTGGTCGCGAACTTGAGGATCGCTCCAACCGCGATGAGGAAGATGCCTGCTCCGATAGTCATAGAAGCGGAATACCCCGGGGTTGGATCAACAAACCGAAGCGGCTATCCGAGACTCGTCCAGAGCCGCAGCTCCGCCTCGAGCACGCCCTTGGCGCCGACGTCGACCGCCCGCCACAGCCGCGGCTCGGGCTGCTCGCCCTCGCTCGCCGCTTTGAACGCCTCGGCCAGCTCGGTCCAGCGCGCCGCCGCCTCCGCCGCCAGCGGCGCCTCCTCCCGGCCCGCCTCTTCCAGGAAGCGCGAGTACATCAGCCGGAAGCAGCCGCCGCCGGTGCCGCGACGCTCGATCACCTGGTAGGCGAAGCGGGCGCACCACTGCCAGTCCTCGACCGCCTCCGGCCACGACCCCGCCTCCGCCGCCAGCCGCTCCAGCGCCGGGACGCCGGCGAACTCGCCGAACGGGGGCTCGAGCATCTCGTGGACGGCGCGCTCGATCGCCCGCGGCACCGCCGCCTCCAGCCGCTCGCGGTCGATCGCTTCGGCGACGGTGAACATGTGGCCTTCCAGGGGATAGGCGGGGTGGCCGCTGTGACGGGCGCGCGCCAGGTTCTCCAGTCGCGTCTCCTGCAGCTCCTCGAAGCCGGTGTCCGAGAGCCGGGCGACCTCCTTGTCGTAGCCGGCCAGGACCACCGCGTGGCCGGGGAAGTGGGCCGAGTTGCCGTAGTGGTCGAGGTAGAAGATGTCGGTAAGGAGCAGCGCCGGGCAGCCGGCATCGACGGTTTCGCGCGCCGCCGCCCAGGCCGCGTCGCCCTCCTCCTCGGGAAAGGTCCGCAGCTCCAGCGCCGCTCCGGTCAGCTCGCGGAAGCTCTCCTCCAGCCGCGCGGTGCGACCGTTGAACCAGCGCGTCGGCGAGCCGTCGTCGAGCGCCAGGTAGTAGAAGCCGGCGCCCGCTCCCAACCCGAAGGCCATCTCCTCGCTGATCTCGACCCCGTGGAAGGCGAGCAGGTTGCGCAGCGCGGTCGAGCCGCAGTGGTTGCCGGGGAGGTGGACGAAGCCGGGAACGGTCGGCACAGAGCCATTCTGACCCGACACGACGTGTCGGGTTCCGTCATCCTCTCGCGCCGATGCACGACTTCGACCTGAAGCTGCTGCGCTGGATGCGCACCCACGGCCACTCGCCCGGCGTCGAGAGCGCCGCCGTCGCCCTCGGCAAGGTCGGCAACAACGGCCTGATCTGGCTCGTGCTCGGGCTCACCCTGGTTGCGATCGACAGCTCGCGCTGGGAGCAGTGGCTCGTTTGCGCCCTGCTCGGCCCCTTCGCGATCGGCCTCAACTACGCGATCAAGCTGGCGGTGAAGCGCCCGCGACCGGTGCTCGAGGGTCTACCGCCGCTCGGCGGCGCCCCCAGCTCGCTCAGCTTCCCCTCCGCCCACGCCACCTCATCCTTCGCGGTGGCGACGGCGATGGTCCGGGTCGACCCGGCGATGGCCGGCGCCTTCGCCGTCGCGATCCTGATCTCGCTCGGCCGTCCCTACCTCGGCATGCACTACCCGTCCGACGTCCTCGCCGGCGCCTTCCTCGGCGTCCTCCTCGGCCTGATCGTGCCGCTGCCCTCATGAAGGTCGGGATCGTCGGGCTGCCGAACGCGGGCAAGTCGACCCTCTTCAACGCCCTGACCAAGGGAGGCGCCCAGACCGGCGACTACCCGTTCACGACGATCGAGCCGAACGTCGCCGTCGCCCAGGTCCCCGACGAGCGGCTGGAGCAGGTCGCGGCAACCGTCAAGAGCTCGGAACTGGTGCCGGCGAAAATCGACTTCCACGACATCGCCGGCCTCGTCAAAGGAGCCTCCGAAGGCGAGGGCCTCGGCAACCAGTTCCTCGCCTCGATCCGCGAGACCGACACGATCTGCCACGTCGTCCGCTGCCACACCGAGTCCGGGGTGCCGCACCCCGACGGCCGGGTCGACCCGCTCGCCGACATCGAGACGATCGAGACCGAGCTCGTCCTCGCCGACTACGAGCAGGTCGAGCGCCGGCTCGGCCGGGTCGGCAAGCAGGCGAAGTCCGGCGACGTCGAGGCGATCGCCGAGCACGGCTGGCTGACCGCGGTCCACGAGGCGCTCGCCGCCGGCCGCCCCGCCCGCACCGTCCCGATCCCCGACGCGGCGCCCGACGCCGCCCGCAACCTCCAGGCGCTGACCACGAAGCCGATCCTCTACGTCGCCAACGTCGACGAGGGCGACGCGGAGGCGCCGGAAGCGGTCGTCTCCCACGCCAACTCGGTCGGCGCCGGCGTGGTCGCGGTCAGCGCTCGGATCGAGGGCGAGCTGGCCGAGCTCGACCCCGCCGAAGCCGAGGAGATGCGCGAGTCCTACGGGGTCGAGGGCTCGGGACTGGCCCGCCTCGTCCGCTCCGCCTACGACCTGCTCGAGCTGATCACCTTCTTCACCGCCGGCGAGGACAAGGAGGCGGTCGCCCGGCCGCTGCGCCGCGGCGCCACCGCCCTCGAAGCGGCAGGAACCATTCATACGGAGATCATGGAAGCGTTCGTCAAAGCCGAGGTGATCGGCTGGGAGCAGCTGGTCGCGGCCGGCGGCTACGCGCCGGCCCGTGACAAGGGGCAGCTGCGGATCGAGGGGCGCGACTACCTCGTCGCCGACGGCGACGTGATCACGATCAAGGTCTGAGCCGGCGCCGGCTTCAAGGCTGAGACCTGACCGCCCCGCCGATCGGTGCTGCATCGGGGCGGTAGCTGTCAGGCCTCAGCCACCCTTATGAAGGGAGGTGGCCGGATAGGCCGAGCCGCATCCGTTGAGCTGCATACGCATCACCTCCTTCCCTCACCGGAAGCGTCCTTCGCGGCGATGCATTGGTTCCTATTACTTCGTCCAGTCCCAGTAAAGGGCTCTAACTAGCCATTTTCCTGCTCTTTCCGGTCATTTATGCCTTATCGTGATCGCTGCCGTGGAGCCGACTAATCGAAGGGGTCAGGGGATGGCGGGGAGCCAATCGAAGGAGAAGCGACGCAGCGAGACGATCTGCGCCGCGCTCAAGCACCCGTTGCGGGTCCGCATCCTCGAAGTCCTCAACGAAGGCCCGCGCAGCCCCAGCCAGTTCGTCGAGGAAGGGCTGATCCCGAAGGAACTTTTCAACAGCTACCAGCAGGCGCTCTCGCTCGCCTCTTACCACTTCCGCGAGCTGGAGAAGGAAGGCTGCCTGGAGGTGGTCGAATCGATTCCCCGCCGCGGGGCGGTCGAGCACGTCTACCGCGGAATGACCCCTCTGGTCTTCTTCAGCGACGCCGAATTCGAAGCGATGCCGGAAACCACCCGCGGTCAGCTGTCGCGGCTCGCCTTGCAAGGTTTGATTGCGCGGGCCGACCGGGCGCTCAGCACCGAGACCTTCGACGCGCGACCGGACCGCCACCTGACCTGGGTGCCGATGCAGCTCGACGAGCGAGGCTGGAAGGAAGTGATCGCCACTCTCGCCACGACCTTTGGCGAGCTAACCCAGATCCGCCACGACGCTCGCGATCGCCTCGCCGCCTCTGGCGAAGAGGTGATCCCGACGACGGTGGCGATGCTCGGCTTCGAATCGCCCCCGCCGCCACCGCTGCGCGGCTGACTGTCGCCTTTTGCGTCCATGTGGGCGCACAAGGCGACACCGCTTAGAGTTCGCGCATGCAGGAACGGGCGCGGTTCCCCGAGGTCGCCGCCAAGGCCGGCCACTACGAGAGCTTCTACGTCAAGGCCTGCCGGCCCGACGGCGGCCAGGGCGTGTGGATCCGCCACACGGTCCACAAGCGTCCCGGCGCCGAGCCGAACGCCTCGATCTGGTTCTGCCTCTTCGACCGCGAGGCGGCGGGGCCGCGGGCGACGAAGGCGACGGTGCCGGCGAGCGAGCTCTCGACCCCGGCCGGTTCCTGGATCCGCGTCGCCGACGCCGAGATCGGCCCTGGGCGGGCCGAGGGCTCGGTCGAGACCGAGGCGCTGACGGCAGCCTGGTCGTTCACCTTCGCCGGCGACGCCGAGCCCTGCAAGTACCTGCCGGCCGACTGGCTCTACGGCGCGCCGCTGCCGAAGACGAAGTTCCTGGCGCCCTACCCCGACGCCCGCTTCGAAGGCCGGCTCGTGATCGACGACGAGCCGTACGAGCTGAGCGGCTGGCCGGGGATGATCGGCCACAACTGGGGCAGCGAGCACGCCGAGCGCTGGGTCTGGCTGGAGGGCAGCGGCTTCGCCGACGCGCCCGGCGCCTACTTCGACGCCGGCGCCGCCCGCGTCCGCCTCGGCTCCCGCGTCAGCCCCTGGATCCCCTCCGGGATGCTCGTCCTCGACGGCGAGCGCCACCGCCTCGGCGGCCTCGGCGCGATCCGCTCGGCGCGGATCGAAGAGCAGCCCTCGTCCTGCAGCTTCCTCCTCCCCGGGAAGGACATCGTCGTCCGCGGGCGCGTCTCCGCCCCCGAAAAGGACTTCGTCGGCTGGGTCTACGCCGACCCGGCCGGCCCCGAGCACCACACCGTCAACTGCTCGGTCGCCGACCTCGAGCTGACCGTCGAACGTCCAGGCCTGCCGCCCCGCCGACTCACCCTCCCCGGCGGCGGCGCCTACGAGCTGGGGATGCGGGCGGACCCGGGTCATCCGCAAGCCCACGGCATTCCGATCCAGCCGTACCCCGACGGCTAGGCGCTTTTGTCAACCAGGGGGACGCAAAAGCGCCTCGCCCCGGCGGGGGCGGCGAGGTATTGGTGGATTTGGATACTCGTCGCGCCGGTCGTCGCCTGGACGCTGATCCGCCTCTTCGGCCTCGACCGCGGCGTGCCCTTGGTGCCGCTGATGGCGTTCACCCCCTACGTCGCGATCGCGGCGCTGCTCGTCGCCGGGGTGGCAGCGGCGCTGCGCAACTGGGCGGCGGCCGCGGTCGCCGGCCTGGCGATGCTCTGCCTGGCGCTGACGGTGCTGCCGCGGGCGATCGGCGACGGGACCGTCGACCCGGGCGGGCGGCAGACCCTCACCGTCCTCTCGGCCAACGTCTACCGCGGCAAGGGCGACCCGCAGGCGCTGGTCGCCCTGGTCGACCGCTTCGACGTCGACCTGCTGGCGGTGCAGGAGCTGACGCCGGGCTTCGCCCGCGGCCTGCGGCGAGCCGGCATCGGCGGCCGCCTTCCCGAAGCGGTCGAACAGGTCAAGCAGGGCGCGGCCGGCGGCGGCATCTACTCGCGCTTCCCGCTGCGCCCGATCGACACCAGCTCGGCCACCTCCTTCCGCCAGCCGCGCGTGATGCTGACCCTGCCGAGCGGCCGCCGCCTCCGGGTCGTCGACATCCACCCGCTGACCCCCGGCCGCACCGGGATCGACGTCTGGGAAGACTCGCTCGGCGATCTGCCCGCGACCGGCAGGGGCGTCCCCTGGGTCCTGCTCGGCGACTTCAACGCGACCCTCGACCACTCGCGCCTGCGCGAAGTCCTCGCCCGCGGCTACCGCGACGCCGGCAACGTCGCCGGGATGGGCCTGATCCCGACCTGGCCCAACCGCGGCCACGATCTGCCCTTCCCCGTGATCACGATCGACCACGTCCTCGCCGACGAAAGGCTCGACTTCGCCGACTACGGCGTCGAGGACCTGCCGGGCTCGGACCACCGCTCGATCCACGCCGAGCTGGCACTGCCGGAAACCGGCGGCTAGCGGCCGCTGACGACCTTCTCGAAGGTCATCCAGGTGTCGTAGCCGCCGAGCGCGACCGCGAGCTGTGACCCGGTGACGGTCGAGTTGCCGCCGGTGCCGACGAGGGTGGCGCTGACGATCCGCGGCGAGACCCCGGTCTTGGTGATCACGACCCGTTTCAGCTTCCCCTTCAGGTAGCCGCCGAGGCGGGAGCTGATCTCGGGGCCGGTGAAGTCCAGCGTCCACTTGTGCAGGGGGCAGTAGTAGTCGTAGGGGTCGGGAACGCCGACCAGGTAGGGAACAGGGGAGCCGAAGACGTTGACGGCGCTCTCCGTGTGCCCCCCCGAACAGGCTGAGTAGAGGGTCTGGGCGATCTCGCCCCCGTAGGTGACGACCTGGCCGCGGGTGGCGGCGACTGCGTCGTTGGTGCGGTTGTACTCGCTTTCCAGCCCCTCGTAGACCTGGCTGCGGGTGTCGGAGTAGAGGTCGAAGCCGTTGCCGCCGACGTCGCCGGTGAGGGCGATCGAGCGCACGGCTACCGCCTGCGCCTTCAGCTCCTCGCTCGGCCAGGAGGGCGGCACCTCGTTCGGCATCACGCCTTTGACGTACTGCTCGAGGGCAAGCGCGTTGACGACGTTGAGCGAGCCGGCTTCGCTTTCGGTCGGCACCGTCTCCAGCGCCCCGCGGTAGGTGCCATGGCCTGAAATCGCGATCTTGCCGCGCCCGGCAGCCCGCAGGCGCCGCCCGCAGTTGGCGAGCGTCTTGCCGCCGCTGCTGCGCAGCCGCACCGAGTTGCCGTTGCGGTGGGCCTCGTAGCTGCGTCCCGGGTCGAGCCGCTCGCCGCAGGCGCTGGTGGCGCCGCTGAAGCCGACGTCGCCGGAGGAGATGTCGAGGAGGACGCGGACCACGCGCCCCTTCGGCGCCGTCCCGAGGCTCGTCCCCGTGTAGTAATGGCCGAGGATGAAGGGGTAGCCCTTGCCCTGCTTGGCATAGCCGTAGGCGCCGTAGGCGCTCATCCCGACCCCGTGGCCGAAGCCGCGCCCGTGGACGACCCAGCTGACGCTGGCCTGGGCGGTTAGCGGGTAGACGAGGCACAGGAGCAGCCCCACGAGGATCGGCTTCACGAGCTTGGACATCTCTGAGCCAACAGATTCAACGTTGCGGAGTAGCGGCCTGCACGAGCGGGGGCGTACCCTGAATGTGCACGCAATCTTCTAGGAGGAAGCGATGGCGACCCAGACCGTAGAGGCAATCGACCACAAGCTCCTCGCCGCCGGTGAGTGGACCGAGACCGGCGAGTGGAGCGAGGTGAAGAGCCCCTACGACGGCAGCGTCGTCGGCCGGGTCGCGCAGGCCGACGAAGCGCTCGCCGAGCGGGCGATCGAGGCCGCCCACGAGGCCTTCGAGGCGACCGACTTCCCGCAACACCGGCGGGCGGCGGTGCTGGAGCGGGCGGCCGAGCTGGTCGCCGAGCGCAAGGAAGAGCTGGCGGCGACGATCGCCGCCGAGGCCGGCAAGCCGATCAAGACGGCGACGCTGGAGGCCGAACGCTGCGTCTCCACGCTCGAGTTCTCCGCGGTCGAGGCGCGCAAGCTGACCGGCGGCACGGTGCCGATGGACGCGGCCCCCGCCGGTGCCGGCAAGCTCGGGGTGATGCTGCGGGTGCCCTACGGGGTGGTCGGGGCGATCAGCCCCTTCAACTTCCCGCTCAACCTCGTCGCCCACAAGCTCGGGCCGGCGATCGCCGCCGGCAACGCGATCGTCCTCAAGCCCGCCGGGCAGACGCCGATCTCGGCCCTGAAGCTGGCCGAGATCCTGCTCGAGGCGGGGCTGCCGGAGAGCTGGCTCTCGGTCGTGCCGGGGCCTGGCTCGAAGGTTGGCAACACGATCGTCGAGCACCAGCTGACCAAGGCGATCACCTTCACCGGCTCGGCGCCGGTCGGCTGGGACATCCGCTCCAAGGTCCCGCACAAGAAGGTGAACCTGGAGCTGGGGTCGAACGCGCCGCTGATCGTCAACGTCGACGGCGACTGGGAAGCGGCGGCCGACAAAGCCCAGATCCACGCCTTCAGCCACGCCGGCCAGAGCTGCATCTCGATCCAGCGGATCCTCGTCCACGAGGAGGTCGCCGAGGAGTTCACGCAGCGGCTCGTCGCCAACGTCGAGAAGCTGACGGTCGGCGACCCGCTCGACGGGAACACCGACGTGGGGCCGCTGATCACCCCCGACGACCGCGACCGGGTGAAGCAGTGGGTCGAGGAGGCGGTCGCCGGCGGGGCCGAGTTGCTGACCGGAGGCGAGTTGGTCGACGAGGGCCGCTGCCTGGCCCCGACCCTGCTGAAGGCGCCGCCGAAAGAGGCGAAGGTCTGGTGCGAGGAGATCTTTGGCCCGGTGGCGACGATCGACACCTTCGGCGACTTCGACGAGGCGCTAAGGCTGGCCAACGACTCCAAGTTCGGCCTCCAAGCCGGCGTCTTCACCCGCGACATCGGCCGCGGCCTACAGGCGGGCCGCACCCTCGAGTTCGGCGGCGTGCTCGTCAACGAGGTCCCCACCTTCCGCGCCGACCAGCAGCCCTACGGCGGCGTCAAGGACTCGGGCAACACCCGCGAGGGCCCGGCCTACGCGGTTTACGAGTTGACCGAGGAGCGTTTTGTGACGCTGCAGGGTTAGGGGGATTACTCGTGCGGCCGGGCCATGCGGCGGTGGTCCAGCGCCTCCTCGAGGACCGAGGGCTCGACGCCCTGCTCGAGCGCGACCTCGCGCAGCGAGCGGCCTGACTGGGCCGCGGCCTTGACGATGTCGGCGGCGCGGTCGTAGCCGATGTGGGGGTTGAGGGCGGTGGCGGTCGCCAGCGTTGCCTCGGCGTGGCGCTCGGTCATCTCCTCGTTCGCCTCCAGGCCCGCCACGCATCTCTCGTTCAGCAGGCGCGAGGCGGAGGCGAGCAATTTGATCGAGTCCAGCAGGTTGCGAGCGATCAGCGGCACGCGGACGTTGAGCTCGAACTGGCCCTGGCTGCCGGCGACGGTGATCGCGGCGTCGTTGCCGATCACCTGCGCGGCGACCTGGATCACGACCTCCGGGATCACGGGGTTGACCTTGCCGGGCATGATCGAGGAGCCCTTCTGCAGCTCCGGCAGGCGCAGCTCGGCGAGACCGGCGCGCGGACCAGAGCCCATCAGCGCCAGGTCGTTGGCGATCTTGTTGAGGGAGACGGCGTAGACCTTGAGCGCGCCCGAGAGCTCGACCAGGGCGTCGCGGTTGCCCTGCGCCTCGAAGGCGTCGAGCGGGCCCGAGATCTCCAGGCCGGTGTCGGCGGCGAGCCGCTCCCGCACCTTGGCGGCGAACTCGGGGTGGGTGTTGAGGCCGGTGCCGGTGGCGGTGCCGCCGAGCGGGATCTGGCCGACCCGCCGCAGCGTCCCCTCGACCCGCTGGACCCCGAGCCGCACCTGCGCGGCGTAGCCGCCGAACTCCTGGCCGAGCGTGACCGGGACCGCGTCCATCAGGTGGGTGCGCCCGGCCTTGACGACGTCGGCGAACGCCTCCGCCTTCGCCGCCAGGGCCCCCTCGAGGCCGCCCATCGCCGGCAGCAGGTCGTGGGTCACCTCGTCCAGCGCCGCCAGGTGGACGGCCGAGGGGAAGACGTCGTTGGAGGACTGGCCCATATTCACGTGGTCGTTAGGGTGGGCGCCCTCGCCGGCGAGGTTGGCGATCACCTCGTTGGCGTTCATATTCGAGGAAGTGCCGGAGCCGGTCTGGAAGACGTCGACGGGGAACTGATCGTCGTGCTCGCCCTCGGCGATCGCCTTGCCGGCCGCGGCGATCCGCTCCGCCAAGTCGCCGTCAAGCTGCCCGAGGGCGCCATTGGCCTCGGCCGCCGCGCCCTTGATCCGGCCCAGCCACCTCACCACCGGCACCGGCACCCGCTGCCCGGAAACGGGGAAGTTGTCTACGGCTTTGGTGGTCTCGCCACCCCAGAGCTGCTCAGTCAAGTCAAGCCTCCGTCGAAGTTTCAAGAGCCATGGGAGGGTAGTGGTCTGGGAGCTCGTAGGCTCCGCACAGCCGGTTATTTCCGCCCCAGCGGTCGCGAACGTCGGTGGCGCCCCCGCTCCTCAACGAGTCTTTGCAGGCGAGTGGCCTAGCCGCCGGTCCCTGAAAGTCAGAACCATGTGAGTGATCATCGAGGGAAGCCTTTGTTGCCCTTCTAACGAGGCGACACGGCATTCTGGCCTGCCCGAAAGCGAAAAGTCTGGGAAGAAGCTAATCGTCGATTTTGCGCTCTACAACAGGGAAAGACGCTGAAAAGCGCCGAAGATCCTTGTCACTACTCCGAACACCGAATCTGGAAACAGCTTGCTTTCCTCCCCCTGCTCATGTATTGATGCGACATGGCATCGGCTTCCCCAGCGCCCTCCGTCGCGACCGAGGTAATCACGCCCACCGCCGCCAAGGCAATCCTGGCGGCCAACACCCGCAACCGACCGCTGCGGCCCGGGCGGGTCACTCAGCTCGCCAGCGCGATCAAGCGTGGGGAGTGGAAATTGAACGGAGAGACGCTGAAGCTGGCCGTCGACGGCACCTTGATCGACGGGCAGCACCGGCTCCACGCTGTGCTCGAGGCGGATGCGCCGATCGAAACCCTGGTCATGCGGAACCTCCCGATCGAGGCCCAGGACACCGTGGACACGGGCCGCAAGCGGCGACTCGCGGACATCCTGAAAATCGAGGGGTACTCCGACTCGCACGCCCTGGCCGCAGGCATAAACATGCTCCACAGGTTCCGAACCGGGCTGCGGATCGACTACTCGCAGTCGGGAGCGCCGTCTGCCCTCCAGGCAATCGAACTCATCCAGCGAGAGCCGGAGATCGTCAGAAGCGTCGCGGTCGCGCGCACCGTCGCCAAGCAGGTCCCCGGTCCGATCGGGGTCTTCATCGCCCTGCACTGCGTCTTCTTCAAAGTCGACCCCGGACCGACCGAAGAGTTCTATCTGCGACTCAAGGACGGGGCGGAACTGCGCAAGGGCGACCCGTTGCTGCATCTTCGCAATCAGCTGATGCGCCCCCGCAAAGATCGGGGTTACGCGCAGGCTCCGTCGACGGTGATGGGGATGACCATCAAGGCCTTCAACATGCGCCGCGCCGGGCGGGAAGTGGAACTGCTGACGTTCCGCAAAAACGAGCAGCTTCCAGCTGTAGAACCGCCCCAGCGACCGACGGAGGCGCTCGAGGTGGGCGGTGTCTGAGCAGCAGTTCTCATCTGAGATCGTCGATCTGACGCCGGCGGTCGCTGAAAGCCTGCTCCGCCAGAACCACCGAAATCGATCGCTGAGGCCCGATTACGTACGACAGCTTGCGGGCGCCATGGAACGTGGGGAGTGGATTCTCAACGGAGAGCCGATCCAACTGGCCGAGGACGGGACCGTGCTCAACGGCCAGCACCGCCTCAGCGCCATAGTCGAGTCCCAGACGACTGTGCGGATGCTGGTCGTAAGAGGCTTGCCGACGGGATCCCAGAAGACCATGGACGTCGGCGCCCGGCGGACCCTGTCAGACGTCTTGAGCCTCCACGGCGAGCACTACACGACCTCCCTCGGCGCGGCCCTCACCTTGCTCTACAGGTACCGGGCCGGAACTCGTCTCGACAACAGTCGAGTGATGCCAACGGTCCCCCAAGCGCTGGCCCTGCTGCGCGAAGAGCCGGGCATAAAGGAGTGCGTAGTCGAGGCGAGGCGGGTGTGGGGGATCACTCGGATGAGGATCAGCGTCGGCGCCCTTCTCCTCTACCTCTTCGAAGAGGCCGACCCGGGACAAGGGGAGGCTTTCTTTCAGGTGCTGTGCAACCCGGTGGGAGAGGGCGAGGGCAGCGCGGTCCTGAAGCTCCGCGCCCACCTCGATCGCGTCAGCTCCGAGCGCAACTACAAATTCTCCACCCGGACCCTGAGCGCGATGACGATCAAGGCGTTCAACGCCTGGCGCGAAGGGCGACCGATCGAGTACCTCACCTACCGCCCGGGCGGGAAAAACCCCGAAGCCTTTCCGGAGATCCTCACGCCGGAAGAGCTCCAAGGGGCGGCTTAGCCCATCTCCAACGCCTTCAGGCATTGGTACGTAGGACGCTGGAGCCGGTCTCGACGGTGGGTCCGCCTAGCCGCTGGAGCGGCCGGCATCGAAGCCTTGGCGGTACGCGGTCCGAAACTCCGTCGACAGCGGCTGCCTGCCCGGGGAATAGCGGGCGGCGACGACGAGGCGGCGGAGGAGGTCGGTGTGGATCCCTTCGCTCTCCTCGGTGCCGCGCTTGACGGCCCCGAGCAGGTAGCCGAGCTGCAGCGCGGCGTCGCCACCGGGTTCCGCCCGCGCTTCGGCGTTGAGCTTGGTGGCGGTCTCGATCAGCGCTTCGCCGACTCGGCTGAGGTCGCCGCCGCTCTGGTTGCGGGTCAGGCATTCGCTGATCAGCGTCTCGTCTTCGAGCAGAACTTCGTCCGGCGCCGCCTTCAGCGCGCGCTCGTAGGCAGCGGCGCCTTCGAGGCAGGCCACGGGCGTCGAGTCGTCGGAGTTGCCGCAGCCGGCGAGCAGCACGAGGAGGGCGGTCAGCAGGGCGGCGGTGAGGCGCATCGCCGCATCCTATGGACCGGCCTGCTTCGGCTTAGTCGCCGGCGAGGCGGGCGGAGACGCCGCCGGTGGTGACCTGCGAGATGCCGCCGGGAGGTCCGGCCGGGGCGCGGGGGGCCGAACGCGGTTTCTTCTTCTTCGGCGCCGTGACGGGCTTGACGCCGGAGAAGTTGACCGAGAGCACTTCGACCCATTCGGCGAGCTGGAACATCGGCGCGGTGGCGTGGTTCCAGGAGAGGTGGAGGTGGTTGCCGCAGCCGTGGCCGGCGTCGCCGTCGTAGCCGACCCAGCGGAAGGGCACCCGCGGCTGTTCCTGAACGGGCTCGGCCCATTCGGCGAGGCGGGTGATCCCGGTCCACCTGGCGTCGCAGCTGGAGCTGGGGTTGGCGGGAACGATGTCGACGGCGAGGCCGTTGTAGTGGTCGGAGTTCCTGACGTGGCAGCCGTTGCAGCCGACGTGTTCGCCGTTGGGGAGCGGGCCGGAGTAGCCGTCGGTGATGTAGATCGGGTAGCGCTTCGCGATCCAGCGCAGGTTGGGGATGATCCGCTGGTCGACCATGTCGCCTTCGGCGTGGGGGATGGAAGCGGGAATCGGGACGATCTTGCCGGGGGCGTAGACGATCCTGGTCGGGAGCGGCGCCGCTTCCGCGTAGGCGCAGATCGCCAGCAGCGGCGCCAGCGAGGCGGCGAAGACGGCGAGGATCCGGGTCCAGGGGTGGGCGCGGAGGCGGTGGCTCACCCCAGCCTTATCGGCCCTACGACGCCCGTTCCTTGAATCCTGCTTAAGAAGGTCCGGCCGCATTGGGAACTCCAACCCGGCGGGATAGGGTTCGATTCGTGCCGACCGTCCGCGAAGCCGCCTTCGACCTCTTCCGCGCCCACGGGATGACGACGATGTTCGGCAACCCCGGCTCGACCGAGCTGCCGATGCTGGCCGACTACCCGGCCGACTTCCGCTACGTGCTGGGCCTGCAGGAGGCGGTCGTGGTCGGGATGGCGGACGGGTTCGCGCAAGCCTCGGGCAAGACCACGGTCGTCAACCTCCACACCGCGCCGGGGGTCGGCAACGCGATGGGGGCGATCTTCAACGCCCAGGCCAACCACTCGCCGCTCTTGATCACCGCCGGCCAGCAGGCGCGGGCCCAGATCACCCTGCAGGCGAACCTGACCAACCGCGACGCGACCCGGATGCCCCACCCGCTGGTCAAGTGGAGCTACGAGCCGCCGCGGGCCGAGGACGTGCCGCTGGCGCTGGCGCACGGCGCCCACTTGGCCGGGCTGGCGCCGCGCGGCCCGGTCTTCGTCTCGCTGCCGATGGACGACTGGTACGCCGAGGTCGACGAGGCCGACGCCGCCGCGGCGATCGCGCGCAAGGTCGACGGCCGCGCCGTCGCCGACCCCGAGGCGGTCCGCGCCCTCGCCGAGCGGCTGGACAACGCCTCGAACCCGGTCCTGGTCGCCGGCCCCGACATCGACACCGCCGGCGCCTGGGACACGGCCGTCGCCCTCGCCGAGCGCCAGCGCCTGCCGGTCTGGGCCTCGCCCGCCACCGGCGGCGTCCGCCTCGGCTTTCCCGAGAGCCACCCGAACTTCCGCGGGGTGCTGCCGCCGGCGATCGGCCCGGTCGGGCAGACGCTCGAGGGCCACGACCTGATCCTCGTCGTCGGCAGCTCTGTCTTCCCCTACTACCCGCACATCCCCGGGCCGCTGCTGCCCGAGGGGGCGGAGCTGGTGGCGATCACCAGCGACCACGACGAGGCGGTGCGGGCGCCGATGGGCGAGGCGATCGTCGCTGACGTCGGCCTCACCCTCGGGGCGCTGCTGGAGGCGGTGCCGGAGTCCTCGCGGCCGGTGCCGGAGCCGAACCCGGGGCCCGGGGAAATCCCGGCCGAGGACCCGCTCAACGCCTCGACCGTCCACAGCGCCCTGGCCGAAGTGATGCCGGAGGACGCGATCGTCGTCCTCGAGTCCCCTTCTAGCACCCTGGCGCTGCGCAACCAGCTGCGGATTTCGCGCCCGGGCAGCTACTACTTCAGCGCCGGCGGCGGCCTCGGCTTCGGCCTCGCCGCCTCAGTGGGGGTGCAGCTGGCCCAGCCCAACCGCCCGGTGGTCTGCGTGCTCGGCGAGGGCTCGGCCCAGTACGCGATCACCGCCTTCTGGAGCGCCGTCGCCTACCAGGCTCCCGTCACCTTCCTCGTCCTCCAGAACCAGGAGTACGCGATCCTCAAGTGGTTCGCCGAAGTCGAGCAGGTGAACCAGGCGCCCGGCCTCGACCTGCCGAAGCTCGACGTCGCCGCCGTCGCCGAGGGCTACGGGGTGAAGGCGCACCGGGCGAAGGGGCGCGACGAGGTCGCGGGGGCGCTCAGCACCGCGCTCGCCTCCTCGCAGCCCGAGCTGGTCGAAGTTCCGGTGGCGCCGGGCATGTCCCTCTTCTAGCCTCGGCGCATGCCTCTGCTGCAGCGCACCCGCTCCGAGGTCCCGCCGCCGCCGAGCCAGCCGGTCCCCGACCGGGCGCCGGACGCGCTCGCGGGGGGAGTCGAGCCGGGGCTGCGGCGCGACCTCGAGGGGCTGCTCGGCTCCGAACGCGTCCTCCACCGCGTCAGCGACCTCGTCGCCTACGCCTCCGACGCCAGCCCCTACCGGCGCTTCCCGCGGGCGGTGGTCGAGGCGCGCGATGCGGATGACGTCGCGAAGGTCCTGCGCTTCGGCCGTGAGCGCGACATCCCCGTCACCTTCCGAGCCGGCGGCACCAGCCTCAACGGCCAGGGCCAAAGCGACGGCATCCTCGTCGACGTCCGCAAGCACTGGGGCGGGGTCCGGGTCGAGGACGACGGCGCCCGCGCCCGGGTCAAGCCGGGGACGATCCTCGGCCACGCCAACCGCGTCCTCGCGCCCCACGGGCGCAAGCTCGGCCCCGACCCGGCCAGCACCGACGTCTGCACCGTCGGCGGCGTCGTCGCCAACAACTCGGGCGGGATGCGCTGCGGCACCACCAAGGACTCCTACTCGACGGTGCGGGAGCTGACCTTCGTCCTCCCCTCGGGAACCGTGATCGACACGGGCGCGCCGGGGGCGGCCGAGCGCTTCGCCGCCGCCGAGCCGGAGCTGGTCGCCGGCCTGGAGGCGATCCGCGACGAGATCCGAGCCGACCCCGAGCTGGCCGAGCGGATCCGCCGCAAGTTCGAGATCAAGAACACGACCGGCTACCGCCTCTGCGCCTTCCTCGACGCCGAGGAGCCGCTGGAGATCTTCCGCCGCCTCCTCGTCGGCTCGGAGGGGACGCTGGCCTTCATCGCCGAGGCCGTCTTCGAGACCGTGCCGCAACCGCCGGCGACGACCACCGCCTGGGTCCACTTCCCCGGCATCGACGCGGCCGTCGCGCCGGTCCAGGACCTGGTCGCCTGCGGCGCCACCGCGGTCGAGCTGATGGTCGCCCCGGCGCTGATCACCGCCGCCTGGAACATGGTCGGAGCGCCGCAGGAGTGGAAAGAGCTGCCGCCGGAGTCCGCCGTCCTGCTGGTCGAGTTCGGCGGTGCCGACGAGGGCGACCTCGCCGCCCAGGTGCTGCGGGCCGAGGCGATCCTGCGCTCGCACGAGACGATCAGGCCGCTCGAGTTCACCCAGGAGCCGGAGGCGATCGAGCTCGCCTGGCGGGTGCGCGAGGGCCTGCACGGCCTGATCGGCAGGGTGCGACCGGAGGGGACGGCGCTGATCGTCGAGGACGTCTGCGTGCCGCCGGAGCGGATCGCCGAAGGCGCGAAAGACCTTCAGGCGCTGCTCGGCGAACACGGCTTCCTCCCCGGCGTCGCCGGCCACGCCTCGGCCGGGAACCTGCACTTCATGCTGACCCCCGACTTCGCCAAGCAGGAGGATCTCGAGCGCTACGAGGCCTTCATGGGCGGCCTGGTCGAGCTGATCGTCGGCAAGTACGACGGCTCGCTGAAGGCCGAGCACGGGACCGGGGTGAACATGGCCCCTTATGTAGAACGCGAGTGGGGCGAGAAGGCGACCGAGCTGATGTGGCGGCTGAAGCGCCTCGCCGATCCCGACGGCGTGCTCTCGCCGGACGTGCTGCTCAGCCGCGACCCCGGCGTCCACCTGCGAGACCTGAAAACGACGCCGGCGATCGAGGACTGGGGCGGGGCGACGACGTGCGTCGAGTGCGGCTTCTGCGAGCCGGTCTGTCCCAGCCGCAATCTGACGACGACCCCGCGCCAGCGGATCGTCCTGCGCCGCGAGATGGCCCGCCAGCCCGCGGGCTCGCCGGTCCAGCGGGCGCTGCTGGCCGAGTACGACTACGACGCGATCGAGACCTGCGCGACCGACGGCTCCTGCCAGCTCGCCTGCCCGCTGGGGATCGACACGGGGCGGATGGTCAAGGAGCTGCGGACGGCGCAGCACGGCGAGCGGGCGGAAAGGGCGGCGCTGGCGGCGGCGAAGCGGTGGGGGGCGGTCGAGAAGGCGTCGCGGCTGGCGCTGAAGGTCGGTGGGCCGCTGGCCCGTCGCACCAAGCGAGGCAAGGGACTTCCAGGACCGGCTCGGGGGGAGGAGTGGGTGACCCTTTCCGGACAACAGCCGGGGAGGGTCCGGAAAGGGTCACCCACTCCTCCTGACGACGCGGCGGCGGTCTACGTCCCGAGCTGCACCAACCGCATCTTCGGTCCCACCTCCGTCTCTCCCGCCGACGGGACGAAAGTACCCCTATATGGAGGGAAATCGTCCCGTCGGCGGTCGGTTGTCGAGGCATTGGTGGAGGTTTCGGCGCGGGCAGGGGCGCCGGTGGTGGTGCCGGAGGATGTGGCGGGGAGTTGCTGTGGGTTGCCTTGGAGCTCGAAAGGGTTCGATGCCGCTCACCGGCACAAGGCGAATGAGATGGTCGAGCGGTTGTGGAAGTGGAGCGGGGAAGGGGCGCTGCCGGTAGTGATCGATGCGGCGTCCTGTACGGGCGCAATTGCCGATCCCGCCGAGGGGGTGCTGACGGAGGAGAACTCGGAGCGGCTCGGGAAGATCGAGATCGTCGACTCGGTGGCCTGGGCGCTGCGGCTGCTGCCGAACCTGGAGATCGGCGAGAAGGTCGGCTCTGCCACCGTCCACCCGACCTGCGCTACCCGACGCCTCAATCTCGCCCATCCGCTCCGCACTCTCAGCGGCGCCCTCGCCAGCGAGGTGTACATCGCTCCCTCCGCCACCTGCTGTGCCTTCGCCGGCGACCGCGGCATCACCCACCCGGAGCTGACCGCCTCGGCGACGCGCCCTCAGGCCGAAGAGCTGTCCGGTCGCTGCTTCGACGCTTACCTCTCCAGCAACCGCACCTGCGAGATCGCGATGACTCGCGCCACCGGCCAACCCTACGAGTCGGTGGTCTCCCTCTTGGAGCGCGTCACTCGGTCCGCGATTTGATCGCGTCGACCTTTCCGCGTCGATCTCGCGGACGAGGGCGGCGAATTTCGGTTCGGTCTCCATCCGCTTGTCGAGCAGCGGGTTGAGCACCCCGCGCAGCGCCGAGACGTAGCGCCACCACTTGGGGACGAAGATTCGCGGCGCTCGTTCCTCGATCCCGCGCACTAGGCCGGCGCCCGCCTCTTCGGGCGTGATCCGCTTCAGCAGCCACTCCGGGCTCAGTTCCCGCACCCGCGAGGAGTCCGCCTGGTCGATCGTGTCCTGCACCAGTTTCGTGTCGACCCAGCCGAAGTAGGCGACGCTGGCGCTGGCGCCGTGCGGTTTCAGCTCGGCTCGCAGCGCCCGGCCGAGCGACTCGACCCCGGCCTTGGCCACCGCGTAGGGACTGTTGCCGAAGCCGTTGGCGAAGGCGTAGACGGAGGAGACGACGATCATCTGGCCCTTGCGCTCGACGATCTGCGGCAGCGCTGCCCGCACCGTCCGCCAGACGCCGAGCATGTCGACCTCGAAGACCCGCTCCCATTCCTCGCCGGAGATCCCGCGCACGGTCGCGAACTGCTTCTGGGCGATGCCGGCGTTGGCGACCGCGACGTCGAGGCCGCCAAACCGTTCGACGATCTCGGCGACGGCGTTCATCAGCGCGCTCTGGTCGGTGACGTCGCCGCCGAGCCCGATCGCCCGCGGCCCGATCCGCTCCGCCGCCTCGCGCGCCTGCTCCGCGTCCAGGTCCAGCACCGCCACCGAGGCGCCGCGGAGGTGCATCTGCCGCGCCGTCTCGAAGCCGATGCCGCGGGCGGCGCCGGTGACGAGGGCGACTTTGCCGTTGAGGTCGTAGCGCTCCATCGGCGGCCACCCTAGCGGTCGGCGGCCTCTGCCCCCGCGCCGCCCGCGGCTCTAGGCTGCGCCCGTGTCCGACGTCCATTCCGCCTACGGCGAGCTCGCCTCCAGCCGCAGCCTCGAGCTGCTGTCGAGCTGCGACACCGACCCGCTGACGCCGCTGCTATCGAGGCCAACGGGGCGCCGCTGCAGCCGGCGCTGCGCGGCCCCTTCGGCGACGGCGTCGAGGGGATCGTCGGCCAGCTCGCCTACAGGCGCAACAAGACCTTCGTCTCGCTCCCCGCGGAGGCGGTGCTGACGATGGTCCTGCTCGGCGGCATCTGGGCGCTGACGGCCTTCGGCCTCGTCCTCTACGCCCGCCACTCCCGGCGCAAGGCCGCCCACCAGGACCGGATCTTCCAGCAGGGCCTGCGCGGCACCGCCAAGGTTCTCGAGGCGGGCAGCCACGCCAAGGTCAACGAGATGCCGCTGATGAGCCTGCGGCTCGAGCTCGAGGTGCCGGGACAGGGGCGGCGAGAGGTGAAGCGGCGGGAAGTGATGCCGGTCTTCGCTGCCCTGCGGATGCAGCCGGGGCTGGTCCTGCCGGTCTACGTCAACCCCGAGGACCCGAGCGAGTTCGTCCTCGTCTGGTGAGGGACACGGGCGCTAGGTAATTCCCTGTCACTCGTAGAATCCTGACCTTCGTGCCTGGATTCGAACCCGTAGACCCGAGGCAGTCCTTCCCCGAGCTGGAGGAGCGGGTGCTCGCGCGCTGGCGCGAGGAGGGGGTCTTCGAGCGCTCGTTGGAGCAGCGCGAGGACGCTCCGGTCTGGAGCTTCTACGAGGGCCCGCCGACCGCCAACGGCCGCCCCGGCTCCCACCACGTTCTCGCTCGCGTCTTCAAGGATGTCTACCCGCGCTACAAGACGATGTGCGGGTTCCGGGTCCCGCGCAAGGCCGGCTGGGACTGCCATGGGCTCCCGGTCGAGCTCGAGGTCGAAAAGCAGCTGGGGATCTCCTCCAAGCAGGAGATCGAGGAGTTCGGGATCGCCGAGTTCAACCGGCGCTGCCGCGAGTCGGTCTTCGAGTACGTCGAGGACTGGAACAAGCTGACCGAGCGGATCGGGTTCTGGATCGACCTCGACGACCCCTACGTCACCCTCGAGGACGACTACATCGAGTCGGTCTGGTGGTCGTTGAAGCAGCTTTGGGACAAGGGCCGCCTCTACGAGGGCCACAAGGTCGTCCCCTACTGCCCGCGCTGCGGCACCGCGCTCTCCTCGCACGAGGTGGCGCTGGGATACGAGGACGTCGAGGACCCCTCGATCTACGTGCGGTTCCCGCTGGCCAGCGGCGACGGTGGGTCAGGAGAATCGCTGTTGGTTTGGACGACGACTCCATGGACCCTTCCCGGCAACGTTGCAGTGGCGGTTGCTCCCGAGGTGACCTACGTTCGGGCGAGCGTTGATGGCGAAAGGGTGATCCTGGCCGAGCCCCTGGTAGAGAAGGTGCTGGGCGAGGGAGCGGTCATCCTCGATCGCTTCCCGGGGAGCGATCTCGTCGGTCTCACCTATGAGGCGCCGATCTTCAAGCTTTCCGACGGCGGTCCCGCCAACGCCTTCCGGGTCCTCGCCGGCGACTTCGTCACCACCGAGGACGGCACCGGCCTCGTCCACATCGCCCCTGCCTTCGGCGAAGACGACTATCGGGTGGCCGCCGAGGCCGGGATCTTCGACCCAACCGACGCCGGCACCCTCTACAACCCGGTCGGCCTCGACGGCAAATTCGACGGGCGCGTAACCGGCTTCGAGGAAAAGTTCGTCAAGGACCCCGACGTGACCGCCGCCCTGATCAGCGACTTGAACCAACGCGGCTTGCTCTTCCGCCAGCAGGTCTACGAGCACTCCTACCCGCACTGCTGGCGCTGCGGCACGCCGCTCCTCTACTACGCGAAGTCGAGCTGGTACGTCGCAACCTCGCAGGCCCGGGACCAGCTCCTCGCCAACAACGAGGAGATCGGCTGGCACCCCGAGCACATCAAGCACGGCCGCTTCGGCAAATGGCTGGAGAACAACGTCGACTGGGCGCTCTCGCGCGACCGCTACTGGGGGACGCCGCTGCCGATCTGGGAGTGCACCGAGGAGGGCTGCGACGGCCGCTTCTGCGCCGGCTCTGTGGCGGAGCTGAAGGAGCGGGCGCGCGAGACCGTCCCCGAGGACCTGCACCGCCCCTACATCGACGGCGTCACCCTCGACTGCGAGCAGTGCGGCGGCATCATGCGGCGGGTCGTCTCGGTGATCGACACCTGGTACGACAGCGGCGCGATGCCCTTCGCGCAGTTCCACTATCCGTTCGAGGGCAAAGAGGAGTTCGAGGAGCGCTTCCCGGCCGACTACATCTGCGAGGCCCAGGACCAGACCCGCGGCTGGTTCTACACCCTGCTCGCCGAGTCGACCCTGTTGTTCGACACCTCCAGCTACAAGAACTGCGTCTGCCTCGGCCTCATCCTCGACCCCGAGGGGCAGAAGATGTCGAAGAGCCGCGGCAACGTCGTCGACCCCTGGGACGTGCTGAAGACGCACGGCGCCGACGCCTTCCGCTGGTACTACCTGACCGCCCAGCAGCCCTGGGCCGGCTACCGCTTCAGCGTCGACACCGTCGGCGAGTCGGTCCGCCAGTTCCTGCTGACCCTCTGGAACACCTACTCGTTCTGGGTCCTCTACGCGAACGCGGAGAACCTGGGGCCGGGGGACTTCGAAGGCGCTTTAGTGGACCAGGAGGACACCAAAGCGACTGGAAGCGACCTCGACCGCTGGGCGCTCTCCCGCCTGCAGGCCACCGTTGCGACCGTGCGCGAGCGGATGGACGACTACGACTGCACCGCCGCCGGCCGGGCGATCGCCGACTACGTCGAGGAGCTCTCCAACTGGTACGTGCGGCTCAGCCGCCGCCGCTTCTGGGAAGGCGACCGCGCCGCCTTCGCGACCTTGCGCCACTGCCTGCTGGAGACGGTGGCGATGCTGGCGCCGTTCATCCCCTTCCTCGCCGACGAGATCCACCGCAATCTCGCCGGCACCGACGCCGCGCCCTCGGTCCACCTGCGCGACTTCCCCGAGGTCGACGAGTCGCTCGCGGACCCCGACCTCGAGCAGGGGATGGAGGCGGTCCGCCTCACCGTCGAGCTCGGCCGCGCCGCCCGCGCCCAGGCGAAGGCGAAGGTGCGCCAGCCGCTGCGCCGCGCCGTGATCGTCGCCAACGACGCCGAGCGCGCCGCGATCGAAGCCCGCGCCGACCTCGTCACCTCCGAGCTCAACGTCAAGGAGCTCGACTTCGTCGACGACGAGTCCGAGCTGGTCAGCTACAGCGCCAAGCCCAACTACCGCGCCCTCGGTCCCCGCTTCGGCAAGAACATGCCGCAGGTGGCCGCCGCGGTCGAGGCCCTCGACGCCGCCCGCGTCGCCGAAGTCCTCGCCGCAGGCGGCGAGATCGGGATCGCGATCGACGGAACCGACCACACCCTCGGCCCAGACGACGTCACCCTCGCCCTCCAGCCCCTCGAGGGCTACGAGGTCGAGGCCGAGGCCGGCCACGCGGTGGCGCTCCAACTGGAGCTGGACGACGAGCTCCGCCGCGAGGGCCTGGCCCGCGAGATCGTCCACGCCGTCCAGAACGCCCGCAAAGCCGCCGGCCTCGAGATCACCGACCGCATCGACCTCACCCTCACCGGCGACCCCGACCTCCTAGAAGCCGCCCGGGCCCACCAGGACTACCTAGCAGGTGAGGTTCTGGCCACCTCTGTCTCCTACGACAGCAGCTCCGACGGCGCCGCCGCCAGGATCGACGGCCGCGACCTCAAAATCGGCGTTTCTCGCGCCTAGAGGGGGAGAGAATGGTCCGCTGCGCCCTTAGCTGGGTGTGGAATTTACTCACCACGCGAGGAATCGGCTGCGGCGGAATCGATGGTTTCCAGGCGACGCGATCGCAGTCGTCCTGGATCCAGTGAAAGTGGACGCTGATGAGTGTTGTAACCCTCGCTACCTTGGCTACATCCGCGACGAACTGGTGCGAGTGGTAGTGGCCGCAGAAACCCCAACCTCGTCATCACCGTCCACCCGAGGAGGCACTTATGAAAGCCGATTACGACAGCGAGGCAAACGCCGTATCCATCGATCTGCTCGACGTGGATCGATGGGACGACGGTGGGCAGTTCGACGAGGATTACTGCACTATCGCCTTCTCGAAAGGCCGGATCGCGAACATCGGGCTGCTTTACCCGGGCGACAATCTCCATCTTCTGGAGGCCGTAGCCCAGCGCTACAACCTCGACGCAGATTGCCTCGTCGCCACGGCAAAAGCGGCGCTAGCTGCTCCTGATCGCGCGGTAACGATCAGCGACCGAGTCGCCGCTTAATCCTGCGGCTTCTCGCCGATGATGAAGTCGGCTTTGGAGGAGTCGTCGAACTTGACCCAGCAGTGGTCCGGCGAGACGCCGGCGACCTCGACGAGGGCCTCTTCGATGCGCCTGGCGATCTCCGCCTTCTGCTCGTCGGAGCGCCCCTCGTACCAGTGGACGTGAACGAACGGCATCGGGGAGAGGTAGGAGGCGCCGCCGTTAGGCGAGCGCCGGCTCCAGCTCGGCCTCGAGGCGCCGCTTCGGCATCGCCCCGACGACTTTCTTCGCGATCGCGCCGTCCTTGAAGAGGATCATCGTCGGGATCGAGAGGACTTCGTAGTTGGCCGCCGTCTGTTGGTTCTCGTCGACGTTGATCGAGACGATCTTGAGGTCGTCGCGCTCGGCGTCGATCTCCTCGAGGACCGGGTGAACGACGCGGCACGGACCGCACCAGGGCGCCCAGAAGTCGACGAGGACAGGGCCCTCGGCATCCAGCACGTCAGCTTTGAAGGTGGCGTCGGTTACGTCCGTCAATTTGCCAGTCACGATCGGTTCTCCCGGTTGCGGTTTCGCTTCAGCTCAATACTTCAGAAAGTATAGCGGCACTGGTCAAGGTCGGAAAAAGGCGTTTGCCTCCCCTACCCACAAGTCCCGCGATGGTATTCCTTGGCAGGTGACGAACGCCGAGATCGCCGCCGCCCTGGAAGAGCTGGGCATCCTCTACGAGCTCGACGGGGCGGTCAAATACCGGGTGCTCGCCTACAGCACCGCCGCCAAGGCGATCCGCGAGAGCCCGGTCTCGGTCGCCGAGCTGGCGGCGCGGGGGGAGGCGACGAAGGTCCCGGGCGTCGGCAAGACGCTGGCGGAAAAGATCGACGCGCTGATCGAGACCGGCGAGATCCCCGCCGCGGTGAAGCTGAAGGCGAAGTTCCCGCCGACCCTGATCGAGGTCACCCGCGTCCCCGGCGTCGGCCCGAAAACCGCACGCCGCCTCTTCGAGGAGCTGGAGATCTCCTCGATGGAGGACCTCAAAGCCGCGGGCGAGGAAGAGAAGATCCGCGACGTCAAAGGCCTCGGCCCGAAGGCCGAGGAGAACATCCTCGCGGCGCTGGAGCGGCTCGGCGAGCCGGGCGAGGGCCCCGGCCGCCTGCTGCTCTCGAAGGTGAAGCCGATCGCCGAGGAGCTGGCCGAGGCAATGCGGGAGCACCCGGCCGCCAACCGGGTCGAGGTCGCCGGCTCGGTCCGCCGCTGGGGGGAGACCTGTAAGGACATCGACCTGATCGCCACCGCCGAGGAGCCCGAGGCGCTGGCGGAGCACCTGGCCTCGCACCCGCTGATCGCCGCCGCGGGCAAGCCGACCGCCAACGGCGTCCACGCCCAGACCCACAACGGCGTCTCGGTCGACCTGCGAATCGTCGCGCCCGCCGCCTTCGGCAACCTGCTGCAGCACTTCACCGGTTCCAAGGCCCACAACGTGCAGCTGCGCGAAGAGGCGGTCGCCCGCGGTCTCTCGGTCTCCGAGCACGGGATCACCGAGACCGAGAGCGGCGAGGTCCAGAAATGCGCGACGGAGGCCGAGGTCTACGAGCGCCTCGGCTACGAGTACATCGAGCCGGAGCTGCGCGAGGGCCGCGGGGAGCTGAAGGCGGCGCGCGAAGGCAAGCTGCCCGACCTGGTCGAGATCGGCGACGTCAAGGGCGACCTCCACTCCCACACCACCCTCTCCGACGGCCGCAACAGCGTCGAGGAGATGGCCGAGGCGGCGCGCGACCGCGGCTACGCATACCTGGCGATCACCGACCACTCCGCCAGCCACGGCTTCGGCGACCACGTCACCGCCGAGCGCCTCTGGGAGCGGATCGAGGAGGTACGCGCCTGGAACAAGGGCTACGGCAAGAAGGACTTCCGCCTCCTCGCCGGCTCGGAGATCAACATCGGCCTCGACGGCTCCCTCGACTACCCCGACGACCTCGTCGCCGCGCTCGACTGGGTCGTCGCCTCCGTCCACACCTCCTTCAACGTCTCCGAAAAGCAGATGACCGAGCGCGTCGTCGCCGCGATCGAGAACCCGAACGTCAACTGCATCGGCCACCTCACCGGCCGCCTGATCGGCCGCCGCGAGCCCTACGGAATCGACGTCGAGGCGGTCGCCGAGGCCGCGGCCCGCGGCGGCACGATGATCGAGATCAACGGCAACCCCAACCGCCGCGACCTCTACGACCTCCACGCCCGCCTCGCCGTCGAGGCCGGCGTCAAGATCGTCCTCAACACCGACGCCCACGGCGTCGACACCCTCGACAACATGGCCTACGCCGTCGCCACCGCCCGCCGTGCCTGGCTGACCGCCGACGACGTCGCCAACACCCGTGGCTGGCCGCAGTTCAAGAAGTTGATCGGCGGCTGAGGGAGGCCCTGAGCGCTTCGACGGCCTTCTGCTCCTCGTGCTCGAAAGCCGGGGCCATTGCTTCGATCGCGGCGCGCTGCAGCCCCTGAGCCTTCGCGACCCGGCGCCAAGTGGAAGTCGCTTCCCCGATTTCGCAGAGAATGCCCTGCGCCGCCTTCTCGTCCAGCCGGAAGTCTTCTGCGACGGTCAGCAGCACCTCGATCCTCGCTTCCGTCTCGTCGAAGTCGATAGCGGTCTTCAAATGGCGCGCCCCCAGCTCCGGCTCGGGGTTCAAGTCGAAGGCCGGCGAGAGCGACCAACCCGCACTGGACGTCCGCAGGAACCCGTGGTTACGGAGGTGGTCGTCGGTATTCGTGATCAGGATCGAGAAGGCGATCCGGCGCCAGAGGCGGGCCAGGTCCTCGGTCGCCGCCGGCGAGTGGGTTTCGATCACCTCGGCGATTTCGAGGTAGCTGCCGGCGTCGCCATCGGTGGTTTCCAGCATGGTCATCGCGCTGACGTAGGGGATCCGCCGCCCGCCCTGGCGGTCGAAGCGATCGAGGATGAGGACACCGCGACCGCTTACCTCGATCAGGCGGCTGGCGGGAACTTCGATGCCGGCGAGCCGCGCCAGCTCGAGGGCAACCGCCTCCCACCTGATCACCTCCCAGCGATCGCTCGACGGCTTCGGGAACTTCGCGATCGCAGGGTGCCCGTTCTCGTCGATCGCGTGCGCCTTCGGCCGGGCGCCGCCAAGCGAGCTGCCGCCCTTCAGGAGCGCGCGCAAGTCCTCGTCGTCTTCTTCCTCCCTGTCCACACGTTCGGCAGAGGCCAGCAAGCGGGGCAGGCCGATCAGAGCGGGAACGCCTTCGTCCTCATCAGCGAGAAAGGTCTCGGTCTGGGGATCCCGGAAGCGCAGCGCGCCTTGACGCATGTCGTCGCGGGCACCGAGCAGGTAATCGATCTCGCCGAGGCTGCGCCGGGTCTGGTCCTCCGCCTTGGCGCGACGGCGCTCCGCTCGTTCGATCAACACCCGACCCCAGCGGTCCGGCGCGCAGTCTCCGAAGGCGGCGAAGATCTCGAGGCCGGTCGGGGTCTGCTGCAGCCCGTCTCGAAGAGGGAGCGCCGGGTCGAGCTCGAACGAGGCAGGATGTTCCAGATACTCGGGGACGTAGGAGAAGGTCGCCGACTCCCGGTTGCGGCGACGATGGGACCAGAGCTCTCCGGCACGCAGTTCGTCCCCCCCGATCTCGACGAAGACCTCGACCCGCCGGTCAGCCATCGGACTCCTCCCGGAGGGACCTAGGCCTCACGCGTTCCGGCAGCCGCTGCCCGGAGCGGAGGCGGCCGACATCCGTTTCGTAGGGATCGAGGGCCGCGGTCAGGTCGTCGAGAACTCCGAGCCCGCGGAGGACGCGCAGGAAGTTCTCAGTGCTGACGCCGCCATCGCCGTCCTCGAGGCGAATGAGGGTGGTGCGAGCAACGTCGCTACGGTCAGCGAGCTGGGCCTGGGTGAGGCCACGCAGCTTGCGCCAAGCCGTGAGATCCTCGCCGAGGGAGCGAAGCGCACGACTCAGTTGCGGAGGGGTTCGTTTCTTTTTGTGTCCCATATATAGGACACTATACCCGATAAAGTCCTATATATAGGACTTAACAGAGTTCCGCAGCCCGGGCGTCCGCACCAGCTCGATCGGTTTGAGCGCCGGGGTCGGGACGACGTAGAACTTGATGCCGTCGCGCTGCTCGATCGCGAGGACGGCGGCCTCGCGGGTGTGCCAGGCGAGGGAGACGATCAGGGCGTAGCCGGCGCCGACGGCGGCGACGCCGGGGAAGAAGAGACCGGCGATGCCGGCGGCGAGGGCGGTGAAGGCGATCGGCCAGAGGCGGGTGAAGGCGATCCGGGCCGGGCTCTGGTCCGGCAGCGAGGTCGCGGTCCTGGCGCGGGCGAGAGCGCCGCGGACGTCCTCGGCGGCGCGGTGCGGCCGGCCCAGGTAGGCGCCGATCGCCAGCGCCACCAGCCACCAGCCGGCGGCGACAACGGCGATCGTCGTTTCGCCTTCGCGGTTGGTGGCGATCGCGGTGATCGCCCCGAGCACGGTGGCCTCGGCGGCGGTGACGAAGACGCTGGCGCGGAGCAGGTCGGTGTAGGTCATCGCCTCAGGTCCCCGCTCCCTCCGGCTCCACCAGCCACTCGAGGATCTCCAGCCAGCCGTCGACGCCGCCGACGGTGACGTCGGACTCCTCGGCCAGCTCCGCCGGTGCCTCGGCCGAGAGCACGCCGACGCAGACCGCGGCGCTCAGCCGGCCCTCCTCCTGCAGCTGGCGCAGGCGCCGGAAGGCATCGAGGTCGGTGCGGTCGTCGCCGGCGTAGGTGGCGCGGTCAAGCCCGGCGTCGGCGAGCAGCGAGGCGACCGCCCCGTCCTTGCCGCCGCCCCCGGCCGGCCGCAGCTCCAGCACCTTGCGGCCCCAGCGCGGTTCCAGCCCGGCTCGTCCGGCTTCGTTGGCGATCTCGCGGGCGCGGCTCTCGGCCGCCGCCTCGTCCCCGGCGCCGCGCCAGTGCAGCGCCTGGATCGGCCCCTTGTCCTCCTGGCGCAACCCAACCGCCGCCAGCCGCCCCTCGTCGGCGGCGGCCAGGAACTCGGCCGCTTCGGTCTCGCGCCCGGCGACGGAGGGATCCGGCCGCGGCGTCGACTCGCCCGGCAGCAGCAGCTCCAGCCCGTGGTTGCCGGCGTAGGCAAGCGTGTCGAGGCCGACCAGCCGCCGCGCCTCCTCGGCCCGCCGCCCGGAGATGCAGCCGACCAGCGCGTAGCGCTCGGCCAGCGCCGCCAGCGCTTCGCGCGCCGCCGCCGGCAACGCCGCGTCGGCGGCCCGCTCGACGATCGGCGCCAGGGTCCCGTCGACGTCGGTGAGGACGGCGGCTCGCCGGGGCTCCCGGCGCAGCGGCTCCAAGCGCGCCGCCCAGTCGTCGCCCCCGCTCTCTGGGTCGTGTGGCACGGGCTTAGTATCGCGGGATGCCAGCCGCCGCCGCGACCCCGGACCACGCGATCTGGAAGCTGGCGGCGATCGGGACCCTGGCCGGCGTCTTCAGCGGCCTCTTCGGGGTCGGGGGCGGGACCGTGATCGTGCCGCTGCTGATCTTCTGGTTCGCCTACGGCGAGCGCCTCGCCACCGGTACCAGCCTCGCCGCGATCGTCCTCATCGGCCTGCTCGGGGCGATCGCGCAGGGCGGGATCTACGGCAACGTCCACGTCCTCACCGGCGTGCTGCTGGCGATCCCGGCGATCGCCGGCGTCCTCCTCGGCACCGCGATCCAGCAGCGGATCCCCCAGCGCGCCGTCTCCTACCTCTTCGCCTTGCTGCTGGTGGCGATCGCCGTCGAGCTGATCCTCTCGTGAACGAGGCAGCGGCCATCCTCATCTGCGTCTTCGGCGGCCTCACCGGCGGCCTCGTCGGGGTCGGCGGCGGCGTCCTCTTCGTCCCGGCGCTGACGATCTTCATCGGGCTCAACCAGGTCGAGGCGGAGTCGACCTCGCTGCTGATGATCGTCCTCGTCGCGATCGTCGGCGCCTATCGCCAGAACGGCTACGGCAACGTTCGCGTCCGCGAGGCGCTGATCATCGGCGCCCTCTCGCCGCTCGGCGTCTGGATCGGCGTCACCGTCGCCAACCACGTCTCCCAGCGGGCCCTGCAGCTCGCCTTCGCGGGGCTGGCCCTGTTCATGGCCGGCCAGCTGATCCGCCGCGCCCGCACCGCCTGACCGGGCCTGGTGCATGGTCTACGCTCAGAAGCGTGGACTCGCTGACCTGGGAAGGGGACCTGCCCCACCTGCGCTCGCCGGTGATGGTCTGCGCTTTTCGCGGCTGGAACGACGCCGCCGCAGCCGCCTCGACGGCGCTGACCGCGGTCGCCGGCTCGCTCGATGCGCAGCTGGTCGCCCAGGTCGATCCGGAGGAGTACTTCGACTTCCAGTCGACGCGGCCGACGATCAGCATGGACGAAGGCCAGACCCGGCGGATCGAGTGGCCGGAGAACAACGTCTTCGCCGTCCAGGTCCCCAGCGCCGACCGCGACCTGGTCCTGCTCGACGGCACCGAGCCGAACCTGCGCTGGCGCACCTTCTCGGAGACGATCGCGACCGTCGCCGACGCCCTCGGGGTGGAGATGGTGATCACCCTGGGTGCCCTGATCGCCGAGGTCTCCCACACCCTGCCGGTGCCGATCACCGGCCTCGCCTCCAGCCCCGAGCTGGTCGAAGAGCTGGAACTCGAGCGCTCCAACTACGAGGGCCCGACCGGAATCGTCGGCGTCGTCCACGACCTCTGCCGCCGCAACGGGATCGACTCCGCCTCGCTCTGGGCCGCGGTCCCCCATTACGTCGCCGCCGTCCCCAACCCGAAGGCGGCGCTGGCGCTGCTGCGCAGGCTCGAGGGCCTGACCGGGATCGCCGTCGAGGCCTCCGAGCTGGAGGAGGAAACGACCGACTACGAGGAGCAGATCGGCCGCGCCGTCGCCGCCAACCCGGAGATCGAGGAGCTGGTCTCCCGGATCGAGGCCGAACAGGTCGACCTCCTCGACGAGGAAGGCGACCTCCCCAACGCCGACACCCTCGCCCGCGAGTTCCAGCGCTTCCTCCGCCAGCGCGGCGACGAGAAGAACTAACTCAAGCTTCGGCCGCCGGGCAGATCAAGCGGTAGTCGCACCAGCTGCAGACGCTGGGGGAGGGGCGGGGCTCGAAGTCCTGGGAGAGGATGCCCTCGCCGACCTGGAGCACGGTTCGCTCGACTCGCTCGGCGTCGTCGGGCCGGGTCGGCGCCGGCACCTTCTCGGCGTCGAGCACGTAGTAGTAGCTGCCGGTGCTGGCCTCGATCCCCCAGGCCTCGCGGGCGGCCATCCGGTACAGCGCCAGCTGGAGGTCGTCGTTGAGGTCCTCTTCGCTCTTGCGCTCGCCGGTCTTGTAGTCGATCAGCTCGTAGTCGCCGTCGGGGAGGCGGTCGACGCGGTCGACGCGGCCGCGCACGTGGTGGTCGCCGACCTTGAAGTCGAACTTCTTCTCCAGCCAGACCGGTTCGCCCTCGGACTCGCGCTCGCGTTCCCAGTAGAGGCGCAGCGCCTCGCGGGCGCGGTCGCGGAACTGCAGCTCGTCGTCGCTGGAGCCGAACCCGGTCCGCCGCCAGCCGGACTCGAAGAGTCGGTTCAGGACCCCCAGCCCTTCGCCCGGGTGCTCCGGCGGTTCCTTGTGGAAGCGCTCGAGGACGTTGTGGAAGAGGATCCCGAAGCGCTGGTTGATCGTCGGCTCCTGGGGGATGCCGAAGACGCGGGCGAACTTGTACTTGAGCGGGCAGGTGAGGTAGAGCGAGAGGTCGGAGGCCGAGAGGCTGAGCATGCCGTCGCCGCGCTTGGGCAGGAACGCCGCCAGCGACGGCTCCTCGCGCGCCGCCACCAGCTCCAGGCGATGTCCGCGCTCGTGCTCGGAATCGAGCAGGTAGCCGTCGAGGGACGAGGCGTCGAGCTCGGCCTGCTGCTCGGGCGTCGCCACCTGCCGCAGCAGCCCGTTGACCGCCTCGATCGCCTCCGCCGTCGTCTCCTCGCCCGGCCGCTGCGCCAGCGCCGCCAGCTTCAGCAGCTCCAGGTAGCGGGCGATCGCCCGGTTGACGTCGATCGCGGTGTCGAGGCGCGGCTCGGAGAGCTCCCGCCCCGCCCGCCAGGAGGCCTCCAGCACCTGCTCGCGCAGGGCGCGGTAGGTGGCGTGCAGGCCCTCGGCCGGTCCGAACAGCTCCTCCTCGTGCAGCTCCTCGGCGGCGCCTTCGGCATCGTCGTCGGCAGCCGCGGCCAGAGCCTCCTCGTAGAAGCGGCTCGGCCGTGCCGCCTTGCCGCCACCGGTCCGCTCCAGGCGCGAGAGGACGAGGCCGCTGCGCGCCGGCCAGCCGATCCGCTCCCACTCGCTCTCCTGCTCGAGCCCGAGGACGAAGACCTGGTCGAAGCCGAGCCCCTTGACCGCGGAGGTCGCCATCACGTTCACCGCTCCCGGCGAGTGCTGGTGCTCGGTCTCCTCGGGCTCGGTCCCCGCCTCGGCGACGGCGCTGAGGTAGGCGACGAAGTCGCGAGTCGAGCCGTGCGGTTCGCGCCGGGCCCAGGCGGTCGCCAGCTCGGCCAGGTGGGAGAGGCCGAGCAGGCGCTCCGCCACCTCCGGCTGGGCGGCGAAGAGGCGCTGGCGCCGCAGACCGACCTGCTCGATCAGCCGCCGCACGAAGACGTCGGCCCGCCGTTCCTCCATCACCGCGGCGGCGCCGTTGTAGAGCTTGAGGAAGGCCTGGATCCGCTCCCGCGCCTCGGGCTGGAACTGGGGGCTGTCGAGGGCGGCCTCGCAGGCGGCGACCATGTCCTGCTTGCGCCGCCGGGCGATCGTCGTCAGCCGCGCCAGGTCGCCCGAGCGCAGCTCGACCGGCGGCCGGGTCAGCGCCCGCGCCGCCGCCGCCGAGTCGTCCGGGGCGGCCAGGACCCGCAGCCAGGCGATCGCGTCGCGCACCTCCGGCCGCTGGAACAGCGCCGTCGGCCCCGAGAGGTGGAAGGGGATGCCGCGCTCTTCCATCGCGGCGGCGACCGCGCCGCCCTCTTTGGCGGGATCCTCGACGAGGACGCAGATCTCGTCCGCCGCCGTCCCCGCGGCGACCAGGTGCTCGACCGCCCGCGCGACCGCCTGCGCCTGGGCGCGCTCGTTGGCGCAGCGCCAGAAGCCGAGCTTGGGATCGCGAAAGCGGTCGGCGAGGAGAACGCGGTCGCCGCTGGGGTGGACGGAGTCGAACCACTCCTCGGCCGGAGTCACCTCCGCCTCCGGTCCGATCTCGAGGGCGAGCACCTGGCCCGGGTCCTCGGCGGCCAGGGACTCCAGGACCGCGCGCTGGGCCGAGGTCGCCTCCTCCAGTTCGTCGACCATCACCGCGCCGAAGCGCTCGGCGATCCGCCGCCGCACGTCGGGCCGCTCGACCAGCAGGCAGTCGAAGGCGAGGAAGACGTCGCCGCGGTCGAGGCTGCCGGACTCGGCGAGGATGCGGTCGTGGGTCGCGTAGAGCTCGGCGAACTCGAGCTCGCGCCGGACCGCCTCCCGCTCGGCCTCGTCGCCTGCCGCCTCCTCCCGCGCCCGCGCCCGTTCCGACAGCGTCGTCGGCCCGACCCGTTCGGCCTTCAAGTCGTCGATCCGGGCCAGCAGCCGCGCCAGCAGCCCAGTCGGGTTGCCGCGGATCTCGTGCCGGCGCAGCGGCAGCCGGTCGAGCCGGTCGAGCAGCAGCGCCAGCCGCTCGGCTCGGCTGAGGACGTCGAAGAAGGGATCGAGGCCCGCCTCCTCGGAGTACTCGCGGAGCAGGCGCTCGCCGATCGCGTCCCAGCTGCCGATCCAAAGCTCCTCGTAGGAGCCGGTCAGGAGCGCCTCGCAGCGTTCGCGCAGCCGCGCGGCGGTGGCCTGGCGGGAGGCGATCATCAGCGACGTCTCCGGAGGGGCGCCGGCGGCGACCAGGTGGGCGAGGCGGTGGGCGAGCAGCTCGGTCTTGCCGGTCCCGGGGGCGCCGACGATCAGCAGCGGCCCGCCCTCGTGCGCGACCGCGCGCTCGCGCTCCGAGGCAGGGGTCGGGGCCATTGGTCGCTCCTCGCGCACCACCCAAACGTAGCGCTCCGTAGCATGCGGCCGATGGACGTCCTCTCCGCCGACTGGCCTGCGATTTGCCGCCGCATCGTCGCCGCCCAGCGCCCGATCTTCGAGCGGGCGCGGACGAGCGAGGAGCGCACCGTCTACGAGGGTGTCGGCGAGGGCGGCGACCGCACCCTGGTGATCGACCGCGAATGCGAGGACGTGGTCTTCGCCGAGCTCGAGCAGCTCGCCGCCGAAGGCGCCTCGTTCGTCGCCGTCTCCGAGGAGCGGGGCGAAGTCAGCTTCGGCTCCGGCGGCGAGGCGCGGATCGTGATCGACCCGATCGATGGCTCGATGAACGCCCGCCGCACCATCCCCTCCTTCGCGATCTCGATCGCCGTCGCCTCCGGTCCCTCGATGGCCGACGTCGAGTTCGGCTTCGTCCACGATTTCGGCGCCGACGAGGAGTTCCTCGCCCGGCGCGGCGAGGGCGCGCAGCTGGACCGGCGCCCCGCGCGAGTCTCTCCCGAGGCCGAGCGCCTCGAGGTGGTCGGGGTGGAGTCGGCCGAGCCGGAGTGGTCGCAGGCGCCCTTCGAAGCCCTCGCCGGCAAGGTATTCCGCCTGCGGGTCGTCGGCGCGATCGCGATCTCCGCCGCCTACGTCGCCGCTGGCCGCTTCGACGCGATGCTGAGCCTGCGCGCCTGCCGCTCGGTCGACGCTGCCGCCGCCCAGCTGATCGTCCGCGAGGCCGGGGGCGCCGTCGCCTTCGGGGCCGGCGAGCTCTCCGAGGCGATGCTCGACCTCGAGTCGCGCTACCCGATGGCCGCCGGCAACGGCGAGGCGGCGCTTGGGACCGTGCGAGCGGCGCAGATGGCGCGCACCGCGTAACCCTTCTTCGCGAGCGGTTTACAAACACCTGTTCCCACGAACTTATGTTCGTTACACTCGGGCACTTCCCCAAGCCCCCAAAACGAGACTGAAGAGGTGTTTTCTTCGCATGGCTGAAAGCAAAAGCAACGGCAGCAAATCGAAAACGCAGGCGAAACGTGCGACCACCGAAGCGAAAAAGTCCGCGGTGAAAACCGCCAAAGCTTCGAAACGCGCCGCGACCAAGACGGCCGTCGCCGAGAAGAACCAGGTCCAGGCCGTCGTCGAGAGCGCCGTCGACGTTCCCGTCGGCGCCGTCCTCGCCGTCAGCGACCGCGTCAGCGAGCTGGTCGAGCCGTGGACCGACCGCAGCAAGGCCGAGCGGCAGATCAAGAGCTACCGCAGCAACCTGCGCAAATCGCTGAAACGGACCGAGCGCCGCGGCAGCACCGCCCGCCGCAAGGCGATCACCGAGGCCCGCAAGACCCGCAACCAAGTCGAGCGCGAGGCCCGCAACCGCCGCCGCAACGTCGAGACGACGCTGAAGCGGAACCGCAGCGAGGTCGAGCAGCGCGTCCGCAAGGCGATCGAGGAGCAGACCTCCCGCGCCACGGGCGTCGTCGGCACGGTCAGCAGTCAGCTGGCCTCGATCCGCTAGCGACCGGCAACCGTCACAGGCCGCGAGGCGCTCGGCTCATAGGGCCAGCCCTCGCGGCCTTTTACGTAGGCGCGGAACTGGAAGCGGACGCCGCGGCTGTCGTCGTCGCTGAATCGGTAGGCGTAGCGGAAGCGGCCGCGGGCATCCGTCTCGACGGTGCGGAACTCCGACCAGGTGGCGCCGCGGTAGCGGAACTGCAGCTCGACCGGCAGCTTCGCGCCGGCGCCGGGGGCGGTACCCGTGGTCGAGACCCGGCCCTTGAAGACGATCGGCCGGCCGCCGACCCTGGCGGATGCGGCTGAGGCGTGGAGTCGGACCGGGGTCCTGGCGGCGAGCCGAATCGCCGCCGCCGCGGCGCGGCTGAGCAGGCGCGTGCCGGCGAAGCTGGCGGAAAGCTCGCGGCTCGGACCCTTGGGAAGACGCAGCGAGAAGGTCCCGTCGGCGCGGGTGCGAACGACGGTGGTCCGCCTGCTCGGCGCGGCGCCGTCGGCCAGGGTCTCGGCGATCGTGACCTCCTGCCCCGCCAACGCACCGCCGGCCGCTCGCCGCAGCCGCCCGCTGAGGCGGAGGCCCGAGAGCTCGGCCGTCAGCACCGCAGGCGCCTTCAACGGGTTGACCAACACCATCCTGCCGCCGCGGGCGCGGTCGGTGCCGGTGGCGGCGTTGCCGGCGACGTCGAACCCGGTGGCGACGAACTCGTACTTTCCCTCCGGGTAGTCGTTGGAGCTCCAGCGGGCGATCAGACGGTTGCCCTCCACTCTGGTTGGCAGTTGCTCGAAGCGGGCGCGGGTTCCAGCCAGGCGGACGGCGATCGTGCCGCGGTTCTGGCTCGGGCCCGACAGCGCGTCGATGACAGTGGCTTCGATCCGCTCGGGATCGGCCGGATCCTGGGCGGGAGCGAACTCGACCTCCGGCGGGGTCTCGTCGATCCGGACGAGGGCGGTCTGCGGCGGCGGCGTTTGAGGAGATCCCCCGGCGACGTTGCCGGCGGCGTCGCGGGCGTAGAAGGAGACGGTGTGGATGCCGCTGCCGCCGACCCAGACGGTGGCGGCGTCGCCCGCGGCCATGGTGGGAGCGCCCTCGTCGACGGCGATTGCCGTGAAGGGCCCGGCCGGCCCGGCCGCCGCCATGCCCGAGAGCGGGTCCGACGCCTGCACCGTCAGCCTCACCGGACCGGTGCTCCAGCCATCCGGAACCCCAGTCAGCGAGACCTGCGGCAGGGTCGCGTCGACCCGGAAGACCGCGGTGTGCGGCGGCGAGGCGACTCCGGCGCCGGAGACCGCGACAACACGCGCGTAGGTGGTTCCCTCGGGCAGGGTCCCGAGCGAGAGCGCGTCGTCGTCGACCCCGCCGGCGAGGTCGGTTTCCCCGGCCTCGCAGAGGCCGGGGCTGGCGCAGGGGTAGCTGCCGCCGCCGCGGTCGAGGGAGACCGCGTAGCCGCGGATGCCCGAGAGAGGCCACGGCGCCGCCGGGTGGCCGATCTCGAGCCGCGCCGCTTCCGTTCCGAGCAGCCAGCCCGGCGTGGCTTGGGGCTGAGGCGGGGAGGGCGGGACGTCGTCGAAACGAAGAGTCGCCTTGTCGCGGTGGACCTGCTGGCCCGCGGAATCCTCGAGCCAGGCTTCCAGCTCGTAGATGCCGGGGATCGAAGGAACGGTCAGGCCCTGGACCAGCACGGGGTCTAGCCACTCCCCCCGTATCCCCACCTGATTGCCATCCTGGTCGCGGAGGCGGAAGTAGGACTTCGCCGCACCGGGCGCCCAGTCTGACTCCCAGCTGAGGAGGAAGCGGGGGCTTGGCTGCCACCCGTCGCCTGCTGCTGCTGCGGGGAGCAGGCACGCTCCGACGAGCGCCAAGGCGAATGCCGCCGCCAGCGGTAGCCGGGCGAGGCTCGATCTACCGGGGACGCGGCTCACGGGCCGAACTCCCCGGCGGGGCTGTCGCCCGCCGAGCTGGCGACCGGTGCGGGTTCGGGTTCCGGCGCGGGAGGCGGTTCGTATTCGACCGCTTCGTTGCCGACTACGGGGGCGGGTTCGGCGGCGGGCTCGCTTTCCGCCGGCGGCTCCGGGGCAGAGGCGGCAGGCTTCGGCTTCGCAACAGGCTCGGGAGGCGGTGCCGGCTCGTAGGTCACCTTGGCAAGCGGAGCCCGGCGTTCGGGCGCCGCCGTCGCCTGCCGTTCCAGCCGGGCCGGGCGCTCGTGCTCGGCGGGCAGCGGCGAGGGGACGAGACCGCCCGCGACGCAGGCGGTCGCGCCCCCGGCAGCGCCGATGCAGAGCGTCGCCACCTTCGCCAGGCCGGCGAACCCGGTTCCGCCGATGCCGCTCCCGGCCGCCGTTCCCGAGGCCGAGCCGCCGCCGCCGAAGCGCCGCGCCAGCTCGCCGGCGGCGTCGTGGATCCGTTCCCAGGGGGACCGGTGCAGGGGCAGGGCGGGGAGGGCCGCCGCGGCCGCCGGCGCCGCCCGGTAGGCGCGCAGGGTCGCCCGGCAGTGGGCGCAGGCGCGGAGATGCGCCCGCAGCTCGGCGACCTCGGCCGCGGTCACCTCGCCGTCGCAGAAGGCCGAGATCAGCGGCTTCATCTCGCCGCAGCGCTCGCCTCCCTCGCTGCGCGCGACCATCCGCCGGAAGCGCTCCCGCCCCTCGGCCAGCGAGCGGTTGATTTTCGTCGCGCTGAACCCGGTGATCTCCCCGATCTCCACGTAGGAGTAGCCGTGGGCGAGCAGCGACAGCGCCCGCAGCTCGTGCGGCTTCAATGCCCGCAGCGCCTCGCGGCTGCGGGCGACCGCCTCCTCGCGCTCGGCTCGCTCCGGTGGGCCGTCGCCCTCGGTGGGGAGGAGGTTGACCCAATCCTCCATCCCGGGCTCGGGCTCCAGGGCCGCCGGTCCGGCGAAGACTCGCTCCCGCTCCCGGCGCACCGCCATCGCCTCCCGCTTGACGACCGTCTGCATCCACTTGACCAGGTGCCGTGGGTCTTCGCTGGGGGCTTTGCGGAGGAGGATCTCGAGGCTGCGCTGAAGGGCTTCCTCGGCGTCGTCGTGGCAGAGCGAGAAGCGGCGCGCGGTCCGTCGCAAAGTCGTCTCGTTCTGCGCGTAGGTCTCTACGGCCGCTCGCTTGCGGGCAGCGTCGTTTTCCACCGGTCTGTTTCCCCCTGCTGGTTCAGCTCTTCGCATCGGACACTGCCAGCGAGAGGTACGAGGGGGGTAACTCTCTCCCCCCGATTGGACGGATGCCCCAGCGGCGAAGGTCGGAAATTGCAGATCGGTTCCGAGGAACGTCCAGGCGGGCTCCGGGTCGATAGGATCGCTGCGTGAGCACCTGCGTAGTCACCGGCGGCGCCGGCTTCCTCGGGTCCCACCTCTGCGAGCGGCTGCTCCGGGACGGGCACCGGGTGATCTGCATCGACAACCTCGAGACGGGGTCGCTGGAAAACATCGCCCACATCCGTGACGAGGCGTTCGAGTTCCGCAACATCGACATCACGGAGAAGGTCGACATCCCGGAGCCGGTCGACTTCGTCTACCACCTCGCCTCGCCGGCGAGCCCGATCGACTACCTGCGGCTGCCGCTGCACACGCTCAAGGTCGGCTCCCACGGCACCCACCACATGCTCGGCGTCGCCAAGTGGAAGCGCGCCCGCTTCCTGATCGCCTCGACCAGTGAGGTCTACGGCGACCCCGAGGTCCATCCCCAGAAGGAGGACTACTGGGGCCACGTCAACCCGATCGGCCCGCGCGGCGTCTACGACGAGGCGAAGCGCTACGCCGAGGCGCTGACGATGGCCTACCACCGCCAGCAGGGCGTCGACACGGCGATGGTCCGGATCTTCAACACCTACGGGCCGCGGATGCGCGCCCACGACGGCCGCGCGATCCCGACCTTCCTGCGCCAGGCGCTGCAGGACCGGCCGTTGACCGTCTTCGGCGACGGCAGCCAGACCCGCAGCTTCTGTTACGTCGACGACCTGATCGACGGCATCGTCCGCCTCGCCGAATCCGAGGTCCACTCGCCGGTCAACATCGGCAACCCGGACGAGTTCACCCTGCTGGAACTGGCGAAGACCGTGATCGAGCTGACCGATTCCCGCTCGGAGATCGTCTACGAGGCGCTCCCCACCGACGACCCGAAGCAGCGCCGCCCCGACATCGGGCGCGCCCGCGACCTGCTCGGCTGGGAACCGAAGATCGCCCTCAACGAGGGCCTGCGCCGCACGATCGACCAGAGCGGCGTCGAGCGCCTAGTCGGCGCCTCGGACTAGAAGCGCCGCAAGCGGCGAGGCGAAGCCGTAAAAACCCGGGCTGCACACGGTCTACGAAAACCGAGGATCACAGGTTCCAAAACCTGCCGGGTGCGTTGCTCCTTGGCCCTGGAGACAGAACAAAGACCGGCTGGCGGTTGACCGGAACAACCTTCCAAAACTGCGCATAGCCTCGGTCCGTGTCCACGACCAATACGATTACTGCCATGTTCGGTCAGCGATCTGGGGCCGCTGCGGCATACGACCAATTCGCTCCATTCTACGACGCCTTCAACGCTCAGAACGACTACGAGATTTGGATCGGCGGGCTGCGAACCCTCGCGCTGCTCGGCCAGTCTAAGGACGGTCCGGGGGCGTCACTAGTTCTGCGCGAGCCTCTCGACGAAGCGCGGGCCTACAAGGCGATTTACATCGGGGACGAGATGGTTAGAAAAGCTGGCCCCGCCTGGTCGTGGGGCCAGCCCCGGGACTACTGGCCCTTCGAGGTGAAGGCTGCCGGGCTGACGGCCGCCGTGACGTCGATCTTCAATCCATCCACCCCCTCGCGAAATCCGCTGTCTATATGGACCTGTGCAGAATGAGCAATGAGGCGGACGGCAAGACGCTGGGGGCGGACCTAGCGGGAACTCATCGCGAGTCGCTCGTCTACTCCATGCTCAAGCACCCCCTCCGGCACAAGATCCTCATCCGGACCGGGGAGCGGCCTTGGTCTCCGAGTGAAATTGCCGACGATGTCGGTGAGCCGCTGAAGCGGGTGTCAGAACAGATAAAGGTTCTGTTGCAGCAGAGACCCCCGTTCCTCGAGCTAGTCGAGAAACGGCCCGGTCCGAGAGGCGGTCCTCCCCGGCACTTCTACCGAGCGCTAGTTCGGGTCAACGTGACGGTTCGGGAGTGGGAGCGTCTCACCCCACATGAGCAGGCTCAGCAGACGGTCACGATCACCGAAGAACTGCATAGGGAGTGGATCGACTCCATCGAGTGCGGCGCCTTCTATACCGACCCGCACCACTGCCTGATGCGGACCGCTATGACGGTCGACGCCGAGGGAATGCGCGTGATCGACGAGATGCTCCGAGAGGTCCAGTCCCGCTTTGCTCAGGTCGAGCGGGAAGCGGCCGAACGAAGGTCGGCAAAGGGCACCGAGGCTATTCGAGTAATTACGGGTCTCGCCTCTTTCCGGGCAGCTTCGAAATAGTCCGGGGTTTTCCGGTCTTGACGAGGCCTGCGGGCAGGCGGTTGACTCCGCTGCCAGCAGAACTCTTTGACCTTTGGAGGCAGGTAGACCGTTGCGGAGCGATGGGGACATCAAACACGCGGATGACGATCAGGAGATTGCCCGCGTTATATGTAGCGAGCGTCCTGAGATCGCGGCGTGTCTCGACGGCATGGTCTTTCGTGGTCCGGAAGAGGCCACTGCTCTTCTGCTGCGAGCAGCACTCATAAACGTTGCGTCAAACATCCTGGGCGAGTTCGAATACGAGGACGCCATCCCACAGTTTGTAGGGGACCTCCAACCTCAGGCTATGCGGCTCGTCCTCGCCGGCAAGGCATTGGAACGCAACCTTCAGATCGATGAAGACGAGACGGCAAATTCGCAAGCGAGACGGATCGGCTACTCGGCAGAAATTCAGGAACTTCTACATGGTCCATTTGAACCTCTCGAGTTGAGCGAGAAGGAGCGGGATGTCGTCCTTGCCCGAGTGGAAACCTCGTTGTCCGCGGAATTGCGTGGTCAGGCCGCGGACGACAGAAGCAAGAGACCCGAAGAGCTTCGAGCCATTCTCGCTGACATCGGCAGCACGGTGAGCGCAGGAGAGGGAGGCCATATCGCTCGGTTGCCTACCCCGCGCTTGGCCGAATGGCTGACCCTGTGGGAGGACGAAGTCAAGCAAGATTTCCTTGACGAGAGACCCGAACCGATGCCTTTAGCGGAACAGGCTCCTCTGCTCCGCTCCCTCCGGGAGCGGCTGCTCGATTCAGAGAGCACGAGAGAAGGGTCCAAACTTTCAAGCTGCTCGCCAGTTCTACCTCGTGCAATCCGATGACCGAAGACGATTTCAGCTGGGGAGTGCTTGTCACCTATCCCCTCCATCCGTCAAAGGTCGCCATCATCGAAGCGATGGCCTGGGTAGGGATGCCGATGTCGCCGCGCGAACTGGATCTAATACTCGACGAGCTAGCGGGCGCGCCGAACGTCTCGTACCACATGCGGACTCTGGCTGAAGTTGGTGCGGTAGGAGTGGTGCGCCAGCAGCCGATGCGGGGGTCCATACAGACCTTTTATGCGTTGGTCACGGAGGAATTCATGACCCTCGATGGCTCGGCAGAAGCGTAGGCAACGCGCACATTGCCAGGCGAGGTAAAGAGAGAACTCGACGTCGAGCGGATACTTTGGCATCCCCTCCAGCGTCGCATCCTGCTCGGCTGCGCAGGTGCCCCAAGGTCTCCCGCTGAGTTGTCGAAGTCGGGGCTCGGCCGCGGTTTCAGCCTGGAGAGCATCAGCTACCACTTCAAAGAGCTGCACCGGCAGAGGGTGCTCATCGAGGTACCCCGCGTCGCTACCAAAGGTGAGAAGAGAGTCAGGCGTTACAGCTTGAACGGACGTCTCACCCAGGCGGACATCGACGCAGCTGCACTGAAATCGATATGCGCCGTCTTGGCGTCCATCTCCGAGCCGCTCGAAAAATGGATCGACGAGCCCTTCCTCGAAGAAATAGGGGTGCTGGTCGAGGCTGCAGGGCATCAGCCCTGAGTTCGAGCGCGGTAGGCGCAGCGTCCAGTCCTTAATAGTTCACGAGTGCATGTGGCTTAGGAAGGCCAGACCTGCCCCTGCAAGTTCGTAGACACTGCGACTTTCTACTGTGATGTACGCAAGGGTTTTTATAGCAAAGCGAATTTTAGGTATGTACAAAATGCCGACCATCGAGTTGGGTTCCTGTCGAACACCAGCGGGTTCCCAGCAAGTACCCCCTGGACTTGGAAACAGCGAAACAGGGGGGACAGAATGTCCGGGAAGCAAGTAGGTGGATCGGGAAGCGCGAGGAGGTGGAATCTCACGGTTGGTCTGTGCGCCATCGTGTTCTTGGTTCTCGTCCTCGGTGGCATGGCGCTGGCTTCTGAGGACCCAGAACCGGCGTCATCAGGGTCTTCGAGTGTTCTCCCCGTCGCCTCCGACCCCACCGTGGTCGCCGAAGTTGTAGCCAAGAGAACGGCAACTTCCCGAACCTTCGAACTTTCCGACGGTCAGCTCGAAACGCGCCTCTACCAGACTCGGGTGAACTACCGTGACGCTGAAGGCGATTGGCAGCCGATCGAACAGGAACTGCACCAGTCGTCTGACGGAATCGTCGAAAACGGTGACAACGCCTTCGATGTTCATCTCCCCGAGGACTTGAATCAGGCGCCAGCTAAAGTGGCAGTTGACGGAGATTGGGTCTCCGAGATGCCCATCGGGATCCGCGTAGCGTCGGCTGATGTCGAACAAGGCATCGCGAGCTACGACGCGAGCGGGGCATCTGAACTCCAATTCTCGGGGCTGCCGAATGGTCTGAAGGAGAACGTTGTTCTGGCTGATGCTTCCGCTCCCTCGACTTACAGCTTCAGGGTGGACGCCTCCCGGGGCGTCGCTCCCTCCCTCAACAGGAACGGCTCCATCGTCTTCGCGGATGGCGAAGGGAATGTCGTATTCGTGATGCCCGCCCCGGTTGTGTACGACAGCGATGGTGTCGCGGCCCCCAGAGATGCCGTTGCCTACTCCGTAGAGCCTGCCGATGACGGCAGCGACTGGACCCTTGACGTTTCCGTGGACCGCGAATGGCTGGCCGCTCTCGACCGCGCTTGGCCCGTGACGCTCGATCCGAGCATCACTCTTCCTGAACCCTACAAAGACTGCGTTCTCGTCAGCGTGGACCAGCTAGAACGGTGCGGCAACACGGGTTTCCCCTACCTCGTGGCGAAGGCAAACTACCTCTCCAGTGGGGCCGATGAATACGCTCGCAGCCTCTTGAATTTCACTATCGGTGCGATCCCCGCCTCCGCTTCCCTGACTTCCGTGACGGTCGGCCTGAATTCGCCAAAAGAAGCCAAAAACTGGTCAGGAGTCGGTCTCTACGAAGTGACGCACGGATGGGCTGAAGGAGTTGACTGGCTGCACACGATCTGGCACAGCAATAGTTTTCCTTGGACCACCCCGGGCGGTGATTTCAACAGCAATCCAGTCGCACTCGTCACGCCAGCCTCCCGCGGCGGCAGCGGTCCGGGCGCCTGGACCTTCAGTGACCCCTCGCTGACTTGGCTCGTGCAGCGGTGGAGAGATGGAATTGGACCCTTCGGTGGGCTTCTTCTCAAGCTCGTCGATGAGAAAAGCCGCACTTGCTCTCCCTGTCTCGAACGCAGAGTGGAGTGGGAATCGAGCACCGCGCCGGCGGGCAAAAAACCCTACCTCTCTGCCACCTACATCGAACCTGCCTCTTCTGACAGCAAGATTACCGCCCCGACTGACGGCACGAAGACCGCCAAGCGCTTCCTCTTGATCTCGGCCTGGGAACACCCGGGAGTCACGGGAGTGACCTTCCAGTACAAGACCGACAAAGGCTGGAAGGACATCGCCTCCTCCCAGGTAATCGACCAGAACAACCAGAACGTCACCTGGCCCTACTCGGTCCCCAAAGTAGAAGAACGCGAAAGCCGCCCGCTCTATTGGGACGCCTCGACCGTCACCGAAGGGCTTGCGGCCAAGAAGCTTCAGATCCGCGCGGTGCTCTCCGGCGACCCTGGCGCCGGCGGCTACACCAAGGCGGTCTCGGCCGAAATCCAGAAGCACACCGGAGGGCCGAAAGACGCCGTCACTGGCGTCGGTCCGGGCAGCCTCGACCTGATGACCGGCAACTTCACGATCTCGCGCACCGACCTCTCGATCGCGGCCTTCAACTCCGCGCTTGAATTCTCGCGCTCATTCAGCTCCCGGGAAGCTGGCGTGGAAGCAGCCGGCGTCCTCGGGCCGGGTTGGAAACCGGCCTCGCCTGTCGAAGAAGCCGGCGGCTCGGCTTGGAGCAAGCTGGTGCTGAAGGAAGAAACCGAAGTCGAAGAAGAAGGAACCACCACGTTTAGGTGGGCGGAGCTCACTGCTGCTGAAGGCAGCGGCATCCTCGCCTTTGAAGAAGAAGGCGGGAAATTCGTCAGTCCGCCTGAAATGAGCGGCTACGTCCTCTATCGCAATCCGTCTACCGGGAACGTCGAATTGACCGACCCCGAAGGCAATCGCACCGTCTTCTCCAACAACGGCTCGGGCAATGAATACCTGCCGATCTCCGTGGCGATGACGGGCGGAGAAGGAAACAAGTCACGGATGATCTACGAAGTCGTCGGCTCCAATCGGCGCCTGAAGAAGGTCATCGCCCCCGCTGCGCCGGGGATCAGCTGTCCTGACGAAGGCTCCTCGGCGGTCGACGGCTGCCGCCTGCTCGTCTTCAACTACGGCACGATCACCGCCACCGGCAGCCCCACGCGCCTTCTCTCGATCACCTACTACGGCCCCGGCGAAGGCTCCTGGGACAGGGCGCAGTACAGCTACGATTCCCAGGGCAGGCTGATGGCCGCCTGGGACCCGCAGATCTCCCCGGCCCTCAAAGAGACCTACACCTACAACTCCACCGGACAAGTCGCGACGCTGACGCCGCCGGGGCAGGAACCGTGGTCGATGAACTACGGCACCCTGCCCGGCGGGACTGCCGTGGGTCGCCTCACCTCGGTCAAACGCGCCACCCTCGTCGAAAGCAACCCGACGTCGCAGACGACCATCGCATACGAGGTGCCGGTATCCGGCTCCGGCGCCCCCTACAGCATGAGCGGGGCGGCGGTGGCCGAATGGGGTCAGCAGGACCTGCCGACCGACGCGACGGCGATCTTCCCCCCTAACGAAGTCCCCTCCAGCCCGCCTTCGGCCTATACCCGGGCGACCGTCTACTACATGGACGCCGAAGGCCAGCTGGTGAACGTCGCGTCGCCTCCGGGCGCGGGCACCTCGGCTCCCTCGATCACGACGACCGAGACCGATCGCTTCGGCAGCGTCGTCCGCGAACTGAGCGCACAGAATCGCCTACGGGCGCTGGCGCAAAGCAGCCCGGAAGCTCGAGCGGCGAAGTCGCGCGAACTGGACACCCAGTACCGCTACTCCAAAGACGGGACCGAGCTGCAGGAAGAAATCGGGCCGATGCATCAGGTGCGCCTCGAAGCCGGAACCACCACCCAGGCCCGCTCCCACCGCTCTGTCCAATACGACGCGAACTTCAAATACCTCAATGGGACGACCACCCCGTCCGCCGGGGAAACGAAGCCGCACGCGCCGACCACCGAAACGACCGGTGCTCTTCTCTCTAACGGGACGGTCGTCGACAAACGATCGACCAGGTACGTCTACAACTGGACCCTGCGCAAGCAGACCGAAGTAGTCGACGATCCTGAAGGCTCCGAAGAAACTAAGTCGGTCACGGTCTACGACCCCACGACCGGGCTCCCGACGGAGATGCGGCAACCAAAAGAAGCCGCGAACGGTGGCGGGGCAGGAACCACGAAGGTCGTTTACTACAAAAAGGAGTTGTCCGGCGGTAAGGGTGAACTCGCCAAATGCGAAAGCGACACCTTCGCTGGCCTCACCTGCAAGGTGGAACCGGCTGCCCAGCCCGGCACCTCCGGGCAGCCGCAGCTACCGATCCGCAGCTTCCTCTCCTACAACCAGCTCGGGCAGTCGCTGGAAGTCACGGAAGCTCCTCCAGGCGGCAGCACGCGGAAAACCGTTTCAACCTATGACGCCGCCGGCCGGCAGCTGACCAGGCAGATCATCGGGGGCGGAGCAGCGGTGTCCAAGGTTCTGACGGAATACGGGTCGAGCACCGGCCTGCCTACCGCCCAGCGGTTCGTCTGCCCCGAAACCGAACCCACCTGCGACCGGCAGAGCACCTTCACCACCTACGACAAACTCGGTCGGCCGATCCTCTACAAAGACGCCGACAACAACGAAGCAACCACTACCTACGACTACCTCGGACGCCCTGCCACCGCCAACGACGGCAAGGGCACCCAGACCTACCGCTACGACTCGACGACGGGCCTGCCCGTCGAACTCGAAGACTCAGCAGCGGGGATATTCACCGCGAGCTATGACGCCGACGGCGACTTGGTCAAACGCGGCCTCCCCGACGGGCTGACGGCGGAAACCACCTTCGATGAGACCGGCGCGCCCGCCAGTCTCACCTACACGAAGGCAAGCAATTGCGGGACGAGCTGCAATTGGCTCAACTTCGCCGTCGAACGCTCGATCAGCGGCCAGATCGTGGTCGAAAACGGCACGCTGGGCAAAGACGAATATGCCTACGACAAGCTCGGCCGTCTGATCACCGCGCGTGAAACGCCCAGCGGCGGCACCTGCACCACCCGCTCCTACAAATACGACAAGGACTCAAACCGAGAAGAAGTGACGACGACGGCCGGGCTCGGTGGGGTGTGCTCGAGCTCGGGCGGCACCACGCAGAAATACAGCTATGACAGCGCCGACCGGCTTCTCGGCGAAGGTCTGACCTACGACGACTTCGGCAGGATCACCAACCTCCCCGCCGTGTTCGCCGGGGGCAAAGCCCTCGCGACGACCTACTTCAGCACCGACATGGTCGCGAGCCAGTCGCAGAACGGCGTCACGAACACCTACCAGCTCGATGCCAGCCTGAGGCAGCGCCAGCGGCTACAGGCCGGCGGGGTGGCAGGTACCGAAATATTCCACTACGCCGTTGCCGGCGACTCACCGGCTTGGACCGAACGAGGGTCGACGTGGACGCGGAGCATCGGCGGGATCGGCGGAGAACTTGCGGCGACCCAGGAAAGCGGTAAAGAAGTCCAGCTGCAGCTGACGAACCTGCACGGGGATGTGTCCGCTGTGGCCGCGTTGAGCCCAACGGTGACTGAACTCAAATCTACGCTCAGATTTGACGAGTTCGGCAATCCGACGGGAGGCAGCGCTGGTCGTTTCGGCTGGCTTGGAGGTAAGCAGCGCCGGACCGAACTCTCCTCCGGGGTCATCCAGATGGGCGCTAGGAGCTATGTGCCTTCAATCGGACGCTTTTTGTCCCCTGATCCTGTGTTCAGAGGGTCAGCGAATCCGTACGATTATGCGAATCAAGATCCGATCAACAATTTCGATCTGAACGGCGAAAAATGCTACGGCAAGACTCGGGCCCAGGTAAATCGGTGCATCAAGTGGAAGGAAGAAGCGCACGAAAAGATCGAAACGAATCGGCGGAGGAAGCGCCATCTCCAACGAGCCTTCGATCGGCTGAAAGAGAAAATGGAACGCCAGAAAAGCGGCGCTGTCCCCAACTTCGGAGCGTTTGAAGACATAGTCAACAGCGTCATCAATAGAGAGCAGAAGATCGTTTCCGGGGCACTACATATCAATTGCGCCAAGGCGTCGGGTGGAGCCTATAGCGGCGCATACTTCATCAAGAGGGCAGGGCTCTCACTTGCCGGCGAATACCCCGAATTCAGTTCGATCGTTTTGTCGATCGCAGGGGCTGCTGAAGGTCTCGGCGCCACCTTGGGTGCAGGGGCTGCGTCAGGCTATTGCTGAGAAGCTTCTCTCTAACCGGGTGTATGATTGGGGCGTATGCAGTTCATTCGCACACATTGGAAAGTGGCGTTAGCGATTGTCTGGTCAGTCGTCGCTGCGGTCGAATTGCTCAAAGGGAATTGGGCCTTCGGCGCCTTCGCGACGTTCGCGGCCATTGTGACCTTCCGGGACTACTACAGAAGAGACAAGCCCACTGGGCACAGACAGGAAGCGGTTAGGCAGGACAGGATCTGAGACTGCTGGATGCTCCGCGGTGAGACTGCCCACTTGATGTTAGGGGGGCTGCCTGTGGTGGCGCTGGTGTCGTTGCTGGGGATCGCGGGCGCTGGCGATCTAGCTGACCTGCGTTGAGCATCTATGTCGAACGAGGAAGGCATGAAAGCGCGATACCTGGAAAGGCACCGGTGGAAGCGCGGTGAACTTGTAATTTGCCTCGCAGCGCTTATCTGCGCGACCATTGTCGGGGTCCTTCGCATCTTCGACCCGGTTGGAGCTTGGGCACTTATCGTGCTGGCGCTGATAACGATTGCCGTTGGAGTAATGCGTTACCGAGCGGAAGTAAGACTGAAGAGTGGAGTTAGCCGCGTTGCCGAGTGCTGAAGCGGCGGGACATCTCCGGAGGCAGTCACTGTGCGGCCATCCTGACGAGGCGCCAAACCGTGGTGCCAGAGGAGGCGGGGTGCTAGGCCCCTGCAACGCCGAGTTAGATTCCGAACTTCGAGCTGGGAGGAGGTTGGAGGCGGTGGTTCCGGCGAAGGAGATGGCGCCGGTGGGAGGCGCTGCGGGATAGGTCATCGCTTCGAGCGAGGCTTCGACAGATGCGGGAGCCGGGGCGGACGGTGGCCGCGGGGACGGCGCGATGCGAACGAAAAAGGGCGGCCCGGAGGCCGCCCCCCTCTCGCGATGCAGCGAGCTTCGTGAACTACTGGGCCTGGGCGGTGAAGGAGAAGTCGCCCAGGGGGTTGCCGGCGGAGATGTGGTCTTTGGCGACCCGTTTTTCCGCTGCTTCTTTGGCGGCTTTTTTCGCCGCCGCTTCTTCGGCCGCTTTGATGTTCGGATCCGGGTTGTTGCATTCACTCGGGGCCGCTTCACATGCTTTTCCGTAAGCGCCCGCTTCGTAGTAGGCCTGGTAGACCTTGACGAAGCCCTCGAGCACTTCAGCCGAGATCGGCTGCAGCACCGCAGAGGAGCTGACGCTGACGGTGCGGGTCGCCGCATTGGCGCTCACGCCGGTGATCGTCAGATCCGCGATCGAGCTGCGACCGAGGTTGCCGAGGTTGAGGCTCTCGCTCGCGTTCGATTTGGCCACGACTTCGACCGTCACGGTTTTCGCCGAGAGGTCGAGCCACATGTTGCCGAGCGTGATTTCCGTTTCCAGCGCCGTCGTCGGGCTGGTCGGGAGTTTCTGCGTCAGCAGCAGGCCGCCGGCGGTCTGGACGACGCCAGCGGCGCCGTTCGGAGCGATCGTCCCCCCGGTAATCGGGAGTTCATAGTCGCCGAGGCCTTTTTCGGTGGTCGGGGCGATGACTTTCGCGTCCGTTTCGACGTCTTTCAGCTTCAGCAGCAGTTCCTGGTTGGCTTTGAAGCTGACGTTGCCGCCGGGCAGGACGGTGACGGTTGCCGGCTGCTCTTCGGCCTTTGCCTTGCCGAGCAGCTTGTTGCCGACGAACGGCTTCTTGCCCTTTTTGAAGCCGAGCTTCTTGTTCAGCTGCTTGGCCGCAGCCTTGGTCAGCTTCATCTTCTTCACGGTCATGGAGACGCCGAAGCCGGCGCGGGTGTAGCTCCAGCCCGCGAGGGTGGTGAGCTTCACCTTCTTGCCCGCGACCTTGGCGAAGAGGCCCTTCTTCTTCGTGTCGATGACGAGGGCCTTGACTGGAGCCTTCTTCTTGCCGTGCTTGAACGTGAGGCCGCCGCCGAGCTTGAGGGTTCCGGCGCCGTTGGTCGGGTCCACTTCACCGCCGACGACGGGGAAGGTGGCCTTCTTGCCCTTCAGCTTGGCCGGCTTGACCTTGATGATCTTCACCCCTTGCTTCTTCAGCGACTTGACGAAGCCGTTGTTGAGGGTGACGGTGGCTGATCCGCTTTCGACGGGATCGGCCGCGGCAGAGGCGAAGGGAGCGAACGCCAGCAGCGCGAACAGCGCAGCCGCGAGAACCGCCAAAGGCAGCTTCGTCCCCCGAGCCATCCGTGGCTGGGTTGCTTCAGTCATTTATGTGTCCTCCGTTGCTGCCGCCCCCTGCGGTGCCCTTAGGCGACTTACGGCGAGTTGACTTGTCTGAACAGGGTATTCCCGCTGTCCCCGCTTTTACAACCCTGCAACCGGACCGATGTTCCGGTCCCCGCGTGACATCAGGCGTCGGTCGCCCGCCAGCCCGCCCCCGGAGCCCCTGCCCCAATATCCTCCCGGACGATGGCGATCAGCGACAGCTCCGGCGCCCAGGAGGCGCATCGCACGATCGCGCCGGTCGTCGGCCCCGACGACGAGCGCGTCTTCACCGACTCCGGGATCGAGATCAAGCCCCTCTACGACGAGGGCGACGTCGCCCCCGGCCTGGAGGAGCGGCTCGGCGAGCCGGGGGAGCCGCCGTTCACCCGCGGCATCCACGAGGGGATGTACCGAGACCGGCTCTGGACGATGCGCCAGTACGCCGGCTTCGCCTCCCCCGAGGACACCAACGAGCGCTACCGCTACCTGATCGAGCACGGCTCCACCGGGCTCTCGATGGCCTTCGACCTGCCGACCCAGCTCGGCCGCGACTCCGACGACCCGCTCTGCCACGGCGAGGTCGGCCGCACCGGGGTGCCGATCGACACGATCGAGGACATGCGGATCTGCTTCGACCAGATCCCGCTCGACGGTGTCTCCACCTCGATGACGATCAACGCCCCGGCGGCGATCCTGCTGCTGCTCTACGAGCTGGTCGGCGAGGAACAGGGCGTTCCCTCCGAGAAGCTCCGCGGCACCGTCCAGAACGACGTGCTGAAGGAGTACATGGCCCGCGGCAACTACATCTACCCGCCGGAGCCGACGATGCGGCTGACGACGGACATCTTCGAGTACTGCCGCGAGAACGTGCCGAAATGGAACACGATCTCGATCTCCGGCTACCACATCCGCGAGAAGGGCTGCTCGGCCGTACAGGAGGTCGCCTTCACGCTCTCCAACGCGATCGCCTACGTCGAAGCGGCGCTGGAGCGGGGGCTGAAGATCGACGAGTTCGCGCCGCGGCTGGCCTTCTTCTTCAACGGCCACAACAACGTCTTCCAGGAGATCGCCAAGTTCCGGGCGGTGCGGCGGATGTGGGCGAAAATCGTCGGCGAGCGCTTCGGGGCGGAGAACCCGAGCTCGCAGAAAATCCGCTTCCACACCCAGACCGGCGGCGTCACCCTGCAGGCGCAGCAGCCGGAGGTCAACATCATCCGCGTCGCCCTCCAAGGCTTCGCGGCGGTCTGCGGCGGCACCCAGTCGCTGCACACCAACGGCTTCGACGAGGCATTGGCGCTGCCGACCGAGCGCTCGGCCCGGATCGCCCTCCGCACCCAGCAGGTGATCGCCTACGAGTCCGGCGCCGCCGACACCGTCGACCCCTTCGCCGGCTCCTACTTCGTCGAGGGCCTGACCGACGAGATCGAAACCCGCTCCTGGGAGCTGATGGACAAGGTCGAAGAGCTGGGCGGCTCGGTCGAGGCGCTGGAGTTCATGCAGCGCGAGATCGAGGAGTCCGCCCTCAGCTACCACGAGCGCTACAAGAGCGGCCAGGACGTGATCGTGGGCGTGAACAAATTCGTCACCGACCAGGTCGACGACGTCGACATCCTCAAGGTCGATCCCGAGGCCGAGCAGCGCCAGCTCGCCCGCCTCAAGGCCTTCAAGGAGAACCGCGACCAGGCCGAGGTCGACGCCAAGCTCGACTCCCTTCGCGAAGTCGCCCGCGGCGACGGCAACCTCCTCCACCCGATCCGCGCCGCCCTCGCCGCCAACGCCTCGATCGGCGAGGTCTGCGGCGCCATGCGCGAGGTCTTCGGCGAATACAAGGGCGGCGCCTTCTTCTAGGTCAGCAGTTCCCTCTCGGTGACCAGCTCCAGGTCGAGGGTGCGATAGCCGACGGACTCGAAGAGGACGACGACGCGGTCGTTGTCGTAGCGCTGGACTTCGCCCTGGCCCCACTCGGTGTGGGTAACGGTGGTGCCGATCTCGAAGGGCCGATCGGCGTCTGAGTCGGGCTCGACGAGGCCGGCGTCGCAGTTGTCGCAGTTGCCGCACGGCGGCTCGTGCTCCTCGCCGAAGTAGCTGAGGACGAAGTCGCGGCGGCAGCCCGTGTACTCGGCGTAGGAGCGCATCATTTCCAGCCTCGACTGTTCGTAGTCGGCGCGATCCTCGGGGGTGCCGCCGGCGAAGAAGCGGCGGATCGCCTGGTCCTCGGGGCGGTAGAAGGCGCAGGCGGCGGCGGGCTCGCCGTCGCGGCCGGCGCGGCCGACCTCCTGGTAGTAGGAGTCGACGGAGTCGGAGAGGCCGGCGTGGAAGACGAAGCGGACGTTTGGCTTGTCGATCCCCATCCCGAAGGCGGTGGTGGCGACGATCGCCTCGATCTCGTCGTCCATGAAGGCGTCCTGCAGCTCGCCGCGGCGTTTGGAGGCAAGGCCGGCGTGGTAGGCCTCGGCGGCGACGCCGGCCTCGCGCAGCTCCTCCGCCAGCTCCTCGCTCGCCCGCCGGGTGGCGGTGTAGACGATGCCCGGCTTCTCGGCCTCCCGCACCGCCTCGACCAGCGCCCGCTCTTTGCCGTGCTCCTCGGTGAAGCGACGCATCGCCAGGTGCAGGTTCGGGCGGTCGAAGCCGCGGACGACCACCTCCGGGTCCTCCATTGCCAGCCGCTCGACGATCTCGCGCCGGACCGGGGGAGAGGCGGTCGCGGTCAGCGCCAGCAGGGTCGGGCGGCCGAGCTCGGCGGCGAAGGCGCCGAGGCGGAGGTAGTCGGGCCGGAAGTCGTGCCCCCACTCGCTGATGCAGTGGGCCTCGTCGACGACCAGCAGCGAGGGCTTCGCCTCCCGCAGATCCTCCCGCACCTCCTCTTTGGCGAGCTGCTCGGGCGCCAGCAGGACGAACTCGCGCTCGCCACGGCGCAGCGACTCCATCAGCTCCTCGCGCCGGCGCTCGGAGACCGTCGAGTTCAGCTCCGCCGCCTCTCCCGGCGCCGCCTCCTCCATCGCCTCGACCTGGTCCCGCTGCAGCGCGATCAGCGGCGAGACGACGATCGTCGGCCCCTCCATCAGCTCTCCGGCGAGCTGGTAGATCGCCGACTTGCCGTAGCCGGTCGACATCACCCCGAGGGTGTCGCGGCCGGCGATCACGGCCTCGATCGCCTGCAACTGGCCGCGCCGCAGCTGCTCGATCCCGAGCGTCTCCCGGGCCAGTCGCGCGATCTCCTTCGCGGTCGGCATGGCGCCTTCTCTACCCGCCGGCGCCGGGGCGAATGCTGAACGGTTCGTCCCAGCTTCCCCAAGGGGAAGGAACGCGGCGGCGACGGTTGAAGCCGCAACCGATGATCGAGGTTTCCAGGACCCTGATGAAGTCCGAGCCCGAGCTGGCGGAGCTGATCGCGACCGTCGAGGGGGTCGAGGTGACGATGGCCGAGAAGGGCTTCGGCACCAGGGTCGAGATCCGCGCCGCCCCGGAGACGGGCCTCGCCGAGGCCGACCTCGAGGCCGTCCTCGACCGCCTCGCGGAGCCGCAGCGGCGCCCCTTCGTCTGAGCCAAACGAGCTTTTGAAATCCATCCAACGATGGTCGGCTGCGACCGGCCCGGAAAGCGAGTCCAACTAGTGACCAATCTCAAGCGGCACCTCTCGGTCGCCAACGTCCTGTCCTGCATGGCCCTCTTCATCGCCCTCGGCGGGACCGCGTATGCGGCCGTGAAGCTGAAGCCGAACCAGGTCAAGGCGGTCAACATCGCCAAGCAGGCCGTGACCAACGCGAAAATCAAGACCCAGGCGGTCACCTCCGGCAAAATCAAGAACGGCGGCGTCGTCAACGCCGACCTCGGCGCGGGAGCGGTCAGCAGCTCGAAGCTGGCCAAGGAAGCCGTCACCAGCGGCGCCCTCGCGAAGAAAGCGGTGACCGAAGCCAAGCTCGCCCCTGAATCGGTCGGCACCGGCAAGATCGACAACGAAGCGGTCACCTCGCGAAGATCTCGGCCCCGGTCTGGAAGCAGCTGGTCAAGAACATCACTTACGTGACGGAAACCAGCGCCAACAACTCCGACGAGGAAAAGAGCGTCACCGCCTCCTGCCCCAGCGGCAAGGAAGCGATCGGCGGCGGCGCCCGGATCAACTCTCCGGCCACCGTCAAAGTGGCCGTCAACGGGACCTACCCGGCGGTGGCTTCCAACAACGCACGCACCGGCTGGATCGCGACCGGTCGCGAGACCCCCGAAGAGGCGGGCAACTGGCAGATCGTCGCCTACGCGGTCTGCGCGGAACTCTAGACTCGCTCGGCATCGTGGAATCGAAGGGCCCGCTCCGGCGGGCCCTTCGTGTGTCTGAGGGCACCGCGCCCGCGGCGTAAATAGACTTCCGCGGCCGATGCGCGAGAGAAACCCCGAAACCCACGACGAGAAGCTCTCCTACCTGCGCGAGCTGCGCGAGGCCGCCGTCCACTCGGCCTCCGAGGCCGCGGTCGAGAAGCAGCACGCGAAGGGCAAGATGACCGCCCGCGAGCGGATCGAGAAGCTGCTCGACCCCGGCTCCTTCGAGGAGCTCGACACCTTCGTCCGCCACCGCACCTACGACTTCGAGATGCAGAAGAACCGGCCCTGGGGCGACGCCGTCGTCACCGGGCACGGGACGATCGACGGCCGCACCGTCTTCGTCTTCTCCCAGGACTTCACGGTCTTCGGCGGCAGCCTCGGCGAGGTGATGTCGGAGAAGATGTGCAAGGTCATGGACCTGGCCGCCCAGGTCGGAGCGCCGGTGATCGGGATCAACGACTCCGGCGGCGCCCGGATCCAGGAGGGGGTCGTCTCCCTCGGCGCCTATGGCGACGTCTTCGTCCGCAACGTCCAGTGCTCCGGGGTGATCCCGCAGATCAGCCTGATCATGGGTCCCTGCGCCGGCGGCGCCGTCTACTCGCCGGCGATGACCGACTTCATCTTCATGGTCAAAGAGACCTCTCACATGTTCATCACGGGCCCGGAAGTGATCAAAACCGTGACCGGCGAGGAAGTCGAGTTCGAGGAGCTCGGCGGCGCGATGAGCCACAACTCGAAGTCCGGGGTCGCCCACTTCGCCTCCGAGGACGAGGAGAGCTGCCTTGAGGACGTGCGCTACCTGATGAGCTTCCTGCCCTCGAACAACCTCGAGGCGCCGCCGCGCTTCGAGCCCAGCGACGACCCCGAGCGCGAAGACGACGAGCTCGACACGCTGGTCCCCGACGACCCGCAGAAGCCCTACGACATGCGCGACGTGATCGCCCGCGTGGTCGACGACGAGGAGTTCTTCGAGGTCCACGAGCACTTCGCGAAGAACATCGTCTGCGGCTTCTCCCGCCTCGACGGCTATCCGATCGGGATCGTCGGCAACCAGCCCGCCTTCCTCGCCGGCGTCCTCGACATCGAGGCCTCCGAGAAGGCTGCCCGGTTCGTGCGCACCTGCGATTGCTACAACATCCCGATCCTGACCTTCACCGACGTGCCCGGCTTCCTTCCCGGCACCGACCAGGAGTGGAACGGGATCATCCGCCACGGCGCCAAGCTCCTCTACGCCTTCACCGAGGCGACGGTGCCGAAGCTCACCGTGGTCACCCGCAAGGCCTACGGCGGCGCCTACGACGTCATGAACTCCAAGCACATGCTGGCCGACTACAACGTCGCCTGGCCGACCGCCGAGGTCGCCGTCATGGGCCCCGAGGGCGCGGTCAACATCATCTACCGCAAAGACATCGGCAACTCGCCGACCCCCGACGAGCGCCGCCAGAAACTGATCGACGACTACAAAGCCCACTTCGCCAACCCCTACTCGGCAGCCGAGCGCGGCTACATCGACGACGTCATCGAGCCCCGCCAGACCCGCCCGAAGCTGATCCGGGCCCTGCGGATGCTCCAGACCAAGCGCGTCGACCAGCCGAAGCGCAAGCACGGCAACATCCCGCTTTAGGCGTGGGGAGGGACCGGCCCCTCCAACCCGGCCCCGTACACGGATTCATCTAGCTGATCAGGGGACCGCGGTCGCCTCGGTCTCGACGCCGCCGCCGGCTCCGCGGCCGCCGGTGGCGCCGCCCTCCTCGGCGCCGAGGCGGTGGGCAAGGTAGACGGGGATGATCGAGATCAAGATCACGAGGACGGCGACGGCGTTGACGATCGGGAGTTCGTGGGGGCGGAAGAGGTTGGAGTAGATCCAGATCGGCAGGGTCTGTTCGCCGGCGCCGATCGTGAAGTTGGTGACGATGATCTCGTCGAAGGAGAGGGCGAAGGCGAGCAGGCCGCCGGCGATCAGGGCGCTGCGCATGCCGGGGAAGGTGACGTAGCGGAAGGTCTGCCAGGTGTGGGCGCCGAGGTCGGCCGAGGCCTCCTCGAAGGAGCCGGAGAGGCGGCGCAGGCGGGCGACGGCGTTGTTGTAGACGATGACGATGCAGAAGGTGGCGTGGCCGACGATCACCGTGAAGAGGCTGAGGGGGACGTCGAGCGCCTGGGTGAAGGTGTTGGAGATCGCGACGCCGGTGACGATGCCCGGCAAGGCGATCGGGAGGATGACGAGGAAGGAGATCGTCTCCCGCCCGAAGAAGCGGTGGCGGGCGACCGCGAGCGAGGCGAGGGTGCCGAGGACGAGGGCGATCGCGCTGGCGGCCACACCGGCCTTGAGCGAGGTGAAGAAGGCCTCGCGCGCCGCCTCGTTCTTGAACGCCTGGCTGAACCAGTGGGTGGTGAAGCCGGGCGGCGGCCACTCGAGGATCTTGCTCGAGTTGAAGGCGTAGATCACGATCACGACCAGCGGCACGTAGATGAAGGCGAGGCCGAGGGCGACCGCGGCCCGCAGCAGCCATTGGGAGCGTCTCGAGAGCCTCATCAGACGTGCTCGAAGGCTCCCAGCCGGCGGGCGACCAGGAGGTAGGCGATCGTGACCACGATCGGGACGATCGCAAGGGCGGCGGCGAAGGGCTGGTTGTTGGCGACGTTGCTGAAGATGACGTTGCCGATGAACTGGTCGTTGGAGACCAGGCGCGGGGTGATGTAGTCGCCGAGGGTGAGGGAGAAGGTGAAGATCGAGCCGGCGACGACGGCGGGAAAGCTGAGCGGGAGGATCACCCGGCGGAAGGTCGTGAAGGGGGAGGCGCCGAGGTCCTCGGAGGCGCTGATCAGCGAGTTCGGGATCCGCTCCAGACCGGCGTAGATCGGCAGGATCATGTACGGCAGCCAGAGGTAGCTCATCACCAGCCAGACGGCGGTCAGCCCGTAGCCGGGCCCGTGCAGCCCGATCGGCTCGAGCGCCCAGTTGATCGCGCCGTTGGCGGAGAGCAGCGTCCGCCAGGCGTAGACCTTGACCAGATAGCTCGACCAGAGCGGCAGCAGGATCCCGATCACCAGCAGGGCCTTGCCGCGCCGGCTCGCCAGCTTCGCCATGTAGAAGGCGATCGGGAAGGCGATCACCGCGTCGGTGATCGTGACCAGGAGCGCGGTGCGGACCGTGCGCCAGACGATGTCGCGGTAGACCGGTTCGTTGACGAGCGCTTCGAAGTTTTCGAGGGTGAATTCCTTGATCGTCGCCCCGCTGAGCGGATCAACCGACCAGAAGGCGGCGACCAGCAGCAGGGCCAGCGACCCCAGGTAGCCGATCACCAGCCAGCCCACCGGGCCGGCCAGCAGCGCCCCTACCTGCAGGCGTTCGCGGCCGTGGAAGAGGCCGGCGAGCCGATGACCCGCCGACCTCCTCTCCGCGACCGCTTCAGATGCCATCGATCGGAAGGCTCTTTCTCAACCTTTGATCGTCGTCCAGGCTTTCACCCAGTCGTTGTAGTCCATGCAGTCTTCTTCGCCGTTGCCGCAATCCGCAAGCGGGGTTTCCCAGTAGTAGACCCGCTTCCAGAAGTCCGGTTCTTCGGCGTGGTATTCGGCACAGAAATTCCTATTTTCCGTCTCTTTGCAGGCGAGTTCCTGCGCCGGTGCCTCGCCGAACCATTCGGCGACTTCAGCGTTGACTTTCGGTTCGATGATCCAGTTCATCCACTCGTACATGCAGTTGGGATGCTTGGAGTCCTTGGCGATCATCCAGGTGTCCGACCAGCCGGTCGCACCCTCCTTCGGCAGGAACCCCTGGCTCGCCGGGCTGGCCTGCACCGGCACGCCTTCTTCCTTCAGCGCGAAGTACTGGTACTGCCAGGTGGTGCCGACCGCGACGTCGCCGCCGGCGAAGGCGGAGATCTGCTTGGCCGCTTCGGACCAGTATTCGCCGACGTTCGCCGACTGTTCCTTGAGCAGGTCGATCGCCGCGTTGAACTGCTCTTCGTTCAGCTCGTAGGGGTTTTCGATCCCCAGGTCGGGCTGGTGGAACTTCAGGTACATGGCGGCGTCGGCGATGTAGCTGGATTCGTCGTAGACGCTGATCTTGCCCTTGTACTTGGAGGCGACCTTCGGGTCGAACATCACGTCCCAGGAGTCCGGCGCCGGCTTGACGTCGTCGCCGTTCCACATCAGCAGGTTGGCGCCGCGGCCGTGCGGGATCCCGTAGTTGACGCCTTCGAAGGTGTTGTAGGGCTGATCCTTGAGGTCGCTGAAGACCGTCTCGTAGTTGGGGACCAGGTCGGTGTTGACCGGGGCGACGAGGCCGGCGGCCACGAGCCGCGCCGTGGCGTTGCCCGAGGCGGAGACGCCGTCGTACTGCCCGGTTTTCATCAGCTCGACCATTTCGTCGGAGGTGCCGGCTTCCTTGTTGTTGACCTTGCAGCCGGTTTTCTGTTCGAACGGCTTGCTCCAGCCGGGTTCGACGTAGCCGGCCCAGGAGATCAGCGAGACTTCGCCCTCTCCCTTGCCGACCTTCTGCAGCGCTTCATCGCTGCTGCCGCCGGTGGTCGAGTCGTCTCCGCCGCCGCAACCGGCCAGCGCGAGCATGAACACGACCAGGCCGGCGACGACGAGCCACGCCGTGCGGGCGGGGTTGCCATCCCTTCTCCTCATGATGGTGCTACCTCCTGTTTGGTTGACATCCCGCCGACGGCGGCCGCGTGCTCCGGTCGCCACCCGACTAGGACTTCGTTTCCCTGCCCTGGCAACGCGCCCGAGGACGCGCTCTCCACGTTCTGTCTCACCAGCTGGAGCTTCTCCCCTTCGTCCAGCTGAACCGTGAAGCGGGTGACGCTGCCGGCGTAGGCGACGTCGACGACGCGACCGCTCTCCGTGTGGAGGCCGTCGGTCGGAGCGCCCGGTTGCAGCAGCTCGATCTTCTCGGGGCGGATCGTGATCCGCTCGCCGTCGCGCTCGAGCAGGTTGGAGACGCCGACGAAGCCGGCGACGAACTCGTTCGCGGGGCGCTCGTAGAGCTCCAGCGGCGAGGCCACCTGCTCGATCCGGCCGCCGTTGAAGACGGCGATGCGGTCGCTCATCGTCAGCGCCTCGTCCTGGTCGTGGGTGACGTAGACGAAGGTGATCCCGACCTCGCCCTGGATCGTCTTCAGCTCGGTCTGCATCTCCTCGCGCAGCTTCAGGTCCAGCGCCCCCAGCGGCTCGTCGAGCAGCAGCACCTTGGGCCGGTTGACGATCGCCCGCGCCAGGGCGACCCGCTGGCGCTGGCCGCCGGAGAGCTCGCCCGGCTTGCGGTCGGCGTAGCCGGGGAGGCGGACCATCTCCAGCGCCTCGTCGCGCCGCTGCGCTCGCTCGGCCTTCGCGACGCCGGCGACCTTCAGCCCGTAGGCGACGTTCTCGCCGACGCTCATGTGGGGGAAGAGCGCGTAGTCCTGGAAGACCGTGTTGACCGCGCGGTCATACGGCGGCACCCCGCTGACGTCCTCGCCCGCCAGCTCGATCGTCCCCTCGGTCGGGTCCTCGAACCCCGCGATCATCCGCAGCGTCGTCGTCTTGCCCGAGCCCGACGGCCCCAGCATCGTGAAGAACTCCCCCCGGGCGATCTCCAAATCGATCCCCGCGACCGCCGCCACCTCGCCGTAGTACTTGGTGAGGCCGGAAAGACGAATGTCAGCAGCTGCAGCGTCTATGCCCCTGACGTTATCCGCGCAGGTGCGGATTGCAAGAACAAAGTGGACGCCGAGTCTTAGCCGCAGTGGAGTACGGGGTTCAGGCGTGGGGGAGGGGTCGCTGGGCGTGGGGGAGGGAGCCGGTGGGGGTCCCGGCGAGCACCTCCGCCGCGTGGATCGCCTCGGGCTGACGCCTCAAAGGGCTAGGCGCGGCTCCATGCTGAGTACGCCGGGACCCCCACCGACCCCCTCCGAATCACCGAGAGGTCCGTCCTTAATCAGCTAGGCCCCCCACGAGGACCTGTGCGACCCACCACTACAGCCGCGGATCTCGGTCGTCCCTCAGTAGCTGTGGGAGGAGGGGGTCGGGTACCCCCGCGAGGTACTCAGCATGGAGCCGGGCCACCTACCTTTGAGGCGTCAGCAAGAGGGCGCCCTCCCGGCGGAGGTGCTCCGAGCGGGGGTACCCGACCCCCTCCCAACCAGAAGCGCTAGTACCCGGCCGGATGCCGCGCGACGAAGCCGACGTTGTCGCGCAGGTCTTCGTGCCAGCGGGGGCCGGTTTCGCCGCCGCTGTCGCCGGAGGTGTCCCAGCGGAAGCCGGCGATCACGGCGTAGGCGTGGCCGCCATTGGCGTAGACGGTGATCCAGCGGCCTTCGCCTTCTTCGCCCCACTTCATCATCGGGCCGGAGGGGAGGGGGCTTTCGAGGAATTTGCCGCCGTGGAGGGCGAAGGAGACGGAGCCGGAGCAGTCGTAGCCGCGGTCCCACCAGCGGGCGTGGCCGCCGCCCCAGACATACGGCTTGGTGCGGATCTTGTTGGCCGCTGCGATCACCCGTTTGACCCGGGCGGGAGCGCTCGCCGGCGGGATCAGCGTCCCGTTCGGCAGCAGGTGCGCCTTCGCGGTCGGGGTGCACATGTCGACTTCCGTGGGGGAAAGACCGCCGCTGGTGCAGCGCGCGGAGGCGCCGGACGGGGCGATGAAGACGATGGCGAAGAGGGCGACGACAAGCGCAAGCCCAGCCAACCTGAAGTTGTGACGCAAACCGATTCTCCTTCGTCGGCCTACGGGGTTAGCTGTCGGGCTGGCGCGAAAGGAGCTTGCGCCCCCACCTTGGATCTGGTGGGTTAGCCCCGGAAACTTGGTTCCCCCGCTCCCCATGCGCCCTATGCGCTGAGGATTCGGCGTTCCGATTATTGAACGCGGGCAGTGTAGACGATTCCACGGCGGTTCGCTTACAAAACGCAAATATTTGGTCGAAGATCCCGCTCCCATCGAGGATCTGTTCGACGCCTCGGCTGGTAGCTTGCGCCCTGGGATGAACCTTTCGGGCCGCAAAGCGCTCCTCACGGGGGCAACGGGAGGCCTGGGAAGGGCGATCGCGGCGGCGATGGCCGAGCGGGGAGCAGTGCTCACGCTCAGCGCCCGCAACCGCGATGCGCTCGAGCAGCTGGCCGCGGAGCTGCCCGGGAGCGGCCACTCGGTGCTCCCGGCCGACCTCGCCGAGCCCGACGCCGCCGAGCGCCTTGCCGCCGAAGCGGCCGGCACCGAGATCCTCGTCGCCAACGCCGGCCTTCCCGGCGCCGGCAAGCTCGACGAGTTCAGCGCCGAGGAGGTCAAGCGGGCGCTCCGCGTCAACCTCGAGGCGCCGATGCTGCTGGCCCGCGCGCTCTACCCGGCGATGCTCGAGGCCGGCTCCGGCCAGCTTGTCTTCGTCGCCTCGCTCTCCGGCAAGGCCGCCAGCCCGCGCACCTCGATCTACAACGCGACCAAGTTCGGCCTCCGCGGCTTCGCCCTCGGCCTGCGCAGCGACCTCAACCCCCGCGGGGTCGGCGTCTCGATCGTCTCCCCGGGCTTCATCCGCGAAGCCGGCATGTTCGCCGACGCTGGCTCGAAGCCACCGCCGGGGATGGGCACCTCTACGCCAGAGGAGGTAGGCGCAGCAACCGTCAAGGCCATCGAGCGCAACAAGGTAGAGGTCACCATCGCCCCCCTCCCGCAAAGAGCGGGAGCTCATCTCGCCCTCTTCAGCCCCGCCCTCAGCGTCAAGGTGCAAAGCGGCTCCGCCGGCCAGAAGGCGGCCAAAGACATCGCCGCCGGCCACAGCTCCGACAAGCGCTGAATCAGGCGCGCCGGACCCCTCTCGAACGGGCGGATACTCAAAACGGCGGCCTAATTAGGCCGCCGTTTGTCCGGGCGAGAGGGGTCCGGCTCGCCCCCCACCGCCCGTTTCCTAGGATGAACCTGTGACCACCAATTCCTTCGACGCCAAATCAACCCTCACCGTAGGCGGCAAAGACTTCGAGATCTTCCGCCTCGACGCCCTCCAGGACCGCTTCGATGTCGCCCGCCTCCCCTACTCGATCAAGGTCCTGCTGGAGAACGTGCTGCGGCTCGAGGACGGCACCTCGGTCAGCGCCGCCGACGTCGAGGCGATCGCCTCCTGGGACGCCGCCGCCACGCCCAGCGCCGAGATCCCCTTTCAGCCCGCCCGCGTCCTCATGCAGGACTTCACCGGGGTTCCCGCCGTCGTCGACCTCGCGGCGATGCGCGACGCGATGGAGGAGATAGGCGGCGACCCCGCCGCGATCAACCCGCTGGTCGACGTCGACCTGGTGATCGACCACTCGGTCCAGGTCGACGCCTTCGGCAGCGAGCGCGCCTTCGCGGTCAACGCCGAGCACGACTTCGAGCGCAACCTCGAGCGTTACTCCTTCCTCAAATGGGGCCAGCAGTCCTTCGACAACTTCCGCGTCGTCCCGCCCGCCACCGGGATCTGCCACCAGGTCAACCTCGAGTACCTCTCGCAGGTCGTCTACAGCCGCGAGCGCGACGGCGTCCTCCGGGCCTATCCCGACACCCTCGTCGGCACCGACTCGCACACGACGATGGTCAACGGCCTCGGCGTCCTCGGCTGGGGCGTCGGCGGGATCGAGGCCGAGGCGGCGATGCTGGGCCAGCCGATCTCGATGCTGCTGCCGCAGGTCGTCGGCTTCAAGCTCTCGGGCGAGCTGCCGGAGGGGGCGACCGCGACCGACCTGGTCCTCACCGTGACCGAGATGCTGCGCCAGCGCGGCGTCGTCTCCAAGTTCATCGAGTTCTTCGGCCCGGGCCTGCCGACCCTAGGCCTCGCCGATCGCGCCACGCTCGGCAACATGTCGCCGGAGTTCGGCTCGACCTGCGCGATCTTCCCCGTCGACGCCGAGACCCTGCGCTACCTCGACCTCACCGGCCGCCCGACCGAGATAATCGAGCTGGTCGACGCCTACGCGCGCGAGCAGGGAATGTTCCATGACGCGGGTCACGACGAGTCGACCCCGGACCCGGTCTTCTCCGACCTGCTCGAGCTGGACCTCGGCGACGTCGAACCGAGCCTGGCCGGGCCGAAACGGCCGCAGGACCGGGTGCCGCTGGCGCAGGCGAAGGAGGCCTTCCTCGAGGCGATGGGCGAATTCGACCCCGACGCCGCCGAACAGATGGGCAACGGCCGCGACGAGGCGATCGAAGAGTCGTTCCCGGCCTCGGACCCGCCGGCCGAGGACCACGACGACGAGGACGGCAAGCCGCGGCAGGCGGTGAGCGCGACGACGACCGCGCCGAACCGCACGGAGGACGCGATCGCGGTCGCGCTCGCTGACGGGACCGAGGTCGAGCTCGACCACGGCCGCGTCGTCATCGCCGCGATCACCAGCTGCACCAACACCTCCAACCCGAGCGTGATGGTCGGCGCCGGCCTGCTCGCCCGCAACGCCGTCGAACGGGGGCTGCAGCGCAAGCCCTGGGTGAAGACCTCGCTCGCCCCCGGGTCGACCGTCGTCACCGAGTACCTCGAGCGGGCGGGCTTGACGCAGTACCTCGACGCCCTCCAGTTCAACCTGGTCGGGTACGGGTGCACCACCTGCATCGGCAACTCGGGGCCCCTGGCGCCGGAGATCTCCGAGGCGATCGCCGCCAAGGACCTCGCCGTCTGCTCGGTCCTCTCCGGCAACCGCAACTTCGAGGGGCGGATCAACCAGGACGTGAAGGCGAACTACCTGGCGAGCCCGCCGCTTGTGGTCGCCTACGCGCTGGCCGGACGCATGGACGTCGACCTCGCCAACGAGCCGCTGGGCGAGGATCAGGATGGAGCGCCCGTATTTCTGCGCGACCTCTGGCCCGACGCCGAGGAGGTCAAGCAGGTGGTCGGGAACGCGGTGCAGTCGGAGATGTTCAGGCGCAACTACGCCGAGGTCTTCTCCGGCGACGAGATGTGGAACGCGGTCGACGTCCCCTCCGGCGACCGCTACACCTGGCCCGATTCGACCTACGTCCGTCGCCCCAGCTTCTTCGAGCAGATGCCGGCCGAGGCACCGGGCGTCGCTCCGATCGCCGGCGCCCGCGCGCTCGCGCTGCTCGGCGACTCGATCACCACCGACCACATCTCACCCGCCGGCGCGATCAAACGCGACAGCCCCGCCGGTCGCTGGCTGACCGAGCAGGGGGTCGAGGTGAAGGACTTCAACTCCTATGGCTCGCGGCGCGGCAACCACGAGGTGATGATCCGCGGCACCTTCGCCAACATCCGCCTCCGCAACCAGCTGGTCGAGCGGGCCGGGGGCTACACCCGCCACTTCCCCGACGGCGAGGAGACGACGATCTACGAGGCCGCAATGCGCTACGCAGCCGAAAACGTGCCCTTGGTCGTCCTCGCCGGGAAGGAGTACGGGTCCGGCTCCTCGCGCGACTGGGCGGCGAAGGGGACGAAGCTGCTGGGGGTGCGGGCGGTGATCGCCGAGAGCTACGAGCGCATCCACCGCTCCAACCTGATCGGGATGGGGGTGCTGCCGCTGCAGTTCGCCGCCGGCGAGAGCGTCGAGTCGCTCGGACTGACCGGAGCCGAGAGCTTCGACGTCGGCGACCTCGAAGAAGGGCGCGCGAAGACCGTGACCGTCACCGCCCGCAGCGACGACGGCGGCGTCAAGACCTTCGAGGCAACGGTCAGGCTGGACACCCCGAACGAGGTCACCTACTTCATAAACGGCGGTATCTTGCAGACCGTGCTGCGGAAGCTAAAAGGGTAGGCGCAGCGGGGCCGCGGGAGGCAGGGGGGTCCGCGCGACCCACACTGCACCTGCGCGTCGGTAGCCAGGGAGGGATGCCGACGCGAGCCGTTCCCCCTGGCGGGACTGCCCTGAGGAACAGTCAGCGTTTAGCTATACAGGCTGGGTCAACCCTGGTCAAGCGGAATCAAGCGCTTTAGGAGCGATTCCCCACCCTTTGCGCTCGATCAGCTCGATCCCGATCACGCTGCCGACCGGGCCGACAGGAGTAAGGGTCGCGGCGAGCAGGGTGTAGGGGGCCTGCTTGCGGATGCAGGCGACCCAGATCAACACGCAGAGGGCGATGAAGCCGAGCCCGTGGGCCCAGCCGAAGAGCATCGTCTCGGTTTCGAACCCCGGCAGCAGCCAGAAGGCGATCAGGCCGGCGAAGATCGCCAGCTCCACCCAGGAGAGGCGCTTGACCCAGACGAAGAGCTCGCCCGGCACGGGCTTTTCGAACGGCTTCCGCGACATCGGCTCAGGTTCCGGGCGTCAGCGCGGTGAGCACGATCCGCTCCTGCTCGCGCGAGTGGGCGCCGGAGTAACCCTCGCCCGGGCTGGCCCGGCCCTGGCGGCCGATGTAGGTGAGGGTAACGCCCTCCGGGAGGATGTCGGGCATCCGCCGCGACATCACCTTCCAGGCGCCCATGTTGCGCGGCTCCTCCTGGACCCAGGCGATCTCCTTCAGGTTCGGGTAGGAGCCGATCACCCGCTCCAGCTGTTCCTTCGCGAAGGGGTAGAGGACCTCGACCCGGGCGATGGCGACGTTCTCGGCCGCCTGCCGCCGCTCGTTGTCATCCATGTCGAAGTAGACCTTGCCGGTGCAGAGCACCAGTCGTTCGACCTTCTCCCGACGCTCCGCGGCAGTTGGGTCGTCGAGGATGAACCGCAGTTCTCCGTCGGTCAGCTCCTCGAGCGTGGTGGCGGCCCGCTCCAGTCGCAGCAGCCCCTTCGGGGTGAAGACGATCAGCGGCCGCGGCTTCTTGATCAGCGCCTGGCGACGCAGCAGGTGGAAGTACTGGGCGGCCGTGGTCGGGTTGGCGATGCGGATGTTGCCCTCGGCGCCGAGGGCGAGGAAGCGCTCGATCCGGGCACTCGAGTGCTCGGGGCCCGAGCCCTCGTACCCGTGCGGGAGCAGCAGGGTGAGGCGGCTGGTTTGTCCCCACTTCGACTCGCCGGAGACGATGAAGCTGTCGACGATCACCTGGGCGGCGTTGGCGAAGTCGCCGAACTGAGCCTCCCAGAGGACCAGGGCGCTCGGGCTGGCGGCCGAGTAGCCGTACTCGAAGCCGAGGCAGGCGATCTCCGAGAGGGGGCTGTTGTAGAGCTCGAAGGGGGCCGAGGCATCCTCCAGGTTCTGCATCGGCGTGTACTTGAGCCCGGTGTTCTCGTCGTGGAGGACGAGGTGGCGGTGGGAGAAGGTTCCGCGCTCGGTGTCCTGGCCGGTGAGGCGGATGTGGACGCCCTCGGTCAGCAGCGTCCCGAAGGCAAGCGCCTCGGCTTGTCCGAAGTCGATCCCGCCCTGCTCGAGCGCCTCGGTCCGGCGCGAGAGCGGGCGGCGCAGCTTGCGGTGGACGTTGAAGCCCTCCGGCGTCCTCAGTAGCGCCTCGTTGATCGCCCGTAGCTTCTCCGCCTCGACGGCGGTGTGGACGGGGGGGCTGGCGGTGCGATCGAGCAGTTCACCGGTCTGGGTGGTGCCGGTGACGGTCGGGTCCTCGTACTCGCCCGCCTCCATCTTCTGCCGCAGCCCTTTGAGCGCGCCGGACATCTCGCTGTGGCGCTCGTCGGAGCTTTTCCCGACCTCCTCGGCGGAGACCGTCCCCTCTTCGATCAGCTTCTCCGAGTAGATCTCCGAGACGGGCGGGTGCGACTTGATCTTCGCCGCCATCGTCGGCTGCGTGTAGGCGGGCTCGTCGGTCTCGTTGTGGCCGAAGCGGCGGTAGCCGATCACGTCGATGACGACGTCGCGGCACCAGCGCTCGCGGTAGGCCATCGCCAGCCGCACCGCGCCGACGCAGGCCTCGACGTCGTCGGCGTTGACGTGGATGATCGGGACGTTGAACCCCTTCGCCATGTCGGCGGCGTAGGGGGTCGAGCGGGCCTCGTCGGGGTCGGTGGTGAAGCCGACCTGGTTGTTCTGGATCACGTGGATCGTGCCGCCGGTCGTGTAACCCGGCAGCGACTGCAGGTTGAGCGTCTCGGCGACCACGCCCTGGGCCGGGAAGGCGGCGTCGCCATGCAGCAGCACCGGCACCGCGCGCTTGAAGTCGTGGGACAGCTCCGGTCCCTCGAAGTCCTGCTGCAGGAAGCGGGTGCCGCCGGTGACGACCGGGTCGACGAACTCGAGGTGGCTCGGGTTGGGGTAGAGGCGGACCGAGATCTTCTCTCCGTCGACGGTCTCGTAGACCCCGCGGTGGCCGTAGTGGTACTTGACGTCGCCGGTGCCGCCGTGGGGGATCGCGGCGACGGCCTTCACCGCCTCGATCTGCTTCGAGCCCTCGAACTCGGCGAGGATCGACTCGACCGAGCGGCCGAGGTTGTGGGCGAGGACGCTGAGGCGGCCGCGGTGGGCCATCCCGAAGACGACCTCCTCGGCGCCGGCGCGCTGGGAGAGGTTGACGACTTCGTCGAGCATCGGCACGACCACGTCGAGCCCCTCGATCGAGAACATCTTCTGCCCCAAATACGCTTTCTCGAGGAAGCGCTCGAACTGGAAGACGTCGATCAGCCGGTTCAGCAGGCGCTTCTTCTCCTCGTCGGTGAGCGGCTGGCGGTGCGCCCCGGTCTCGATCATCTCCCGCAGCCAGATTCGCTGCTGGTGGGAGGAGAGGTGCTCGACCTGGTAGCCGATCGTGCCACAGTAGGCGTCGCGCATCCGCGGCAGCGCCTCCAGCAGGGTTTCGCCGGGGACGCCGATGCGGAGGATCGAGGCGGGGATCCGCTCCATCAGCTCCGGGGTGAGGTTGACGTTCTCGGGCTGCAGGGCCGGGTCCCCCTTGGGCTCGGAGCCGAGCGGGTCGAGCTGTGCGGCCAGGTGGCCGTGGGTGCGGTAGGCCTTCAGCAGCGAGGTCGCGGCCTGGACCGCCTGCAGCAGCTCTTCGTCGATCTGGCCGGGCGCGGTGGTCGCCTCGGCAGACGGGGCGGCGGCGCTCAGCGGCGGCGCCGAGGCGGAGGCGGGGTGGGCGGTGCCGACGACCGAGGCCTCGAAGCCGAGGTTGCGGGCGACGTCCTCGTAGAACTCGTCCTCGCCCTGCAGAAGTTCCTCGATCCGGCGCAGGAACGCGCCCGACTCGGCCCCCTGGATCACGCGGTGGTCGTAGGTCGAGGTCAGCGTCATCACCTTGCTGACGCCGAGCTGCTTCAGCCGTTCCGGCGAGGCGTGCTTCCACTCCGGCGGGTAGGCGATCGAGCCGGTGGCGATGATCGCGCTCTGGCCGGAGAGCAGGCGCGGCACCGAAGCCATCGTCCCGATCCCGCCCGGGTTGGTGAGAGAGATGTTGGTTCCCTGGAAGTCGTCGGCGGAGAGCTTGTTTTCGCGCGTCTTCGCGATCAGCTCTTCGTAGTTGGAGTGGAAGCCGGTGAAGTCGAGCCCGTCGGCGCCCTTGATCGCCGGGACCATGAGGCTGTGGGAGCCATCCTTTTTCTCCACGTCGACGGCGATACCGAGGTTGACCGGGCTGCCCTCGATCGCGAACGGCTTGCCGTCTTCCTCGGCGAAGACCCGCGTCATCACCGGGAAGTCTTTGGCCGCCTCGACGATCGCCCAGGCGACGAGGTGGGTGAAGGAGACCTTCAGCCCGCGCTCCTTCAGCACCGAGTTGATCGCCTTCCTTTTCGCGTCCAGCGTGTCCACCGCGATCGTCCGGAACGAGGTCGCAGTCGGAACGGCCCGACTCTCATCCATCGCATTCGCGAGCATCGCCGCGGCCCCACGAAGTTGCTTCGCCTCCCCTTTCACGGGTGCGGCGGTAGCCCCGTTCCCCCCGCCGTTCGCAGCCAGCACATCCTCTTTGGTCACCTTCGCGCCCGGCCCACTTCCCTGGATCGAACCCAGATCGACGCCCGTAGCTTCAGCAACCCTCCGCGCAACCGGCGTCGCACGGACATCAGCGCTTCCGTTACCTGACCCACCGTTGGAGCTGCCTGCTTTTTCAGACGTATCTGGCGCGGGTGGCGACGATTCCGAGGACTCTCCCGCTAGGGAGAGCCCGGGATCGGAGACAGGACCCGCGCCCCCAGCGCTCTGTCCCTCGCCATCAGCACCGCCCGCCTCCATCTCAGCCAGCGGCGCCCCAACAGGCACCTCGTCGTCCACCTGCGCAATAAGTTTCGTGATCACGCCGTCCATCGGCGCCGGCACCTCGGCGTCGACCTTGTCGGTGGAGACCTCGACGATGGTGTCGCCCTCGCTGACCGTGTCGCCCTCGGCGACGTGCCACTCGAGGACGATCCCCTCGGTCACCGACTCGCCCATCTCGGGCATCGTGATCTGGACGGTGGCCGTCTCTGGCATCTCTGGTCTCAGTCTAGGGGAGCGGGTTTACCGGAGCCCTCATCGAGATACCCTGGTACCCGATGAGCTACTTCGTCACCGGCGCGACCGGATTCATCGGTCGCAATCTCGTCCAGAAACTGCTCCAGCGCGAGGGCACGATCTACGCCCTGGTGCGGGCCGGGTCGCGGGGGCGGCTGGAGGAGCTGCGGACCAGCTTCGGTGCCGACGGGGCGCGGATAGTCCCGATCACCGGTGACCTCTCCCAGCCCGGGCTCGGCGTCTCCGAGGAGGACATGGTGACGATGCGGGGGGAGATCAAGCACTTCTTCCACCTCGCCGCGATCTACGACCTCACTGCCGACGCCGAGGCGCAGGAGATCGCGAACGTCGAGGGCACCCGGCACGCGATCGAGCTCGCCGGCGCCCTCGAGGCCGGCTGCTTCCACCAGGTCAGCTCGATCGCCGCCGCCGGCCTCTACCGGGGCGTCTGGACCGAGGACATGTTCGACGAGGCCGAAAAGCTCGACAACAACCCCTACTTCCGCACCAAGCACGAGTCCGAGCGCCTCGTCCGCGACGAGTGCCAGCGGCCCTGGCGGGTCTACCGCCCGGGAATCGTGGTCGGCGACTCGCGAACGGGGGAGATCGACAAGATCGACGGCCCCTACTTCATGTTCAAGACCCTGCAGCGGCTGCGGCGGGTGGCGCCGAGCTGGATGCCGTTCCTCGGCTTCGAAGGCGGCGAGATCAACATCGTCCCGGTCGACTACGTCGCCGCGGCGATCGATCACATCGCCCACAAGCCGCGGCTGAACGGGCGCGCCTTCCACCTCACCGACCCCAACCCGCACACCGCGGGCGAGGTGATGAACATCTTCGCCGGGGCCGCCGACGCGCCGCAGATGGCGGTGCGGGTCGGCACCGACGTGACCGAGCCGGCGACGGAGGCGGTGCGGACGGCGCTGAAGCTGTTCCCGCCGGCCCGGCGCGCTGCGAAGGTGGCGCTAGGCCAGCTGGGGATGCCGCCAGAGGTCCTCGGCTACGTCGACTACCCGACCACCTTCGACTCGACCAAAACCCAGAAAGCGCTGAAAGGCTCCGGCATCGAGGTGCCGCCGCTGCAGTCCTACGCGACCCGCGTCTGGGACTACTGGGAGCGCAACCTCGACCCCGACCTCTTCAAGGACCGTTCGCTCTCGGCGGCGGTGCGGGGGAAAGTCGTGCTGATCACCGGAGCGTCATCGGGGATCGGCAAGGCGACCGCGGTCAAGGTCGCCGACGCCGGCGCCACGGTCCTGCTCGTCGCCCGCTCGCTCGACAAGCTGGAGGAGACGAAAGACGAGATCGTCGCCGGCGGGGGCACCGCCCACATCCACCAGTGCGACCTCTCCGACATCGAGGACATCGAGCGAATGGCGGAGGAGGTGCTGGCCTACCACGGCCACGTCGACATCCTCGTCAACAACGCCGGCCGCTCGATCCGCCGCTCGATCGCCCTCTCCTACGATCGCTACCACGACTTCGAGCGCACGATCCAGCTCAACTACCTCGGCGCGGTGCGGCTGATCCTGGCGCTGCTTCCGGCGATGCGCGGGCGCAAGCAGGGCCACATCATCAACATCAGCTCGATCGGCACGCAGACGAACCCACCGCGGTTCTCCGCCTACGTCGCCTCGAAGGCGGCGCTGGACGCCTTCAGCCGGGTGATCGCCTCGGAGGTGGTCGACGACAACGTCCACCTGACGACGATCAACATGCCGTTGGTGCGGACGCCGATGATCGCGCCGACCCGGATGTACGACATGTTCCCGGCGATCACGCCCGAGGAGGCGGCGGAGATGATCGCCAAGGCGATGATCCGGCGGCCGAAGAAGGTGGCGACGCGGCTCGGCAACTTCGGCGAGCTGATGTACGCGGTGGCGCCGAAAGCGAGCGACTCGATCCTCAACACGGCCTACAAGCTGTTCCCGGATTCGCAGGCGGCCAAGGGGAAGAAAGAGGAGGCGCGGGACAAACCGCCCTCGACCGAGGCGGTTGCGTTTGCGCATCTGATGAAAGGCGTCCACTGGTAGTAGGTTCACCCGATGGCTGAGCGGCGGCTCAAGCATTGGGGGTGGGGGTACGAGGACCAGGCGCCTACGGCTACGCAGCTGAGGGAGGCTGCGGAAGGGATTCGGGCTCGGTTCGGGTTCGGGGGCGAGGTGGAGAAGCCGGTGCCGCTGGAGGAGGTGGAGCTGCGGAAGCCGCGGTTGAAGAGGCCGAGCGGGCTCGGAGATCTGTTTTCCGACGATCACTACGAGCGGACCGCGCACGCCCTGGGAAAGGCTTACCGGGACGTGGTGCGGGGGTTCTACGGGCGGTTCGAGAACCCGCCGGACCTGGTCGCTTTTCCTCGGGACGAGTCGGAGATCGAGACGGTGCTGAGCTGGGCCGAGGCCGAGGGGGCGGCGGTGATTCCGTTCGGCGGCGGGACGAGCGTGGTCGGCGGTGTCGAGGCGCGGGTGGGGGAGCGGGCGGCGGTATTGCTGGACCTGCGGCGGCTGGACCGGGTGCTGGAGGTCGACCCCACCTCGCTGGCGGCGCGGATCCAGGCCGGGGCCCTGGGGCCGGGGCTCGAGGACCAGCTGCGCGAGCACGGTCTGACGCTGCGCCACTTCCCCCAGTCCTTCGAGTACTCGACGCTCGGCGGCTGGATCGCGACCCGCGCCGGCGGCCACTTCGCGACGCTGGAGACCCACATCGACGACCTGGTCGAGTCGGTGCGGGCGATCACCCCGCGCGGGACCTGGGAGAGTCGGCGGCTGCCGGGCTCCGGCGCCGGCCCCTCGCCCGACCGGCTGCTGATCGGCTCCGAGGGGATCCTCGGGGTGATCGCCGAGGCCTGGGTGCGGGTGCGCCCGCGGCCCGAGTTCAAGACCTCGGTCAGCGTCGAGTTCGGCGAGTTCGAGCAGGCGGCGCAGGCCGTGCGCGCGATCGCCCAATCGGGCCTCCACCCGTCGAACTGCCGCCTCCTCGATGCCGCCGAGGCCGAGCTGACCGGGGCCGGCGACGGCTCCTCCCACCTCCTGATCCTCGGCTTCGAGTCCGCCGACCACCCCGTGGACGCCTCGATGGACCGGGCGCTGGAGCTCGCCCGCAACCATGCCGGCACCCCCGGCGCCGTCCGAACCTCTCCGCCGACGGGACGAAAGTACCCCGATATGGAGGGAAATCGTCCCGTCGGTGGGGGGGATGGTGGTGGCGCGGTCGACCAGTGGCGCGGGGCGTTCCTGATGGCGCCGTATCTGCGGGACACCTTCGTCGCCTGCGGGGTCCTCTCGGAGACCTTCGAGACGGCGATCACCTGGGACCGCTTCGAGGAGTTCCATGCGACGGTGATGGAGATGGCGCGTCGGGCGACGGCCGAGGTCTGCGGCATTTCCGCCGACGGTCCCGGCTCGCCGCGGATCAGCTGCCGCCTCACCCACGTCTACCCCGACGGCGCCGCGCCCTACTTCACGGTCCTCGCCCCCGCGATCCGCGGCGGCGAGGTCGAGCAATGGGACGAGATCAAGGTCGCCGTCTCCGAGGCGCTGATCGCCGCCGGCGGCACGATCACCCACCACCACGCCGTCGGCCGCGACCACCGCCCCTGGTATGACCGCCAGCGCCCCGCCCCCTTCGCCGCCGCCCTCCGCGCCGCCAAGGCCGAGCTCGACCCGGCGGGGATGCTGAACCCCGGCGTGCTGATCGACCCGGCCTAAGCGAGCCGCCGCCGCCCAGCGGTACCCTGTCGCGACTCGCGTTCCCGGTTGGGCGGCCGATCTCGGCGGCTCCGCCGCCTCGCTTCGATGGAAACGATCACCTCCGAACAGCCCACCGTGCCGGCTGAGCCAGAGCACTCGCGCGAGCCCGAAACCGGGGAAATCGTGCGCCGGCGCTCGCCGCTGCGGGCGGCGATCAAGACCGGGCGGCCGAAGGAGTGGGTCAAAAACGTCTTCGTCTTCGCCGGCCTCCTCTTCTCCGGCAAGTTCAACCAATCCCATGAGGTCCTTCAGGCGCTGATCACCTTCGTCGCCTTCTGCATGGTCTCCAGCGCCGGCTACTTCCTCAACGACCTGATCGACGTCGAGCTCGATCGCAAGCACCCGAAGAAGCGCTACCGCCCGCTGGCGGCGGGGGAGCTCTCCGAGCGGGTGGCGATGACGATCGCTCCGGTCCTCGCCCTCGCCGCCGCCGCCATCGCCTTCGGCGCCGTCAACTGGGAAGTCGGGCTGATGGTGGTCGGCTACGGCGTCGCCCAGACCGCCTACAGCCTCGGCCTCAAGCAGATCGTGATCATCGACGTGATGACGCTGGCGGGCCTCTTCATCCTCCGCGTCGCCGCCGGCGCCAGCGCCGTCGACGCCCACGCCTCCGAATGGCTGCTGCTCTGCACCGGCATGCTCGCCGCCTTCCTCGGCTTCACCAAGCGCCGCCAGGAGGCGGTCTCAGAGCTGCACGAGGGGACCTCGACCCGGCCCGTGCTCGAGCACTACTCGCTCCCCTTCCTCGACCAGATGGTCTCCCTGGTCACCACCGGCACCGTCCTCAGCTACGCGATCTACACCGTCAACTCGCCCCTGATCGGCAGCCAGATGATGCTCACCATCCCGCCCGCCGTCTACGGCATCTTCCGCTACCTCTACCTGATCTACGACCGCAACGACGACCGTTCGATGTCCGGGATCATCGCCGGCGATCGCGGCATCCAAGCCGCAGGCGCCGCCTTCGCGATCATCGCCTTCCTGCTGCTCTACGTCTTCAACTAGGCGAGTTCTACGCCCTCGGGCCCGGCCTCCATCAGGTAGAAGCGGGCCCGTCCCAGCTCCTCGCCGTTGACCTGGACGACGGCGGCGTGGGGGCCGGCGGTGGTGAAGGCGGCGGTGGCGGCGATCGACATCACGAGGCGCTGCTCCTGGCCTTCGGGGAGGCCCGGGGGGCGGCCGGTCTCGAAGTTGGCGGTGAGGCCCTCGCCGAGCTCGTTGCCGTCGGGGTCCTGGACGGTGACGACCAGCTCGTGGGGGGTGTTGGTCTCGTGCCAGGCGACGTCGACGCCGAGGCCGATCGAGAAGGACCACTCGTGGGGCAGCTCGGGGAGGCGGAGGACGTTCCAGCCGCCGCCGGTCAGGTAGAGCTTGCCGTTGACGGCCTCGCTGTGGTCGCAGAGGAGGAGGAAGCCGATGTTCACGGTCCTTCGCCCTCGGCATAGGGGATGACGGTGAGGTCGGAGCGGAGCTCGATCTTGCCCTTGCGGGCGAACTGGAGGTCGATCGTCTCGTTCTTGCGGTAGGTGCCGAAGAGGCCGAGGTACATCGCCAGCCAGCGACCGGTGCCGACCTTCTCCTTGACGATCGGATGGTCGAAGACGATCTCGCCGCCTTCGATTCGGTAGCTCTCCTTGCCCTGCTCGATCCCGTTGATGAAGACGGTGAACGGCGGTTCGGCGCCGGCCGGCAGCCTCACCCGCTCGCCGGCGGCGTAGCTGCCCTTCGGGATCTCGGTCTTGGCTTCAGTCATCGTCGCTCCGCTTCCAGAGTCTCGCGCACGAGGTCGAACGGCGTGTCGTGGCCGCTCGGATCGAGCTCCTCTTGCACTACCCCGCCGCTGAACGGCACGAACGTCCCGTCGCCCCGCACGTCGACGCCGGCAACCGACTTGCGGAAGAGTCCGCCGCTGCTGAGCTGTAGCCGCGCCTGCACCTGGTCGCCCGGCCCGTAGTCCCGCAGCGACTGCACCGGCCGCGCCGGCCCCTCGCTGCGGATCGCCAACGCTCGCTCCCGCATAGCGGCCACAGCTTCCCCCAGCTCCCCATAGGACTGATGATCGACATCCGACCCATGCCGAACCGTCAACTTCCACCTCGAACGAGCCACCCCAGCAGCCTAAGCAATGGCAAGAGGGTCAGGCACCCCTCTCACAAAGGCTCCTGAGACCACACCTGCGCCCAGCACCCCGCCCCAGCTGCGCGACGGTCTTTGGGAGAGGGGTGCCTGACCCTCTCCCGCCGCTCAAGCCCCGCGCCGCGGCCGTTTCGGCCTGCGCGCCGGCGGGCCGACGATTTTCTCCGGTCCCTCGCGCTGGTCGATCGGCACGTACTCCAGCTCCCGCTCGCCGGTGTAGATCTGCCGCGGGCGGGCGATTTTCTTCTCCGGGTCTTCCTGCATCTCCATCCACTGGGCGACCCAGCCGGCGGTGCGGGGGATGGCGAAGATGACCGTGAACATGTCGGTCGGGATCCCCATCGCCTCGTAGATGATCCCCGAGTAGAAGTCGACGTTCGGGTAGAGCTTGCGCTCGGTGAAGTACTCGTCGTCGAGCGCCCGTTTCTCCAGCTCGCGCGCGATGTCGACCAGCGGGCTCGCCTCGGTCGCCTCGAACACGGGCTCGATGTACTGCTGGATGATCCGCGCCCGCGGGTCGTAGTTCTTGTAGACGCGGTGGCCGAAGCCCATCAGTTTCTCCTCGCGCTGCTTCACCCGCTCGAGGAACTCGGGGATGTTCTCCGGCGACTCGATCCGCCGCAGCATCCGCAGCACCGCCTCGTTGGCGCCACCGTGCAGCGGCCCGTAGAGCGCCGCCACGCCCGCCGCGACCGCCGAGTAGGGATCGACGTCGGAGGAGCCGACGCCGCGCACGGCGTTGGTAGAGCAGTTCTGTTCATGGTCGGCGTGGAGGATGAAGAGGACGTCGAGCGCTTTCGTCAGCGCCTCTTTCGGGATGTGCCGGTCCTCGGTCTTCTTGAAGACCATCGAGAGGAAGTTCTCGGCGTAGTTGAGCTCGTTGTCGGGATAGACGTAGGGCAGGCCCATGTTGTGCCGGTAGGAGAAGGCGGCGAGGGTCGGCACCTTGGCGATCAGCCGCACCGCGGCCATGTAGCGCTCTTCGGGGTCGCCGATCTGCTTCGCGTCGGGATAGAAGGTCGAGAGCGCGCCGACGCCGGCGAGCAGCATCCCCATCGGGTGGGCGTCGTAGCGGAAGCCCTCGAAGAAGTGCTTGAGGTCCTCGTGGACGAAGGTGTGGTGGGTGATGTCGAAGATCCAGCGGTCGAGCTGGGGCGCGGTCGGCAGCTCGCCGAAGACCAGCAGGTAGGCGACCTCGAGGAAGGTCGAGCGCTCGCAGAGCTGCTCGATCGGGTAGCCGCGGTGTTCGAGGATCCCGGCGGCTCCGTCGATGTAGGTGATCGAGGAGCGGCAGGAGGCGGTGTTGGTGAACGCCGGGTCGTAGGACATCAACCCGAAGTCGTCCTCGGAGACTTTGATCTGGCGCAGGTCCATCCCGCGCACGGTTCCGTCGGAGATCGGCAGCTCGTAGGTCTTCCCGGTGCGGTTGTCGGTGACGGTCAGCGACTCGTTACCGGAGGAACCGCCGGAGGCGTCGGCGTTGGCGGTCGGGTCCTGCGTCTGCTGCTCGGTGGCCATCGCCCCCTCCTTCTTGACTGGGTCGTACGGAGGGAGGAAGTATCGCAGCTCGGGCTTGGCGCCCTCCTACGAAGCCGGAGCGGCGGGGCCCTCGAACTGCGTCATCGCCCGCAGCTCCTCGAAGCGGGCGTCGATCTCCTCGCGGGTCAGCCGCGAGACCCGCTCGGTCCCGAACTCCTCGACGTTGAAGGAGGCGAGCACGGTGCCGTAGCCCATCGCCCGCCGCAGCTCGGCCTCGTCGAAGCGGTCGCCGCAGCTGTCGAGGTAGCCGAAGAAGCCGCCGGCGAAGCTGTCGCCGGCCCCGGTCGGGTCGCGGACGTCCTCGAGCGGGAAGCCGGGAAGGGCGAAGAAGCCGCTGCCGGTGAAGAGGGCGGCGCCGTACTCGCCCTGCTTGGCGATCACCGCCCGCGGGCCCATCTCCATCACCGCGCGCGCCGCCCGAGCCAGGTTCGATTCGCCGGTCAACATCCGGATCTCGGCGTCGTTGACGACGAGGACGTCGACCTCGGCGATCGCCGCCGTCAGCGAATCCTTGGCGGTTTCGATCCAGAGGTTCATCGAGTCGAGCCCGCTCAACTTCGCCGCCCCGCACTGGGCGCGGACCTGGCGCTGCAGGTCGGGCTGGATGTTGGCGAGGAAGAGGGTGTCGGCGTTCTGGGAGGCCGCCGAGAGCTTCGGCTCGAACTCGGCGAAGACTCCGAGCTGGGTGTCCTCGGTGTGGGCGACGTTGAGGTCGTACTCGTAGCGTCCGCGCCAGAAGAAGCTCTGCCCGCCGGCGACCCGCTCGACGTCCTCGGTGACGATCCCTCGCTTCTCGAGCACCGCGAACTCCTCGTCGCCGAAGTCGTCGCCGACCGGGCCGACAGGGCGCACCTCGGTGAAGAAGCTGGCGGCCAGGGAGAAGTGCACGGCGGCGCCGCCGAGCATCCGCTCGCGCTCCCCGAAGGGGGTCTTCACCGCGTCGAAAGCGATCGATCCGACGACCGTCAGTGCCATAGGCGTGGCAGCCTAATCCCTTCCGGGTCGAGGTGACCGCGCGAGCGGCCGCCGCCCTGCGAGACTCACCGGCCAATGAAAGCGATCCAAATCGAGGAGTTCGGCGGACCGGAGGTGCTGCGGCACGTCGAGGTCCCGGACCCCAGCCCCAAGCTCTCCGAGGTCGTGGTCAACGTCAAACGCAGCGGCGTCAACTTCGCCGACACCCACGCCTCCCGCAACGACTACCTGGCCGAGCAGGCCCTGCCGTTGATCCCCGGCGCCGAGGTCAGCGGCCAGCTCTCCGACGGCCGCCGCGTCGTCGCACTGCTCGGCAGCGGCGGCTACGCCGAGAAGGTCGCGGTTGCGAAATCGCAGCTGATCGAGCTGCCCGAGGGGGTCGACTACGACCAGGCCGCCGCCGGCCTCCTGCAGGGGCTGACCGCGATGGCGCTGGTCCACCGCTGCGCCCGGATCGAGCCGGGGGAGACGATCGTCGTCGAGGCCGCCGCCGGCGGCACCGGCACCCTGGCGGTGCAGATCGCCAAGCGGGCCGGGGCGAAGGTGATCGGCCTCGCCTCCAGCGAGGAGAAGCGCGAGCTGGTGCGCAGCCTCGGCGCCGACGCCTGCGTCGACTCCCGCGCCGGGGACCTCGGCGAGGCGATCCGCGAGGCCAACGACGGCAAGCGCGTCGACGCCGTCCTCCACATGAGCGGCGGCGAGGCCTTCGACGCCGAGATGGGCGTCCTCGCCCCGCTCGGGCGGATGGTCGTCTTCGGGATCGCCTCGCGCGAACAGCGACAGCTCTCGACGGCGGCGCTGCTGCGGGGCTCGAAGTCGGTGATCGGCTTCTGGCTCGCCCACCTGCTGGCCCGCCAGGATCTGCTGGTCCCGATGATCGGAGATCTGCTGGCCGCAATCGCCAAAGGCGAGCTGACGATTACGATCGGAGAGGTCTACCCCCTCTCGGAAGCCGCCCGGGCGCACGAAGACCTGATCGCCCGTCGCACCAGCGGCAAGCTCCTCTTGGACCCGTCTAAGTGACGCACAGCAAGTGAACTTCAAGGAACTAGGCCTCTCGCCCGACATCCAGCAGGCCCTGGACGAGCTCGGCTACGAGGATCCGACGCCGATCCAGGAGCAGGCGATCCCGGAGCTGCTCGGCGGCCACGACGTGATCGGCCAGGCCCAGACCGGGACCGGCAAGACCGCCGCCTTCGGGCTGCCGCTGCTGCAGTACCTCGATTCCGCCAACGAAGAGGTGCAGGCGATCGTCCTCACCCCGACCCGGGAGCTCTGCATCCAGGTGACGCAGGCGCTGCGCTCCTACGCCGAGCACCTCGACATCGAGATCGTCGCCGTCTTCGGCGGCGCCCCGATCCGCTCCCAGCAGTCGCAGCTGCGCTCCGGCGCCCACGTCGTCGTCGCCACGGTGGGGCGGATGATGGACCTGATGTCGCGCCGCTCGCTGGTCCTCACCGCGGCCCGCTACGTCGTCCTCGACGAGGCCGACGAGATGCTCGACCTCGGCTTCATCGAGGACGTCGAGAAGATCCTGCGCATGTGCCCGAGCGGGCGCCAGACGGCGCTCTTCTCGGCGACGATGCCGCCGCCGATCCAGAAGCTCGCCGAGGGCTACATGTACGACCCGACGACGATCAGCATCACCCCGGAAACGCTGACCGTGGACAAGATCCAGCAGGCCTACGTCGAGGTCCCGGCCAAGGAGAAGGCCGCGCGCCTGGTCGAGCTGCTGAAGACCGAAGAACCCGAGCAGGCGATCATCTTCACCCGGACCAAAATCGGCGCCACCAAGCTGGAAAGGACGCTGAAGGACAAAGGCCTCGACGTGAAGGCCCTGCACGGCGACCTCAGCCAGGGCGTCCGCGACGGGGTGATGATCTCCTTCAAGGACCACCGGGTGAAGCTGCTGGTGGCGACCGACATCGCCGCCCGCGGGCTCGACGTCGACCACGTCACCCACGTCATCAACTACGACGTGCCCAACTCCTCGGAGACCTACGTGCACCGGATCGGGCGCACCGGCCGGGTTGGGCGGACGGGCCGCGCGATCACCTTTGTGACGCCCGACCAGAAGGACGAGATCGCCCGCATCGAGCGCGACGTCAAAACGAAGATCGGCGAGTGGGAGACCCCGGAGGAGCGGCTCGAGCACGCCCCGCCGCCCCGCCGCCGGCGCCGCGAGCGCGAGGAGCGGCCCGAGGCCGAGCGCGAGGAGCGAAAGCCGGCGAAGGCGGAGGCCAACGGCGACGGCGGCGACGGCGAGAAAGCCGAGACGACCAAGCTCTTCGTCAACCGCGGCGAGCGCAGCGGCATCAACGAGGAGGCGCTCCGCTGGGCGCTTCGCGAGGGGGCCGTCCTCCCCGAGGAGGCCATCCACGACGTCCGCGTCCTGCACCGCTTCTCCTTCGTCGAGGTCGATCCCGAGGTCGCCGAGCGCACCGTCGAGTACCTCGACGGGACCAAGCTCGAGGGCAAAGAGATTCGCCTCGAGATCGCCAAGAGCTAGCGATTACGAGATTCGGTCCCCTATAGGGGCCACAAGTTCGGAAGCACCGAATCGCCAGCCGTTCAGCGGGTATCTCAAAGTGTGAGATTGATCTGGCTATTCCCGATCGCCTGCGTGCTGGCGTCACCTTCCCTCGCCGACATTGCGGCCGCTGACACCACCCCGACCTGCGCCGAAGGGCCGACGACGGTCGCCGGCACCACCTATGGGACCCCCTGCGCGGACACGATCGTCGCCTCGCCGCGGGTCGCCGCCGTGCAGGGCGGCGGCGGGAACGACACGATTCTCGCCGCGGTCGCCGCCTGCCCTGCCGGCTGCCACCTCGGCGTCGGCAGCCAGACCTTCGAAGGCGGGGAAGGCGACGACGTCGTCTTCGGCGAGCGCGGCAACGACACCCTCCTCGGCGGTCCCGGCAACGACCAGCTCTTCGGCGGGATCGGCGACGACCTTCTGCGCGGCGGCTCCGGCAACGACCGCCTCGCGGGCGGATTCGGCGCCGACTCGATCGACGGCGACGAAGGGAACGACTACGTCCGCGGCGACTCGACGATCGACCGCATCTTCGACACCGGCGGCGGCACCGACACCCTCAGCTACGCGACCGGGGTGACTCCCGGCTTCGAAGGGACCGTGAACACCACCGGCTTTCCCCCGCCGGAGGGCGAGCGCGGCCTGCGCTTCGACATGAGAGCGGGCGGAAAAAACGCCAACAACGGCCTCGCTCCCTTCGGCGGCGGCGTCGACGAAGTCGAAGCCCAGAGCTTCGAGATCGTAATCGGGACTCCCTTCTCCGACCACCTCATCGGCACCAGCGGGGCGCAGTCGATCTACGGCGGCGGCGGCGCCGACCTCCTGGTGGGGGAAGGCGGGGCGGACACCCTCGTCGGCGGCGCCGACGGCGACAGCGTCGACGCCGGCGGCATCGACACCCGCGACACGAGCAAGGTCAGCGTCGGCTTCATGGCCCCGGGGGCGACGCCCTACGCCCAGCTCTACCTCGTCGGCAGCAGCGGCAGCGACGACGTCACCGCCGCCTACGCCCCGAACGCCGTCACCTTCACGCTGGCAGCCGGGGCGTTCGACCAGAGCGCGAGCGGCGCCGGCGGCTGCACGATCGAATCGGCGACGAAAGCCGTCTGCGCCGTGGCGGGGCCGCTCGACTCGGTGCTGCTGGCGGGGATGGGGGGCAACGACGCGATCGAGGCCGCCACCTTCCCCTTCCTGGTCTCGGTATTCGCGATCGGCGGGGAGGGCAACGACACGCTCGAAGGGGGCAACGGAAGCGAGGACGTCCTGGTCGACGGCCCGGGCGCCGGCAAAGACGTCCTCCGCGGCCTCGGCGGCGACGAGGCGTTGACCCACAACGGCGGCGCCGACGAACTTCTCGGCGGCGACGGCAACGACCTCTTCCTCTCCGATTCGGTTTGCGACGACGAGAAGGTGGTCGGCGGGCCGGGGCGCGACAACGCGTCCTGGGCGCGCTTCGGCGAAGGCGTCGAGGCGAACCTTGCCAGCGGCGCCGCCGGGCGGCCCGGGAGCGGCGACGTACCCGCCTGCGGGGACGAAGCACTCGATTCGCTGGAGGAAATCGAGGACCTCGAGGGCTCTGGCTCCGGCGACGTCTTCTATGGCGACGACGCCCCCAATCAGTTGCTCGGCCACCCCGGCGCCGACGTCTACAGCGCCGGCGCCGGCGCCGACTCGATCCTGGCCAACTCCGGCGACGCCGACCTCAGCATCGACTGCGGCGCCGACGCCGATTCGGCTTTGATCGACCGTCCGCAGTACGGAGACCCCGCGCCGATCGACTGCGAGTCGGTCGCTGAAGCCGACCCCAACAACTTCCGCACGGTCACCCAGCTGCCGCCTCCGGAGCCGCCGAACCCGGAAGAACCACCCGAGCCGGAAGAACCGCGGCCGCCGCGACCGGATCGGCAGGCGCCGCGGACCACCCTCGGGTTCCACCCGCGCTCGCTCCTCATCACGGAGCGCAAGCGGCGGCGCGTGGTCTTCCGCTTCGACTCGAACGAGTCGGGCTCCAGCTTCCGCTGCAAGCTCGACGCACGGCCGTATCGCGGCTGCACCTCTCCGCGCGCCTACGCGGTCAAACCGGGGCGCCACGTCTTCCGCGTCTTCGCGGTCGACCGCGCCGGCAACCGCGATCCTAGCCCCGCCCTGTTCAGGTTGCGAGTAGTGCGTCGCTGACGATCAAGCGGTCGTCAGCTCGGCGATCGTCTCCAGCAGGCGGTCGAAGTCGATCGGCTTGGTGATGTAGCCGTCGATCGCGAGGTCGGTGGGGGCGTCGGCGTCGCCCGGGTTCTGGTGGGCGCTGACGATCAGCGCCGGGACCTCGCTGCCGCTGTCGCGGATCTCCCGCAGGGCGTCGATCCCGGACTTGCGCGGCATCATCGCGTCGAGCAGGAGCAGGTCCGGGGCGATGCCGCCGGCGATGTGGTCGAGCACCTCCTGGCCGTCGGCCGCGGTGGCGACCGAGTGGCCCGCCATCTCCAGCCGGGTCCGCATCAGCAGCAGGATCGTCTCGGAGTCGTCCGCGACCAGGATCGTCGCCATCAGCTCGTCTCCGCGGTCGGCAGGCCCTGGCCGCTGCCGGTTGCGTCGACCGGAGCGGCGCCGGTCGCGATCGGCAGTCGCAGCCGGAAGGTCGAGCCCTGGCCGACGGTCGACTCGGCGCTGATGCCGCCGCCATGCGCCTCGGCCAGCGATTTCGAGATCGCCAGCCCGAGGCCGGTGCCGCCGACCCGTTGGGTCAGCCCCGCGTCGCCGCGGGTGAAGCGGTCGAAGATCCGCTGCAGCTGTTCCTCCGGGATCCCGGGGCCGTCGTCGCTGACGCTGATCTCCACCTCGGAGCCGAGGGCGCGCGCCGCGATCCCGATGGACGCACCTTCGGGCGCGTACTCGTGTGCGTTCGTAAGCAGGTTCACCAGTATTTGCCTGATTCGGTCGGGCTCCACCTCGATCGGCGGCAGCTCCGGCGGGATGTCTTCGCGCAACTGCTGCCCCGCCGCCTCGGTCTGGGCGCGCATCGTACGCACGACGTCCTCGACCAGCGGCGCGACCTCGGTCGGCCGCGGCTGGATCGAGAGCCGCCCGGCGTCTGAGCGGGCGAGGTCGAGGAGGTCGTTCAGCAGCCGCACCAGGTGACGGCAGTTGTCGAGGATCACCTCCACCGTCTCCGCCTGTCGTGGCGTCAGCGACTCCCGTTCGAGCATCAGCAGCTCGGCGAAGCCCTGAACCGAGGTCAGCGGGCTGCGCAGCTCGTGCGAGGCGGTGAGGACGAACTCGTCTTTGAGGCGGTCGAGCTGTTCACGCCGGCTCTCCTCCTGCTCGAGCTCCTCGGCCATCTCGTTGAAGGCGGTGCCGAGGGTGGCGGTCTCCGAGAGCCCGCCGACCTCGACCCGGGCGCCGCGGTCGCCTGACGCCAGCCGCCCGGCCGCGTCGACCAGCTCCTCGAGCGGCCGGCGCATCGAGGAGATCAGGCCGCTGAAGAGGAGCAGCGCTCCGGTCAGCCCGGCCAGCAGGCCGGCGGCCACCAGCAGCGCCGTGTCGCGGGTGTCGCCGGAGATCTCGTCGCGCAGTTCGCTGCGCTGCTGCGCCTGCTGGCTGACGACGGCGCGCGCGGCAGCGCCGCCGTCGCCGCGCGCGATCCGTTCCCTCGCCACCATCTCCACCTGGTAGGAGCGGGCGATCGCGTCCTCGAAGTCCTGGCGCTGCTGGATGAAGCGGCCGACGCCGATCACCGCCATCGCCGTCAGCACGGCGAAGCCGATCGCGAACCCGATCCGCAGCCGGTTGGCAAGCGACGGGCTCAGCCGCCTGTTGGATCGTGAATATGCTTGCGCCCCTATGGCTGACGAGGCTACCGAGCAGGACGGAACCGTCGCGGCTCCGGACGGGATCGACGCCCCCGCGGTCGAAGCCTGGTTCGGGGAGAACGTCTCCGGCGTCGACTTCCCGCTCAGCTTCGAGCGGATCGCCGGCGGCCACTCGAACCTGACCTACCGCGTCGCCGACGCGGCCGGCCAGAAGTGGGCGCTGCGGCGGCCGCCGCTGGGCAAGCGGCTCGGGTCGGCCCACGACATGGGTCGCGAGTTCAAGGTCGTCTCCGCCCTCGGCAAGACGCAGGTGCCGGTGGCGCCGGTGGTCGGGCTCTGCGAGGACGAGAGCGTCAACGAGGCGCCCTTCTACGTGATGGAGTTCGTCGAGGGGCCGATCCTGCGCGGCCTCGCCGAGGCGGAGACCTTTCCCGACGAGGGGGACCGGCGGGCGATCGGCGAGCGGGTCGCCGACACCCTGGTCCAGATCCACGCCGTCGACCCCGACGCCGCCGGCCTCGGCGACCTCGGCCGCAAGGAGGACTACGTGGCCCGCCAGCTGCACCGCTGGCAGGGGCAGTGGGAGAAGTCGAAGACGCGCGAGCTGGCGCCGATCGACCGCGTCCACGAGGCGCTCTCGGCCCGGATCCCCGAGCAGGGCCCGGCGACGGTCGTCCACGGCGACTACCGCCTCGACAACATGATCCTCAGCGACTCCGGCGAGGTCGCCGCGGTGGTCGACTGGGAGCTCTGCACCCTCGGCGACCCCCTCGCCGACGTCGGCCTGCTGATGGTCTACTGGCCCGACCGCGGCGGGGACACCATCGCCCTCGGCATGCCCGCCAACCTCGCCCCCGGCTTCCCGACCCGCGAGGAGCTGACGGCCCGCTACGCCGAGCGCTCCGGCCGCGACCTCTCCGAGCTCGACTTCTTCGTCGCCCTCGGCTACTGGAAGCTGGCGATCATCCTCGAGGGCGTCTACGCCCGCTACACCGCCGGCGGCTACGGCAAGGTCAACGAGGGCGTCGAGGCCTTCGCCCGCCTGGTCGAGCGCCTGGCCGAAGAGGCCGAACGGGTCGAGCGAGACAGCTGATTTTCCTGCATACGCCGCTTGTCCATAGCGGTTGACGGCGTCCGACCTGACTGAAAAGGTCGAGTCACCCAGTTAGTGAGAAGGCCCCTTTCGAAGGGACTTCCTCCGAATCCATCCTCATCCTCAAGGGAGAGTTATTCGTGAAGCAGATACGCAAGCGATTGACGTACGCGAATGTAATGTCGTCGATCGCCGTGTTCCTCGTCCTTGGCGGCGCGACGGCGATCGCCGCCGGCCTTGCCAAGAACAGCGTTGGCAGCAAGCAACTGAAGAAGAACGCTGTAACCACCAAGAAAATCAAGAACAGCGCGGTGACGGCCGCAAAGATCAAGAACGGCGCTGTGACGGCTGAGAAGCTCGGTGCGGGCGCAGTCGGTGGCTCCGCGCTCGGCGCTGGATCGATCACCAACGACAAGCTCGCTGACGGCGCCGTAACCGGCAACAAGGTCGCCAACGGGACGATCAGCCGCAACAACCTCTCCGAAGGAGTCTTCCTCCCACGGGCATTCGGGCTGGTTGAGTCCGGCGGCGCGGTCAACCCGAACCTGACCAGGGGCCTACCGAACGCGACCATGGTCGGAGACGCCTACTGCTTTGACCTGCCGTTCCAGGTTCTGCATGCTCAGGCCACGGGCGAGGGAGATGGCGAAGGCAACGACATGGCCAGCGTCCTCATCGCCGGTTCCGAACAGGGATTCGAAGAATGTCCCGCAGGCACCGACGTCGAAGTCGAAATGTGGGATACCGGTGGCAACGCAGAAACGACCGAAGAGTTCTACCTCGTCGTCTGGTAGCCCTCGTCTGAGTAACTGTGATCACGAAGGGGCTGGGGATCGTCCCGGCCCCTTCGTGATTTCTGGTCGAACAACCCAAAGGGAAATGCCGCGGATTCATCTCAAATCAGCTGGCCTTGTGATCGTGGCGGCGGTGCTCCTCATCGGTTGTGGCGGATCCGACGGCAGTAAGACGGACGTATCCCGCCATGCGAATCCCGATACTCCGGAGAGGAAGGGGACTGCCAACTCGAACGATCGACCGAGATCCACGGGGGCGAGTCCCAGTTCCACGCCATCTCGAAATTCGTCGAATTCGGCCGAGGTTCCAACTGATGCCGTCAACCGATCAACGGCTCACAAGGACAAATCGAAGCCGACCGGGACGGGACACCAAGAAGTACAAGACGAGCCTCGGCGGACCGATCCTCCAGACCCAGCGATGCCTTCGGATGGACAGGGTAGGACCGACCCTCCCGATGCCTCGCCTAGCCCGAACAGCTCAACTGATGACCGCAGCGACCCGCCTTCCTGAGCCCTAGACCATCCGCGTAGCGTGCCGGGGCTCGAGGTTGCCTTCGGCTTCGGCCTCGGCGCGCTTCGCCCAGCGGTTGAGCTCGCGGCGGGCGAGGACCATTTTGTGGACCTCGTCGGGGCCGTCGGCGAGGCGGAGCATTCGGCTGAAGCGCCACATGATCGCCAGCGGGGTGTCGTCGGTCATGCCGAGGGAGCCGTGGATCTGGATCGCGCGGTCGAGGACGTCCATCACCATGTTGGCGGCGACGATCTTGATCGCGGAGATCGCCTGCCGGGCAGCGCGCTTGCCCTCGGTGTCCATCTTCCAGGCGGCGTAGAGGGTGAGGAGGCGCGCCTGGTCGATCTCCATCCGCGAGGCGGCAATCGACTCCTGGACGAACTGCTTGTCGCCCAGGGGGCCGCCGAAGGCGGAGCGTTCGTTGGCGCGGCGGCACATCAGCTCGTGGGCGCGCTCGGCGGTGCCGATCGCGCGCATGCAGTGGTGGATCCGGCCCGGCCCGAGGCGGTCCTGGGCGACCGCGAAGCCGGCGCCGCGCTCGCCGAGCAGGAACTCCTTCGGCACCCGGCAGTCTTCGTAGCGGATCTCGCAGTGTCCGGGGCCGCCGTCGTGTCCCATCACCGAGATCGGCCGCACCAGGTTGAAGCCGGGGGTGTCGGTGGGAACGCAGATCATCGAGGCGCGGGCATAGGGCGGCGCGTCGGGGTCGGTAACGACCATCGCGATCGCCAGCTCGGCCCCCATCGCGCCGCTGGTGAACCACTTGTGGCCGTTGACCACCCACTCGTCGCCGTCCAGCTCGGCGCGGGCCTGCAGCAGCGTCGGGTCCGAGCCGGAGACCGCGGGCTCGGTCATCGAGAAGCACGAGCGGATCCGTCCCTCCAGAAGGGGCTCCAGCCAATCCTCTTTTTGTTGTGGTGATCCGTGCTCGGCGAGGATCTCCATGTTGCCGGTATCCGGCGCGGCGCAGTTGAAGGCCATCGGCGCCGCCATCGGGCTGCGGCCCATCTCCTCGCAGAGCAGCCCGTACTCCCAGTTCTTCAGCCCGGGCCCGAATCGCTCGTCGGGCATGAAGAGGTTCCAGAGCCCCTCGCTCTTCGCCTTCTCGCGGACGTCGACGAGGTTCTGCGGGTACGGGACCCCGGGCGCCACCTCGGCGTCGAGCGCCTCCATCAGCTCCCGCTCCTGCGGGTAGATCTGCTCGTCCATGAAGTCGAGCACGCGCTCGCGCAGCGCTGCGACCTCGGGGCTGGGGTTGAAGTCCATCTCCGTCCTCTCCTCGTCCGCTTCGGAGGAGGAACGCTATTGGATCGTCCGCTCAGGCCCGCCGGTAGCGGGCGAAGAGCTCCCCGTCCTCCTCCAGCAGCCAGGCCAGCTCCAGTCCGGCGACCTCTTCCAGGCCTCCCTCGAGGATCCGCGGCGCGCCGCCGCCGGCCAGCTTTGGCGCGATCGTCAGGAAGAGCTCGTCGACGAGGCCGGCGGACTGGAGGGAGCCGTGCAGGGTCGGCCCTCCCTCGCACATCACGGCTCGCACGCCTTCCTCCCGCAGGGAGCCGAGCAGCTCGCCGAGGTCGGCCCACTCGCTGCCGCCGCTCTCGACCACGATCAGCCGCTTCTCGAGGCCCGCGTAGCGCTCGGCCCGCATCGTCCCGGCGCCGATCATCACCGCGTCGAAGCGGGTCCGCAGCTTCGAGAGCATCGCCGTGTCGGTGTCGGACCCGATCGACCCGGACCGCCCCTCGATCGTCGCCCGGCCGTCGACGGTGGCGACGAAGTTCATCGCCAGGAGGGGACGATCCTCGTGGGCTTGCTCCCACGGGCAGTAGGTCTCCAGCTGCTCGGAGACGGTGGTCGGACCCGGGTCGGGCAGGAGCCGCCGCATCGCTGCGGGATTACCCCGTTTTGCGCGAGCGCATGCGAGCGCGCTCTAGGAGTAGTCGTGCCAGCCGGCGAACTCGCGGCCGGCGAACTTCTGCAGCCCGGCGACGTCCTCGGTGAAGCGGCTGCGGATCGTCTCGAAGAGGTCGTCGGGAAGCTTGGGCTTCGGCGCGGGGGGCTTGTCGGGGTCGTGGACGACCTTCTCGACCAGCCAGCGCATCGACTCGGGCAGGCGGTCGAAGTTGCGGTCGAGGGAGCGGAGGCCGGGCAGTTTGACCAGTTTCTCCATCAGCTGGTATTTGTCGCCCTCCTTGGCGCTCGACTTCTCCCACTCGCGGTCGAACTGCTCGGAGGTGAAGGTCTCGTCGACGCCGGCGAAGGCGAAGGCCTTGCGCATCGTCTCCTCGCGTTCTGACTGCAGCTCCTCTTGGGTGATCAGAGTGATCTGCTCGCGGTCGAAGCGCTCGAGGTAGGGCTGCAGCTGCATCCAGTACTTGGAGCGGTTCATGTACTGGGTGTCCGGGCGGGAGAGGACCTCGACCAGGTCGCCGGTCTCATAGCCGGCGCCGGTGGCGTGAACCCAGTGGGAGAGGATCCGCTTGATCGGGTCGCGGACCATGTAGAGCAGCCGCGCGTCGGGGCAGTTCTGCTTGATCCGCTCGGCGGCGCCGTCGAAGCGGGGGAGGTTCGTGTAGTGCGGGGAGGACTCGCCGCGCACCTTGAAGCGGTCGTCGAAGCGGCTCGCGTACCAGTCGAGGCCGAGGTCCCAGTTCAGCTCCTCGACGAAGAAGTTCAGCTCCTTCGGCTTCGACATCTGGATTTCGGGATGGAGGCCGAGGTAGTGGTGGATGCTGGTCGTCCCGCACTTGAGCCCGCCGATGATGATCAGGTTCGGCAGCTGGGCGTGGCGCTTGCGGCGTTTGCGCCAGCGGCTCTTGCGATCGGCGGCGTAGCGCTCGCGGGCGCGCGAGCACATCGCTTCGTCAGCGGGGTCTCGGTGGGCGGTGGGCGGCAAGGTATGCGTGTCGGTGTCCGGCACGAGCGTGGCTAGTCTAGCTGCGATGCCCACCGCCGATCTCCAAGACAGCTTCCGGCGTTTCTTCGACGCCGCGACCGAATTCTTCCGCCACCTCTCCGAAATCGACTGGACGACGTTCGGGGTGGCCCTGCTCTTCCTCCTCGGCATGCAGTTGGCCCGGGCGTGGGCCTGGCGCAACGTCCTCCGAGCCGCCTACCCGGACAGGAAGATCCCCTTTCTGCCGCTCTCCGCCGCCTACCTGGCCGGGGCCGGGATCAACGCGATCGTCCCCGCCCACGCCGGCGACGCGACCAAGGTCTTCCTCGTCAAACGGCAGATCCCCGACTCCTCCTACCCGGCGGTGACCTCGTCCTTCCTGGTCCAGACCGTCTTCGACACCTCGGTCGGGGTCCTCGTCCTCCTCTACGCGATCAGCCAGGGGCTGTTGCCGCCGCTGCCGCAGATCCCGCACCTGCCCGCCTTCGAGATCTCCTTCTGGGCCGACCACCCGAAGTTCTTCTTCATCACCGTGGCGGCGACCCTGCTGGCGATCGCGATCGCGATCTATCTGCTCGCCCATCGGGTGCGGCGCTTCTGGGCCCGGGTCCGCCAGGGCCTCGTCATCCTCAGCGAGCCGCGCCGCTACATGCGCGAGGTCTTCGCCTGGCAGGGAGTGGGCTGGCTCTGCCGCTTCGCGGCCTTCTGGTTCTTCCTCGAGGCCTTCGGGATCGGCGGCTCGATCGGCAACGTGATGCTGGTGATGAGCGTGCAGGCGATCGCCAACATCGTCCCCTTCACCCCCGGAGGGGCCGGCGCCCAGCAGGCGCTGCTGGTGGCCACCCTGCAGGGCCCGACCCGCACCGCCGTCCTCTCCTTCTCGGTCGGGACCCAGATCGCGATGGCGGCCTGGTCGGTCGTCCTCGGCTTCATGGCGATCCTGCTGGTCTTTCGCACCACCGACTGGCGCGGCTTGATCAGGCAGGCGCAAGAGGAAGCCGAGGGCGAGAAGGCCGCGCAGACCGCAAGCCCCTAGCTGAGTAACGGCGCTACCGGACCTGGGTACGGTCCGGTATGAGCACTAGGACTGGTGTCATCCTGACGGTAGTCGCCGGGGTTGCGACGGGGGCGTTGCTAGGGCTGGGCGACGTGTGGGGCATCGCCTTTTACGCCTCGGTACTCCTCCTGCCCCTCGTCGTCGGCCGATGGTGGGTCGTGGCCGCCCTCATCGGCCCGCTCATCGCTGGAGTGGCTCTCGAATTGACTGGCCACATGCCTGAAAGCGACTCCAACGGTGGTCTCGAATACGACTTCGGATTCGTCTTCTTCGTTCTCTTCCTGAGCCTGGCGGCGAACTTGATGCTGATCTTGGTCGGCGTCCGCAAGCTGTTCGATTTCCTCCAACGGCGCCGAAGGACCTCCAGGGCCTAGCTGGACCAGCCGGGGTAGCGACCGGCGACGCGCCATTGCCAGGGCGGCTGCTCGCCGGCCGGGAACTCGTAGTGGTTGCGGCCGGGGAGCGTCTCCAGGGGGACCAGTGCGGGGTCGTCCTCGGCGCGGACCTCGATCGCGGCCACCGCTTCGACGTCGGCCCGGGTGGCGCGGCGCGCCTGCCGTTCCCACCCGAGGCCGGGGCGGTAGAGCCAGTAGACGACTTCGACCAGGCCGGTGGCCCGGCGGCGGTCGACCAGCTCGGTGAAGGCGGTGGTGCGGCGGCCGGAGGCGGTGAGGTGAGGCCCCGCGGCGACGGCGCAGCTTTCGCGACGGCAGCGGCGGAAGTCGACCGGCATCAGCGGCAGCCCCGACGGTCCCGGCAGGGCTGCCGGCGCCGGCGCCAGCGCCCGCGCCAGCCGCGCCAGCGGCCAGCCGTAGGAAGGCACCAGTGGATGGTGGCGGCAGCCGTCGGGCAGACGAGGGCCGCAGCGCATCTTCCTGCCGATCGCGTCGGCGAGGCGCCGGCCGGCGTCGACCTCGCCGCCGGCGGCGATCGCGGCGATGCCGGCGAGCAGAAGCAGCGCCACCAGCGCGGCCAGGCCCGCCTGCTCGACGCTGGCCGAGCCCCGCTCCCGATCCTCCCGCCTGCCCATCGCCGGCAAGCTAGGCCGCCACGGCGCACGTGTGGCGCGCAGAAGCCAACGATTGGCGGTCAATTGAGAGTCGCTTCTGCTTACATGCAGGGCGATGGAGGGCTTCAACCTTTTCGGCGACCCGGAGGAGTTCCGCGCCCGCATGGAGGAGCTCCAGGAGCAGATGCAGTCCTCCCAGCGCGTCGCCTGGGCTGACAACGCGATCAAGCTGGCGGTGGAGATGACCGTCGCCTCGATCGGCCGCCTCGACCTCACCGGTAACGCCGACGAGCAGGCGATGCAGGTCCGCGACGCGATCCGCGTCCTCTTTCCCGAGGCCGTCACGCTCGTGCGCGAGGCTCGAGAAGGCTTGAGCTAGCTCAGAAGAGCTCGACGCGGATCGAGATCACGGCGCCGTGGCCGCTGAGGCCGCCGGCGAGCTCGACCGGGATCGCGATCAGCAGCGCCGGCAACGCGAGGACGACGCTGGCGAGGGCGTCGATCCGCCGCTGCCAGCGCTTGGCGGCGGGCCGGGTCGGGGCGTCGCGAAGGGCGCTCATGGCGACGTTGTGGCCGAAGGTGACGCTGTTGAGCAGCGTTTGCCAGGTGGCGGCGAGGCTCGCCAGCGGCCGCCAGCGGCGCGACTTGACGATCTGGTCGCGGTGGGCGACGAGGCGGCGCACGGCCTCCACGGTGAAGAGGTGGCCGGCCTGCGGGTGCAGCCCCGACCAGCCGGCGCCGCCGAGCGAGCAGGCGAAGCTGGCCCGGTTCTCGATGCGGATCGTCTCGCCGTCGCGGCGGGCGTCGAGCTCGCGCAGCGCCTCCTCGCCCCCCGCCGGCTCGCCGATCACCCCGAGCCCGCAGCTCTCGCAGCGCCGCACCGGGCCGGCCAGTCCCCGCTTCTGCGCAATCCAGCCGAAGAGCGGCTCGCCGCAGGCGGGGCAGGGCGGATTCTCGGGGCCGGCTCCGGCCTCGAGGGGAACGACCGCGTGGGGGCTCTCGGCCTGGTCCATGCTCGGGTAGCGTACGCGTCGTGCCGATCGCCGACAGCAAGGCCGAGACGCGGGCCCGGGAGTCGCGCTGGGCGGTCCCGGTCGGGATCGCCAGCATCCTCGGGGTGATCCTCCTGATCCTCGCCAAGCCGCTCAGCGTCAACGGCGACGGCAGCGGCGACTTCCTCCGCGAAGCCCAAGCCCATTCCGGTTCCGTGCTCCTCTCCGGCCTCATGCAGGCGCTCGCCTTTCTGCTGCTGGCCCTGCCCCTCGTCTACCTCTTCCGCGCGGTGCGGGCGCGGAGCGACCGCGTTCGCCCGCAGCTGATCGGGTTGATCGTGGCGGCCCCGCTCTTCCTCGCGGCTTCCTCCGGTCTCTCGATCGGCGTCACCGACGAAGGCGCCGACACCTTCGCCGCCGGCGAGGCCGATTCGAGCCTGACCGCAACCGAAGCGCGGGAGGAATGCGGCGACGAGCGCAAGGACGAGGGCGCCGACTTCCTCGTCGACGAATACGACCCCGCCCCGGGCGAGAGCCCGCAACGCGCCTGCGAGGACCGCAAGGTGGAGGACGACGAAGCCTCGAACGCCTTGACGGAATCCTCGCTCGCCCCGCTGGCCACCGGCCTCGGGCTGGCCGGCGCTCTCGGCTTCGCCGTCGCCCTCCTCTACAGCGGCCTCTGGGCGATGCGCACCGGCGTCCTCTCCCGCTTCTGGGGGTCGCTGGGAATGGTGGCGGGCGTGGCGGTCCTGCTCGGCCCCGTCTTCCTGCTCGTGACCCTCGTCTTCTTCGTCTACTTCGGCATGCTCTGCTTCGGCATCGTCCCCGGCGGCAGGCCTCCGGCCTGGGCGGCGGCCGAGGCCATCCCCTGGCCGACTCCGGGGGAGCGGGCGGCCGCGGAAATGGAGCCGGAGGGCGGCTGGGACGAGCCCGACGACGCCGGCGAGGCCGAGGAGCGGGCTACTCCGCCTGACCGGCGCTGACGCGCTTGCGGTGGGTGCGGATCTCGCTCATGATCCGCTCCAGCCGCGGCTCGACCGTGCTGTCGACGTGGGACATCGCGGCGGCGACGCCGGGGTGGACGGCGGCGATCCGCTCGTGCATCGCCTGCGCAACCGCGCGGTAGGTCGGGTGCCCCTCGCGACCTGAGCGCAGCTCGATCAGGTGCATCGCCTCGCGGGCGTTGAGGTCGAGCGTGTAGCGGATCCGGTAGGCGAGGCTGAGCGCATAAGGGGCCTGCTCGGCGAGTCCCGCCTCGGCCAGCCGCTCGTACTCGCCGCGCGAGATCTCCAGCGCCCGCTCGAACTCGTGGCCGACGCCCGCTTCGCGCACCTCCTCGGGGATCCCGGCGCCGAGGTCCGGGCTCAGCCGCTGCCACTGGCAGGTCAGCATCCGGTGCCGCTGCAGGTCGCGGAAGGCGCCGTAGTCGGAGACGATCTCGAAGCGGTAGCGCAGGGCCTCGAAGCCGCGACCGGGCCGGTAGCGGCGGTTGGCCCGCTCGCCGACGACAGCGGCCAGCAGCTGCGCGCGCTCCTCGCGGTCGAGGACGTCGATGCGGGCGAGGACCTCGGTCTCCGGAGCGCTCGCCGACTCGAACAGGGAGGAGGCGAGCAGGTCCTCTTCGGAGCCGTCGACGTGGAGCAGCTCGACCGATGGAGCGTCGTCGGCGTCGCCGCGCCGGTCGAGGCCGAGGCGGGCGACCCAGCGCTCGGTCTGCTCGCGCCGCCGCTCCAGGTAGGAGATCCACTCGCCGCCGCGCTCGGGGCGGTCGACGCGGGAGACGAAGCTCGGCATCACCTGCTTCAGCTCGGCCAGGATCATGCCGCCGTACTCGCGCGCCTCCGGCAGCGGCGAGGCCATCAATCGCATGATCAGCTGCTCGTAGGCCTGGCCGGTGGCGTAGACGCCGACGTGGCTGAGGGTCGCCGCCGGCAGCAGCCCACGCAGCAGGTCGAGCGCCTTGGCGCGGATCGAGCGCCGCCAGGCGGCCTCGGGCTCCTCGCCCCGCGGCCAACGTGCGGCCGCCCACTCCTCGACCTCGACCAGGGAGCGCGAGTAGATGGCGAAGATCTCGTCCATCGCCGCCGCGAACCCAGGCCCGAGCTCCTCGTCGCGGTAGAAGCGGTAGCCGCCGTCGGGCAGCGGCTTGTCGTAGGGGATGTAGCGGGTCGACTGCTCCAGGTAGGCGGCGAGGCGACCGCGCTGCAGCGCCTTGGTGAGGATGTTGGAGACCCACTCGCAGGCGACGTGGGCGCCGCCGAGCTGGGCGATCGAGTCGTCGCCGTAGCCGACGAAGATGCGCTCGTAGAGCTGGGCGGCGCGAGCGCCCTCGTCCTCGTCGAAGGGCCGGCCGCCGCTCGGCGCGTCGGCCGCGAACTCCTCCAGGTAGAGGCGGCGCACCGTCCCCGAATAGCGCGAATAGCGGGCAAAAAGCGCCCCCTTGACGGTCTCCGGGAGGTTGACGAGGGCGAAGACTGGCCGGTCGAGGTTGGTGAAATGGGGGGCGAGAAGCGCCCGCTCCTCAGCGGTGAAGTCTTCGACCGGGTAGCGCACCGGGGCATCGTAGTGGGCGCTTCGGTTGGCAGCTGTTGTTGCGGTTTGGAGTTAGGTCTTCGGGGCCGGCGGCGCGGCCATCAGCTCGACCCGGTGGCCGCCCGGCGCGATCGCCAGCGCCCGCGGCTCGCCCCAGTGTTCGCGTTTCGGCTCGACCTCGAAGCCGCGGTCGCGCAGCCGCGCGACCGCTTCCTCGAGGTCCTCGACCACTACCGCCAGGTGCCCGGGCGAGGGCACCGTCGGCTCCTCCTCCGGCATCAGGTGGACCTGCGTCCCCTTGCGCTCCAGCCAGGTGAACTCCCGCAGCGTCTCCGGCGGTTCGACCCGCGCGAATCCGATCAGCTCGAAGAAGCCGGCAGCGGCCTCGACGTCAGCCGCCTTGACCTCGATCCCGACGTGATGGAGCACCCCGGGAAATTTACAGAGATGGCTCAGTTATGTATGTTTTTGTCTGCTACGGTCTCAGACATGGAGGCAATGGTCGCGGACAGGGAGGAAGAGATGGTGGAGTGGAACGATGGACGTCTCGACGAGAGGTTCCGGGCGATCGACCAGCGGTTCGATGGGATGGAACAGAAGATGGACGACGGCTTCGCTCGCATGGATGCAGGTTTCGCCCGTATAGATGCAGCGATTCGAGAGCTCAACGGTCGTCTCGACGCAGGCCTCCTAGGTCTTAACGGTCGCCTCGATGGGATGCAGCGAACGCTGTTGGGAGTGAGCGGTGTGATCATCGCCGCCTTGATCGGCGTCATCGCTACTCAGCTCTAGAACTCACAGCAGCAGCGACCCCAGCGCCGCCAGGACCACGATCGCCGTCGACCACGTCACTGCCTCGGCGGTGATCTCCATGTCGAGGCCGTAGGCGTGGGCGATGACGAGGGAGTTGAGGCCTGAGGGCATCGCGGAGAGGAGGCGGTAGGCAGCGGGGAGGTCGATCAGGGGGGCGGAGAGGAGCATCAGGAGGGCGGGGACGACGGCGAGGCGGGTGGCGATCACCAGGAAGACCGGGCGGGTGAGCGGCGGTGGCATCGGCAGCGAGCCGCGCTCGGCGTTCTCGGCCAGGGTGGCGCCGACGGCGAAGAAGCCGATCGGGAGGATGGCGACGATCAGGATCTGGGAGGCGTCGACGAGGATGTCCGGGGCGAGGGCGTCGGGTGCCAGCAGGCCGGCGATCGCCGCGTAGAGGGGCGGGTTGCGGGTGAAGAAGGCACCGACCCGCTGGCGCGGCGTTTCCCCGGCCTTGGTCCCGAAGGCGGCGCCGACCGCGAAGGCGCCGAGCAGGAGGCAGGGGCCGGTGACGAGGACGTCGTAGAGGACCGCGGTCGGCAGCTCGTCCCGTCCCAGCAGCGCCACCGCCAGCGGGTAGCCGAGGTAGCCGGTGTTGACGCTGAGGACGGTGCAGATCACCGCCCCCACCTGGGGTCGGGTGAGGGTGAGAAAGCGGGTGGCGACGGACCAGGCGAAGAGCGCCCCGAGCGAGGAGGCGACGATCCCCAGCACGAGCCCTACCCCGTGGCTGACGTCGATCTCGCTGGCGGCGATGTTGAAGAAGATCACCGGCGGCAGCAGCACGTAGAGCAGCAGCGTCAGGGCGCTGCGCGATGCCCGCGCCGCCCCGGCCGGCCAGCGGCCCTCGGACCAGACGCCGACGGCGACGGCCGCGACGATCGCGCCGGTGGTGAGGAGGACTCCGATCGGGCGTTTCTACCCGAAGAGGGAACGACCCGCGTGTTCGGCGAAGTCCACGAGCGGCTGCGGGACGATGCCGAAGAAGACCGTCGCGGCGGCGGCAAGCAGCGCCGGGCCGGCGACGTACCAGCGGCGGCCGGCCTCGGAATCGACCGGATCGGCCTCCGGCGAGGCCCCGGCAATCACCAGCGTGGTTCGCGCCGCTTCGGTCTCTGGCCGCATCCACATCGCCGCCACCACCCGCAGGTAATAGGCGAGGGAGATCATCGTTCCGACCGCGACGAAGACCGCGAGCCAGGTGTAGTCGCCTTCGACCAGCGCCTCGATCAGGTAGAGCTTGCCGATGAAGCCCGCCGTCGCCGGCAGCCCCGCCAGGGCCAGCATCGAGATCGTCAGCGGCCAGGCCAGCAGCGGCCGTGCGGACCCGAGCCCGCGCACCCCGCGGATGTCGTCGCCGAAGACCGTTTCCCGCTCGCGGGCGACGATCACCGAGAAGGCGGCGAGGTTCATGAAGGCGTAGGCGGCGAGGTAGAAGACCAGCGAGCTGGTCCCCGCCTCGGAGGCGACGACCACGCCGCCGAGCATGTAACCGGCCTGGGCGATCCCCGAGTAGCCGAGCAGCCGCTTCAGCGAGTCCTGGCCGAGGGCGCCGACGTTGCCGACGACGATCGAGATCGCCGCCAGCGCCGCCAGCGCCGGCTGCCAGGAGTCGAGCTGGGAGCCGAGGGCGACGTCGAAGAAGCGGAGGAAGACGGCGAAGGCCGCGGCCTTGGTCGCCGCCGCCATGAAGGAGGTGATCGGGGTGGGCGCTCCTTGGTAGACGTCCGGCGTCCACTGGTGGAAGGGGGCGATCGACGTCTTGAAGGCGAGCCCGACCGCCGCCATCGCGATTCCGATCAGGATCAGCGGGTCGCCGTCGAGGCCGTTGCGGGCGATCCCTTCGGCGATCCCGGCGAAGCCCGTGCTGCCGGTGCCGCCGTAGAGGAAGGCCATCCCGTAGAGCAACGTCGCCGAGCCGATCGAGCCGACGATCAGGTACTTCAGCCCAGACTCGAGCGAGCCCTCGCGCCGCAGGTTGGTGGCGCAGAGGATGTAGAGGGGGATCGAGAGCGTCTCCAGGGCGACGAAGAAGGTGATGAGGTTGGTCGCCTGGGCCAGCATCGTCATCCCCAGCACCGAGCCGAGCAGGAGCGCGTGGTACTCGCCGGAGCCCGCTTCCTCGGTCGCCCGCTCCCGGATCGAGAGCAGGACGCAGAAGCCGGCGGTGAGGATCGAGATCAGCGAGATCGAGATCGCCAGGTCGTCGAGCCGCAGCGCCCCGGTGATCAGCGTCTTCGGGTCGTCCCACTGCCAGATCAGCAGCCCGGCGGCCGCTCCCAGGGCGACCATCGTCAGGACGGGTGCGCTGCGGCGCAGCGGCTTGAAGACGGCGCTGAGGAGGACGACGCAGACGCCGACGGTGAGGGCGATCAGCGGCGAGATGCCGGCGTAGTCGATGTACGGCTCGTTGAAGTTCATGGCTTGGTCAGGGTCGGTTCCCAATCGCGGGCTTCGTTCGGGGCGACGCCGGCGAGCAGCTTTTCGAGTTCCTTCTCAGACATGCCCGCCAGCTTCGCCTCAGGCGTCTCGCCGCCCTGGACCCGCGCCACCGTCTGCTGCACCTTCGGCGCCGTCCGCTCGAGGATCAGCTGCGGGTAGAGGGCCAGGCCGACGATGCAGAGCACCAGCGGCACAAGGACGACCGCGTCGCGCACGCCGATCTCCCGCGAGAGGAGACCCTGATTCTGTACTGACGGCGGTCGGTTGTGCATCGTCCCCTGGTAGAGCCGCAGCGCGTAGTAGGCCGACATCGCGACGCCGCTGATCGCGACGAAGGCGAACACGATCTTCTCCTGGAAGAGGCCGTTGAGGATGTAGAACTCGCCGACGAAGTTGGCCGAGCCAGGCATCGCCAGAGTCGCCAGGGCGACGATCAGGAACAGCGCCGCCAGCACCGGCGCCCGCAGCGCCATCCCGCCCATCTCGCGGATGTCTTCGGTGCCGGTCCGCTCCAGCAGCAGGGCGACGATGACGAAGGTCGGGGCGACGACGAGGCCGTGGTTGACCATCTGCAGGACCGCTCCGTCGGAGCCGTCGGCCCGCAGGGCGAAGATCCCGGCGGTGATGAACCCCAGCTGGGCGACCGACGAGTAGCCGGCGATCAGCCGCACGTTGGTCTGGGTGAACGCCATCACCGAGCCGTAGAGGATCGAGGCCAGCGCGATCAGCAGGATCACCTCCTGGAATTCGACCGTGGCGTCCGGGAACAGCGGCAGCACCACCCGCAGGAAGCCGTAGGCGCCGACCTTGGCGAGGACGCCGGAGAAGACCGCCAGCGCCGGCAGCGGCGCCGCCCGGTAGGCGTCGGGCATCCAGCCGTGGAGGAGGAAGGCCGGCATCTTGACGAGGAAGGCGGCGGCGAAGAACCAGAAGATCCACTGCTGGCTGCCGTGGCCGAGGCCGTGTTCGTTCAGGTAGGCGAGCGAGAAGTTGATGTGGCCGCCGTCGGCGGCGAGGACCGCGGTCGCGATCGCAGCCACCAGCATCAGCAGCGACCCGATCAGGGTGTAGACGATCATCTTCAGCGTCGCCGCCGAGGCGGTGAGGCCGCCTTCGGCCGTGCGGTCGTGTCCCCAGGCGCCGAAGAGGAAGTAGAACGGGACCAGCATCAGGTCGAAGAAGAGGACGAAGAGCAGCAGGTCCTGGGCCAGGAACGCTCCCAGCGTCGCCGTCTCTGCGACCAGCATCAGGAAGTAGAAGGTCTTCGGCCGCTCCTGCTCGCGGAAGGCGGCAAAGGCGACGCCGCCGACCCAGAGCACCGCGGTGAGCAGGATCAGGAAGAGGTTGAGGCCGTCGATGCCGAGGCTGTAGTCGACGCCCAGGCCCGAGATCCAGGGCTCGTCGACCGCGTACTGCAGGGCCGAGCTGCCGCTGTCGAAGCCGAGCGCGGCGGCGACCGCCAGCCCCAGCGTCGCCACCGTCCCCAGCGTCGCCCACCAGCCGACCGCCCGGGAAGGGAGGAAGAGGCCGACGAAGCCGAACGCCAGCGGTGCCCAGAGGATCGCGCTGCTCATGAGCTGCTCAGCAGGAAGTAGAGGGCGAGACCGGCGAAGCCGGCGATCAGGAGCAGCGCGTAGCTGCGGACGAACCCGTTCTGGACGGCGCGGACGACGCCGCCGGCGCCGCGCACCCCGCCCTCGGTGCCGGTGACGAGGCCGTCGACGACGAAGCGCTCGAAGACGCGGCTGGCGAAGCGGCCGATCGCCAGCGCCGGGCGGACGACGAGGAAGTCGATCGCCTCGTCGAAGTACCACTTGTTGGCGAAGAGGGTATGCAGCGGCCGCAGTCGCCGTTCGAGCTGACGGGGCAGCTCGGGCCGACGCACGTAGAGGAGGTAGGCGATCCCGATCCCGAGCAGGGCGATGACGCCGCCGATCCCGAGGCCGACGTAGTCCTCGCCGAGCGTGGGCTCGATCGCCGCCAGCGGCGAGCCCTCCCAGACGGGGTCGAGGAACTTGGTGACGACGTCGTCGACGCCGGGGATCTGGATGAGGCCGCCGAGCAGCGCCAGGATCGCGAGGACGCCCATCGCCACCCGCATCGGCAGCGACTGCTCGGCGATGTGGTGCTCAGGGCCCGGGAAGCCGACGTCGGTGTCCTCGGGCTCGCCGGTCGCCGGGTTCTTCGGCGCCTCGTGGGCGACGTGGCCGGTCTCGATCAGCTCCTGCGCCTCGGGGCATGGTTTTCCGGGCAGGACCCGGAAGACGAGCCGGAAGCTGTAGACGGCGGTCATCAGGGCGCCGACGTAGCCGAGCACGGTGAAGATCAGGTACATCCCCCCGCGCGCCTCGGCGAAGGCGAGGATCTCGTCCTTGGAGAAGAAGCCGGAGGTGCCGGGGAAGGCGGCGAGGGCGAGGGCGCCGCAGACGAAGGTGATCGAGGTGAACCGCATCGCCTTGCCGAAGCCGCTCATCCGGTCGATGTCCTGGTCGTTGGCCATCGCGGCGATGATCGAGCCGGCGGCCATGAACAGCAGCGCCTTGAAGAAGGCGTGGGTCATCAGGTGGAACATGCCGGCGCTGTAGGCGCCGATCGAGACGCCCATGATCATGTAGCCGATCTGGCTCATCGTCGAGTAGGCGATCGCCCGCTTCAGGTCGGTCATCACCAGCGCCATCGTCGCCGCGACCAGGAGCGTCGCCAGGCCGGTGAAGGCGGCGATGTCGGCGGCGGTGGGGGCGAGTTCGAAGAGGACGTGGGTGCGGGCGATCAGGTAGACGCCAGCGGTGACCATCGTCGCCGCGTGGATCAGCGAGGAGACCGGCGTCGGGCCCTCCATTGCGTCCGGGAGCCAGGTATGGAGCGGCAGCTGCGCAGACTTGGCGAAGGCGCCGACGAGCAGCAGCAGGCAGATCGCGGTCACCGTCCACTCGTTCGTGGTGAAGACCTCGGGCGCTTTCTCGAACACCGTCCCGTAGTCGAAGCTCCCCAGTTCGCGGAAGATCAGGAAGGCGGCGAGCACGAGCCCTATGTCTCCGACGACGTTGATCACGAAGGCCTTCATCCCCGCCCGCGTCGCCGTCTCGCGTCGGTACCAGAAGCTGATCAGCGCATAGGAGGCGAAGCCGACGAAGGCCCAGCCGACGATCAGCAGGACGAAGTTGCCGGCGAGGACCAGCAGCAGCATCGAGAAGACGAAGAAGTTGAGGTAGCTGAAGAAGCGGTGGTAGCCCGCGTCAGACTGCATGTAGCCGTAGGAGTAGAGGTGGATCAGGGTCGAGACGCCGGTGACGACGAGGACCATGAAGACCGAGAGCGGGTCGACGAAGATCCCGAGCTTGATGTCGAGGCCGGCGACGCTGGCGTAGTCCCAGAGCGAGGAGGCGTGCTGGCGCGCCTCGGGCTCGTCGCCGAGCAGGGACAGCAGGGCGGCGACGCCGCAGGCGAAGGCGAGGCCGATCGAGATCGTCCCGATCGCCCCCGCGAGCTTCTGCGGCAGCGCGCGATAGCCGAGGCCGATGACGATCGAGCCGAGCAGGGGGAAGAGCAGGACCAGCCAGGCCCAGAATGAAACGCTCACGCTGCCCTCCTGGCGCTCATCCGCGCAGCTCCCGCAGGTCGTCGACGTTGAGGGGCAGGCGGCGGCGGAAGATGGCGACGATCAGGCCGAGGCCGACGACGACCTCGCAGGCGGCGATCACCATCACGATCACCGCGAACACCTGTCCCTGGCCGTTGCCGACCATGCGGCTGAAGGCGACCAGCGCCAGGTTGCCGGCGTTCAGCATCAGCTCGAGGCAGAGCAGGATCACCATCGGGCTGCGGCGCAGGAGGATGCCGAGAACGCCGGTGCTGAAGAGCAGGGCGGAGAGGACCACGAACCACTCGGTGTTCATGCGCTCTCCTCGCGGCGACGGTTGCTGGCGAGGACGATCGCTCCCACCGCAGCCAGCAGGAGGAGGATCGAGGAGGCCTCGAAGGGGATCAGGAACTTCTCCAGCAGCAGGCGGCCGATCGCGGCGGGGTCGCCGAAGCCCGCCTCCACGTCCGGTCCCGTTTCGCCGAGGGCGAGGAGGGAGGAGCTGAGGACGGCGACCGAGAGCTCGACGAAGAGGGCGATGCCGAGCAGGGGGGCGAGGAAGCGTTGGCCGGGGATCGGCTCCCAGGCCGACTCGCCGCCGCCGCCGACGTAGGCGACGACGAAGACGTAGAGGACCATCACCGCGCCGGCGTAGACGACGACCTGGGCGGCGGCGACGAAGGCGGAGGTGAGCAGCAGGAACAGCGCCGCCAAAGCGAAGAGGTGGACGATCAGCGCCAGCACCGAGTAGAACGGGTTCCGCATCGCGATCACCCCGAGGGCCCCGCCGAGGGCTCCGATCGCCGAGAGGAAGAAGAGCACCTCTTCCATCACTCGCCCTCGCTTTTCAGCGGCGTCCGCTCGATCGGCTCGGCGAGCAGCATCTCCTTGGTGAAGATCAGGTCGCGGCGGTCATAGTCGGCCATCTCGTAGTCGTGCCCCATCGTGATCGCGTCGAAGGGGCAGGCGATCTCGCAGTAGCCGCAGAAGATGCAGCGGGAGAGGTTGATCTCGTAGACGGCGGCGTAGCGCTCGCCGGCCGAGACCCGGTCGCCGGGGATGTTCTCGGCGGCGACGACGCGGATGCAGTCGGCCGGGCAAGCTGCAGCACAGAGCGAACAACCAACGCACTTCTCCAGCCCGGTGTCCTCGAAGCGGTGCAGCTTGTGGCGGCCGCGGAAGCGCGGGTAGACCGGCGTCTTCTCCTCCGGATACTCGATCGTCATCGGGCCCTCGATCAGGCGCGCCATCGTCGTCTTCAGCCCGCGCAGGGTCTCGCCGAAGGCGCGGTAGGCGCCGCCGAGCCCGCCCGGCTCGGGACCGCGCTGGACCTCGACCACGTCGATCGAGTCGAGATAGGAGGCCGATTTCGGGTCGAAGCCCTGGCCGTGCCCGTTGGCGCTCACGTGACCACCACCAGGACGGCGGTGACGAGGACGTTGAGGGTGGCGAGCGGCAGCAGCACTTTCCAGCCGAGGCTCATCAGCTGGTCATATCGAAGACGCGGCAGCGTCGCCCGCACCCAGATGAAGAGGAGGACGAGGGCGAGCATCTTGGCCAACATCCAGATCGGGTCGAGGAAGCTCGGGCCGGGGCCCATCCAGCCGCCGAGGAACATCGCCGCCGCGATCCCGGAGACGACCAGGATCTCCATGTATTCGACCAGCAGGAAGGAGCCGAAGCGCATGCCGCCGTACTCGGTCATGAAGCCCTGGACCAGCTCGGCGTCGGCCTCGGGCATGTCGAAGGGGGTGCGATTGGTCTCGGCGAAGCCGGCGAGCATGAAGATGATGAAGCCGACGAACTGGGGGAGGACGAACCAGATCTCGCCCTGGGAGTGGACGATCGAGACCAGCGAGAGGGAACCGCTCATCATCACCACGCCGAGCAGCGCGAGGCCCATGCTGACCTCGTAGGAGATCAGCTGCGCGGCCGAGCGCATCGCTCCCAGGAGGCTGTATTTGGAGCCCGAGGACCAGCCGCCCAGCAGCAATCCGTAGAAGGCGATCGAGCCGACGGCGAAGAAGTAGAGGATCCCGATCGGGACGTCGATCCCGTAGAAGCCGACGCCGCCCTGGACGTCCCCCCAGGGGATGATCGCCAGCGAGAGCACCCCGGCCAGGACCGGCAGCAGCGGCCCGAGGATGAACAGCGTCTTGGTCGCGTTCTCCGGCCGGAACGACTCCTTGGAGACGAGCTTGCCGACGTCGGCAAGCGGCTGCAGGAGGCCGAAGGGGCCGACGCGGTTGGGCCCGTAGCGGTGCTGGAAGCGGCCGATCAGCTTCCGCTCCAGGACCGTCAGCAGCGGCAGGATCCCGAAGATGACGGCGAAGATGACGACGCTCTTGAGGACCATGATCCAGGTCGCTTCGGCGAAGGTCGTGTCGGCGAACGGCAGCATCAGGAGCGTGCCTCGCTCAGCTTCTCGACCTGCACCTCGACCGGGCCGCCGTTCAGCAGCGCGTTGGCGTTGGCCTCGGCGACGCCCTCGGCCATGAAGGCGGTGCCGGGGCTGACCCGTTCCTTGATCAGGACGGCGGCGGTGACCGCCGACCCGTTCTGGCTGACGCGGACGGCCTCGCCGTTTTTCAGGTCGAGGCGCCGGGCGTCCTGGGGGGAGATCTCCAGGCGCTGGTGGGGGGTGAGGAACTTGAGCGGGGGGTTGAGCTCGGTGATCGGGCCGGCCCACAAGTCGCGATAGGTCCCAAGGAGGAGCGAGTCGTCGTTCGAGGCGTTGGGGGGGGCCGCCGAGGGGGGGTCGGCGGACGCGACTCCGCGAGGAGTCGCATCGGGTTGGACCATGCTGATCGGCGCGTCGCGCTCGGTGTCGGCCGCGTCTGCGTCGGAGGTCTCGATCGGTCCGGGCCGATCGCTCTCGGTGGAGCCTTCGGGGCCTGGGCCCTCGCTCCCGGTCTGGGCGCTGGTGCTGCCCTCGCGATCCTGCCAGCGAATCCCGCGGCCGCCGATGTCGGTCTCGCTGATGCCGTCGTAGAAGCTGACGGCGTCGGTGAGGGCGGCGAAGGCGGTGGGCTGGGAGTTGACGCCGGTGTCGAGGCCGAGCGCCTTCGCCAGTTCGGCCAGCACGACGATGTTCGACTGAACGAAGCCGGGCCGGGAAGCCGAGGGGCGGACGCGCTGGAGGCGGCCGTCGGGGTGGGTGACGGTGCCGTCTTTCTCGGCGTGGGTCTCGAGCGGGAGGACGACGTCGGCCTTGGCGGTGGTCGCGTTCTCGTGCATCGAGAAGGAGACGAGGAAGTCGGCTGCCGTCAGCGCCCCTTCCCAGGCGGGGGTGTCGGGGAAGTCGCGCAGCGGGTCGACGCCGAAGAGGACGAGGTGGGTGACCTCGCCGTCGATCAGCGCCTGGCGGATCTCCTCGGTCGAGCGGCCGACCGCCGCCTTGGCGAGGCCCGGGCCGGCGTCGGGGAGGCAGCCGGCCTCGCGCAGCCCGCGGGCGTTGGTGGTGTCGGGGATCTCCAGCAGGCCGGCGCCGTCGACGTCCGCCATCTTCGTCGCCTCAGCGACCCGCAGCAGCGCCTCTGCGGCTCCCTCCTCGCGGGCGACGCGCTCGCCCCAGATGACGACGACCTTGCCGGCGCCCCGCAAGGTCTCGGCAACGGGGGTGGCGACGTTCTCGGCGCCGCCGATCGCGACGGCGAGCTCGGAAGTGAAGTGCGCCGCCTGTCCGGGCGCGTAACGGGCGATCGCCTCGGCGCCGCCGTCGAGCGCGGTCGGGCGCTCCGTCGCGACGACCAGTTTGGCGCCGTTGCGGCGGATCGCCTTGCGCACCCGCAGGTCGAGGATCGGGCTGCTGTGCAGCGGGTCGGTGCCGAGGACGAGGATCGCGTCGGCCTCGTCGATGTCGCGGACCTTGGCCGAGACGTTCGGCTCGGCGAGGCGGCGCAGGACGTCTGCCTTCGGGCCTCGCGAGGGGCGCGAGTCGAGGTCGCCCGAGCCGAGGGCGTCGCGCAGCAGCCGCTGCAGCAGGAAGCCCTCCTCGTTGGAGGCGTCGCCGACGATCGCCGCCACCTTGCCATCGGCGCCGCGCAGCCCCTCGGCCACTGCGGCAAGGGCCTGCTCCCAGCCCGCCTCGGGGCCGCCCTTCAGCCGCGGCCCGGTCACCCGCTCCGGCGCGTCGAACATCTCGAACCCGTAGCGGCCGCGATCGCAGAGCCAGCCGTCGTCGACCTCGTGGTTGTCGCGGCTGATCACCCGTTTCACCTTCTCGTCGCGAACGGTGAGGCTGACGTTGCACTGGCTCGGGCAGATCGTGCAGACCGAGCCGGCGTGCTCGATGTCCCAGGGCCGGGCGCGGAAGCGGTAGGTGTAGTTGGTCAGCGCCCCGACCGGGCAGATGTCGGTGATGTTGCCCTGGAAGGGTGCGACGTAGGGGCGGTCGTCGAAGGTGCCGACGTAGGTGCGGTCGCCGCGCTCGATCAGCTGCAGCTGGGCGTCTTCGGAGACCTCCTGGCTGAAGCGGACGCAGCGGTAGCAGAGGATGCAGCGCTCGCGGTCGATCGCGACCAGCGGCGAGAGTTCGATCGGCTTCTCGAAGTGGCGCTTTTCGTCAATCACGCGGCTCTTCCCCGGGCCCCAGCCGTAGGAGATGTCCTGCAGCGGGCATTCGCCGCCCTTGTCGCAGACGGGGCAGTCGAGCGGGTGGTTGACGAGGAGGAACTCGACGACCGAGTTCTGCGCCTCTTTCACCTGCTCGGTGCGGGTGTGGACGACCATCCCCTCGCGCACCGGCGTCGAGCAGGAGGTCTGCAGTTTCGGGATCCCCTCGATCTCGACCAGGCACATCCGGCAGGCGCCGACCGGGTCGCCGAGTTTCGGTTCGTAACAGAAATAGGGGATCTCGACGTCGCCCTTGCGGGCGGCGTCGTGGAGCATCTCGCCCTCGATCGCGGCGACCTCGCGCCCGTCGATCGTGATCGTCACCTCGCGGCCGGCGGGGCTCACGTCTGCGCCCCCAGCGTCTCCGGCGCGCCGCGGACGACGGCGTGCGGGTCGAGCACCAGCTCCGGGTCTTCCATCACTTGCTCGAACTCCTCCCTGAACTTGCGGACCATCGCCCCGACCGGCATCGCCATCGAGTCGCCGAGCACGCAGAGGCAGTGGCCGATGATGTTCTGCTGGACCGAGCTGACGACGTCGAGGTCCATCGGGGTGGCTTCGCCGCGGACCATCCGCTCCAGCATCTTCACGGTCCAGTTGGTGCCCTCGCGGCAGGGGACGCACTTGCCGCAGGACTCGTGGTGGTAGAAGCGCGCCGTCCGCAGTGCCAGGTGCGGGATCGAGACCCGGTCGTCGCAGACGATGATCGAGCCGGAGCCGAGCATCGAGCCGGCCTCGGCCATCGCCTCGAAGCTGTAGGGGAGGTCGAGCCCCTCCTCGGCGGTGAGCACCGGAGACGACGACCCGCCGGGGAAGAAGGCCTTGATCTCGTGCCCTTCCTCGGGCCCGCCGGCGAGCTCGCAGATCAGCTCCCGGGTCGGGATCCCGAGCTCGACCTCGTAGTTGCCCGGGCGTTTGACCCCGCCGGAGATCGAGACCACCTTGGTCCCGGGCGACTGCTCGGTGCCGAAGCCCTTGAACCACTCGGCGCCGCGGCGGACGATGTGGGGGACGTTGGAGAGGGTCTCGACGTTGTTGATCAGCGTCGGCCCGCCGTAGAGGCCCTGGACCGCCGGGAAGGGCGGCTTCAGGCGCGGGTTGCCGCGCTTGCCCTCGAGCGCGTCGAGCAGGGCGGTCTCCTCGCCGCAGATGTAGGCGCCGGCGCCGCGGTGGACGACGAGCTCGAGGTCGCGGTGGCAGCCGAGGATGTTCGTCCCCAGGTAACCGGCCTCATAGGCTTCGGCCACCGCTTGGTCGAGGATGTCGGCCTGCTCGTCGTACTCGCCGCGGATGAAGATGAAGGCGTGGCCGGCGTCGGCGGCGAGCGCGGCGATCGCGATCCCCTCGACCAGCTGGTGGGGGTTGCGCTGCATCAGCTCCCGGTCCTTGAAGGCCCCCGGCTCGGACTCGTCGGCGTTGCAGCAGAGGTACTTGGCCATGTCGCCGCGGGGGAGGAAGGAGGCCTTTTTGCCCATCGAGAAGCCGGCCCCGCCGCGGCCGCGCAGGCCGGAGTCTTCGAGCTCCTGGAGGACCTCGTCCTGCTCCATCTCCTTGTAGGCCCGTTCGAGCGTCTCGTAGCCGCCGGCGAGCCGCCGGTAGCCGTCGAGCGTGCGCAGCGACGGGTCCTCGGCGTGCTCCAAAAGCACACGCGTCTCCCGCGGATCAGCCATTCCCGTCGTCCTCCTCAGCGCTGACGGGACGATTTCCCTCCATATAGGGGTACTTTCGTCCCGTCGGCCGCTCGGTGTCGCCGGCGAGGGGGCGTTTGGCGAGCGCTTTGTCGGGCAGGACCTCGTCGCCGGCCCGCAGCTGCTCGATCGCGACCCCCGCCTCGGCCGCCTCCAGCGGCCCGTAGTAGCGCTGGTCGATCGAGGCCATCGGGGCGATGTCGCAGGCGCCGAGGCACTCGAAGCCGGTCACGTAGAAGTTCTCCTCGTCGCCCTCGGCGGCCGCCTCGAAGGCGTCGAGCAGGCGGTCGCCGCCGCGCATCCAGCAGCTGATGTTGGTGCAGACCTCGATCCGGTGGGTCCCGACCGGTTTCGTGTGCAGGAGGTCGTAGAAGCTGGCGACCGACTCCAGGTAGGCGGGGGTGACCCGCATCACCGCGGCGGCCTGGCGGATGCCCTCCGGGGTGCACCAGCCGTAGCGCTCCTGCACCGCCCACAGCGCCGGGATCGAGGCCGAGCGGCGGTCGGGGTAGCGGCCCATCAGGGTCTCGATCCGCTCCTGCAGCTCCGGCGGGCAGTCGACCTCGTGCAGCTCCGGGATCTCCTCCTCGGCGCGGCCGGGGACGCGGCCCTCGCGCACGGCGGGGTCGACCGGCAGGTTCGGGTTGAAGGCGCCGGGGCCGTCGACGGGGCTCATCGGTCGACGCCTCCGAGGATCGGGTCGAGCATGCCGAGGCTGGCGATCATGTCGGCTACATAGGTGCCTACAGCCATGTCGCGGAAGGCCTGCAGGTTGACGAAGGAGGGGTCGCGGTAGTGGACCCGCGCCGGCTTCGCCGAGCCGTCGGCGAGGACGAAGCAGCCGAGCTCCCCGCGCGGCGACTCGATCGAGTAGTAGACCTCGCCCGGGTCTACCCGGAAGCCCTCGGTGACGAGCTTGAAGTGGTGGATCAGCGACTCCATCGAGGTCGAGAGCTCCGAGCGCGGCGGCAGCACGTACTTGCGGTCGTCGGCGATGAAGGGCCCCTCGGGCAGGGCATCCAGGGCCTGGCCGATGATCCGGCTGCTCTCGACCATCTCCGCCACCCGCACCCGGTAGCGGTCGTAGTTGTCGCCGACGGTGCCGACCGGGATCTTGAAGTCCATCTCGGGATAGGCGAGGTAGTCGAAGGCCTTGCGCAGGTCCCAGGGCTCGCCGGCGGCGCGCAGCAGCGGGCCGGTCACGCCCAGCTCCAGCAGTCGCTCGCGGGAGACGATGCCGACGCCTTTGGTGCGCGAGAGGAAGACCTCGTTGCGGTCGAGCAGGTCCTCGTACTGGCCGACCCGGATCGGCATTTCCTCGGCGAAGGCGCGGCACTTGGCCTCGAAGCCGACGGGGATGTCCTCGATCACGCCGCCGACCTGGAAGTAGCGCGTGTGCATGCGCTGGCCGGTCGCCATCTCGAAGAGGTCGAGGATCTTGTCGCGCTCGCGGAAGCAGTACCAGAGCATCGAGATCGCGCCGAGGTCGAGCGCGGTGGTGCCGAGCCAGACGAGGTGGGAGTGGATCCGGTTGAGCTCGAGGAAGATCGTCCGCAGGTACTTGGCGCGGGGCGGGATCTCGAGGTCGATCAACCGCTCGACGGCGCCGCAGAAGGCCTCCATCTGGAAGAAGTAGGAGACGTAGTCCATCCGCTCGACGAAGGGGATGACCTTCCAGTAGCTCTTGTCCTCGCAGGACTTTTCGATGCCGGTGTGGACGTAGCCGATCACCGGCCGCAGCTCGCGCACCATCTCGCCTTCGAGGTCGACGACGAGGCGGAGGACGCCGTGGGTAGCCGGGTGGTGGGGCCCGACGTTGACGGTCATGATCTCGCGGCCGCGGTCCGGCGTCTCGAGCACATCCGTGCTCATGCCGGCCATTGCTTGATCAGCCATATCGCTCTTCCGAGTAGGTGAAGGTGACGGGCTCGCCGCCGACCGGGAAGTCGCGGCGCTGGGGCCAGCCGACGTAGTCGTCGGGCATCAGGATCCGGGTCAGGTTCGGGTGGCCGCGGAAGACGATGCCGAAGAAGTCGAAGACTTCGCGCTCCTGGGCGTTGGCGGTGGGGAAGAGCTCGACGCAGGAGTCGATCTCCGGCAGCTCCTCGCTGCCGGGGTCGGCCAGCATCGCTTTGACCCGGACCCGCTCGACGCGGTCGCGGTTGATCAGCTCGTAGTGGACGGCGAAGCGCGGTTCGTTCGGCAGGTAGTCGGCGGCGTGGAGGCTGGAGAGGAAGTCGTAGCGGTGGCCGGGCTGCTCCTTCAGCCAGCGCAGCACGTCGAGCACCCGGGCGGGGTCGACGTTGAGCGCCGCCTGGGTGCGGTCATAGGAGGTCGCCAGCACGGCACCGGGGCAGTCGCGCTCGATTTCACCCCGGATCAGCTCGAGTCCGGGGGCGTCAGGCAACGGAGGGCTCCCCGGTCTCTTCGCGCACCCGTTCGACCGAGCGCTTCGCCTCCGCGTAGGCCGCGGCGGCCTCCGGGCTCGGTTCGCTGCGCGGTCCCCCGCGCGCCCACTCCTCGGTCCCGTAGGCGTCGTAGCGGCGGCGCCAGCCCTGGTCGGGGTTGCCGAGGATCTTGCGCTGCAGCTTGGTGAAGCCGTAGAGGACCGCCTCCGGCCGCGGCGGGCAGCCGGGCACGTAGATGTCCACGGGCATGAACTTGTCGGCGCCCTGGACGACGGCGTAGTTGGCGAACATCCCGGCCGAGGAGGAGCAGGCGCCCATCGCCATCACCCACTTCGGCTCCAGCATCTGGTCGTAGAGGCGGCGGACGACCGGCGCCATTTTGATGCTGACCCGGCCCGAGAGGATGATCAGGTCGGCCTGGCGCGGGGAGGCCCGCAGCGCCTCGGCGCCGAAGCGGGCGAGGTCGTAGCGGGCGGTGACGATCGAGATCGGCGCCTCGATCGCGCAGCAGGCGAGGCCAAAGGTGAGCGGGAAGATCGAGTTCGCCCGGGCCCAGTTCTGGACTTTCTCGAAGGTGGTGGTGACGACCCGCTCTTCGACGTAGCGCTCGAGGTCCTCGCCCTCGAGGTCGCCGCGGAGCATGTCGCGGGCGGCCAGCTGCTTCTCGCGCAGGGAGCGGCGCTCTACCTCCAATCCAGGGCCCCCTTCCGCCAGACGTAGACGAAGGCGACGAGGAGGAGGCCGACGAAGGTGACGATCTCGCCGAGCACGAGGAGGCTGTCGGCTCCCTTCAGGATCACCCCGATCGGGTAGAGGAAGACGACCTCGATGTCGAAGAGGATGAAGAGCATCGCGATCAGGTAGAAGCTGACGCCGAAGCGCAGGCCGGTGCTCGGTTCGACCGGGATCCCGGACTCGTAGGGCTCGCCCTGGCGGCGGCTGGCGGCGGTCTCGCGCGCCGCCTTCTTCGGCCCGAGCAGGTGATTCAGCATCGCGAAGATGCCGCCGACCGTGAGGCCGAGGAAGGCGAAGACGAGGATCGGGAGGTAGGTCTTGAGCACGGGGGAGGTGGGGTCCGTCAGCGCTGTTATACACCGACATTGTGACAACTTGCTACATAGTGCTTTTTCGCATCAGCAAGCCGAATCCCGACCCCTTTAGGCGGATATAGTGCCCCTTCGACAGCCCCCACGCGCGCCTGGCGGCGCCGGACACACTTCGCGGGGCGTCGTCCTCAGTCGGCCAAATAGCTCTGCTATTCGGCCTCCCTGCGTCCTACCCCCGCTCGGTCCGGCACTCGCCAGCCGCACGCGCGGGCTATCGAAGGGGCACTGACCGTGGTCGGGCTCCACATCGCGGTGGGCGTGCTTCTGATCGCCCTCAACGCCGCCGCCGGCATCGTCGGCGGCATCGCCTGGTACCGCGACCGGCCCTCGATCCCCTTCTGGTACCTGCTCCGCTCCGCCCAGGTCGCCGTCTTCCTCCAGGCCCTCCTCGGCGGCCTCCTCGTGGTCACCGACCACGAACCAAAGGAAGGCCTCCACTACCTCTACGGGATCCTCCCCCTCGTCGTCTCCTTCATCGCCGAGGGCGCCCGCCTCGACGCCGCCCAGCGCGAGGTCGGCGACCTCGACCCCGAGTCCCTCTCCGCCGACGAGCAGGAGTCCCTCGCCCTCGCCATCGTCCGCCGCGAGATGGGCATCATGGCCGTCAGCTGCGGAGTGATCTTCTTCCTGGGGCTGCGGGCGGCCGGGACGAGCGGGCTATGAGCTCGCCGGCACGAGCCAGTCGCTGGGTGTGCATCTCGGTCCTGCTCGCGCTCGCGGGAACCCTCTGCGCTGCGTTCGCCCCTGCGGCCGAGGGCAAAATCGTCGAACTCGCGTCAGGCCGGTACGCAGGCCGCGAGTGGGCTTTCGCGGTGAACGGCCCAAGGGACGAACGCTGCCTCGTGCTCCAAACGATCGGCGGCGGCTGGGGCAGCGAAGGCACGATCTGCGAGGAAGACGAACCGATCAGCAGGTATTGGGACTCGGGGTTCGGCGATGCGGCTGAAAACGATGCCTCGACGATCGCGGTGAACCTGACGGCACCAAGTGTCGTCAGCGTGCGGTTGCTGCTCGGCCATCCCGGCCCGCATCGGCACGCTTCTACTTGGCGGTTCCTCCACACCCGCTCCCCGACCCCTCAGCAGCTGGAAGAAGCCGGTCTGGAGTCTCCCTTCAACTTCGTCGTTTTGACCGGCATCGGCAACCTCTGCGTCGAAAAGGTGCGGGCCTTCGATTCAAGCGGCCGCCGGCTCGCCAAGCTCTCGCTGCCCTGCGAGTACTGACTGCTCTTCCTCGAAAGCGGAGTTGAGCACCGTATGGGTGCTCAACTCCGCACTGATTTTCTTGCCTATCCGAGCGGCCGGTACTGGCCGGCGTGGAAGACGAGCGGGTCGCCCTCCTTCGCCTCAAGTGCCCGGACTTCGCCAGTGACGATCACGTGGTCGCCGGCGGAGATCACGTCGCGGAGGTCGCAGGCGATCCAGGTCAGGGCGTGGTCGATCGCGGGGAGGCCGTCGCGCTCGCTCCAGGCGACGCCGGACCACTTCTCGGCCACGGGGGCCTTGGTGGCGAAGGCGCGGGCGATCGGCTCCTGGCCTGAGTGCAGCACGCTGATGCCGAAGCTGTCGGCGGCCTGGACGGCGAGCAGGGTGCGGGAGCCGCGGTCGAGGCAGGCGAGCATCATCATCGGCTCGATCGACAGCGAGCAGACCGCGTTGGCGGTCGCGCCGGCCGGTCCCTCGGGGCCGCTGGCGGTGACGATCGTGACCCCGGTCGGGAGCCCCGACATGGCGGCGCGGAAGGCGTCTGGCTCGGGAGCGGGCATCGTCAAAGAGCGAGGTCGGCTCTAGACAATATGATGCCCGCCGCATGCGTCCCACGCTGATCATCGGATTTCTCCTCGCCGCTGTCCTCGGCCTCTCGGCCTGCGGCTTCGGCGAAGAAAAGCTCTCGGTCTCCGAAAGCGATCCCAACTACAACGGGGCCGTCCTCTTCGCGACCCACTGCTCCGGCTGCCACACGCTCAGCGCCGCCGGCACCCAGGGCAGCGGCAACCGCGGCGAGCGCACCCAGGGGCCGAACCTGAACCAGCGGGAAGAGTCCTTCGACGACGCCCTCTTCGCGATCCAGAACGGCGGCTTCTCCGGCGCGATCATGCCCCAGAACATCGTCGTCGGCGACGAAGCCAAGGCCGTCGCCAAATTCGTCGCCAAGTACGCCGGCTCCGAAGCCGAACAGTCGCCGCGGCCCGGCGAAACCAAAGCTCCCTAAGCGGGACCTCCCATGCTGGACCTGAAGGCGATCCGCTCCGAACCCGAGCGGTTCCGAGGGGCGTTGGCGCGGCGCGGTGCCGCCGAGCAGGTCGACGAGCTGCTGGCGCTCGACGCGCGACGGCGGGAGCTGCTGCCCGAGGTCGAGGGCGCCCAGGCCGAGCGCAAGACCCTCTCGAAGCAGATCGGGGAACGCAAGCAGGCCGGCGAAGAGGCCGCGGCCGAGCAGCTGATGGCGACGGTGGGCGAGCTGAAGGAGCGGATCGAGTCGGGCAAAGAGGAGCTGGAGCGGGTCGACGCCAAGCTCGGCGAGCTTGCCCTCACCCTGCCCAACCTTCCCGATCCCGAGGCGCCCGAAGGAGAGACGGAGGAGGACGCGACCGTCGTCCGCGAAGTTGGGTCGCCCCCCCAGTTCGACTTCGAGCCGCGCGACCACCTCGAGATCGGCACCGAGCTCGGCCTGATCGACATGGAGGCGGGGGCGAGGCTCTCCGGCTCCCGCTTCGCCTACCTGAAGGGCGACTTGGTCCTGCTCGAGCTGGCCCTCGTCCGCTTCGCGATCGAGCTGGTCCGCGGCGAGGGGCACGAGCCGGTGGTGCCGCCGGTCCTGGTCCGCGAAGAGGCGCTGGAGGGGACCGGCTTCCTCCCCGGCGACCGCGACCAGATCTACGAGGTCCCCAAGGACGAGCTCTTCCTCACCGGCACCTCCGAGGTCGCCCTCGCCGGCCTCCACGCCGACGAGATCCTCGACGCCGGGGCGCTGCCGCTGCGCTACTGCGCCTTCTCGACCTGCTTCCGCCGCGAGGCCGGCGCCGCCGGCCGCGACACCCGCGGCATCTTCCGCGTCCACCAGTTCGACAAGGTCGAGATGTTTTCGTTCGTCGAGCCGGGTGCCTCGGGCGAGGAGCACGAGCGGCTGTTGTCGATCGAGGAGCGGATCCTCGGCGAGCTGGAGATTCCCTACCGGGTGGTCAACGTCGCCGTCGGCGACCTCGGCGCCCCGGCGGCGAAGAAGTACGACTGCGAGGCCTGGATCCCGAGCCAGGGCCGCCACCGCGAGCTCACCTCCTGCTCGAACACGACCGACTACCAGGCGCGCCGGCTCGGCGCTCGCTACCGCCCCGCGGAGGGCGAGGCGCCGCAACCGGTCCACACCCTCAACGGCACCGCTTGCGCCGTCGGCCGCACGATCATCGCCCTGATCGAGAACCGGCAGGAGCGCGACGGGAGTTTCACGCTACCTAAAACTTTGCATCCGTACGGAGCGCCTGAAAGAATCTCGCCCGCATGAGTACGAGCGTCCGTGAGGCCAAGCGCGTTGTGCTCTGTGACGACCACGAGATCGTCCGCGAGGCGATCAAGGCGCGCATGGCCAATTCCCCCATCGTCGAAATCGTCGGCGAGGCCGGCAACGGCCGCGACGTCGTCGGCGTCGTCAAAGAGCTCGAACCCGACGTCCTCATCATCGATGTCGAGCTGCCCAAACGGGACGGCATCGAGGCGACCAAGGAGGTCCTCAAAGTCCGGCCGCGGACGAAAGTGATCATCTTCACCGCCCACGCCCAGCCGGACCTGCTGGCACTCGCTCTGCGCGCCGGCGCCTCCGGCTACGTGCTGAAGTCGGCGCCGGCCGAGGACATCGCCAAAGCGGTGAAGGCGGTGACCGGCGGCGGCACCTTCCTCGGCGGCGACTTCGCCGGCGGCAAGCCCTCAGAGGTGGAGAAACTGCTCGAGCTCTCGCCGCGCGAGCGGCAGATCCTCGAGCTCCTCGCCGAGGGCCTGCGGGTGAAAGAAATCGCCGACCGCCTGCAGCTGAGCCCGGCGACCGTGCACACGCACGTGCGCAACGCGATCGCCAAGCTCGAGGTCGACACCCGCACCGAGGCGGTGGCGCTTGCCGTGCGCTTCAGCTACCTCGGTGCCGGCGGCGGCTCGCTTTAGTCCTTCTTCTCCAGGCTCAGCGCGCAGCCGTTGATGCAGTAGCGCTTGCCGCCCTTGTCGGCCGGGCCGTCGTCGAAGACGTGGCCGAGATGGGCGTCGCAGTGCTTGCAGACGACCTCGGTGCGGCGCATGAAGAGGCTGTTGTCGGGCCGCAGCTCGACGTGCTCGAGGTTGGCCGGCTCGGTGAAGCTGGGCCAGCCGGTGCCCGAGTCGAACTTGGTGTCGGAGGAGAAGAGCTCGGTGCCGCAGCAGACGCAGCGGTACGTCCCCTCCGTCTTCTCGTCCCAGTAGGGACCGGTGAAGGCGCGCTCGGTGCCGGCCTTGCGGGTGACCTCGTACTGCTCCGGCGTCAGCTGCTCGCGCCACTCCTGCTCGGACTTCTGGACTTTCGTCGCCATCTTTCTCCTTTCGTCTCTAGGAAGGGTACGCCCCGCTCGCACCGGCTGGATCAGGCCGTGGGCGCAAGCGCTAAGTGTCCATCCGAGTTTGGCCACACCCCGCTGTGTCGAAACTCCGATCCGGCGAAGCGGCCCTAGGATGGCGGCGTGCTCGACGCCTTCTACGAGCCCGACGGCGACCGCTTCCGGGCCACCGAGCTGACCCGCGGGCCGTGGGATCCCGGCGCTCAGCACGCCGGCCCTCCGGCGGCGCTGCTCGGTCACGCGATCGAGGGACTGCCGGAGGCCGAGGAGTTCCAGGTCGGCCGAGTCACCTTCGAGATCCTGCGCTCGGTGCCGATCGCGCCGGTGCAGCTGCAGGCGCGGGTGGCGCGGCCGGGCCGGCGGGTGCAGATGGTCGAGGCGGAGCTGAGCGACCTCGACGGCGAGGTGCTGATGCTGGCCCGCGGCTGGCGAATCCGCAAGGGGAAGCTCGAGCTGCCGGGCGAGGCCCTGGTCGCGAGCCAGCCGCCGGCGCCTCCAGAGGATGGGGAGCCCGCCGAGTTCTTCCCGACGGCGCAGGAGCACGGCTACCACTCGGCGATGGAGGTGCGCTTCGTCGCCGGCGGCTTCCTCGAGCCGGGGCCGGCGACCGCCTGGCTGCGGATGCGCCAGCCGCTGGTCGCGGGGGAGGAGCCGACGCCCCTTCAGCGGACTCTCGTTGCCGCCGACGTCGGCAACGGCATCAGCGCCGCCCTCGACTTCCGCCGCTACCTCTTCATCAACGTCGACCTCACCGTCCACCTCGAGCGGATGCCGAAGGGGGAGTGGATCGGGGTCGACGCGGCGACCCTGCCGCGGCCGAAGGGAGTCGGCACCGCCGAGTCGACGCTGTTCGACGGCGACGGCCGCGTCGGCCGCGCCCTGCAGACCCTGCTGATCAGCGAGCGGTAAAACGCCGGCCTGCGGCCGGCTAGTCGGGAGGCACGATCCGCGCCGGGTGCAGGCGGGCGAGGATCAGCAGCGCCGAGCCGAGGCAGACGGCAGCGGCGAAGACGAAGGCTCCCTCGTAGCTGGTCAGGGCGGCGACGACACCGGCGATCGGCGCGCCCAGCCCCACGCCGGCGTCGAAGAAGGCGGTGTAGGTGCCCATCGCCGCGCCCCGCGCCTGCTCGGTGACGCGGCCGAGGGCGATCAGCATCAGCGAGGGGTTGAGGAGGGCGAAGGCGGCTCCCATCGCGACGCCGCCGACGAGGGCGACCGGAAGGCTGTGGGCGACGGCGATCAGCAGCAGGCCGAAGGCCTCGCCGACGGTCGCCGCGATCGCGACGGGCGCCGCCCCCATCCGGTCGGGGAGGTCGCCGAAGACCAGCCGGGTGAGGACGATCATCGCGGCGAAGGCGGCGAAGACGGTGGCGCCGTGGCCGACCCCGCGCGATTCGAGGTGCAGGACGATGAAGGTCGCGACCGCCGCGTAGCCGAACGAGGCGAGGCCGACCGCGAAGCCGGGGCCGACCGCCTCCGGGGCGATCAACGGGTGCGGTTCGGCATGGGCGAGGGGGACGAACGGGTCGCGGGCCGTGAGCGCAATCAGGGCACCGAGCACCGGCAGCGCCGCGGCGACGATCCAGACCAGGTCATAGCCGCCGGCGTCGAGCAGCACCTCGCCGAGCAGCGGCCCGACGCTGAGCCCGCCCCAGACGGCGAGCCCGTAGAGGCCGAGCACGCGGCCGCGCCGTTCCTCCGGCGCCAGGTCGACGATCCAGGCCGAGCCGGCGGTGTAGACGGCGCCCTCGCCGGCGCCGAGGATGAGGCGGGCGACGACCAGCCCGGCGATTCCCAGCGCCGGCAGGTAGAGCAGGGCGCTGAGCGCGACCAGCATCGCCCCGACCAGGACCGTCGGCTTGCGGCCGCGGGTGTCGGCGAAGCGGCCGGCGACCGGCCGCAGCAGCAGGCCGGTGACGGCGTAGGCGCCGATCACCACCCCGACGGCGACGTCGCCGGCGCCGATCGGGCCGTGGATGTAGCGCGGCAGGATCGGCAGCACCGAGCCGACGCCGACCAGGCCGCAGAAGGTGACCGCGAAGACCCCGGCGAAGTTGAGCCCCGGCCGGGGATCGGGCGCCGGGCTGGCCTCCGTCGCCGCGCTCACGCGAGCAGGCCGCTGAGGTCCTCGAGCACGAAGTCCGGCCTCGGGTCGGCGGCCGCAGCCTCCTCGCGCGAGGTGGTGCCGCTGAGGACGAGGATCGTCTCCAGCCCGGCGGCGCGGCCTCCGGCGACGTCGGAGGAAATCCGGTCGCCGACCATCGCCACCCGCAGGTTCGCCTGTTCCTTTTCGCTGCTATCGCCCGAAAAGGAACAGGCGAGTGCCGCGCGCGCCATCTCGAAGAGGTGGCGCTCGGGCTTGCCGGCGATCCCGGCTCGCCGGCCGGAGGCGGTCTCGACCGCGGCCAGGACCGCGCCGGTGCCGGGCAGCTCGCCGCCGGGATAGGGCATCGTCGGGTCGTGGCTGGTCGCGAAGAGGGCGGCGCCGCGGTCGAGCGCCCGCTTCGCCGCCAGCAGCTCCCCGTAGTCGAAGCCGCGGTGGCCCGAGACGACGACGACGTCGGCGTCCCATGCCTCCTCGCCCTCGACCACCCGCGCTCCGGTCGCCGCGACCATCTCCTTCAGCGCCTCGGCGCCGATCACGAAGGCGGTGCCGGCCTCGCTGGCCGAAAGGGCGGCTTTCCCGGCCAGGCGCGCCGCGACCATCCCCGCGGTAACGATCTGCTCCTCGCCGACCTCGACCCCGAGCTCGCCCAGGCGCTCGGCGTAGGCAGCCGGCGGGCGGCCCGGATTGTTGGTGACGAAGACGATCCGCTTGCCGGCCTCGAGCAGCCCCCGCAGCGCCTCAGGCGACCCCGGCACCGGCTCGCGGCCGATCCAGACGACGCCGTCGAGGTCGACCAAGAGTCCGTCGAAGCGGTCGGCGAGGGGCACGGCCGCACCCTATTTGCCGGCCCGATACCGTGCGCGGCAGTGAGCGCCAACGGACCAGTCGTCGTCGCCACCGACATCCACCGCCGCTACGGCGAGGGGGACACCGCCGTCGACGCCCTCGACGGGGTCACCACCAGCTTCGAGCGCGACCGCTTCACGGCGATCATGGGGCCCTCGGGCTCGGGCAAGTCGACGCTGATGCACATCCTCGCCGGCCTCGACAAGACCACCTCCGGCAAGGTCGAGCTCGACGGGGTCGACATCACCGCCCTCGACGATGGGGAGCTGACCCAGCTGCGCCGCGACAAGCTCGGCTTCGTCTTCCAGTTCTTCAACCTGCTGCCGGTCCTGACCGCGGAGGAGAACCTCGTCCTGCCGCTCTCGATCGCCGGCCGCAAGCCCGACGAGGCCTGGGTCGACCAGCTGGTCCGAACCGTCGGCCTCGAGGATCGCCGCACCCACCGCCCCTCCGAGCTCTCCGGCGGCCAGCAGCAGCGCGTCGCCGTCGCCCGCGCCCTGGTCAGCAGGCCGGCGGTGGTATTCGCCGACGAGCCGACCGGCAACCTCGACTCGAAGGCGAGCGCCGACGTGATGCAGCTGCTGCGGCAGGCGGTCGACGAGTTCGGCCAGACGGTGGTGATGGTCACCCACGACCCGGTCGCCGCCGCCCATGCCGACCGGCTGATCACGCTGCAGGACGGGAGGATCGTCAGCGACGCCGCCCCCGGCTCGGCGGACGACGTGATCGAGCTGCAGAAGCAGCTTGACTAGCCTCGGCCTCAAGAGCCTCTGGGCTCGCAAGGTCCGGGCCCTGCTGACCGCCTTCGCCGTCTTCCTCGGCGTCGCCTTCGTCGCCGGCTCCTACGTCCTCACGGACACGATCTTCGCCGCCTTCGACGAAATCTTCAACGAGTCGCTGAAGGGCACCAGCGTCGTCATCACCGCCGAGAATCCGGTCGAGCAGGAAAGCGGCGAAACCCCGACGATCAGCGCTTCGCTGCTGCCGCGGGTGGAAAAGACGCCGGGGGTGAGCCGGGCCGCCGGGGCGATCTTTTCCCTCGGGGCCTTCTTCAACGGGGACAACGAAAAGATCGGAAACAAATTCGGGCCGAAGTTCATCTCCTCGACCCTCCCCGACGGGCTCAGGTCCCTGACCTACGCCGAGGGCCATGTGCCGCGGGGGCCGACCGAAGCTTCGCTGGAAAAGGCGGCGGCCGACGACGCCGGCCTGCAGCTCGGCGACAAGATCAAGCTGATCAGCCAGGGCAAGCTGGAAACCTTCCGCCTGGTCGGCCTGACCCAGCGTGGCAGCGCCTCGTTCGGAGCGGCGAGCATCGCCCAGGTGACGTTGCCGGTCGCCCAGCGGCTGACCAACAAGCGCGGCCGGTTCGACCAGATCTCGGTTGCGGCCGACGACGGCGTCTCCTCCGAGGCGCTGAAACGGCGGATCGCGAGGGAGATGCCGCCGGGGGTTCGGGTCGAGACCGCGAAGGAAAGCGCCGATCGCTCCTCGGAAGAGATCCGCGAAGGGCTCGGCTTTCTGCAGACCTTCCTGCTCGTCTTCGGCTTCATCGCCGTCTTCGTCGGCTCCTTTCTGATCTTCAACACCTTCTCGATCACGGTCGCCCAGCGAATCAGCGAGTTCGGGATGTTGCGCACCCTCGGTGCCTCGCGGCCCCAGATCCTCGCCACGGTGATGGTCGAGGCGCTGGCGATCGGCCTGCTGGGGGCCCTGCTCGGCATCGGCGGCGGCTTCCTCATCGCCAAGGGGATCAACGCCCTCTTCGAGGCCTTCGGGATCGACCTGCCGACCACGAGCCTGGTCTTGGAGACCCGCACGGTCGTCGTCGCCCTCCTCGTCGGGGTCGTCGTCACCGCCGCCTCCTCGCTGATCCCCGCCCTGCGCTCGACCCAGGTCCCGCCGATCGCCGCCCTGCACTCCTTCCGGCCGGCGCCGACGCGGCGGCGGCGCCTGCTCAACTTGGCGCTCTCGCTCCTGCTCGGGGCGGTCGGCCTGGCGATGGTTGTGGCGGGGCTCTTCGGCAGCGGCGGCGCCGGGACCCGGGCCGGCCTGATCGGCGGCGGGGCTGTCGCGATCGTCTTCGGCGTCTCGATCTTCAGCCCCCGTCTGGTGCCGCCGCTGGCCGCCCTCGCCGGCTGGCCGCTGGAGCGGCTGCGGCGCCTCACCGGCCGCCTCGCCCGCGAGAACGCGCAGCGCAATCCCGGCCGCACCGCAGTGACCGCGGCGGCGCTGATGATCGGCCTCGCCCTGGTCGCCTTCGTCACCGTCTTCGCCGCCGGCCTCAAGAGCACCGTCGCCCAGGTGGTCGACGAAAACTTCGCCGGCGGGCTGATCGTCCAGAACACCGACGGGTTCTCGCCGATCCCCAACGGCGCTGCGGTCGCGGCCGAGCAGGTGCCCGGAGTGAAGGCGGTGGCGACGCTGCGGGGAGCCGAAGCGAAGGTGATCGAAGGCGGCAGGCCCGCCTCGAAGACCAAAGTCAACGCCGCCTCTCCCGACATCGGCGAAGCGGTCACCGTCGAATGGAAGCAGGGCGGCCCGGGTGTCCTGCGCGACCTCCGCGACGGCGAAGCGGTCGTCTCGGACGACTTCGCCGGCTCCCACGGCCTGCAGGTCGGCGATCGCTTCCAGCTCCTGACCCAGACCCGAGCGCGGCCGCGCTTCCGGGTCGCCGGCGAGTTCGACTCGAAGCTCGGGGTCTTCGGCGACGTCCTCGTCACCCAGGCGGCGATGGCGCGCGACTTCCGCCAGACCCAGGACCTGATCGACTTCGTCGAGCTCGAGGAAGGGGCCGACGCCGAACAGGTGCAGGCGCTGCTGACGAAAGGGGTCGAACTCGCCTTCCCCGTCGCCGAAGTGCTGAACCAGCAGGAACTGAAGGAAAGCCGGGAAGAACAGATCAACCAGCTGGTGATGCTGGTCATCGCCCTGCTCGTCTTCGCGATCCTGATCTCGCTGTTCGGGATCGCCAACACGCTGGCGCTCTCGATCCACGAACGCGTCCGCGAGCTGGGAATGCTGCGGGCGATCGGGATGTCCCGCCGCCAGGTGCGGACGATGATCCGCTATGAGGCGGTGATCACCGCCCTGATCGGGGCGATCCTGGGGATGGCTCTGGGGATCGTCTTCGCGACCCTGATCGCCCAGCCGCTGAAGGACGAAGGCTTCACCCTCTCCTACCCGGTCGGCACCCTGGCGCTGCTGCTGGTCCTCGCCGCCCTCGCGGGGGTGCTGGCGGCGATCCTTCCCGCCCGCCGCGCCTCCAGGCTCGACGTGCTCGAGTCGCTGCAGTACGAGTAGCGCCTGCTCACCCCAGGCCCATTCTGAGTGCGCCGGCAGCTTCCAACATCGCCTGTCGCGCCGAGGGGCAGATCGCGGTCAGGTTGGCGAAGGTGTGGACGAGGCCGGAGTGGCGGCGGAGGGCGACCGGGACGCCGGCCTCGCGCAGGCACTCGGCGTAGGCCTCGCCCTCGTCGCGCAGCGGATCGAAGCCGGCGGTGGCGAGGTAGGCGGGAGGGAGGCCGCTCAGGTCCTCGGCTTGAAGAACCGAGACGCGGGGGTCGCTGCGGTCGGTTCCCGCCGGCAGGTAGCGGTCCTCGAAGTAGTCCATGTCGCGGCGGGTGAGGAGGAAGCCCTCGCGGAACAGGTCACGGGACGGCAGCTGCCGGCTGCACTCGGCGATCGGGTAGATCAGCAGCTGCATCGCCGGCGCCGGCATCCCTCCGTTGCGCGCCTGCAGGCAGACGGCTGCCGCCAGGTTGGCGCCGGCGCTGTCGCCGCCGACAGCGACCCGGTCGACGGCCAGTGGAGGGTCGTCCGGGTACCCGGTAGCCCAGGCATAGGCCGCGCAGGCGTCCTCGAATGCCGCCGGGAAGGGATGCTCGGGGGCGAGCCGGTAGTCGACCGCCAGCACCTGGGCGCCGGAGTGGGCGGCGAGGAAGCGGCAGGGTGCGTCGTGGGTCTCGAGGTCGCCGATCACCCAGCCGCCGCCGTGGTAGTAGACGAGCAGCGGCAGAGGCCCGGCGGCGGTGGAGGGGGGGACGAAGAGCCGAGCCGGGATCCTCCCCGCCGGTCCCGGGATCTCGAGCTGCTCCACCCGCGCCATCCGGGGCCTTGGGCGGGCGGCGACGACCTCCGCTTCGTAGCGGCGGTGGGTTCGGGCGTCGCTGACCGTGGCCCCTTCGGCGAGGCTGTCGCTCCGCGCCAGGGCGGCGATCCGCAGCAGCGCCTGGATGTCGGGAGCGAGCGTCTGCCCGTCGAGCTGCGACGGCGCTCCGAAGAGCAGCCGCTGCAGCCGCGGCGGCAGATTGCAGGCGAACCTGAGGATCCGGTGCTCGACGGCGGGCGGGAAACGGGGCAGCGCCACGGCGGCCAGGCTATCGGGAGGGCTCCCGCGGATCGATGTCACACACTGGCCAGGTAGCCAGGAGATAGCTTCGGGTTCGTGGAGGCGGCGGCGAAAGCGCGGACGTCCGTCAACGGGCACGGCCCGGCCCCGATTCGCGGGCTGCCGCCGGGCCCGCGGATGAACCGCGCGATGCAGACGGCGATCTGGTCGCGCCAGGCGCAGTGGCTGCTCGACCAGGGCCGCGCCCGCTTCGGCCCGATCTTCTCGCTGAAGATCGCCTACGAGGGCGACTGGGTGGTCCTCGCCGACCCCGAGCTGGTGAAACAGGTCTTCACCGGCGATCCGAAGGTCTTCCACGCCGGCGAGGGCAACCAGATCCTGCGTCCGATCCTCGGCGAGAACTCCGTCCTCGTCCTCGACGAGAAGAAGCACATCGGCCAGCGCAAGCTGCTGCTGCCGCCCTTCCACGGCGAGCGGATGCAGGCCTATGGCGAGAAGATGACCGAGATCGCCGCCCGCGAGATCGAGAGCTGGCCGACTGGCGTCCCCTACAAGCTGCGGCCGCGGATGCAGGCGATCACGCTGGAGATCATCATCGAGACCGTCTTCGGCGTCCACGACGCAGAGCGGATGGAGCCGCTGCGCGAGGCGCTCCGCGACTTCCTCGACCTGACCACCAACCCACGGGTGCTGCTGCCGGTGCTGATGGTCGGGCCCGACCGCGTCAACCTGATCCCCGCCTTCCGCCGCCGGGTCGAGCGTGTCGACCGGCTGATCGGGGCCGAGATCGCCGAGCGGCGGGCGGCCGAGGACCTGGAGGAGCGCGAGGACGTCCTCTCGATGCTGATCCAGGCCCGCCACGAGGACGGCAGCCCGATGAGCGACGCCGAGATCCGCGACGAGCTCCTCACCCTCCTCGTCGCCGGCCACGAGACCACCGCGACCGCGCTCGCCTGGGCGATGGAGCGGCTGACCCGCCACCCCGAGAAGCTCGAGCGGCTGCGGGCCGAGGTCGAGGCGGGGGAGGACGAGTACCTGACCGCGACGATCCAGGAGACTCTGCGCCTGCGCCCGGTGATCTCGATCGTCGTCCGGCGGCTGACCGAGCCGGTCGAGATCGGCGGCTACGAGCTGCCGGCCGGGGCCGGCGTCACCCCCTGCATCCACCTGATCCACCGCGACCCGGGCATCTACCCGGACCCCGACCGCTTCCTCCCCGAGCGCTTCCTCGAGACCCCGCCCGGCACCTACACCTGGATCCCCTTCGGCGGCGGCGTCCGCCGTTGCCTCGGCGCCGCCTTCGCCCAGTTCGAGATGGCCGTCGTCCTCCGCGAGCTGGTCCGCCGTCGCCAGATCCTGCCGGCGAACCCCGCCTCGGAGCGCAACTACCGCCGGGCGATCACCGAGACGCCGCGCCACGACGCCGAGGTCATCTTGAACTGACGGGTTTCCCGTTTCTCGTCAGGCGGGTATGGATCTGCCCAATGAAGCCCGGCAGCCGAGAGACGATCCCGACCATCTCCGAGGTGGTGCGCGACGCGACGGCGATCGTCGACCCGGAGGGCACCGACACCGCTGTGCTCGGCTTCTTCGAGAGCTTCGAGGACGACGACCGGCCGGCCACCGCCGCTGAGGACCTGCAGGGCGAGCTGCTCAGCACCGTCCGCGGCATCGATCCCGAAGGCGACGACCCCGCCGCGTTCGCCGCAGCCGCAGCCGCCGTCTGGCTCGCCACCAACCCGAGTCAGGCCGACAACGGCGACCACGTCCTCCGCGAGGGCGTCCGCCTGGTCTTCGAAGGCAGCCCACCCGAGCCGCTCGCCGAGTGGCTGGCGGCTCGGGGTGTAGAGCTCTAGCTCAACCGCAGCCGGTGTTGTTGCCGCAGGACGAGCACGTGTAGCAAGAGCCCGTGCGCTGCATCATCCCGCCGCACTGCTCGCAGGCCGGGCCGAGTTCGAGGCCCTGCATCTTCGCCGGGCGGACCGGGGGCGTTTCGGTCAGCGCCGAGGCGGCCGGGACCGGAGCGCTCGCCTTCGCGGCCTCGCCCTTGCCGTTGCCGCCGTTGGCGTGGCCGTTGCCGTTGGCGGGGCCGGCGGTGTCGGTGGCGATGCCGAGGCCCAGCTGCGAGGTCTCGGCCTCCTTCTTGTTGCGGACCTCCTGGGTCATGATCCCCAGTTCCTCGAGGACTTCGGTGTCGTCGATGAAGCGGCTCGCGAGCCAGCGCATGATGTAGTCCGGCATCGATTTGGCGAAGGGGATCTCCGGGTTCCGCGTCATCCCCTCCGGCTCGAAGCGCATGTAGCTGAACTTCTGGACGAAGGTCTCGAGCGGCACCCCGTACTGGAGGCCGAGCGAGATCGCGGTGGCGAAGGCGTTGAGCAGCCCGCGCAGCGTCGAGCCCTCCTTGCCGATGTCGGTGAGGAAGATCTCGCCGAGGGTGCCGTCGTCGTATTTGCCGGCGGTGATGTAGCCCTCGTGCCCGGCGATGTTGAACTTGTGGGTGATCGATTCGCGCTCGAGCGGCATCTTCTTGCGCACCGGCTCGGCCATCTGCACTTCGGCCTCCGCCTCCTTTTCGTCCTGCGCGTCGGTCCGCAGCGCCTGCGCCGTCTTCGAGCCGTCGCGGTAGATCGCCAGCGCCTTCAGGCCGCCCTTCCAGCCGCGCGTATAGGCGTCGGCGATGTCCTCGACGGTCGCCGTCTGCGGCAGGTTGACGGTCTTCGAGATCGCCCCGGAGATGAACGGCTGGGTCGCGGCCATCATGTCGATGTGGCCGGTGTGTGAGATCGCCCGCTCGCCGACGGCGACGTCGAAGACCGGCAGGTGCTCGTCCTTCAGGCCGGGCGCCCCGACGATCGTGTTGTTCTCCTTGATGTAGGCCTCGATCTGGTCGATCTCCGCCTCGCCGTAGCCGAGCGTCTGCAGCGCCAGCGGCACCGAGCGGTTGGGGATCGTCATCGAGCCGCCGCCGACCAGCTCCTTGAACTTGACCAGGGAGAAGTCGGGCTCGATCCCGGTCGTGTCGCAGTCCATCAGGAAGCTGATCGTCCCGGTCGGGGCCAGCACCGTCGCCTGCGCGTTGCGGTAGCCGTGCTCCTCGCCGAGCTCGACCGCTTCGTCCCAGGCCCGCTGCGCGGCCTCGAGCAGGTCGCCCTTGATCCCGGTCCCGTCGACGTCGTAGGAGGCGTCGCGGTGCATCCGCATGACCCCGTTGTGGGGCTCGCGATTCTTCTCGTACGCCTCGTAGGGCCCGGTTGCGCCGGCGGCGATCAGGGCCGACTGGCGGTAGGCACGGCCGGTCATCAGCGCCGTGATCGCGGCGGCGACGTTGCGGCCCGCGTCGGAGTCGTAGGGGAGGCCGTCGCTCATCAGCAGCGCCCCGAGGTTGGCGTAGCCGAGGCCGAGCTGGCGGAAGCGGTTGGCGTTCTCGGTGATCTCCTCGGTCGGGTAGCTGGAGAAGCCGACGACGATCTCCTGGGCGAGGAAGACGATGTCGACGGCGTGCTCGAACTCGGCCGTGTCGAAGCTGCCGTCCTCGCGGCGGAACTTCATCAGGTTGAGCGAGGCGAGATTGCAGGCCGAGTCGTCGACGTGCATGTACTCGCTGCACGGGTTGGAGGCGTTGATCCGTCCCGACTCCGGGCAGGTGTGCCAGCGGTTGATGATCGTGTCGTACTGGACGCCGGGGTCGGCGCAGCGCCAGGCGGCGTCGGCGATCTGGTTCATCAGGTCGCGGGCGTCGACCGTCTTCACCGGCTCGCCGGTGGTGCGCGCGGTCAGGTGCCACTCCTCGCCGGCCTCGACCGCCTCCATGAACTCGTCGGTGACCCGGACCGAGTTGTTGGCGTTCTGGTACTGGATCGAGGTGAAGCCCTCGCCGTCGATCGACATGTCGAAGCCGGCGTCGCGCAGGGCGGCGGCCTTCTTCTCCTCGTCGGCCTTGCACCAGATGAAGTGCTCGATGTCCGGGTGGTCGACGTCGAGGACGACCATCTTCGCCGCCCGCCGCGTCTTGCCGCCCGACTTGATCGTCCCCGCCCAGGCGTCGGCGCCGCGCATGAAGCTGACCGGCCCGCTCGCGGTGCCGCCCTTCTGCAGCTGCTCCATCGAGCCGCGGATGTTGGAGAGGTTGATGCCGGAGCCGCTGCCGCCGCGGAAGATCTTGCCCTCTTTGGTGTTCCAGTCGAGGATCGACTCCATCGTGTCCTCGACGCTCAAGATGAAGCAGGCCGAGCACTGCGGAGTCTCCTCGAAGCCGACGTTGAACCAGACCGGCGAGTTGAAGGCCGCCTTCTGGTTGAGCAGGATCGCGGTCAGCTCCATCTCGAAGGCGTCGGCGTCCTCCTCGGAGGCGAAGTAGCCGCCCTCGCGCCCCCAGTTGGAGATCGTCCCGGCGACGCGCCCGATCATCTGTTTCACCGAGCTCTCGCGCTCGGGGCTGCCGATCTGCCCGCGGAAGTACTTCTGGGCGACGATGTTGGTCGCGTTCTGGGACCAGGTCACCGGGAACTCGACTTCGCGCTGCTCGAAGGCCGGGCTCTCCGGGTTGCCGATCACCGCGTCGCGGATCTCCCACTCGACCTCGTCGAAGGGATGGACTTCGGGCGTTGAGAAACGGCGCTCGACAGAGAGGCCTTGGAGACCGTTCTTCGGGCTGGCAAGTGCGGTCTTGGACATCAAACTGCTCCTCTCTCGGCGGCTTTCGGCGGTAACTGAGCAGGATCGCTCAACGGCCGGTCGGAAAAAGTGCCCGAAGTCGCAAATAAAGGCATCGGCCTCAGGTGCAACCGCTCTCCAAATAGTGGCAAGTCCGCAATATCGGCATGAACTTCTGGGTAGCCTCTGTGACATGGAGGAACTGCGCAGGGGCGCAGAGCGGATGGGCGAGAAAGCCACGGCTGCCCGTGAGGCGATGGGCGAGCGCGCCTCCGCGGCCAAAGAGGCCGTCGAAGACCGCGCGACCGCTGCCAAAGAGGCGACGGCTGACGCGATCGCCGCGGTCAAACCGAAGCTGAGGGGCGTCTCCCACGAGTGGGCCTTCTTCCTCTCGCTCGGGTTCGGCGCCGCCCTGATCATCCTCGCCGACAGCCCGAAGGCGACCCTGGCGGTGGCGATCTACGTCGCCAGCCTCTCCGCCCTGCTCGGCACCAGCGCCCTCTACCACCGGGTCAACTGGACGCGGCCGCAGGTGCGGCAGTGGATGCGCCGGCTCGACCACAGCATGATCTTCTTCCTCATCGCCGGCACCTACACGCCCTTTGCCCTGCTGGTCCTCGAAGGCACCCTGGCGATGGCGATCCTCGCCGTCGTCTGGGTCGGCGCGATCGCCGGCGCGATCGTCGAGATGATCTGGATCGACCACCCGAAATGGGCCTCGGCCCTGATCTACCTCTCGCTCGGCTGGGTCGCGGTCGCGACCTTCCCCGACCTCTGGTCGCAGATGGGAGCGGCGGGGACGCTGCTGGTCGCCGCCGGCGGCCTTCTCTACACCGCCGGCGCCGTCGTCTACGCGATCCAGCGCCCCAATCCGAGCCCGGCCGTCTTCGGCTACCACGAGGTCTTCCACCTCTTCGTCATCGCCGCCGCGGTCGCCCACTTCTCCGCGGTCGCCTTCTTCGCCCTGCCGCAGGGCTGAACCCGAGACCGATCTAAGTCCGGTCCTAGGCGGCGACGGCGAGGTCCTGCTGTAGCTGCTCGACTTCGGCGACCAGGGTCGCGAGGATCTCCTCCAGCCGCTGAGACTGCTCGGGGGAGAGCTCGAGGCGGCCTTCGCGATACAGCTCGGCGGCGCGGGCGACGGGCAGCTCGGCCTCCAGCACTTGGCCGCCGAGGGCGCCGAGGACTTTGCGCGTCTCCGCCTGCGCCCAGACGGCGCCGAACATCCCGGTCGAGGCGCCGATCACGGCCGACGGGGTGCCGGTGAGGGCGCTCTGGCCGGCCGGGCGGGAGGCCCAGTCGAGGGCGTTCTTCAGCACGCCGGGGATCGAGTGGTTGTACTCGGGGGTGGCGACGAGGACGGCGTCGGCCTCGCGCATCGCCTCGCGCAGCTCCGCCACCGCGGCCGGGGTCACGCCCTCCTCGAGGTCGGCGTCGTAGGGCGGGATCTCCGCAAGGCGCTCGAACTCGACCAGCTCGACCCCGGCGGGAAGCCGCTCGGCGGCCTCCCGCATCAGGGCGTGGTTGTAGGAGTCCCGGCGCAGGCTTCCGGTGATGCCGAGGACCCGCATCGCTATGCCTCCTCGCGGACGAGCTCCAGCTCGACCTGGATCGTCACCGCGTACTCGAGCACCTCGCCGCCGCTCGGCAGTTGCGCCTGCCAGTCGAGGCCGAAGTCGCGGCGGTCGACGGTCGCCTCGATCGAGAGGCCGACCCGGCTTTTCCCGTAGGCGTCCTCGCCGAGGTGGGCGAAGCGGCCGCTGGCCTCGACCCGGCGGGTCTCGCCGCGGATCTCGAGGTCGCCGGCGACGCGGGCGCTGCCGTTCTCGCCGACGCTCAGCTCGGTCGAGGCGAAGCGAAGCCGCGGGAAGCGCTGGGTGTCGAAGAACTCGGGGGAGAGGAGGTGGCCCTTCAGCATCTCCTCGTCGATGGCGATGCTCTCGACCTCGACCGTTCCCTCTAGCCGCGGCTGCTCGCCGCCGATGAGGCGCGCCTCGTAGCGGTCGAAGCCGCTGCGGAAGGTGGTGACGCCGTTGTGGGCGACGGCAAAGCCGACCGAGGAGTGGACGGGGTCCACGGCCCAGGTGCCCGCCGGAATCTGCTGCTGGGTGATCGTCTCTGCGCTCATGATCTCTTCTTTCCCTAGGTGGTTGATGCTGAAACCTTTGACTTGGAAACAATCGTAGCAGAGATAATTTGCGTGTCAACTATTGTCAGATCAACCTTCTTGTGAGAAGATGTCGGCATGGCTGAGACGACCACGGCAGTCGCGGAGAGCAACGGCAAAGGGGCGGACTTCGATCCTCACCGCGAGGCCTGGATCGCGATCGCCCAGACGCACGCGGCCGTGACCGGGCGCCTGCAGGAGGTTCTCACCGCCGCCGAGCTGCCGCCGCTGCCCTGGTTCGAGGTCCTGGCGACGCTCGACCGCGCCCCCGAGCAGCGGCTGAAGATGGGGGACCTCGCCGAGGCGCTGGTGATCACCCGCGGCGGCCTGACCAAGCTCGTCGACCGGCTGATCAAAGCCGGCCTGCTGGAGCGGACCTTCTGCGAGACCGATCGCCGGGTCAGCTACGCGACGCTGCTGCCGGCCGGGGCGGAGCTGCTGGGAGAGATGCGGCCGCTGGTGCGGGCCGAGCTCGCCTCCGCCTTCAGCGCCAACCTCAGCGTCGAGCAGGCCGAAGAGCTGCGCTCGATGCTCGAGCAGGTCCGCAGCTCCGCCTGCGGGACCAGCTGAGCCAAAGGCGAAGCGCTTCTAGGCCAGGGCGGCCGCGGCCCGCTCTTTGGCGGACTCGACGATCGCCAGCACCCCGGCCTCCTGGCCGTTGCGCAGCAGCTCGATCGGATCGGGGTCGCCGTTGACGATCCCCTCGAAGAACTCCTTGCGGTCCTGGTAGGTCGGCAGCGTCCCCTTCGCCCAGCCGCGGGCGTCGTTGAGGATCACCGCCAGCCGCGCGTACTCCTCGCCGAAGAGCTCGGAGATCTCGCGCTTCATCCGCTTCGCCAGGGCGGGCGAGGCGCCGGCGGTCGAGATCGCGATCGCCAGCGGCCCGGTGCGGACGATCGCCGGCAGGATGAAGTTGCAGAGCGGCGGCACGTCGACGATGTTGACCAGCATCGCCCGCTGCTCGGCGTCGTCGAAGATGCCGATGTTGACCTCGGAGTCGTCGGTGCAGGCGATCACCATGAAGACCCCCTCGAGGTCCTCCGATCCGCCGTAGGCCCGCTTCTCCCACTGGATCGAGCCCTCCTGCGCGAGCCGCTCCAGCTCGGGGTGGGCGACCGGGGCGAGGAGGGTGACGTCGCCGCCGCAGGCGAGCAGCCCCTCGACCTTCTCCAGGCCGATGTCGCCGCCGCCGACGACCAGGCATTTGCGGCCGGTCAGTTTCAGGCAGGCGATGTAGAAAGGCGTCTCCAGCATGTCCCGCACGCAGGACTGGTCGCAGATCCCCTTGCGGTACTGGCAGACGCACTCCTTGCCGGCGTAGGCCTGTGCGGGCATAGGAGGAAGGCTAGCGATCCGGCTCTATATGGATTCGAGGGTGACGCGAAGACCCTCGTCGAGGTCCATCGCGGCGCGCCAGCCGAGCTCCCGCTCGGCGCGGCCGGCGTCGATCGTGATCCGCTGCACCTCGCCGGTGCGGGCGGGGGCGAACTCGGGCTCGAAGCTCTCCTTGCCGGAGAGCCGCTTCAGCGCCTCGATCAGCTCCAGCACGTTGGTCTCCTTGCCGGTGCCGACGTTGATCGCGCCGGTCGCCTCGGAGTCGCCGGCGGCGAGCGCGGCGGCGACGACGTCGCCCACATATATGTAGTCCCGGGTCTGGGTGCCGTCGCCGAAGACCGTCGGCCGGCCGCCCTCCTTCAGCAGGCCGCAGAAGATCGCGATCACCCCGGCCTCGCCGAGCGGGTCCTGGCGCGGGCCGTAGACGTTGCCCAGCCGCAGCGAGACCCCCGAGAGGCCGTAGAGCCGCTCGTAGAGGGAGACGTAGCCCTCGGCCGCGAACTTGCTCTGGCCGTAGGCCGAGAGCGGCGCGATCGGCGCGTCCTCGGGCAGCGGCAGCTGCTGGCCCTCGCCCTCGCCGTAGATCGCCCCGCCGGTGGAGATCGAGACGACGCGCCGGGCGCCGGAAGCGCGCGCGGCCTCGAGCACGTTGGCGGTGCCGCCGACGTTGACGCCGGCGTCGAAGAAGGGGTCGGCGAGGGACTTGCGGACGTCGATCTGGGCGGCGAGGTGGAAGATCGCCTCCGGCCGCTTCTCCTGCGCCAGACGGCTCAGCGCCTCGCCGTCGCGGATGTCGGCCTCGACCAGCTCGGCCCCGTTCTCCAGCCCCGGCTCGAGGTTGCCGATGCGCCCGGTGGAGAGGTCGTCGACCACCGTCACCGCGTCGCCGCGGGCGAGCAGAGCGTCAACCAAGTTCGAGCCGATGAAGCCGGCGCCGCCGGTTACGAGACACCTCATGGAGCGGTGATCCTAAGCGGATCCGGCGGGGCCGGGAAGGAGATCGGACGGATGGATGCCCGCTTGCGCAGCCGAGAGGCCCTGCTACCCTCGCCGCCCCATGAGACTGATCGTCACCGAGAAGAACAACAGCGCCAAGAAGATCGCCGAAGCCCTCAGCAAGGGATCCAACAGCGAGGACAAAACCTTCAAAGTCCCCTTCTACACCTGGAAGGACGCCGAAGGCAACGAGCACATGACGGTCGGCCTCAAGGGCCACGTCCTCGGGCCGGCCTTCCCCGAGGGCTACTCGAACTGGCAGAAGACTGACCTCCACGACCTGATCGACGCCGAGCTGATCAAGGAACCGACGGACAAAAACGTCGTCAAAGCGATCAAAAAACTGGCCAAAGAGGCCGACGAGCTGGTGATCGCCACCGACTTCGACCGCGAGGGCGAGCTGATCGGGCTCGAGGCCCTGGAGGAGATGCTCGACGCCAACCCGGCCCTGGGCTCGCGCGAGGGAACCGCCGATGGGACGCTGCGGATCCAGCGTGCCCGCTATTCGGCCCTGACCAAAGAAGAGATCGACCGCGCCTTCAACGAGCTCGACGAGCTCTCCTACCCGCTGGCGAACGCCGGTGCCGCCCGCCAGGACATCGACCTGCTCTGGGGCGCGACCCTGACCCGCGCCGTCTCCCTCGCCAGCCGCCGCTTCGGCTCCAACTTCCTCTCCGTCGGCCGCGTCCAGAGCCCCACCCTGGGCCTGATCGTCGAGCGCGAGATGGAACGCCGCGCTCACGTCGCCAAACCCTTCTGGGAAGTCTTCGCCAAGTTCCAGCACCCCGACGGCGGCTTCGAGACGCACCACAGCGTCGACAAATTCTGGGAGAAGGCAGAGGCGGACGCGGCGATCGCCGGCACCTCCAACCCCGGCACGGTGAAATCGGTGACGGCGCGCAAAAACACGCGCAAGCCGCCGACGCCCTACAACACCACCGCCTTCAGCACCGACGCCTCCAGCCGCCTCGGCATCACCCCCGCCAGCGCGATGCGAATCGCCGAGGACCTCTACATGGACGGCTTCATCTCCTACCCGCGCACCGACAACACGGTCTACCCGTCCTCGCTGCCGGTCCGAGAGCTGGTCAGCTCGCTGGTCCGGATCAAGGAGTTCTCGGCCGCTTCCGCTCTGCTCGACGGCGAGCTGAAACCGACCCGCGGCAAAAAAGAGACGACCGACCACCCGCCGATCTACCCGACCCAGGCGGTCCACCCGGGCGCCCTCGAGGGTCCGAAGAAACGGGTCTACGAACTCGTCGTCCGTCGCTTCCTCGCCACCTTCAGCCCGCCGATGATCACCGAGTCCACCCGCGCCGACATCGAAGCCGGCGACCAGACCTACTTCGTCCGCGGCTCGGTCGTCGTCGACCCCGGCTACGCCGGCATCTACACCTACGCTCGCTCGGCCGACGAGGAGATCCCGAAACTGGAAGAGGGCCAGGTCCTGCAGCTGGAGGGCGACCCGTGGCAGGTCGCGAAGGAGACGCAGCCGCCGGGGCGGATCTCGCAGGCGAAACTGATCGAGATGATGGAGGAGCGCGGCCTCGGCACCAAAGCGACCCGCGCCGACATCATCCAGAAGCTCTTCGACCGCGGCTACGTCTACGGCAACCCGCCGATCCCGACCGAGACCGGGATCGCCCTCTACGAGGCGTTCAAGAACTACGTGCCGGCGATGGCGACGCCGGAGATGACGGCGACGCTGGAGGCCGAGATGGACCGGATCGCCGCCGGCGAGATGTCCAAGGGCGCCGTCGTCGGCGAGAGTCGCGACCTCCTGCACAAGACCTGGACCGAAATCGACGCCAGCCGCGAAGACCTGGCGAAAGTGATCTGGAAAGGGATGGACGAGGACCGCATCCTCGGCCCCTGCAAGGTCTGCGAAGAAGCCGGCCGCACCAAGGAGGACGGCTCGCCGAACATGCTGCGGATCATCCGCGCGAAAAAATCGGGCAAACGGTTCGTCGGCTGCAGCGGCTGGGTCGCCGACGACCCCGAGTCCTGCGACCAGACCTTCCCACTGCCCCAGCGCGGCGACGTCTTCCGGCTCGAGGAGCGCTGCTCGATCTGCGATCGCACCCCGCGCCTCAAAGTGCAGCCCTTCCGCGGCCGGCCCTGGAACCTCTGCCTCAACGACGACTGCGAGTCGATGCAGGAGATGAAGAAACGCCGGGCCGAGCGCGAAGCCGCCAAAGCCGCGAAAGCGGCGATGGAGAAGAAGGCGCCGCCGAAGGGCGACGAGGACGCCGCTCCGAAGAAAGCCAAAGTCAAAGCCTCGAAAGCCGACACCGCCACCCGCGGTCGCAAACGCGCCAAAGCCGGCGCGAAAAGCTGAGGCCGCCCAAGTTGTTCATCTCGCTCGAGGGCGTTGACGGCTCGGGCAAGAGCACCCAGGCGCGCCTGCTGGTCGAGGCGCTCGGCGAGGACACGGTGGCGATCCGCGAGCCCGGCGGCACCGACGCCGCCGAGCGGCTCCGCGAGCTGCTCGCCGACCCGAGCGTCTCCCTGGAGCCGCTGGCCGAGCTGATGCTCTTCCTCGCCGCCCGGGCGGAGGTCACCGAGCGGGTGATCCGGCCGGCCCTGGAGGCGGGACGGCACGTGGTCGCCGACCGCTTCTCGGATTCGAGCGTCGCCTACCAGGGCGCCGCCCGCGGGCTCGGCGTCGGCGAGGTGATCGGGCTCTGCGAGACCGCAACCGACGGCCTCTGGCCCGACCTGACCGTGCTGCTGCGACTCGACCCCGAGACCGGCCTCGGCCGCACCGAGGGCGACGACCGCTTCGAGCAGGAGGGGCTCGGCCTGCAGCGGGCGGTCGCCGAGGCCTACGAGGAGATCGCGGTGATCGCCTCCGACCGAGTCGCCGTCGTCGACGCCGGCGGCAGCGTCGAGGAGGTCCACCAGCGGGTGATGGAGGCTGTCAATGGCCGGCTCGCCGCTGCTTGAGGCGACCGAGCACCAGGCGCGGGCCCGGGTGGCGCTGAACGCGGCGCTAGCCGAGCCCTCGCACGCCTACCTCTTCCGCGGCCCGCGCGGCTCGGGCAAGCGAGCGGCCGCCCGCTCCTTCGCGGCGGAGATCCTCGCCGTCGGCGCCGCCGACCCCGAGGACGCGCGGCGGCGGGCGCTGCTCGACCCCTCGCCCCATCCCGACCTGGTCTGGCTCGCCCCGGCGGGGGCCCAGCACCTGGTCGAGGAGGTGCGCGAGCGGGTGATCCGGGCCTCCGTCTACCGGCCCTTCGAAGGCGGCAGGCGGGTGTTCGTGATCGAGGCCGCCGAGGCGATGCGCGACGAGAGCCAGAACGCGCTTCTGAAGACGCTCGAGGAGCCGCCCGAGTTCGTCCACCTGATCCTGCTCAGCTCCGACGGCGAGGGTCTGCTGGAGACGGTCGCCTCCCGCTGCCAAACCATCGAATTCGCCCCCCTGCCGGCCGAGGTACTCGAACGCGAGCTCGCCGACGGGACGAAAGTACCCCTATATGGAGGGGAATCGTCCCGTCGGCCTGAGGAGGTTGCCGCTGCGGCGCGGCTTGCGGCAGGCGACCTCGAGCGGGGGTTGTTGCTGCTGGGCGATCGGGGGCGGGAGCTGCGGGGTGAGGCCGAGCGCTGCGTCGGCGCCGCCGTGGGCGGCGAGTGCGCCGGTGCTCCCTGGAAGGCGCTGCTCGACCGCGCCCAGGCCGCCGGCGAGGACGTCGAAGCCGGGACCCGGGAAGCGCTCGAAGAGGAAGCGAAGGCCGGCGTCAAACGCAGCGCCAAAGAGATCGGCGACGCGGCCAAGCGCGCCGGCCGCCGCCGCCGCACCGAGATCCTCGAGCTCGGCTTCGAGCTCTGCGCCACCTGGCTGCGCGACCTCGCCGCCGTCGCCGCGGGGGCCGAGGAGGTCGTCTTCAACCGCGACCGGCTCGAGCGGCTGCGAGCGCAGGCGAGCGAGGTCGACGCGACCGCCGCCCGCCAAGGTGCTGTCCTGGTCCAGGAGGCCCGCCGCGGCCTTGAACTCAACGTCAGCGAGGAGCTAGCCCTCGAAGCTCTGTTCTTCCGTCTGGAGAGCCTGCTCGCCGGCTGAGCCGTTGCCGTTCGCCGGGCGCTCGGCACCGCCCCTGCGAGCTTGTTCGATCGCCCGCTCCTGGGCCAGGCGGGTGATCTGGGCGGCCTGGCGGGACATGATCACGCTGAAGTTGAGCGCCAGGCCGAGCAGCAGCAGCAGCACGACCGAGAAGAGGGCGACGTTGGTGTTGCGGACGCCCATCGCGTCGGCCAGCAGCTCCAGCAACCCGGGGAAGGCCGCGCCGGCGAGCATCCCCAGCCCGGCGACGAACCAGATCACGCTGTAGCGCTCCTGGAGGCGGTCGCGGCGGATCAGGTCGAGGATCAGGAGCATGAAGAAGATCGCGAGCACGGCGGCGACGATCCGCGTCTGCGAGGTGAGGTGAACCTGCGGTTCTGCCTGGGCCGCCGCCAGCGCCAGCCCCTTCATCGCTCTGCCTCCGCCTGCCGCGGCCGGAACTGGCCGACGAGGAGGACGACGAGCCCCTTGAAGATGAAGAAGGCCGAGCGCACCGGGGTCAGGAAGGAGGCGCCGCCGGCCCGCTCCAGCATCCGCACCGGCAGCTCCTCGACCCGCAGCCCCTGGCGCACCGCCAGCTGCAGCGACTCGATCTCGGCGAAGTCCGGCGAGTAGTGCTGGGAGAAGAGCGCCATCACCCGGCGGTTGGCGGCGCGCATGCCGCTCGTCGTGTCGGTGAAGCGCTGCCGCGTCGCCAGGGTGAGGAAGAAGCGGAAGACGCTGATCCCGATCCGCCGCGAGAAGGTCGGCCGGTAGTCGCCGCTGGAGGCGACGGCGCCGGAGTGGTAGCGCGACCCGATCACCAGGTCGGCGCGATCGGCGACGACCTCGTCGAGCAGGCGAACGACCTCCTCCGGCGGGTGCTGGCCGTCGGCGTCGAGGTGGGCGCAGGCGTCGTAGCCGTTGCGCAGGGCATAGAGGTAGCCGGTCTGCAGCGCCGCCCCCAGGCCCTGGTTGAAGGGGAGCGAGGCGACCAGCGCGCCCGCCTCGCGCGCCCGCTCGGCGGTTGCGTCGCCGGAGCCGTCGTCGACGACCAGCACGTCGGCCTCGGGCAGCGCCTCGCGCACCCCGGCGATCACCGCGGCGACCGAGGCCTCCTCGTTCCAGGCGGGGATGAAGACGAGCGTCCGCACGAGTCCGATTCTCCCATGTAGGCACCCAGACTCCCCGGTCCGCCGCGACGAGGGGAGGATTGTGTTAGTAAATCTTCATGACGCGCTCGGATCAGAACCAGGCGGGACCGCCCCACGCGGCCCCCCGGATCGGGATGCGGCTCTGGCTCACCGGCGCCTTCGCCGCGGTCAGCCTGATCACCGCCGCCGCCGTCTACCTCTTCGGCGACAAGCCGCAGGCGCTGATCGCCGCGGTGACGATCGGCGTCCTCGCCGGCCTCCTGATCGCGATCGCGATCTCCCACCGCGTCGTCGGCCTCGCCCGCGCCGCCGAGGAAATGGCCGGCGGCTCCTTCGACCACCCGCTGAACACCTCCGGGCCGGACGAGATCGGCGACCTCGCTCGCGCCCTCGACTCGATGCGGGCCTCGCTGAAGGAGAGCTTCGGCGTCCTCTCCTCCGATCGCAACAAGCTCGCCGCGATCTTCGACGGGCTCACCGACGTGGTCATGGTCGTCGACTACGAGGGCCCGGTCCGCTTCTCCAACAGCGCCGCCTCGCGCCTGCTCGACGAGTCCGGGCAGCCGCCCGGGGTCGTCCTGCCCCAGCTCCACCGCGCCGCCGAGGTCGGCTTCTCCGCCCACCCGGCGCTGCGGATCGGCGACCGCGCCTACGCGATGACCGCCCGCTCGCTGCCCGACGAGCGCGCCGTCCTCGCGGTCCTGCGCGACCGCACCGACGAGCTGCGCCAGGAGCTGGCCGAAGCCGACTTCGTCTCCAACGCCGCCCACGAGCTGCGCAACCCGCTGGCCGGGATCTCCGGCGCGATCGAGGTCCTGCAGAGCGGCGCCAAGAACGACCCCTCCGATCGCGACCACTTCCTCAAACGGCTGGGCGAAGACGCCGAGCGGATGAACCGGCTGACCCAGTCGCTGCTGACCCTGGCCCGGGTCGAGTCTCGGGGCGCGCCGGAGAGCGAACCGGTCGACGTGCCGATGGCGATCAAGGACGTCGTCAACGCCTGCGAGGCGCCGCCGCACGTGGAGCTAGTGGTCGACGTCGAGTCCGACCTCGCCGCCACCGGCGACCCGACGCTGCTGCGGCAGGTGATGATCGGCCTGCTTACCAACGCCTTCAAGAACACGCCTCCCCCTGGCACCGTTACCGTTCGCGGCCGCCACGACAGCGAGGGCGAAGTCATCTTGGAGGTCATCGACACTGGAACCGGCATTCCCGCAGGCGAGCTCGAGCGCGTCTTCGAGCGCTTCTACCGTCGCTCGGAGTCGCGCAAGCAGGAGGGGTTCGGCCTCGGCCTGGCGATCGCCCGGCGGATGGTCGACGTGATGGGGGGCCGGATCGGCGCCGAGTCGGTGGAGGGGGAGGGGAGCACCTTCTGGGTGCGCCTCCCGATCGCGCAACCGAGCCCGACTCCCGTCGCATGAGCAGCGGCCGCATCCTCATCGCCGACGACGAGCCCTCGGTCCGCGACTCGGTCGGCTACGCGCTCACCCAGGAGGGCTTCGAAGTCACCCCGGCCGCCGACGGCGACGAGGCCGCGCAGCTGCTCGGCAACGGGGTTCCCTTCGACCTGCTGATCCTCGACATCATGATGCCGGGGCCCTCGGGGCTCGACATCTGCCGCGACGTGCGCTCGCGCAGCGCCGTCCCGATCATCGTCCTGACGGCGAAAGACGCCGAGGTCGACAAGGTCGTAGGGCTCGAGGTCGGGGCCGACGACTACGTCACCAAGCCTTTCTCGGTGCGGGAGCTGCTGGGCCGGGTGCGGGCGCAGCTGCGGCGCCGCGAGCTCGACCGGGCGCCGCTCTCCCAGGCGGTGAAGATCGAGTCCGGGCCGGTCTCGATCGACCTCGTCCGCCACGTCGCCACCGTCCGCGGCGTCCCCGTCAACCTCACCCGCTCGGAGTTCCAGTTGCTGCGGCTGCTCGTCGCCCGCCCGGGCGAGGTCTTCTCTCGCGCCCAGATCATGGAGGAGCTGTGGCAGACCGAGTTCGACGGCGACGAGCGGGCCTGCGACGTCCACATCTCCAACCTGCGCCAGAAGGTCGAGCGCGACCCGCAGAAGCCGGAGCTGGTTCTGACCGTGCGCGGCGTTGGCTATAAGTACAACCCAGACGCCAACTAGGAGAGGGGCCCTATGCCACTGGTACCGATGGTCGTCGAGCAGACTGCTCGCGGCGAGCGCTCATTCGACATCTACAGCCGCCTGCTCGCGCAGCGGATCATCTTCCTCGGCGAACCGGTCACCGAGGACCTCGCCAACCTGATCATCGCCCAGCTCCTGCACCTCGAGGCCGACGACCCCGAGAAGGACGTCAGCCTCTACATCAACTCCCCCGGCGGCTCCGCCTACGCCGGCCTGGCGATCTACGACACGATGCAGTTCGTCAAGCCCGACGTGCAGACGATCTGTTACGGGATCGCGATGTCGGCCGGGTCGCTGATCCTCACCGGCGGCGCCGCCGGCAAGCGGATGGCGCTGCCGAACAGCCGCATCCTCATCCACCAGCCGAGCGGCGGCTTCGAAGGCCAGTCGAGCGACATCGAGATCCACGCCAAAGAGATCCTCGCCCTGCGCGAGCGGCTCGATCAGATCTACGTCAAGCACACGGGCCAGTCGGAGGAGCAGATCCACACCGACATGGAACGCGACAAATTCTTCCAACCCGAGGCGGCGGTCGAGTACGGCCTGATCGACCGGGTGATCGAGTCGCACGAGTTCCAGGGCGGGGTCGCGGCCGGCAGCAACGGCTCCGCGCCGTAGCTAAAGCCGGCGCCAGGCCCAGAGGCCGGCGACCGCCGCGGCGCCGCCGGAGAGGACGCCGCCGATCCCGGCTTTGCGGGTCTCGGGGTGGCGGGCGGAGATCCCGAGCGCGACCGCGTCGGCGAGGTCGCAGGCGCTGGAGACGAGAAGCGCGTGGCGCAGCGCCCGGCGGTCGTCGCGGGCCGCCAGGGTCAGCGTTCCGATCGCGAGGTCCCTGCCGCCGCCGAGTTTCGCCAGCGCCTCGCCGCCGGCGTTGACCTCGCCAAAGCCGAGGGCGCGCAGCGCCGGCCGCGTCGCCAGGAAGATCCCGACCCCCATCGCGACCCGGCTGGCGCCGATACCCAGCGACACCTGCCGCGCCCTGGGGTCCATCTTCGCTCGCCGGCGCATCGCCCCATACCTACCCACCTGCCGTGATCTGCATCATGGGGGAGTGGCAGAGGGCGATACGATCTTGCGGCTGGCGCGCCGCTTCGAGGCCACGTTGCTGGGCGAGGAGGTGACGGCGTCGGCACCCAACCCGCGGGGCAGGGCGGCCGGGATCGAACGGCTGAGCGGGCGCGTCCTCGAGGACGTCTGGGCCCACGGCAAGCACCTCGTGCTCGGCTTCGGCGAGGTCTCGCTCCACAGCCACCTGGGGATGAGCGGTGGCTGGCACTTCTACCCGCCCCGCTCCCGCTGGCGGCGGCCGCGGAGCTCCGCCTGGGCCGTTCTCTCCGGCGGCGGCTGGGACGCGGTCCAGTTCGGCGGCCCGACGCTGCAGCTGGGGGCGACGGCCCGCGTGCGCCGCGATCCCCAGCTGACGCGGCTCGGCCCCGACATCCTCGGCGCCGACTTCGATCCCGACGCCGTGATCGCGGCGATGCGGAGCGACCCCACCCGGGGCCTCGGCGACGCCCTCCTCGACCAGCACCTGGTCGCCGGCATCGGCAACATCTTCAAGAGCGAGGCCTGTTACGCCGCCCGCGTCGATCCCTGGCGGGCGATCGGCGACCTCGGCGACGAGGAGCTGCGCGAGGTCCTGCTCGCCGCCCGCGCCCAGATGCTGGCCGCGGTAGAGGCCGGCGGCCGCCATCGGTTCAAGATCTACAAACGCCGGCAGAGCGTTTGCCCCTCTTGCCGCGGACCGGTCTCCTCGCGCGGCCAGGGCGACGCCAACCGCACCACCTACTGGTGCCCGCGGTGCCAAAGCTGAGGCGGCGGCGGCCGCCGCCGCCGGCCCCGAAGCCGCGCCCGCGCTCCTACTACCTGGTCGCCGGCGTCGCGCTCGAGGAGGAGATGGAGCGCCTGCGGGCGCTGCCGGTATTCGCCGACGGCCCGCTCGCCGAGCGGCGCCCGCAGCTGAAGGTGCGCCGCGCCGGCCGCCGCCCCAACCGCCTCGGCTTCGCCGTCCCCAGCGAGTTCCGCCTCTCGGTCACCGCCTACCCGGGGATCCGGCCCGGCGACGTCCTCGAGACCCTGCTCCACGAGCTGGTCCATCTCCACGTCGGCCGCGCCAAGGAAGCCCACGGCTGGCACGGCCCCACCTTCAAGCGCGTGCTCGGCCGGGCGATGCGAGAGGCCTACGGCGTCGCCATCCCGATCCCGCGGGCGACCCTCCACGGCACCTACGCCGAGGCAATTGAGAACCTGCTCGGCGAGACCGCAAAAAGGGCTTCTGAAGAGCCGTTTTTACGGTCTCGCGCCTAGCCCTCCGCTTCTTCTTCCTCCCACCGCCGGCGCTCGCGCATGCGGTGGACGAGGAGGAAGACGATCACGATCAGGGCCGGCGCAAAGACCGGCAGCGCCACCAGGGCGCTGTGGTGGGCGAGCGGCAGGATCACCTGCCGCCGCCGTGCTGGAAGCCGGGGAGGCTGCGAGGGCGCAGCCGGGTCCGGCGCGGCGCCGGGCGCAGCCCCACCGCCAGCCGGTGCAGCCCCCAGGCGAGGAGGACGAGCAGCGAGAGCGCGATCCCGGCCACCGCCGAGTAGGCGAGGGTGGTGACGATCGGGCTGCCCGCCTTCGCCTCGCGCTGGAGCAGCTGGTGCTCGTCGCTGAAGGCGCGCGTGAAGTGCGCCGGCGCCGGCGTTTCGCCGACCGGGATCGCCGCGTCGCGGGGCAGGTAGATCGGCAGCGCGGTCAGCGAGTTGCCGTCGTGGAGGCGGATCATCGCCTTCCAGTCGCCGTGGACGGGGATCGGCTCGGTGCTGCGGTAGACGCCGGGGCCGGTCCGCTTCAGCGGCGCGACGACGAGGCCGCCGCCCTGCCAGGCGGTGACGTCGAACCACTCCGCGTCGGCGGCGGCGTCGGGCGGATCCATCCGCACCGTGGCTTCGACCTCGCGGCCGCCCTGTCCGCTGACGTCGCGTAGCGCGACCTGCGCGCTGACTCCCTCGTGGGTCGGGGTGTAGAGGCCGTAGGCGACGAGCGCGGCGAGTACGGCGGCACTGCAGAGGGCGGCTCGGCGCAGCTGCGGCGACCGGGGGAGAGGGACCGGCGAGAGGTGGGTGCCGATCCAGGCGCCGAGGGTGGCGCCGGCGATCGCCGCGGCGAAGCCGACGATTGCCGCTTCCGGGAAGGCGGCCTCGGTCCAGGGCAGCGGCATCCAGAGCTGCGACCAGCCCCACTCGGCGGCGAGGCCAACGGTGCCGATCCCGAGCCCCGCGGCGAGGCCGAAGCGCAGCGGCTTCTGGGTGGAGATCGCGAGAGCGACGCCCTCGACGACGACTGCCTCGGCGACGTAGAGCGGGAAGTGGGGCACCGTCTGTCCCAGCGCCGGCCCCACCAGCAGCGCCAGGCCGCCGCGCAGGAGGATGAAGAAGCCGGCGGCGCCGAGGGCGGCGCCGGGGCCCGCGTAGACCCGCGCCAGCACCAGGCCGACGCCGGCGGCCAGCATCAGCAGCATCGGCTGGAAGATCAGCTGGAACTGCGGGACGCCGAAGTCGAACTCGGCCTGGAAGGTCGAGAGCCCCAGCATCAGGCCGCCGGTGAGGGCGACCGCGCGGGCCATCTTCGTGTGCAGCAGCTCCTCGATCGGGGTCTCCGCCGAGGCGTTCGCCCGCATCCCCTCGACCGAGAGGACGGCGATCCCGACCAGGGTCATCGCGGCGCCGCCGATCAGCATCAGGTGGGTCGGGCCCCAGAGGGTCACGTCCTGGCCGAAGAGGCGGTGCCAGACGTCGTCGAGCGGGAACCCGATCAGCGAGAAGGCGCCGCAGGCGCAGATCAGGACGCCGCCGAGCGGCGCCCACCAGTCGCGGCCGAGCCGCACCGCGACCGTGCTCGGCCGCTCCTTCGGCAGCACCATCGCGAAGAAGCCGGCGCTGAAGATGCCGAAGAGGCCGATGAGGATGAAGTAGTGCGCTGGGTTGGCGAGCGGGCCGGCGTCGCGGCCGTTGTCGATGTGGAGGGAGATGTCCCAGTACATCCCGAAGAGGGCGGTGAGCAGCGAGACCGTGGCGACGACCGAGGGAAAGGCGACCCAGCCCGGCATGCCGGAGCTGCGCTCGCTGAAGTCCGCGAGGCGCCGCAGCGTCTTCACGCGGCCGGTCCTGTGACCGAGGCCGAGGAAGAGGAGCGCGAAGGTGACGATCGTCGCGGCCGTGGTGGCGATCACGATCTGGCCGATCTCGGCGCCTCCGGCTGGAGGGGAGGCTGCGGCGAGAAGCGTTCCGTAGAGGTTCATTGGAAGTCCTTGGTGGAAAAGTGGATTGCAGAAAGTCTGTTCCCTCATAAACGTTACCTCAAACGAGGTTACATTCTCTATGTAGACTCGTCACATGGCTAAAAAGCCTGCAGATAGCGCGGATCCAGCAACCGCCGAGGCAAACCTGACGGTCGAGCAGCTCGCCTACGAGACCGGGATGTCGGTGCGGAACATCCGCAACCACCAGTCGCGCGGGCTGCTGCCGCCGCCCGAGGTCCGCACCCGGGTCGGCTACTACGGCCCCGCCCACGTCGCCCGCCTGCGCCTGATCCAGGAGATGCAGGGGGAGGGCTTCAAGCTGAGCGCGATCTCCCGGCTGATCGGCGAGCACGGCGAGGACGCCGATCGCTTCGTCGGCCTGCGCCAGGCGGTCACCGCACCCTTCGCGACCGAGTCCCCCGAGGTCTACAGCCGCGAGGAGCTGGTCGAGAAGTTCGGCGCCGACGACGACAAGCTGATCGAGAAAGCGAAAAAGCTCGGCCTCCTTGTCGACCTCGGCGAAGACCGCTACGAAGCCCCGAGCCCGGCCCTGATCCGCGCCGCCGAGGAAGTGCTGGCGATGGGAATCGAGCTCCCCGCCGCTCTCGCCGCGATCGAGAAACTGAACCGCAACGCCCAGTCCTCCGCCCGCACCTTCGTCGACCTCTTCGTCGAGAAGGTCTGGAAGCCCTTCGACGACGCCGGCCGCCCCGAGGAGGGCTGGGAGGAGATCATCGCCGCGATCGGCCGCCTCCGCCCCCTCGCCTTCGACGCCCTCAACGCTACCTTCCGCCTCACCCTCACCACCGAAATCGAGAAAGCCTTCGGCGAAGTCCTCGAACGGCGCCAGAAGCGGAAATAGAGCCGACGCCCGGACTTGAACCGGGGACCCCTTCATTACGAATGAAGTGCTCTACCAACTGAGCTACGCCGGCGGGCCTCGGGGGATTGTAGAGACGGAGCGGGTTTCGGTTCCGTCGCGGCGGCCGGGGATGATCCGCGGGTGGCAGCTCGGACGGCGACGAAGCAGCGGGGCGAGAACGAGGTCGAGTTCGGCCGCATCGTCGCCTTCAGCGACGGCGTCTTCTCGATCGCGATCACGCTGCTGGTCCTCAACATCGGGATCCGGAAGGGGCTGACCGAGGGGCAGATCGACGACGCCCTTTGGGATCAGCGGGACCTCTTCTTCGCCTACGCGATCAGCTTCGCGGTGATCGGGCGCTTCTGGCTCGTGCACCACCGCTTCTTCTCCGAAGTCCGGGCCTTCGACGGGCGGTTGATCGCGCTCAACCTCGCCTATCTGGGCGCGGTCGTCCTCATCCCCTTCAGCAGCGAGCTGCTGGGCGAGTACGGGGGGACGACGACGGCGGTCGTCTTCTACTCGGTCAACCTCGCGGCGGTCGTTCTGCTGGGGCTGCTGATGCACGTCGACGCCCGCCGCCGCGAGCTGACCAAGATCGACGACCGCACCCATCGCGAGACCCAGATCCGCAGCAGCTACATCGCCGGGATCTTCCTGCTCTCGGTGCCGCTCGCCTACTTCGCCCCGGACGTGGCGCCGTACCTCTGGCTGGTCCTCTTCGTCGATCCCTCGGCGCGCCTGGCGCGGCGCTCAGGGGCGGACGGCGAAGGAGACCGAGCGGCCCGGCTTTGAGCAGGACGTCGACCAGCCGCGGTCGCTGACCACGCTCTGGCAGCGGTAGTCGCCGACCGAGCAGCCCCAGCGGGAAGCGCCCGCCGGGCGGCGGCAATCCGGGTTCCGCGCCCATTCGGCCCGCACCTGCCGCGTCGTCTCCGGGGAGCCGGGCGGCGCCGTGCTCGCGCCCGTCGTTTCCTCGCCCGAGCTGCCGCAGCCGCCGAGCAGCAGCGCCAGCGCGAGGATCACGGCGAGGGGGATGGCCGACCGCATGCGCCGCAACCTACTCGTCGGCGACCTCCTCGTGCGGCAGCTTGCCGCAGATCGGGCACTCCGGCTCCGGCGTCACCGGCTCCCGTTTGACCTCCATCGTCCGCAGGTCGGTGATGTGGGCGACCCCCTGCGTCGCCGGCCGGGCCAGCCCGGTCAGCAGGTGCATCACCTCCATCGCCACCTGGCCGCCGATCAGGCCGCAGGCCGGACCCAGCGTCGCCGCCGGGCTCGGTTTCGCCCGCCGCTGTTCGACCGCGACGTCGAAGAGCGGGTATTCGCGCCGGTAGCCGATCTCCTGGCAGACGAAACAGCCCGTCTTGCCCGGCACGTAGAGCGGGCCGACACGGGCGATCGGGGGGAAGTGGCTCATCGTGATGTACGGGATGCCGGCGGCGAAGCAGGCCGAGTTGCACCAGCGCTCGATCTCGTGCGCCGGCCAGTCGGCGGCGTCGATGACGACGTCGGAGCCGTCGATGAATTCGGCGATGTCTTCCTCCCCCTCCAGCCGCCGCGCCGCCGTGGTGATCTTCGCCGCCGAGTTGAAGGCCCGCAGGCGCGCCGCTGCGCACTCGACCTTGAGCAGGCCGACGTCGGCCTCCGTGTAGAGGATCTGCCGGTTGAGGTTGCTGACCTCGACCCGGTCGCCGTCGATCAGCCACATCTCGCCGACACCGGTGCAGGCGAGGGCCCAGGCAGACCAGCCCCCGAGCCCTCCGACCCCGAGCACCGCGACCTTCGCCTCCCGCAGCCGCCGCTGGCACTCCGAGGGCGTGACCTCGCCGCCGATGTCGCTGAAGTAGCGCAGCTGGCGGTCGAACCGTTCCAACTCGGCCGCCGGCACGAGCTCGTCGTCGGCGGCGTCCTCGACCACCTCCAGCTCCTGCAGCTGCGCCATCAGGTCGTCCACCTCCTTGGCTCCGAACTCCTCCCGCAGCTGCTCCAGCGTCCGTTCGCCGTCGACGGCGGCGAGCAGCCGCCGTTCCTCCGCATCGGGCTGCTCGATGCGGATGTCGTTCTCGGCGCTCGGACGCAGGAGGTAGACGTCCCCATCCGGCGTCTCGATCTCCTCCGTGGTCCGCTTGATCCGTGGCCTGCGCAATTGCTCCCCCTATAGCTCGATAGCGCAAGAGAGACCGGTCGAGCAGGGGGGAGGGTTTCTAGTTGAGGAGAGTACGGGCGCGTTCGAAGATCGCGTCGGTCATCGGCACGGTCAGCTTGCCGGTGAAGGTGTTCTGTTGGCTCGGGTGGTAGCAGCCGAGGAGCCGCCAGCGGCCGACCTCCGCTTCGGCCCCGTGGCCGAACTTCGGCCGCGGCTGCGGCACCTCCTCGCCGAGGGCCTTGGCGGCGCGGAGGAAGCCGTCCCAGCCGAAGGAGCCGAGGGCGACCAGGACCTGGCAGCGCTCCAGCAGCTCCAGCTCCCGCCGCAGGTAGGGGAGGCAGGTGTCGCGCTCCTGCGGCGTCGGCTTGTTCGCCGGCGGGGCGCAGCGGACGGTGGCGGTGATGTAGGCGTCGCGCAGCTCGAGGCCGTCGTCGCGCCACTCCGAGGTCGGCTGGTTGGCGAAGCCGGTCCGGTGCAGGGAGGCGTAGAGCCAGTCGCCGGAGCGATCGCCGGTGAACATCCGGCCGGTGCGGTTGGCGCCGTGGGCGGCCGGGGCGAGGCCGACGATGCCGAGGCGGGCGTCGGGGTCGCCGAAGCCGGATACCGGGCGCGCCCAGTAATCCTGGCCGCGGTAGCGGCGCGGCGGGTTGGCCGCCTGCTCCTCGCGCCACTCGACCAGCCGCGGGCAGAGGCGGCAGCGGTGGACCTCCTCGGCCAGGGCCGCGAGCGCCTCGGCGCGGTCGGAGCTCATAGGCTTGGCTTCCTCGTCATGGCACCGAACCGAATCATGCGCGGTCGCCGCATGCGCCGCGCCTTCGTCCTCGGCGCCGTCGCCGCGGCGCTTGCCTTCGGGCTCGCCGCCTGCGGGGGCGGCGGAGGCGGCGGTGCCACCGACCGCGAGGCCGACCTCGGCGTCCTCAACGAGATCCTCGGCCGGCAGCTCGCGGCGGTCGACGCCTACGGCGAAGCGCTGCCGCTGCTGCGCGGCGGCGGCCTCGCTGCCGCCCGCCGCTTCCGCGCCCAGGAACAGGAACACGTCGACGCAACGACGAAGACGATTCGGGGCCTCGAGGGCGAAGCCGACCCGCCGGCTGAAACCGTCGAAGCGGGGGATCTGAAGAGCGCCGAGGACGCCTGGCGTTTCCTCTACGAGCTGGAAAGCGCGACGATCTACGCTGAGCTGGACGCCGTTGACCGGCTGACCATCGGCTGGCCGCGGCGGCTGGTCGCGGCGATGGCCGCCAACCAGGCGCAGCGGCTGGTCCTGATCCGCCGCGCGCTGGGCGCCACTTCTGCCGAAACCGTCCCCGAGGCCTTCGAGACCGGCCAAACGGCCGCTCCAGAGGAGATGATGAAGCCATGACCGCTCCCCTCTACGCCATCGGCCGTTTCTGCTCCCGCCACCACTGGCCCGTGATCTGCGCCTGGATCGCCCTCGCGATCGCGCTGCTCGCGATCGGCCACTCGGCCGGCAGCAAGACCAGCGAAAACCTCACCCTGCCCGGCACCGACTCGACCACGGCAACCGAACTGCTCGAAGACAACCTGCCCGAACAGGCTTACGGCAGCAACCCGCTGGTCATGGAAGCGCCGCGGGGCAAGCAGCTGACCCAGCCGCAGTACGCGACCGCGGTGGCCGAAACCGAGAAGCGCTTGAACGCGCTCCCGGACGTCAACTCGGCGGTCAGCCCGCTCAGCCCCGAGGGGGCCGCCTTCCTCAGCAAGGACAAGTCGATCGGCTACTTCCCGGTGGTGCTGGCGATCGGCCCTGGCGAAATCGACGAAGAAGAAGCCGAACGAATCCTCGACGCCGCCCAGCCGGCAAAGGCCGCCGGACTGCAGCCGGCGATCGGTGCCTACGTCGGCCAGCAGCTCTCCAAGCCGGCGACCGAGACCAGCGAGGCGATCGGCCTGGCGGCGGCGGTGATCATCCTCCTCTTCGCCTTCGGGACGGCGACGGCGATGATGCTGCCGATCGTCTCCGCGGTGATCGGCCTCGCCTGTGCGCTCTCGATCATCCGCCTGCTCGAGCACGTGCTCGAGGTGCCGGGGGTGGCCTCGACCTTGGCGACGATGATCGGCCTCGGCGTCGGCATCGACTACGCGCTCTTCATCGTCACCCGCCACAAACTGCAGCTGGCCGACGGGATGGAGCTGCGCGAGTCGATCGCGCGGGCGACCGCGACCGCCGGCGGCGCAGTGGTCTTCGCCGGCTTCACGGTCGTGATCGCCCTCTGCTCGCTCGCCTTCGCCGGGATCCCGCTGGTCTCGACGCTCGGCTTCACCGCCGCGGTCGCGGTGGTGGTCGCGGTCGGGGCGGCGACGACGCTGCTGCCGGCGATGCTCGGTGCCCTCGGCCCGCACATCAACTCGCTGCGGGTGAAGCTCGGCAAGACCCATCCCGACGACAAGGAGCCGCACGGCTGGCGTCGCTGGGCGGAATGGGTCAGCGAGCGGCCCTGGACCGCGACGGTCGTCGCCCTGGCGATCCTCGTCGCCCTGGCGCTGCCGATCTTCCAGCTGCAGCTCGGGCAGAACGACATCAGCGCCCTGCCGGAGGAAACGACTTCGCGCCAGGCCTACGACTCGCTCAACAAGGGATTCGGGCCGGGCGTCAACGGCCCGCTCCTGGTCGCCTCGGAATTCTCTTCGCCGGCAGAAGCCAAACAGGTGCTGCCGCAGCTGCAGAAAGCGGTCGGGGGCGCCCCCGACGTCGCCGCCGTCACCGAACCGACCCTCGACAAGGCGGGCACCGCCGCCGTCTTCACGGTGATCTCAAAATCCGAGCCCTGGGCGGACGAGACCGTCGACCTGGTCGAAAGCCTCCGCGAGACGCAGATCCCGCAGGCGCTGCAGGGGACGCAGGCCAGCTCCTACGTCGGCGGCCAGACCGCCGGCTACATCGACCTCGCCAGCCAGATCAGCGACAAGCTGCCACTGATGATCGCGATCGTCGTCGCCCTCAGCTTCATCGTCCTCCTCGTCGCCTTCCGCTCGCTGCTGGTCCCGGTCAAGGCGGCGGCGATGAACCTGCTCTCGGTCGCCGCCGCCTACGGCGTCGTCACCGCCGTCTTCCAGCTCGGCTGGGGCGTCTCGCTGATCGGCCTCGACCACGCGATCCCGATCGTCTCCTTCGTGCCGCTGCTGATGTTCGCGATCCTCTTCGGCCTCTCGATGGACTACGAGGTCTTCCTGCTGACGCAGATGCGCGAGCACTACGAGGAGTACGGCGACGAGCGGCGGGCGGTGGTCGAAGGCCTGGCCAACACCGGCCGGGTGATCACCTCGGCGGCCGCGATCATGGTCTGCGTGTTCACCAGCTTCGTCCTCAGCGGCAACCCGGTGGTGAAGGAGTTCGGCGTCGGCCTCGCGGTGGCGATCGCAATCGACTCGACCCTGGTCCGCTGCCTGCTGGTGCCGGCGGTGATGGTCCTGCTCGGCAAGCGCGCCTGGTGGCTGCCGCGCTGGATGGACCGGCTGCTGCCGAAGGTCAGCATCGAGGGCGAGGAGTACTTCGCGAAGAAGGACGCTGCGGGTGTTCCCGCTCAATCTGCCTAACGCCCTAACGCTCCTCCGCATCCTCGCCGTGCCGGTGGTGGTGGTCGCCCTCCTGGGCGAGACCTCCAACGGCGACGCGCTCGCCGCGGGGGTCTTTGCCCTGGCGGCGGCGACCGACGGCCTCGACGGCTACTTCGCCCGCTCCCGCGGCTCGATCACCACCTTCGGCAAGCTGATGGACCCGCTCGCCGACAAGCTGCTGGTCACCGGCGCGCTGCTCTCCCTCGTCTCCCTTGGCCGGCTCGAAGCCTGGGTGGCGATGGTGATCATCGCCCGCGAGGTCGCGGTCACGATCCTCCGCACGATCGCTGCCGAGCGCGGCATCGTCATCGCCGCCAGCTGGATGGGCAAGCTGAAGACCGTCCTTCAGATCGCCGCCATCATCGCCCTGATCGCCACCAACCCGGCCCCCTTCTGGGTTGACGCCCTCGTCTACCTCGCCCTCGCCGTAACGGTCATCAGCGGCTTCGACTACTTCTTCGGCCTGCGCCGCCGGATCGAGGAGCTGGAGCGCGAACGGGCCGCCCGGAAAGCAAAACCGGCGGCGTAGGTGGGGGAGGGGTGCGGGGGGGGGCGGGGGGGGA
>Ga0307285_10000004_pt1 | contig 246966 bp, 262 predicted proteins | sample ER_DNA_139_FD_194476 | JGI IMG/M metagenome (GOLD analysis project Ga0307285, IMG submission 194476) | Bulk soil microbial communities from the East River watershed near Crested Butte, Colorado, United States - ER_DNA_139 | ecosystem: Environmental > Terrestrial > Soil > Floodplain | place... | reverse complement strand
CTCCCACCCTTACTTGCAGGGGAGGGTGGGAGCGGCCCCCCTCCCCCTCGGACGGCCGCGGAATGAGTCTCCAGAGAGCGAGCCCTGCAGCAGCGACGACGAGCAGGTACGGCACCGGGTCGAAGACGCCAAAGCTCCCCAGCAGCTGCGCCGACCAGATCAGCAGCGCCAGCGCGATCACCGCGCTCGCCAGGTGCGCCGGCGCACCCTCGAACCGCGGCAGCAACCAGGTCCGTGCCGCGGTCCCGCCCATCCAGGCGAACCCGCCCAGCAGCAGGATCTCGAGCACCCCCAGCAGGTACCGCCCCGGACCCAGCATCCGGCGCTAGCGGCCCCGCCGCAGCAACAGGCGGCTCATCTGCTCCAGCTCGGCCACGCGCAGGAGCTTCGCCACCGAGAGGTAGACGGCAAGCCCGGCGCCCAGGCCGGCCCCGAGGGAGACGATCTGCCCCCCGAGGCCGCGACCGAGGGCTTCGTCGAGCACGTCCCAGACGATCCAGCTGATCGCCGCCAGGGCCGCCGCGGCGACCGTGATGCGCGCGGCGGCCGAGAACAGCCGCGGCAGCTCCAGGCCGCCGAACCGGCGGCGCAGGATCACCGCCTGGGCGACGACGGCGGCGGTCGTCCCGATCCCGGTCCCGGCAACGATCCCGCCGACGCCGAACGGCTCGTAGAGCGCCAACGCCGCCACGGCCGAGACGACGAGGTCGATCACCGCCAGGCCCGTCGCCTGCCACGGTTTCTGCAAGCTGAAGAAGGTGCGCGTCTGCAGCAGGTAGAGGCCGTTGGTCGGCAGCGAGAAGGCGAACCAGAAGAGGGCGGTCGCGACGACGGCGGTCTGGGCCGGATCGAACTCCCCGCGCTGGTAGATGAGCCGGATCATCGGGTCGGAGAGGGCGAGGATCGCGGCCGCCGCGGGCACCAGGACGAAGAGGATCTGGCGCATCCCGTTGGCCATCGTCGCCCGCAGGTTCTCGACTTCTCCGGCGTTGGCGAACCGCGCCAGGGTCGGGAACAGCACCGTCGCGATCGCCACCGAAAAGATTCCCTGCGGCAGCTGGTAGATGCGGAAGGCTTTGTCGATCGCCGCCGGCGCCTGTTCGGATACGAGGCTGCCGAAGAAGCTGTTGATCAGGAGGTTGAAGTTGATCAGGCCGAGGCTGATCGTCACCGGCAGCATCAGCACCAGCACCCGCCGCACCCCCGGGTGGCGCCAGTCGAAGCTGAAGCTGAACCGGTAGGGCGTGTGGCGCAGGTCCCAGGCCGGGATCAACAGCTGAACCAGGGTGCCGACGAGGATCGCGATCGCGTAGGCGTAGATCCGGTCCTGCCCGTGGAACATCGGCTCGAGGACGACGAGGACGAGGATGATCGTCAGGTTCCAGAACAGCGGCGAAATCGCGAAGGCGCCGAAGCGGTCGTAGCTGTTGAGGATGCCGACGACGATGCCGCTGATCCCCAGCAGGACCAGGATCGGGAAGAGCACCTGCGAGAGGGCGATCATTAGGTCGCGGGTCTCGCCCTCGAGCCCGGGTGCGAACAGGGGCATGATCACCGGCGCGAAAAGGACGAAGAAGGCGGTGATCGCCCCCAGGACCATCGTCACCAGCAGCAGCATCGTCGAGGCGAGGCGGAACGCCTCTTTGTAGGCCTTCTTCCCCAGCAGTTCGGTGAAGACCGGGACGAAGGCCGGCTGCAGGGCCGCGTCGGCGAAGAGGGCACGGATCAGGTTCGGCACCTGGAAGGCGACGGTGAAGGCCGACATCGGGCCGCTGATCCCGTAGTAGCCGGCGGCGACGACTTCGCGGGCGAGGCCGGCGACGCGCGAGGCCGCGGTCGCGATCGAGAAGAAGGCGGTCGAGCGGGCGAGCCTCCCGCCCTGCTTGCCGGGGGCCGGGTCGGCGCCGAATTCCTCGCCCGGTTCGAACCCCTCGGCCTCGCGGACCCCGACGTCGGAGGCAAGCGCGGCCTCGTCGGCGTTGATCGCCCGCTCGTCGGGATTCGGGGTGTCAGGTGCCCTGGGCGTCTCCAAGCTTCGTCTCAATCGCTATAGTCGGCGGCCGCCCGGAGCCGGCAAGGCGCCCGCTCGGGAACTTGACATGGCCAACATAGCCTCACAGAAGAAGCGGATACTGCGCAGCGAGCGCGAGCGGACCGAGAACCGCCTGCTCACGAGCACCGTAAAGACCCACTTCCGCCGCCTCGAAAGCGCGGTGGAGTCAGGCGATGCCGACTCGGTCGCCGCCGAGCAGCGCGATCTCGTCTCGAAGATCGACAAGGCCGTCCAGAAGGGCGCCCTCCACAAGAACACCGGCGCCCGCAAGAAGGCCAAAGCCGCCCGCCTGGCACGCTCGTAGGCGGCTGCAAACCGGCGCCTGCCGGCGTCGTCGCTCGGTCATGTGCAGAAGCACACTCCCTCGCTCCTCCTAGGCCTGCTTGGTTTTCGCTCGCCGACGAGCGCACCAGGAGCGGATTTTTAAGCGGCGCCAGCAGCGGCCTTGCGCAAAGCCAGCGTGAACGCGAGCTCATCGCCGTAGTCGGCGCCGCCGCGGCACCAGAGCTCTAGGTCGGCGAGGGTCTCGGTCGCCGCGCGCAGGCTGGCGAGATCGGTGCCCTGCAGGCGCTTGACGAGCTGCTTCGCCGCGTAGGGGTGCATCTTCAGGGAGGACTCGACCTGCTGCGGCGGGATTCCCTCCTCGAGCTGGGCCGCCGCGGCGCAGGCGCTGCGCAGGCGCGAGGCGAGGCCGTAGATCAGCCCGGTGACGTTCTCCCCCTGCCCGATCAGCCGCTCGGCGATCCGCAGGGCGGCAGCGGCGTCGCCTTCGATCAGCGCGTCGGAGAGCGACCAGACCGCCGCTTCGGAGGTGTCGGCGATCATCTCGGTGAGGTCGGCAACGCCTACCTCTCCCCCGTCTCCCGCCCAGAGCGCGAGCCGCTCGAGCTCGTTGCGGAGCCGAACCGGGCTGGCCCCCATCCGCTCGACCAACATCCGCGCCGCCGGAGCGTCGAGGCGAAAACCGAGGCGCTGCGCTTCGCCGACCAGGACCCGCGGCATCTCCCGCGCCTTCGGGGCCTCGAATTCGTGCACCTCGCCGCCCGCGGCCTTGACCGCTTTCAGCAGCTTCGCGGCCGGCTTATCGCGGCAGATCAGGACCAGGGTCAGGTCGGGCGGCAGCTCCGCCAGCGCCGCGACCACCGGCTCGAGCTGCTTGTCGCGCCAGCGCTCGATCCCGTCGGCAAGCAGATACCGGCGCGAGTCCATCAGCGACATCGCCGGAATCGCCGCCAGCAGCGCCTCGTGGTCGGGCATTCCCCTGCCCTCCGCGGCCTCGAAGACCTCCAGCGCCGCCGCGCCGCCCTCGCGCTCGGCCCGCGCCCGCAGCCGGCTCCGCGTCGCGTCGATCTTGGCCCCGTCGCTGCCGGCGATCAGGTAGAGCGGCTTCATCTCCTCGGCCATCGGGGCCGAGTCTAGGAGGGATTGGCGAAACCCGCGTGTGCGGCTGGCGAGCGCCGGACCAAGCGGGGCAAGGACGCAGGGAGGCCGAATAGCAGCGCTATTCGGCCGACTGAGGACGCCGCACCGCGCAGTGTCCGCCGCCGCCAGGCGTGCGCGGGGGGTTTGCCAAGCCCTCCTCGATAGAGCCGCGGCCCGCCTACTTGCCGTGGCCGAGCGCTTTGCCGTTGCCGTTGCCCGGCGAGGCGTCCGGTGCGCCGCTGCCGCTGGCGGCGACGCCGGAGACGGTCGCTTCCGGGGTCGACTTCGAGGACGCTTCCACCCCGCGTTCGCTGGCGTGGCCGGCCGCCGAGGAGGACTGCGAGTTGCCGGGCGCCGACGGTGGGGCTGGTGCGGCGGGGCGGGCGGGAACCGGAGCGGGCTTGGGCGCCGGCGCTGGATCCGGACTGTTTGCCGCAGCCGGCGCAGGCTCAGACGAGGGCACCGGGGCCGGAGCGGGACTCGCCGCCGGCGTCTCCACCGGCACACCGCCGGAGGTGCCTCCGCCTGGATCGGTTGCGGTGGGCACCGCGGGCGCCACCGCCGCGCCCCCCGCACCCGGCTCGCTGCCGCCGTCGGAGCCAGCATCGCTGACGTCGCCGGGCGCCCGCGCTCCCGGGCGGGACCCAGCCGGGTTCGGGTGCTCGAAGGCCCGCCGACCCGGATCGAGCGCCACCGCCTTGGAGATACCCCTGTCCGCCGTCGGTTCGCTCGGCAACGGAGCCGGCGAGAGGAGCGGGAAGTTGGGCTGGGCGAAGAGCGCGACCAGGGCAAGTCCGGCTGCCGCCGTCAGCCCGAGGAAGGCGAAGGCGGTGCTGCGCATCCGTTCCGGCAGGCCGTCGCCAGCGAAGCTGAACCGTCGCAGCCGGACGAGGAGCCTGGTTTGGAGGTTGGAAGGCACCAGTTCGTGCATCGGCATCCCGGCAGGCGCCAGGAGCGATTGGATCGGCTTCCTCGACTATCGATTCGGTCATCTGTCCAGGCGCATCGAGTGCGGCCCGACCTCGATCCTGATGTCGCCGAGCTCGTCGGTGCGCAACGTCGGCACTCCGTGGCTGCGAAGCGCAGCCAGCGTCCCCGGGGTCGGATGGCCGTATGGGTTGTCCCGGCCGACGGAGATCACCGCCAATCGAGGCCGCACCCGCTCCAGCAGGGAACCGAGGCCGACGTCGTCGCTGCCGTGGTGGGCGACCTTGAGGACGTCGACCGGCCCCGGTTCGAGCAGCACCGCCTCGGCCTCTGCATCGGCCGTCAGCAGCATGCTGAAGTCGCGCCAGCGGGCCTCGATCACCAGCGCCAGCTGGTTGGGGTCGGCGCCGGGCATCGGCGCCCCCAGCAGCTCCGGCGGCGGCCAGAGGACCTGCAGACGCAGCCCGCCGACGCGCAGCTCGCTTCCGGCCGCGATCCGCTGTGGACCGGCACCCACCGCCGCGGCTCGCGCCAGCAGGCCGCGCCGAAGCCGGGCGAAGAGCAGCCGGTCGACCGGGAACGAGCCGAGCAGGTCTTCGATCCCGCCGACGTGGTCGGACTGGTCATGGGTGACGATCGCTGCGCCGAGCCGGTCGACCCCCACCTCCGACAGCTTGCGCGCCAGGCCGTCTCCGGGCGGCCCGCCGTCGACGAGCACGGCGGGGGCGCCGGCCGGCTGGAAGAGGATCGCGTCGCCCTGGCCGACGTCCAGCACCTCCACCTGCAGGCCCCGAAGCGGTGGCTCCGCAACCGCTCCCCCCGGCCAGGGCAGCGGCAGCCAGCAGGCGAGCCCGACGGCCGCGAGCGCCGCTGCCGCCCGCGGCCAGCGCCAACAGGCCAAGGCCGCGACTCCCAAGCCCAGGTAGGCGACGACCAAGCCGGCGCCGCTCAGGTGCACCTCCAACTCGGCCCATTCTGGCGCCGCGCACCAATCCGCCACCTGGGCGACGTAGGCGAGGAGCAGGGCCTCGAGGCCGTTCAGAGGCGCCAGCGGCACGCCCGGCAGCTGCGCGAGGGCGGCGCTGCACATCCCGAGCCACATCGCCGGCGCCACCGCCGGCAACGCCAGCACGTTCGCGACCAGCGTCGTCGTCGAGACGGTTTCGAAGTGGAAGGCGATCAGCGGCGCGGTCGCCAGGGTCGCGGCCACCGTCATCGCCACTCCCTCGGCCAGCGCCCGCCGCCAGCGACCGCGGCCGAGCGCGGCGAGGAGGCGCTCCCGCAGCGGCGAGGCCAGCAGCAGGATCCCCAGCACGGCGGCGAAGCTGAGCTGCCACCCGACCTCGCCCGCGATCGCGGGATCGATCGCCAGCGTCACCAGCGCCGCCAGGGCCAGCGCGTAGAGCCTCGAGGTGCGGCGCCCGCTTAGCGTCGCCAGCAGGCCGAGGGCGCCCATCACCCCCGCCCGCTGGATCGAGGGGCCGGCGCCGGCGACGGGGACGTAGACGGCGATCAGCGCCAGGACCCAGACCAGCCGCTCGCGCAGCGGGATCCCGAGCGCTCCCAGCAGCGGCATCGCCAGCAGCGCCAGGAGGGTGACGTTCTGGCCGGAGACCGCGAGCAGGTGGCTGAGCCCCGCCCGCCGGAAGCCTTCCTCGGTCTTCTCGTCGATCCCCTCGTCTTCGCCGAGCACGAAGCCGCGGGCCAGCGCCGCCTCGCGCGGCGGCATCCCCTCCCCGAGCCCAGCGGATCCTCGCTGCCGGATCTCGCCGCTCTGCCCCAGGGCCATCGCGACGAGCAAGGCGATCCCGAGGAGGACCGGTAACCCAGGACGCGGCGAGCGCACGTCGACCTACGGCTGCAGCCGCGCCCGCAGCGAATCCATCGTCGCCGGCCCGATCCCAGGGACCTGGTCGAGCTGGTCGACCGAGGAGAGGCCGCCGTGTTCGTCGCGGTACTCGATGATGTCCCCCGCCGTGACGGGCCCGATCCCCTCGATCTCTTCCAGCTGCTCGACGGTCGCGGTGCCGAGGCTGATCGGGCCTTCGTCGGCGCCCGCAGCCAAACCGGCCGCAGTGCCTCCCGAAACCCGTTTCGGCACCACCACCTGCTGCCCGTCCGCCAGCCTCGCCGCCAGGTTGATCGCTTCCAGCTCCGCCCCCGGCGCCGCCCCTCCCGCCCTGGCCACCGCGTCGTTCACCCGGCTCCCCACCGGCATCCGGTAGACCCCGGGTTCGCGCACGGCCCCGGTGACGTCGACGACCACCTCGCCCCCCGAGCCGCCGATCGAGAAGCTGCTCCCGCCGGTGCGCCCACCGTCGCTTGCCGCCGCGAACGAGCCCTGGGTGGCTCCCTCCCCCCTGATCGCCCGCGCCCCGACCAGCAGCAGCGCCACCGCCACCGCCGCGTACACGATCATCTGGCTCCGACTCATCTCCGGCATCGCCGCCGATGCTGCCGCGAGCGGGCGCACGCGTGGCGCGCGCAAAGCAAAATCTCAGGAGAAAAAGTTGCGCGAGAGGGTGACTACGGCCTAGTAGTCGTCGTCTTCGTCATATCCAGCCACCTCTGCCAGTTGGTCGCTGTACAGCTCGGCGGCTGCCACCGGCGGCGACTGGATCGAGACGCAGGCAAGCTCGCCCTCGGCCTCGTTGCCGATCGAGTGCTCGGTCGCGGGCGGGACCAGGATCAGATCTCCCTCGGCAACCTCCTGCGTGTCGCCGGCAACCGACATCGTGCCGCTGCCGCGGACCACGACGTAGGCCTGCTCGGCCTCGCCGGAGGAGTGCAGCGTCTGCTTCGCCCCTCCCGGCACCGTCACCCAGGTGACGGAGAGGTTGCGCGAGCCGAGTTCGCCGGCGTCCATGAGGACATGGGCCCGCAGGCGGTGCCACTCCTCGACAGCGGCTTCGTTCAGTCGTCTGACCAGCATTTCGCGGCTTTCTAGCAGAACCCGGCCGAGCCGCGGAGGGCGCTACCGGACCACCAGGTTGACTAGCTTGCCTGGAACTACAATTTCTTTGACTATTTGTCCGCGGTCCAGGTGGCTGGCTACTTTGTCACTCGCGCGGGCCAGCCGCAGCAGCTCCTCCTTCGACGCCTCCGCCGGAACCTCGATCCGATCCCGCAGCTTGCCGTTGACCTGGACGACGAGCGTCACCGTGTCGCTGGCCAGGAGGTCGGGGTCGGCGACGGGCCAGGGCTGCTCCCAGACCTGGGCGCCGGCGAGCCGGAAGAACACCTCGCTGCCGAGGTGCGGCGCGAAGGGGAAGATCAACGAGGCTGCGGTGGCGGTCGCGAAACGAACCGCCGCCCCGCCCTCGGCGGTCCCGTAGAGCCCGTCCTTGAGCCGATAGGCGTCGTTGACCAGCTCCATCACCGCCGAGATCACCGTGTTGAACTGGAAGCCGCGCTGGAAGTCCCGCGTCGCCTTGTCGATCGCCCAGTGGGCCTTCGCCAGCAGCTCGCGTGCCTCGCCGCCGGCCGCCGGATCGGGCTCGCCGGCCTCGGTCCGGGCCTCGGCCTCCTCGCAGAGTCGCCAGAGGCGCGAGAGGAAGCGATTGACCCCCTCCACCCCCTCGTCGGTCCAGTCGCCGCCGCGCTCGGGCGGCCCCATGAAGCAGACGTAGGTGCGAGCCGTGTCGGCGCCGTAGCGCTCGACGTAGTCGCCAGGGCTGACGGTGTTGCCCTTCGACTTCGACATCTTCGCCCCGTCGCGGGTGATCATCCCCTGGGTGAAGAGGTTGGCGAACGGCTCCTGCACGCCGACGTGGCCGAGGTCGGCCAAGGCCTTGGTGAAGAAGCGCGCGTACATCAGGTGCAGGATCGCGTGCTCGACGCCGCCGATGTACTGGTCGACCGGCGTCCAGTGGTCGACCGCCCCCCGCTCCCATGCAGCGTCATCGTTCTGCGCGTCGAGGTAGCGGAGGAAGTACCAGGAGGAGTCGACGAAGGTGTCCATCGTGTCGGTCTCGCGGCGGGCCGCTGCGCCGCAGCGCGGGCACTCAGTCGCCACCCAGTCCTCGGCCGCCGCCAGCGGGCTCTTGCCCTGCGGCGCGTAGTCCTCGATCTCCGGCAGCTCGACCGGCAGCTGCTCGGCGGGCACCGGGACGATCCCGCAGCCCTCGCAGTAGACGACCGGGATCGGTGCCCCCCAGTAGCGCTGGCGCGAGACCAGCCAGTCGCGCAGGCGGTAGTTGACGGCGGTCTCTCCCCGGCCCTCGGACCGCAGCCAGTCGACGATCTCTGCGTAGGCCTCGCGGTTGTTCTTGCCGTCGAAGCGCCCGGAGCCGGTCATCGGCCCGTCGCCAGAGTACGGCAGGCCGGCGTCGTCGTCGCGCGCCTCCTCCTCGTCGACCCCCTCGATCACCCGCACCACCGGCAGCCCGAACTTCTGGGCGAATTCGTAGTCGCGCGAATCGTGCCCCGGTACCGCCATGATCGCCCCGGTGCCGTACTCCATCAGCACGTAGTCGGCGACGAACATCGGTATCTCCTCGCCGTTGACCGGGTTGACGACGGAACGGCCGAGCGGCACCCCGGTCTTCTCCCGGTCCTCCGCCCCGCGCTCCTCGGCCGACTCGCGCCCGACCCGGTTGACGTACTCGCGCACCTCAGCCTCGGCCTCCGTCCCCGCCACCAGGCGCTCCAGCTCGGGATGCTCGGGGGCGAGCACGAAGAAGGTGGCGCCGAAGAGGGTGTCGGGACGGGTGGTGAAGACCGGGAAGTCGAGGTCGACCTCCTCGCAGCGGAAGACCACCTGCGCCCCCTCGGAGCGGCCGATCCAGTTGCGCTGCATCGTGATCACGTGGTCGGGCCAGGACTCGAGCGCCTCGAAGTCCTCCAGCAGCCGGTCGGCGTACTCGGTGATGCGGAAGAACCACTGCTCGAGGCTGCGCTGGACGACCTCGGTGCCGCAGCGCTCGCAGCGACCGTCGACGACCTGCTCGTTGGCGAGCACGGTCGCGTCCTTCGGGCACCACTGCACCGGCGCCTCGGTTCGGTAGGCGAGGCCCCTCTCGAAGAGCTGCAGGAAGATCCACTGGGTCCAGCGGTAGTACTCCGGCGTGTGGGTCGCCAGTTCGCGCGACCAGTCGATCGAGATCCCCCACTCGCGGAACTGGCGCCGGAAGGACTCGATCGAGCGCTCGGTCGCCACCCGGGGCGGCTCGCCGGTTTTGATCGCGTTGTTCTCCGCCGGCAGGCCGAAGGAGTCGTAGCCCATCGGGTGGATCACCTCGAAGCCGTGGCGGCGGCGGAAGTGGGCGATCGCGTCGCCGACCGCGTAGCACTTGAGATGGCCGACGTGTGGCTCGCCCGAAGGGTAGGGCAGCATCTCCAGCACGTAGGACTTCGGCTTCGAATCGTCGAAGCCGGGCTGGCCGGGGTTGGCGACCTCCCAGGTCTTCTCCTCGGCCCAGACGGCCTGCCACCTGCGCTCGATCTCTTTCGGCTCGTAACCCGCCATCGCGGCTGCGATCTTACGAGGGGCGCCCGCGGCGGCGCGTCACCCTTCTAGCCTGGATAGGAGTAGGTGACCGAGGAGGCGTCCTGGAGGATGTGGGGCCAGACGTAGACCTCGATCGTCGCCGCGATCAGCAGCACCGGGATCGCCAGGGCGACGGTGACGAAGGTCGCGGCGAGGAGCTGGTTCCACTCGCCGCGGCGGCTGGCGATCAGCCAGGCCGCGAGCGGGAGGAAGAGAGCGGTCAGCTCCGGGATCGCGTGGGGGAGCACGCTGAGGATCAGCTCGAAGCGGGAGATCTGCAGCTGATAGGCGATCGAGGAGCCCTGGAAGCCGAGGTAGAGCGCCTGCGTCGAGAGCGAGAAGAGGGTGACCGCGCAGACGAAGAGGATCGAGAACTCGCCCGCCTTGACGTGGATCCAGCGGGAGAGCCCCGTCCGCTGCGCGGCGGCGATCGGCATCGAGGCGCCGGCGATGAAGCCGGCGACGCAGGCGGTGCCGTGGAGGGCGAGGACCAGCGAGTTGCGCCAGAGGATCGGCAGCAGGTCGTCGGGCTCGCTCGGGTGGGTGAGCCCTGCGATGTGGATCGGGGTGAGGTCGGGGGTCAGCAACCCGGCGACGAACCAGGTGGCCGTCAGCAGCGCCAGCGCGACCGCGAGGCTGAGCGCCAGCCAGGCCCGCAGAACCTGCCAGGGACGCTCGCTCCAGGACTCGAGGGTGGCACGCGTGTCTCGCATGCCGTGGCTGAAGACATGCTGGTTGGCGCCGCTCATCTCCGTGAGCATCGGCAGCGGGGGCCGCCGGGTTGAGACGTTCAGCGCTTGGCCGGCTGGGCGCCGCCGAGCTCGCGCTCGAACTCCTCGGCCAGCGCGGCGAGCTTCTCCAGCGGCACGTCCAGCCCGCCGGCGATTCGCCGCACGTTTCCCCAGGTCGGGTTGATCCGTCCCGACTCGATGTGGGAGATCCAGGTCGGGTGGATTTCGGCCTCGTTGCCAAGCGTCTCCTGGCTCAGCTCCTTCTCCTCGCGGAGGGTGCGGATGGCCTTCCCGAGACCGATCTGGGGGTCGTTGCGGCGCGGCATCTAGCGGAGGGAATTGGGCTCCCGGCCCAAGGTCCATAGAGGTGAACTCAAACCTCGAGATAGATCCCGCGACATGCGCCTTCGGGTACGTCCGGTTTCGCCCACGGCGAAGCCAGGCAGGGCCGGAACGACTCGAGAGGGGAAGGCGGCTAGAGCTGCGTCAGGTGCAGCCGGCGCCGCCCAGCTGGTGGGCAGAAGACGGCAGTGGAGCTGAGGGGGCTCGAACCCCTGACCTCATCGCTGCCAGCGATGCGCTCTTCCAGCTGAGCTACAGCCCCATTCACAGGGGTCAGTTTAGCGACGGTCAGGCTGCGCGTTGCTCCGGGCCCTGTTCCTCGTCGACGTCGAGGATCAGGTTGTCCGGGGCGGTGTGCCGAACCTTGAAGTCCAGGTTCGAGAGGTCCTCGAGTTCGCGCACCAGATCGGTCGGCTGGTCGAGGTTCATCGAGAAGGTCGCGCGGCCCTCGGAGAAGCGCTCGACCGAGATCTCGGAGGCGCCCACCTGACCGACGGCGTCCTCGAAGCCGACCAATAGGGAGAAGTCGTCGAGCGGGCCGATCTCGAGCTTGACGCGGCCGGCGTAGAGGCCATCGTCGGCGCTTGGCGGCTCCGCCTCGCGAGGGGCCTCCTGGAGCGCCGGCTCGGCGTCGGTCAACGCCTTCACCTTCTTGCTCACCTCGACCGCCTCGCGCAGGGCTTTCATCCGGATCCGCGTCGCCTGTCCCCGCGCCTGTGCCTCCAGCTCTTCGAGCCGGGAGGTGATCGCGTCGAGCGAGGCGATGCTGCGGTCGTGGCACTCGTTGGCCTCGCGCAGGCGCTGGTCGAGGACCCGGATCTCGCGCTCGCGCTCGAGCACCATTCCGGAGAGGGCCTGCGTCTCGCCCTCCAGCTCCTCGAGCTTCCCGCGCTGGGAATCCGACGTCAGCTCGAGGCCGAGGATGCGGGCGTCGCGGAGGGAGATCGCATCCTCCACTTCCGTGCGCCGATAGCCGAACAACGAACGCCTGAACCCACTCATTGCGCGGCACCGTATGGGGGCGCTCGGACGTTATTTCGTCACATAGCCGCGGAGGATGCCTCGGGGGCTCCGAAGTCGAGCTCCAGCCGCGGCGCGTCGCGCCACAGCTCCTCCAGCCCGTAGCGCTCGCGGGCGTCCGGGGTGAAGACGTGGAGGACGCAGTCGAGGTAGTCGAGGATCGTCCACCCCGCTTCGCCTCCCCCGTCGACGCCGCCCGGCAGCAGGCCCGCCTCGCGCTTCACCCGCACCCGCACCTCGTCGACGATCGCCCGCGCCTGCCGTTCGCCGCGGGCGGTGCAGATCGCCAGGAAGTCGGTGTAGGCGACGAGGCCCCGCATGTCGAGGACGACGACGTCTTCGGCTTTTTTCGAGTCGGCGACTGCGGCCAAATGCCGCGCCAGCTGCTCGGACTGCGCCTGGTTCACCGGTAGATCCCCTTCTCTTCGATGTAGTCGGCGACGGGCTGCGGCACGAGGTAGCGCAGCGGCCGTCCCTGCTTGGCCCGTTCCCGGACCGCCGAGGAAGAAACCCCGAACTGCGGCATCGCCAGCATCGTCGCGCGGCCTTCGCAGCCGAGGCTGCGCATCACCGCGTCGACCTCGGCGTCGGAGACACCTTCGCGCCGCGCCACCGCGATCCGGGCCAGCTCGACCACCCGCACCGGGCGCCGCCAGCTCTCGAGCCCGACCGCAGCGTCCGCCCCCATCACGAACACCAGCTCCCTGTCGGCCCGTTCCTCTGCAAGCGCCTCCAAGGTCTCATACGTGTAGGACGGCCCCTCGCGCTCGACCTCGAGCGCCGAAACCGAGAAGCGATCGTCTTCGGCCGCCGCCAGCCGCGTCATCTCCATCCGCGCCTCCCGCCCAGGATCGTCGGCGATCCGCTTGTGAGGAGCGTGCCCGGTCGGGACGAGCACCACCTCGTCGAGGCCGAGCTGCCAGAGCGCCTCCTGGGCGAGCGCCAGGTGGCCGAGGTGCGGGGGGTTGAAGGCCGACCCCAGCACGCCGATCGCGGCGCCGTGGTCGTCACTCACGAATCTGGCCGTCGCCGCGCGCCACGTACTTGAAGGTGGTCAGCTCGCGCATCCCGATCGGGCCGCGAGCGTGCAGCTTCTGGGTCGAGTTGCCGATCTCGGCCCCCATCCCGTACTCGAAGCCGTCGGTGAACCGGGTCGAGGCGTTGACGTAGACGGCGGCGGCGTCGACGCCGCCGACGAAGGCCTCGGCCGCGTCGGAGTCGGCGGTGACGATCGCCTCCGAGTGTCCGGTGCCGTGGCGGTTGACGTGGTCGATCGCCTCCTCGACGCCGTCGACGACGGCGACCGCCATCTTCAGGCCGAGGTACTCGCTGTCCCAATCCTCGTCGCTTGCGAGACCGACCGCGACCTCGCCGGCGGCGGCGCGGGCGCGCTCGTCGCCGACCAGCTCGACCCCGGCGGCGCTGAGGTCGGCGAGCACGGCGGGGGCGACGCGGTCGGCGACCGCGGCGTCGATCAGCAGCGTCTCGGCGGCGTTGCAGACGCCCGGGCGCTGGACCTTGGCGTTGACGGCGATCCGCCGTGCCATCTCGGGATCCGCTTCGGCGTGGACGTAGACGTGGCAGTTGCCGGCGGCGGCGTACATCACCGGCACCGTCGCGACCTTCTTGATCGCCGCCTTCAGGCCTTCGCCGCCTCGCGGGATCAGCAGGTCGACCAGCCCCTCCTGGGTGGCCAGCTCGGCCAGCTCCTCGTGGCCGCCGCCGCCCAGCGAGAGAACCGCGTCCTCGGGAAGCCCGGCCTCGGCCAGCGCCTTGCGGACGATCGCGGCCAGAGCGGCGTTGGAGCGCTCGGCGTAGCTGGAGCCGCGGAGGACGATCGCGTTGCCGCTCTTGATCGTCAGCGCCGCGCAGTCGATCGTCACGTTCGGACGCGCCTCGTAGACGACGGCGACGACGCCGAGTGGCACCCGCACCTTGCGCAGGTCAAGGCCGCTCTCGAGCGTTTTCCGTTCCAGCTCCTCGCTGACCGGGTCGTCGAGCGCCGCGACCACCCGCACCCCCTCGGCCATCCCGGCGACCCGCTCCGGCGTCAGCCGCAAGCGGTCGCGGAGCGCGTCGCTGAGGCCGACGGCGCGCTCGTCGGCCAGATCGCCCGCGTTCGCCTCGAGGATGTCGGCCTCGCGCTCTTCGAGCAGCCGCGCGGTCGCCTCCAGGGCGGCGTTCTTCGCCTCGCCGGTGGCGGTGGCGATTGCCCGCGCCGCCCGCTTCGCGGCGGCGCAGCTCTCGGCGACGGTGGTCTCGGTCACGGCCATCGGCTAAGGGTAGCTGGGGGCCGGCGAAGCGCCGCTGTTAGAGGAGGACGAAGCGGTCGCGGTGGACGACCTCGTCGGCTGCGTGCGGCAGCAGCTTGCGAACCTGGGCGCTCTGCATCCCGATCACCCGCTGCAGCTCGCGCGAGGAGTAGTCGGTGATGCCTTTGCCGATCGTCTCCCCATCGCTGGCGACGTCGATCGCGTCGCCGGCCTCGAAGCTGCCCTCGACCGCGGCGATCCCGACCGGCAGCAGGCTGGACCCGCGCTCGCGCAGGACGCGAGCGGCGCCGGCGTCGACGATCAGGCGACCGCGAGCCGGCTTCGCGTACTTGAGCCAGAGCTTGAAGCTGGAGGTCCGGCCCTGACCGGGGGCGAAGCGGGTGCCGCAGGGCTCCCCGGCAGCTGCCGAGAGCAGCGTCCCGCCCTCCGTGCCGTTGCAGATCACCGCCGGGATCCCGGCCTCGCTCGCCATCTCTGCCGCCGCCACCTTGCTGCGCATGCCGCCCGAGCCGAAGACCGAGGTCCGGTCGCCGATCTCGAGCCGGTCGAGCTGGGCGAAGTCGGTCACCTCGGCGACCAGCTCCGCCTCCGGCTCGGTGCGCGGGTCGCCGGAGAGCAGCCCGTCGACGTTGGTGAGGAGGACGAGCAGGCGCGCGTCGAGCAGCACCGCGACCTGGGCGGCAAGGAAGTCGTTGTCGCCGAAGGTGATCTCGTCGGTGGCGGTGGTGTCGTTCTCGTTCACGACCGGCACCACCCCCCACTCGATCAGCCGCCGCAGCGTCTGGCGGGCGTTCAGGTAGTTGGTGCGGGCGCCGATGTCGGCTGCCGTCAGCAGCACCTGGGCGGCGCGGGTGCCGTGCGCGGTCAACCGGCTCTCGTAGGCGCGGAAGAGGTCGCCCTGCCCCACCGCCGAGGCGGCCTGCAGCTCGTCCATCGCCCGCGGCCGCGCCGGCAGCTCCAGCATCCGCATCCCGCGGGCGATCGCGCCGGAGGTGACCATCACCACCCGCTCTCCCCCCCGCTCCAGCCGCGCAACCTGCTCGCAGACTGAATCGAGCACGTCGGTGCGCAGCTCGCCGTCGTCGGCGGCGACGATCGAGGATCCGAGCTTGACGACCAGGGTCATGGCGGGGAAAGTAGCCGAGATGGGGTCCGCAATCGGCTGGGGCGCACTGGCCGCAAGCTCGCTGGTCATCGGCGCCGCGCTCAGCTTCGCCCGCCGCTGGCCGCAGCAGCAGGTCGGCTACGTACTCGCCTTCGGCGCCGGGGCGCTGATCAGCGCCGTCAGCTTCGAGCTCGCCGCCGAGGGGATCGCGATCAGCGGCGCCGGCTACACCGGCGCGGGCCTCGCCGTCGGCGCCCTCGCCTACTACCTCCTCGACGGCATGATCTCGCGGCGGATGTCGACCGGGCGCGGCCGCCAGGGACGGGCCGAAGGCAGCGGCAGCGGCACCGCCCTGGCGCTCGGCGCCTTCCTCGACGGGATCCCCGAGCAGCTCGTGCTGGGAATCGGGATCGCGAGCGGTGCCGGGGTGGGGGTCTCGCTGCTGGTCGCGATCTTCGTCTCCAACCTGCCTGAGTCGCTGGGCTCGGCGAGCGACATGAGCGACGCCGGCCGCTCCCGCGAGGCGATCCTGCGCCTCTGGGTGCTTGTCGCGGCGATCTGCGCGGTCGCCACCGTCGTCGGCTACCTGGCCGCCGACGCCGTCAGCGCCGACGCTCGCGCCGCGATCGACGGCTTCGCCGCCGGCGCCCTGTTGGTGATGCTGATCGACTCGATGATCCCCGACGCCCGCAAGGACGCCGGCCGCGGCGCCGGTCTCGTCACCGTCCTCGGCTTCGCCGTAGCCGCCGGCCTCTCCAGCCTCGACTGACCGCGCTCAGATGTGGAGCTCGAACTCGTGCTTCCCAATGCGGACGTCGTCGCCTGCTTCGAAGCCGGCGCGGTCGAGGGCGGCGAGGACGCCCATCTCCTTCAGCCGCTGCTCCAGATAGGCGAGCGCCTCCTCGTTTTTGGTGTCGTGGCGTTCGAACAGCATCTCGACGCCGCGGCCGAGGACGCGGAAGCCGCCGTCCTCCTCGCGCTCGACCCAGTACCCGCCCTCGCCGGCGGGACGGTAGACGCGATGCTCGGCCTCGAACTCCTCGCCTCCGGCGACAGTCGCCTCGGGGACGACGGGGGCCACCGCGGGCAACTCGGCGAGGATCTGCCGTCGCAGGTCGTCGAGCCCCTCGCCGGTGGCCGAGGAGATCGCGAGCACTCCCAGCACCCGATCGCCGAGGCGCTCCCTCCAGGCCGAGACCGCGGCATCGACCTCCTCGGCCGGCAAGAGGTCGCGCTTGCTGAGGGCGACCAGCTCCGGCAGCCGCTCGAGTCCTGCCCCGTGCGCCGCCAGCTCCCCACGCACCGTCTCGTAGTTGGCGCTGGGATCCCCCTCCAGCGGCGCCAGGTCGACGAGGTGGACCAGCATCGAGCAGCGCTCGACGTGGGCGAGGAATTCGTGCCCCAGCCCGGCACCCTCGGCCGCGCCTTCGATCAGCCCGGGGATGTCGGCGATCACCGCCTGGCGATCCTCGCCTTCGATCGTGCCCAGGGCGGGCGAGATCGTCGTGAAGGGGTAGTCGGCCACCTTCGGCGTCGCCCGCGTCAGTCGGCTCAGCAGGGAGGACTTGCCGGCGTTGGGGAGCCCGACCAAGCCGACGTCGGCTAGCAGCTTCAACCGCAGCTCGATCCAGTCGGCTTCGCCGGCGCTGCCTTTCTCGGCGAAGCGCGGCGCCTGCCTGGTCGAGCTGGCGAAGCGCCGGTTGCCGTGCCCCCCGCGCCCACCGCGAGCGAGCACCGCCCGCTGTTCCGCCGTCACGAGGTCGATCGAGCTGCCGTCGACCGCCATCGCCTGCGTTCCCGGCGGCACCGGGATCTCCATGTCGTCGCCCCGGGCCCCGTGCCGGTTCGAACCTTCTCCGTGCCGCCCCCGCTGTGCCCGGAAGTGCTTGCTCCCCTTCAGGGCGCCGAGGTCGCGCCGCGACGGATCGCAAACCAGCACGACGTCGCCGCCGTGTCCTCCGTCGCCGCCATCCGGCCCACCCCGGGGCACGTGCGCCTCGCGCCGAAACGAGATCGACCCGTTGCCGCCACCGCCGCCCTCGACCCAGATTTTTGCCTTGTCGTACACGACGAGGAGGTTTTCAGGTCTCAGGTCTGGGTGATCAGCGCGACGATCATTCCGCCAAAGCCCAAGACCAGCGTGAGGATCATCCCGGCAAAGAGCTGGAACGTCATTCTGTGCAGGGCAGCGATCTGACCACCCAACTCCGCACGCACGGCTTGGAATTCACTCTTCATCTCGGAGCGAACCGCGCGGAATTCCTCTCGTGTCTCCCTGAACCCCTCGTCCACCCTCTGATTGAGGTCGTCGAGACGCTCGTCGGTCCAGCCTTCTCTTGCCATCACCGCCATGGTGGCAGGCTAGCGAGCCGGATGCAACGTTTTGTACGCGCATCGTAAAAATTGCGCGTCAAAGGTGTGAAGAAAGGATGCTGGGCGCTAGTCCTGCAGAACCGAGATCGTGCGCCCCCGGCGGGACGGCTTGAAGTCCACGATGCCTTCGCGGGTGGCGAAGATCGTGTGATCGCGGCCGATGCCGACGCCGTCGCCGGGCCAGAAGCGGGTGCCGCGCTGGCGGACGATGATCTCGCCGCCGGAGACGCGCTGGCCGGCGAAGACCTTGACGCCGAGCATGTTCGGGTTCGATTCGCGGCCGTTGCGGCTGGAGCCGAGACCTTTCTTGTGCGCCATGCCTAGCCTTTCCCTTTCAGTTTCGTTACCTCGAGGCGGGTCAGCTCGGAGCGGTGGCCGGCGCGCCGGCGGTAGCCCTTCTTCGCCTTGTATTTGAAGACTTTGATCTTCGGGCCGCGCAGGTGCTCGGTCACTTTGGCCTCGACTTTGACTTTCGCCAGGTCTTTGGCCCCGGCGACGACGTCTTTGTCGCCGCGGAAGAGGACCGGGCGCAGGGCGACTTTGTCGCCCTCCTTGGCCTCGAGCCGGTCGACGAGCAGGGACGTGCCCTCCTCGACTTTGTACTGCTTGCCGCCGCTCTCTATGACTGCGTAATCGCTCATTCGTCCTTGCTGCCCTGTTTGGCGCGCGAACGCCCCCGACCGCCCCGGCGGCCACGACTGCGTTTGCGCGAGGAAGTCGAGGATTCTAGCTGGGAGCCGTTCTTCTCGTCTCCTCCGGAGCCGTTGGGCGACTCTCCCCCTCCTCCCAGCAGCGAGGCGATCGCCGCCGAGCGCTCGACCTCGTCGATCCGCACCAGCTTGCGCTCGCCGACGAACGGGCCGCCACCGGTGACGCTGACGATGTAGGAGTCGATCCGGGCGACGGCGTCGTCGGCGTTGTACATGTGCGGCTCGTCGATCTTGACCAGCACCTCCTCGCCGACCTTGAACGGCAGCGCCCGCTCCTCGATCTCGCTGCGGCTGCCGGACTCGACCAGCTCGAAGGTCCCGATCGGCAGCGCGTCGCCGCCCTCGAAGTGGAAGCGCTTGCCAGTCTCCTCCTCGAGCTCCGCCAGGCCGCTCTCGGGATCGGTCAGCTCGTGCGCCACCTTCGGGTTGACGCGGATCAGGAAGGCCTCGACGTCCCCGTGCTCGGCGGCGATGTCGCGCAACCTCGAGATCCCTTCCAGCGCCACCGTCTCGGCCGAGAGGACGACCCCCTCGCCGTGGCAGGTCGGACAGGGGGCGGTGAGGATCTCCCGCACCCCGTCGGTGACGTTCTGGCGGGTCATCTCGACCAGGCCGAGCGGCGAGACCTCGACCACGTAGCTCTTCGACTTGTCGGCGTCGAGCGCTTTGCGCATCGTCTTCAGGACTTTGTCGCGGTTGCTGGCCCGGGCCATGTCGATGAAGTCGACGACGATGATGCCGCCGATGTCGCGCAGGCGCAGCTGCCGCACCGCCTCCTCGGCGGCCTCGGTGTTGACCTTGGTGATCGTCTCCTCGAGGCCGCCTTTGCCGCGGCCGGTGAAGGAGCCGCTGTTGACGTCGATCACCGTCAGCGCCTCGGCGTAGTCGATGATCAGGTAGCCGCCGGAAGGCAGATCGACCCGGCGGTTCAGGGTCGACTCGATCGCCTCGTTGACCTTCCACTTGTCGAACAGCGGCTTCGTGCCCTCGTAGAGCTCGACCCCGCCGACCAGCTCGGGGGCCGTGCGCTGGAAGAAGCTCGTCACCCGCTCGAACTGCTTCGGCGAGTCGATCACCGCCTTCTCGAACTCGTTGAGGAAGACGTCGCGGAGGACGCGGACCGAGAGGTCGGCCTCCTGGAAGACCAGCGAGGGAGCCTTCGTCTGCTCGGAGCGGCGCTGCAGCACCTCGTTCAGCTTCTGCAGGTAGCCGATCTCGCGCACGAAGTCGGCTTTTTTCGCCCCGTGGGCGGCGGTGCGGACGATCAGCCCGCCCGGCCCCTTGTAGGTCCGGTCGACCATCTTGCGCAGGCGGTCGCGCTCTTTGTCGGCGAGCCGCCGGCTGACGCCGACGCCGCTGCCTTGCGGGGAGTAGACGAGGTAGCGGCCGGCGATCGAGAGGTTCATCGAGAGCCGGGCGCCCTTCGTCTTCAGCGGGTCCTTGACGACCGCGACGAGGATCTCCTGCCCCGGCTTGATCAGCTCGTTGATGCGCCGGCCGCTGCCGCGGCCGCGCTTCGGCGCCTGTTCGCCGTTGGGGAGGACGATCTCGTCGACGTGGAGGAAGCCGTTGCGCTCGAGGCCGATGTCGACGAAGGCGGCCTCCATCCCGGGGAGGACGTTGTCGACCTTGCCCTTGTAGATGTTGCCGACGATCGATCGGCGGCCGCGGCGCTCGATGTAGAGCTCCGCGACGTTGGCTTTGCCGCCTTTCTGCTTTGCCTCGAGGACGGCGACACGGGTCTCGCCGCGCTCGGCGGAGACCAAAATCGTTTTTTTCATTTGTTGTTCAGCTCAGTTCGTTAGGTACGCGATGCCGGATCTCTTTCCAGAGATCACCAGGCGAACCTTCCCCTCTGACTGAGATGCGCTTGGACGTTGATGCTCTGAAGAACTCCGATTGCCAGGAAAGTAGCGAGCACGGAGGACCCTCCGTAGCTCATCAACGGCAGGGGGATCCCGGTGATCGGCATGATCCCGAGGTTCATCCCCACGTTGACGAACGTCTGAAACAGCAGCGCGACGGCGATGCCGCCGGCCACCAGGGTCCCGTAGGCGTTCTTCGAGAGTGTCGTGATCCGCAGCGCCCGCCAGAAGAGCAGGGCGTAAAGGGATAGGACGAACGCGGCGCCCATGAACCCGTAGCGCTCACCGATCACCGCGAAGATGAAGTCGGTGTGCCGCTCGGGAACGAAGTCGAGCCGCGTCTGGGTGGCTTTGTCGCCGCGGCCGGTGAACTCACCGGAGCCGATGGCGACCTTCGATTGGTTCTGCTGGTAGCCCGCGCCGCCTTCGTGCTCGTGGGGGTTGAGGAAGGACGTCAGACGTTCCTCCTGGTACCCCTTGAGCAGCGGGACGCCGGCCGCCGGAGCGACGACCAGGACGACCGCGACGAGCGCGGCGAGGGCGCCGCCGATGACCGCGAAGTGCGTCCATGCGACGCCTCCGAAGTACATGACGGCAAGGGTGGCGACCACGTACACCAGGGAGGTGCCGAGGTCGGGTTGTAGGAAGACCAGCCCGGCCGGAGCCAGGCCCAGGCAGAGGTAGCGGACGGTGCGCTGCACCGCCGACCCCCGCCTGGCGCCGTCGATCACGAACCCGGCAAGCGCGAGCACGAGCAGGAGCTTGCCGAGCTCCGACGGCTGGAAGCTGAAGAAGGGAAGTTCGAAGGCCCGCCGCGAGCCGCGGGCGGCGAAGCCGAAGAAGAAGACGAGGGTGACGCTGGCGCAGAGGAAGGTGTAGATCCCGACCCGCAGCTCGCGGAAGCGCGAGTAGTCGATCCGCGTCATCAGCACCATCCCGACGATCCCGAGGGCGGCGTAGATCGCCTGCCGCTCGAGGAAGTAGTTGGGGTCGCCCGGGATGTCGTTCTGGGTCGCCTCGCCGAGGACGAAGACGCTGAAGGCGATCAGCGCGAAGGCGGCGATCGTCAGCGGCCAGTCCATGTGGGCGAGGCCGAGGCGCTCGGCGATGCCGACGCGAACCGCGAAGGGCTCGGGTCGGGCGTTCCTGGTGCGGGTGGCGTAGGTGTTCATTCGGCTCCACCGCCGCTAGCGACTTCTTCGGCCTGCTTGTCGTAAATCGCCTCGAGGATGCGGAGCACGACGGGAGCCGCTGAGTCGGCTCCGAAGCCGCCTTCCTCGACGGTGGCAACGGTCACGATACGCGGGTTCGGGTACGGAGAGAGCGCCGCAAACCAGGATTGGTCGGCGTGGCCCTGTCGTTCCGCCGTACCGGTCTTGCCTGCGATGTCGATCGGGAAGCCGCCGAAGACGCCGGCGGCGGTGCCTTCGCCTTCCTGCGCGGCGGCGTGCAGCCCTTCGAGGATCGCGGTGCGGTAGCCGGGGTCGATGTGGATCTGGCGCTGGGCCTTGAAGTCGAATTCCTTCACAACCCGGCCGGCGGCGTCCTCGACTTCGAGCCCCACGTGCGGGGTCGGGATCTTGCCGCCGTTGCCGAGCGCCGCGTAGGCGAGCGCCATCTGCAGCGGGTTGGTCTGCAGGTCCCCCTGGCCGGTTGCCAGCTGGATGTTGTCGCCCGCCGACCAGGGCCGGTCTTCCAGCGCCAGGCCTTCCTTCACGAGCTGTTCGCGCCAGGCTTTGCTCGGCAGCAGGGTTTCGCCTTCCTCGGGCAGGTCGAGGCCCGCCGGCCGGCCGATCCCGAGCTTGTGTGCCCATTCCTGCAGATCATTGGTTTCCCACATGTCGAGGCCGAGCAGGTAGAAGTAGACGTCGGAGGAGACCTGCAGGGCGCGGCGCAGTTCGACCGCGCCGTGGGCGACACCGCCGGCGTTTTCGAAGGTGTCGGTGCCGACTTCGATCTCGCCGTTGTCCTGGACCACCTCGTCGGGGGTGATGACGCCGTTTTCAAGCGCCGCGAGGGCGGTGATGATCTTGAAGATCGACCCCGTTGGATAGGCGCCTTCGGTTGCCCGGTTGACCAGCGGCGCCAGTTCTTCGTCCCTATAAAGTTCGTCCACCTCCGCCTGCGTCGGTTCGATCAACTGGGTCGGATCGAAGGTAGGGTACGAACCCAGCGCGAGGATCTCACCGGTATCGATGTTCATCGAGATGAACCCTCCTCGACCCTTTTCCGCCAGCCCCGCTTCGCCCGCGCTCTGCACGTCGCCGTCGATCGTCAGCTTGAGGCTGTCCCCTGGCGTCGGCGGAGTCGAGACCAACTGCCCGCCCGGCGTAGGCTGGCCCAGCGCGTTGACCTGGATCCGGGTCAACCCCGGATCGCCGCGCAGGAACTTGTCGTAGGCGTACTCCGCCCCCGACTGCCCGATCTCGTCGCCCGGCTCCAGATCTTTGTACTGCGGTTCCTTCAGCTCTTCTTCTTCGATCTCGCCGACGCTGCCGAGGACGTGCGCGGCCCGGGTCGCGTCGGGGTAGTGGCGGACGAAGACCCTCTGCACCGCCACGCCGGGGAATTCGTCCTGGTTTTCTTCGACGTAGGCGACGAGGTCGAAGCCGACGTCGCGCCGCAGCGTCACCGGCGCCCCGGCGGCGACTTCTTCGCCCTCCGCGATCGCCCGCCGGACCTTGCGCAGGGACATGTGGGACAGCTGCCCCAGGCGAGCCAGCTCGGCCCGTTCTTCGGCCGGATCTTCGGGCAGTTTCGCGGTGTTCAGCTGCAGCGCCAGGCTGGTGCGGTTGTCGACCAGGACTTCGCCGTCGCGGTCGAGGATGTCGCCGCGCGGGGCGATCACTTTGAACTCGCGGGTGCGGTTGTTCTTCGCTTCGGCCAGGTACTCCTCGCCGGAGAGAACCTGCAGGTTCCAGAGCCGGAAGAAGAGGATCGCGAAGAGAACCACCCCGACGCCGCCGACCACGGCGACGCGCAGGGAGAGGCGGCTGCCCTGGGGCATGTGGTCGTTTCGCGCGAACATCGCTCTCTAGGCTCCCAACACCGATGGTCGCCGGTTGCGTCGCAGCATCGGCTCCTCGACCAGGGCCGGCCGCAGCGCCCGCCGCACTCCGATGTAGATGCCCCAGCCGCCGAAGAAGGCGAAGATGCTCTTCAGCAGGATGTCGCGGACGATCAGGGTGCTGACCGGGGCGTCGAAGCCGAGCATCATCTCGACCGCGCCGAAGCCGAGCTCGGCGAACAGGGTCAGCCCCATGCAGAGCAGCGGCGGCACCAGCGGGCTGTGGATCTCGAAGCGCTCGCGGAAGAGCCCGGCGAGGTAGCCGACCGCGATCAAGACCAGGGAGCCGCCGCCGAGCGGCACGATCAGCAGGCAGTCGAGCAGGAAGCCGGCGGAGAAGCCGCAGACGGCGCCGGTGAGGGAGCCGCCGAGAAGCCCGAGGACGACGACGAGGGCCGGCAGCAGGTCGGGGCTGACGTGGAAGAGGGCGACCTGGGAGAAGAAGGAGAGCTGCAGGATCACGCCGCCGATCACGATCGCGACGATGCGGGCGAGGATGTTCGGGGTGAGGATCACCCGCGAGATCCTCCGGTCAGGACCTGAACGAGGTCTAAGTTGCGGAGGTCGGCGAAGGGCCGGACGTGGACCTGCTGCTGGGCCTCCTGCTCGAGCACCGGAGCTTCGACCACTTCGCCGACCGGCAGGTTCGGGGGGTAGTCCGACTCGTAGCCCAGGGCGCGCCAGCCCGAGGTGACGACGTGCTGGCCTTTGCCGATCAGCTTTTCGGCGCTGAGGAAGTCGAGGATGAGATCGCCAGGATCGCCGACCACCGGTTTCACCAGTCCCTGGACGCCGCTGGGGACGATCTTCGAGGCGACGGCGCTGGAATGGTCGGCGATCAGCGTCACCCTCGCCGAGGCGCCGGTGACTGCGGAGACCTTGCCGACGAGGCCGTCGCCGCTGACGACCGGGTCGTCGACCTCGACCCCGTCGCCGGAGCCGACGTCGATCGTCACGTCGGCGAACCAGACGGTGGGCGAGCGACCGATGACACGGCCGGTCACCTTCGTGTAGCCACCGGGGATCGCGCCGCTGCCGTCGAGCTTGACCAGCTTGCGCAGCTGCTCGTTTTCGGCCAGCGCCGCCTTCGCCCCCACCGCCTTTTCGCGCGCCGCTTCCAGTTCGCGGTGCAGGCGCGCGTTGCGGCCCTTGGCGTCGAAGGTCTCGTCGAACCAGTTGACGAGGTCGCGGGCGGGCTTCAGCGCCCGGTCGGCGACCGACTGGATCGGGCTGAAGACGGTGCTGACGCCCCGCTGCATGCCGTTGGAGCCCTGCCCGTAGGTGAGGGTCAGCAGGGCGAATGAGCCGACTATCAGCAGCGCGAGCACCGCCCGGCGGCGGCGTACTTGCTTTCGATACACGTTTTGGACCTAAGTTCTCGGGTGGTTCGCATCGGGGCTGCGGCCGGCTAGCGCCGGGGTCGCGCTCCGTTGTTCTGACCGGCGCGGTGGATCGTCTCGACCTCCTCGAGCGAGATGCCCGAACCGACCGCCACGCACGTCAACGGCGACTCTGCCAGTTGGCAGGGCATCTGGCACTCGTCGCGCAGTCGCTGCTCCAAGCCTTGCAGGAGCGCGCCCCCGCCGGCCAGGGTGATGCCGCGGTCCATGATGTCACCCGCCAGCTCCGGCGGCGTGCGGTCGAGCGTCTCCTTGACCGCGGCGACGATGTGGCTGACCGGCTCCTCCAACGCCCCCCGCACCTCCTCGGAGGTCAGCTCGATCGTCTTCGGCAGGCCGGAGACGAGGTCGCGGCCGCGGATCTCGGTTCGCACCTCTTCGGGCAACGGCGAGGCGGAGCCGGCCTCGAGCTTCACCTCCTCCGCGGTCTGGGTGCCGATCGCCAGTTTGTAGTTCTGCTTGCAGTGGGCGACGATCGCCTCGTCGAGCTCGTCGCCGCCGACGCGGATCGACTGCGAGACGACGATGCCGCCGAGGCTGATCACCGCGACCTCGGTGGTGCCGCCGCCGACGTCGACGATCATCGAGCCGGTCGGCTCGGCCACCGGCAGCCCGGCGCCGATCGCCGCCGCCATCGGCTCCTCGATCAGGTAGGCCTGGCGGGCGCCGGCGGAGAGGCAGGCCTCCTCGACCGCCCGCTTCTCGACCCCGGTGACGCCGGAGGGGACGCAGACGACGACCCGCGGGTGCGCGAAGCGGCTGGAATGGACCGACATGATGAAGTGACGGAGCATCTGCTCGGTGACGTCGAAGTCGGCGATCACGCCGTCCTTGAGCGGCCGGATCGCGGTGATCGTCCCCGGCGTCCGTCCCAGCATCCGCTTCGCTTCGACCCCGACGGCGTGGACATGGCCGTTGAGCGAGTCGATCGCCACCACCGAGGGCTCGGAGAGGACGATTCCGCGTCCCCGCACGTAGACGAGCGTGTTGGCGGTACCGAGGTCGACGGCCATGTCGCGGCCGCCGAGGCGGATCTTGCCGAAGATGCCCATTTCCAGGGCCGATGATGGCAAACGCGTCTTAGCGTTCTGTGAGCCTCGCTTAGGCGCGCTCGAACAACTCCGGGGCCAGCTCGGCAAGCAGCCCGACCGGCAACCCCACCACGTTGGAGACGCTCCCCTCTAGCCTCTCTACCAGGGAGGAGCCGAGAGTCTGGATCGCGTACCCCCCCGAACGCCCCTCCCACTCCCCGAACGCCACATAGCGCTCTTTTTCAGCCTCGGACAGCCGCTTGAAGACCACAGTCGTCTTCTCCACCCCGACCCGCTCCTCCCCATCCGCGACGACGACCAGCCCGCTCATCACCGTATGAGCCCTGCCACTCATCCGATCGAGGTACTCACGCGCCTCGGATGGACTTCCCGGCTTGCCAAGCACCTTGTCCTCCAAAACCACGTCCGTGTCACAAGCAATAACCAGGCGCTCCGGTTGGGAGGGCGGGGTGCCGAGCACGTTTTTGGCGCGCGCAGGTATCCCGCCCTCCCCCAGCGCCCTCGCCTTACGAAGCGCATTCGCGCGAACCAGCTCCTCAGCGTCCCCGCTCGTCAACTCCTCCACACCAGGGACCACAACCTCGAATTCGAGGCCCAGCTTTTCGAGGATCTCCCGCCGCTGCGGAGACCCAGATGCAAGCGTGACCCTCAGGACAGCTCGGGGAACCAGATCCCGATCTCGCGCTCGGCCGACTCGTCGGAGTCGGAGCCGTGGACCATGTTGAAGGTCACCTCGAGCGCGAAGTCGCCGCGGATCGAGCCGGGAGCGGCCTCGACCGGGTTGGTGGCGCCGATCAGCTGGCGCGCCGCCTTCACCGCTTCCTCTCCCTCCAGCACCATCGCCACCAGGGTGCCGCCGGTGATGAAGGAGACGAGCTCGCCGAAGAAGGGCTTCTCGGTGTGCTCGGCGTAGTGCTGGTTGGCGATCTCCTCGCTGGCGCGCATCGACTTCAGGGCGGCGATCCGCAGCCCCTTGCGCTCGAAGCGGGCGATCACCTCGCCGGAGAGGGCGCGTTCGAAGGCGTCAGGCTTGACGAGGATCAGGGTCCGGCTCACGGCGGGGGCTCCTTTGCTCTTTGGTTTCGGTGTCCCCTTGCTCCGCCTCCGGCGGCGCTTTCCTGCGGCGCGGCGGCGCTTGGCGCTGCTGCGGCGGGCGCTCTTCGGGGTTCCTGCGTTTGCGGCGCGGCCGCTCGCCGCCGCCGAGGCTGGTCTCGCAGTATGGGCAGAGCCCCCAGCGAGGGTCGACCGGCTTGCCGCAGGTCGGGCAAGGGTCCTTCAGCCGCTGCTGGCAGTTGGGGCAGCGCAGGTAGTTTTTCTCGACCGGGTACTCGCAGTTGGGGCAGCTCTGGTCGCGCAGCTGCCGCACCCGCAGCTCGGCCGCTTTGATCTCCAGCTCGCGCTCGTGCGCATCCTCCAGGTACTCCGGCGGGCGCACGATCGCGTAGACGGCGGTGCCGATGAAGGGGAAGAAGGAGGCGACGGTGGCGCAGGCGACGAGGAAGGGGTCGGAGATCCGACGGCGGGCGTCGAGGTAGGTGTAGACGATCAGCGCCAGCCAGAGCACGACCAGCATCAGCAGGAAGAGGGTGGCGACCAGATTGAGGCCGTCGTTGGTGATGCCGAAGATCGCTAGGGGCATAGGCAGGGGTTTGGGCTGGGGGGCGCCGAAGGGGCGGCAGTCTACTTCGCCGTGGGCGACGCTAAACCTGTCCCTAGAGGAAAAGCCTTCCGAACAGGTAGCCGACGCCGAAGAAGACGAGGATCACTATCGCGACGACGGCGGCGACCAGGCCCATCATCGAGAGCAGTTCGGAACCGGCGCTGCGAGGGCGATCCATGCGCGAATCCTCGCACAGTCAAGCGGCGATCAGCGCCCGTGCGGGGGCGATTGCATAGTGGGAACCGGCGACGAGGAGGGTCCCTTCGGGGGGTCCGGCGGCAAGGGCCCTCGCCCGCTCCAGCGCCACGGCGAAGTCGGCCTCGGCCTCGGCCTCCAAGCCGGCCGCCTCGCAGGCCGCGACCAGCTCCGCCGCCGGGCGCGAGCGGGCGCCGGGGCGGCCGTGGCCTTCCAGCGCGCTTGGGGGCAGCTCGGTGCACAAAGCGCGGTCGAGGACGGGAGCCAGCGCCGCGACCATCGCGGTCGCGTCCTTGTCGGCGAGGACGGCAAGGACGGCAATCACCGGCTTGCCGTCGGCGACGGCGGGCAGCGAGCGTGCCAGCGCCGCGGCTCCGGCGGGATTGTGGGCAGCGTCGAGGAAGACGGGAGGACGTTCGGCGATCCGCTCGAGCCGGCCGGGGACCGTGACCGCAGCGGCGGCCGCGGCGACCCGGCCAGGGTCGAGCGGTCGCTCGAGGAACGCCGCGGCGGCAGCGCAGGCGATCGCGAAGTTGCGACGCTGGAACTCGCCTGGCGCCCGCAACCGGACCCCTGGCCCGGGATCTGCAGAGGCCCGGACCAGCCGGGCGCCCCGCTCCCGCGCCGTCGCCTCGGCCAGGGCTGCGACCTCCGCCGAGACCTCGCCCAGGACCAGGGTCGTCTGGTCGCGGAGCACCGCCAGCTTCTCGGCGGCGATCTCGACCTCGGTCTCACCCAGCCACTCGGTGTGGTCGAGGCCGATCGAGGTGAGGACGGTGACCTTGGAGGGGATCGTGTTGGTTGCGTCGAGGCGGCCGCCGAGACCGGCCTCGATCACCGCCGCCTCGATCCGGGCGCCGGCCAGGGCGACGAAGCTCGCCGCGGTCGCCGCCTCGAACTGGGTCACCGACTCCCCCTCCTCCAGGCTGCGATCGACCCCTACGGCGGCCCGCGCGACCTGGCCGACCGCCGCCGCCCAGACCGCCTCGTCGACCTCCTCGCCGGCGACCAGCGTCCGTTGCGCCCAGCGTTCGGTGTGAGGCGAGACGACCGCGCCCGACCGCACCCCGTGGGCTTCCAGCAGCGCCGCCGTCATCCGCGTCACCGAGGACTTGCCGTTGGTGCCGACGACGTGGACGGAGGCGAAGCGGTGCTGCGGCAGGCCGAGCGCCGTCGTCAGCTTGCGCATCCGCTCGAGCCCGAGCCGCCAGCCGACCGGTTCCAGCGAATCGAGATAGGCGTCGGGGTCCAAGATCAGTCGGCGGCGCGTCCGCGCCGCCTAGCTCAGCTCGGCGAGTTCGTTGCGGTAGCGCGCCAGCTTCCCCCGCTCCTCCTCGACCACCTCGGCCGGGGCCTTGGCGACGAAGCCCTCGTTGCCGAGTTTGCGCTCGCCGCGCTCGACCTCGGCCTGCAACTCCTCGCGCCGCTTTGCCAGACGCTCGGCGACGGCGGCGGCATCGAGCTGGTCTGAGTCCAGCACTCGGACCGGGCCGACCGAGGCCACCGGCTCGGCGCCGACGCCGTCGAACTCGAAGCGCGAGAGACGGGAGACGAAGCCCGGCGGCTCGACCCCGTCGATCACCGCCGGCAGCGTCGCCCCGGCCGGCACCCCGGCGAGGTCGCGCCAGGCCCGCAGGCGCTGGGTCAGCCGGATCCCGCTCTCGACGTCGTCCTCTGCGGCCTGGTCGACCAGCGATTCGTCGGCGACCGGGAAGGGGTGCATCGCCAGGTGCCCCTGGCGAGCCGGGTGGTAGCTCCAGATCTCCTCGGTGACGAAGGGCATCAGCGGGTGCAGCAGCGCCAGCACCCGTTCCAGCGCGTAGAGCAGCGTCGCCGCGACCTCCTCCTCGCCGTCGTAGAGGCGCGGCTTGACGATCTCCAGGTACCAGTCGCAGAGGTCGCGCCAGAAGAACGAGTAGGCCTCCCCGACGGCGTGGGCGAAGTCGTAGGCCTCCAGCTTCTCGGTCACCGAGGCGACCGTGCGCTCCAGCCGCGAGAGGATCCAGCGGTCCTCGACGCAGGTCGGGCGCGGCGCCGGCGCCGCCTCTGCCACGTTGAGGAGGATCAGCCGGCTCGCGTTCCAGAGCTTGTTGGCGAGGTCCCGTCCCTGCTGGACCTTGGCGTCGGAGAAGCGGACGTCCTGGGTCGAGGACATCGCCAGCAGGCCGAAGCGCAGCGCATCGGCGCCGTGGACGTCGATTTCCTCCAGCGGGTCGATCCCGGTGCCGAGGCTCTTCGACATCCGCCGGCCGTCGCGGGCCTGGATCACCGAATGGACGTAGACGTCGCGGAAGGGGATCGCGCCGGGGAACTCGAGCCCGGCCATGATCATCCGCGCCACCCAGAGGAAGAGGATCTCCCGTGCCGTGGTCAGGAAGCTGGTCGGGTAGAAGGCGCGCAGCTCCGGGGTGTCGTCGGGCCAACCGAGGGTCGCGAAGGGCCAGATCGCCGAGCTGAACCAGGTGTCGAGGACGTCCTCCTCCTGGCGCAGCTCGCCGCCGCAGGAGCCGCATCGCTCGGGTGCCGCCGCCGGGTCCTCGGCGACGAAGACCTCGCCGCACTCGTCGCAGTACCAGACCGGGATCCGGTGCCCCCACCAGAGCTGGCGGGAGATGCACCAGGGCCGGATCTCCCCCATCCAGTCGAGGTAGACGCGCTTCCACTGCGCAGGCGTGATGTGGACCTCGTCGCGCTGCACGACCTCGATCGCCGGCTGCGCGAGCTCGTCCATGCGGCAGAACCACTGCAGCGAGATCAGCGGCTCGATCCGCTCGCCGGAGCGGTGCGAGAAGGGGACCGAGTGGGCGTAGGGCTCATCGGCGCGGAGCCGCCCCTCGGCTCGCAGCGCCTCGACCACGGCCTTCTGCGCCTCCGCCGCGGTGAGGCCGGCGAACTCGCCCGCCTCCTCGGTCATCCGGCCGTCGGGACCGATCACGCCGATCTCCTCGAGCCCGTGCTTGCGACCGATCTCGAAGTCGTTGGGGTCGTGGCCGGGAGTGATCTTCAGCGCCCCGGTGCCGAACTCGACGTCGACGTGGTCGTCGGCGATGATCGGGATCCGGCGGCCGACCAGCGGCAGGACACAGAACTTGCCGACCAGGTCGGCGTAGCGCTCGTCCCCGGGGTTGACGGCGACGGCGGTGTCGGCCAGCATCGTCTCCGGCCGCACCGTGGCGACCGTCAGCACCCGCTCGGAGTCCTCGACCGGGTAGTCGATCGAGTAGAGCGCGTCCTCGACCTCGCGGTTCTCGACCTCGAGGTCGGAGATCGCCGAGTGCGAGCCCGGATCCCAGTTCACCATGTAGTTGTCGCGGTAGATGTAGCCCTTGTCGTAGAGCTGCTTGAAGACCCGGTAGACGGCCTTCACGTAGCCCTCGTCGAGGGTGAAGCGCTCGCGCTCGTAGTCGCAGGAGGCGCCGAGCCGCTTGTACTGCTCGACGATCCGAGACCCGTACTCGGCTTTCCACTCCCAGACCCGCTCGACGAAGGCCTCGCGGCCGAGGTCGTGGCGGCTCATGCCTTCTTTCTTCAGCTCCTTCTCGACCACCGCCTGGGTCGCGATCCCGGCGTGGTCGGTCCCGAGGATCCAAAGCGTGTTCCGCCCCCGCATCCGGTTCATCCGCACCAGCGCATCCTGCATCGACCCGTTGAGCGCATGGCCCATGTGCAGCGCCCCGGTCACGTTCGGCGGCGGAATCGCAACCGAGAAGTTCTCCTCAGGCGACCCCTCCGCCTCCGGGTGGAAGTACCCGCCCTCGATCCACTCCGCAAAGATCCGCCCCTCGACCTCCGAGGGGTCGTAGCGAGTCGTCTCCTCGAGCCTCTGCCGCTGCGCCGCGTCCACGCGGCGAGTCTAGATTGCCGCTTCCGACTTTGTCCCCACTGGGGTGGGGCGAAAACCGGCAGGGCTCAAAGGAGGGTGCCGGTAGGGGTCGCTGGGAGCACCTCCGCCGCGTGGATCGCCTCCTGCTGTCGCCTCAAGAGCTACCGGCGCGGCTCCATGCTGAGTACCCAGCGACCCCCACCGGCACCCTCTAGTAGCTAGCGACGAAGAGCGACTTCCGGCCGTGCAAACCGAATCTCAAACACCTCGGGTTGGCGCGGCACAAGGGACGGATGGTGATGTGCCTCAAACCGGTGCGGCATCCGCAAAGGAGGCTAGCTTGAGGCTAATGCTCCTTCGAGTCCAAGCGCTGCGACGAGAGGGGGACGGCTTCTTTGCCATCACGCCGAACAGGGGCGCTGTGCGTGTTTCGGCTTTCGATGCCAGGACGATTGAGGCTGTCCTCAGGCGCAGCGACCGCGAGTCAAAGCCGATGATCGCAACGCTCTTTCCTTCCCCTTCGTCACCCACCTAGCTCAGGCCCACAGCCTTCCGAACACATCGCTACAGCCGAGTTTCAGCGAAACCGCAAAAACGCATCTCGGAGAGGTGTTTTTGCGGTCTCGGCGCAGAGGGCCCGTTGCGGAGGGGGCGGGGTGCCCCTTTCCGGGTAATCAGCATGGAGCCGAGTCACGAAGGCTGGGGCGACAGCAGGCAAGCGCTCCTCTCGGCGGAGGTGCTCCCGGGAAGGGGCACCCCCCCCCCTCCATCACCAACTAAGCGGATTCCTCGCTGAGGCCCGGGTCGGCCGGTCCGATGTCCTGCTGGACGGCCTCGGTGACCAGGGTCGGGCGGCGGCCCTCGGTGATCGTCTCCTTGGTGACGACGCACTTGGTGACGTCGCGGCGGGAGGGCAGCTCGAACTGGACGTCGAGCAGGGTCTCCTCGAGGATCGAGCGCAGGCCGCGGGCGCCGGTCTCGCGCTCCAGGGCCTTGTCGGCGATCGCCTCCAGGCTGTCCTCGGAGAAGACCAGCTCGATGTCGTCGAACTCGAAGAAGCGCTGGAACTGGCGGGTGAGGGCGTGGCGGGGCTCGGTTAGGATCGTGGTCAGGTCGTCGCGGCTGAGCTGGTGGATCGCGGTGATCACCGGCAGGCGGCCGATGAACTCCGGGATCAGGCCGTACTCGATCAGGTCCTCGGGCAGCACCTGCTCGAACCACTCGCCCGCATCCTTCTTCTCGCGCGAGGAGATTTCAGCGCCGAAGCCGATGCCGCGGTCGCCGACCCGGCGCTCGATCACCTTGTCGAGCTCGGCGAAGGAGCCGCCGCAGACGAAGAGGATGTTGGTGGTGTCGATCGTCAGGAACTCCTGGTGGGGGTGCTTGCGCCCGCCCTGCGGCGGCACCGAGGCGGTGGTCCCCTCGAGGATCTTCAGCAGCGCCTGCTGGACGCCTTCGCCGGAGACGTCGCGGGTGATCGACGGGTTGTCGGCTTTGCGCGCGATCTTGTCGATCTCGTCGATGTAGATGATCCCCGTTTCCGCCTTCTTGACGTCGAAGTCGGCGGCTTGGATCAGCTTCAGGAGGATGTTCTCGACGTCCTCGCCGACGTAGCCGGCCTCGGTCAGCGCGGTCGCGTCGGCGATCGCAAAGGGGACGTTGAGGATCCGCGCCAGGGTCTGCGCCAGCAGCGTCTTGCCGCAGCCGGTCGGGCCCAGCATCATGATGTTCGACTTCTGCAGCTCGACCTCGGTCTCGTCGGACTGGGCGATCTGGACCCGCTTGTAGTGGTTGTAGACGGCGACGGAGAGGGAGCGCTTGGCGGCGTCCTGGCCGACCACGTACTCCTGCAGGACGTCGAAGATCTCCTGCGGCTTCGGCAGGTTCTCCAGCTCGAAGGCGGGCGGCGCGGTCAGCTCCTCGTCGATGATCTCGTTGCAGAGGTCGATGCACTCGTCGCAGATGTAGACGCCGGGACCGGCGATCAGCTTTTTCACCTGACGCTGCGACTTGCCGCAGAAGCTGCAGAGGAGCTGCTCGTTCGAATCTGAAGGACGTGCCAGCGGAATCCCCTCCTAAACGGGACGATCTCTTGCCTCCGGCGGCGCCCCAAAAGCTTAGACAGGGACCTGCACCGGTTCGTGAGGGTCGTTTACGGCATCGGCTCGGCGGTCCCTGCACATGAGCGCAGCCTTGCGTGCCGCTACGGTGGACTCGTGCCCGCCGAAGTCGAGATCGCCCCGATCGCCGTCGAGGAGTTCGAGCGGCTGCTGCCGCTGATCTCCGCCTACCAGCGCTTCTACGAGGTGGAGTCGATCGACGAGGACCGCAACCGCACCTTCTTCCGCCGCTTCCTGGGCCCTAGCCAAGACGGCCTCCTGCTCGGCGCCCGCCGCGACGGGCGTCTGGTCGGCTATGCCTGCCTCTACTGGCACTTCAGCTCGCTGGAGGCCTGTGAGTGCGTGTTGATGAACGACCTCTTCGTCAGCGACGAGGCGCGCGGCGAAGGAGTGGGCCGTGCCCTGATCGAGGCCGCCGCCGACGTCGCCCGCGAGCGCGGCGTCCCCTTCGTCGAGTGGTCGACCGCGCCTGACAACCACACCGCCCAGCGCCTCTACGACTCGACCGGCGCCGAGCGCAGCGAGTGGTTCAGCTACGAACTGCGGGTCTGAGCGGGTCGTTTCCGTGGATTTCTCCCTCGAGCCGGTCGAGCGCGACGATCCGCGCGTTCTCGACCTCTACGTCGACTTCGTTCGCGAGGCCGACGGGCCGCTGGCCTACGATCGCGAGGGGGCGGGGATCGACCTCGAGGAGGAGATCGCGAAGGGACCTCCGGCCGACCTGGCCACGCCGAACGGCGTCTTCCTCCTCGCCCTCGCCGGCGGCGAGCCGGCTGGCCTCGGCGGCGTCCGCCACCTCGACACCGACGTGGCCGAGGTGAAGAGCATGTACGTGGCGCCGGCCTACCGGGGCACGGGGCTCGGCCGGCAGATCCTCTCCCGGCTCGACGAGATCGCCGAAGAGCACGGCTGCCGGGCCGTCCGCCTCGACACCTCCGACTACCTCACCCCGGCCGTCGGTCTCTACCGCTCCGCCGGCTACCGCGAAGTCGCCGCCTACAACGAGAACCCGAAAGCCGACCTCTGGTTCGAACGAACGCTGCGCCCAGAGGACCGACGGCCCTAGCTGTAGCGGTCCCAGTGCCGCAGCGAGGGCTCCGGGTCGACCGCGACCCCGTGGACGTGGATCTCGAAGTGCAGGTGGCAACCCGTTCCGGCCGCGTTGCCGGTTTCGCCCACCGAGCCGATCCGCTCTCCCTCCCACACCCGCTGCCCGCGGTGGGCGCGCGCCTGACGCGGCATGTGGGCGTAGAAGTAGCTGCGGCTCTCGCCTTCGCCGTGGATCAGCACGAACCAGCCGTAGAGGACGGGGTCGTAGCCGCTGCGCAGAACCCTGCCGTTCCGCACCGCCACCAGCTCGGTGCCGCAGGCGGCGGTGACGTCGAAGCCTTCGTGGATGCGACCCCCGTTGCGAGGAGCGTGGTAGGAGCCGATCGGCCCCCGCACTCCGTGCGCCCCCTGGACCGGGAAGACGTGGCCGTAGTAGGGGACGCCTCCCCCGCTGCCGGCGATCCGCGCGGAAGCCGGGGCGGCGAGGAGCGCCAAGGCGAGGACGGGGAGAACGAGGGCGCGCTTCAGTGGTGCTCGATCACGCGGTCGACGATGTTGTACTCCTTCGCCTCCTCCGCGCTCATGAAGTAATCGCGTTCGGTGTCTTTGGTGACCTTCTCGAACGACTGGCCGGTGTGGTGGGCGATGATCTCGTCGAGGCGGCGGCGGACTTCGATGATCTCTTTGGCGTGGATCTCGATGTCGGTCGCCTGGCCCTGGAACCCGGCCGAGACCTGGTGGATGAGGATCTTCGAGTTCGGCAGCGCCATTCGCTTGCCGGCGGCGCCGCCGCTCAGCAGCAGCGCCCCCATGCTCATCGCCACGCCGACGCAGATCGTCTGCACGTCGGGCTTGATGAACTGCATCGTGTCGTAGATCGCGAGGCCGGCGTAGACGGAGCCGCCGGGCGAGTTGACGTAGAGGCTGACGTCCTTGTCGGGATCCTCGGACTCCAGGTGCAGCAGCTGGGCGACGATCAGGTTGGCGATGTCGTCGGTGACCGGGGTGCCGAGGAAGATGATCCGCTCGCCGAGCAGGCGCGAATAGATGTCGAACGCGCGCTCGCCGCGCGAGGTCTGCTCGACCACCATCGGGACCAGGGGACTCATGGATCGCACTCTATAGAGACCGGCCGATGGGCCTAGTCGCTGCCCGGCGTCCAGAGCTCGCCGGTTTTCTTCTCGCCCTCCTCGGGCTTCAGCAGCTTCTCCCGCGCCTCGGCTTTCCCCTGGCGCGCGTCGGCCTCCTCTTTCGGAATCGGCTTCGCCGCGTCGGCGACCAGCTCGATCGCCTTGCGAGCACGCAGGTCTTCGCGGACCATCGCGTCGCGGCCGCTCTTCTGCAGCCGCTCGAGCAGCTTCTCGGGAGTGGTGCGTTCGTGTTCGGCGCTGTGCTCGAGCGCCTCGACCATCTCCGCTTCGGAGACCTCTATCCCCTCCGCCTCGGCGATCGCGGTCACCACCGCCTCCCGCTTCAGCTCTTTCTCCGCGTCCTCTTTCGTCTCCTCGATCAGCTCGTCGCGGGTTTTGCCCTGCATCTGCAGGAACTGGTTGGGATCCATTCCGCGGCCGGCCAGCTGCCGTTCCATCCGCTCCCAGCGTTCGGTCGCCCGCGCCGTCGCCAGCTCCGGCGGCACCTCTACCTTCGCCGCGGCGACCGCGGCGTCGACCGCGGCGACCCGGAAGTCCTCCTCGGCGCGGCTGCCGAGGGCGGCTCCGACTTTCTCGCGGATACTGTCGCGAAGCTCCTCCAGGGTGTCGAACTCGGAGGCCTCGGCGGCGAACTCGTCGTCGAGATCGGGCAGGACTTTCTCCCGCACCTCCTTCACCTTGACCTTGAAGACAGCGCCTTCCCCCGCCAGGTGCTCGGCTTGGTAGTCCTCGGGGAAGGTGACGTTCACCTCGCGCTCCTCGCCGGCCTTGGCGCCGACCAGCTGCTCCTCGAAGCCCTCGATCAGCTGCCCGGAGCCGAGCCCCAGCAGGTAGTCCTCGGCGGCGCCGCCCTGGAAGGCGCTCCCGTCCAGGAAGCCCTCGAAGTCGACCAGCAGGGAGTCCCCCTCCTTCGCCTCGCGCTCGACCGGCTCCAGCCGCGCGAAGCCCTCGCGCAGCCGCTCGACCTCGGTGTCGAGGATTTCGTCGGGCACCTCCTGCTCCTCTTTGCCGACCTCGAGCCCTTTGTAGGTGCCGAGCTGAGCCTCCGGCCGCACGCCGACCTCGAACTTGAACTCGAGCGGCTCGCCTTCGTTCTCCGGGACGGTGGACATCTGGATGTCGGGATCTCCGATCGGGCTGACCCCGGCGCCGAGCAGCGCACCTTCGTACCACTCGGGCAGCGCGTCGCGGATCGCCTCCTGCAGAACGGTGCCGAAGCCGAGCCGCTGGATGATCAGCGAGGGCGGCGCCTTGCCGGCGCGGAAGCCGGGCATCCGCATCTCTTTGGCCATAGCGCGGGCGGCGCGCGAGGTCGCTTTCTCGACGTCGGCGGCGGGGACCTCTACCTGGACCTCGACACGGGAATTGGGAAGCTCTTTGAGGGTGGTCTGCATGGAGGGGTGACCCTAGCGACGTTGGCCCAGCATCGTCCGCAGCGCCACGGCGAAGTCGATCGCGAAGGAGAGGCCCCGTCCCGGCGGCCCGGTCACCAGCCAGGCGCGCAGCCGCTCGGCGAGATCACTCATTCGCGTATTCCAGCAGGGAGGAGTCGACGAGCCACTCGACGGGGGCGCGGTCGTCGGTGTAGACCTCGCCGCCGGAAAGGCGCGGCTCCAGGGCCGCAGCCGCCTCCCGCGCCTGCGGCCGCAAAGGCGGCGGCAGGGCCGGCAGGTTCGCCCGCAGCCTCGAACCCGAGAACGAGCCCTCTCCGGCGATCAGCAGCGTGTTGGTCTCCTCGACCGGGTAGCGCAGCACCCGCGGGAAGGCCGCCGCCATCGTCCGCCCCAGCACCCGCTCGAGCTCCCGGGCTCCCTTGGGATGACCCACGTTGACGATCGCCAGCCCGCCCGGGGCGAGGCGGCCGCGGGCGAGCTCGAAGAACTCGCGGGTCGCCAGGTAAAAGGGGATGTACGGCTGGCGGTAGGCGTCCACCATGATCGCGTCGTAGCCTCCGTCGGAGCGCTCCAGCCAGGGCCGCGCGTCCTCGGCGAAGACCTGCATCCGCGGGTTGCGGAGGTCGAGGTAGCGCTGCCCCAGCTCGGTCAGCTCGGCGTCGATCTCGACCGCGTCGACCTGGGTGCGCGGGAAGAAGTGGCCGAACGACCGGGCGACGGTGCCGCCGGCGTTGCCGAGGATCGCGATCCGCTCCGGCGGTTGCCTCGCCGCCGCCGCGGGCAGGACCAGGTGCCCGTCCCAATAGTCGCCGGTCAGGTAGGAGCCCGGCCGGTAGAGCGAGTGCACCGCCTGACCCTCGTTCAGCTCCAGGACCCTCGTTCCGTCGTCGCGTTCGATCACCCGCGCATACTGCTGGGTCGTCTCCTCCTCGAAGAGGACGCGGCCGTCGGCGGCGCCCTTGATCGTCCCCACCGGCAGCGCCAGCACCGCCAGCAGGGCAACCGGCACCAGGACCGCCCGCGCCCCCACGCCAACCGCCGCCACCAGGGCCAGCGCCAGAGCGAAGACGAGAAAGGTCCGCTGGGTCCCCAACAACGGGATCAGCAGCAGCGCCGAGACCATCGTCCCCAGCAGCGAGCCGGCGGTGGAGATCGCATAAAGGCGGCCAACCACCTCTCCCGAGCTGCCCACCTCCCCCACCGCCAGCCGCACCGCCCACGGCGACGCCGCCCCCAACAGGGTGACCGGCACCGCGACCAGGATCAGGACGCCGAAGAGAGAGCCGGCAAAGCCGCCGACGGAGACGGTGTCGAAGGCGTCGACCGAGAAGCCGAGGAAGGGCCGCGCCGCGAACGGCACCAGCGCGATCAACACCGCCGCCGCCAGCACCAGCAGGCAGAGCCCGCGCAGGTGCGGGTGGCGATCGGCGTAGCGGCCGCCGAACCAGTAGCCGACCGAGAGCGCGACGAGGACGACCCCGATCGTGTTGGCCCAGACGATCGTCGAGGCGCCGAAGTAGGGAGCGAGCAGCCGCGCCGCCGCGATCTCTACGCCGAGGCTGGAAGCCCCGACGACGAAGACGAGCGCCGCCAGTAGGCGACGGGACGATTCCGGTCCATATAGGACCGTTTTCGTCCCGTCGGCGGGTTTCTCAGCCTGGACGGTCGTCCCGCTCACCCCCGGCGCCGGTCAGCTGGCGCTCCAGCCTTGCCCCCTGCCCGGCCGCGACCGCCCGCTGCGCCCTCGCCTCGTCCAGCTCCACTCCCCGCTCCATCGCGAGGTCCAGCAGGCGCTGCTTCTCGATCCCTTCGCGGGAGACCTCGAAGAAGACCCAGGCGAGCAGGCCGAGCCCGAGGAAGGTCCCCTCGACCATCATCACCACGCCGGCCGTGCTCTGGTCGGCGAGGGGGGAGATCTTCCAGTACGCCTCGCCGGCCGCGTACTTCGGGTAGAGCACCGTCCCCGACCACATCAGGACGTTGCCGAGGATCGCGCCGGCGAAGCGGACGGCGATCACGTAGGCGACCTTCCAGCCGGCGTTGAACCAACTTGGCTTCGGCAGCGGCCCGAAGATCGGCATCCACATCAGGCAGCCGAAGAAGACGAAGCTGGCGTGCTCGAGCGCGTGCACCGCCGCGCCCCCGTAGGCGGCGTCGTAGAAGGCCGGGATGTGCCAGAAGTAGAAGTTGACCGCCCAGAGCGGGAAGGCAACGAGCGGGTGGGCGAGGATCCGCAGCCGGTCGAAGACCGGGATCGCCAGGATCGGCTGCAGCAGCGGCCCGGTCAGGCCCAGGACCAGCAGCAGGGTGGCGAGGTCGCCGAGCAGCAGGTGCTCGACCATGTGGGCGATCACCAGCTCCTCGGCCACGTGCGAGACCGGCGAGACCAAGGCGACGGCCATCGCCAGCAGCCCGCCGGCGAAGCAGAGCTGGCGCCAGAGCGGCACCGGCCGTCCCCGCTCGGCGAGGGAAAGGGAGCGCTTGGCGTAGAGGACAGCGGCGACCAACAGCGGCAGCGCCTCGAGCGGGGCGAAGACCGCGTCCACGTGGGCGAACGGCGTGCTCATCGGTTTCAGCGTAGCCCGCTGCTAGCTTGGCTCCCTCCGTGAGCTCCCAGAACCATCGCTTCCCCCCGATCGGGAGCTACGGCTTCCTCTCCGACTGCCACACCGCCGCCCTGGTCTCCTTCAGCGGCAGCGTCGAGTGGCTCTGCTTCCCCCGCTTCGACTCGCCCAGCGCCTTCGCCGCCCTGCTCGACCGCGGCGCCGGCCACATGCTGCTGCGGCCGAAGGGCGTGATCGTCCCAATCGCCCGCCGCTACGCGCCCGGCACCCTGGTGATCGAGACCACCTGGGTCACCGACACCGGCTGGATGGTGGTCAAGGACGCGCTGACGATCGCCGACTGGGTCCCCGCCGATGGCGACCAGACGAACCAGCGGGGGCGCCCGGAGACCTCTCACGAAAACGACTGCTCGCTGCTGCGGACGATGACCTGCATCGACGGCGAGGTCGAGATGGAGATGGAGTGCGTGCCGCGGTTCGACTACGGGGTCGAGGGGGCGAAGTGGAGCGGCGGCGAGCTCGGCGAAGCGACCGCCGTCGGCGCCGGCGGCACCGAGCTGATGCTGACCAGCGACATGCACCTGCAGATCGAGGACGGGGTCGCCCGCGGCCGCGTCACCCTGCGCGAAGACCAGACGGCGTTCTGCGCGCTGACCTGGAGCGACGGCGACCTCGGCGGTCCCCGCAGCGCCCCCGAGGCACTGGAGCGGATCGACTCGACCGAAGAGTTCTGGCGCGAATGGCTGCGCGACGGCAAGTTCCCCGACCACCCCTGGCGGATCCACCTCCAGCGCTCCGCTCTCGTCCTCAAGGGCCTCACCTACACCCCTACCGGAGCGATCGTCGCCGCCCCCACCACCTCGCTGCCGGAGACCCCGGGCGGCGAACGCAACTGGGACTACCGCTTCAGCTGGATCCGCGACTCCACGTTCAGCCTCTGGGCCCTGCACACGCTCGGCTTCGACCACGAGGCGCGGGACTTCATGCGCTTCATCGTCGACGTCTGCCGGGACCGTCCGGACCTGCAGATCATGTACGGGATCGGGCACGAGCGCGACCTCACCGAGAAGACCCTCGACCATCTCGAAGGCTACGGCGGCGCCAAGCCGGTGCGAATCGGCAACGGCGCCTACGACCAGCGCCAGAACGACGTCTGGGGCTCGCTGCTGGACTCGATCTACATCCACGAAAAGGCGCTGCGGGGACGCGGGACCGAGGCGACGCGGGAGCTGATCCGCTACCAGGTGGAAGCGGCGATAGAAGCTTGGCCCCACCCCGACCAGGGGATCTGGGAGTCCCGCGGCGAGCCCCGGCACTACGTCTCCTCGAAGCTGATGATCTGGGTCGCGGTCGACCGCGGCGCCCGCCTCGCCCGGATCGGCGGCTTCGAGGAGCTGTCCGCCCAGTGGCGGGCGAAGGCCGACGAGTTCAAGGCCGAGATCCTCGAGCGGGGGGTGCGCGACGGCGTCTTCCGCCAGCACTACGAGACCGACGCCCTCGACGCCTCGCTGCTGCTGATCCCGCTCTTCCGCTTCCTGCCCCCGGACGACCCGCGGGTGCGCGCCACCGTCAACGCGATCGCCGCCGACCTGACCGAGCACGGCCTCGTCTGCCGCTACAAGGTCGAGGAGACCGACGACGGCCTCCAGGGCCGTGAGGGCACCTTCCTGATCTGCTCCTTCTGGCTGGTCTCCGCCCTCTCGGAGATCGGCGAGCCCCACCGCGCCCGCGAGCTCTGCGAACGACTCCTCGAGGCGGCCGGCTGGCTCGACCTCTTCGCCGAGGAGCTCGACGCCGAATCCGGCCGGCACCTGGGCAACTTCCCGCAGGCCTTCACCCATCTGGCGCTGATCAACGCCGTCTCCCACGTGATCGCCGACGAGAAGCGCGGCGACGGCGGCTTCACCGCCGTCTTCACCGAGATGGGCGGAGTCCGCGAGGACGCCGGCGCCCCGTAGACGAAAGACCTACAGACAAGAGCTTTCGTTTTCTCCTAAGCTGGGAACGGCCATGGCACCCACGGACCGCACCGAGGAGACCGACCTGTTGCGCGCCCTGCGCCACCCGCTGCGCCGTCGCATCCTGCGCGAGCTGGCCGATGGCAGGCCGGCCAGCCCCCGCGGGCTCTCGAACCGGCTGCGGCAGCCGCTGAGCAACGTCAGCTACCACGTCCGGGTTCTGGCCGAGTGCCGTGCAATAACTCTGGTCAGGACGAAGCCTGCAAGGGGCTCGGTGCAGCACTTCTACCGCAGCACCGTGGAGGCGCCGTGGGCGCTGCAGGCCCTCGGACTAGGGGAAAGCGATCGGAGCGGAACCGGAGAGAAACCCGACGGCGCTCCAACTTGACGCCAGGGAGGCGCGAATGAACGAATCCGAAGTGAGCCAGACCACCTGGGCCGAGGACGAGGTCCTGGAGTCCGCGGTGCTGCGGCAACTGCTGGACCTGCACCCCACCTCGCTGACGCTGGCGGAGCTGAAGCGGGAGCTGGGAGGCGACCGCACCGGCTTCGCCGAGAGCGACGCGGTGGAACGGGCGGTGCGCGAACTGACCGCGGCCGGCCTCCTGCACGGGGGCGGGGAATTCGTGGTCCCCACCCGCGCGGCGCTCCGGTGCAACGAGCTGCTCGACCGGTAGCCCTCGAAAACGAACGGGGACGGCGATCGGCAAGCGATCGCCGTCCCCGAAGCACTTCCCGGCCTTAAGAGCCCTTGGTGACGGCAGTAGGCGCCACACGCTCCTCGATCTCAATCCTCACGGGTCCACCTCCCCTCTCCCTCGATTGCTGTGCCGCTCCCCCGCGGCTCCAGTCAGATTTGACTGATTGATGTTTACTCTAAACAATTCCAGCAATCAAGGTGGGACCAGTAAAACTCGTCAATAATCGGAAAACGCGGGAGCGTTGTGAAAATCCTGATTGACAGGGTGTAAAGTCTTTGCATCGGCCACCACCCCTAGAAACAACCCCAAGAAAAGGCCATGCCGAAGACCAAGAAAAAGCAAGAGGGCGTTGAACAAATAGTCGCCAAAGCCTTCGCTCACCCGCTGCGAGTGCAGATCCTGATCATTTTGAATGAGAAGGTGGCGAGCCCGAACATGCTCGCTCAGCAGCTCGACCAAAGCCTCAACCTCGTCGCCTACCACGTCCGCGTGCTCGAGAAATACGACTGCATCGAGCTCGTTGACACGAAGCAGCGGCGCGGCGCCACCGAGCACTTCTACCGCGCGACCCGCCGTCAGTTCCTCACCGACAGCGAATGGTCACGGCTGCCGAAAAGCCTGCGACCAGGGCTGTCGGGCGCGATGCTGAAGTCCGCCTTCGACGACGTCGAGGAAGCCCTCGACAAGGGCACCCTGGACGAGCTCGAGGATCGTCACCTCAGCCGGACCCCGATGGTCGTGGACGAGAAAGCCTGGAAGGACTCGGCCGAGCTTCTGATGGACACGCTCAACCGGCTCCTCGAGATCCAGGCCGAAGCAAACGAGCGCCTCGCGGAGAGCGGCGAGGAGGGCATGCTCGCCAAAGTCGTGATGCTCCACTTCAAGTCGCCCAGCGGCGCCGAAGAGAAGTCCGACTCCCCCGCCTCCTGAGCGGCCTTACGCCGACCGGCGTCGCTCGCCATCCGAGCGGCGCCGTGGTCGGCCATCTTCCCCTCCCGCTATCGTTGCCGCGACGGCCGCTCCCTGCCGTCGCGCTGCACAGCTTCGGACTGACGCTCTCAGGGCAGCGACGTTTGGATAGGTAACGCCGCCTAATCGATCGATGCTGTGAACAGCGAAGAGACGCCGAAAAGCTCAGACCAGTCGAGCCCAGGCCCCGGTGAGGGCCTGGCGAACGAGCGCGTGCTCTGGGCGCGCTTCGTCAAAGACCGCGACCCCGCGATCCGCGAGGAGCTCGTCCGCCGCTACCTCCCCTTCGCGAAAAACCTCGCCCTGCGCTACCGCGGCGCCAGCGAGTCCTTCGACGACCTCCTGCAGGTGGCGAGCCTCGGCCTCGTCAACGCGATCGACCGCTTCGACCCCGACCGGGGCGCCCCCTTCACCGCCTTCGCCTCGCCGACGATCCTCGGCGAGCTGAAGCGCCACTTCCGCGACCGCGTCTGGACCGTCCGCGTCCCCCGTGGCCTCCACGACCGCATGGCCGAAGTGGAGAAAGCGATCTCGGAGCTGACCGTCCAGCTGCAGCGCTCGCCGTCGGTCGGCGAGATCGCCGAGCGGCTCGAGGTCGACCCGACCGACGTGCTCGAGGTGCTGGAGGCGAACCACAACCGCCGCCCGCTCTCGCTCGACCGGCCGGTCGGCGGCGAGGACGCCGAGGAATCGCCGGCTTCCGAGTGGGTCGGCGACGAGGACGCCGGCTACGAGCTGGTCGAGGACAAACTCGCCCTCGAGGGCGCCCTCCCCCACCTCGACGAGCGCGAGCGCCTCGTCCTGCAGCTGCGCTTCGTCGAGGACCTGACCCAGTCGCAGATCGCCGAGCGGATCGGCCACTCGCAGATGCACGTCTCCCGGATCCTGCGCCGGACCCTGGAGCGGATCCGGGCCGAGGTCGCCGAGCAGAGCAGCAGCGCCGCCGCCGACGCCGAGTAACCACCGCCGTCCAGCGGGTGCCCCCGCAGGCGGCGCTTTAGTTCTTGGAGAAAGAGGAGATGGCGACGACGAGGTACTCGCCTTCGTCGCCGTCCTCGACCCGCAGCTCGTCGGTCAGCTTCTCCAGCGAGCCGCCGACCTCGGGAAGCTCGAAGCTGGCGCGCAGGCGCTCGGCGCCGCCGTGGGTCATCGGCCCGACCTTGAGCTCGATCCCCTTCGGCCGCTCGGCGATGCTGAGCGAGACGTGGCCGTCGGTGAAGCCCTGCGGGGCGCGGGCCGAGATCGCGTCGCTGAGCAACATCGTGTCCGAGAGCCGGTCGACGCTGATGTCCTGGCGCGCGGCCAAGGCGGAGAGGGCGCGACTGAGAACAGGGCCGACGATCTCCGGCGGCCCGACCCGGATCCGGGTCTCGTCGTCCGCCGTCACCGCGAAGGTGGAGCCGGTGACGGCGCCGTTCTCGCGCGCCTGCAGCGGCAGGTGCATGCGGATCTCGGTGCCTTTTTCGGCCCCGCCCTTGATCTCGAAGCTGCTGGAGAGCGCGGCGATCAGGGTCAGCCCGATGCGCAGGCTCGGGCGCTCGACGTCAGGACGCGGCCTGATCCCGGTGCCGTGGTCGCGGATCACGACAGTGAGTCCGTCGAGATCGCTCTCGGCCTCCACCTCGAGCGGCCCGGGCTCGCTGCCGGCGTAGGCGTGTACGACGACGTTCATGCAAGCCTCGGTGACGACCGTCTTCAGGTCGGCCAGCGAGGCCTCGTCCATCCCCAGCCGTTCCGCCAGGCCAGCAAGCGCGTGGCGGACCACAGCCACGTTCTCGGCCCGGGCGGGGAGGGACATTTGGAGCCCCGTTCGATCGTTGGTTGAGGTATTCAAAGTTCCAGCCTGCCCCCCAGGAACGCCGAGGCTCGTCATCCAGAGGCGCGAGCATAACTGCCGCCTCTCTACAAAGCCTGCTTACCCCTGCCACGCGGCAGCAAACCGCCGTGCAGCGATCTTGGCAGCCTGCGCTAGCATCGTCTCGTGAACCCAGCCCCGTTCGAGGTGAAAGTGGGAGATCTCGAGCACGGCGTCCGAACCGTCTCGGTACGCGGCGAGCTCGACCTCAGCACCGCTCCCGAGCTGGAAGGCCCGCTCGACGAGGTCCTCGGCGGAGGCGACGGCTCAGTCCTGATCGACCTCTCCAGCTGCGAGTTCATCGACTCCACCGGCATCGCCCTCATCGTCCGTGCCTGGCAGCGGCTGGACGGAGATGGAAACGGGCGCTCCCTCGTCATCTGCAGCCAAAACGATCAGGTCCGCCGGGTACTGGAGATCACCGGCCTCGAGCTCTCGATCCCGGTTCACCTCACCCGCGACGACGCCCTCGCAGCCCTCACGGCCTGACTTGCGGGGCGGCGAGGGACTAGGCCCCCCGGCCCTGGGGTAGCCGCTTCTCGATGTCCCCTCCCCCGCGCCGGCCCAGGCTCCCCCGGGAGCTGTTCGAGACCCGCAGCCACGCCTGGCACTCGCTCGGCCTCGGCGACGAGCTGGCGCCGCGGTTCAGCAAACGCCAGTTCGGCGGCCTGCTGTTGGCGCTGTTGGTGATCGCCGGCACCCTCTTCGTCTACAGCCACCGGCACCAGATCGCGCCCGGCTATGGGCAGTGGGTCCGGCTCGGGACCGTCGTCGTCCTCATCGTCGTCGGCTCCGCCGCCGTGCACTGGCTGGTGCGGGGCCTCTCGCCCCGCCTCTACCGTCGGCTCGACCCCGCCACCGCCGGCACCACCGGCTTCGTCGTCCGCCTGTTGGCGATGACTGGGGTGGTGATCCTCGCCCTGCGAATCGCCGGCGTCAACGCCAGCACCCTCGCCGTCGGCGGCGCCTTCACTGCGGTGCTGTTGGGACTTGCCGCGCAGCAGGCGCTGGGTGGGATCTTCGCCGGCATCGTCCTGCAGAGCACGCGGCCCTTCCGGGTCGGCGAACGGGTGCGCCTGGTCGGCGGCGCGCTCGCCGGCTCGATCGAGGGCACCGTCACCTCGCTCGGCCTCTTCTACACGACCCTGAGCCAGGGAGCCGACCGGCTGCTGGTGCCGAACAACGTCCTCCTCAGCCTCGTCGTCGTGCCGCTGCGGGAGCCCGACAAAGTGGACGTCCGGGTCCGCTTCCCGGCTCAGGCGAGCCCGCACGAGATCGAGCAGCGGCTGCTGCAGGCGATCACGGTCCCGACCCGCTACAAGCCCAGCGTCTCGCTGGAGGAGCTCGACGGCGAGGCGGTCGTCTTCCGCGTCAGCGCGACCCCGCTGCGCCCCGAGGACGGCTCGCAGCTGGCCGAGGAGGTGCTGGAGGCGCTGCGCCGCTCGGAACCGGCGACGGCGGAAACGCGTCGAGGCGAGTGAGGCTCAGTCGGCGATGAGGAGGATCGCGAGGTTGACGATCAAGGCCAGCGGGGTGATCGTCAGGGCGACCCGGCGGAAGAACCTGGCGAACCCGCCCCGGTAGCGGATGCTCTCGAAGATGCCGAGGCCGACGACGTGGGCGAGGTTGGCGAGGGCGACGCCGATCGCGATCAGGATCGCCACCGCTTCCCAGCCCGACTCGTGGCCGCTGCCGGAGGCGATTGCCGCGGCGAGGATCGCAACCACGATCGTGCCGACGACGCCGGCGATCATCCCCGCCAGGTCCGAGCGGGTCAACCCCGGTATGTAGGCGCCGCCGGCGACTTCCTGGTCGGCGATCGGGTTGACGGTGCCGCGGCCGGACGACTCGACGTCGACGACGTGGTCGGGCTCGTTCTCCGCGTGCTCGAGGACCACCAGCCGCAACGGCGGCTCGATCGATTCCTGGGCGCGCTCGTAGAGGCCCTTCTCGTACCACTCGGTCTGCCCCTCGGCGTGGGAGAAGATCAGGACTTCGTCGGCCGGCTCTTTCAGCAGCGCGTCCTGGGCGGCCTGCACGGGGTCGGGATCGCCGACCTCGCCATCGACCTCGAGGCCGCCGTCCCGGAGCGCCTTCAGGTTCCGCTCGAGGCGGTCCTCGGCCCGCTCCCGCGGGCCCTCGATGTCGCCGAGGGTGTGGCGCAGCGGGCTCGCCTCCACCGCGGGGACGACGACCCGCACCTCGACTCCGGCGCCGTTGGCGTTGGCCTGCAGCTGCTCCAGCGGCTCGGAGCCGTGAAGGTCGTCGGTGACGATCGCGATCACTCGGCGGGGCATGACTGGGCCTCCTAGTCGTTGCGGCGGATCGCCTCGTCGGCGTCCTGCGGGATCTCTTCGTCCGCCTCCCCGAAGGCGGTCTCGGTCGGCTCCTCCGGCGGCGGCGCGTCGCGGTTCGGGAACCGTTTTTCGTCGCCGTGCTCGGCGTTGTCGATCAGCTCCGCCTCGGCCAGCTCGAACCCCTCGGACTCTCCCTCGCCCGCCTCGACCAGCGGCCGTTCAGCCGGATCCTCGACAGGGTCATCGGGGGCGGGGCCGCCGATCCCGGCGGCTTCCGCCGCCGCGGCGTCGGCCTCTTCCTCGGCGATCGGGTCTTTCTCGGTCTCGCTCACGAAGGCTTCCTCTCTCCCCACATGCCGGTATCGCCCTGGGCCTCGTGCTGAGGCTGGCGACCGGGCTGCTCGGGCGGGGCCAGTTTTTCGTCGGAGCGCCGGCTGAGCCCCGCGTAGGCGAGGAAGCCGATGAAGCCGATCGCGAAGAAGATCAGCGCGAAGATCGGCGACCAGGCGACCGCGATCAGCGCCAGCAGGATGATCAGGACAATCGGGATCATGTACATGCTGGGTCGGTACCCCTGCCGCCCAGGCACGAAACTCCGCGTCTTCGTTTTCCTCACCTCCCCCGGGGTACTCCAATGGCGAACGGGAAAACGACCGAAGGAGTGAGAATGGGGACGCAAGAGGCCGGCCACGTCACCGGCACCAAGGACAAGGACTACAACGTCATCTGGTTCGTCGAGCAGTGCCTCAGCAACGTGCTCCGGCTCGAGACCTACATCGAAGACGCGGAGCGCGACGGCGACTCCGACCTCGCCGACTTCTTCCGTCGCGCGCAGGAGACGAGCCGCAAGGGCGCCGAGCAGGGCAAGGACCTCCTGCGCTCGCGCCTCGCCTCTTAGACGAGGGATGCCTGCGGGGCATCTGCCGGCCCGGCTCTCGCCGGGCCGGCGCCTTTAACCGGTGCCGACGGATGCGGTGCGGCCGGCCACCCAGCCGGCGGCGGCGCCAACGACGCCCCCGAGGCCCAGCAGGGTTGCGGTCCGCACCGGGTCCCGCTTCAGCTTCGAAGCGGTGCCGTGAGCGGTGTGCTTGGCGGCGACCTTGGCCGCCTTCTTGGCGAGGTTCTTCTTCATCGCTGACATGGAGATCCCATACCCCGGGACCCCGTGGGCCTACACCGGCTGCGGGACCGAGAGGCCCCGCCGCAGCGAGATCGCGTTCGGCGGCGCGAATTCCTCCCAGTCGTTGTTGAGGTAGGCGAAGACTTCGCGGCGGGCGCGCCAGGCGGCGATCCGCCGACGCCAGCGATCGAGCTCGGCCTCAGAGTAGTTGCCGTTGCGCCCGCGGGCCCCGTGGTGGAGCCGCAGGTAGGCCACCTCTCCCGCCGGCCGCGCCTCCGGCAGCTCGCGGCGGCCGTCGTGCGGGATCACCAGCGAAGCGCCGTGGTCCTCCAGCAGCCGCCGCACCGCCGGCACGAACCAGCTCGGGTGGCGGAACTCGAAGCAGTGGCGCGCCGGCGGAAGCAGCTCCAGCGCCGAGGCGAGGACGGCGTCGTCGCGGTGGAAGTTGCCGGGCAGCTGCCACAGCACCGGCCCCAGCTTGCCGCTATCGCGCAGCGGCTCCAGCGGCTCCCAGAAGCGGGCGAGCCCCTGCTCGATCCCGCGCAGCCTTTTCATGTGGGTGAGGTAGCGGCTGCCCTTGACCGCGAAGAGGAATCCCGGCGGGGTGCGCTCCACCCACCCCTCCACCACCTCGCGCTTGACCAGCCGGTAGAAGGTGTTGTTGACCTCGACGGTGTCGAAGACCTCGGCGTAGCGTTCGAGCCAGCGCGCCGGCGGCACCCCCTCGTAGATGCCGTGGCGCCAGGAGTCGTAGACCCAGCCCGAGCAACCGATGCGTACATGTTTCATCGTCAGCCGGGTACCCCGCATCCATGCCGCTGAACGCGATCCTGGACGTCGACGGGACCCTCGTCGACACCAACTACCACCACGCCCTCGCCTGGCACCGGGCGCTGCACGCCCACGGCCACCCGGTCGCGATGTGGAAGGTCCACCGGCACATCGGCATGGGCGGCGACCAGATCCTCGACGCGCTGATCGGCGAGGAGGCCGCGGCCGAGCAGGGGGACGCGATCCGCGACGCCGAGGCCGAGGCCTACGGGGAGCTGATCGGCGAAGTCGAGCCGATGGAGGGAGCGCGGGAGCTGATCGAGAGGCTGCGGGACGCCGGCGCCAAGGTGATCCTCGCCAGCTCCGCCAAGCAGGAGGAGGTCGACCACTACCTGGACCTGCTGGAGGCGCGCGAGCTGATCGACGACTGGACCACCTCGGCCGACGTCGAGAGCACCAAGCCCGATCCCGACCTCGTCCTCGCCGCGCTGGAGAAGGCGGGCGACGACAACCCCGCGGTGATGGTCGGCGACTCGGTCTGGGACGTGAAGGCGGCCAAGGCCGCCGGCGTGCCCACCCTGGCGGTCCTCACTGGCGGCTTCTCGGAGGCCGAGTTGCGCGACGCTGGCGCCTCGCAGGTGGTCGAATCGATAGCGGAGCTCGATTTCGAGCCGCTGTTTGCGGAATCCTCCAAGAATTGAGCTTGGCCGCAGGCCTCCGATCGGAGAGGTTCTGCCGGTGGCACGGAGGCGGGACCGAGTCGATCAGGAACTGATCAAGGCACTGTCGCACCCCCTGCGGGTGGAAATCCTCGAACGGCTGCAGGGCCGGATCGCCAGCCCTGTAGAACTCTCCCGCGAGCTGGACGCGAGCCTCGGCGTGATCACCTACCACGCTAAGACCCTGATCCAGTGCGGCTGCCTGGAGCTCGTCTACAGCGAATCCCGCCGCGGCAGCCGCGAGGACTTCTTCGCGGTCACCTCCCGCTCGGCCCTGCGCCGGAACTAGCTTTTCGTCTCGCCGGACTTCGCCTTCTGCTTGTTGACGGTGCGGGCGGCGATTTCCTCCGCCCGTTCCTCCGAGCGACCTTCTTCCTTCTCGCTCTTCTTGATGTGTTTGTACTGGCGGTCGCGCTTGCTGCCTTTCTTGACTCCGCGCGGCGGCATCAGCTCACGCTCGCTTTCCGGCGCTGGCCCTCGTGGACGCCCTCGGCGAACTCCTCGACGATCTTCGCCTTGAAGGCCTCGAGGTCGTCCGGCTTGCGGCTGGAGACGAGCCCCTCGTCGACGTGGACCTCCTCGTCGACCCACTCGGCGCCGGCGTTGCGAAGGTCGGTCTGCAGGCTCGGCCAGGAGGTGAGGGTGCGGCCCTCGGCGACGCCGGCGTCGATCAGCGTCCAGGGCCCGTGGCAGATCACACCGACCGGCTTGCCCGCCGCGAAGAAGCCGCGCACGAACTCGAGCGCCTCCGGTTTCGTCCGCAGCTGGTCGGGGTTGGCGACCCCGCCGGGAAGGACGAGCCCGTCGTAGTCGCTGGCGTCGGCCTCGCCGACTACGCGGTCGACCGGGAAGGAGTCGGCCTTGTCGAGGTGGTTGAAGGCCTGGATCTCGCCGGCTTCCGGCGCCAGCAGCTCCGCTTCCGCGCCGGCCCCACGCACCGCTTCCAGCGGCTCGACCAGCTCGACTTGCTCGACGCCCTCGTTGGCGGTCAGGAAGGCGATTTGCTTTCCCTGCAGGCGGTCAGACATCGCGACCCCTCCTCGTTCTCGTCAGGTGATTGCGGTCACCCGACGAGTACCCGGGGTGCGAGGGGCTTAACGCACGGCTGACTGCGGGGCGGCGGTGGCCACGGCCGCCGTGGCCGTCTCGGCCTGGCTGCGCTGGCGCTGCCAACCGAGCTCGAAGGAAAGGGGGACCTGAATCCGATCTTTCGCCAGGCAGCGCGGGCAAGAGGTCCAAGAGGACGCCGCCTGCGCTGAGTATCCGCTCCCACAGTTGTCACACCGAAACATCTTGCGTCTCCTGTCTCTCTATCCCATTTGTCGAAACCCGTTGGACGGTTGACTACCCTTGGGCCAATGGGGAGAAACGCTGATTTGCGGTATTTGTCACCCGGCGGCGGAAAAACCGGGACAAGCACCCGTTGTGCTCTCGTGCAAGAGTGAGCCCGATGTCCGAGCCGCAGGAATTGGAGCTGTGGCGCTACCTGAGGAGTCAACGTGAGCTCGCGGCTCGCCTGATCGAAGGCGACTCCCTCGACCAGGTGGCCCCCCGCTTCCTCGAAATCGTCGCCAACCTCCTGCGCTGGGAGGCGGGGGCGATGTGGGAAGTGACGGGCGAGGGGGATCCGCTGCGGCTGGTCTCGGGCTGGAGCACGCCGGATCTCGACGCGCGGCCGCTCTGGCGGCGAAGCCGCGAAATCGACTTCATGCGCGGCACCGGGCTGCCCGGCGATGCCTGGGGGAGCGGCCAGATCGCCCTCGCGCCCGACTACGAGGCCTACCCGACGCCGACGCCCCGCTTCGAAACCTCGGCCGAGCTGGGGCTCGAGGCGGCCTTGGCGATCCCCGTCCCCACCGGCTCGCCGGAGAACGTGCTCGCGGTGGCCGAGTTCCACACCACCGCCTTCAACCCGCAGTCCGAGGAGCTGATGGAGCTGCTGGCCAGCTTCGCCGACCAGCTCGGCACCTTCATCGCCAGGCGCCGGGCGGAGGCGAAGAGTGCCGAGGCCGAGCGCTTCCGCCAGCACCTGGCGGAGGTCGTGCGCGGGACCCAGGACGCGGTCCTCAGCAAGGACCTGGACGGGATCGTCACCACCTGGAACCCGGCCGCGGTCCGGCTCTACGGCTACAGCACCGAGGAAGCGATCGGGCGCCACGTCTCCTTCATCGTCCCCCCCGACCACAAAAACGAGGAGATGGTGATCCTCGACCGGATCAAGCGCGGCGAACGCCTCGAGACCTACGAGACCGAACGGGTCCGCGCCGACGGAGCCCGCATCGCCGTCTCCCTCACCGTCTCCCCCATCCGCAGCCCGCTGCGGGGGCTGATCGGAGCCTCGGTCGTGGCCCGCGACATCACCGCCGAGGTCCGACGCCGGCGCGCCCAGGAGTTTCTCGTCGCCGCCAGCCGCCTGCTCGACAGCTCGCTCGACCCGGTCGAGACGGCGCGGACGATCGTCTCCACCGCGGTGCCGGAGCTGGCCGAGCTCTGCCTGATCGACTTCCGCCGGCCCGACGGCTGGTACGGCGACAGCGTCGTCGCCGCCGCCGACCCGGAGATTGCGACGCGGCTGGAACGGATCCGCCGCGAGCAGCCGCTCGATCCCGCGGGCGAGCACCCCGTGGCGCAGGTCCTGCGACTGAACCAGCCGATGGTCTGGCGCGACCTCAAAGCCCCCGAGGTCGTCGACAAGGTCTCCCAGAACGCCGACCACCTGCAGTTGATGCACGACGCCGGCTACAACTCGGCCGCGGTGGTCCCGCTCACCGCCCGGGGACGAACCCTGGGCGCCCTCTCCTTCCTCCACGCACACGGCGACCTGCGCTACGACCAGGGCGACCTCGAGTTCCTCTCCGAGCTGGGGGAACGGGCGGCGCTGGCGCTAGACAACGCCCGCCTCTACCGGGAGCGCGACCGGGTAGCCAAGAACCTGCAGCGGGGCCTGCGGCCGCCGCGGCCGGCGGATGTGCCTGGCCTCGGGATCTCCGTCGTCTTCGAGGCGGCCGGCGAGGGGATCGAGGTCGGCGGCGACCTCTACGACGTGATCCCGAGCGAGCACGGCTGCTGGATCCTGGTCGGCGACGTCGCCGGCAAGGGCAGCACCGCCGCCGGGGTCTCGGTCGCGCTCCGCCACTCGGTCCGCGGCCTGACCCGGGAGATCGGCGAGCCCGACGAGGTCCTGCGCCGCGTCAACGAGCTGCTGCTGACGGGCGAAAGCCTCAACGACTTCGCCACCGGGATGCTCGCCTGCCTGCGCCGCGAAGAGGACGGCTGGCACCTGACGCTCGCCTCGGCGGGGCATCCACCGGCGGTCCTGGCCGGCCCCGACGGGCCGCGGCTGCTCGGCGGGGGCTCGGTGCTCGGCGCTTGGCGCGAGGCCAACGTCGAGCGCCACGAGTGCGTCTTCAAGGCCTCCGACACCCTCGCCCTCTGCACCGACGGCTGGCTCGAGGCCGGCCCCTCCGGCTCCCACCAGGGCCCCGACAGCTTCGCCGAGATGACGCAGTCGCTCTGCGGCCTCGAGCTCGACGAGGTGACCGAGCGGCTGCGGGCCGACGCGGTCGGCCGCAGCTCGGGGACGCTCCGCGACGACCTCGTCGTGCTCGCGATCCGCCCCCGGGACGCCTCGGAGGTCGAGGCGTCCCAGGAGTTCGCGGTCAGCCGCTCCGCCTAGCTTTTAGCCGCGGCTTTTTTGCCGGAGCCGCTTTTGCGGCTGCCGGCTTTTTTCGCCCCGGTGGAGCGTTTCGCCGAGGATTTCGCTTTCGCGGCCGATCGTTTCGCTTTCGCGGCCGGCCTTTTGACCGCGGCTTTTTTCGTCGTCGCTTTTTTGGCTTTCCGCGTCGAGCCGGAGCCGCGACGCTGGGCGGCGGGGATGTCCTCCCGCGCGACCGCGCCGGTCAGCGACTTGATCTGGCCCTGGAGGAAGTTGGCCATTTTTTCCTCCTCGCGGCGGATACCCCGCGCGAGTTTGGCCGTCTCGGAGTCCTGGACCTTTTCCGCGAGCGTCTCGATCGCGAGGTAGGTGGCGATCTCCTCGTGCTCGTTGAAGTACTCGGTCTTGGCGTTCTTCAGCATTTTCTCCTGCTCGCCGGAGCCGCGGATCGCGTGCAGGGGGCCCTTGGCCGCCGCGGTCAGTTTGCCGACCGCGCCCTGCAGGGTCTGGCCGCCGCCGCCGAGTTTCTTGATCCGGCGCTCGACCTGTTTGGCGTGCTGTTTCGTCTCTTTCAGGTGCTGCTGAAGCCGTTTTTTGTAAGGGCCTTTGGCGGTCATCGCGATATGGGCCTGCAGGGCAGCCTCCAGTTCGCGCTCCTTCCCATAGGCCTCGCTGAGGTACTGGACCAACTTCGCGTCACGCTCGTTCATGTCCGCCATCGCGATTTGCGCCTCCTCCTTGCTTTGTCGACTGCGTTTTCCTACCCAGCGGCTTTGCAGCGAAACTGGGGCCGCGGGAGGGTAGTGATTCGGCGCCCGCCGACTAGACTCCCCTGCGGTGACCGACGACGCGATCGAGCACGGGTTCCGCGAGGGAGACAAGGTCTGGGTCCAGGACGGCGACGGCCACCGCCACCCCGGCGTCTTCGTCGGCGACAACGAAGCATCCGGCTGGTTCGGCGGCGGGCCCAGCGCCTACGTCGCCCACCCGGAGGCGCATCAGGCCGAGGTCGTCTCGATCTTCCGCATCACCCCTCGCGACGAGTAATTTCGGCCGCTGTCGATTTCGACGCCGCCCGTTCGTCATAGAGGTAAAAGGGCGGATCAGCCGCCCCCGACAGAGGAGGATCCGATGCGCTTCATGATGTTCATGTACCCGCAGATCGAGGAGCAGGACTGGCAGCCCTCGGCGGAGGCCGTGGAGGCGATGAGCCGCTACAACGAGGAGCTGCGCAAGGCCGGGATGCTGCTGTCCCTCGACGGGCTCCAGCCGCCGAGCGAGGGGGGCGTCGTCAGCTTCGACGGCGAGGGCAGGGCGACCGTGACCGACGGGCCGTTCGCCGAGGCGAAGGAGGTAGTCGGCGGCTACTGGCTGATCCAGGCCCGCTCGAAGGAGGAGGCTCTGGAGTGGGCCAGCCGCTGCCCGAGCGAGAACTGCCGGATCGAGGTGCGGCGGGTCTTCGAGATAGAGGACTTCCCCCTGGACGTCCAGGACGCCGTCAGCGAGAACTTCGGCGGCTAGCTTGAGCGACGCCACGGGCGCGATCGAGGCGGTCTGGCGGATCGAGTCCGCCCGCCTCGTCGCGGGCCTGGCGCGGATGGTCGGCGACGTCGGCCTCGCCGAGGACCTGGCGCAGGACGCGCTGGTGGCGGCGCTGGAGAAGTGGCCGGAGGACGGCGTCCCCGAGAACCCGGGCGCCTGGCTGATGGCGACGGCGAAGAACCGGGCGATCGACCGCCTGCGCCGTGAGAAGACCTACGAGCGCAAGCGCGAAGAGATCGCCTGGGAGACGGGGGCGCTGTTCGCGCTTGAGCGCTCGGAGTTCGAGGCCGCGGCCAAAGACGAGATCGGCGACGACCTGCTGGCGCTGATCTTCACCTGCTGCCACCCGCTGCTCTCGCGCGAGGCGCGGGTGGCGCTGACCCTGCGGCTGCTAGGCGGGCTGGCGACGCCGGAGATCGCCCGTGCCTTCCTCGCCCCGGAGCCGACGGTGGCGCAGCGGCTGGTCCGCGCCAAACGGACCCTGCGCGACGCCAAGGTCCCGTTCGAGGTGCCGCAGGGGGCGGAGCTGGAGGAGCGCCTGCCCTCGGTGCTGGAAGTGATCTACCTCGTCTTCAACGAGGGCTACGCGGCGAGCGCCGGCGAGGATTGGATTCGCACCGACCTCTGCGAGGAAGCGCTGCGGCTGGGGCGGATCCTGGCCGAGCTGGCGCCCGAGGAGCCCGCGGTCCACGGTCTCGTCGCGCTGATGGAGATCCAGGCGTCCCGCGGCGCCGCCCGCCGCGGCCCCGACGGCGCTCCGGTGCTGCTGCTCGACCAGGACCGCGGCCGCTGGGACCCGCTGCTGATCGTCCGCGGCCGGCGGGCGCTGGAGCGGGCCGAAGCGCTGCCGGGGCCGCTCGGCCCCTACGGCCTCCAGGCGGCGATCGCCGCCTGTCACGCCCGCGCGATCCGGGCCGCGGAAACCGACTGGGTCCGCATCGCCGCCCTCTACGACGCCCTAGCCCAGGTCGCCCCCTCCCCCGTGGTCGAGCTGAACCGGGCCGTGGCCCTGGGCATGGCCTTCGGCCCCGAGGCCGGCCTCGAACTGCTGGAGAAAATCGAAGACGATCCGGCGCTGACGAAGTACCACCTCCTCCCCAGCGTCCGCGGCGACCTGCTGGAGAAGGCCGGCCTCCACCAGGAGGCCGCCGCCGCATTCCGCCGCGCCGCCGAGATGACCGAGAACGAGCGCGAGCGCGAGCTGCTGCTCAGCCGGGCGAGATTCTGCGAGTCCGGCGATCCTTTTCCGGAACCTGGGAAATACACATGAGGGTTTTTGGCAAAAAGCTTCTCAAACGCTTGAAAGTGTTCTTGACTAGGCCCAATGAGCGCACAACCCCCTCCACCTCAAGAAAAAGACAGGACCCTGACCGAACGCGTGAAGGCCGCCGCAGGCCTCACCGCCGTGGCGATCGGCGTCATCGTTGTGGGGATCATCGCCCTCGCCGCGATCAGCAAGAACACTCAAACCGCCGCCACCATCGCCAGTTCAGCGGGCGGAGTCATCGCGACCATCGTCGGTGCGTTCTTCGGGGTCAAAATCGGCTCTGAGCAGAGCAAGAAAGCGCAGGACGGCCTCAAGGAAGAATCGGCTAAAGCGCAGGTCTACGCTGCCTACCTTCCGTCCGCGGAAGCCAACACCGTGACCACCCAAGCACAGGAGGCCGCCGAAAACGCCGTTTCGACCTAGCCCCGTGCAGCCAGGCGCTTGATCCCGTCCGCTTCGAGCCGCAGCATCCGCCACTCATCCAGGCGTCGCGCTCCCAGCTTCGCGTAGAACTCCAGGGCGGGCTCGTTCCACTCTAGGGCGCACCATTCGAGGCGGGCGTACTCGCGCTCCTCGGCGATTCGCGCTAGGTGCTCCATCATCGCCAGGCCGATGCCGCCGCGGCGGTGCTCGGGCCGGACGTAGACGTCCTCGAGCCAGATTCCCGGGCGGCACTCGAAGGTGGAGAAGTTGGTGAAGAAGATCGCGTAGCCGACCGCTTCGCCGTCGGCGGTCTCCAGCAGCAGCGCCTCGGCCGCCCGCTGCTCGAAGAGGGAGCGCCGCAGCGTCTCCACGGTTCCCGCGACCTTGTCCCCGAGTTTCTCGTAGGAGGCGAGCTCGAGGATCAGGTCGTAGAGGACCTGGACGTCCGCTTCGGTCGCGGCGCGGATCTCGACGTCGTTGATGGAGGCGCTCATGAGTCGAGCCCGGGCAAGCGGGGCAGCACAGAGCTCTTGTAGACGTCGATCGCGCCCAGCGGGTCGGCGCCGGAGTTGTTCATCAGGGCGACGGTCGTCGCCCCCATCGCTTCGACCTCGCGAATCCGCTCGACGTGGACATCGGGGTCGGCGGCGACGATCAGCGCCTCCTTCAGCTCCTCGTCGGAGACCTGGCGCTCGCCCTCCTCGTACATCGCCTGCGGGTCGTGCCACTCGTCGCGGTAGAACTCTTTCGGCTGCGAGCCCTTCCAGACCCGGCAGCCCTCCAGCGCCGCGTCGTCATCGGGCGCCCAGGAGAACGCGGCCTGCAGGATCACCTCGCCCGGTTCCCGTCCCGCGTCCTCGGCGGCGCCCCTGTAGGCGTCGAGGATCTCCGGCACCGATTCGGGGTCGGCCAGGGTCCAGATCCCGTCGCCCTGGCGGCCGGCGACGCCGGCCGCCTTGGGACCGAAGGCGGAGACGTAGATCGGCGGCCGGCGGTTCTCGGGACGGGAGTGGACGTAGGCGCGGTCGGTCTTGAAGTACCTGCCGCCGCTCAGCCGCTCGCCGTCCCAGAGGGCGCGGATCTGCTCCAGCGCCTCCTCCATCCGCTCCACCTTCTCGCCCGGCGAGGGCCACTCGGCGCCGAGTGGCACCTCGTTCAGCGCCTCCCCCGAGCCGATCCCGAGGTAGGGACGGCCGGGGAACATCAGCTCCATCGTCGCCCAGGCCTGGGCGATCAGGACCGGGTGGTAGCGCGGTCCCGGCGGCGTCACCGCGGTGCCGAAGCCGACCCGCTCGGTCGCCTGCGCGGCGGCGCCGAGCCAGACCCAGGCGTGCCCCGCCTCCCCCGGCTCCCACCAGGGCTGCAGATGGTCGCTGCAGCCGATCCCGTCGAAGCCGGCGTCCTCGGCGGCGACCGCCTGGCGCAGCAGCTGCTCGGGCGGGAACTGCTCGTGGGCGCAGAGATGGAGGTAGCGCATGGCCGAAGCGGCGCAAGCCGCGCTGTTAGGCCTTCCCCTCGAACTCGTACTCGCGCAGGAAGCCCTCGAAGAGACGGCGGTGGCCCTGCTCGTCGCGGAGGATCGAGATCACCATGTCCTGGGTGACCGGGTCGACCCCGTCGGTGACATCGATGATCCGGGTGTAGTGCTCGATCGCCCCGGTCTCGGCTTTGATCACGCCGCGGATCACGTGGACGACGTCGACCTGGTGCTCCGGCGGCTGCAGGAAGCTCTGTTCGGCGGAGAAGGCTTCGGAGCCGGGGACGACGCCGTAGAGCTCCTTGATCCTGGTGGCGAACGCTTCGGCGTGGCCGAGCTCCTCTTTGATGTCCTCGGCCAGGGACTCGCGGATCTCCTGGGCGCGGACGCCGTCGAGGTTGGTCGAAGCCGAGAGATAGCTCATCACCGTCTCGATCTCCATCCAGTACGCCTTCGTCAACAACTCGACGATCTCTTCGCGGGTGCCGGAGGCATCGCCGCTGAAGATCCCCTTGTCGAGGCTGCTCGTCTCCATCTCGTTCACTCTCCCTCTGGTCGTCTGGTCACTGGTCGAGCTTGTCCCGCTTCGGCCCCTCCCAGTCGGGAGCCTCGGGGTCCTGCGACGGGTGCGGTTCGCTGGTGCTGCGCGCGCCCGTCTGCGGGTGCGCGTCCTCACCGAACATCTCGCCGTCGGGGTCGGGCGGGTCACGAGGATCCTCGCGCTTGTCGTAGGGATCCGGCCACTCGGTCGGGTCGGGCTCGCCGACGGGGTTGTTGAGCACGTGGTGGGGCTCGCGGTCTCGGGAGATGTCGCCGGGATCCTTGCCGGGCGGCTCCGGAAAGCCGGTCGGGGTCTCGTCGCGATCGGGTCGGTCGTCCATGCCTGGCGGCTACCCCGGGGTCGAGCGCGAGAAACGCTCGCCTGTTCCTTTTGGTGCGTTGGCAACGAAAGGGAACAGGCGGGTGGTTAGGCTGCCGCGCCATGGACACGATCGATTCCCTGCTCGAGAACAACAAGGAGTTCGCCGCCGGCGCCGGCGAGCAGCACCTCGACGTCGAACCGCAGCGCCACCTGGCGATCGTCACCTGCATGGACTCGCGGCTCGACGTCTTCGCCGCTCTCGGCCTCGGCCACGGCGAGGCGCACGTGCTGCGCAACGCCGGCGGCATCATCACCGACGACGTGATCCGCTCGCTGGCGCTCTCGCAGCGCCGGCTGGGGACCCGAGAGGTGATGCTGATCCACCACGATGACTGCGGGATGCAGAAGATCACCGAGGACGGCTTCCGCATGGAGCTGCAGGAGACGACCGGGATCGCACCGTCCTTCGCGATCGAGTCGTTCACCGACGTCGAGGAGGACGTGCGGCAGTCGATCCGGCGCGTCCGCGCCTCCCCCTTCCTTCCCCACCGCGACGTCGTTCGCGGCTTCGTCTACGACGTCGACACCCACCGGTTGCGCGAGGTCGAGGCGGAGGAGTAGATGTCGACCGTCGCCCCCTACGGGTCCTGGTCCTCGCCGATCGCGGCGGAGACGGTGGCGCGGGCGGGGCGGCGGCTGGCTTTCCCGGCGCTGGCCGGGGACGGCGCGGTCTGGTGGGCCGAGGGCAGGCCCGAGGAGGGCGGCCGCGTCTGCTTGATGCGGCGAGCCGAGGGGGGCGAGCCGGAACGGGTGACGCCGGAGGGGCCCAACGTGCGCACGCGCGTCCACGAGTACGGCGGCGGCGCCTGGTGCCTGGTCGGAGCAGAGGTCGTCGTCTTCGTCTCCTTCGAGGACCAGCGGCTGTACCGGCAGCGGCTGGGAGAGGAGCCGGTCGCGATCTCGCCGGAGCCGCCCGAGCCGGGGGCGCTGCGCTACGCCGACATGCGGCCGACGCCGGACGGCGCATCCATCGTCTGCGTCCGCGAACGCGACGCGGAGCCCGAACCCGTCAACGAGATCGTCTCCCTGCCGCTGGACGGTTCGGCCGAACCGGAGGTGCTCGCCGGCGGCCGGGACTTCTACTCCTTCCCGCGCGTCAGCCCCGACGGGGCCTGGCTCGCCTGGACCTGCTGGGACCACCCGAACATGCCTTGGGACGGGACCGAGCTCTGGCTGGCGCCGCTCGGGGACCCAGGCGAGGAGCGTTTGATCGCCGGCGGGCACGACCGCTCGGTCTTCCAGCCCGAGTGGGATCGCCACGGGCGCCTGCACTTCGTCTCCGACCGCGACGGCTACTGGAACCTCTACCACGCCCGCGACCCCGGCGGCCAGCTCAGCGGCGAGGACGGCTCCCTGATCCAGCTGACCGAGGAGAAGGCGGACCTCGCCCACCCGCAGTGGCTCTTCGGCGGCGCCACCTATGCGTTCCTCGAGGGCGGCGCGATCGCCTGCGTCCGCACCGAGGGCGCCGAGGAAAAGCTCTTCCTGCTGCAGCCCGAGGGTTGGGAACCGACCGACCTGGGGCTGCCGTTCACCTCCTTCGGCTATCCCGCTCTCTCGACGCACGGCGAGAGGGTTGCTTTTGCCGCCGCCAGCCCGGAGACCGAGGCCGCCGTCGTCGTCTACGACGCGGGGTCCGGGGAGAGCGAGGCGGTGCGGACCTCGAGCGACGAGCCGGTCGACCCCGCCTACGTCTCGCGGCCGCGGCCGATCGAGTTCCCGACCGGTGAGGGCGAGGTCGCCTACGGCTTCTTCTACCCGCCGGCGAACCCGGAGTTCTCGGCCCCGGAGGGGGAGCTGCCACCGCTGATCGTCGAGAGCCACGGCGGTCCCACCTCCCACGCCACCCCGGCGCTCAGCCGCGAGTTCCTCTACTGGACCAGCCGCGGGATCGGCGTCGTCGACGTCAACTACCGCGGCTCCAGCGGCTACGGCCGCGAGTACCGCAACAAGCTGCGCGGCACCTGGGGCGTCGTCGACACCGAGGATTGCGTCAACGCGGCGCGGTACCTGGCCGAGGAGGGTGAGGCGGACGGGGGGCGGCTGGCGATCCGCGGCGGCTCGGCCGGCGGCTACGCGACCCTCTGCGCCCTCACCTTCCACGACGCCTTCGCCGCCGGCGCCAGCTACTACGGGGTCGCCGACGCCGAGGCGCTCGCCGGCGACACCCACAAGTTCGAGTCCCGCTACCTGGACCGGCTGATCGGGCCCTATCCGCAGGAGGCCGAGCTCTACCGCGAGCGCTCCCCGATCCACCACGTCGAGCGGCTGCGCTCGCCGGTGATCCTCTTCCAAGGCCTCGAGGACAAGGTCGTGCCGCCGAACCAGGCGGAGACGATGGTCGCCGCCCTGGAGCGCAACGGCGTCCCCCACGCCTACCTGGCCTTCGAGGGCGAGCAGCACGGCTTCCGCAAGGCGGAGACCAACATCCGCTGCCTCGAAGCCGAACTCTACTTCTACGGGCGGATCATGGGCTTCGAGCCGGCCGGGGATCCCGAGCCGGTCGCGATCGCCGGCGAAAAACGGTGAGTCGATCCGCCGGTCGGCGGATCAACTGATGACGCAGTTCTCGGTGCCGCCTTCGGTTTCGCCTTTTTCCGGGAAGGCGTGGGCGAGCGCGAGGGCGATCAGCTGGGAGCGGGCAGCGTAGCCGGGAGTGGTGAAGTGGATGCCGTCTTCGATGAACCAGTCGTCTTTGACGTCGGAGGCCCAGTCGTAGACGCGCATGTTCGGGTAGGAGTCGCAGGCGGCTTCGAGTTCCTCGTCCCACTTCTCCATGTTCTCTTTCGAGTAGGGATCGCCGGCTTCGACCAGGGAGCGGACGTTGACCCAGAGCACCGGTTCGTCGCCGATGATCGTCATCATTTTTTCGATCCGTTCGCGCTCGGTCACGGCTGAGCCGGCGGCGACGTTGGCGGCCTCGTTGGTGCCGAGGGCGAGCACCCAGCAGGCTTCGAATTTGGGTTCCGCCTTCCAGGCGGCGGCGACTTCCTGGGCGTTGGGGTTGCCTTCGAACTGCTCTTCGATCGAGGTCGCGCCCTGCACCTCCATGTGGACTTCCTTGACGCCGACTTCGGCGTAGCGGGCGGGGATCCGCTGGCCTTCCTCGGGCAGGTATTCGGCGTTGTCGAGCCCCTCGGAGGTGGAGTCGCCGATGTGGACGACGGTCTTGCAGGACGTCTTCGTCGAGTCGGCGGCCTGCGCTTTGGTCAGCGGCGGCGGCTTCGTCGCTCCCCCCTCCGCCCGCGCCTGCTCGACGCGGATGTTTTCGCCTTCGGCGGAGCTGGAGTTGAGCCCGGCCATGCCGGCGGTGGCGACGAGGAGGACGACGCCCATGCCGACGATCGCCACCCGCATCCCCGGCGCGAAGCTCTCCCACTTCCAGCCGACGGCGCGGCGGCGGGCGAAGAAGCGGCCGATCGCCCCGTGGCGGATCGGCTCCTCGACGAGGCGCCAGGAGAGGGCGGCGATGGCGAAGATCGCCGCCACCTGGAGGAGGCTGCGGACGAGGCTGTCGTCGTGGATCCCCTGGGGAGAGGTGAGGACGATGACCGGGGTCTGCCAGAGGTAGATCCCGTAGGAGCGGACGCCGACCCAGCGCAGCGGCCGCACCCCCAGCCAGGTGCCGAGCCGGCAGGCCGGATGGGTGAGCGGCATCAGCACCATCACCGTCGCCAGCGAGAGGAGGACGAAGCCGCCGCGGTAGTTGAAGGCGGAGAGTTCGCCGGTGCGCCAGATCATCAGGGCGATGATCAGGAGGCCCGCCGCGCCCATCGCGTCGAGCGTGTTGCGGGCCTGGGGGGCGATCCGGCGGCTCAGTTTGCGGCTCGGCCAGACCATCGCCAGGGCGGCGCCGAAGAGCAGGCCGCCGGCGCGGGTGTCGGTGCCGAAGTAGATCCGCGAGGGGTCGAGGCTGGGCTCGTAGAGGACCGCCATCAGGATCGAGGAGGCGAGCGCGCCGGCGAGCGTCAGCAGCGCCAGGCGCGGGCGGACGCCGGAGGGCAGCGGGCGCTCGCGCACGAGCTTGACCCCGAGCAGCAGCAGGAACGGCCAGACGATGTAGAACTGCTCCTCGACCGAGAGCGACCAGAGGTGGTCGAGCGGGCCTTCGGCTTCGAAGCGGGCGAAGTAGGAGACGTCGGCGAAGATCTGCTCCCAGTTGTTGACGTAGAGGACCGCCGAGACCACGCCCTTGCGGAACTGGTCCGGCTGGGCGGGGCCGAAGATCGTCACCCAGGCGACGACGATCGCCAGCATCACGAAGAGGGCTGGCAGCAGGCGGCGAGCTCGGGCGAGCCAGAAGGCGGTCAGCTTGATCCGGCCGCGGGCGTTCAGCTGCGCCAGGAGGATGTCGCTGATCAGGTAGCCGCTGAGGGTGAAGAAGACGCCGACCCCGAGCATGCCGCCGGGGGCCCAGTCGACGCCGAGGTGGAAGAGGATCACGGCGAGGACGGCGATCGCACGCAGCCCGTCCAGCCCAGGCATGTAGCGCTGGTTGCGCTTGACGGGTTCCGGCATCGGTGGCGGGCATGCTACGGATCGGCGCTGATAGGTTCAGGGGCAGTGGGTCCCGTCCGAGCCTCTCGCCGCAGCTTTTCCGCCGCCTTCACGGCGACTGTCGTAGCGGCCGCGGCGCTGCTCTCGCTTGGCGCCGGTTCCGCCGCGGCGGCGACCTGCCCCAGCTTCCGGGTCCTCCACGACGACCGCATCGGCGCGGCCAGCTTCCCGGCCGGCAGCTACGAAGTCACCACCAAGCCCGGTTTCAGCTGCTCGGAAGCCTCGAAGCTGTTCGCCCGCTTCCTCCAGGACTGGGACGGCAACCTGCCGAAACCGTGGACCATTACCGCCCGCGGCAGCGGCCGGGCGCAGTTCGATCGCGCCGGCTCGCCGACGATCATGGTCAACCGCATTGGCGGCGGCGGCGGGAACAACAGCCTCGTCGGCAAGCTCTGCCCCGGCACCTTCACGGTCAACGCCGGCTCCGACGTCGGCCCTCTCTTCTTCGCCAAAGGCCAGTACCTGATCTACATCCCCGCCAAGTCAGCGATCAGCTGCCGGCGCGGCTCGGTCCTGTTCACCAGGTTCCTCGGCGCCCCCAGCGGCGCCCTGCCGGACCCGTGGCAGGTGATGACGCAGACCGCGACGTTCTTCAAGCCGGCGCATCCGCTGCGGTCGGCGTTCCGCGTCGAGCCGGCGAACGGCGTCTAGCCCAGCAGCGCCCGCAGGTCGGCGGCAAGGGCCTCGGGTTCGTCGTCTAACTGGTTCCAGGTGATGTGGGTGACGGCATAGCCGGCGACTTCGAGGCGGCGGTCACGGGCGCGATCGTCGTGGAACGCGCTCTTGGTGCCGTGGCCCTGCCAGCCATCCAGCTCGACGATCTGGCGGAGGTGCGGCCAGTGGCAGTCGACCTGGTAGCGCTTGGCGCCCGCCTGGATCCAGTCGTTGTAGCGCGGTAAGGGGAGGCGGTGGCGGCGGAGGAAGGGCGTGAAGCGCTCCTCCAAGGGCGAGCGCTTGCGCCCGGCGGGGTCTTCCTCGAGGCGCTCCAAGGCGATGCGAAGCCTGCGGACTCCGCGGCGGCCCGGGTAGCGCCGGATCAGGTCGGGGAGTGAAAGCCGGTCGGAGAGCTGGTGGAATTCCATCTCCCGGATCAGGTTCTCGACGAGGTCGAGGGGCTCGGTGGCGGCGAGGTCGAAGACGGTCCGGCAGGGGCCGGTGACCGGGATCCCTTCTTTGACCGCGATCTCGTCGGCCGGGAGAGCTTTGTGGTGGCGCCTGATCCCATCCCAGGTCCTGCTCTTGTGCGGGGTGGTGACATCGATGACCGACAGCGAGTTCGGCCTGATCATCCAGAGGGCCGCGGCAGACCAGTGGCTGAGCACGGTATCCGGGCCCGAGGCAAGGACCGCGGCCATCCACCGGCCCGGTCGCGAAACCACCCCGTGTCCCACTCGGTAGACGCCCGCATGAAGAGGATGTAGACGCCCCCGCCGGATCCGCCCTTTGATCGCCCCGTCGCTCCACCCAGCCTCAACCAATTGCCACCTCCCCACCAGCCCGTACTGCCGCCCCGCGAGAGCCGCCAGCCAGCGATCATCATCGCGAGACCGCAAAAAGGGTTCTCCAGAAACCGTTTCTGCGGTCTCGCGGGGAGGGGGCGGGGGCATGATGCCTCTCTGAGGGTTTGGGGACACGGTTTCTCCCCCCTTGGCGCTCGGGTAGGTGCCCCGACATGTCGAGCGCTGCGGAGTTCTTGCCTTCTTCCCGGTCGCTGAAGGCGCTTGGGAAGGCGGTGCAGGGGTGTCGAGGGTGCGAGCTGTACAAGGACGCGACGCAGGCGGTGTTCGGGGAGGGACGGAAGCAGGCGGAGCTGATGCTGGTGGGAGAGCAGCCGGGGGACAAGGAGGATCTGGCGGGGGAGCCGTTCGTGGGGCCGGCGGGGCGGCTGCTGGACAAGGCGCTGGAGGAGGCGGGGATCGACCGCTCGGCGGCATACGTGACCAACGCCGTCAAGCACTTCAAGTGGAAGCCGCGAGGGAAACGTCGGCTGCACCAGACGCCGCGGGCGGGTGAGATCGAGGCCTGCAAGCCGTGGCTGGCGGCCGAGGTCGAGGCGGTGAGGCCGCAGGCGGTGCTGGCGATGGGCGCGACGGCGGCGCGGTCGCTGTTCGGGCCGAAGGTAAAGGTGACCAAGGACCGCGGGCGGCCGCTGGAGTCGCCGCTGGCACCAGTCGCCGCGGTGACGATCCACCCCTCGGCGATCCTGCGCCTGCGCGAGCACGACGAGCGCGAGGCCGAGTTCGCCGGCTTCGTCGCCGACCTCGAGGGCGTGGCGAGCGCGCTGCAGGGCGCCGCCCGGTGAGCGCGACCGCGACCGCGACCGCGCCCCGCCGCGGCCGCCTGCGCCGGGCCGATTGCGCCGGCCCGGGGATCAGGCGCGTCCGCCGCGGCCGCGGCTTCTCCTACGAGGACGGCAGCGCCGAGAAGATCGCCGACGAGGAGACCCTGGAGCGGATCCGGCAGCTGGCGATCCCGCCCGCCTGGAAGGAAGTCTGGATCTGCCCCGACCCGTTCGGCCACATCCAGGCGACCGGCTACGACGAAGCCGGTCGCAAGCAGTACCTCTACCACGAGCGCTGGCAGCAGCGGCGGGCGGAACGGAAGTTCGAGCTGGTGCGGGAATTCGCCCTCGCGCTGCCGAAGCTGCGCCGTGCCGTCACCGCCGACCTGCGCCGCCAGGGGATGCCGCGCGAGCGCTCGCTGGCCTGCGCGGTCCGCCTCCTCGACCTCGGCTTCTTCCGCATCGGCAGCGAGGTCTACGCCGAGGAAAACGAGAGCTTCGGGCTCGCCACCGTGCGCCGCGAGCACGTCACGATCAAGCGCGGCGAGGTCGTCTTCGACTTCCCGGCCAAGAGCGGCCAGCGGCGGGTGCAGTCGATCCGCGACGCGGCCGCCCGCCGCGCCCTGGAGGCGATGTACCGGCGCCGCAGCGGCCCCGACGACCTGCTCGCCTACCGCGCCGGCGGCGAGTGGGTCGACGTCCGCTCCGACGAGATCAACGAATACATCCACGAGAAGATCGGCGAGGAGTTCACGGCGAAGAACTTCCGCACCTGGCACGGGACCGTGCTCGCCGCGGTCGCGCTCTCCGGCGAGGACCGACCGCGCTCCGAAGCCGCCGCCAAACGCGCGATCACCCGCGCCGTCAACCAGGTCTCCGAGGCGCTCGGCAACACCCCCGCCGTCTGCCGCGCCTCCTACATCGACCCCCGCGTCCTCGACCGCTACCGCGACGGGACGACGATCCGCCCGGCGCCGAGCGCCAACGGTCGGATGACCGCGAAGCAGCGGCTGAAGATCGAGCGGGAAGTGATCGAGCTCGTCTCCTGAGCCCCCGCGGCCTCAGCTTCTTCCCGTTTCGCCTTCCCGGGGCACGGGGAGTTGGAGTTGGCAACCGTCAGCAGCTAGGGAAAGGCAAACCAGCATGGGCACCCAAGAGAGGCGGCCGTTCGCGGTCGTGACCGGCGCTTCGAGCGGCATCGGGTTCGAGCTCGCCAAGGTCTTCGCCGAAGAGGGCTTCGACCTCCTGATCACGGCCGAGGACGCCGAGATCGAGCAGGCGCAGCGCGAGCTGAACCAGCTCACCGCGAGCGTCGAGTGCACCCGCCTCGACCTCTCCCGGGAGGAGGAGGTCGCCCGGCTCTACGAGCGGATCCAGGCCACCGCGCGCCCCGTCGACGTCCTCGTCCTCAACGCCGGCATCGGCGCCGGCGGCGACTTCGTCCGCGAAAACGACCTCCGCAAGGTGCTGCGGCTGATCGACCTCAACGTCCGCTCCACCGTCCACCTCTGCAAGCTGGTCGCGCAGGACATGGTCGCCCGCGACGAGGGCCGAATCCTCTTCACCTCCTCGATCGCCTCGACGATGCCGGGCTCCTTCCAGGCCGCCTACAACGCCTCCAAGTCCTTCGTCCAGTCCTTCGCCCTGGCCCTGCGCAACGAGCTCGAGGACACCGGCGTCACCGTCACCTCGCTGATGCCGGGACCGACCGAGACCGAGTTCTTCGAGCGGGCCGAAATGGAGGACACCCCGATCGGGGAAAGCGAGAAGGACGACCCGTCCGAAGTCGCCCGCCAGGGGTTCGACGCGCTGATGGCCGGCAAGGGGAAGGTCGTCGGCGGCTCGCTGAAGAACAAAGCCCAGGCCGCCGCGGCGAAAGTCCTGCCCGACTCGGTCAAGGCCGAACTGCACCGCAAACAGGCGCAGCCCACGACCGCGAGCGAGAGGAGCGAGTAGATGAAAGCCGCCGTCTGGCACGGCCCCCGCGACGTCCGCGTCGACGAGGTCGAGGACCCGAAGATCGAGGAAGCGACCGATGCGATCGTCCGCATCACCTCGAGCGCGATCTGCGGCTCCGACCTCCACCTCTACGAGGTCCTCTCCCCGTTCATGGAAGAGGGCGACATCCTCGGCCACGAGCCGATGGGGATCGTCGAGGAGGTCGGCCCGGAGGTGACGCACATCTCCCCCGGCGACCGCGTCGTCATCCCCTTCAACATCTCCTGCGGCCACTGCTGGATGTGCGACCGCCAGCTCTACGCCCAGTGCGAGACGACCCAGAACCACGAGGAGGAAAAAGGCGCCTCGCTGTTCGGCTACACCAAGCTCTACGGCCAGGTGCCGGGCGGGCAGGCCGAGTACCTGCGGGTGCCGCAGGCCCAGTTCGGGCCGATCAAGGTCCCCGAGGGTCCGCCCGACGACCGCTTCCTCTACCTCTCCGACGTGCTGCCGACCTCCTGGCAGGCGGTCGACTACGCGGCGATCCCCGAGGGCGGCTCGGTCGCCGTCTTCGGCCTCGGCCCGATCGGCCAGATGACCGCTCGAATCGCCGCCCACAAAGGGGCGCGGGTGATCGGTGTCGACATCGTCCCCGAGCGGCTGGAGCTGGCGCGGAAGCACGGCGTCGAGGCGCTCGACCTGGAAGAGCACGACGACATCTCCGACGCGATCCGGGAGATGACCGAGGGCCGCGGCACCGACGGCGCGATCGACGCGGTCGGGATGGAGGCCCACGGCGCCCCGATCGGCGAGTTCGCCCAGAAAGCGGCCGGCCTGCTGCCCGACGCGGTCGCCGAAAAGCTGATCGAAAAGGCGGCGATCGACCGGATGTCGGCGCTGTATGCCTGCTTCGACACCGTCCGCCGCGGCGGCACCGTCTCGATCAGCGGCGTCTACGGCGGCATGGTCGACCCGATCCCGATGATGCAGCTCTTCGACAAGGGCGTGCAGCTGCGGATGGGGCAGGCCCACGTGAAGAGATGGATCGACGAGATCATGCCCTTGGTCACCGACGACGCCGACCCGCTCGGGACCGAGGAGCTCGCCTCCCACAAGATCGGGATGGACGAGGTGCCCGGCGCCTACGAGACCTTCCAGAAGAAGGAAGACGGCGCGATCAAGTTCGTGATCCAGCCATGAGGGACCTGTGAGCCAGATGCGCGTCGTCGTCACCGGAGCCAGCGGCAACGTCGGCACCAGCGTGCTCGAGGCGCTGGGCCGCGAGGACAAGGTCGAGGAGATCGTCGGGATCGCCCGCCGGGTGCCGGAGGTGGAGATGCCGAAGGTCAGCTGGGTCGGCGCCGACGTCACCGAGGACGACCTGGTGCCGATCTTCGCCGGCGCCGACGCGGTCATCCACCTCGCCTGGGCGATCCAGCCCGGCCGCGACGAGAGCGTCACCGAGCGAATCAACGTCGAGGGCAGCCGCCGGGTCTTCGACGCGGTGGCGCGGGCGGGCGTCGGGACCGTCGTCTACGCCTCTTCGGTCGGCGCCTACAGCCCCGGCCCGAAGCAGCGCCAGGTCGACGAGTCATGGCCCGTCGAAGGGATCCCGACCTCCTTCTACTCCCGCCACAAGGCGGCGGTGGAAACCATCCTCGACGCCTTTGAGCGCCGCGAGCCGGAGGTCCGGGTGGTCCGCCTCCGCCCCGGCCTGATCTTCAAATCCGAGGCCGCGAGCGAGATCCGCCGCCTCTTCGCCGGGCCGTTCCTGCCCGGGTTCCTTGTCCGCAAGCAGCTGGTGCCGCTGATCCCCAACGTGCCGCGGCTGCGCTTCCAGGCCGTCCACTCGCGCGACGTCGGCGAGGCCTACCGCCAGGCGGTCGTGCGCGACGTCCACGGTCCCTTCAACATCGCGGCCGAGCCGGAGATCGGGATCGAGGAGCTGCGCGGGTTCTTCGGCGCCCGCAGCTTCCCGCTGCCCGCCGGAGCGCTGCGCGCCGCCGCCGATCTCACCTGGAAGCTGCGCCTGCAGCCCTCTCCCCCCGGCTGGGTCGACCTCGCGCTCGGGGTGCCGATGATGGACACCACCCGCGCCCGCACCGAGCTCGGCTGGGAGCCGAGCGTCACCTCGCTGGAGGCGCTCGACGACCTCCTGCGGGGTATGCGAAACGCCGAAGGGGCGCCGACGCCGCCGCTGGAGCCGACGGCCGGCGGGCCGCTGCGCGCGCGTGAGATCGCCACCGGCGTCGGGCAGCGCCAGGGCACCTGAGCCAGCCGCTCCACGGGCCACAAGAATTACCTCGCCTTAACCCCAAATTCGGGGAAGGTTCAGCTTTTCGCGTCGAATGCAGGGGTACCGAGAATCTATGGCGGGCTCCAGATTAAAAACCCTTCCTAAACCCGGCGAGGTATGGCTCAGCTGCCCGCCGTACCTGATGATGGCCCGCATCGTCGCCGTCGACCTCGACGGCGAGAGCCCGGTCGTCAGCTACGAGCTCCACGACGACGACGGCTCGCTGCTGCAAGCAGTCGAGCACGCGGCCCTCGACCGCGGCTGGTGGCGCACCTTCCAGCGGCTCGAACCGCGCTTCGGCTGAGCGGTTTCTGGCAGCGCGGCGGCTGGGTAGTCGCGGGTGGATGGCAGCTTCCGCCTCCTCGTCCCCTCTCGGCCCGGACTCGAACGTCCTCGCCCAGACGATCGCCTTCCACCGCGACCCGCTGGCGTTCCTGCGGCGCCAGCAGGAGCGGTTCGGCGACGTCTTCCGGATCCGGCTGCTGACGGCGCGGCCGACCTTCGTCGTCACCGAGCTGGAGGCAGTCCGGGATCTCCTCGGGGCCGACCCCGAGCGCGCCCACGCCGGCGAGGCGCGGCGGGTCGTGCTGCCGTTCGCCTCCAGCCGCTCGATCTTCGGCGGCGACGCGGAGGCCCACCGCTCGGCTCGCGGTCGCATCGCCCCGGCCCTCTCGGCCGAGGCGATCGACGCCCGCCGGCCGGAGATGGCGCGGATCGCGGAGCGGCACGCGGCCGAGTTGCCGATCGGCCGGCCCTTCCGCCTGCTCTCGCGGATGCGCACCCTCTGCGACGAGATCTTCGTCCGCCTCGTCCTCGGGGTGCGCGACGAGCGTCTCGCGGCAGAGCTGACGAAGGCGATCGGGCGCATGCTGCGAACCCCCGGCAACCCGCCGCTGACCTTGCCGGGCAAAGGCGACGGGCTGATGGGCGAGGTCGGCAACGCCCTCTTCGAGCAGCGCCAGGCCCCCGTCGTCGCGGCCCTCTCGGCGGCGGTGGAAGCGCGCCGAACCGAAGCGAACGAGGAAGTCGACGTGCTCGGCTGCATGGTCGCGGCCGAGGCCGGCCTCACCACCGAGCAGATCGTCGACGAGCTGATGTCGCTGCTGATGGCAGCGCAGGAGCCGCCTTCGATCGCCCTCACCTGGATCCTCGAACGGCTGCGGCGGGAGGCGCGGCTGGAAGAGGAGTTCCTCGCCGACCCGCGCTCGCCCTTCTCCGAAGCGGTCGTCCGCGAGACCCTGCGGCTGCGGCCGCCGGCATCGGGGGCGCTGCGGCGCCTGCTCGAGCCAATGCGGGTCGAGGGCCACGACCTGCCGCGGGGCGCCACGGTCCTCCTCCCCACCTCGCTCGTCCATCGCGACCCGCGCGGGTTCCGCGATCCCGACCGCTTCCAGCCCGAGCGCTGGCTCGCCGACATCACCCCCTCCTGGCCCTACTTCCCATTCGGCGGCGGCGCGCGCCGCTGCGTCGGCGAACCGCTCGCCCACGCGGAGATCGAGACGGTGATCCCGGCGATAATGCGGACCGTCGAGGTCAGCGCTGTCGCGGCCGAGCCGGAGCCGATGGTGCAGCGGGCGACCGTGCTGGTCCCCAAACGCAGCCTTTTGGCAGGAGCCAGCCGGCCGTAGGCGCAGCCGACGGCGCTTTTAGGCAGGCTCGCCGATCGCGGCGACGGCTTCCGCGGCGCTGTGGAAGACGAGGCCGTTGGCAGTGAGGCCGGTCATCTGGAGGATTCGCTGAACCTGATCCGTGGCGCCGTAGACGGCGAGCCGCTTGCCGTTCTCCTCCATCCGGTTGTGGGCGCGGAGGATCACGGCGATCCCGGAGGAGTCGATGAAAGCGCACCGCTCCAAGCCGACGAGGATGCAGTCGCACTCCTCGACGGCCGCGGTCAGGACCTCGTCGAGCTGGCCCGCGACGGCGAGATCGAGCTCGCCTTCGACCTGGATGTCCCTGCGGCCGGGCTGCAGGTCTTTGGCGGTTACGTTAAATCGCTGCATATGGGGAGATCGTAGTGTCAACGACGGGCATGGGTAAACCCCTGTTCGGATCGAGATTGAATCGTTCGGTCCGCAGATCGGCTCTCCTGCCGAGCCCCGTGCCTCTGTATTCGAGCGATGCGCCCGGCCCACGTCCGGAGCATCCACCCGATCCTAACTTAAGCTCGCGCCCGTGTCGCCCCGTAAGCCCCTGCCGCCACCGGAGGAGATCGTGACGGCGATCGTCGCCCTCGCCGACGACGGCTTCTGCCGCCGCAGCGAGCTGGCCCGCAGCTTTCCGCGGCTGGAGTCGCGCGACCTGCGGCGGGCGCTGCGTCGGGCGGTGGCGCAGGGGCTGGTGATCGAGCGTCGCGGCCCCGACGGCGCCTTCCACCTCGCGGTCAGCAGCGAGGGTTGGAACCGCCACCGCAATGGGTAGCAGGGGGACGGTGAGCCCAGAGGACGGATCGGCGCTGAAGATTCCGGAGGAGGCGGTGGCCGGCTACGCCGAGCCGGGGAAACGGCCGCCCTTCCTCCCCTACCTCGCCTTCATGAGCATCTTCGGGACGCTGGTCGGCGCCGCCCTGCTGCTCGCCCGGCGCCAGGGGCGCGAGCTGCCCGCCAAGGTCAACCCCGGCGAGCTGCTGCTGATCGGGACCGCCTCGCACAAACTCAGCCGCGTCGTCTCCAAGGACAAGGTGACGAGCCCGCTGCGGGCGCCCTTCACCGAACTCGAAGGCAAGGGCGGCCCGGCCGAGTTCGAGGAGAGCAGCCGCGGCACCGGGCTGCGCAAAGCGATCGGCGAGCTGCTGATCTGTCCCTACTGCCTCGGACTCTGGGTCGTCGCCGCCTTCTCGGTCGGGCTGATCTTCGCGCCCCGCGTCACCCGCTTCGTCGCCTCCCTCTTCTCGGCGCTGACGATCTCGGACTTCTTCCAGATCGCCTACAAGGCCGCCGAGGAGAAGGGGCTCGGCTAGGAGGCGCCCGTGCCGCGACCTCTTGAGGAGGCGGTGGTGGTGATAACCGGCGCCTCGAGCGGCATCGGCCGCGCCGCGGCGCTGCGGCTCGCACACCGGGCGCGAGCCCTGGCGCTCTGTGCGCGCTCGGGGGAGGCGCTCGGGGAAGTCGCGGAGGAGTGCGAACGGCGAGGGGCGGCGACGCTCTGCCGGACGCTCGACGTCGCTGACGAGGAGGCGGTCGAGGCCTTCGCCGAGGCGGTCGAGGAGGACTTCGGCCGGATCGACGTCTGGGTCAACAACGCCGGCGCGATCGCCTACGGCCCCTTCGAGGAGATCCCCTCGGAGGTCTTCCGCGGCATCGTCGAGACCAACCTGATGGGGCAGGTGCACGGGGCGCGGTCGGCGCTGCGGCGCTTCCGCGCCCAGGGCAGCGGCGTCCTGATCAACATGTCCTCGGTTTGGGGCCGAGTCAGCACCCCGCAGGTGACCCCCTACATCGTCAGCAAGAACGCGGTTCGCGCCTTCTCCGAATGCCTCGCCGGCGAACTCGCCGACGAAGAGGAGATCCACGTCGCGACGATGGTCCCGCAGGCGGTCGACACGCCGATCTTCGCGCACGCCGGCAACTACACGGGCAAACAGGTGCGGCCGATCCCGCCGGTGCTCGACGTCGAGGAAGTCGCCCGCGGGATCGAGCTCTGCGCCGAGAACCCGAAGCGGGAAGTCAACTACGGCCAGTCGGGGCGGGCGCTGGAGATCCTCCACTCGCTGGCGCCGGCGCTCTACCGCCGCTTCGCCCACGAGGCCTTCGTCCGCGGCAGCTGGGGCAGGGTCGGAGCCGCGGCGGCCCCGGGCAACGTGCTGGCGAGCCGCGGCCCCTACGCAACCGCCGGCGGCTGGCACGCGCGGCGCCAGGGGACGCTGCGGCGGGCCTTCCTCGCAGCCGCCGCCGGCAGCGTCCGCGGGCTGTTCAAGAAGAACTCTTGAGGTTTATCGCGGCCGTCCCCGGGGGTACCCTCCGCGCAACATGCAGGAGAACCGCCTGGCATGGATCTTTGGCTCGTCGCGCAGCGGCAGCACCTGGCTGCTGAAGATGCTCTCCGACCTCGAGGGGGTGGTGCCGATCGACGACCCCCACCTCGGCCACCACCTCGGCGTCTGGCGCCCGATCCCGCTTGCCTGGGCCGCCTGCGAGGATCCTCCCCAGCTCAGCACCCTGCTCGACATCAAGGCCGAGGAGCCGGGTTACTTCTTCGCCGAGCGTTACCGCGAGGCCTGGGAACAGCCGCTGCGCGACCTGATCGGCGCGCGCTTCGAGGCGCAGGCGACCGAGGCCGGCGTCGAGGACCCGGCCGGCGCCGCGGCCTTCGTCGTCAAGGAGCCGGGCTCCCACGTCGCCCCCTTCCTCGCCGAGCTCTTCCCCGACTCGAAAGTGATCTTCCTCCTGCGCGACGGTCGCGACGTCGTCGACTCTTGGCTCGACGCCTACAGCGACGGCTCCTGGGCGATCCCCGGCGGCGCCTTCCCGGTCTCCGAGGAGGGCCGGATCCCTCTGATCCGCTGGCTCTCGGAAGTCTGGGCCTTCCGCAGCCGCGAGGTGCGCAAGGCCTTCGAGGCGCGGGCGGAGGAGGATCGGATCCTGATCCGCTACGAGGAGCTGCGCGGCGACACCGAGACCTGCCTGGCCCGGATCTGCGGGATGATCGAGCTCGACCCCGAGCCGGTGCCGGAGGTGGTCGAAGCCCACCGCTTCGAGAAGCAGCCGCGCGCCGCCCGCGGCCGTCAGCGCTTCATCCGCCGCGCCCAGCCGGGCGGCTGGCGCGAGAACCTCAACCAGGCCGAGCAGCGCGCGATGCACGAGGTGATGGGAGAGACCCTGGCCGAGTTCGGCTACGAGGTCGAGCCCCAGCTTGCCGCTGCCGGCTGAGCGGACCGTGCCCTGGCGCTAGGGCCTGAGCCAGTCGATCCAGCCGGCGGCCAGCACCAGCCGCGCCATCTCCCCGTAGCCGTGGGCGCCGGGGTGGGCACCGTCGCCGGCGGCCAGCTCGCGCCGCCACGGCTCGGAGCTCCGCAGGTCCTCGACCAAGGGAGCGAACGGGACCTCGCGGCCGGCGCAGAGCTCCGCGAAGGCCCGGGACAGCTCGGCGATCCGCTCGTTCTCGGCTTCGTCGTCGATCGCCGCGGGCCCGACGACGAAGCTGCGCATGCCGAGATCGTCGGCGCCCTCGAGGACGCCCTCCAGCGCCCCGAGGGATTCCTCCTGCGAGCAGCGGGCGGCGCCGTTGCGCAGCGTCAAGTCGTTGACGCCGAAGGCGAAGACCGCCCGCGGGTCTCCCTCCCCCTCCGCCGGCAGTCGCGGCAGCGCCTCCGCGCGCCAGCGCGCCGCGACCTCGACCGAGGTCTCGCCGCCGACGCCGAGGTTGTAGGGGGTGAGCGGGATCCCCTCCGCCAAGGCGGCGGCCGCCGCGCGACCGACCCACCCCAGCGCCGCCGGATCGCCCGACCCGGCCGTGTGCGAGTCCCCGAAGAACATCAAGTAGCGCTCCAGCACTCCCCCATTTCTCGCGAGACCGCAAAAACGTCTCCTCAGGAACCCTTTTTTCGGTCTCGCGAAGTCGGGGAGGATGGGGGCGTGATCGCGGTCATCTCCGACACCCACATGCCGAAGGGGAAGCGGCGGCTGCCGGACGCGTGCTACGAGCAGCTCCTCGCCGCCGAGGCGGTGATCCACGCCGGCGACTTCTCGGCCGCCTCCGTGCTGGACGAGCTCGAAGCTCTCTGCCCCGTGGTCCACGCCGTTCGCGGCAACGTCGACGACCCGGAGCTGTGGAGCCGGCTTCCGGAGTCGATCGAGATCGAGGTCGGGGGCCGCAGGGTGGCGGTGATCCACGACTCCGGTCCTTCGAAGGGCCGCCTCCCCCGCCTTCGCGCCCGCTTCCCCGATGCCGACGCGGTCGTCTTCGGCCACAGCCACCTGCCCCTGCACGAGACCGACGGCGGCTTCCAGATCTTCAATCCCGGCAGCCCGACCGAGCGGCGCCGCGCTCCCCGCGCCTCGATGGGGCTGCTCGACCCGACCCCGTCGGGCCTGCGCTTCGAACACCTCTGGCTCGGGTAGGGAAACGGCATCCTGCCAACCACCCAGAGGAGGACGACGATGGCCGAGTTGACGACCTTGGAGGAGAAGCTCGCGGAGGTGATCGGGCTGGCCGAAGCCGCGCAGAAAGCGACCGAGAAGGTCGAGGGCCTAGTCGACGACGACAGCGTCGCCCAGAAACTGCAGCAGATGCGCGAGGAGGCCGAGGAGACCGCCCGCCGCGGCACCGAGGTCGCCGAGCAGCGCGACGGCAAGAAGACGGCGATCCTCGACAAGGCCAGAGAGACCAAAGGCGAGGCGACGGAGATGATGGACACCTACCTCGGCGACGACGCCGACGGGCTCGACGGCTTCGAGTTCATGACGATGGCCGAGGCCGGCGAGGTCGGCCACTGGGCGGTGCTGAAAAAGCTCAACGAGCAGGCCGGCGAGGAACAGGTCTCCGAGCTGGTCGAGTGGGCGCTGCCGATCCAGGAACGGCACTTCAGCGAGACCAAGGAGTGCGCGTTGCAGCTGGCCGGCGAGAAAGACCCCTACGAGGAGGCATAGACGCTGCGATGGCCCAGAGCGCTGACCCGGATCGACTCCTGGCCATCTACCTCAACGACCACCTGGCGGGGGCCGCGCTCGGCGTCGAGCTGGCCCGCCGCCTGCGGTCGAGCAATCGCGGCGACCCCGAGTTCGGCGAGCCGCTGGCGCGGATCTGCGGCGAGATCGAGGAGGACCGGGAGACGCTGATCCGGGTGATGGACCGGCTCGGCGTCGAGCGCAAGGGCTTCAAACCGGCGCTCGCCGTCGTCGGCGAGCGGCTCGGCCGGCTGAAGCTGAACGGCCAGCTGCGCGGCTACTCGCCGCTCAGCCGCGTGCTCGAGCTGGAGGTGCTCGCCTCCGGGATCGGCGGCAAGATGCAGCTCTGGAACGCGCTCGAGCAGAGCTACGGCGAGCGCCTGGACGGGATCGACTTCCACGCCCTCGCCGAGCGCGCCGACCGCCAGGGCCAGCAGGTCGAAGACCTGCACCTCGCCGCCGCGCAGCGGGCGCTGCCGAGCGCTACCGCCGCCGGCAGCCAGGGCGTTCCCTAGCGGGCTGCGGCAGATTCAGGCGACCGACATCGAGACCGGCCACTGGTCGGCGACCGACTTCGCCGCCGCCTTCTCCTCGCCGAGGATCGACTCGGCGAGGGCGACGGTCTCGCCGTCGCCGGCGCGGCGAGCGACGCGGAGCAGCAGCTCGTAGGCAGCGACCTCGAGGTTCTCGACCGCGTAGGCGAAGCCGGCGAGCTTGGCCGGCGTGTCCGGCTGGGCGGCGAAGAAGGCGCCCCAGTTGAGGGCTCCGAGGCGGAGCATCGCGTCCTTGATCGCCGAGGGGGTGGCACCGCGGTCGTCGAGCCGCCGCTCGATCTTCTCCAAGTGGCCTTCGGTCTCGCGCAGGTGGCGGTCGAGGGCGGAGCGCAGCACCTCCGGCACGTCGAGCTCGCGGCTTTTCTCCAGCAGCTTCTTCGACTGCCCCTCGAGCGCGTGGACGTCGGCGAGGTAGGTGTTGAGCGTGTCGCCGAGGTCGTCGGGCTCGACCCGCGCCAGCGCCTGCTCGACGGCTTCGTCCCAGCTGGCGGCGATCCGGCCCGCCATCTCGCGCTCCTCGTCGGCGATCGCCGCCGCCATCGCCGCGGTCTCCTCGTCGCCGGCTTCGCGGGCGGCGATCCCCAGCAGCTCGTAGGCGGCCACCTCCATGTGCTCGTAGGAGAAGGCGTGCATCGCCAGCTTGCCCGGGGTGTCGGGCTGGGAGCGGGCGAAGAGGACCATCCCGAAGCCGCCGGCCGACCCGGCGAGGTCCTTGACCTTGGAAGGGGAGGCGTCGTGGGCCTCGAGGCGCTCGCGCACGCGTCGCTCCTGCGATTCGGTCTCCCCGAGGTGACGCTGGAAGGCCTCGGCGAAGGCGCCCTCGACGAGCTTGGGGGCGCGTTCCATCTGCACCCGCGCCTGTTCCTCGATCGAGTGGACGTCGGTCAGGTACTTGACGAGCTGGGTCTGAGGATCGTTGTCGGTCATGCCCGCCAGCTACCCGCGGCGGGCGGATGCCACGCCTCGCCTCAGACGAAGGCCATCTCCGGCGCCAGCGCGTGCAGGCGGACGGTGGTTCCCGCCTCGCCGGAGCGGATCTGGACGAGGTCGCAGAGCTCGTTGGCGAGCCAGAGGCCGCGCCCGCCCACCTGGTGGACGTCGGGCCGGATGCGGCCGACGAGGGGGTCTTCGATCCGACCGCGGTCCTCGACCTCGACCAGCAGCCGGCCCTCGTCGCGCCAAAGCCGAAGCGCCCCGGTGCCGCCGCCGTGCATGACGCTGTTGGCGGCGAGCTCGCTGGTCGCCGTGACGAGGTCGGCGACCCCGTCGGGGCCGATTCCGGCTTCCTGCGCCGCGGCGGCGACCCGCCGGCGAACCTCGCCGAGCCCGGTCACGTCGAAGGACAAGGCCTCGGGCGCCGCCGCGGGAGGCGGCAGCTCGCCGGCGAAGCAGTCGGGGTTGGCCTCATAGGTGGCGCTCGGCTCGCGCCGGCCCTCGCGCTGCAGGCAGGGGTGGGAATGGGCGACCTTCTCCATGATCTCGTCGCCGATCGTGACCGCGTCGTAGGGGCAGAGCAGGTCCCAGGCGGGGCCGCGGTCGAAGGCGAGGTTGATCAGGGACTCCTGGCGCCCGCACTCCTCCAGCGCCGCGTAGCTGCGGGAGGCCCAGACCGGTTCGCCGATCCCGCGGGCGGGGCCGCCGCCTTCGCCGTCGACGAATTCCCGCCAGAGGGGGATGATCGAGGCCGGGTTGCGGCCGACCTCGCGCATGTCGACGAAGCGCACGCCCGAGGCGTCGGACCCCAGCTCTCTCCGCAGCCATCCGGCCTGCTCGGGCCCGACCGCGATCAGGATCCGCTGGCCGGACTCGAGCCCAGCCTGGACGAAGGGGACGGTCCCTGCCAGGTACTCAGCGGAGCCGTCGTAGATCAGCGCCTCGTGTTGAAAACCTGCCTGTTTCATCTCGGTTCCTCTTGCCGGCTCCTCTTCCCGGCTCGGACAAGGTCAAAACGGGTTTGTGCGCTACGTCACTGGGTAATCAGACTCTCGGCACAACTGTCACAGCACGGTTTGTGTCGAGAGGTAGACCGCTCACTTCTCACGGCATCGCACGGAGATTGGGAGAGGCCCCAGTTGGACGCCCAATTTTTCCAAAGCCGGAGGAAGAAAAGAATGACCGCCCCACCCCCCAGCAGCCAGACTCCCAACAGCCGGGAGGAGATTCGCGGCCCTGAGCTGGGCCCCGCCTTGAAGCGCGACGTGGTGCTGCAGCGAGTCCGCGCGGCGCAGAAACGGCTTTCGCCGATTCCGGCGAGGGTTCCCCGACTGCGGTAGAATCGCCCGATTGGGTTCGCCGGTGCCGCCTGCGGCGCCGGTCGGACACTAGTCCAAGGCAAGACCGCGAGGCACCACCGCAAGGCGCCCCCGGGACTTCCGATCACGTCAAAACGGAGGTTCCGAATTGCCCATCGTTGATTCTCGAACCCAGGACGGGTTGCTGGTCGTCGAGCAGCTGGAGGAAGGGCAGCGCATCCGCTGCTGCCTTGAGGGAGAGCTCGACCTCTCGAACGCCGGCACCGCCGAGCTGGCGCTCGAAGAAGCGTTCAACTCGAAGCGTCCGGTCCTGATCGACCTCAGCCGACTCGAGTTCCTCGACTCCACCGGGATCGCCCTGCTGGTAACCGCACTGGGCCGCCCGGACGCGCGCCGGATCCAGTTCATCCCCAGCGAGACGCCTGGGGTTCGGCGGATCCTCAGCCTCACCGGGCTCGAGGAGAGGCTTCCCTACGCCTCGCTCGAAGACCAGGCGATCCAGCCCGCCGCCTAGCTCCTCACCAGCTCCGACCGCCCTTCCCGAGCCCGGCGCAGCTGGCGCTCGGAGTGGGCGGCGCGCGGGATCACCGAGTCGCCGTAGCGAACGCCGCCGAAGCGCAGGCGCTGGAGGACGGCGAGCCAGGCGCAGACGCCGCGCTCGAGGACCCAGACCGGCGCCAGCAGCGAGGAGGTGGCCGGAAAGAAGGCGGCACCGCCGGCGCGTCGGCGCCCCCGCTCGGCAAGCGCAACCGAAAGTGCAACCGCTACCAGCCCAAGACGAGGCCGACGGGACGATTTCCCTCCATATAGGCGTATTTTCGTCCCGTCGGCGTGACTTCGGCGCCAATCGAGCGCCAGCAACGGCACGGCAGCGAGCCAAAGCGCCATCCGCAGCGGCAGGGCGAAGTCGTCGTAGGCCTGGCGGGTCCGCTGGCCCCAGAAGTGGGCGGAGGAGGGCGGGGTCCGGGCGACGTAGAGGTCGAGCGGGGCGACATCGCTGCCGCCGGCGGCGCGGACGGTGCGGATCAGCTCCAGGTTCTCGAAGAGGACGTCGCCGTCGTAGAGCCCCGTTGCCAGCAGGCGCGAGCGCCGCACCGCCAGCGTTCCCGGGTAGTCGCGCCCAAAGCAGCGGTTGAGCAGGGTGCGGGCGGTGTCCCAGCGGGCGTGCCAGGGCAGCGAGCTGAAGTAGTTCTGCGGTCGGACCAAATCGTAGGCGCCAAGGAGGCCGGCGGTGCGGCGCAGTGCCTCGAGGTCGTAGCGGACGTCGTCGTCGGCGATCACGACCCGCTCGTGGGAGGCGAGGCGGACGCCCGTGCGAACCCCGGAGACTTTTCCCATCAGCCACTGCTCGTCCTCCAGCGGCGGCACGTGGGTGACGAAGGCGCCCCAGGTCTCGGCGTTGGCTGCGAAGACCTCGGCCGGGGAGCCGTCGACGACGATCACCTCGGCGCAGTGGGGTGCGATCTCGGCCAGGTAGGAGGCCAGCTCTTGCCGCTGCTCGCCGTCGCGCCAGCGCACCGGCACCACGTAGCTGAGGTCCAGCGCGGCGTTCACGCGGCGACGGGGACCAGGGGCGAGCGCAGCGACGTCTCCCCCCGCTCCCACGAATCCATCAGGTGGCCCGCCCAGCGGGCCTCGACCTGCAGCAGCGCCCGGGCGCCGAAGAGGATGTCGGCGGCCACCTCGGGCTCCTCGGCGGCGAGCCCGCCGGCCAGGTCCCAGGCGGCGATGCTCTCGTGCACGGCGTCGGCCTCGACGTGCTCGTCGTAGAAGTGCGTCACCTCGGGGCCGTACCCGAGCCGGCGCAGGGCGTTGCCGTAGCGGCGGTTGGGGATCGAGGAGGTCATCTCGAAGCCGGCGAGGTGGCCGACGAGGGCGCCGCGGCGACGGCGGTGCAGGCCGAAGTTGGTGATCAGGTTGACCGTCGCCAGGCTGATCCCGGGCCAGCGGTCGAGGTAGCGGCCGTAGGTCGGGTCGAGCCCGAGCCCCGCCATCGTCTTCGCGAAGAGCGCCGAGTGCATGCGCTCGGCGTTGCCGCCGCCGTACTCGTCGAACTGGACCTCGAGCAGCGCCGCCTTCGGCCGCGGCGAGAGGCGCGGGATCGCCCAGGAGTGCGGGTCGGCCTCCTTCAGCTGGTAGGCGGAGCGGTGGACGACCTGCTCGAGCATCTGCTCCTGGGTGCCCTGGGTCTCCATGTAGCGCGAGAGCGGCGGGCCGGGATCATCGGCAACGATCTCCTGCAGGGCGGCGCCGACGGACTCCAACTCCGCCGCTTCGGCGGGCGGCACCAGCTCGGCCACGGCTTCTTCGAAGGGCCGCTCCAGCGCCCCGCGAAAGGAGAGCAGCGAGGGCGACCACTCCCAGCCTTCGTCGACCGCGGCGATCGCCGTGTAGTGGAGCTCGTAGGCGACGTATAGGGCGAGCTGCAGGTCGTCGTCGGCCAGGGGGTCGGCGGGCTCGATCAGGCCCGGGCAGGCGAGGCGCGTGTGCGGCGGCCCTTCCAGGGCCTCGAACAGCTGCTCGCTGAGGGGCCCCCGGGGCGAGGGCAGCTCGATCAGGCGCCCGGCCATGGCTCCTGTCCGCTTGGCGCCTTGAACCCGATCAGCTTGTGGGTGCCGTCGCAGAACGGGCGCATGCGGGACTTGCCGCAGCGGCAGAGCGCGATCGTGCGTCGCTCGACCGGCAGCTCGTTCCCTTCCTGGTCGGTGACGGCGAAGTCGCCGCGGACCAGGTAAGGGCCGTCGGGATAAGGGGTGATGGTGGCTGGGGACGACCGGTCGGGTGGCATGCCGCCGCTCCAGCTACCCGGAGCTTGGATGGATAAATCGTCCCGGTCTCTGGGTAGGGAGAGGTCATGGGACAGGAACAGACCCTGGAGCCGCAGAGCGGCGACCACGGCAACAGCTTCGAGTCGATCCGGGCCGAGATCTCACGCGAGATGGTTCGCCTCTACAAGCAGCTGTTCGGGCGGGGGCCGACCAAGGCTCGGACCGAGTTCGCTGGTCCCGACATCGTCATCTGCACCCTCGAGAACACCTTCACCCCGGCCGAGCGCAGCCTCGCCGACCTCGGCGAGCACCAGCGCCTGCGCGACACGCGGATGTACTTCCAGGCCGCAACCCACGACCGCTTCACGGAGATCCTCGAACGGCTGACCGGGCGCAAGGTGAGGGCCTTCATCAGCGGCCTCGACGCGGAAGAGGACGTCTGCGCAGAGGTCTTCTACCTGGAGCCGAGGGAGTCACCCGAGCGCGAGGAGCACGAGGGTTGAGATCCTCGGGCCGGAGGTAGGCGCACCCCCGGGCCCGGATCGAGAGACCTACGGGCGGGATCCTCTGCAAAGCGAAGGAGGAAGGCCGTGCCCCGCCCCCCCGAGGACCTCTCCGAAGACCCCGCTACGAACCCGAGGACGAGGGCCTGAAGGACATCAAGGGGGGCTGAACCAACTCAGCGCTCGCTGAATTTTGGCCCCCATAGGGTCTAAAAATCAGCGGGCGCTGAATTCGTCCGCCGCAGCGGCCAGATGACGACGTCTTGGCGGGGCGAGAAATGCAGCAACGGCTCTCCCGCCAGGTCGATCCCGAACGGCATCGCCATCGTGTTGGTCTCGATCTCGGCCCAGCCCTCGTAGAGGGGCCAGGGCGGGTGCTGGATCTCGCCGCGCTGGACCCGTCCCTCCCCGTCGAGCGTGTAGAGGCAGTAGCGCTCGGCAAGCCAGCGCTCGAGCGAGCCGGCGCGGACCGGCAGCTCCTCCCCCTGCGGCCCGTAGCGGCCGACGAAGTAGGCGGGCGGGCCGTCGTCGGAGGTGCGCAGCAGGTCCCAGGCGACACCCTCCCCATCGCGCTCGACCCGGATCCGGGAGCGGAAGTACGGCAGCCGGTAGGTGCGGCGAGCGGCGAGCACCGCGGCGCGGCTGTCGGCGTCGAGGCTGAGGAAGTAGATCCCCGCCCGCTGCCTGACGACGTCGGTGAGGTGTCCGATCACTGGTCCTCTTCGCCGACCCGGTTGCCGATCGCCTCGACCACCTCGGCGTCGAGCGGCTCGACCGCGACCACCCGCTCGGGAAAGACCAGCAGCGCACCGTGATCGGCGTCGAGGTCGCAGTCGTCGCTCAGCCTCCCCGCCAGCTCGACCACGACTTTGCCCTTGGGCTCGGAGTCGTTTTTCCAGGCGAGGTAGCGGTAGAGGCCCTCGCGGCGGGGGAAGACGGCGAGCCCCTGCCGCCGGGTGCGGTGGATCTCACCGCTGCCCTGGCAGGTGGGGCAGGTCTGCTCGAAGCGGACCCGCCCCTGGCAGACGAGGCAGTCGGGGTCGGAGCCCGCCTCGAGGCAGGAGAAGCACTCGTACGGAGCGGTGCCACGGCCCCCGCACTTGTCGCAGGGGCCGTGTTGGGGCTCGCCCCAGGGTTCGGTTACCTGCCGGTCGGGGTCGAGCAGGGAGGCCGGATCGGCCTCCGCCGGGCAGCAGTGGAAGAAGGTCGGCTCAGCTACCGTCACCGTTCTTCCGCGCCTCCTTGGCCGCGGCGGCAGCCTTCTCCAGCCGCTCGGCCTCGCGCTCGGTGGCAGTCGCCTGCTCTTTGGCCGCGATGCTCTCTTCTTTGGCCTCGAGCTTCTCCAGCTTCGCCGTCTTCTCGGCTTTGGCGTTGGTGCGTTTGGCTTTGCTCGCGGCTTTGGCCGCTTTCTCCTTCTTTTTCGCCTCGGCTTTCTTCGCCTGTGCCTCGCGCTCGCGGCGGCGTTTCTCGGCTTTGCGCTTCTCCTGCTCGGCGTTGCGCCGCGCCTCGGCTGCCGCCTTCTCGGCCGCTTCGGCGGCGCGCGCCTGGCGCTCCTCGGCCTCGCGCTCCTGCACCTCGGCTTTCTCGCGCAACTCCGTCGCCCGCTCGCGCTCTTTCGTCGCCAGCAGCGCCGCCCGGCCTTCTTCCCGCAGCTCCGGGTCGGCGAAGATGACGCCGGTGGCGCTGCGGGCGCCCGCTTCGGCCCGGTCGATCAGGTGCTTGGCCCCGGAATCGGAGCCGCCCAGCGCGCCCAGGGCGACGTCGAACGGCGCCCGTGCCAGCTTCAGCGACGAGTTGAAGATCGTCTTCGGAACAGTCGGCATCGCCATCTCTAGTTCTCCTCCTTGGGATCGATCGCGGCGGCGGCCGCTTCGGCCCGATCGGCTTCGCGCTGCAGCTCGGTCGCCTCGCGTTTCGCCTCGCCCTCCTCCGCCGCGGCCTGCTGACGCTTGGCAGCGGCACGGTCTTCTCCGGCCAGCCGCTGGCGCTCGGCGGCGGCCTTCTCCGCCTGGGCCCGGTTAGCGGCTTCCCGCTCCTCTTCGGCCCGCCGGCGCTCGGCCTCCTCTTCGGCCTCGATCTCGGCGGCCTCGAGCTCGACCTCGTGGCGCTCGGCCACGGTCTCCGCCCGCTCGGCCTCGATCTCGGCTTCCTCTTCCCTGCGCTCGGCCTCCGCCGCCTTGGCGGCGGCCTCCGCCTCCGCGTCGGCCTGGACCTCCTGCAGCTTTCCCTCGCGATGCAGGTCGTCGCGGTCGAGAACCGCGCCGGCCATCTGCTTCGCCTTGCCAACCACTTTGCCCAAGGGGCCTCCGGCAACCTTCTCTCGTTCGCTCAAGCTCGCTCTCCTTCTCGTTTCGTCCTCTTCGCTTGTCTGGCTCCACTTACCCCCGCCGGCGGGGCGCCGAACCGGACGGAGGTCACATACCGGCTCAGTAGCGCAGGAGGGCCGCCACCCCGCCGGCCTCCTCCAGAGGCGCCGCGAGCTCGTCGCGAACGACGGTGATGCGGGCGCTGCCGGACATCGCCGCCCGGATCAGCGACTCGCCCTCCTGGCCGATCGCGCCGTCGAAGACGAGATGGTCGACGCGACCTTCGCCCAGCGCCTCTTTCACCTCCTGCAGGCCGGCGGCGCCGCGGCTGCCGCCCTTTGCTTCGCCCAGCGCCCGCTCGACGACGGCGCGGTCGCGTTCCTCGTCGAGGCGGCCGACCACCGCGGCAACGAGCTCGCCCACCTTGCCGGTGGGAACGGAGATCAGGTCCTGGTCGCCGCCAACGGTCAGGGTCGCCTGCGGCGAGCCGAAGCCGGACCTGAAGCTCTCCACGTCCTTGCCGGGGCCGAAGACGACCAGCTCGGCCATCCCGTCCCCCTCGAGGTGCCGGGCCGCCAGGTCGCCGCACTCGGAGAGGAAGCGCTGGCGGTTGTGGTCCAGCCGTTCCCCGAACTGGTCGTGGCCCGAGGAGCTGATCCCCTGGGCGCGGGCGGGATTGTTGGTGCTCTGCGATTTGCGCTCGCGCCAGTCGAGCATGGTGACGCTCAGCTCCCAGTCCTCCAGCTCCTGCAGCGAGCCTTCGGCGCAGCGCAGCAGCCGCACCCGCTCGGAGGAGAGCAGGGCCACGCCGCGGGCGCCGCCGCGGCCGCAGACATCCAGCAGCGGCGCCACCACCGGGTCGGCGCCGAACTCGACGCAGGCCTCGGCGACGGGCGCCACCGCGGTCCCGAACCAGTGCTCGGTCCCCTCCTTCTCCGAGACTTCGACGAAGCCGACCTCGCCCCGGGGCGGGGGTCGCAGATCCCCGTCCTCGTAGCGCTCGGCCAGCCGCTTCGCCGTCGCTCGCAGAGCCACGCGGCGGTCGTGCTCGGCTTCCTGCTGGGTCTCGAGGATCGAGTCGAGGCCGTTGCGCAGCTCGGTCCGCCAGGCCCCGCCGCGATCGGCCGGATCGAACCCCAGGAAGACGGAGAGGACGCCCAGCGGCGGGCGCCATTCGCTCAACTCCCGTGCAGCCTCCAAGGTCGGTTGGGTCATCGACGCCTCCTCCTGATTTGGGTGCGCCTCGGCTACCCCGGCCCCCGGTCAAGAAAAACCGATGGCGGGTAGGGAGAGGACATGGAGACCTACCTCGACACCCCAGTTCTGGAGACCCCCGTCCCCGGCCCGCCGCAGCCGGACCCCCAGCCGCCGTCGCCGACTCCCGACCCGGGCCCGCCCACTCCCCCCTCCCCGGACCCGGCGCCGCCGCGGCCAGATCCGGGGCCACCTCAGCCGCAGCCCCCCGTCGACCCCCCGGAGCCGCAACCGCCGACGCCGGAGATCGCCGCCTAGGCGCCGGCGTAGCGCAGGGAGCCCGGCGTGTCGAGGTCCTCGCCGGTCTCCAGCAGCGTCTTCAGGCCGGAGAGGATCATCGGCCAGCCGCCGTAGAGTTCGTTGTTGGCGTCCTCGCCTAGCTGGTCGTGGGTGACGCGCAGGCGGCAGGAGGTGCCCACCGGCTCGATCTCCCAGCTCACCCGCGAGGTGCCCTCCTTCTTCACGTCCTCGCTCCACAGCGCGGTGAAGCTCTGGACCAGCCGGCGCGGCGGATCGACCTCGATGTTCTCGCCACTGGCGATGTCGATCACTCCCGGCACCGACGCCCTGTACTCCGAGCCCGGGGTCCAGTCGGAGGCGGTGCCCACCCCGAAGCTGTAGCGGGCGCGCATCTCCTCGCTGGTGATCGCCTCCCAGAGGCGCTCCGGCGTCGTCTTGATGTAGATCTCGAACACCGTCATCGATCCGCGCCCGCCGACCACGGCATAGGCCTGTTCCTCGTTCATCAGATTTCCTCTCTCTCTATGTCTTTCTTCAGCTCGCTGAGCGCCGAGGCCCAGGGCTGCGCGTACTTGCCGACCCAGCGGTCGTGGATCAGCCGGATCGGGACGGGGTTGAGGAAGTGCAGCTTCTCGCGGCCGCGCTTCCGCGTCGTCACCAGGCCCGCCTCCTCCAGCACCTTGAGGTGCTTCATGACGCCGAAGCGGGACATCGGCAACCGCTCTTCCAAGGCGCTGAGCGATTGCCCGTCCCGCTCGAAGAGCCGGTCGAGCAGCTCGCGACGGGTGGGATCCGCCAGCGCCTTGAAGACCTCGTCCATGCCCCCGGACTATAGGTGACCTTTTAGTCACCTGTCAAGGGACGAGCCGGCACCAATGGACACGCGGGGAACTCCTTTGACAGGAAAGGCAAATTTGCTCTAGGTTTGCTGAACGTTTAAGGGCTCTCATCGGGAGGCGCCCTCGTCCATCTCTCAAAGGGGGAGAAATTCATGCAAGCGATCAAACGCTTGACCCTGCTCGTCTGCGCGCTGGCGCTGTTCGCCCTGCCGGCGACGGCCAACGCGACGATCACCTCGAAAACGATCGACTACGGCCCGTACACGATTCCGGCCGGGAACGGCGACCCGCACGACCACGAAAACGCGGGGATGCTCCAGAACCAGATCGTCAACAACATCGCCAAGCCGTGCACCGGCTGCACGATCATCGGCGTCACGCCCGACCTCGTCTACACCGACGGGACCCGGGCGACGGTCAGCCAGGGGCCGATGCTCCACCACGCGATGTTCGCCGCCCAGTCGACCGGCAAGTCCGACGTCACCTGCGCCGGCAGCGGCCCCGGCCTGCTCGGGGAACGCTTCTTCGCCTCCGGCGACGAGCGGACCAAAGTCGACCTCCAGTCCCTGCCCTACGGATACAAGGTCAACAGCACCGAGACCTGGAACATGGTCTTCGACCTGATGAACTGGGCGACGACCAGCAAAACGGTGAAAATCCGAATGACCTGGAAGTACGCGACGGGCACCGACTCGAGCAGCCGGGCCCCCCTGCGCCCGGTCTGGCTGGATGCCAACCAGTGCTCGATGAGCTCCTACATCGAAGTGCCGATCGGGCTCAGCGACACCCACTACGACTGGAACGCCAGCATCGGCGGCAAAGTGATCGCGACCGCGGGTCACATCCACGACCACGGCGTCAACATCGAAGTGACCAACAAAAGCGCCGGCGAATCGCTGATCTGCAATTCGGTGGCGGGCTACGGCGGCGCGGGATACGAAACCCCCGACGGCCGTAAACACGTCTCCTCGATGAACGTCTGCACGGGCAACCCGATCACGACGATCAGCAAAGGCCAGACGATCCGCCTGCACGGGATCTACAACGTGCCGGAAGGGCACCACCTGATCGACGACGCGATGGCGATCGCGATCATGTACCTCGGCTAAAGCAGGATTCAGCCGTTTCGAGAGGGCGCCCGTCGAGGACGGGCGCCCTTCTCATTTGCCCAAAGGTCGCCCGCGACTACCTTTTATTACACGGATTCGTGTCACATAGCGGTAGACTCGCGGTGGCGGTGCTCATCGGGGGCTTTGACTGGTAGCCCTAGACCCTTTCAGGGTTCGGTGGGCGCCGTCAAATGGCCCAGACCTAGGATTGAGCGATGGACCACAGCGGCCAGAGCCTCAACGCCCTCTCTTTTTCCGCGACCGTGCACTGCCTCACCGGCTGCGCGATCGGCGAGGTGTCGGGCCTGGCGATCGGAACCGCGCTGGGCTTCTCCAACCTCGGCACGATCGTCCTGGCGGTGATCCTCGCCTTCTTCTTCGGCTACGGGCTGACCAGCCTGCCCCTGCTGCGCTCTGGGATTCCGCTGGGGCAGGTGGTGCCGATCGCCTTCGCCTCCGACACCCTCAGCATCGCGACGATGGAGATCGTCGACAACCTCATCGTCCTCGCGGTCCCCGGCGCGATGGACGCCGGCCTCGACAGCCTCCTCTTCTGGGGCAGCCTCGCCTTCGCCCTCGCGGTCGCCGGCCTGGTCGCCTGGCCGGTCAACCGCTGGCTGATCGCCCGCGGCAAGGGCCACGCGGTCGTCCACCAGGCCGGCGTCCACGGCTAAGGGCCGCGAAACCGCAAGCGAAGCCGATTATCAGTGTCTATTGCGGTCTCGCGAGATCGCCGGAGATCACGGTCTCGGTGCGGCCGCCGACCCAGACGGCGCCGTCGTCGTCCCGGGAGATCTCGATGCGACCGGCGCGGTCGATCGCGCCGCCCTGGGTGGCGACATAGGGGGCGGTGACCCGGCCGCTGGCGAGCAGCCACTGGGCGACGGAGGCGTTGAGGCTGCCGGTGACCGGGTCCTCCCAGGCGAGGCCGTCGACCGGCGTGAAGGCCCGCAGCTCGATCGCCGCCTCGGCCCCGGGCGGGTGGAAGCCGACGACGCCGAGGTCGAAGTCGAGGTCGCCCGCCTGCAGCTCCAGCACCCGCTCGGCGCTCTCCAGCAGGACCGCGATCCAGCCGGGCCCGTTGTCGACCCACTCGACCGCGAGCATCTCGGCCGGGTCGAGCTCGAGGGCGGCGGCGACTTTGGCCGCGTCCTCCTCTGAAGCGGGTCCGGATCGCACCAGAGGGGGAGCCTCGAAAGCCAGCCGACCGCCGTCGCGGCGAATTCGGATCGGCCCCGCCTCGCACTCCTGCACGATCTCGGAGCGATCCGCCGGCTCTCCCCCGGCCTCCAGCCAGGCGTGGCAGGTCCCTAGCGTCGGGTGCCCGGCGAACGGCAGCTCCAGCACCGGGGTGAAGATCCGCACCCGGTAATCGGCGTCCGCTCGGCTCGGCGGAAGCACGAAGGTGGTCTCCGAGAGGTTCGTCCAGCGGGAGAACCGCTGCATCTCCCCCTCCCCCATCCCCTCCGCGCCGAGCACCACGGCGACCGGGTTACCCGAGCAGGGGCCGCTGCCGAAGACGTCGACTTGGGCGAACTGGAGCGGCATGCCCCGAGTCTGGCACCGGATAGGAATGTTTGGCTTTTAGTCGCGAGGGAAGCCAGGGAGAGGGTCGCTATGGAACGCGAAGGCGGGCGTGGATGCTCGCCGAGGAGGAGGGATCGCATGCCCGACGTAAGCGACATCACCAGCACGGCGGTGCAGCTGGCGCGCAAGAAAGGGAAGTCGCCGGCGGCGCCGCTGAAGAACCTGAAAAGCCCGGGGAAGATGGCCGCGGCCGGGGCGACGATGATGGCGCTGCCGTTCGCGGCCGAGGGAATCGCCAAGCTCGTCGGCGGCTCTCCGAAGGACAAAGCCGCCGAGCTCGGCAAGAAGGCGAAAGACAAAGCCGCCGAAGGCGCGAAGGAAGCGGTCGGCGACGTCGCCGACGAGAAGCTCGGCTCGAAGCTGGGCGGGCTCGGGAGCCTCTTCGGCAAAAATGGGAACTCCGACGACGACGGCGAGGACGCGACGGAGGCGCACGGCAGCGGCCGGCGGATGCCGATCCAGCAGTCGGTCGACGTCGCGGTCCCGATCGACGAGGCCTACGACCAGTGGACCCGATTCGAAGAGTGGCCGGAGTTCATGCACCGGGTCGACAGCGTCCAGCAGGTCGATGACTCGACCGTCCACATCTCGACCAAGGTCTGGGGCGTGACGAAGGAGTTCGAGGCCGAAATCGTCGAACAGCGGCCGGACGAGCGGATCGAATGGCACTCCGAGGACGGGCTGATGAACAGCGGCGTCGTCACCTTCCACTGCCTGGCGCCGCGGCTGACCCGGATCGAGGTGACGATGGACGTGAAGCCCGACTCGCTGCTGGAGAAAGCCGGCCGCGGCATGCGCTTCACCAAGCGCGCCGTGCGCGGCGACCTCCACCGCTTCAAGGCCTATGTCGAGATGGAGGAGCACACGGACAAAGGCTGGCGCGGGACGATCGAAGACGGCGACGTCAAGCGCAAGAGCGAGCGGAAGAAATCGAGATCGAAACGCTGAAGCGCTATTCGGCCACGTGCAGCTCCAGCGCGTGGATCTGCGACTGGCCGTAGGAGCCGGTCTGGACGGGGCCGGCGGCGCTGATCAGGTCGCCAGGCCCGGGCAGCGGGCGAGGCCGCAGGCCGGCGCGGACATCGATCGCGGTCAGCCCCGGCAGGGTGATCCCCTGCGGGTCGGCGATCACGAAGTGGGCGTCCCCGTCGCCGTCGGGATCGACCCGCTCGACGTAGACGATCGGCCCGCGGGTCTCCCGGCAGGCCGGGTGGCCAGGCGGGCAGTGCGAGGGGGCCGGCCCGGTAGCCCCGAGGAGCAGGGCGAGGAGCCCTGAGAGGAAGCCGGCGGTCACATCCGGTACACGGGCGCGGCCGCCTCCGCCAGGGGCGCGTTGGCGCAGGCGGCGAGGGACTGGGCGAGGACGCGGCGGGTGTCGCGGGGGTCGATGACGCCGTCGTCCCAGAGGCGGGCGGTGGAGTAGAAGGGGCGGCCCTGGTGGTCGTACTGCTCCTTCAGCTCGGCGGCGGTCTCGGGCTGGCCGACCTCTTTCATCACCGCCGCGGCCATGTCGCCGCCCATCACCGAGATGCGGGCGTTGGGCCACATGAAGAGGAAGCGGGGCGAGTAGGCGCGGCCGCACATGCCGTAGTTGCCGGCCCCGAAGGAGCCGCCGACGATCACGGTCAGCTTCGGGACCCGGGCGGTGGAGACGGCGGCGACCATCTTCGCGCCGTCCTTGGCGATGCCGCCCGCCTCGTACTTGGAGCCGACCATGAAGCCGTTGACGTTCTGTACGAAGACGAGGGGGATGTGGCGCTTGTCGCAGAGCTCGACGAAGTGGGCGCCCTTGAGCGCGCTCTCGGAGAAGAGGATGCCGTTGTTGGCGAGGATCCCGACCGGGTGGCCGTCGACGTGGGCGAAAGCGCAGACCAGGGTCTTCCCGTACTTCTCCTTGAACTCGCGCAGCTCGCCGGCGTCGACGACGCGGCGCAGGACCTCGCGCACGTCCCAGGGGGCGCGGGAGCCGATCGGGACGGCGTCGAGGATCCCGTCCGGGTCCTCGGCCGGCGGGCGCGGCTCGATCCGCGCCCAGGGCGGCGAGGGCGAGGGTGGCAGGGTGGCGACGATCTCGCGCAGGATCCGCAGCGCCTCGCCGTCGTCGGCGGCGAGGTGGTCGGCGACCCCGCTTTTCCGGGCGTGGACGTCGCCGCCGCCGAGCTCCTCCGCCGTCACCTCCTCCCCGGTCGCCGCCTTCACCAGCGGCGGGCCGCCGAGGAAGATCGTCCCCTGGTGGCGGACGATCACGGTCTCGTCGCTCATCGCCGGCACGTAGGCGCCGCCGGCCGTGCAGGAGCCCATCACAGCCGCCAGCTGGGGGATCTCGTGGGCCGACATGTTGGCCTGGTTGAAGAAGATGCGGCCGAAGTGGTCGCGGTCGGGGAAGACCTCGTCCTGCAGGGGCAGGTAGGCGCCGCCGGAGTCGACCAGGTAGATGCAGGGGAGCCGGTTCTGCAGCGCCACCTCCTGGGCACGGAGGTGCTTCTTCACCGTCACCGGGTAGTAGGTGCCGCCTTTGACGGTGGCGTCGTTGGCGACGATCACGCACTGGCGACCGTGGACGAGACCGACCCCGGTGACGATGCCGGCGCCGGGCGCGGCGTCGTCGTACATCCCGTGCGCGGCCAGCGGCGAGAGCTCGAGGAACTCGGTGCCCTCGTCGCAAAGGCCGGCGACGCGCTCGCGGGCGGTCATCTTGCCGCGACCGCGGTGGCGCTCGACCGCGTTGGGGCCACCGCCGGCGCGGACCCGCTCCAGCTCTGCGTTCAGCTCGGCGATCAGCTCCAGGTGCTGCTCGCGGGAGCTCTCGACCGTTCCCTCCGTCACGCTCATCGCGGCGGGTTCTCCTTGAAGGGGTCGCGCTCGGGATGCCACTCGACCGGGCCGGCGACGAGGGTGTGGGAGGCGAGCGGACGGCCGAGCACCTCCTGGGCGGCGGCCGCCGCCTCCAGCAGCCTGCCGAGGTCGATGCCGGTCTCGATCCCCATCTCGTGCAGCATCGAGACCAGGTCCTCGCTGGCGACGTTGCCGGTGGCGCCGGGCGGGACCGGGCAGCCGCCGAGCTGGCCGAAGCTCGACTCGAAGGAGTCGACGCCGACCTCGAGCGCCGCCAGGACGTTGGCGAGGGCCTGGCCGCGGGTGTCGTGGAAGTGGGCGGTCAGCTCGGCCCCGACGATCTCCTCGTGGGCGCGGCGGAAGAACTCGCCGACCTGCACCGGGTTCGCCATCCCTGTGGTGTCGCCGAACCCGATCTCGACCGCGCCGGCGACCGAGAGCCGCTTGGCGATCTCGAACACGCGCTCGAAGGGGACGTAGCCCTCGTAGGGGCAGCCGAAGCTGGTGCTGATGACGCCCTCGCAGCGCAGGCCCTCCTCGGTCGCCCGCGCCAGCACGTGTTCCAGCCCCGTCAGCGACTCCTCGACCGAGCGGTTGACGTTGTGGCGGTTGTGGGTCTCCGAGGCGGAGAGGAAGACGTTGACCTCGTCGATCTTCTCCCGCACCTCGAGCGCCGCTTCGAGACCGCGCATGTTGGGGACGAGGACCGAGACCGAGATGTCATCAGGAATTCGAGCCCGTTCCAGCACCTCGCGCCCGTCGGCCAGCTGCGGGACGACGTCGGCGCGGACGAAGCTCGTGACCTCCAGCCGCCCCAGCCCGGTCCGGGCGAGCATCTCGACCAGTCGCACCTTGTCGGCGGTGGCGATCGTCTCCGGCTCGTTCTGGAAGCCGTCGCGGGGACCGACCTCGCGAATGCGGACGGCTTTAGGGATCACGGTTCCAGCCTCCCTAGGCCCCGAGGGCGCGGGCGATCACCATCTGCTGGACCTCGTCGGTGCCCTCGCCGATCGTGAGGATCTTGGCGTCGCGGTAGAAGCGGCAGACCGGGTACTCCTCGATGTAGCCGTAGCCGCCGTGGATCTGCACCGCCTCCTCGCAGCAGCGGACGGCGAGGCGGCCGCTCTTCAGCTTTGCCTGGGCGGCGGTGAGGGAGAAGCTTTCGCCCCGGTCCTTCATCCGTGCCGATTTGTAGACGAGCAGGCGCGTGGCCTCGATCTCGGTCGCCATGTCGGCGAGCTTGGCCTGGATCGACTGGAAGCGGGAGATCGACTGGCCGAAGGCCCGGCGCTCCTTCGCGTAGGCGAGCGCCTCGTCGAGGGCGCCCTGGGCAAGGCCGACGCCCATCGCGGCGACGCCGATGCGACCGATGTCGAGCACCTGGAGGAACTGGCGGAAGCCCATCCCGCGCGGCCCGAGCAGGTTCTCCTTCGGGACGCGGCAATCGGTGAAGGTGAGCGGGCGGGTGTCGGAGGCGTTCCAGCCCATCTTCCGGTAGGGCTCTCCCTGCTCGTAGCCGGGGGTGCCGTTGGGGACGATCAGGTTGGAGATCTCGTCCTCGCCGGTGCGGGCGGTGATGCAGACGACGCCGGAGATCTCGGTGCCGGCGTTGGTGATGAACTGCTTGGCGCCGTCGATCGTCCATTCGCCGCCGTCCAGCCGCGCCTTCGTGCGAACGTTGCCGGCGTCGGAGCCGGCCTCGGGCTCGGTCAGGCCGAAGGCGCCGAGGACCTCGCCGGAGGTCAACCGCGGCAGCCACTCCTCTTTCTGGGCCTCGGAGCCGAAGAGGTAGATCGGCTGCGTGCCGAGCGAGGTGTGGGCACAAAGGGTGATCGCCACCGAGGAGTCGACCCGGGTCAGCTCCTCGACCGCGAGCGCGTAGGCAAGCGAATCGCCGCCCCCGCCGCCGTACTCCTGCGGGAAGGGGATCCCCATCAGCTCGAGATCGGCGAGCTTGCGCACGATCTCGTAGGGAAAGCGCTTCTCGCGATCGAGCTCCTCCGCGACTGGAGCCACCTCCTGGGCGGCGAAGTCGCGGACCGTGCGCTGGATCAGGCGATGCTCGTCGCCGAGGTTGAAGTCCATCCCGACAAGATACCGAATCTACGTTCGAAGTTCGAGGGGTAGTTCGGTTTTTGCGCTACCCTCGCCGGATGCCGGCCCCCTCTCCCCCCACCCGCCCGGCGCTGCGCGCCCGCTACGACGCCCGCCGCAGCGAAGTGGTCGCCACCGCCGCCGAGCTGTTCGCCGAGCGCGGCTACGACGGAACCTCGATCAGCGAGCTGACCGCGGCGACCGGTCTCGCCGCCGGCGGCCTCTACCACTACATCGAGGGCAAGGACGACCTCCTGATCGCGATCTGCGACGAGCTGCTGGAGCCGCTGCTGGCGCGGGCGCGGGAGATCGTCGCCGCGGGGGCACCGCCGGTCGAGCAGCTGCGCGAGCTGGTCGGTGCCTGGGTCGCCCACGTCGTCGAGCACCGCCACCACATGCTCGTCTTCACCCAGGAGCGGCAGGCGATCGAGCGCGAGCCGCGTTGGCGCCGCGTCCGCTCCCAGCGGAAAAGCTTCGAGAAGATCCTCGACGACGTCCTCGCCCGCGGCGAGGCCGACGGCTCGATGACCTTCGCCGACCGCCGCCTCTCCCTCCTCGCCCTGCTGGGGATGGTCAACTACACGCCGCAGTGGGTGCGCCCGAACGGGCGCCTGTCGCCGAGCGAGATCGCCGCGGGGTACTGCGCGATGGTGCTCGGCGAGGCCTAGGCCTGGACGCCGCTGCCGGCGGCGACGAGCACGGCGATGACGATCGCGATCAGGAGGGTGAGCAGGGCCGTCTTGAACGGCGCGGGTGGGGCGGAACGGATCATGAACCGAAGGTACGCCGCTAGGGGCGATTTACCTGTGCGAACGAGCACAGCTTGACGTTTGTCACATTGAGCGCCTCGCGAATCGACGGATCGCAAAGGGTTCGCATCTCGACTTGCCGCTCGGCGTCGTAGGAGGAGGTGGGGACGGGGCCGGCGGCGGGGTGGCAGCCGATCTCGGTCCAGCCCGGCGGCAGCTCGCCGATCAGGGCGCGCAGGCGCTCGGGGGAGATGCCATCGGGGAAGGCTTCGCCCTTGCCGCTCTGGCCGTAGAAGCCGCCCTCGTAGCGGACCGCGCGGTTGCGCAGGGGGACGCCGAGCTCGTCGGCGAGCGCCTCGGCGACGCCGGCGACCGGCTCGGATTCGTGCACGTGCTGGTGGGAGTCGAGGTGGGTCGGGTCGCGGCCGAGAAGGGCGCGGAAGCGCTCGAGCTGGGCCCGGCACTCAGCCTCGACCGCGTCGCGGTCGTCGGTGTCGCAGTGCAGGTAGGCCTGGATCCATTCGCCCCGCTCGTAGATCCACTCGCCGAGGTCGATATGCAGTCCGATCGCCAGCTCGGGATGCGACGCCGCCGCCTCGGCGGCGGCGGGGGCCGCTCCCTGCCGGACCATCAGGCTGGCGCTGGTGACGACGCCCTCGGCGTGGGCGCGGAAGATGCCCTCGTTGACTGCCTCGGAGAGGCCGAGGTCGTCGGCGTTGAGGACGAGGAAGCGCTCCTCGCTCACAGCTCCAGCTCCTCGGCCAGCGCGAGCGCCTCGCCGAGCCAGTCGTGCCGCTGCCCCTGCGGCGGCTCCCACTCCGGCGGCGCCCAGCCGAGCCACTGGACCGCGACCGCGAGGCGGGCGAGGTCGAGGTCGCGGGGGTCGAAGGCGGGAACGCCGGGCTCGGCGGCATAGGCGGCGGCAATGGCCGCGCGCTCCTCGTCCGGCCAGCCGCTGACCAGCGCCGCGAGGTCGCTGAGGCCGGTCCCGGTCGCCGCCAGCTCCCAGTCGACGGGGGCGATGCGCGCTTCCGACCTTCTCCCCACCGGGGTGGGGTCGAAGTCGGAAGCGACGAGCACGTTGGAAGCGTAGAACTCGCCGTGGAGCACGGTCCGGGGCTGGGCGAGGAGGGCCTCGACCACCTGCTCGTGGCGGGGGGCGAGCCACTCGACCTGTTTCGGGTCGGCGGCGAACTCGCGCGCCCGCTCGATCCAGCGGCGGTGGAAGGCGGCGTCGTGGTCGAGCAACCGCGCCTCGCGACGGAGTCGCTCCCGCTCCGGCACTAGGGCGACGTGGAAGCGGGCCAGCCAGCGGGCCGCCTCCTCCCACAGCTTCCTCTCCCCCACCTGGAACAGCTCCCGCCCCTCGACCCACTCGACGAAGAGCCAGCCCCGGTCGCCGTCGAGCGCAGAGCCGAAGAACTCGGGCGGGCCTGCGGGCGCTTGCGGCAGCAGGGCCCGGTAGACCGCGGGCTCGCGCTCGGGATCGTGGAGAAAGCGCGGCTTGGCGAGCTGGGCCGCGGGGTCGAGACGGTCCCACCCGAGCTGCTTGAAGCCGACCCGGACCGGCCCCCGCCCCGCCAGCTCGAAGCGCAGCTCCTCGATCGGGAAGCTGGTCCGGTAGGGCGAAGGGCGGCGCTCGATCTCCCCCGCCAGCTCCAGCCCGACACCAGCGAGCGCCTGCTCCAGTCCCGCCCGCAGCTCGGCGTCGCTCGGCGCGGACATGCTCAGGTCAGCTCGAGGACGGCGGCGCGGGCGGCCTCGACCACGCGCTCGACCTCGGCGTCGCCCAGCTCGGCGAAGAGCGGCAGCCGCACCAGGCGGCCGGCCATCTCCTCCGTGTGGTCGAGCGGGCCCTCGACGCGGCCGAAGCGCTGCCCCGCGGGCGAGCTGTGGAGGGGGACGAAGTGGAAGACGGTGGCGATCCCCTGCTCGCGGAGGCGGGCGATGAAGGCCGAGCGGACCTCCTCGCTCGGCAACACCAGGTAGTAGACGTGGCCGTTGTGGAGGCTGCCCGCCGGCGTCGCCGGCCGCTGCGCCCGGCCTTCGCTCTCGAGCCCCTCGAAGGCGGCGTGGTAGCGGTCCCAGATCGCCCGCCGCCGCGCCGTCACCTCCGCCGCCGCCTCCAGCTGGGCGAGGAGGAAGGCGGCGGTGAGGTCGCTGGCGCCGAAGGAGGAGCCGACGTCGACCCAGGTGTAGCGGTCGACCTCGCCGCGAATGAACTGCGAGCGGTTGGTGCCCTTGTCCCAGATCACCTGCGCCCGCTCGGCCAGGGCCGGGTCGTTGACCAGCAGGACCCCGCCCTCGCCGCAGGTGACGTTCTTGGTCTCGTGGAAGCTGATCGCGCCGAGGCCTCCGATCGCCCCCAGCGCCCGCCCGTCCTGCTCAGCCAGCAGGCAGTGGGCGGCGTCCTCGACCAGGGTCAGCTCGTGCGCCGTCGCGATCTCCCCCAGCCGCCCCATCTCGCAGGCGACGCCGCCGTAGTGGACGGCGACGACCGCCTTCGTCCGCTCCCCCAGCGCCGCCGCCACCCGCTCGGGATCGACGTTCAGGGTCACCGGGTCGATCTCGACGAAGACCGGCGTCGCCCCCTGGCGCACCACCGCCGTCGCCATCGTCGGATAGCCGAACGAGGGCATGATCGCCTCGTCCCCCGGTCCCAGCTCCGCCAGCATCATCGCCGCCTCCAGCGCCCCCGTCGCCGAGTGCGAGAGCAGCGCCAGCGGCGACCCGGTCGCCTTCCGCAGCCACTCTTGGCAGCGCCGCGTGAACTCGCCGCCGCCGGCGAGTTCGCGGGCGGCGATTGCCAGCTCCAGGTAGCCGAGCTCCCGCCCGGAGACGAAGGGGCGGTGGAAGGGGATCGGCTCGCTCACGCCAGCGCCGGCCACGGTAGCTTCCCGCCCTTTCGCAGCGCGGTCGCCCGCAATTCGGCATCGGCTTTCGCGTCGTCCGGGACGCGGATCAGAAAACGCTCGGTTGGCAGGCTGAGAATCACGTCGGGACGCTCCTGCTCCAGGATGCCGCTCGCGAACATGCTGGTGTGCACGAAGACCAGCCGCTGGAAGGTCTCTTTCAGAAACGGGAGCATGAACGGAGTGAAGGACTCTCCGAAAACCACACACCGCGGGCCGGGCAAATCCTGTTCGAAGCACAAGACCCGCCCGTGGTTGGCGACGCCATTGTCGGAAGTGAGATGCCCCCGCTGCTCGTTCAGGACACATCCGATCGTGGGGCCGACGAGAGGGTCAGGACTGACCTTGCTGCCCAGATCCCCCTCGGTGCGACCATCCACCCAGCGGATGTCGGCTTCTCCCAATTGGCCCAGATCGAGTCCTTGCGTCCTGGCTGCCTCGCAAAAAGCCAAATAGGCGACATAAGCCCCCCGGTAGTGCCAATGGGTGTCGGTCTTCGGATACACGTCGAAGACACGCTTAGCCGCCGATAGCTCTTCGAGCGGGTAGAGAACAGGAGCTGACACGTCAGCGGCGACCTCGAGGAATTCGTGCACCGGGCGCCGGGCAACGGGAACGATCCCCTGGGGGAGGAACTCGGGGTACACCGACTCCATATCCGGCGCGATCACACATGCCCAGACAGCACCGAGTCGCTCGCTCTCCCTCATCCGGCCTTCGAGGACAGCTCCCCATTCCTCCAGCTGCTCCCTCTCGAACCTGACCTTTCCGGTGTGCTGCCCGAGGATGTCATTGGAGTCCCGGCGCAAGTACAGCCAGCCCTCCTCGCCGAACATGACTTTTTCGTTTTCGCGGTCCTCCGTCTCGACGGTCCAGCCTGCGCCGCCGGTCTCGGGATTACCCCCTTCGGGCTTGCAGGAGATGGTCGCAAGCTCGACCTTGACACCGTCGTCGAAGGCAACCAGAACCTGGATCTTGCTCGCGGTCCCTTGCGGCCGCAGCGTTATCCGAAAACCCGAGGTCGCTGCTCCGACCAGCCCCTCGAATGCCGCGGCGATGTCTGGCCGGGGCTGATCGATCACCACATCAGCGATCTTCCCGCCCGCGGGATCGCCCAGCTCGACACCAACGGCCACCGAGCTATTTCCGATCACCCAGCCCTGCACCGTCAGCTTTTCACCATCCGCGATTCCTCGGACCTCGCCGTGGCCGTAGCGGTCGAATCCGGAGTCGCGCTCCACCTCTACCTGGTCGATGGCAATGCTCCCCAAGCGCGCGATCATATTTTGTCCCCGGGAGCCGCCAATTGCTCCAGCAAGCGAGGCAAGACCTTGCGTGCGTCGAAGATGTCCTCGGCCAGATCGCGCGCCGCCCGCCCATGACCTCCGGGATTGGCGCTCACTTCCTGAACCCTGGTCACCGCCTCCTCGACATCGTTGAACAACAGCAGCCCTTCACCCGTCGGAAGCAACTCGGCAAGGCCGGTGTCCTGGGCGACCACCGGTCGTCCGCTGGCGAGAAAGGCGGCGCTGCGGTCGCTGAACCAGCCGCTGCGCGAGTTGACGTAGCCGCTCTTCGCAACTCCAAGCTCGGCCTTGGAGCTGCGGACGAAGGAGGCGTAGAGATCGGGATCCCCCGCCACCTCGTAGGGATCAAGAAGCGCCCAGTCGTTCTCCCGCAGCGCCCGCAGGTCGTCGATCTCGTCGGGGTGGATGCCGAGCGCGAGTTCGAACCGCTCCCCAGAACGGCACGGCAGCTCGAACAGCTCGCGCATCGAGTGTGCGCGCTGGCCATAGCGGACTCCGTCGTGGTCGATCGAGCCGTAGCTGCGCCAATGGCCGACACTGGTGAACGCGCTCCGGCGCGGTGGTTCCTCGGCCCGCGGCCAATGCCCCAGGGCCACCGGCGGCAAGGTGTGGATCCAGCGTCGACCGAGGGTGGGAACGGAGCAATCGTCAGCCCCGACCCGGGTGCCCACGGTGACGCAGTGCGTATGACGGCCAATGCCCATTTCACTCCCGGTGGCTTCCCAGACCTGGTTGAAGCCGGGGTCGAGGTCGAGAAACGCCCGCACCGACACCGCCTCCAGAAGTCGCTGGTCCCGAAGCATGCCCGAGATATTCAGCAGCAGGTCGGCGCCGTTCGCAAACTCCAGCAGATCCGTGTAGGGCAGCCCCACGGTTTCCTCCGTTCCCTGCGCCAGCAGGGCACCACTCCCCTCCAGAAACGGCAGCGAGTCGAAGTAGCGCACCACGTCACCCTTCGGCTCCAGTGCCTCGACGGCCACCGGCTCGACCAGCATCACCTCGTGCCCGAGTTCGGAAAACCCGGCAACGTACTGCAGCACCGCCCAGGTCGCCCCACCTTGACGGGGATCGCCAGCGACCATGCCTGCGAGCAAGATCTTCAGGCGCTCGCTCATCGCTGTCTCACCGGTCGACCTCGAGTCGAACTCGCATCAGGTCCCGGTTGGCGGTCAGGCGACAGTGATCGTAGTGGAGCAGCGTGTAATAGAGAAAGGGCCTCTTGCCGCTAGTGGCAAAAGTCCTCGAGTCGCTCCTCGGATCGATTACGGATGGATAGGCGATCGCCGAGGGCCCCCCACAGCGATGGCTGTGATTCGTCACCGCTGGCGCGATCAGGGTACGGGGAGCCCAGTGCACCAAGTCCGCCGAGGTGGAGTAGTAGAGCCCGCGCACCTTCGATCCGACGCTCGACGGACCCGGGAGCGCAAGGCCGACAAGCAGGTATCGATGCAGCGCACGGCTATAGGTAAGGCTTTCAGTCATCGTCGCGACCGCTTCGGGTTCGATCAGCTCACAGGGGAGGCGGGGCCGATCCGGAGTGCGGTAGGGATCGTGGAATCGCAGGTCGAATCCTTCGCCGTCCCACGCCCGCCATGCGCCGGGCGATGAGATCCGGGAGGTGCGCATTGCACAAACGCCTTCCCGGCCGGTGAGGTCGCGGACACGGACGAGGGCGTAATAGGCCCCATCCCGGCCCCGGACTACGTTGCTCGGAGCAAAGATGCCGCGCTGGCCGAGGTCAGGCCGATAGCGGAAAGACGGGGTGGCCACGAGGCCCCGCGAGCCGCGCCGAGCCGGTTCGTAGGTGCGACCGCCATCCCTGGAGCGCGCCAAGGTGACCGCGTTGTACCAGCAGCGGTAATAGGACCCGCTGGGGCAACGACCCGGATGCCGGTTGCCTTGATACTCGTCGTGCACCAGCGCCCAGATAATGCGACCGTCGCGGGTGAAGACCGAGGCGATCCACTCCCGGTCCGCGAACGAGGAGGGCCGCGGATCTTCCGGAGAGCTCATGACAGGGTGGCAGTCGGGCCGCAGGCCATTCATCGAGGATCCGATCAGGCGGTAGTTGACGAAATGGGAGAGCAGGAGCTGTATGTCGCCGCGGAAATCCCGGAAGGCCCGCGCCGGCTGATCGGGGTAGTTCCCGGTTAGGCAGGCTTCGCGGCTCCAATCGAAGACGACTTGGGGGGCGCCGACGATCGACACCCGCGGCTGAGCGAGCGACTGAACCTGCACGCCGTCGCCGGACGCCGCTGCAAGGCCGGAGAGAATAGCCGCCAAGACGACCACAGGGATAAGCAGGAAACGAAGCCGTAGCCTAGCCACGGACTCCGATCCTCTCCAACAGGCGCCCGAGCACGCGATCGGAGTCCAGGTGCTCCTCCGCAATCTGCCTGGCAGCGGTGGCGTGGGCTACCGGATCGGCGATGATCCGGCGCGCCGCCTCGGCGGCCTCCCCTGGGCGGGAGTAGGCCAGCAGTCCCTCCCCGGACGAAAGCTGTCCGTCCAGGCCGGTGTCCTGGACCAGCGCCGGGCGGCCGCTCGCCAGGTAGGCGGCGGTGCGATCGCTGAACCAGCCGGTCTTGCCCTCGACGTAGACCCCCTGCGCCACCGAGAACTCGGCGCCCGACCCGCGCAGATAGGAACGGAAGGCCCTCGGGCTGCCCGCCGCCTCGAGCGGGGAGATGAGCTTCCACCCGTGCGCAAGCAGCGACTCGCGATCGGCGCGGTCGCCCTCGTGGATGTCGAGTGCCAGCTCGAAGGTCGCCTCCGGCACCCGTTCGGGGAGTTGAAGGAAGCGGCGGAACTCGTGGTGCTTGAGGCCCGCGAGGCGGTCGCCGACCTGCACCTTCCCATAAGGACTGCGCCAGGTGGCCACCGTCGTGAACCGCATCGGCGCCTCCGGCGCGGGCGCGGGTGGCCACTCGTCAAGGACGACCGGCGGCAGCGTCGAGATCCACTCGATCCCACTGGTCGGAATCAGGGAGGCGACTGTGCCGACGTTCAGTCCTACCGTCACGTAGCTGTCGTGTCCGCCGACGCTGAACGGGAGCGAGGGGTCGGAGTGCCAGACCTGCGTGAAGCCGGGATCGAGATCGACGTAGACCCGGCGGCGGGGCCCCGCCAGTATCGGCCCACCATCGAGGTGGCCGCTGATGTTGAAGATGACCTCAGCCCCGGCGGCCGCCTCCCTCAGAGCCGCGTCTGACATCCCGGCACGGGATTGACCGTTGGCGTCGATCAGTCCCGAACTCTCCGCCAGCCGGAACTCCGTCACCACCTCCTCGAAAAACCGTTGCCCATCGGCATCGTCTCCCCCCAGCCGCTCGACGAAGACGACGTCGAAGCCGAGCCGGCGCAGCCCCAGCGCCCAGGAGAGCCGGACCCATGCCTCCCCTCCACTGCGCGGCTTGTTGGCGAGCGCTCCGGCGACGATTGCGACGGGCACGCTCAGCTCAGGCCGCCGCGTCTTCGGAGCGGAAGATCCGCGGCAATGCGCCCGGTCGATACCGCGCCAGCTTCGCCGCACCCCGCAAGGCGTCTCCCTTCCGGCCCTCTCGCCAGGCTCGCGCCGCCTGCACCGCCAGCAGGTCACCCCAGTAGCGCTTCCAGTTCCGCATACCCTGCTTGTGGGCGCGCTTGCGCTCGCGGTCACCCTTGATGTAGGGGCGCTGCCGACGCATCGCTACCAACGTCTCGCTCAACATCTTCGCCGCATCGTCGCTCATGTTGCTGGCGTGTTCCCGGTGCTCGGCGACCATCGTCGAGTGGCTGGCGATCGGAAACTCGCGGGCGACGGCGAGGTTGAGCTCGAAGTCTGCCGTTCCGTCGATCTCGGTGTCGAACCCGTGCACGTGCTCAAACAGCGAGCGCCGGTAGATCGCCCGTGCCGGGAACCCGGCCCAGTTGCCTTCCATCATCTGCTCGTACTGGCGTTCGTTCACGGGCGGCTGCTCGTGGGTCTCGAGGGGCCGATTATCGGAGGTCGTGCGCCGGTAGGTGCCGATAGCCGCCGCGCACTCCGGCCGTTCCTCCAGCGCCAGCACCCCCACCTGCACAGCCTGCGGCAGGAGACGGTCATCGGCGTCGAGAAAGATCAGGAAGTCGCCGTTGCTGTTGCGGATGCCGGCGTTGCGCGCTGCAGCCGCACCCGAGTTCGGCTCGCGGACACAGCGCACGCCGGGGTAGCGCGAGGCGATCGCGCCGACGTTGTCGGTGGAGCCGTCGTCGACGACGACGATCTCCAGGTGGGGGTAGGTCTGAGCGAGGACGCTCTCGATCGCCTCGCCCAGGAACTGGGCCTGCCGGTAGCAGGGAATGACCACGGAGACCAGCTCGGCAAAGGCCGGCGAACGGTCGCGCCGCCACTTGTGCCGGCCGCGAATCGCCCCGAAGGGGACGCGGCGCTGGCCCTTGAGGACGGCGGCGACCTCCACCTCGAACTCGGCCACGGTGCCGAGCAGGTTGAGCGTGGTGCGAAAGCCAGCCCGGCCCGCCTCGCTGCGGCCGGGGAAGACCTCGGCGAGGTCGGGGCGCTCGGCCCGCAAGCTGGCCCGCCAGAAGGGCCTGCCCTCGTAGGAGAACTCGACCGCGACCGCCTCGCGCTCGGCACCGATCACCCAGCCGATCACGTCGACGGCCTTGGCGTCGAGGACGGCGCCGGAGCGCGGTTCGTCGAGAAAGCAGCCGGCCAGCTCGCTTGGCCGGGGCTCGACCAGCGACACCTCCCCGATTTCAACCAGCGCGCCCATCTCTCCCGCCGCTTTCTCTCGCCGCTCCGAGGCGGGGAAATCTACATCGAGTTCCCAGATCCGGCACCACTCGTCGCTCCAAAAAGGATCCTTGCCGTCGAGAAACGCCGGCAGTGCTGGCGATTCGGAGAGGTTGAGCGAGCGAGGCAACACCAGCGCACAGGCCCCAGGCCGCGCCGGCCGCGGCTGCACGTCGGGCACGGGATAGTGAAGCTCCCCCTCCTCTGATCCCCTCGCAGGAAGATCCACTGTGCCGCCTATCGGATCTGAGCCGATGCTCGGAAACGAGGCCGTCGGCCGCCCGTTGAAGTAGGCCTCGGTCGCCTGCCCCAACTCCCCACCGGGCTCGACCAGCAGCACCGGCGTCGTCGCCGCCACGCCCGCTTCCTCGACCGCGAGCTGGCAGCGGCGGTTCTCGGCGCAGCGCTCGATCAGCCCGCGGCGGTCAGGCAGCTCGATAGCCAGCCGCTCGTAGACGCGCAGGTCTTCCTCCAGCTGGTCGAGCCGGCTGCGCGCCGACCAGTTGCCGGCGTCGTGGACGCGGTAGGCGGCCATGTCCTCTCCGAGGAATCCGATCGCGCCCCGCCGTGCGCACCAGATGTGGAAGAGCCAGTCGAACCAGCGGTACCCGAAGAGCCACTCGGGCACGCTCGCCAGCACGTCGCGGCGGAAGACGACGGTGAGGAAAGGGATAAAGCATCTGCGGAGAATGTCATCGAGGTCAAAGACGTCTTTGGCGAACGCCGGGGTCGCCGGCCGCGAAGGACGGCTGCCGTCGTCGAAGAAGAGCGTGGCGCGGTGGAAGCAGGTGCTCCAGCCGGGGTTGCGGTCGAGCAGCTCGACCTGCCGGACAAGCTTGTGCGGCGAGGTCCAGTAGTCGTCGCCCTCGAGGATCCCCACGTACTCGCCGTGGCACTGCCGCGCCGCCTGCAACCAGATCCCGGCGACCCCGAGGTTGCGGTCGGGGAGGAAGGTTCGGATCCGCTCGGGATGGCGCTCCGCGTACTCGAGCACGCGCTCTCGGGTGCCGTCGGTGGAGAAGTCGTCGGCGACCAGCAGCTCGTACTCGAAGGGTGCCTCCTGCGCCAAGGCGCTGTCGAGTGCCCGTCCGATCCACTCGACGTGGTCGTGGGTGAGGACGAAGATGCTCGCCCTCGGACTCCCGCTCATTCCTCTTCCCCGGACGCTTTCCCAGGAGCCTCGAAGCGCAGCTCGCCGATCGGGACGCGGCTGCCGTCGGTGAAGACGCCGAGCACCTGAACGTCGTCCCCGGGAGGCAGATCGCAGACGTTGAGGGTGGTCTGGAAGCCGGGAGTCTCCGCCTGCGCTTCCGGGAAGAGCCTGGCGACGTCGGGGCGCACCCGCGTCACCGGCGCTCGCCAGATCAGCTCGCCCCCATGCTCGAATTCGACCGCCATCCCCCTCCCCTCTGGCCCGGCGAGCCAGCCGGCGATCATCACCGCGTGGGCGGGGACCAGCGCCCCGTCGGAAGGAGCGTCGAAGAAGGCGGCCGGCAATTCGGCGGTCCCGCGCAGAGGCCTCACCCGTACGCGCCTCGAAGCCCGTTCCCGCTGATCGTCCCCGTCTCTCGCCAGCGGTTCGAGCTGATGGACGGTTACCCAGTCGTCGTCCCAGACGACCTGCCCATTCTTTCCCAGATAGTCGCTCAGATCAGGGTGTCGCTCGAGCCACTCGGCGGCGGGTCCGGGGATGGCGAGGAGGCAGGCCCCGCTTCCGCCTTCAGGCGGCGCGATCCCAGTTCCGTAGTCCTCGACCGCCGGAGGCAGGGTCGCCGCCGCTTCGCGGATCGCCTGCAGCTCGGTCACCTCGCGCCCCTCCCGCCGGGGCAGCGCCCGGGCGTGCCTGCCGTTGAAGTAGGGCCTGAACTCGCGGCGGGGGTCGGCCAGCACCACGCAGGCGTCGAAGGGAATAGCGAGGCGCTCGATCGCCAGCTGCACCTTGCGGTGGGCGAGACAACGCTCGATCAGGTCGCGCTGATCGGGAAGCCGAGGCAGGAGCCTGGCGTAGAAGTAGGCGTCTTCCTCGAGCTGGCTGACGCGGTCCAGGGCGGAGAACATGCCGCCGCGGTGGACCCGGTAGCAGGCCATCACCTCAGGCAGGTAGCCGATCGGGCCGTGGGTCGCCGCCTGGACGTGGATGATCCAGTCGAGCCAGGCCGAATCGAAGGCTGCCGGCTCGAGCTCCTCGAAGACGGTGCGGCGGAACATCATCGCCGGCGCCGGAACGAAGCACTCCATGACGATCTGCTCGATCCCGAAATGCTCCTCCGCGAGCCGCGGCGAGATCGTCCCTGAGGGCATTCCAGCCTCGTCGTAGACGAGGCTGACGTCGTGGAAGCAGTCGTGGCAGTCGGGGTTCGCCTGCATGAACTCCAATTGTCGGGCCAGCTTCGCGGTCGAGCTCCAGTAGTCGTCGCCGTCGAGGTAGGCGACGAGCTCTCCTCGCGTCGCCGCCAAGGCCTGCCGCAACATCTCGCCGTGGCCGAGATTCCGCTCCGGCAGCACTGGCTTGACGATCTCCGGATACGCCCGGCCATAGCCTTCGACGATCTCACGAGTGCCGTCGGTCGAGCAGTCCTCCCCGATCACCAGCTCGAATGGGAACCCGGCCCGCTGGATCAGCACGCTCTCTATCGCCTGGGCGATGAACGGCGCATGGCCGTAGGTGCGCAGGACGACGCTGACTAGGGGCGCCTGCTCGCTCATGCCGCCTCCACCAGGCGCGCCAAGCCGCGTGGATCACGCCAGAAAAGCGTTTTCAGACCCTTCAAAGCACGGAGGCGCTGGCGGTGCCGCCAGTCATCGCCGATCTGCTCGGCGAGGGCGCGGCCATGCTCGCTGCGCGTTTTGCGGATGCCGCGGCGAAGCGCCTCGCGCTCGAGCGGATCGCGAACCTTGCGCTTCTGGCGGCCCTGGACCTCCAGCTGCGAGGCGAGGACTATTGCGGCGTCGCGGGTGGTGTTGGTGCCATGACGCCGGTACTCGGTCACCACCTCCTCATGGCAGAACACCGGGAAGCGCCTGGCAAGCCGCAGGTACAGCTCGTAATCGTCGGCCGCTCGCAAGCTTTCGTCGAACCCACCGACAGCCTCCAGCGCCGACCGCCGATAGACGATCGACGATCCCGACCAGATGAAGCAGTCTTCGAGCAGGCGCAGATAATGGTCTTGGCTGACGAGCGGCTGACGCAAAGCCGCGATCACCCTGCCGTCGTCGCCGATGTCCCGCGAGACACCGGAGACGAATGCGACATTCGGGCGCCGATCGAGCGCTAGCGCGCCGATCTCCAAGGCGTCCGGCATCAGCCGGTCGTCGGCATCGAGGAAGGCCAGGAACTCCGAGTCGCTCGCTTTCCAGCCGGCGTTGCGAGCCGCGGCCACGCCGCGATTTTGCTGCTGTATCCGGGTCACCGCCTCGTAGCGACCGGCGACTTCATAGGAATTGTCTTCGGAGCCGTCGTCGACGACGAGCAACTCGGCCGGAGGCCGCGTTTGCCCCAACACGCTCTCGATCGCCTCGGCGAGGTAGTGCGCCTGGTTGAAACAAGGGATTACAACGGCCACAGCGGGCGCCGCCGCTTCCGTCACCTGCCGAATCCGAAGAGTCCCTTCCGCTTCCGGCGGGCAGTTTGAACCTGCAGTTCTCCCAGGGGGACCGTTTTCCCGTCTTGGAGCTCGGCCTGGATCAGCAGGTTGCTGGTCCCCTCGCCCATCGGTTCGAGGGTCATCTTGAAGCCGCAGGTGTCGGCGCCCTCCACATCGGGGAAGGTCTGCCCGATATCCGGTCGCTCGAGCACCGCCGGCGACCGCGCCACGACCGTCCCGCCGGTGACAACGCTGACCTGGTCGACCGCTGCCTCCTCCGTAAGGGCCCAGCCGATCAACTCCAGCGTGGAGCCGGACTGCTCGATCCGGAAGTGCCCCCGGACGTCGTCGTTCGGGGCAAGATGAACGATCTCCGAGATGGTGATCGGCGGCGGCTGGACCACGGCGGCATTGTATGCGGAAGCGGCGCGATCGTCGGTGGCTCGCGATCCCTCGACAAAGAAGCTCTCATCCTGCCTGTTGTCAAGCTCGACGATGTCTGGAAATGGAGTGAGAGTCGATTTGAACTCGCAGTTGCGAACACCGACGAAACCAGCGCGCTCCAGCAGTTCACAGGTGAAGTCAGGGGTGAAGAGGGTGCGGGTGTACCCGTACCAGAGGATGTGTCGGATAAAGCGGCCGTCCGGCGTTTGAGCCGCATCCGGCTCGATCTTGAAGAAATCTTCTTTCCCCTCCGCAAAGGCGGCGATGCTGAGCCTGAAATCCGGCAGCGCAAGGCGCAAGGCGCCTCCGGGCTTGAGGACCCTGATCAGTTCCAACAAGGCTTTTTCGATCTCCGGGATCGACAGCTCCGGAAGTGCGTGAACGCTGACTGCGTAGTCGATGCAAGCGTCGCTCAAGGGCAGGCCTCGCCTGATGTCAGCGACCAGGTCGACCCCACCGCCGTCCTTCACGTCGGAGTTGATCCACCCCGCACCCAGGTGGTCCCCGCATCCCCAATTGAGTCTCTGAGGCATCTGCCTCTCAACCCGCGTCGAGCTCGGCAAGTAGTCCGTTGAGCACCACTCTCGAATCGAATGCTTCCTCCGCCAGCGACCGTGCCGCCTCCCCCCTCATGACACGGTCCTCCTTGATCTTCCGAGCGCCGTCGACTGCCTCGTCCACGGTCGAAAATGGGAGCAAGCCGTCTGAATGCAGCTCGTCGCTCCAGCCCGTGTCCTGCGCGAGGACGGGCCTGCCGCTCGCGAGAAAGCAGGCGCTGCGGTCGCTGAACCAGCCGCTCCTGGTCTCGACATAGATGTTCTTCGCGATCGATATCTCAGCTCCCGAGCCGCGTACGAAATCAGCGTAGGCAGGCATGGTCCCAGCCACGGCCTTCGGTTGGGGCAGTGACCATCCGTGTTCGCGCAGGAGGCGCGCGTCGCCCCCGTCGGCTGCGTCGATGTCGAGGGCTAGTTCGAAAGGAGCATCGACCCGCCGTGGCAGGTCGATGAACTTGCGGAACTCGTGGACGCGAAGACCCAGCTTCCTGTCGCCATCCCAGATCGGGTCGTAGGGCCCACGCCACGTCGCAACGCTGCGAAAGATCTCCGAGCCGGCCGGCGAAGCCGGCCATTGCGAGAGGACCACCGGAGGGCGGACCGCGATCCAACTCCGTCCGCAGTCCGGGATCGGGCAATCGGGGGACCCGATGTTCGTCCCCACCGTGACGAAGCGGTCGTGGCCGCCAAGCAGATCGGCTTCGCCTCGGTCCTGCCAGATCTGGGTGAAACCGGGGTCGACGTCGAGGAAGACCAGCATTCGCGCCGCCTCGCGAAGCTCCGGGTCATCGAGGAAGCCCATGATGTTGAGCACGAACGGGCCCTCGGCGATCAGCTTGCGCAGCCGGTCCCTGCTGAGCCCGATCGTGGCGCCGTCCTCGAGCAGGAGGGCGCAGCGATCGCCGAGGCCAGCCGCCGCCGTCACCTCGCGGAACCAATCGACCCCCGCCTCCCGACCGGGCGTCTCGCCGGAGAGGCGGTCGATCAGGATCGGTTCGTATCCGAGGTCCCTGAGCCCCAAGGCGAACTGCAGGAAGGCCCAGGCGTGGCCTGCGTAGCCCGGCCGCTGGGCGATCGCGGCCGCAACCGGCAGCGGCGTCTTCACTCCGCTTGAACCTGGATGGCCCCCTCGGACTCGTAGCCCAGCTCCCGCAGCTTCGGGCCCATCACGCTTTCGACCACCTCGATCTCGTTCGGACGCAGACGCTCCTTCCACTGGCCCGGGTTGGCGCTGCGCGCCCTCTTGCCGGGGCCCTTCTGCGAGTCCGGGATCGCCTTGAAGGCGCGTTTCTCCACGACGGCCTGCAGCTGGTCGGGGGGAATGTCCATGCCCAGCCAGTCCAGCATCGCGCCGAATTCGGTCGTCGTATCGGCAAGGAGATCCTCGTACCCGACCTGGTGGCGCTGCCCCTCGGGCAGCGCCGCATAAGCGCGCTGGGTTGACTGAGTCCGTTGCAGCCAGAGCCGCGCATGGTGGCCGATGAAGGACATCCGCTCGTTGACGAAGCGCGGCTCCTCGGTGCCCTGGGCCTTCTGCCACCACGAATCCTCGGAGAGCATCGCGTCGATCATGGAATCGATCACGTCCCTGCCGTCGCGCACCAGGAACAGCAACCGCGACTCGGGGAAGAGCGACATCAGCGAGTCGGAGGCATGCGAGCCGTTCGGCTCCTTGACCACGATCCAGCGCGCATCGGTTTTCTGGCCCAGCTCCTCCAGCTGCCGCAGCAACCCCCGCATGAACAGCTGCCGCAGTTCTGGGAACGCCTCGGGCAGATACCGCTTGGCGAAGAAGTAGTGCGGGTCGTTCCCCCGCGGCCCCTCCTGGAAGAACTCGCCCTCGTTGAGCGCGTGGTCGATCGGCACCAGGTGCAAGGGGATGTAGCTCTCGTCGATGACCGAGATATCAGGGATCTCGACGAACAACTGCATCAGCCAGGTGCTCCCGGTGCGGGGAGACCCCATCATCCAGACCAGCCGATTGGAGATGTCGCGGGAAGAGTCGGTGCTGCCGTTACTCAATGGGATCTCCTTCCTAGAACGGATCGAACTCGCTCATCAGCTCCTCGATCCGGTCGCCCCAGATCTCGCTGTGGAGCCACATGTTGTACTCGCTGGGGACGCGGCGGGTATCGGCGACGTAGGACTGGCCCTCGAGGTGGTAGAGCTCGACCTGCGGCAGGTACCAGTTCTTGCAGCCCGCCTTGGAGAGGCGCAGGCAGAGCTCGGAGTCCTCGTAGTCGCCCTGAACGTAATGCAGCGGCAGGCCGCCTACCTCCTCGTAGCGCTCGCGGTCGATCAGCATGCAGGCGGCGGTGACGGCGGGCACCGGGCGGGCTGCGTTCGCCGCCGGGAAATCCCGGTGCAGGCCCTTGAAGCAGTGGGCGTTCTCCCACAGCTCGGCACCTGGGGCGCGATGGAAGTAGAGGCCGGCGTGCTGCAGCGAGTCGTCCTCGTAGAGAAGCTTGGGCCCGAGGGCGCCGATCCCCTCCTGCCTCCCATAGAAATCGCGCATTGCGGTCAGCCAGCCGGGCCGGTCGGGGATCACGTCGCTGTTGAGCAGCAACAACTGCGGCGCGGTCGATGCCTCGATCCCGTGCCGGTTGGCGCCGGCGAACCCCGCCCCGGCGGTGAGGTTGACGACCTTGAACGGGAGCCCGTAGAGGGCGAACAGTTCGCGCGCCTTCGCCGCCAGCTCGTCCTTCTGCTCGACCGAGTCGAGGACGTAGACGAGCTCCACCTCGGCGAAGTCAGCATCGGCCGAAAACTGGAGGAACTGGTGCTCGATGAAGTCGAGGCGCTTGTAGAGCGGGACCACGATCGAGACAACCGGTTCACCCGGCAGCTCCCCGTAGACGTCTACCGACTCGACCTCGGAGTAGGCGACGATCCGCTCCTGTAGCCGGGTGAGCGCGTGGCGGCCGTGCTCCGCGGCCAGCTCACCGCCTACGGGGCCGCGATTGCCGAGCTCGCCGAGGATCGTCGCCCGGATCGCCAGCGGGTCGACCACCACGGCCGGGCAGCGGATCTCCACCGCCACCCCGTCGCTGGCCTGCAGCTCGGCGATCCAGCCGTCGGTGAGCAGGCTCGGGGCCGGCAGCTCGAAGAAGGCGGTGAAGCCGTGGTTCCTTGTCGTCCCCCGCAAGGGGGCGTAGAACTGGACGACGTCGGGACGCTCGAACCGGAAGGCGTTCTTCGTCAGCTCGACCCGGACACCCTCGGGCGAGACCACCGTCACCGCTCCCTCGCCGTCCTCGTCGTGCATCCAGCCGCTGATCCAGAACGAGCGCTCGTCGATCGCGAGGATCTGTTCGACCGCCAGGCCGACGGGTTGGCGGGCGTCGACCGCACAGGCCGGCAGGCGCTCGCGCAGCACCTCGCGGATCCCATACAGGGAGCCGCTCAGCTCCAGGGACGGGTGCTCGGCAACCAGCGGCGAGGCCCCCAGCTCAGCGGAGATCTCGTTCCGCCGCTCCGCGTCGAGTGCTGCCAGCCGATCGCGCAGCAGGGTCTTGAGGCTGCCCGCGGGATCCTCCCCACCCTTCGCCGGCCGCAGCTCCGCGGAACCGCTCTCGACGGCGAGCTCGACCTCTGCCGAGAGGTGCGCCGTCAGCAACTCGTCCCGCCGCGAACGCCGGGTTCCGTTCTTTTCTTCGACCGCGTCAGGCACTTACGGCCACCCCCTTTCGCTGCTCGATCGTTTCCTCGTACAGGCCCAAGAGCTTCGCCACGTGCGCGTCCATCGGGTAGGGGTCGCGAATCCCCTCGCGCAGCGAGCGCCAGAGCCGCGGGTTCGTCGTCGCCCGTTCGATCGTCCGCGCCAGGCTGACCGGGTCGCCGCCGCGGAAGTGGAGGCCGTCGACTCCGTCGCGGACTTTCTCCGCCATGCCGCCGATGTCGCTGCAGATGATCGGACGGCGGTGGAAGAAGGCCTCCTGGATCACCAGCGGCGAGTTCTCCCACCAGATCGAGGGGATCAGCGCCCAGTGCAGGTCTTCCATCAGCTTCGGCAGCTCTGAGTGTTCGTAGGGCCCGCGGAAGGTGACGCGTCCTCGCAGCCCCTCCTGCAGGCGCGCGAACTCCTCCTGGAACTCCTGCGTCTGCAGCTCGAGGTTGGCGCCGTTGAGCCAGAGGTGGGCGTCGACGCCGGGATCGACCATCGCCATCGCCTCCATCATCACCTCGGCGCCCTTGAAGTGACTGAGCTGGCCGAAGAAGCCGATGTTGGTCGGAGACTTCACCTGCGCCGGGTCGCCGGCACGCTGGGCGGGCATCAGCCGGCCGTACTCCTCGACTTCGATCCGCTCCGGGCCGATTCCCCAGCGCAGGTACTTGTCCATCAGCTGCGCGCTGGGTGCGAGAAAGCGGTCGACGTTGGCGAAGTGGCCCTTGACGAAGCGTTCGCGGAGGAAGAACGACTGCGGGCTGATCTCCGGGAAGCATTCGTTGCAGCGCCGCGGCGAGGCTTCCGGGCAGAGCTCGTCGGCGAAGGTCCGCACCATCTGGCCGTGGTGATTGCAGATCGGGAGGAACTCGTGCAGCGTGTAGACGATCGCAGCGTCCGGAAGGACGCGGCGGATCTGGCTCAACAGGTCCATCCCGATGAAGTGCGTGTGCTGGAGATGGACGACGTCCGGCCGCTGGGCGAGCAGGAAGTCGGTCAGGTGCCGGGAGTAGAGGCTCTTGTCCCGCGAGGTGAGGGTGAAGAAGTCGAAGTGGTCGGTCTCGGTGAAGACGAAATACTGGTTCGGGTCGTCGTTGACGGAGCTGAACGGGGTGCCGGGGTGGGCGACGCGGCGGCGGGCCACGTTGCTGCCGATCCGCGCCATCAGCACCGGTTCGACGCCGGGCTGCGCCCGCATCGCTTCGTAGAGCTCCAGCGAGTAGGCCTCCGCCCCGCCCGGATGCAGCGTCGGATGGTTGTGGGCCACGTACAAGACGCGTAGGTCGCTCATGCCTCTTCTCCCATGTGTGAGTCCTCTCCCAACTCGTTCAGTTCGTAGACGCGACAGAGATAACGCTGGTCCGCGATCTTCCGGCAGCCTTCCTCGATCCCCTCGACGACGTCGCTGTGAGCCTGCAGCCACTCGTCAGCGACCCGCGGGACAATCAGATATTCAGCGCCCCGGCGGGCGGACCTGCGCAGGCTCGCCAGCGGGTCGCCGGCGGCGAGATCGGCCACCTGCAGCGGCGCGGCCCGCAGCGGCGAGAGCGCCTGGGCGAGGCCGGCTTCGACCTCGAGGACGACCAGTGTCGCCTCCTCCGGGACGAGGCTCTCCAGGTACTCGCGGACCTGGCGCATCGTCGCCCGCGGGCGCTCGGCCAGCGGCGGCCCCGCCTGCGGCTGGGCGCTGCGGCCGAGGCTGTAGATGAGGCAGCAATCGGGCAGATCGGCGACCAGCTCGCCGTGGCTGGCGAGGTGGGCGGCGAACTCGCCGTAGAAGTCGAGCCACCAGCGCGAGCTGGCCGGCAGGACCAGGTATTCGGCACCATGGCGGCGCAGCTCCTCGAGCTGGGCGGTCGCGGTGGCGCTGTCGTGCGGGTGGTGACCGGCGTAGCCGCCGCCCGCGTCCTGGGGGAAGTGGGCGGCGATGACCCCGGGAAGCTCGACCAGGGAGGCATCCCCCTTGCTGACGACGAGCACGGAGGAGCCGGGCGGCACGTGCTCGGCGACGCTCGCCTGCACGCGCGAGACGAGCTCCGCGTACTCGCCCTCGCTGAGGCGGCCGTTGCCGCTCATCCAACCCTCTCCCCCAGCGTTGCCCGCAGCGGCGCCAGCCGGTAGATCGTGCAGAAGCCGTGCTCGCTGACCTCGCCGCGCTCGCGCAGGCGAGTCGCCAGCTCCTCGTAGTGGTCCAGCCACCAGGACGAGGTCGCCGGCAGGACCAGGTACTCCGCGCCATCCTCCCGCAGCGCCTCGAGCCGCGCGATCGCGTCCTCGCTGTCGCGCGGGTGGTGGCCGAGGTAGCGACCCTCCGGGTCCTGGGGGAAGTGCCCGGCGTCGATCTCGCCGAGGTCGACCAAGTCGCGGTCGCCGCGGCTGACGACGAGCACGCGCGCTCCGGCCGGCACCTCCTCGCGGACCGCGTCCCGAATCCGCTCGACCAGACGCCGGTAGCCGAGCTGGTCGTTGGCGGCGATCGCAAAACTCTCCTGCAGCGCCCGCGCCTCCTCTTCGAGCCGGCTCGCTTCGGCGAGCAGGGCTCGGTGGTCGACTCCGTCGATCGGCTCGGAATCGTTGCCGGCCGGCTCGGCCGGGGCACCGGCCAGCGCCGTCAGCCGCATCACCTCGGCCAGCAGGTCGGAGGTTCGGCGGGCATAGGACTCGAGCAACTCCTCGACCTCAGCCTCGCGTGCATCGTCGACGCTTGCCAACTGCGGCGAGACCGAGAGGCGCAGCGGGTAGGAAGCGGGGTACTCGATCTCGATCAGGCCGTCTTCGACGTAGACCAAGAGGTCGTCTCGCAGCACCGAGTCGCGCCAGCGGCTTCGATAGAGGTCGACGCTGGCCTGGAAGCGGTCGCGGCGGCCGCGGGAGATCGACTCCAAATGGACGATCACGGCCTCGTGGCAGTAATGGACACCGCCCCCCTCGGCGCCGATCCGCAGGCAGAGGTCGACGTCCTCCAGCGAGTTCTCGTAGCCCTCGTCGAAGCCGCCGACCCGCTCGAAGTCCTGCCGCCGCACCAGCATGCAGGCACCGGTGACGGCCTGGAGGCGGCGCGAGCGGTTGACCGCGGGGTGGTCCTCCGGCAGCCCGGCGTAGAGGTTGTGGGGGTAGCCGTCCTGGCCGAAGACGACCCCGGCGTGCTGGACCGTTCCGGTCGGGTAGACGAGCTTCGCGCCGATTACATCCGCCTCTGGCTCGCGCTCGGCGCAGGCGGCTAGCGCCGCGAGCCAGCCGGCCCGCGGTTCGGTGTCGTTGTTGAGGAAGACGAGCAGCTCGCCGCCGGCTGCCGCCGCGCCCTCGTTGCAGGCACGGGCGAAGCCGACGTTCTCCTCCATCCTCAGCGTCCGGATCCGCTCGCCGAGTGAACCGAGCAGCTCCGGCGTGTCATCCGTCGAAGCGTCGTCGACGACCACGACCTCGCAGTCTGGCGGTAGGTCGGCCAGCACCAGCTCGAGGCAGCGACGGGTAAGCGCTGCGTTGCCGTGGACCGGGACGACGACGGAGACGCGGCTCACCGCCCCACCTCCTCGAGCAGGTAGATCTCGCCGGAGCGCTCGTCCGAAAGAACCGATTGATAGTGCGCCTCCAGGTGGTCGCGCAGGCCCTCGTAGTAGCTCAGCCACCAGCGGTAGGTCGGCGGCACCACCAGGTAGCGCGCGCCGTGGCCGCGCAGCGCCTCGAGGTGGCCGATCGCCTCTTCGCTGTCGGCGGGATGGTGGCCCGCCCAGCCGCCCTCCTGGGACTGGGGGAAGTGCTGGGCCACCCGGCCGTCGAGCTGCAGCAGGGTGTCGTCGCCGCGGCTGACGACCAGCACGGTCGCGTTCTCGGGGACGGTCGAGCAGACGGCTTCGCGCAGATGCTGGGTCTCGCGTTCGTAGCGCGGATTCGGTCGCCGTCCGTAGGGCTGCCAGTCGCGCCCCCACTTCTCCGCGTAGCGCTGCTGGTTGGCCTGGAGGATGCGCTGGTACTCGCCGTCGGAGACGAGCCGGCCGAAGGAGGCCTCGCCGAAGTGGTGGACGACGAGGTCCTCAATGCAGCGCAGCTCGTAACCGGCCTCGCGAGCGCGGTCGGCGTAGTCGTCGTCCTCCAGCAGGCCGACCTCGTAGCGCTCGTCGAGGCCTCCGAGGTGGACGTAGGTCTGGCGCCGCATCGCCAGGCAGAACATCGCCGGCGAGCGCAGCTCCAGCCAGTCGCCTGCGTGCCTGTCGGCGCGGCGGGCGGCGAAGTCGAGGTACTCGCCCCAGGTGCGATAGTCGGTCTCGACCTCGGCCTCGTTGCCGATCCGGTTGGTCACCGGGCCGACCAGGCCGACCTCGGGATTGCGCAGGTGCGCGAGCAGCTTCTCCAGCCATCGGGGCGGCACCATGGTGTCGTTGTTCAGGAGGACGAGGTGGTCGCCGGCGGCGAGGCCGAGTCCCTGGTTGCAGGCGACCGCGAAGCCCGCGTTGCGCCCGTTGAGGAGGACCCGGACCCGGGCGTCGGAGCGCGAGAGCCGGGTCAGGTACTCGGGGGTGCCGTCATCGGAGCCGTTGTCGACGACCACCAGCTCGAAGTCGGCCTCGCCTCCGTGTGCGAGGACGGTCTCCAGGCAGAGCCGGGTGAAGGGAAGGCTGTTGTAGGTGACGACGACGACGCTGAAGCTGCCGGCGGCCATCCGCGGGGCCTCCGAGTGCCCGGACGTCGGTTGGCGGAGCGCGACCTCGATCGTCTCCCGCGCCAGGGTCGTCGGCCGCCGCGAGACCGGTTCGATCACCATCTCCGCCGGGAAGACCTGAGGCGAGCGACGGGGTCGCTGCGCCCCCGGGTGGATGCCGACGTGCTCGAGCAGCGGCTGCAGGACCGCCTCGTGTCCGAAGTGCTCGCGCGCCAGCTCGCGGGCGGCGCGGGCGTGACCGGCGTAGTCGGCGTCGATCGCTTCCACCGCCGCCGCAGCCGAGTCGAAGGAGTCGAAGGCGAAGAGCCCCTCGCCGGTGGGCAGGGCGAAGCCGAAGCCGGTGTCCTGCGTGACCGCCGGGCGGCCGGAAGCGAGGTAGGTGGCGGTGCGGTCGCTGAACCAGCCGGTGCGCAGGCGCACGTTCTGGTCCTTGGCGACGGTGAACTCGCCGCGCGAGGCGCCGACGTAGTCGCGGTAGCGGTCGATCCCGCGCGAGACCTCGAGCCCGTCGCGGACCCGCCAGCCGCGCTCGCGCAACATCTGCCGTTCGGAGTCCTCGCAGCTGCTCAGCGCCAGCTCGAAGGAGGCGCCGGTCCGCCGCGGCAGGTCGAGGTACTTGAGGAACTCGTAGTGCTTGCTCCAGGTGTAGCGCTCCCCCTCGAAGGTGACGTCGCGCCAGTCCTGGCGCCAGTTCCCGATCGTCGTGAAGAGGTCGGCCGGCTGGGCGGAGCGATCGGGCCAGAGGTCCGTCACCACCGGCTGGCGGGTGGGCACGAAGCGGTAGCGGTCCTGGACCGGAAGGCCGCAATCGGCCTGGCCCCAGTTCTCGGCGAAGGTGAAGAAGGCCGAGTGCGGCTCGAGGAAGTCGAGCGTCTCCTGGACCCCGTGGCGCAGCTCGAGCTGCAGCTGAACCGGGTCGGTCTCGAGGTAGACGAGCCGGCCGCCGGCGGTCAGCTCGGGCAGCGGCTGCGTGCCTCCGTGCAGGTTGATCAGCAGGTCGGCCGAGCCGTAAAGCCGTTCCAGCTGCCCCTCGCTCATGCCGAAGCAGCTACCGTCGTCGTGCAGCGCCCGGAAGGCCCAGCGGTCGGCGAGGCCGAAGCGGCGCATGATCGCGGCGATGAACTCGGCGGCCAGCGCCGAGCTGTCGTCCTCGGCGTCGCTCATCAGCATCGACGGCGTCCGCGCGTGGGTCTCGACGTAGTAGGCCTCGCAGCCGAGCCGCTCGAAGCCAAGCAGGTAGTGCAGGTTCTGCCAGACGACGCCGGCCACCGGCATCTTGGTCATCATCCCCAGGAGGACGATCTTGGGACGGGTCCGGGTCGTCGCGGCCATCGCTCAGACCTGTCGCCAGCCGACGGTTCTGCGCTCGCCGTTGCCGGCCAGGGCCGGCTTGAGATCGGCGACGCCCGGGCGGTTGCGCCGCTGGCGCTCCTTCGTCTGCGCCAGGTAGAGGCCGTGGTAGATCCCCTCGCGGCCGACCAGCTCGTCGTGGGTTCCCCGCTCGACGATCCTCCCCTGGCTGAGGACGATGATCTGGTCCGCATGGCGCACGGTCGAGAGGCGGTGGGCGATCATGAACGAGGTGCGGCCCTCCATCAGGTCGTCGAGGGCATCGAGGATCACTCCCTCGGTCTTCGAGTCGATCGAGGAGGTGGGCTCGTCGAGGATCAGGATCGGCGCGTCCTTGAGGAAGGCCCTGGCGACGCAGATTCGCTGGCGCTCTCCCCCCGAGATGTGGGCTCCGCGCTCGCCGAGGACGGTTCCGTAGCCTTCCGGCAGTCCTTCGATGAAGTCATGGGCGTTGGCCGCTCGCGCGGCTGCGACGATTTCGTCGTGGTCGGCGTCGAGCTTGCCGTAGCGGATGTTCTCCTTGATCGTTCCGGAGAAGAGCAGCGGCTCTTGGAGGACGACGCTGATCTGCTCCCGCAGCGAGCTCAGCTTGAGGTCGCGGAGGTCGACGTCGTCGATCTGGATGACTCCCGAGACTGGGTCGTAGAAGCGGACGAGGAGGCTCATCAGGGTGCTCTTGCCGGCTCCGGTGTGGCCAACGATCGCGATCTTTTCGCCCGGCAGAGCCTCGAATGAGATGTCGGAGAGAGTTTCCTGCCTTCCCTTGTAAGCGAAGCCGACGCCGCCGACGACGACATGGCCACTCGATCGACCGAGGTCGACGGCGTCCGGTCTCTCCATGACGTCCGGCTCCATATCGAGCAGGTCGAGCGAGGCGTTGAACTGAACCAGCTCCTCGTGGATCATCCCCACGGTCGTGCTGATCTGTTCCAGCGGCTGGTAGACCGAAGCGATGTAGGTCATCAGCACGATCAGCTCCCCGACGCTGATTTTCCCCTGGATCACATGCCAGGCGCCGACGCCGAGCACGAGCGAGGTTCCGGCCGCCGTCGCCGTCTGCACGAACAGCGTGTACATGCTCTGGCTGACCGTCAGCTTCACCCGCTCGTCGACCGCCGTCTTGCCCTGCTCGCGGAAGCGCTGGTGCTCGTAGTCCTCGCGGCCGAAGGAGACGATCACCCGTAGCATCGCCATCGCCTCGTGGACGATCGAGAGGGAGCGCCACTCCAGTTCCTGCACCTTGCGCAGGCGCGGCACGATCCGCGATCCGTAGACGCCGAAGGACCAGTAGAGGAGCGGCACCACCGCCAGCGCCAGCAGGGCGAGTTCCCAGTCGAGCAGGAGCGCGATGGCGAGCATTCCCAGCAGGGTGAGAAACGCCTCGGCGATCGGCGGGATGACCATGACGATGTTCCCCACCGAGGCTGCCTGGATGTTGATCTGGCTCATCAGCGCCCCGGTTTGGCGCTGGTCGTGGAAGGTGAAGGAGAGCCGCTGGACGTGCCTGAAGAGGTCGCTGCGCAGGTCCATCACCATGTTCTGCTCGGTGGTCGAGCCGAGGTAGTGGCTGAGGACCGTGAAGGCGTTGCCGACGGCGATGATCAGGAAGCGGGCGAGGACCATCGCAACCAGGACGACCCAGGTGGTCGGGTCTTCGCCGAAGACGGTTGCGAGGATCCCGGTCGTGTGCTCTTCGCTGAGAACCGTGTTGAGGATCACCGCCAGCGGCCATGGCTCCGCCAAGCCGAGGATTGCGGTGGTCACCGTCAGCGCCATCACCCCGATCAGGTACTTGCGGTAGGGCCGCAGGTACGGCTTCACCCGCGGCAGGGACTTCCACAGCTCCCAGGGACCGGCCTTCTTCTCCTTGTCGCGCTTGCGCCGAGGCAGGAGCTTCGGGCTCATCGCCGCTCCTCCATCGCCGCCAGGCCGATCCGGGACTCGGCGCGGGTGGCAGCGGGGGCCACGTCATTCACCTCCGGCAGCTCGTCCTCCCCCAGCCCTTCGATCTCGACCACCGCCAGCCGCGTCGCGGTCGCCATCCCCTCGACGCCGAAGGTGACCAGGAGGGTGGCGCCGATCGCGATCGCGATCGCAATCTCGGGACGGTGCTGCTGGAGGGCGATCGCTGCCAGCAGGAGCAGGATCAAGACGACGAGGCGGCCCGCGGCGGTGGTGCGGGGCCAGACCTTGGCGCGGAGGAGCTGTTTGCCCTCGCCGTGCTCCTCGACGGCGGTGCGGATCCTGACGCCGCCGAGGGCGCCGGCGCGGAGGTCGAGATCCCAGCGGTCGAAGGGGCCGCCGCTGTGGACGAAGCCGCCGGCGGCGGCGAGGTTGTCCTGCAGCTGCTCGACCCAGGCCTGGGGCTCGCGCCAGCGTTCGCTCCAGACCTCGATCGAGCGTGGGCGCGGCAGGCTCGGGCTGGCCTGGGCGCGGCGGCGCCAGGGCGACAGCCCGTTGCGGAGGCGGCCGGCGAGGCGGGCGAAGGGCTGCAGGAAGAAGAGCAGCGAAGTGACACCGCGGCGCTTCAGCGTCTCGGCGCCGGGCCGGCCGGGAATGTGGTGGTGGGCGCGCCAGCCGCTGGCGATCGAGGCGACGAGGATCCAGGCGAGGGCGGCGAGGAAGGCCGGGGCGGCGACCAGCAGCGGCGACCAGAGCAGGCCGAGGGCGGAGATCTCCCCCAGCAGCGCGACCAGGAGCAGGCCCTCCGGCGCCTTCAGCATCCCGGAGAGGGCGTGGGGGGAGTCGTAGACCGACTGGAAGAGGTCGGTGCCCCAGGTGCCGTAGCGGACCAGGGAGCGCCGCGGCGCCTGCGCCGTCGGCGCCTCGTAGATCCGGCCCGACCAGCGCGAGGCGCCGGCGCGGTTGTAGTGGGTCGGCCACTTGCGCTCCAGCAGCGCCTCGGCCTTGCCGTAGCCGTACTGCTGGCGCAGGTAGCGGCGGATCGAGTCGCGGCGGCGGTGCATGACCACGGCCCCGGCGCTGAACCCGAGCGTCCGCCCCGCCTTCTGCAGCCGCCAGCAGAGGTCGACGTCGTCGCCGGCGACCCGGAAGCGCTCGTCGAAGCCCCCGACCTCCTCCAGCAGGTCCTTGCGGAAGGCCATGTTGCAGCCGGGCACGTGCTCGGCCTCGCGGTCGGAGACGAGGACGTGGATCGGCCCGCCGGGGGCGGCGGCGACGCATTCAGCGACGAAGCCGTCGTCCTCGGGCGGGATGTTGGGGCCGCCGACCCCGGCGTGCCCGTTGGCGCGCAGCAGGGCGGCAATGTAGTGGAGCCAGTCGGCGTCGGGATAGGCGTCGTCGTCGAGGAAGGCGACGATCTCCCCCCGCGCCGCTTCGATCCCCTTGTTGCGCGCGTGCCCGAGGCCGCGGTGCTCGGTCTGGACCAGCTCGACGCCGCGGCGGCGGGCGATCTCGGCGCAGGCCTCGTCGCCGCCGTCGTTGACGACGATCACCTCGTAGTCGGGGTAGGTCAGCTCCCCCGCCCGCGCCAGGCACTCGTCGAGGGTGGCGGAGCCTTTGTGGGTACAGACGACGACCGAGACCGCCGGCCAGGGGCCGCGGTCGGAGAAGGGCACGGCGGCGTAGGCGCGTCTGACCGCGGCCAGCGCCGGCTTCGGCTCCCGCTCGCGGTCGACGAGGCCGAAGTTCCAGTCGAGGACCTCGTGGCCGCCGCGATGCCACTCGTCGGTCCAGGCGAAGACGAAGGTGCCGGCGGCGCCGGTTGCGAAGGCGCTGCGAACCTGCCACTCGAGGCTCCGCGCCTGCTCCTCTGCCCCGTTGCGGCGGCTGTCGAGGCCGAGCTCGGTGATCAGCAGCGGCCGGTCGCCGGAGAGGTTCTGCAGCCGCGCCAGGTAGGCGTCGAAGTCGTGCTCCCCCTCGAGGAAGACGTTGAAGGCGCCGAGGTCGAGGAAGGGCAGCTCCAGGTACTCGGTCGAGGGGAAGTTGACGTAGGTGACGAGGCCCTCGGGGTCGACGCACTTGGTGACCCAGTGCAGCCGCTCGAGGAACTCCTCGATCGCCCGCTTGCCGTGCCAGCGCACGATCGGCGCCGGGATCTCGTTGCCGACCGAGTAGCAGAGGATCGCCGGGTGCCGCTCCAGCGCCCGCACCTCGTCGGCGAGCCGGCGCTCGATCCGCCGCGCCCGCTCCTCGTCGTCGAGGAAGGCGACGTGCTGCTCCCAGGCGAACCCGACCATGACCCGGATGCCGTGCTCCAAGGCCGCGTCGAGCAGCCAGGCGGGCGGCGGCACGTAGGTGCGGACGGCGTTGATCCGCGCCGCCGCCATCGCCGCGAAGTCCTCCCGCACCCGCTGCGGGCTCGGGAACGAGGAGCCGCCCTCACCGCGGAAGGTCCCGTAGGTGACCCCGCGCACGTGGAACTTCTCGCCGCCGACCAGCACCGAGCGCCCGTGGACACGGGGTCGCACCTCTGCCGGATGAAGTTTGGAAATGGTCACTCGCTCCTGTCTGGAGGTCCAGAAGGAATGTCGGCCTGCCAGGTCGCTTACCCGGATCTTGCGAGATCTCTCCCAAAGCCTTCCCGCTTTGATCCAACTGCAACTTTATCGCGATTTCGTGTCGAATTGGACAGGTATTCCAATCGCGCGAAATCGCATCAGCAAGCGGAATCCGGCTGATTAATACTGGCTACCCGGCCAGTAAAAGAAATATGTGCGTCTGGAGTCGGCGGCTCAGGCCATCGAGCGGGCGATGACCACGCGCTGGATCTCGTTCGTGCCCTCGTAGATCTGGGTGATCTTGGCGTCGCGCATCATCCGCTCGACCGGGTACTCGTTGACGTAGCCGTAGCCGCCGAGGACCTGGATCGCCTCCACCGTCACCTTCATCGCGTTGTCGGAGGCGAAGAGCTTCGCCATCGAGGTCCACTTGCCGAGGTCGGCGGGGCGCTGCGGCCTGTCGGCCATCGAGCAGGCTTTGTAGAGGAGCTCGCGGGCGGCGGCGGTGCCGGTCTCCATGTCGGCGAGCTTGAACTGGATCGCCTGCAGGTGGTTGATCGGCTTGCCGAAGGCGATCCGCTCGGCGGCGTAGCCATTGGCGTAGTCGGTCGCACCCTGGGCGATCCCGACCGCCTGGGCGGCGGCGCCGAGCCGGGTGCGCTCGAGCGTTCCCAGTGCGACCGCCAGCCCCTTGCCCTCCTCGCCGATCAGGTTCTCGTGCGGGACGCGGACGTCGGTGAAGCTCGGCGAGCCGGTCGGCGAGCCCTTGATCCCGAGCTTGTGCTCGAGCTTGCCGGGGTCGACGCCGGGGACGTCCTTCTCGACGACGAAGGCGCTGGTGCGGCGGTTCTCGCGGTCGGTGGTGGCGAAGACGACATAGAAGTCGGCGATCGTGGCGTTGGTGATCCAGGCCTTCTGGCCGGTGATCACCCACTCGTCGCCGTCGCGGACGGCGCTGGTCCGCATCGCCGCCGGGTCCGAGCCCGCCTCGGGCTCGGAGAGCGCGAAGGCCGGCGACCACTCGCCGCTGGCGCACTTCGGCAGCCAGCGCTGCTTCTGCTCCTCGGAGCCGAAGAGCTGGATCGGCAGCGTGCCCAGCTCCTGGACCATCAGCATCAGGGCCGAGGAAGCGCAGGCCTTGGCGATCTCCTCGACCGCCATCTGCAGGACCAGGGTGCCGGTCCCGGTGCCCCCGTGCTCGGCGTCGAAGGGCAGCCCGAGGATGTCGTGGGACGCGAGCAGCTCGCGGACGTCCCAGGGGTATTCGCTCTTGCGGTCGATCTCGCCGGCCCGCGGCGCGATCTTCTCCTGCGCCAGCCGCCGGACCATGTCGCGCAGGTCGAGCGCCTCCTGGGAGATCTCGTACGCGGGGGTGACGTTTTCGACGCTCATTGGTTCCTCTCGTTAAGACACCTTGCCGGCTGCGGCGGGCAGCGAGCTCGCGGACCAGAGCGCAACTTACTGGAGGACCTTGCGGGCGTGCTCCAGTTCGGATGCGTCGAGGATCTTCAGGTGGGCTATCTGATTGCGCGACCAGCGCAGCCAGCGGGCCATCGCGGCTTTGCGGCGATCCCGCCGGAAGTCGGGGATCTCGAAAATGCGGGCCAGCTCGCTCACCTCGAGGCTCTTGATGTCCCGGCCCGCCCAGGACGGCGTCAGCCAGTTGCGCCGCTGGTAGACCCACTCCGCCAACGCCTGCCGTTCGATCTCGATCCGCGGCATCAGGCCGCGCACCTGCCCGCGCCAGATCAGATGCCGCAGCGACTCGGGCTCCCTGGCGTAGACGTAGCAGGGATGTCTGTGGGGGTCGTGGTCGCCCCAGGCGTTGACGACGCCGGTCGACCAGGCACCGACCGAATCCGAGGGCGGTTGAGGAAGCGGCGAGGGGTCGGGCGACCAGATCAGCTCGTCGCCGACCGCCAACTGCTGCCCGCCGAGCAGCCCGCCCAGGCTGCGCAGCCCCCCTTCCCATTCCTCCGCCAGCATCCGCGCCACCCCCAGGTCGAAGCCGGCCACCTCGGTGACGGTCTCGACGAAAGCCGGCGGCCTCTCCCTGTCGTCGAGGAGCTCGGCCACAAACACCTCCGTGTCGAGCGGCCTCACCACTCCCCACCACCAACGCTTCTCGAGGAGAAGGTCGGGATCGGGCATGAGCAATCCGTGGGGGCCATCGCAGATGGTTGCGAAGGCCGTTCGGCGGTGCGCTTCGACCTCGCTTGCCGCGAAGGCGTACTGGCGCAGGAACATTCCCCAGCTCGTCGCCTGCGCCGGCGCCGCCCCCCGGCAGTCGACCCAGACAAGCCGGCAATTGAGGTCCGGGTGATGCGCGAGATCGCCGATGTCAAGGCGATCGGCGCCGTCGGGCCGACGCAGGTCGAGGAGCTCGAAGAGCCCGTCGACCACCGGTCGTCTGCCGTTCAGCAACGACTCAAGCGTGAGCCGCTGGACGAGGACCTCGGGATGGAACTCGCGGACGGCTTCCTGCAGGCCATCCGGAACGGCGCCACTCGGCATCACGACCACGGCCGAGCGTCTGTCTTTCAAGTCAGCCGCCAGCGTCCTGGCAAAGCGGCTGGGGCCCGGCAGGCGCCACTCAAGCGAGAGCATCGCCGGTGGCCGCTCCGATCTTCCCCCAAGCTCTGGCCACCGTCGGCTCGACGACATAGCGACCTTCTCCGTCGAGCTCCAGCACCTGCAGCGAGCGCAGCACCTCAGCGGCCTGGGCGGGGTCGGCCACATCCCCCTCGGCCAGCTCCGGAAAGTCCTCCCTGCGGACCGGCTCGCCGTCCAGCAGCATCAACGCGTTCCACGCCGCCACCAGGTCGGGGGCCTCGGAGAAGCCGATCGCCCCGCAGAGCTCCGCTGCGCCCTCCGGCGAGTCGAGCCATCGCTCAAGCTGGGTCAGGGCCTTGCGCCAGTCCCGGCGAGCGCTGTTGGTGTAGGCATCGACGACTCTGTCGATCAGCATCGGCCAGCCTCCGGTCACCCGCATCAGCTCGTCCAGCCGCTCGTCCTCGCTGAAGAAGACTTCGACGTCCTGCGCCTGGGCCCACGCCCGCAGCCCGGCTTTGCTCCAGCGCTTCAGTTCGATCACGTCGAAGCCGACGGACGGGTCCTCGCCGCCGGCACCGTCAGCGGGCGCGATGACCGAGCGCCAGATCGGCATGGCATCAGCACCGATGAGGAAGACGACGGTCGAGCGGGATTCGGGCGTCGTGACCTTCTCCGCCACCCTGCTGATCAGCGAAAGCGCCTCGTTCGCCGCTCCCTCGAGGCGATATGCCACCACCCGCCGCTTCTTTTTCGCCGGCTTGTTGAAACGGCTGAGCCGCTTCTCGCGGGAGGCGTCGAAGAAGGTGCATTCCCCCAGCTCCGCGTTGGCCTCGGCGAGTTCCTTGAGGCAGGCCATCGCATCGCCGATTCCGGTTGCCGCGCTGCCGACGACCACCCGGACCAGCGATTCGTCGTCTTTGTCGGCGCGCAACCGGGCGACCTGCTGGTGCGTGAAGGGGCGGCGCCGATGCTGATCGCCGCCAAAGGAGTCCCGAAAGGAGTCCGCCTCGAAGCCCTGAGGCATTTCGAGCTCGTTCGAGGCTTTGAGCTGTTCCTCGATCTGCTCGGCGGTTCCCAGCATCCGCAGGACGTTCGGGCTGCGAACCAGGAACCTCCCCTCCTCGTCTTCGAAGAGGACGCCGAGGCTGTCCATCTCCTCGAGCAGGGCCCGAAACTCGTCGCTGCTGGTCTGCGAGAAGCCAGCCGCCCAGTACTCCTCGCAGATCGCCCGGATCTCGGGGGCGCTGAGCCCTACCGACAGCCCCCCCTCCAGCGCTTCGAAGGCCACCGCGTTGGCGATCACCCGGTAGCGGGGATCCAGGTGGGTCGTCAGATGGAAGCGGGTCCTCATCTCTTCCACCACCCGGGGGGTCTGGTACACGGCGTCGACATCGGCCGAGGCGATCAGGTAGGGAGGGCTGCCCGGGCCGCAGCTCTTGCCGAGCATGTGATCGACGAGCTCGCTGCAGAAGAGCTGGATCAGGCTCGGCAGGTAGTTGGTGGCGGTGAGGATCCGCGCCGGCAGGTCCCGGTCCTCGAACTTGAACCCGAGCGTCTCCAGCGGTTTGGTGATGAGGTCGTAGGCCGGCTGCGGTTTCAGCGGGCCCACCGGGGTCGGGAAGCCGAGATGGGCAAGCGGCTGGTTCGGGATCCGCTGGAAGCGGCGGACCTGGTGGAGGCCGGCGAAGACCGGCTTGAAGCGGCGGTCGGTCTCCTCCATCAGCGATTTCAGCTGGTTGACGTTGCGGAAGCCGGCTTTGGCGTCCGCGTTGAGGAACGAGTCGCACTCGTCCAGGAGCAGCAGGATCCGCCGGCTGCTCTCGACGTCCAGCCACGACCTCACCTGGTTTCGCAGTTCTTCGAAGCTCGGGTCCTTGGCCGCGGCGTTGGTCATCACGTTGGCGTCGCTGAGGGTCCTCGAGATCTCGCCGACGATCTCCCCCTCCGACTTCCACTCGCCGATCCCCTTGCTCTTCAGGTCGACGTATACGGCCAGGTTTCCCGGCCCTTCGTCGTTGAACTTGCGGGCAGCGGCGCGCAGCAGCGCGCTCTTGCCGAGCCGCCGGCCGCCGTAGATGAAGGAGGTGCCGTTGCGATCGATGACTTCTTCCAGCTCCCGGTTGCGCCCGTAGAACATCTCCAGCGGGACGCTGCCCGCGACGAACGGCGTGTAGGGGTTGATCGCGCTGAACGGCAGGGTTATCCGCATCGCCGTCGCCAGGTTGCGGCCGCCCTTCGAGGCGAGGTAGAGAAAGGCCGGGCCATCGATCAGAGCCACGGCGCGGCGGTTGCGCTGGTGGCGGAGCTGATCGGCAACTCCGGTGCGGGTCGTCTCCGAGAGGGGGCTGCCGAAGCAGAGAAGGATGATCGGCTGCTCGCCCGGTATCTGGCGGATCGTCGCTGCGATCGCCTCGTCGCTCATCCGCTCCCAGAGCAGCCGCACCAGGTACTTCCCATCGGCCGCGCCCGACCCGAAGGCCGGGACCAGGGCCTTGCCCAGCGGCTGCGCAGCCAGCTCGATGACCTTGCGTCGCTTGTCGCCCAGCTTGAAGTCGATGCTCTGCTCGACCGTGAGGCCGATCAGGTCGAGGATCCGAACCAGGTCGTCTTCATCGTTCTTGGAGGCGCGCGATGCGAGTCGTATCCAGGCGTCAACGGCGGCCTGTACCGGCTCGATCTCCTCCTCTTTGAGACCCTTGAAGTCGAGAGCGCCGAAGCTGCCCTGGGCGTTGATCGCGACCCTCAGCGCCTCATCCTTCGCCACCGCAGCGGCCACCTCCGGGCTCTCGGCGACGCGCGGGAAGAACCCTTCCAACTGGTTGAAGAGGAGGTTTCCTTCCTCCGGCGGCTGCTCACCCCGGTCGATCGCCAGGACGAACTCCTCCAGGGTCGAGATCTCACCCCGGTCGAGCAGGCTCTGCAGTCGCTCCCGGTAGGGCTCCAACGCCTCGCCCTTCTCCAGCAGCGGCTGGTACTTCTCCCGGGCCGTGCGTTCGCCCGCTTCCTGGTCCCGTTTGAGGTCTTCGCGGAACCGGTCGATCGCCGCCTCCCGGCCGCGGAAATCCTGCTCGTCGCCGATCAGTTCGAGACCGGTCAGCTGGTTGTTCAAGGTCAGCCCGTCAGAGTCGGACACGCGCCCCTCCCGACGCGCCGCACCGAGCTCCCGTTCGGCGAGATCCAGCTTCCTCTGCAGGTGACCCAACTCGTCCTCGTAGCGGGCCAGCCTCTCCTTCTCCAGATCTTCGGCCAGCTCGGGCTCCTCCGAGGCGAGGACGTGCAGGATGCGGGCCGCGTCGCTGAAGTTGGTTTCTTCCAGCCTTACGCGGAAGGCCTCCTCCCAGCTGCGCGGCTCAGCCGCCGCCAGCAACGGCCTCAGGCGCAGCTCGTCGACAGGCCTCAGCTGCTCGTCGAGGCCGAGACCGCGGACCCGGAGCAGGTCGAGGCCGAGGATTTCCTCGGCCGGCTCTTCAGCCCCGGGCGGGCCCGCGCCGTCAACGACGATGCTGAAGACCTCCTCCAAGGTCATCCTCAGGGCCACCGCGGCCACCGCCTCCAGGTCGGTGCCCGCCGCCCACCCGTCGACCGCGGCGAGGACCTCCTCGCGAGCCCCCCGGGCGGTCGTCCGCAGATCGTCCAGCAGGCCCTGCTGCCATCTCGCATCCGCCTCTTTGCGACGCATGCGCTCCAAGGCCTTCGAGAGCTCGACCCATTCGGCGACGATCGCCAGGCTCTCATCCGCCCGCTCGATCAACTTCTGCCGGGCGTCGGCGATGATCGGCTTCTGCCGGTTGGCTGAGCGGAGGTGCCTGTCGGTCTCGTCCAGATACCTCTCCAGGTTCTTGCGCACCCGCAGCTCGAAGACCTTGCGCTCGACCTCGCCCAGCCGATCGGTGCGGTTCTCGGTCACCGTGACCAGCAGGGAACCGAGCAGTCCCTCGGGTTCGATCCATTTTCGCCAGACGTTGGAGGCGCGCTGGAATTTGACTTTGCTGAAGCCGCGCATTTCCTCCGCCCGTGCCTGGATCGCCATCAGGTTGTCCTCGGCCGTCGCGAGGCTCTGAACCTGCTCGGTCATGTCCGCTGCCGAGAGGCCGCGCTGCGCGACCGTGATCGTCTTCCCGATCAGTTCGGAGAGCCCGCTCGGCTCGGCGAACGATGGGGTCACCGCGCCGAGCAGGTCCGCGGCCCCCGAGAACGGCGCCAGCAGCGAGGCCCGCAGCCCGGCCGCGAGGGCGAGGATGTTGGTAGCCCGGTGGCCCCGGAGAGCGCCGAAGGGGAACTCCTCGACCAGCTCGCGGAAGCGGCTGGCCGACTCGCCAACCGGGCTCCGCATCGCGAAGGCATATCCAACCGCCTCGAACGCCTTTGCAAGCCCAGGCCCCCCCTCCGGCCACGCCCTCGCGATCCAGTGGGCGAGACCAAATCTGCGTTCTTCCACCAGCGCGCGCAAGGTCTCGACGACCTCCTCGTCGGACGGCTCGTGCTCTGGCTCGGGTTCGGGCTCCTCGTCCTCTTCGGGCTCGGCCGGCTCCGGCTCCTCGGCGGTGGCGCCCGGCGCCGGATCGAGTGCCGTCTCGGTCTCCTCCGGCGCTGGCGCATCTTCCTCGGGCCCGGGTGGCGCGGCAGCTTCGGGGGACTCCGCGGTGTCGGAGTCCTCGACCTCGGACTCCTCGGCGGGCGCGGCTGCCCCGACTCGGTCGACCGTCTCCTCGCCGGATGCGGCAGGAACCTTGACCTCCTCCCCGCCGAGCGGCAGCTGCCCGATAGCGGCCATCCCGATCGCGATCAAGCAGTCCGCCGGCAGGAGCTTCTGCGCCGCCTCGGCGAGCGCTTCCCGCTCCTCTGCCGGCGCCTCGTTCAGCTGCACCAGGAGTGCCAGGCCCCGGGCTACCTCGAGGTCCTCCTCCGACTCGATCGTCTCCCCCCCGAGCAGCGCCGCGGCTCGCCGCCTGCAGTCCCCCAGAAGATCCGGACCGGGACCGGATGCCGGCGCCTCGCTGAGGCGCTGCAGGGCCCGCCGCATCTCGGCCTCGGCCGCCCGGCCCTCCGCGCGAGCCGCCTCGAGGGCCTCCTTCAGGGTCGCGAGCGAAGGGGGTCCCTCGCCGTCGCCGGCTCCAGGAACCTCGCTGACGGCCGCGCGCAGCGCCTCTCCGAAGCCCGCCAGCGCGTCGAGGTCCTCAGGCTCCCCCGGTTGCCCGGACGAGAGCGCCTCGCGGACCGCGATCGCGGCCGCCTCGGCCCGCCCGCGCTTCTCCTCCAGCTCCTCGACTCGCGCTTCGAGATCGTCGAGGGAGCCATCCCCGGGGTGCCGCTCCCATCCCTCCTGTGCATCCCCGGCCGCCACTTGCGGGCACCAGATTATCGAAAGAGGTACGGACTAATTCGTGGGCCTGCCGGAGATCTATAAATTGCCGCTCGTTGACGGCCCAGCGGGCAAAAGCAAACCCGGGGGCGGCCCGGGTCGAGTTGATCGCCCAGTGGACGCCGAGCGGGGTGGTGGCAACCTTCGATCCCCGGGAACCGACCCGGCTCGACCCGCGCCGCTGCACTTGGGTGCACACCAAGCTTCCCGAGGTCGACGCCGCCGGCCGGCGGACGACCCGGACGGACTGGAGCGACGTGCGGCAGCACCTGCAGCGCTTCGGCCTGCCGCTGCCGGACGCCTCCCACCAATCGGCCCTGGGGGCACCGCTCTCCGACAAGAGCGGAGTGCTCACCGCGCTGGGAGCCACGGTGGTCAGGGGCAGCGACAGCGTCTACGGAACCCGCTTCGGGGTTCGCCTCGATCGAGAGCCCGGACGATCTCGACGGGAAGCCCATCCGCAGACCTCGCTTTTTCTCCTGCAGCTGATCGCCGCGATGGGACGGCTCGAGGGGGAGATGCGGGAAGTAAGCGACGATTTAGGGACCCGCATCCGGGCGCGCCGACTTTCCGGTGCGGCCGTCGAAGACGTCGAAGCCGGCTTCGCCCAGATCCTCGGGTCGCTTGCTCAGCTTCGCAGCGACACCCGCACGACCGTGGACATGATCGGAAGCACCCTCTCCAGCGCCCACCTGAAGATCGCCCGCGCCGAGGCCAGCGCCGCCGCCGAGGCCCGCGCGAGGCATCTCGAGGAAACCCGCCGGCGCCAGGTCGCTGAAGCCAAGCAGCGCGAACGCGAGCAACGGCTCGCCAGGACCATCGCCCTGCTTACGTCGGTGCTGCTGATCCCGACTCTGGTCGCCTCCATCTTCGGCGCCAACGTCGAGTTGCCGCGCCAGGAAACCGAGTGGGAGACCTATCTGATGTTCGCCTCGATGGTCGGGCTCGGGACCCTCTCTTACGCCCTGCTGCGGGAGCTGGACCCGACCCGGAAGCCACCTGGCTGGAAGATGCGACTGCTGCCGGCGCTGATCGCCGTCGTATCCCTGGCAGCGGCTTTCGCGATCGCGATCGAAGCCTCCGGCACCACCTAGCTGCTGGCAGGCGTCTAGAAGACGGGTGACTCGGTGTAGGTCCCGAAGACCTCCTGCATGGCGCCGATCATCTCGCCCTCGGTGGCCTGGGTGCGGGCCGCCTCGATGATCGTCGGCATCAGGTTGCCCGCGCCGGCGGCGGCGCGCTTCAGCTCGGACAGGGCGGCCTCGACGGCAGCGCCGTCGCGGGCGGCGCGGGTCGCGGCGAGGCGGTCGCGCTGCTTGCCTTCGAGCGAGGGGTCGATCTTGAGGATCGGCGTCGGCTCTTCGTCGTCTTGGACGAAGTCGTTGACGCCGACGACGATCCGGCGGCGTTCGTTCAGCTCCTGCTGGTAGCGGAAGGAGGCGTCAGCGATCTCGCGCTGGGGGAAGTTGCGGCGGATCGCCTCGACCATCCCCCCCAGCTCGTCGATCCGGGCGAAGTAGCCGTAGGCCGCCTCCTCCATCTCGTCGGTCAGCTTCTCGACGAACCAGGAGCCGCCGAGCGGGTCGGCCGTGTTGGGGACGCCGGTCTCGGTGGCGATGATCTGCTGGGTGCGCAGGGCCACCCGCACCGCCTCCTCGGTCGGCAGCGCCAGCGCCTCGTCGTAGGAGTTGGTGTGCAGGGACTGGGTCCCCCCCATCACCGCCGCCAGCGCCTCCAGCGCCGTGCGGACGATGTTGTTGAGCGGCTGCTGCGCGGTCAGGGAGACGCCGGCGGTCTGGGTGTGGAAGCGCAGCCGCATCGACTCCTCCCGGGTCGCCCCGTAGGTCTCCTTCATCTCCCGCGCCCAGATCCGGCGCGCCGCCCGGTACTTGGCGATCTCCTCGAAGAAGTCGATGTGCGAGTTGAAGAAGAAGGAGAGCCGGGGGGCGAAGTCGTCGACGTCGAGGCCGCGCTCGATCGCCCGCTCGACGTAGGTGAAGCCGTCTTTGAGGGTGAAGGCGAGCTCCTGCTGGGCGGTCGACCCGGCCTCGCGGATGTGGTACCCGGAGATCGAGACCGGGTGCCAGCGCGGCATGTTCTGAGTGCACCACTCGATCATGTCGGTGACCAGCCGCATCGCCGGCTCGATCGGGAAGCACCACTCTTTCTGGGCGATGTACTCCTTGAGGATGTCGGTCTGGATCGTGCCGCCGAGGTTCTCGGCCGCGACGCCCTGCTTCTCGCCGACGAGCACGTAGAAGGCGAGCAGGATCGCCGCCGGCGCGTTGATCGTCATCGAGGTGGTGACGCCGCCGAGCGGGATCCCCTCGAAGAGGCGCTCCATGTCGGCGAGGGTGTCGACGGCGACGCCCTCGCGGCCGACCTCGCCGAGGCTGCGATGGTGGTCGGAGTCGTAGCCCATCAGCGTCGGCATGTCGAAGGCGGTCGAGAGCCCGGTCTGGCCATGGTCGAGCAGGTAGTGGAAGCGCTCGTTGGTCTCCTCGACCGTGCCAAAGCCGGCGAACTGGCGCATCGTCCAGAGCCGCCCCCGGTACATCGACTCGTAAGGCCCGCGGGTGAAGGGGTAGGCGCCGGGCGCGCCGATCCGCTCCTCGGCGTCGGGCGCGGCGTCGGCCTCGGTGTAGAGCGGCTCGATCGGCTGGCCGGAGATCGTCGAGAACTCGGCCTCTCGCTCCACCCGCTTGTCGCCGGAAACCTGGCTCACCGGCCAGGATTCTGACAGGGCGTAGGCCGACGGGACGAAAGTACCCCTATATGGAGGGAAATCGTCCCGTCGGCGCTCAGCTGGCGGCCACGGCGCGCAGCTTCGGTGCCCAGACTTCTTCGAGGAAGTCGCTCAGCTCGTCGGTGAGGCGGTCGGGGCTGAGGCGCCACTCGAGGATCGAGTTGGCTTCGACCAGGCGCGCGTTCGGCAGCTCCTCGAGCAGCATCCCCGAGTCGCTGAAGGGATGGAGCGGGTCGCGGTGGTGGCCGACGATCAGGGTCGGGTGCTCGATCCTCACCCGGTCCTCGCGATGCGGCGCCGTCTCCCCCAGCAGCAGCCCCTCGAAAACGGCCTGCGAGGGACCGGGCCGCTGCCGCACCCAGTCGAGGCCGATGTCGACCAGGTGGTGGGTCCGCGGGATCGCCCTCGTCGCCAGCGAGAGGCCCTCGAAGAGCGGCCGCCCGAACTTCAGGCCCAGCAGGACCGGCGCGAAGAGGCCGGCAACGGCGGAGAGCGCGTTGTCCAGCACCGGCATCTCGATGAAGAGCGCCCGCGCCCGGTCGGGGTAGCGGACCGCCAGCTCCAGGGCGATGTTGGACCCGAGCGAGGTTCCTCCCACGACCGCGTCCTCCACCTCCAGGTGGTCGAGCAACGCCACCACCTGCCGCGCGAACAGCGGCATCGAGTAGAGCCGCAGGTCCTCGGGCCGGTCCGAGCGCCCGTGGCCGAGCATGTCGACGGTGACGACCCGGTTCCCCCGCTCCGCCAGCTCCGGCCCCAGCTGGTCGAACATGTGCCGGTTCATCAGCAGCCCGTGGACGAGGACGATCAGCCGCTTGCCCGACCCGTACTCGTCGTAGGAGATCCGGTGCCCCTCGTAGCGAAACTCTCCCATGCGGGCATGCTAGTCGCGCGAGGCGCCTTTCCGTCCTCCTGGTACGGAAAGGCGACTCGCTACGGCGGCGTCATCAGCGCGATCGGGACCGAGAGGCCGGCGTTGCGGCGGAGGGTGGCGATGCGGCGGCCCGGCTGGACGGCGTCACGGACGTCGCCGGCGCGGTCACCGAGGAAGGCGACGGTCCGCTCCAGGTCGGGGGCGACGAAGGCGAGGCCCCAGAAGAACGCGGGGCGGTCGCCGCCGGCCTTTGCGGTCGCCTCGGGCGGCTCCTGGACGACCTCGAGGATCGCCGAGCCGAGGCGGAAGAAGGCCTGGCGCGGTGCCCCCGCCGGCGTCGGTTCCTCGCGGACCCGCCGCAGGTCGAGGCCGGCGGCCACGAGAGCGTCGACGGTGCGGTCGAGGTCGGAGCTGATCGCGACGACGTGGTCGAGGCCGGCGATGCCGTTGGGGTGCGCGGGAGGGTCGCCCGGCGACCGCTGGTCGCTGCGACTCGTGGGCAGCCCGTCGAGATCGAGCGACTCGAGATCCCGCAGCGTCCATTCCTCGATCCCACGCTCCCCCCTCCCTTCGGCGAAGCGGATCCGGGCATCGCCGACGACACAGACATCGGCCTCGACCGTGAACCCGCAGGCGCTCCATGCCTCGGCAGCATCCGCAACCACCAGTTCGTCAAGCGTCGCCATCCCTGCCACCGTAGAGGCCGCCTGTCGCTTTTGTCTCCTATATGGCCACTAAAGCGACACCGCCGATTGGCTCTGAGCCAGCGCCGGCACGACCTTCTCGGCGAAGCACTTGACGAGGTCGGGGTCGAACTGGGTGCCGGCGCCGCGGCGCAGCTCCTCGAGGGCCTGCTCGCTGGTCATCGCCGGCCGGTAGGGGCGACCCTCGATCATCGCGTCGTAGGCGTCGCAGATGAGGATCACGCGGGAGCCCTGGGGGATGTCTCGGCCGGAGAGGCCGTCGGGGTAGCCGGAGCCGTCCCAGCGCTCGTGGGTGGAGCGAACGAGGGCGGCGACGGGCCCGAGGGCGGGCGCGGCGTCGAGGACGCGCTGGCCGACCAGGGTGTGCTTGCGCATCAGCGCCCACTCTTCGTCTGAGAGCGAGTCGGGCTTGTGGAGGATCTCGTCGGGGATCGCGATCTTGCCGATGTCGTGCAGCTCCGCCGCCCGCACGAGGACGTCGAGCTCCTCGGTCTCGAGCCCGAGGACGCGGCCGAAGGCCGAGGCCAGGTGGGCGACGCCGTCGAGGTGGCGCTCGAGCTCCGGCTCGCGCTCGTGCAGGACCCGCAGCAGCACGCCCCGGGTCTGGCTCTGGGCGGAGCCGGCGCGCATGCCCTTCTTCGAGTACATGCGCTTGTCGGCGAGGCGCAGGGCGTCGGTCGCGGTCACTACCTCGACCGGGATCAGCACCTTGCCCCAGGAGGCGCCGACCTCGAAGCCCTTGCCGCGGTCCGAGAGCGCCTCCTCGGCGGCCCTGCAGATCGCTTCCGCCGGCAGCTCGCGGGTGGCGGCGAGGATGCAGAACTCGTCGCCGCCGAGCCGGTAGGCGCGCCCGTGGGGGGCCACCGACTCGGCCAGCTGCATCCCCAGCCGGCGCAGCAGGTCGTCGCCCGCCGGGTGGCCGAAGCTGTCGTTGTAGGCCTTGAACCCGTCGAGGTCGAATAGGGCGAGGACCATCGCCTCCGGCGGGCTGGCGGAGACGGCACGGTCGAGGTCGGTCATCAGGGCGCGACGATTGGCGAGGCCGGTGAGGGCGTCGGTGACCGCCTCGTCCTGGCTCTCCAGCAGCATCCGAGTGTTGAGGTTGAAGGTGATCAGGAGGCGGGCCAGCACCGCCAGCAGGCAGGCGACGCCGAGCCCCACCGCGACGGCGCCGATGTGGACGAAGCTGCCGGCCGCCAGCAGAGAGATTCCAACCAGCGCCATCGAGATCGGGACGACGATCCGGCGTTTGTCGGTGCGCCCGACAGTGGCGCCGAACCCGCTGGGCGGCAGCCAGGACGCGGTCGCCAGCAGCAGCAGGGCGAGCGGCCAGCCGACGCTTGCGAGGTTGAGCGCGGTGGTCGACTGGCCGGCGACGGAGAGGTAGACGACGTCGCTGGCGCCGAAGAGGAGCAGGGCGGCCGCGATCAGCAGCCAGGTGCCCCCGGCCCGCCAGCGCGAGGCGGCGAAGGCGCCGCTGAGGAGGCCGAGCAGGACCACGTCCAGGCACGGGTAGGCGAGGCTGACGGCGACCCCGAGCGGGCTGCCGCCCAGGGCTTCGAGGACGGGCGGGAAGACGAGGGCGGCGGCGACGCCGGCAACCGCCAGCGCTCCGATCAACCCGTCGACCCAGGCCAGCGGCTCGAAGTGCGCGATCCGCGCCTTGAGCAGCAGGGCGAGGGCGACGAAGCTGGCGGGATAGAAGGCGAGGAAGAGCAGGTCGGCGGGCGAGGGGAAGGGCGCGGGGCTGGCGTAGTAGAGGACGACCGAGTAGTAGGTCTGGCCCAGCGCCCAGAGCAGCATCCCGAGGCCGAGCGCCAGCCAGGCCTTGCGCTCGGCAGGCGCAACCAGGGCTCGCCAGAGCACCGCTGCGGCCGCGCCGAGGACGACCGCGTCGTAGACCCAGCGGCCGGCGGCGTCCTGCAGCGATGCGTCCCCCAGTTCCCAGAGGATGACCGCCGCGTAGAACGACAGCAGGCCTCCGAGGAGGCCGAGAAAGCCAAATGCGATTTTCCGCGACCGATCAGGCCACTTAGACGATTTGTCCACCGCGGGTACATCGGCGGGTTTTTCCAATGACTTGAGCCGCTCTCTGGCACGGCAGAGCGCCACGGCCCGACGTTCGCTAGCCCTCTCCCGGCTGCGCGAACTCGTCCCTGCGCTTGATCAGCAGCCACTGCGGCTTGGCGCCGCCCCGGGTCCGCTGCAGGGCGAAGCCCCCCTCGAGCTTCTCGCCGTGGAGGACGAAGACGGCGTGGCCACGCTCCAGCGCCTCGGGCCAGGGGACGCGGCCGCCCTGCTCGTAGGTGCCGCGGTCCCAGATGACGACTTTGCCGCCGTCGATCTCGCCCTCGAAGTCGTTGTAGGCGATCGAGTGGTCCTCGACCTCGATCGCCAGGCGCTTCACGGCCGGATCCATCGACGGGCCCTTCGGCACGGCCCATGAGCGCATCGCGCCCTCGACCTCGAGCCGCAGGTCGAAGTGGTGCGCGGTCGCCCAGTGCTCCTGGACGACGAAGGCGCCGGCGCTGACGCCGCGGACGGCGAACTGCTCGTGGCCCTCGACCTTCGCCCCCTCGGCCTCGACCGCCTCGACCCGCGCCGCCGGCGGGCCCGATTCGAGGAACTCGAGCAGCCGCTCGACCGCCGGCTCGGGACCCTCCAGGTGGACCGCCAACGTGCCGTCGTCGGCGTTGCGGACCCAGCCGCGGACGCCGAGACGGTGCGCCTCCGCAACCGCCGCTTCTCGGAACCCCACCCCCTGGACAAGGCCCTTCACAAGTGCCCGGACAGCCTTCTTCTGCTTACTCACAACCACAGGGTGTCACCAGCCGCAGCTTCTGTTTAGGCGCAAGATCAGGAAGGTACTTAAGGGGGTACATCAAGACATTCCTCCAATAGCGGAAGGCCACCCCGTGCCCGAACGAATTCTCCTCACCGGAGGCGCCGGCTTCATCGGCTCCCACCTCGCCCGCCACCTCCTCCAAGACGGACACGAGGTCCGCGCCCTCGACCGCCTCGACCCCCAGGTCCACCCGAAGCGCGAGCGGCCCGCCTACCTCGATGACGACGTCGAGCTGATCGTCGGCGACGTCCGCGATCCCGCCGCCGTCCAGTACGCGCTGCAGGGCGTCGACGCCGTCGTCCACCTGGCGGCCCGGGTCGGGGTCGGCCAGAGCATGTACGAGATCGACGACTACTGCTCGGTCAACACCGTCGGCACCGGCGTCCTGCTCGAGGCGCTGATGAAGCACGAGGTGCGCCGCCTCGTCGTCGCCTCCAGCATGAGCATCTACGGCGAGGGGCAGGCGCGGACCGTCGACGGCGACCTCGCCTGGGCGGTCGAGCGCAACGGCGCCCAGCTCGAGCGCGGCGAATGGGACCCTCGCGACCGCGAGGGTCGCGAGCTGATCTTCGAGCCGACGCCGGAGACCAAGACTCCCTCCCTTTCCTCTGTCTACGCCCTCAATAAGTACGACCAGGAGCGGATGTGCCTGCTCTTCGGCTCCTCCTACGGGGTGCCGACGACGGCGCTGCGCTTCTTCAACGTCTACGGGCCCGACCAGGCGCTCTCCAACCCCTACACCGGCGTCCTCGCGATCTTCGGCGGCCGCCTGCTGAACGACAAGCCGCCGCTGATCTTCGAGGACGGCGAGCAGCGGCGGGACTTCGTCAGCGTCCACGACATCGCCGCTGCCTGCGCCCTGGCGCTGCAGCGAGAGCAGGCGGCGGGCCTGGCGGTCAACGTCGGCAGCGGCGAGAGCGTCACCGTGAGGGAGATCGCCGAGCGCCTCGCCAGCGTCACCGGCCGCGGCCGGATCGAGCCCGAGATCACCGGCCAGTACCGGGTCGGCGACATCCGCCACTGCTTCGCCGACATCTCGCTGGCGCGGGAGGTCCTCGGCTATCAGACGCGGGTCCGACTCGAAGACGGGATGGCGGAGCTGGCCGAGTGGCTGCAGGGGCAGACGGCGGAGGACTCGGTCGAGTCGGCCCACCGGGAGCTGGTGGCGCGGGGGCTGACGCGGTGAGCGCCGCCTCCCTCACCGCCTGATGCCGCGCGCCGCCGTCATCCGCGAGAGCGGCTCGGCCGAGCTGGTCGAGGTGCCGCTGCCCGAGCCCGGCGAGGGCGAGGTGCGGCTGCGGCTGGAGGGTTCCGGGGTCTGCGGGTCCGACCTGCCGGTCTGGGCCGGGCGGCCGTGGTTCGAGTACCCGCAGCCGCCGGGCGCGCCGGGGCACGAGGGCTGGGGCGTGGTCGACGCCGTCGGGCCCGGAGTCGACGACTTGAGCGAAGGCGACCGGGTCGCCGGCCTCGTCTACCGCGCTTACGCCGACTTCGACGTCGCCCGCGCCGCCGACCTGGTGCCGCTGCCCGAGGGTGCCGGCCCGTTCCCCGGCGAGGCGCTCGGCTGCGCGGTCAACGTCGTCCGCCGCAGCGGCATCTGCGAGGGCGACACGGCGGCAGTGGTCGGCGCCGGCTTTCTCGGCTGCGTGATCGTTCAGCTGGCGGCGGCGGCCGGCGCCCGCGTGCTGGCGATCTCCCGCCGCCGCTCGGCCCTGGAGACGGCGGCGCGAATGGGGGCGACGGAGACGATCGCGCTGGAGGAGCCGGTGAGCGAGCGGGTCGAGGAGCTGACCGGCGGCGAGCTCTGCGACGTCGTCGTCGAGGCCGCCGGCGTGCAGGCGACGCTCGACGCCGCCGGGCCGCTGACCCGCACCCGCGGTCGCCTCGTGATCGCCGGCTTCCACCAGGACGGGAGCCGCCAGGTCGACATGCAGCTTTGGAACTGGCGCGGACTCGACGTCGTCAACGCCCACGAGCGCGACCCCGCCGTCTACGTCGAGGGGATCCGCGAGGCCGCCCGGGCGGTCGGCGAGGGCCGACTCGACCCCTCGCCGCTCTACACCCACCGCTTCGGGCTCGACCAGGTCGACGCCGCCCTCGACACCGCGACCGAGCGGCCCGACGGCTTCATCAAGGCGCTGGTGATGGCGTGACCGTCTCCACCCTCCCCCGCCTCGGCTTCCTCGGCGTCGGCTGGATCGGCCGGAGCCGCATGCAGGCGCTGAGCGAACAGGGGCTGGCGGAGGTCGCCGCCGTCGCCGACCCCCAGGCCGAGGCGCTGGCGGCGGCCTCCGAGGCGGCGCCGGCGGCCGAGCGGGCGGAGACGCTGGAGGAGCTGCTCGAGCGCGACCTCGACGGCGTCGTCATCGCCACCCCGAGCGCCCTCCACGCCGAGCAGGCGGTCGCGGCGCTGGAGCGCGGCCTTGCCGTCTTCTGCCAGAAGCCGCTGGCCCGCGATGCCGAGGAGACGCAGCGGGTGCTGGCGGCGGCCCGCGACGCCGACCGCCTCCTGGGCGTCGACCTCTCCTACCGCCACGTCGAGGCGCTGCGGGCGACGCGTCGGGCGGTCGAGGCCGGGGAGATCGGCAGCCTCCACTCGCTCGACCTCGTCTTCCACAACGCCTACGGCCCCGACAAGCCCTGGTTCACCGACCCCGAGCTATCCGGCGGCGGCTGCCTGATCGACCTCGGCACCCACCTCGTCGACCTGGCGCTGTGGCTGACCGGCGCCGAGGAGGTGGCGGTGGAGACGGCGCGGACGCTCTCGCTCCACGGCCACCGGGTCGAGGACCAGGCGAGCGCCGAGCTGGCGCTCGGCGCGGTGCGGGCGCGGCTCGCCTGCTCCTGGTTTCAGCCGGCGGGCGGCGAGTGCGCCTTCGAGTGCACCGCCTGGGGCAGCGAGGGCGCGGTCAGCGTCCGCAACGTCGGCGGCTCCTTCTACGACTTCCGGGCCGAGCTCTGGCGGGGGACCTCGAGCGAGGCGCTGGTCGAACCGCCCGACGCCTGGGGGGGGCGTGCGATCGCCGCCTGGGCAGAGCGGCTCGCCGCCGACTCCTCCTACGACCCTGCCGCCGACGAGCTCGAGCTGCTGGCCCGCACGATCGACGGCGTCTACGCGGAGGCCGGCCGGTGAAGGTCCTGATCAGCACCGACACGGTCGGCGGCGTCCTCACCTACACGGCCGAGCTGGCGGCGGCGCTGGCGGCGCAGGGAGACGAGGTGGTCGTGGCGACGATGGGGCCGCGGCTGCGACCCGAGCAGCGCGAGCTGCTGCCCCCGAAGGTGCACGAGAGCGGCTGCCGGTTGGAGTGGATGGACGATCCCTGGGAGGACGTCGCCGCCGCGGGCCGCTGGCTGCTGGCGCTCGAGGAGGCGGAGCGGCCCGACCTCGTCCACCTCTGCTCCTTCTCCCACGCCGCCCTCCCCTTCCGCGCCCCCAAGCTCGTCGTCGCCCACTCCTGCGTCCTCTCCTGGTGGCGCGCCGTCCACGGCACCGAGGCGCCGCCCAGCTGGGACCGCTACCGCGAGGAGACGGGGGCCGGCCTCGCCGCCGCCGACACAGTCATCGCCCCGACCCAGTCGATCCTGCGCGAGCTCGAACGCGACCACGACCTCCCCGCCGGCCGCACCGCCGTCATCCACAACGGCACCCCCATGCCGACGGGACGGAAATACCCCTATACGGAGGGAAATCGTCCCGTCGCCGGGGAGAAGGAGGCGCTGATCCTGGGATCGGGGCGGTTCTGGGACCCGGCAAAGAACCTGGCGGCGCTCGACGCGGCGGCCGCGGGGCTGCAGTGGCCGGTGGTGGTGGCCGGCGACCTCCAGGGCGGCGAGCCGCCGAGACACGCGACCAGCGCCGGCGTTCTCGAACCGGCGCAGCTGGCGGAGCTGCGGCGGCGGGCCTCGATCTACGCGGCGCCGGCGCTGTACGAGCCCTTCGGCCTCGGCATCCTCGAGGCGGCGGCCGAGCGGTGCGCCCTCGTCCTCGGCGACATCCCCTCGCTGCGGGAGCTCTGGAGCGACGCGGCGATCTTCGTCGACCCCCGCGACCCCGAGGCCCTGCGGGAGGCGCTGGCCGGGCTCGCCTCCGACCGCTGGCTGCGCAGCGCCCTCGCCGACCGGGCGCAGCGGCGGGCCGCGTCGTACTCGATCGACCGCGCCGCCCACGCCTACCACCGCCTCTACGAGTGCCTGGCCGCGACAGCCGAGGTGGCGGCGTGAAGGTCGTCTACTTCTCCCACTCGCTGGTCTCAGACTGGAACCACGGCAACGCCCACTTCCTGCGCGGCGTCGTCGCCGAGCTGCGGGAGCGCGGGCACGAGGTCGCCGTGCTCGAACCCGCGGGCGGCTGGAGCCGCGCCAACCTCGAACGCGAGCACGGGGAGCGGCCGCTGCGGGAGTTCCGCCGCGCCTTCCCCGACCTCGCCGCCCGCGAGTACGAGGTCGAGGCGCTCGACCTCGGGCGGGAGCTCGACGGCGCCGACCTCGTCGTCGTCCACGAGTGGAACGACCCCGCGTTGGTCAGGCGGGTCGGCGAGCACCGCGCCCGCCGCGGCGGCTACCGCCTCCTCTTCCACGACACCCACCACCGCGCCGGCACCGCCCCCGCGGAGATGGAGCGCTTCGACCTCTCCAGCTACGACGGCGTCCTCGCCTACGGCGAGGTGATCCGCCGCATCTACCTCGAGCGCGGCTGGGCCGCCCGGGCATGGACCTGGCACGAGGCCGCCGACACCCGCGTCTTCCGCCCGTTGCCGAACCTCTCTCCGGAAGCCGACCTGGTCTGGATCGGCAACTGGGGCGACGACGAGCGCGATCGCGAGCTGCGCGAGTTCCTCCTGCGGCCGGCGCGCCAGCTGCGCCTGCGCGGCTCGATCCACGGCGTCCGCTACCCCCGGGCGGCGCGGCTCCGCATCCTCCTCAGCGGCCTCCGCTACCGGGGCTGGGTCGCCAACCACCTGGCCCCCGAGCTCTTCGCCCGCCACCGCCTCACCGTCCACGTCCCCCGCCGTCCCTACGTCGAGGCGCTGCCGGGGATCCCGACGATCCGCCCCTTCGAGGCGCTCGCCTGCGGGATCCCGCTGGTCTGCTCCCCCTGGGAGGACTGGGAGGGGCTGTTCCGGACCGAGCAGGACTACCTCGTCGCCCGGGACGGAGCCGAGATGCGCGAGGCGATTCAGGCGGTCCTCGAGTACCCCGAGCTGGCGGAGAAGCTGCGGCGCAGCGGGCTGGAGACGATCCGCACCCGCCACACCTGCGCCCACCGCGTCGACGAGCTGCTCGCGATCGACGCCGAGCTCCGCGGCGCCTCCGAGCTGGAGCTGGCGGGATGAAGATCGCCTTCTTCGGATCGAGCCTCGTCTCCGCCTACTGGAACGGCGCCTGCACCTACTACCGGGGGATCGTCCGCGCCCTCGACGCCCGCGGGCACCGGGTCGCCTTCTACGAGCCCGACGCCTTCGAACGCCAGGAGCACCGGGACATCGAGGACCCCGAGTGGGCGCAGGTGGTCGTCTACGAGCCCCGCGACGAGGGCACGGTGCGGCAGGTGGTCGCGAACGCCGCCGGAGCCGACGTCGTCGTCAAGGCGAGCGGGGTCGGCGTCTTCGACGCGGTGCTGGAGGAGGCGGTGGCCGAGCTGGAGGGGCCGGAGGTTCGGGTCTTCTGGGACGTCGACGCGCCGGCGACGCTGGCGGCCATGGAAGTCGACGAGGGGAACCCGCTGCGCGAGCTGATCGGCCGCTACGACGTCGTCCTCACCTACGGCGGTGGCCAGCCGGTGATCGACCGCTACGCCGCCCTCGGCGCCCGCGCCTGCTTCCCGATCTACAACGCGCTCGACCCCGAGACCCATCACCCCGAGCCGCCGCGCCCGGACCTCGCCTGCGACCTCGCCTTCCTCGGCAACCGCCTGCCCGACCGCGAGGCGCGGGTCGAGGAGTTCTTCTTCCGGGCCGTCGAAGCGCTGCCGCAGCGCACCTTCCTCCTCGGCGGCAACGGCTGGGAGGACCGGGTGGAGGGACTGGCGAACGTGCGCTATCTCGGCCACGTCCCGCCCGGCGACCACAACGCGCTCAACCGCAGCGCCCTCGCCATCCTCAACGTCAGCCGCGAGAGCATGGCCGCCAACGGCTGGTCGCCGGCGACCCGGGTCTTCGAGGCCGCTGGGGCCGGCGCCTGCCTCCTCAGCGACGAGTGGGAGGGCATCGGGGACTTCCTGGCGCCGGGCGAGGAGGTGCTCGTCGCCCGCGATGGCGCCGAGGTGGCCGAGCTGCTCGCCGGCCTCGACCCCGACCGCGCCCGGGAGATCGGCGAAGCGGCGCTGGAGCGGGTCCGGGCCGAGCACACCTACAAGCGCCGCGCCGAGCAGGTCGAGGCAGTGCTGGAAGGGGTCCTGGTCCGGTGAGGGTCGTCTTCCTCGGCCTCTCGATCACCTCCTCGTGGGGCAACGGCCACGCGACCAACTACCGGGCGCTGGTGCGGGAGCTGAGCGACCGCGGCCACGAGGTCCTCTTCTGCGAGCGCGACGTCCCCTGGTACGCGGCGCAGCGGGACCTGCCCGAGCCGCCCTGGGGCCGGACCGTCCTCTACGACTCCCTCGCGCAGCTGCGCGACGAGCACGCCGGCGACCTCGCTGCCGCGGACCTCGTCGTCGTCGGCTCCTTCGTGCCGGAGGGCGTCGCGGTCGCCGAGTGGGCGATCGAGGCCGCCGGCGGCGCCGTCGCCTTTTACGACATCGATACCCCGGTCACGCTCGAGAAGCTGCGCGGCGGCGACCGCGAGTACCTCTCCCCGGAGCTGGTCCCCCGCTTCGACCTCTACCTCTCCTTCACCGGCGGGCCGACCCTGGAAGTGCTGGAAGCCGAGTTCGGCGCCCGCCGCCCGCTCGCCTTCTACTGCCTCGTCGACCCCGACGCCTACCGGCCGACGGAAGCGGAGAGCCGGTTCGACCTCGGCTACCTGGGCACCTACAGCGAGGATCGCCAGCCGACCCTGGACCGGCTGCTGATGGAGCCGGCGCGGCGGCTGCCGGCGGGGAACTTCGCCGTCGCGGGACCGCAGTACCCGGGCTCGATCGCCTGGCCGAAAAACGTCGAGCGGATCGAGCACGTCGCCCCTGGCGACCATCCCGCCTTCTACGCCTCCCAGCGCTTCACCCTCAACGTCACCCGCGCCCAGATGCGGGCCGCCGGCTGGTCGCCGAGCGTGCGCCTGTTCGAGGCGGCGGCCTGCGGCGTTCCTGTCATCAGCGATCGCTGGGACGGTCTCGAGGAGATCTTCCTCCCCGACGAGGAGATCCTGATCGCCGAGGAGGCGACAGACGTGGTCGACTTCCTCGCCGAGGTCGGCGAGCCCGAACGGGCGGCGATCGCCGAGCGGGCGCGGCGCCGCGTCCTCGCCGAGCACACCGCCGCGCGCCGTTGCGAGCTGCTCGAGCAGGAGGCCGAGGGGGTGCCGGCGCGATGACGCTCGAGGTCCCCGGCGCGATCGCCGAGCTCGGCCCGTGGTTCCACAACCTGCACCTGCCCGACGGCCGCGAAACCGCGCCCGACCACCCGCTCGGCGACTTCCCCGCCTTCAAGTGGCGGCAGATCGAGGGCTCCCTGCCGGCCGACCTCGCCGGCGCCCGCGCCCTCGACATCGGCTGCAACGCCGGCTTCTACGCCTTCCAGCTCGCCGCCCGTGGCGCCGAGGTCCTCGCCCTCGACCTCGACGAGCACTACCTGCAGCAGGGCCGCTGGGCCGCACGGCTCCTCGACCCCGAGGGCCGGGTCGAGTTCCGCCAGGGCTCGGTCTACGACCTGGTCGAGGTCGAGGGCAGCTTCGAGGTAGTCCTCTTCATGGGCGTCCTGTACCACCTGCGCTACCCGCTGCTGGCGCTCGACGTGGTCGCCGAGAAGGTCGGCGGCACCCTCGTCCTGCAGACCCTGACGATGCCCGGCGAGGAGTCGGCCGGGACCCCGGAAGACGTCGACATCGACCAGCGCGGGCGCCTGATCGAGCCGGGCTGGCCACGCGCCGCCTTCGTCGAGCACAAGCTCGCCGGCGACCCGACCAACTGGTGGGCCGCCGACGCCGCCTGCGTCGAGGCGATGGTGCGCTCTGCCGGGCTGCGGGTGCGCGAGCGCCCCGGCCACGAGATCTGGATCTGCGAGCGCGACGAGGCGAACGACCACGCCCGCGACCTGCGGACGATGGAGCTGCTCGCCGCGACCCGTTCAGGCCGCTAGCGGCTCAGGCTCCGGCAGCGCGACCGGGGCGAAGATGCGGTCGGAGAGCTGCCGCACCGCCGGCGTCAGCAGGCGGTGAAAGCGGGGGGCGCCGGCGAAGGCGTGCCAGCGGCGCAGGACCGGCATCTGCTCGGCGCGGCCGTCGTAGGCGGTGCCGTCGAAGGAGCTGCCGCCGGCGGCCGCGGGGACCTTGTGGGCGGCGCGGTCGTCGAACTCGAGCCCGATCGCCTCGGCGAGTCGGCGACGGTACTCGCGGCTCGCCGCCCACTCGTTGTAGCTCACCATCAGCCGCTCCTGGCGCAGGTTGCGGCGCAGCCCGAGGAACTCGCGCGCGTGCTGGGCCCAGATCCGGGAGACCACCTCGTCCTCGAGCCAGCCGTATCCGGAGGCGAGGCGGCTGGCGAAGAGGTTGCGGGCGTCGCGCAGGACCAGGAGGTCGATGCGACGCCGCGAGCGGCCGACCCATTCGTCGTGGCGCGCCTCGTTCTCGGGCTTGCGGAAGGGGCCGAGGAAGGTGTCCTCGTAGCTGTGGATCAGCAGGTCCTTGCGAGTCAGGCGCCCCGCTCGCTCGGCCTCGACCTCGAAGCCCGCGTAGGGCGCCCGCCAGCCGGGCAGCTCCGGCGTCCGCGGGCGGGCCGATGCGAATGGGTTCCAGCCGGGCTCGGCGCAGTTGAGGAAGCAGGTCCGGCCCGGCGCCTGGGCGAGGATCCAGTTGACGATCGCGTGGTTGCCGCTGCGCGACATGCCGACGACGCGGATCTCCGTCTTGTTGACGTAGGCGGGCGGCATCTCAGACCCCTACCCGGCGGCCCGAGGAGTGAAAGCTGCCGCCTCAGTCGTCGGCGAGAAAGCGGAAGTAGACGCCGTAGCGCAGCTTGCCCGAGCGGTTGATCCCGCCCGAGTGCGGCAGGTCGGGGGTCATCATGATCGCGTCGCCGGGGTCGGCCTCGACCGGCGCCGGCCCCTCGGCGGTCTCGACCAGGAGGCCGCCGTTGTCGCCGCGCCAGGAGCTGAGCGGGACGCCGACGATCCGCAGGTAGGTCCGCCCTTCCGCCCAGGCCGGCTCCTGGTCGAGGTGGAAGGTGATCTCCGGCTCCGGCCCCGCGTGCGGGAACTGGAGCAGGATCTGCGGGTCGCAGATCCGCCCCGTCCGCCACTCCTGCGGCAGCGACTCGGCCAGTGCCAGGATCTCCGGCCGTTCGTTCAGGTGCGGGAACCAGTGCGCCCCCCAGAGCCACTGGCTCAGCTCCTCGGCCGCGGCGCCCCGCTGCAGCAGGTCGAGGTGGAGCAGCCGCAGCGCGTCGTCGATCTTCTCCTCCGGGACGACCCCGTCCGCGACCTCGTAAGCACCCTGTACGGGCTGGGATGGCACGCCGCCATCCTTTCAAGCCCGCCGGTTAAAAAACCCTAGCCAGGGAGCCAGCCCGGTGAGATAGTGGGCAAATGAGGGCACACGGGTGCATAGATTCGGCTGCCGGCCTGGGAAGCGACGGCCACGCCTGCTGGGGCTTCGACCAGCCGGAGGAGTTCTTCGCGGCGGCGATCGAGTTCCTCGAGGACGGACTTCGCCACGGCCAGCGGCTCGCCTACGTCGGCAGCGAACCGATCGCAGAGCAGCGCGAGCTCCTGGCGCCGCTCGGCGATGTCAGCCGCATGGTCGACTCGGGGATGCTGCAGCTGTTCGAGCTCGGCCACCTCTACCGGCTCGGCGAGCCGGTCAACCCCGAGGCGCAGATGGCGGTCTACCTGGGGGCGACCGAAGCCGCCCAGGCCGAGGGGTACTCGGGGCTGCGGGTCGCGGCCCAGGTCACCGACCTGGTCGCGTCGCCCCAGACCTGGGAGGCGCACCTGCGCTGGGAGAGCATAGCCGACCGCCTGCTCGCGCCAAAGTCGCTGGCGGCGCTCTGCGGCTACCGGCGCGAGGCGTTGCCGCCACAGCTCCTGGCCGACCTGGCCGCCGTCCACCCCGCCGCCAACGCGGTTGCCGAGATCGTCCCCTTCCACCTCTTCGGCGAAGACGGAGAGCTCGCCCTCAGCGGCGAAGTCGACTGTTTCTCCAGCGACGCGCTCGAACGCATCCTCGACCTCGCCGCCGGGGACGGAGAGCCGGCCTCGCTCGACCTCGAGGCGCTGGAGTTCATCGACCACCACGGCTTCGAACTACTCGTCGATCGAGGCTGCGACCTCCGCAACCCGCCGCCGGGAGTCAGGCGGCTGAGCGAACTGCTGAGAACGGCCTAGGTGGCTAGCGGCGCCTGTCGCAGCCGACCGGACGATCTCCAGGCCCGACCACCGCAACGTCCCTCCCGCGCCCGCACATGAGGACGTCGGCTCCGGGTCCGCCGACCAGGAGGTCGTCGCCGAAGCCGCCGCGGAGTTCGTCCGCGGCGCCTTCGCCGTAGAGGCAGTCGTTTCCCGTCGAGCCGACCACCGCGTCCCTGCCGCCGCGACCGTGCAGCTCGTCCGGGCCCTCCCGTCCGCGCAGCAGGTCAGGTCCGGACCCGCCCTGTCGCAGGCGGGCGACATGGCCCATGCACCGGCCGACCTCGTGGCGCAGCAGCACGGTCATGTCGTCGGAGCCGCGGTTGACGACCGCAAGGTCGGGGCCGAAGAACCCATCGAAGGTGGCTGGCGCCAGGGCCACCGGTCGCCTCCCCACAGGGAAGATCCCGCCCAGCCGGAAGCCGCCGTGACCGTCGCCGAGGAGGATCGAGACGGAATTCGACCCCGCGTTGGCGACAGCCAGGTCCCAGCCGCCGCTGTCGTCGACGTTGAGGATCACGACCGCCATCGGTTCGTCTCCCGCCGGGTAGGTGCCCACCGTTTCGAAGCTGGCGCCTCGGTTCGGGTCGTCGAGGATGGTGATGTCGTCCGATCCACGATTGGCAACGGCGATCTCGGTGTCGCGGTAGTCCCCTTCGACGAAATCGCCGAGGGTCAGCGCCGAGGGGCGGTCACCGACCGGATAGGAATAGCGCCTGCGGAAGTCCCCTTCGTCGAAGTCCGCCAGCAGGGAGACGCGGTCGTTCCCGGCCGTCGCAACGTAGATCTCCCCGGTGCAGCATTCGGGGGCGACCGCCGCTGACGGTTCGGATCCGAGCGGGACCCTGCTCGCCAGTTCGAGGTGCCCTCTGTAGTCGCCCGCGTACATCCAGAGATCGTTCGAGACGCGGTCGGCCACCGCAAGGTCAGGGCCTTCGAGCCCATCCGACGGGGCGTGGACGAAATCGCCGAGCACTGCGGCGACGGGGTCCGGCCCGGTCGCGACGGTGTCGCCCCTCTCGATCCGGTAGTCGTCGAACGGATTGACGACGAAGGCTCGCGCCTGGTCGCTGCCGGAGCTGAGAATCGCGAACTCGCCATCCGGCTGGCCGGCGAGGGCGGAGGGTCCGATCGGAGCGTCGAAGCTGTCCATCTTCAGCAGCCTCGAGGGCGGGCGGCGAGAGCTGTAGAAGAGGTTCGCCTTGCCGCCGCGGGCGTAGCCGATCAGGAAGTCGTCGCTGCCTCGCCCGAGCGGATCGAAGTCACCGCTCATCACCGCGGTCGGCGCGTCGCCAAGCCGGTAGGGCCCGTGCGGGGCCGGGACGAAAAAGGGCGCGGGCCGGGCGCGGGCCTCACTCGCCCCGATGGCGAGAGTCGCGAGGAGGATTGCGAGGCAGATCCGAGCCATGGCCGCATGATCGCCGAGGTTCGTAGCCGATGGGGCGCCAGAGCGGGTACCGACCAGGCCGCGATTGGCCCGGTCCAGGCCGGCCATGCGACGATGGGGTCGTGCCGGAACCGGTCGAAACGCTCTCCGGAGACCCGACGCTCGAGCTGCCGGAGTTCGACGCCCCGCCGGACGATCCGCTGCCGCTGCTCGAGCGCTGGCTACAGCTCGCCGACGAGCGCGGCGTGCGGGAGCCGCGGGCGCTGGCGCTGGCGACCGCCGATGCGGAGGGGCGACCGTCGAGCCGCATCCTCCTGCTCAAGCAGGCGACCCCCTTCCTCGTCTTCTCCGGCAGCTACGAGAGCCGCAAGGGGCGGGACCTGGCCGAGAACCCGCGGGCCGCGGGGACGCTCTACTGGCGCGAGACTTTGCAGCAGGTGACGATCGAGGGACCGGTCCGCAAGTTGAGCGAGGAGGAATCGGACGCCCTGTTCGCCGAACGCCCGCAGGCGGCAAAGGCAACCGCTGCCGCCTCCAGGCAAGGGAAGACCTTGGACGATCCAGCGGCACTGCGCGAGTCGGCGGAGACCCTCGCAGCGGAGGACGAGGCCCCACCCCGGCCCCCACACTGGGGCGGCTGGCGCCTGGATCCCGACCTAGTCGAGTTCTGGCACGGCAGCCCGAACCGCCTCCACCGCCGCCTCCTCTACACGAAGCGCGACGGCACCTGGCACTACCAGCGCCTGCAGCCCTAGAGGTAGCCGAGCGGGTCGGTCGGGGCGCCGTTGATCCGGACCTCGAAGTGGAGGTGGGGGTCGGTGCTGTGGCCGGTGTTGCCGCTGTAGCCGATCACGTCGCCCTGGTTGACGCTGGCGCCGGTCGAGACGGCGAAGCTCGACTGGTGTGCGTAGCAGGTGGAGAGCCCGCCGCCGTGGTCGACGCAGGTGTAGTTGCCGTAGCCGCCGCTTTCGTACTCGGACTGCTCGAGGATCACGGTGCCGTCGGCGGCGGCGCGGATCGGCGTTCCTTCCGGCACGGAGATGTCGATCCCCTCGTGCATCCGCCCCCAGCGGTAGCCGAAGCCGGAGGTGACGGTGCCTTCGACCGGCCAGATGAAGCCAGCCGCGCTCGGGCTCGGCATCGGCCCCGCCGGCAGCGCCACGCCGCCCGTCGCTTCGGCGATTTCCTGGGCGATCTGCGCCCGCAGGTCAGCGGCGATTTCCTCGTGCTCGTCGCGGTCGCCTTCGATGCCCTTCAGCGCCGCCCGCCGCTCGGCCCGCGCCGAGAGCAGCGCTCCCTCGCGTGACTCCAGCGTCGAGCGGGTGGTTTCCAGCCGCTGCTCCTTGGCGGCGATCGCATCGCGGGCGTCTTCGATCGTCAGCTTCGCGATCTTCCGCTGGCGCACCAGCTTCTTCGCTTCGTCGCGCAGCGAGCGCACCCGCTCGGCCAGCGCCTGGTCGCTTTCGTTGATCGCGTCGAAGTAGGCCGTGCGGGCGACCATGTCGCCGTAGTCCTCGGAGCTGAGGATCACTTCGGTCAGGTCCGCGGACCCGTATGCGTAGATGGCAACGAGCCGTTCGCGCAGGTTGACCAGCGCCCGCTTCAGCCGCCCGCGCAGGGTGTCGAGACGCTCCAGCGCTTCCTTCAGTTCGTCTTCGGCCCCCTGCAGCTCTGCTTCCTTCGCCGCCAGCTCTTCTTCGGCCGCGGCCTCCTCGTTGCGGAGGGCGGAGACCTGCCCTTCCAGGGCGGAGATCTCGTCGCCCATCGCGGCGATGTCGGAGGTGAGGACGCCTTCGCGTTCTTCGGCCTTGCCGATCTTCTCTTCGACCGCTTCCAGCTTCTCGGAGTTGCTCTTCGCCGGCGCGCTCGCCGAGACCACCAGGCAGCTGGCGAGCAGGGCGAGGGTCATCGCCAGAAGCGACGAGAGCCAGCGCCGGCGCGGATTTGCGGTCGGATTCGGCATAGCTGCAAGAGGAAAGCCGGCATCGGCGCCGGCTCCAGATAAAGGTAGGCGGGCGAGGGGCCTCGCGCCGGGCGGGAAACCCGCCTGCAACCTCAGTTGCGGACGTACTCGCAGCGCCTGGCCCGGTTGCCGCCGCGGCCGCCGATGCAGCGGTCCTCGCCGCCCCTGCCGTCGAGCCGGTCGGAGCCGCCGCGGCCGAGCAGGACGTTGGCGGCGCCGTTGCCGGTGAGGACGTCAGGGCCCGGCGAGCCCTCGATCTTCTCGGTGCCGGCAGCGATCCGGCCCGGGGTGCAACCACCGACATCGGGATCGGCGACCGCGCCCCCGATCGCCGCCGTGACGAAGGTGCCTTCGTTGCGGACCCGGGCGAAGGAAGCGCTGTCGTTGGCGCCGGGGCCGCCAGAAAAGAGGTCGCCCTCGCAGGGCTGGCCACCGATCAGGAGATCGTCGCCAGCACCGCCGATCATCGTTGCGGCACCGCTGCCGTGGCGTGGATGGAGGATGTTGACCCCGAAAAGGGCGTCGTTCCCCTCGCCACCTTCGAGCCGGTCCGGGTCGCCGTCGTCGCCGGCGTAGATCGTGTCGCCGCCGAGCCCGCCGCGCAGCCAGTCGCTGCCGGGGCCACCATCGACCGTCACCGCGACCTCGGGCGGCAACGAGCGCTCGATCGCGATCCGGTCGTCGCCCTCCCCGAGCGAGACGAGGATCGAGTCGAGGTGGCCGCCTTCGACCTGGAGCGAGGGACCGGATTGGCCGGCGAGGAGAACCTGGCCGCCCTGCGCCCCGACATCGAGTTCGTCGGGACCGGAGCTGCCGGAGATCGCGAGGCTGTTGGCGTCGCACCAGCGAGCACCGAGTTCGGCTCCGAAGCAATCGCTGCCGGGCTCGCCGATCACCTCCTCGATCCCGACCAGTCGCTCGTTTTCGGCACCGCTGACACGGCCGCCTTCGAGGTCGACCTCGATCGGTCCGCCGGCGCTGCGGTAGGAAGCGGAGTCGTGGGCGCCCGGTCCGCCGTCGATCCGGTCGCGGCCGATTCCGCCGGCGATCGCGTCGAAGCTCCCGCGGCCGCCGCGAACGGTGTCGTCCCCCATCCCCCCGTCGACGTCGTCGCGGGCGCCGAGGCCGCCGATCACCAGGTCGTTGCCGCTCTCACCCCGGACCCGGTCGCGACCCGAGCCGCCGCGGACCTCGTCGGAACCGCGGCTGCCGAGGACGAGGTCGGCCCCCTTGTTGCCGTGCAGCGCATCTTTGCCGCGGCCGCCGTCGATCCGGTCGCGGCCGGCGCCGCCGCAGATCGTGTCGTTGCCGCGACCGCCGAAGATCAGGTTCGAACCGCCGGCGGCGAGGATCACGTCGGGGCCGCGGGTGCCGTGGATGCGGTGGTCGTTGGAGACGATCGTCGCCCGCCTGCCCTCGCATTCGGGCCGGCCCGCAGTGGGGGAGCCGACCAGGGCAAAGTAGAGGGCGCCGGCGAGCACGAGGGCCAAGCCGACGAAAGCGATCCGTCGCAAACCACCTGCTGCCGCCACGACCGTTCCTCCCTCCCGCCTGTTGAGAACCCCTTGCCTTCGAGAAGCCCCTTGCCCTTCGCTTTTCGACTACCCGTTCAGCCGGACTCTGCAACCGACCTGGAGCCGCTGAGCCCCGGGTGCACGCCCTTGCCGATTGCCTGTTCGTCGACGATCTTCTGCAGCAAGCCGACGAGGCGCTTGCGATCGGCGCTGTTCATCCCCCGCGTCAGCGCCTCCTCGTGCTCAGTGGCGATCGCGCGACCGCGGGCGAGCGCGTTCCGCCCCTTCCGCGTCAGGTAGAGAGCCCGCACCCGGCGGTCGCCCGGATTCGGGCGTCGCTCGACCAGCCCCCGCTGCTCGAGCTCGTCGACGAGGGCGACCATGCGGCTGGCGGGCACGTCGATCGCCGCCCCGATCGCCTGCTGTGACTGCCCCTCGGCGGCGTCGACCAGGTTGAGGACGCGGAACAGCGGCGGGTTGAGGTCGACCGCGGCGATCTTCTCGGCGAACTGCCGGGAGGCGTGGATCCCGACCTGGGAGAGGAGGAAAGCCAGGGTGGAGGGGGCGCGGTCGCCGTTGATCCGGTCGCTCATGATGAGGGGAAGCTTACCCGGTGGTTTCTGATATGAATCGTTTCTTCCCTGAACCATTCCAGTCGTTAAGAATTTTCACAGGAGGGACCAGATGACCCGCCGCCTCGCCCGCCTCGCCGACTTCTCCTACCGCCGCCGCGGCACCATGATCCTGCTCTGGATCGTCTCCGCGGTAGTGATCATCGCCCTCGGCTCCGCCTTCGCCGGGGAGTACGAAGCTGACTACAACACGCCCGGATCGGACTCGAAGGCGGCGAGCGATCTCACCGAACGCGAGTTCGGCGGCTACTCGGGCCAGGAAATCTACGTCGTCTGGAAAGACCCCTCGGGCGCCGACAGCCCCGCCGCGAAACAGCGGATGAACGCCTTCTTCAAGCAGGCGGAAGCGATCGAGAACGTCGAGAAGCGGGAAGCGATCCGCGTCTCCGAGGACGGCACGATCGCCACCACCACCCTGCCGCTGACGATCCCCGGCTGGCAGGTGAAGAAAGAGCAGGGCGAAGAACTGATCGACGCCGCCGAAGCCAACAGCGGCGGCGGCCTCGAAATCGAGCTCGGCGGCGAACCGATCTACACCGCCCAGGAACAGACCAGCCCCGAGTTCTACGGCTTCCTCGGCGCCGCGATCGTGCTGCTGATCGCCTTCGGATCTCTGGTTGCCGCCGGCCTGCCGCTGGCGATCGCCCTGATCGGCCTCGGCATCTCCTCCGGCGGCCTGATCGTCCTGCTGGCGAACGTGATCGACGTCCCCAACTGGACCACCGCCGTCTCCGGCCTGATCGGGATCGGCGTCGGGATCGACTACGCGCTGCTGGTCCTGACCCGCTTCCGCAGCGCGATGAAGGACGGCAAGGACCGCCACGACGCGGTCGTCGAGGCGGTCACCACCGCCGGCCGCAGCGTCCTCATCGCCGGCTCCACCGTCGTCATCGCGATCCTCGGCCTCTTCATCACCGGCCTCCCGTACATGTACGGGGTGGCGATCTCGGCCTCGCTCGCGGTGCTGGTCGTGATGCTTGCCTCGATCACCCTGCTGCCGGCGCTGCTCTCCTACCTCGGCCCGAAGGTCGATCGGCTGCGGATCCCGCTCCTCGGCCGCAGCCTCGACGCCAAGGAAGACGGCGAATCGCCGGCGGCCCGCTGGAGCCACGCCGTGCAGCGGCGCCCCTGGACGGCGGCGATCGTCGCCACCGCGATCCTGCTCGCGCTCGCGGCGCCGGCGCTCGGAATGCGCCTCGGCTTCCCCGACGCCGGCAACGACCAGCCCGACACGATGACCCGCCAGGCCTACGACCTGATCAGCGAGGGCTTCGGCCCCGGCGCCAACGGCCCGCTGGTGATCGCCGCCGAACTGCCGGACCCCGGCGCCAAGGGCACGGTCGACGCCCTCGTCGCCGATCTGCGCCAGGAGGAGGGCATCGCCTACGTGCCGCCGCCGCGCTTCAACGACGACGGCACCGCGGCGATCGTCACCGTCATTCCCACCACCTCGCCCCAGGACGAGGCGACCTCCGAACTGGTCGACCACCTGCGCGGGACGGTGATCCCGGCCGCGGTCGGCGACTCGGGCGTCAATGCCCTGGTCGGCGGCGTCAACGCCGCGCTCGAGGATCAGAGCACCTACGTCACCGATCGCATGCCGTGGTTCATCGCCGGCGTCGTCGGGCTCTCGTTCCTGCTGCTGCTGGTCGCCTTCCACTCCCCCTTCATCTCGCTGAAGGCGGCGGTGATGAACCTGCTCTCGGTCAGCGCCGCCTACGGCGTCATGACCCTGGTCGCCCAGGGCGGCGCGGTCGGCGAACTGATCGGGATCGACCACGAAGTCCCGATCGCCCCGTTCATGCCGGTGATGATGTTCGCGATCCTCTTCGGGCTCTCGATGGACTACGAGGTCTTCCTGATCTCGCGGATCCGCGAGGAGTACCTGAAGGACAACGACACCCGGCGCGCGGTCGCCGACGGCCTCGCCAAGACCGCCCGGGTGATCACCGCGGCGGCGGCGATCATGGTCGTCGTCTTCCTCGCCTTCGTCGCCTCGCCCGAAGTCTTCCTCAAGCTCTTCGGGATCGGGCTGGCCGCGGCGATCTTCCTGGACGCGACCCTCGTTCGGATGGTCCTGGTGCCGGCTGTGATGCAGCTGCTCGGCGCCCGCAACTGGTGGATCCCCGACTGGCTCGAGCGGATCCTCCCCCGGATCGAGGTCGAGCGGGACACGCCCGGGGTGGCGACCGAAAGCAGCTAACAGCGCAGCCCAGTTAAGCGGGTAAAGGCGCAGGCCGCTTCACGCGGCCTGCCGGGCCGCCATCTCGGCCGCCGGGTCCGGATAGGCGAAGTTGCTGAGCCCGATCCAGTCGGGCACGCTTCGCACCAGGTGCTCGGGCCCGGTCACCCGCACCTGCTTCGCTCGCATCGCCGCCCCCAGCTCCTTCTTCCCCACCCAGACCTCGGCCATCGCCCGCGTCTCCGCGTCGATCTGGAGGTCGACGCCGAAGCCGGGGTCGGTGAAGCAGAGGTCGGCGTTGGAGGCGTGGGCGACGAGCCACCAAGCGCGCTTGCCCTCCTCGGCGTCGCGGAAGCGGAAGAAGACGACGACCTGCTCCTGTGGCAGCTTTTCGAGGCGGACGCTGCGCCGCAGGTCCCACATCAGCAGCGCCGGGTCGGCCTCCTCGGCGCTGATCTCGCGCTTCAGCCAGTCCCGGCTCCAGGTCCCGAGCGCGACGACGAGCGGGCCGAGCGCCTCGCCCGACGGCGTCAACCGGTAGGCGTGGCCGCGCTCGCCCTTCAGCGGTTCGCGGGTGAGCAGGTCCGAGCGCTCCAGCTCGCGCAGCCGTTTGCTGAGCAGGGACGAGGACATCCGCGGCACCCCGCGCTGGATCTCGTTGAAGCGGGTGCTTCCCATCAGCAGCTCGCGCAGGACCAGCAGGGTCCAGCGCTCGGTCAGCACCTCCGCCGCCTGGGCGACCGGGCAGAACTGTCCGTAGCTCTCCGCCATGCCGAAATCGAGTCTACGCGCCCAACTGCAGATCTTGAAGTTGATCCCGCCTTGCTGCGAGCGTAGAAAAGGATCACCAACCGATCCAAAAGGAGACTTACCGTGAGCACCGACACCCAGAGCCCGCCCCCGGAGCTGAGACAGAAACACCGCGCGATGTGGGCGTCCGGCGACTACCCCTCGATGGTCGAGACCTTCCTCCTGCCGCTGGGCCCGCGCCTGGTCGAGGCGGCCGGCATCGGCCCCGGCGACCGCGTCCTCGACGTCGCCGCCGGCACCGGCAACGCCTCGATCCCCGCCGCCCAGGCAGGCGCCGACGTGGTCGCCAGCGACCTCACGCCGGAGCTGTTCGACGCCGGCCGCGCCCGCGCCGAGGCCGAGGGGGTCGAGCTCGAGTGGGCCGAGGCCGACGCCCACGACCTGCCCTTCGAGGACGCGAGCTTCGACGTCGTCATCTCCTCGATCGGGGTGATGTTCGCGCCCTTCCACCAGAAGGCCGCCGACGAGCTGGTCCGGGTCTGCAAGCCCGGCGGCAGGATCGGCCTGCTGAGCTGGACCCCGGAGGGGATGATCGGCGGGCTCTTCCGCGAGATGGGCAAGTTCATGCCTCCCCCTCCCCCGGGCGCGCAGCCGCCGCCGCTGTGGGGCGGCGAGGACCACCTGCGGGAGCTGCTCGGCGACCGGGTCGAGCTGGAGACGGTCGAGAAAGGCAACCTCGAGGTCACCGCCTTCCCGCGGCCCGACGACTACGGCGAGCACTTCAAGCAGCGCTACGGGCCGACGATCGCCGCCCGCGCAAACGCCGAGAAAGAGGGTCGGGCGGAGGACTTCGACCGCGTGCTCAGCGAGTTCTGCGCGGAGTGGAACCAGGGCACCGACGAGGACGCGCGGTTCCAGATGGAGTACCTGCTGACCGTGGGCCGGAAGCGCTGATGGGCGGGCGGCGCGAGAGCTACGACGCGGTCGTCGTCGGCGCCCGCGTCGCCGGCACCCCGGCGGCGACTCGGTTGGCGGAGCACGGCTGGAAGGTCCTGCTCCTCGACCGCGAGCCGCCCCCGGCCGACACCCTCTCGACCCACGCGCTGTTCCCGAACACGCTGGCGCGCCTGGCCGAGCTGGGGGCGCTGGAGCGGATCGAACGGGAGCACCGGGTCAACCTGGTCGAGTACGCGATCCGCACCTTCGGCCACGAATCCGTCGGCCGCTTCAGCCCGATCGGCGGCTTCGACCGGATGGCGGTGATCACCCGGCCGGTGCTGGACCCGGCGCTGCTGGCGGCGGCCGTCGACTCCGGCGCGGAGACGCGCTTCGGCGAGAAGGTCACCGGCCTGCTCGGCTCCGGCAGCGAGGAGGACCCGGCGCGCGGCGTCGTGCTGGAGAGCGGCGAGGAGATCGAGGCCCGCTGGGTGCTCGGCGCCGACGGCCGCGTCTCCACCGTCGCCCGCCTGCTCGGGCTGGAGAAGGAACGGCAGATGCGGGCCGAGCTCGCCTTCATGTTCACCTACTGGCGCGGCCTGCCGCCCAGCGACCGGTTCAAGATCGACGTGATCGAGGAGGGCTCGCTGGTCTGGTCGCCGATGGAGGACGACCTCTCGATCCTGATCCTCGGCCTCGACCCGGAGCTGACCCGCGGCGACCAGGCCCAGCGCCAGCGCACCTTCGTCGCGATGCTGGAGCACTACCGCGACTGGTTCGACCCCGCCTGGCTGCAGCGGGCCGAGCAAGTCGGTGGCGTCCGCGTCGCTCCCGAGCCGATGCTGCGCGGCTTCTTCCGCCAGGCCACCGGCCCGGGCTGGGCGCTGATCGGCGACGCCGGCCACTTCAAGAACCCCTCGACGGCGCAGGGCATCTCCGACGCGATCGAGCAGTCCCTCCACGTCGCCGCCGAACTGACCGGTCCCGAAGAGACCCTCGCCGGCTACGAGGCCTACCGCGACGAACGCGCCCGCGAGCACTACGAGTGGTCCTTCGACTTCGCCCGCTTCGCGAAGCCGGAGACCGCCGAGCCGATCTTCCGCGGCCTCACCGCCGATCCCGAGGCGGCCCAAAACCTCCGCGACGCGCTCAGCCGCCAGCTGCGCCCGAAAGAGGACGTCTTCACGAAGGAGCGGCTGGGCCGCTGGTTCTCCGCTGTCCCCAGCGCTAGCTAGAGTTGTTTAGATGATTAATCGTTTAGATGTTTAGACGATCGATCGTCTAGAATGGGACGGTGATCTTCAAGATCCCCCCAATGCACAGCCGGCTTCGCGAGCAAATCGCTGAGATCGACGAGCTGCGGGGTCGGCTGGGCTCCGAGGTTTCCACCCGAAGCCGATGGATCGGCTCGCTGCGGCGACAGGTGCGTGCCTCCTCGATCGAGAGCTCGACGTCGATCGAGGGCTTCAGCGTCTCTCCCGAGGAAGCGCTGGCCCTGACCAGCGGTCGCCGGATCCCGGATCAGGGCGATGCCGACCAGCAGGCGGTCGCTTGCTATGCGCGGGCGATGGACCACGTCGGCACCATGGCGATGGATCCCTCGTTCGCGTGGTTGGACCGGGTCATCCTCGACCTGCATTTCGAGGCCTGCTACTTCCAGCGCGACAAAGATCCGGGCCTCTGGCGGACGGGTCCCATCGGCGTCCTGGGGGCCGACGGCTCGCCCGAGTATCAAGGCCCCGATGCCGAGCAGGTCGCCCCCCTGATGACCGAGGTCGTCGACTGGCTGGCCGAAGATCAATCGGGAGTCCACGTAGTCGTAAAGGCGGCCATGGCACACCTCAACGTCACCTCGGTCCATCCCTTCCGAGATGGCAACGGGCGAATCTCGCGAATCGTCCAATCGCTCGTGCTCGCCCGCGGCGGCCTCGGCTCACCTGAGTTCTTCTCGATCGAGGAGTATCTCGGCACGCACACCGGCGAGTACTACGCCGCGCTGCGCCAGGCGCAGGGTGGCAGCTACCAGCCGGAGCGCGACGCCACGGACTGGGTCTCCTTCTGCCTCGACGCGCACATCGCCCAGGCCCGCCAGCGGCTGCACCAGATCGAGCGGGCGGCAGCGCGCTGGCAGCGCCTGGAAGAGCTCGCCGCGCAGCGTGGCTGGCCGGACCGGATCGTGATCGCCCTCGAGCAGAGCCTGCTCGGCGGGACCGACCGCGGCAAGTACGCCGAAGAGGCCGACGTCTCCCCCGCCACCGCCAGCGCCGACCTGCGACGGCTGCTCGACGCCGGGCTGGTCGACCAACTCGGACGCGCGCGGGCTTCCACCTACGCGGCAAGCGCCGCGCTTCGCTCGGCGATTACGCCGGGCGAACCCGCCGCGGGCTGAACCCCCGCAGGCGCAACGAGTTCGTCACCACGAAGACGCTCGAGAGCGCCATCGCGGCGGCGGCGATCAGGGGGTTGAGGAAGCCGGCGGCGGCCAGCGGCAGGGCGGCGACATTGTAGGCGAAGGCCCAGAAGAGGTTGCCCTTGATCGTCGCCAGGGTGCGCCGGGAGAGGCGGATTGCGTCAGCGACGGCGCGGGGGTCGCCGGAGACGAGGGTGATGTCGGAGGCCTCGATCGCGACGTCGGTGCCGGTCCCGATCGCCAGGCCGAGGTCGGCCTGGGCCAGGGCCGGGGCGTCGTTGACCCCGTCGCCGACCATCGCCACGGTGCGGCCTTCGACCTGGAGGCGCTCGACCGTTGCGGACTTCTCGGCCGGCAGCACTTCGGCGATCACCTCCTCGATCCCGACCTCGGCGGCGACGGCTCGCGCGGTCGCCTCGTTATCGCCGGTCAGCAGCACCGGCCGCAGCCCCAGCTCGCGAAGCGCCGCGATCGCCTCGCGGCTGGTCGGCTTGACGGTGTCGGCGACGATCAGGAGCCCGCGCACCTCCCCGTCCCAGCCCACCGCGATCGCGGTTTGTCCCCGCGCTTCCGCCTCCCCCCGCACCGCCTCGAGGGAAAATTCAGCGGCCGCTGAATTTACCCCTCTATAGGGGGGATTTTTCAGCGAACGCTGAATTTTCCCCAGCGGCGGGCCTGAGGCGCGGCCAACAACGACCTCGCGGTCCTGGACGACGCCACGGACCCCCACGCCCGCCTCGCTCTCGAACTCCTCGACCGCCGGCAGCAGCACGAACTCCTCTTTCGCCCGCGCGGCGATCGCGGCGGCGATCGGGTGCTCGGAGGCGTCCTCGACCGCGCCGGCCAGGCGCAGCACCTCCGCCTCGTCGGTCCCCGGCGCGGCGTGGATAGCCGCCACCGACATCTCGCCGCTGGTCACGGTCCCGGTCTTGTCGAGAACGACGGTGTCGATCTGCCGCGTCTGCTCCAGCACCTCCGGGCCCTTGATCAGCAGCCCGAGCTGGGCGCCGCGGCCGGTGCCGACCAGCAGCGCCGTCGGCGTCGCCAGCCCCAGGGCGCAGGGGCAGGCGATGATCAGGACCGCGACGGCGGCGGTGAAGGCGAAGGACGCGCCGGCGCCGTCGAGCAGCCAGTAGGCGAGGGTGCCGAGGGCGAGCGCGATCACGACGGGGACGAAGACCGCGCTGACCCGGTCGGCGAGGCGCTGCACCGGCGCCTTGCCCGACTGCGCCTCGGTCACGAGGCGGGCGATCTGCGCCAGCGCCGTCTCCTCGCCGACGCGGGTGGCGCGGACGACGAGGCGTCCGCCGACGTTGATCGTCGCGCCGACGACCTCCTCGCCGGGGCCGACCTCGACCGGCACCGACTCGCCGGTGAGGAGCGACTGGTCGACGGCGCTGCTGCCGCTCTCGACGACGCCATCGGAGGCCACCTTCTCCCCCGGCCGCACCACGAACCGGTCCCCGGCCCGCAGTTCCTCGACCGCCACCCGCCGCTCTGCCCCGTCCTCGTCCAGCACCGCCACCTCCTTGGCGCCGAGGCCCAGCAGCGCCTCCAGCGCCGCCCCCGCCTGCCGCTTCGCCCGCGCCTCGAAGTAGCGGCCGGCGAGGATGAAGGTGGTGACGACGGCGGCGACCTCGAGGTAGATCTCGTCGCTGCCGGCCCCGCGCTCGGTCACCAGTTCGAAGGGCATCGTCATCCCCGGCATCCCGGCGTCACCGAAGAAGAGCGCGTAGAGCGACCAACCGAGGGCGGCGAGGGTTCCTAGGGAGATCAGCGTGTCCATCGTCGCGGCGCCGTGGCGGAGGTTCTGCCAGGCGGCCTTGTGGAATGGCCAGCCCGCCCACAGCACCACCGGCGCCGCCAGCTGCAGCGAGAGCCACTGCCAGTTGCGGAACTGCAGCGGCTCGATCATCGCCATCGCCAGCACCGGCAGGGAGAAGGCGGCGGCGAAGACCAGGCGGCGGCGCAGGTCCTCGGTGGGGTCGGCTACGCGCTCGCCCGCCTCCTGCTCCCCGCCGGCTGGCGCCGGCAGCGCCGCCGAGTAGCCGACGCTCTCCACCGCCCCGAGCAGCTGCTCCGGCTCGACCTGCGCGGGGTCGAACTCCACCGTCGCCCGCTCGGTCGCGAAGTTGACGGTCGCCTCCACGCCCTCCAGCCGGTTGAGGCTCTTCTCGACGCGGCCGGCGCAGCCGGCGCAGGTCATTCCCTCGATCGGCAGCTCCAGCCGGTCCTTCTCCGCCGTCTCTTGTTCTCTATACCCCATGGGGGTATGCTAACACGATGAAGAAACAGGACCCCGGCTACATCGATAACAAGGAGCAGGTGAGGAACCGGCTGCGGCGGATCGCCGGCCAGATCGGCGGCATCGAGCGGATGGTCGAGGAGGAGCGCTACTGCATCGACATCCTCACCCAGATCTCCGCCGCCCAGGCGGCGATCGACAAGGTCGCGCTCGCCCTGCTCGACGAACACACGCGCCACTGCGTCGTCGGCGCCGGCAGCGCTGCGGAGCGCGAGGAGAAGACCGAGGAGATGATCAAGGCGGTCGGCCGCCTGCTGAAGAGCCGCTGATCTCTGCCAGTCTGCGGGCGATGAGCGCGACCCCAGGCAAGCGCCTCGCCGCCGCCGCCCGCCGCTTCAACCGCAGCCCGAAGCTGGTCGAGATGGTGGCGGCCAAGCCCGAGGAGATCCTCGTCTCCGACACGACCCTCGCGCAGCTCCCGGCCGACGCCGCCGAGGCGAAGAAGCGCCGCTTCCGCGCCAAGGGGGCGCCGAAGGAAGTCGACGCCTACGCGATCAGGCGATCGACGAGCTCGAGCAGCTCGGCGTGAGCGTCGAGGACGAACTCTGCATCCGCACCGTCTTCCTCGTCCCCCTCGGGGTTCATGCCCCGGTAGCGGGCGCTCCTCATCCCCAGCGCGAGGGCGCCGGCGACGTCGGTTCGCCGCAGGTCGCCGACGTGCATCGCCGCGGCCGGCTCAGCCCCCAGCGCCGCCAGGGCCGCTTCGAAGATCTGCGGCGAGGGCTTGTAGTGGCCGACTTCGTCCGAGAAACCCCAGCCGTCGAAGTGGCCGAGCAGGCCCTCGGCGTCGAGCAGCTCGCGCAGCACCTCGCCGCCGCTGAAGCCGACGTCGCAGACGATCCCGAGCCGGATCCCCCGCTCCCGCAGCCCCGCCAGGCACTCGTGGATCCCAGGCGCGAACTCGAGCGGGACCTCCCGCCCGGCGCCGAGGAACGCCTCCGCGACCATCTCCCGCGCCGCCCCCTCGACCCCGAGATGCCGCACCAGCGCCGTCGCCGCCTCGTGCGGGGGCAGGTGCCGTCCCGCGGCCCAGGCCCGCTCCCACTCGAGCCCGACCTGCCCCAGCCCCTCGATCAGCAGGTCGGCCTCGACCTCGACGTCGTGGCTCCGCAGCGCCGCCGCGATCCCCCGCTTCCGCGCCTCCGTCATCGCCCCCGGCGGCACGGTCGCGATCGTGTTCCAGAAGTCGAAGGTGACGGCCCTCAATCGCCCAGGAGTTCCTCGGTGAGGCGAAAGACCTCCGGCAGATCGACGTCCAGCGCGTAGGCCAGGCGGCGCACCGAGCCCCAGTCGGCGTCGATGCCGCCGATCTCGATCTGGCGCAGCTCCGCCGCCGTGACCTCGGCGCGATCGGCAAGCGCCTGCTGGGTCAGCCCGGCCTGCTTGCGCAGCTGGCGGATCGCGTTGCCGAGGGCGATGTTGTGTACGTCCCGGGTCCGCTCCATTTGCAGGGACGGTACTGCGCTCGCCAGCGTCTGCAACCCGTCAAAGGCCGCCGCGAAGCCGAACCAGTGCAAAGTCCGTGTCGATCGTGCCCGGCAGCTTGGCCCAGCCGCCGAGCAGAATCCGGCCGCTGGCCTGCAGCGCGACCGAGCGGGCGGTGCCGAGCCGCCTGCCGAGCCGGACCGCGACCCGGCCGCCGTCCCCGAAGCGGCGGTCGAAGGCGCCGTCGGCCCGCAGGCGCCAGGCGCGGAAGACGCCCCTGCGCGGCGTCGAGGGGCTGCCGATCGATTCCAGGGCGGCGACGATCCGCCGGTGCGGGTCGTCGGCGATGTCGCCGGGGACGTATTCGTCGCGAACGTCGTGGAGGGCGAAGCCGCGGCGGCCGTAGGAGCGGTCGAGCTGCCCCGATTCGCCCAGGGCGGCGAAGCCGAGCAGCGTCCCCGTCTTGCCGGCGAGGATCACCCGGCCGCCGACCTCGAGTGCCCCCGCGCTCGCGTAGGAGCCGCTCTCCCGAACCGGGAGGATCTTGTAGCCGCTGCCGGCAAAGGAGGTGTCGAGGCGGCCGTCCGGCAGCAGGCGGGCGACCGCGAAGCGGCCGGTGGTGCCGGTGCGGCGGCCCACTTTCGTGAACCAGGCCCCGCCGACGAGGACCATGCGGCCGAGGCCGTCGAGCATCATGTCGTTGGCCTCCTCGGGCAGGCCGGGAGCGAGGTCGACGGCGACCATGCCACCGTCGCCGAAGGAGGGATCGGGCGAGCCGTCGCGGTCGAGGTGGAAGACCGCGAATTCGGTGCTGGTTTCGTAGCCGGCGTCGCCGCCGTGGGTGCCGGCGACGAGGATCCCGCCGAAGCGGTCGGTCCGCACCGCGGCGACGCGCATCTCGGCCGGGACGTCGACCATCCCGTCGCCGCCGCCGAAGCTCGGGTCGAGCCGCCCGTCGGGCAGCAGCCGCGCGACCGAGGGGCTGCCGAAGGGGTGTCCCGAGTTGCTGGGGCCGGCGACGACGATGTCGCCGAAGGAGTCGATCGCCATCGCCTCGGCCGCCATCCCGTCTTCGACGTTGCTGAGGACGATGCCGCCGTCGCCGAACGCGGGGTCGAGGGAGCCGTCCTGGCGGTAGGCCGCGACCGCCAGCTGCACCCCGAACGGGTGCTTGATCGAGTAGCCGGCGAGGAGGATGCGGTCCCCGTAGGAGATCACCGAGCTGGCGCGGTCCTTGCTGCCTTCGTCGAGGTCGGTGAGGACGCGGCCGTCGCCGGAGAAGCTGCGGTCGGGCCTGCCTTCGCCGGCGATCCGGCCGGCGCCTGCGCTCGCGGGCACGGCGAGCGCAACCAGCGCGGCGAGCAGGATCAAGAGGCGGGGTCTCATGAGCACAGGGTGGCATCGGGAACCGGCCCGAACGGAGACAACCTTGGCCCGACGACCCCGAAGAACGCGAGCCCGGCGCCGCCCTACTCAGCCAGCCGCGGCGGCCAGTCGACTTCGTCCCAGCTGACGCCGGCTTCGAGCTGTTCTCCCAGCCACACCACCTGCCAGAGCGGCACCTCGAGCCCCTTCGCGAGCCGTTTCATCGTCTCCCACTTCGGGTTCCGCCGGCCCTTCTCCAGGCGCGAGATCTCGCTGTTGCTGATCTTCACGTCCAGCGCCAGCTGTTCCTGTGTCTTCTCCAGCCGCAGGCGCAGAGACCTGAGCGTCTCTCCGATGAATGGATGGTCGGGCTCGCGGGGCGACAAGGCCCGCAGAAACAAAGTAGGCCTTGTCGCCCAGCTCCATAGAGTGAAGCGCAACCCGCCGCCGCAAAGACCGGAACGTGCGGGTTCCACACGTTCCGGTTTGAAGCCTCCGAGGTTCCGAGATCAGCCCGTGACCCCTTTCACCACCGGGTAGTAGCCGTCGGCATGACCTGTGACCTTCGGGTGGTAGCTTTCGCCCGTCGGGTTGGAGAGGCCGTTGATCCACTCCGTCGAAGAGCCGCCGCCCCCGTCGCAGACCGCGTGTCCCACGAAGGACGGGATCACGTCCCGGAAGACGAAGTTGGCGCCCGCCCGCGAGGCCGCGGCGCTGACCGCCGTCCGCAGCATTTCCGCCGTCTGGTTGAGGCGCGTCTCCTCGCTCGGGCTGAACCAGGTGAAGGCGTTGCAGTCTTCGCCGTTGAACAGCTTCGGGTAGTCGAGGACGACGACTTTGGCGGACGGCGAGCGCGACTTGATCGTGTTGTTGACGAGGTCGAGCCGGCCCGGCAGCGTGTTCTGGATGTAGGACTGGGCGGTGTTGATCGCCCCGTCGCAGTCGGAGGACCAGGACGGCTGCGCGCAGGTGGTGATCACGCTCGAGAAGCCGGCGTCGTTGCCGCCGATCGTGTAGGTGACCCAGTTGGTGTCGCTGGTCAGGCTGGCCGCCTGGGTGTTGATCAGGTCGCCCGTCTTCGCCCCCGAGCAGGTGGCGTTGACGAAGGTCCATTCGGGATGGGCGTTGTGCAGCAGGTACGGGTACGCGTACACCGACCGCTGGCAGGTCGATTCGTAGAAGGTCCGCGTGCCGGTGCCCGACGAGTACGAGTCGCCGAGGGCGACGTACTTGATCGCGAGGGCGGGGCTGGCGAACGCGAGGCAGAGCGCCGCCACGGCAAGGACGGCTGAGATGCGCCTCCGATTCATGGTGTTCCTCCTGTTGCTGGAACCGCTGCCCTTGCCCACGCCGCAGCTGCCGGCGGCCATCCGGCGGTGTTGATCAGAATTTTTCGACTATAGCTGCGGGGGAGCGGCTCACAAAACCGGCCGACCGCGCCGATAGAAACGGTCCCGCCATGATCCGCTTCGCCCTCAACGACGATCTGCAGCGGCGTCGCCTGACCGTCTTCTTCCGCGCCCTGATCGCCCTGCCGTGCCTGATCTGGGTCGGGATCTGGGGGATCGGCGCCGGCCTTGTCGCCGTCATCAACTGGGTCGCGACGCTGATCCGGGGCAGGTCCCCCGCCACCCTCCACGAGTTCCTCGCCCGCTACGTCCGCTACACGACCCACGTCTACGCCTACCTCTACCTCGCCGCCGACCCCTTCCCGGGCTTCAGCGACGAGCGGGCCTACCCGATCGACGTCGAGATCGAGCCGCCGGCGCGGCAGAACCGCTGGACCGTCGGCTTCCGCCTCGTCCTAGCCCTGCCGGCCCTGCTGATCGTCGGGGTCCTGATTGGCTCGGGCAGCTTCCTCGACGTGCTGAGCGAATCGAGCGAAAGCCCGGGCTTCTTCGGCGCCCTCGTGGTCGTCGGGGTCCTCGGCTGGTTCTACGCGATGGCCCGCGGCCGGATGCCGCGCGGCCTGCGGGACCTGGCCGCCTACGCGCTCTCCTACGGCGCCCAGGCCTGGGCCTACCTGCTGCTGCTGAGCAGCCGCTATCCCAACAGCGACCCGCTGACCGCGATCGGCCCCCTGCCGACCCGGTCGGACCCGGTGCGGATGGAGGTCGGCGACGAGCTCCGCCGCAGCCGGCTCACCGTCTTCTTCCGGCTGGCCCTCGCCATCCCCCACCTCGTCTGGCTGCTGCTCTGGGGCCTGCTGGCGCTGCTGGTCGGAATCGTCAACTGGGTCGCGACCCTGGCGATGGGCACCTCGCCGAGCTGGGCCCACCGCTTCCTCTCGCGCTACGTCCGCTACCAGGTGCACGTCGGCGCCTTCCTCTACCTCGTCGGCAACCCGTTCCCCGGCTTCGTCGGCGCGCCCGGCACCTATCCGATCGAACTCCACGTCGCCGAGCGCAGGCGCCAGAACCGCTGGACCGTCCTCTTCCGCGCCATCCTCGCGGTGCCGGCGCTGATCCTCGCCGGCGTCTTCGGCCAGCTGCTCGCGGTCGTCGCCTTCCTCGGCTGGTTCGCGGCCCTGTTCACGGCCCGGATGCCGATCGGCCTGCGCAACGCCGGCGCCTACGCCCTCCGCTACAACGCGCAGGCCTACGCCTACCTCCTGCTCGTGACCGGCGCCTACCCCTACAGCGGGCCCTGCCACGAAGGGGCTCCGGATCGGCCGGTCCCCGCCCCCGCCCCGCTGGCGGGCGCCGCCGCGGTCGATGCCTAGGCGGCTGCGGCCGGCGACGATCGCGCTGCTCGGCGGCGCCGTGCTCTGGGCCTGCGCCGCCTTCGCCCTCTGGGACGCGACCCAGCTGCCCTCGCTCGACCTCCCCCAGCTCGACCCCCACCGCTACTTCACCGACTCCTTCCTCGAGCGCAGCGCCGACTACGAGCTCTTCCTCGGCTTCCTGGGGCTGATCGGCTCGATCGTGCTGGTGACCGTGCTCGTCCTCTACGCCTGGCACGGGCCGCGCCTCGTCCGCGAGTCGGCCGCCGGCCGGGTCGGCACCGGGATGCTGCTGGCGATGCTCGGCTTCGCCGTCGTCTGGCTCGCCGAGGTTCCCTTCGACCTGCTCGGGCTCTGGTGGCAGCGGCGCCACGACGTCTCCCACCAGGGCTACCTCGAACACCTCTTGTTCAGCTTCCTCGGGCTCGGCGGGACCTTCGTCTTCCTCTGCCTCGGGATCGGGATCATGATGGGGCTGGCCGGGGTGACGCGCCGCTGGTGGTGGCTGGCGGCGGTGCCGGCCTTCGTCGCCCTCGGGCTGCTCTCCGCCTTCCTCAGCCCCTACCTGATCCCCGGCACCGAGCCGCTAGACAAGCCGGTCCTCGAGCAGGAAGCGCGGGCGCTGGAGCGGATCGAGGGGACCGGCGAGTCGCGCCTGCGGGTCCAGGAAGTCCACGAGTTCACCGATGCGCCGAACGCGGAGACGGTCGGGCTCGGGCCGACCACCACCATCGTCCTCTGGGACACCCTCCTCGACCGCGACTTCAGCCGTCCCGAGGTCCGCTTCGTCGTCGCCCACGAGATCGGCCACGTCGCCCACGACGACGTCCTCAAGCGCGTCGGCTGGCTCGCCCTCTTCCTCCTCCCCGCCCTCGGCCTCACCGCCTACCTCACCCGCCGCCGCGGCGGCCTCGCCCAGCCCGAGGCGATCCCGGTCGCGATCCTCGTCCTCACCGTCACCCAGCTCCTCGCCGCCCCCCTCCTCAACACCGCCTTCCGCCGCGAAGAGGCAGCCGCCGACTGGGCCGCCCTGGAAGCGACCCACGACCCCGCCGCCGCCACCTCCTCCTTCCGCCGGCTCGCGACCAAGAGCCTCAGCGACCCCGATCCGCCCTTCTGGATCGACGGCCTGTACGGCAACCACCCGACGATGATGGAACGGATCGCGATGGCGGAAGCATGGGAGGCTCCCGGGCGATGACTTCCTCGTCGAAGCGCCGATGGGCGCTGATCGCCACCGGGATCGCGACCCTGCTGCTGCTCTGGGCGATGTCGCCGATGGAGGACCGGATGCAGGCGAGCGGCCCGGGGATGGTCCCCTTCGAGCTGAGCGGCGGCCAGGAGCGGGCCGACGAGATCCTCGCCGAATGGGGCGAGGACGGCCGCGACGCCGCCCGCGAACAGCTCTGGATCGACTACGGGTTCATGCTCGCCTACGGCGCCTTCCTCTGGCTTGCCGGCGCCGCCGTCCGCGACCGCTGCCGGCGCCGCGGGCTCGGACGCCTCGCCGCAGCCGGCGCAGTCGCCCTCTGGCTCGGCCCGCTCGCCGCCGGCTTCGACGCCCTCGAGAACGCCTGCCTCCTGCTCACCGTGGGCGGCCACGGTGCCCCCTTCCCCTCCCTGGCGACCGTCTTCGCCGCCGGCAAGTTCGCCCTCCTCGCCGGGGCGATCGCCTACCTGCTCGTCGGCCTCGCGGCGACCCTCGGCCGCCGCGGCCGCGAGGAGCAGCCAAGCGGCTAGGCCGCGCCTACCTCTTCGGCTTCTTCTTCCTGCGAACCGGGCCGCAGCATCCGCCGGAAAAAGAGAGGATGCCGCCATGCCCCAACCCCGCCGCACCGGCAAACCCAAAGAACCCCAGGACTTCGGCTGGGTGATCTCCTTCGGCTGCAAAACCACCGGCACCCTCCGCCGCCTCAAAGTCGACACCGATCCCTCCTCCGACACGAGCCCGATCGAGGTCCCCTGCCCCTGCGGCGAAACCCACCGCGTCACCGTCTCCCCCTATCGGCGGCGGCGGGCAGCGGACGAGCCGTTCGACCTCGAGGTCAAGAGCCTCGACGAGCTGCGCTAGCCGGAAGCGGGCCAGCCAGGCCCAGCGGAGCTTCCGCTCAGGGCGTCGCCGGCTGGTTGGCGAAGGCTTCGTAGGCCCGGCACGGCTGCCCGCGCAAGCCCGGGCAGGGAGGCAGCCCGGTCGGCACGCCGACCCCGGGGACGACCGGCAGCAGGAGGTTCGAGGGGGTGCTTCCGCCGTAGGCGATCGCGACCTGCGCGGTGCCTTCCGGCTCGGTCTGGTCGAAGGCCCAGATCGGCTGGGTGCCGTTGGGGGCGGCGATCGTCACCCGGATCCGCGAGCCGGCCCGGTAGGCGTGGCCCTCGTAGTAGAGCGGGATCGTCACCGGCACGAACTGACCGGCGGGCATTGGCGCGACGTCGGCTTCGCGCAGGCTCAGCACCGGCTCCAGGGCGGTGCTCTTTTCGGCGTCGAGCTTGCGCTCGTTGCCCCGGACCCAGCCGTTCTGGACGAAGGTCTCCTTGCCGTCGGGCCTGACCTCGCTGATCGTCGCCTGTAGGTCGACGTTCGGGGTCGAGGAGCGGACCCAGACGTTCACCGCCCCGGCCCCGATCACGGTGGTGTTCGCGCCCAGCGGAGCGGTCAGGTAGGAGACGGCGCTCCCCGGCGGACTCCGTTCCCAGTGGTACTGCGGCAGCGCCGTCCAGAGACCGCCTTCGCCGGCGGCGGTGTCGCCGCTGAAGTCGGTCCTCGGCAGGGCGTCGGCGTCCCAGGTGAATTCGTCGGCCCCCGAGCTGGCGGGGACGGTGCTCCCGAGGCTGCCGCCCGGCGAGAGGTACCAGGACCTCGCCTGGGTGCCGGGCACGGGGAGCGCGTCGAAGGACTTCTCGAAGCCGGGGAAGGGCCGGCCCGGCGAGAGCCCGCCGGCGCCGTTGTCGAAGAGGACCCGAACCGGCTTCAGGCTCTCGAAGGCGCCCAGCGCCAGGCCATAGGTCGGCTGCAGCTGGATCGGATCCAGGGGCAGCGTGACCCCGGGGATCCCCATCGCTTCCTGGTAGATCAGCGGCGCCGCGGCGCGGACGGCCGGGGCGGCCAGGATCGGCGCCCGTTTCGCCACGTAGAGCTGGAGGAAGTCGAACCAGCGGTTGAACGTCACCGGGTCCAGCGAGTCGACGTGGGTGCCGTTGGTGAAGGTGAACCACTTCCGTTTCGTGCCGGTGAAGCGCTTGGCCAGCGTCGGGCAGTGGCCGCCGGTCTGCTCGTCGGTCCACTGGCAGGCCATGAAGGTCGGCACGCTGATCTTGTCGACGAAGGTGATCGGCGCCAGCGGATCGGCGACCTCGGGGTTGTAGTGGTCGTTTTCTTCCACCTTGCCGAGCAGGTCCACGGCCTCGGGGTGCAGGGCCTGGTTGGCCGCGCAGACCTGGTCGCCCTCCTGGATCCGTTTGTAGGCCCATCCCTGGCCGCTGCTCGGCCCCGCTGCTTCGGCGTCGTGGACCCGCTCTTTTGCCCATTCGAGCGCGAACCCGGTGTTGAGGATGCCGCCCGGATACAGCGTCGTCTGGGTGTTGTCGATCACCGACATCGGCGAGATCGCCGCCAGGCTCGGAGGCTGGGTCGCGGCGGTGAAGAGCTGGCTGATGCCGCCGTAGGAGATGCCCATCATCCCCACCTTGTCGCTGAGGACCCACGGCTGGCGGGAGATCGTCTCGACCACGTCATAGCCGTCGAGCCCCTGCAGCGGCTCGAAGAAGTCGAAGGCGCCGCCCGAGCAGCCGGTGCCGCGCATGTTGACGTCGACGACCGTGAAGCCCATCAGGTTGGCGAGGATCGAGATCCCGCTTTCGGGACCGGCGGGGTTCGCGTACCCGTAGCCCGAGTACTCGATCAGGGTCGGCGTCGGCCCGCTCGGCAACGGCGGCAGTTCCACCCCTGGCAGCACGTGCGTGACGTCCTGCGGCGGATGGACGTCGATCGCCAGCTTGGTCCCGTCGCGCGTGGTCAGGTAGCCGTATCCGCTCGAGGGGATCGACTGGTTGTAGACGGAGGTGCTGGGCGGCGCCGACTGGGTCGTCAGGACCTGCAGCGGGTCCGACCGTGGCCCCCCGGCCGTCAAGCCGACGGCGTAGCCACCGCCCGGCGCGACATCGCGAAAGAGGACCCCGCCGAGCTGGTTCGCTTCTCGCGTCGCGACCGCGATGCCGCCGCTGTCGTAGAGCGACACCTGGGCGCCCGGGGCGAGGCCGGTCGCATAGACCTGTTCAACGCTCCCGTGCGCGTCGATCGCCGGGTCCGCGGCCGCAGATCCCGGAACGAGCAGCAACGCGAGCAAGGCGCAAACGAGCGCCACCCACGCCGGTGCCCCACGCCGGCCCCGCCGGCAGTCCACCTCTCCGCCTCTACTCAAGATTGAGTACTTGTACCACGCAACACAGACTTCGTAAACCCGCTATCCCGGCTGTCGCCAAGCCCTATGGTCCGTGGCATGGAGTTGAGCAGGCAGCAGGCCGGAGCAGTAGAAGCCAGCGGCGGCCTGGCGCCGGAGCCGCTCACCGCACCCGAGCCGCCAACGGCGGAGGAGCTGGACAAGGAGCGCAACCGGTCGCGCCTCAAGAAGCTCGGCGGGCTCCTCCTCCCCCTGGTCGTCCTGGCCGGCAAGGCCAAGGTCCTCTTCCTGGCCTTGATCAAGATCAAGGCGCTGACGACCCTCGGGACGATGTTCATCTCCATCGTCGCCTACGGCCTGGCCTTCGGCTGGCCCTTCGCCGTCGGCTTCGTCCTCCTGCTCTTCGTCCACGAGATGGGGCACGTCATCCAGCTGCGCCGCGAGGGAGTCGAGGCCTCGGCCCCGGTCTTCATCCCCTTCCTCGGCGCGGTGATCTCGGCCAAGTCCCTGGGCGAGGACGCCGCAGCCGAGGCCCGCGTCGGCCTCGCCGGCCCGATCCTCGGCACCCTTGGGACCCTGATCCCCCTCGCGCTCTGGTGGGCGACCGGCAGCGACCTCTGGCGCGCCCTCGCCTACGTCGGCTTCTTCCTCAACCTGATCAACCTCCTCCCCGTCCTCCCCCTCGACGGCGGCCGAGCCATGGCCGTCCTCGGCCCCAAGATCTGGATCCTGGGGATCCTCATAGCCACCGCCGCCACCGTCATCTTCCTCGGCCCCTTCATGCTCGTCTTCGTCCTCCTCCTCGGCGGCCCCGAGCTCTACCACCGCTTCAAGAACCGGAACTCAGTAGAGAGCCGCACATTTCACTCGGTGCCGACCCGGACCAAGCTCGCCGTGGGCATCGTCTATCTGGGCCTCGCGGCCCTGCTCATCGTCGGTGTCGCCGAGACCTACGTTTCTCGGACGCTCTAGCTGAGGACCGCCGCGTTCGAGCCGGCCACCGCCGGAACCACAATTAGGCCGCCCTCCGGCGGCGCCAACGGCAAATCCCGCATGGCAAGCGGATTTTCGCCCCCCTCCGTCTGCCGCCGCCGGACCTCGAAATGCGGGGATATTCGGCGATTGTCGGGGTGTCCTGGCAGAAATGGCGATTTCTGCCTGATCGGGCCTACCCCCGGTTCGAACGGTAATTCCGGCATCTCTACAAATCGATGAATCACCAAGACCTTCGCGCGACCTCGCCCAGGTGTCGCAGTGCTCGGTTGGGTCGGGTGAAGACGGCTGGTTTGACCTCCTGATCATCGAGGCGCTACCGGCGCTCTAGTGGGAGTGGGATCATTCAGCGGCACTCGACCTGACCGTTCGTCCCACGCTGCGCATAATCTCTTGGCGTGCTCGACCGACTCAGGATTCAGAACTTCAAGGCGTGGAAGGACACCGGCAGGATCGACCTCGCCCCGCTGACGATTTTCTTCGGCGCGAACAGCTCCGGGAAGTCGAGCATCAACCACTTCCTCATGATGCTCCGCCAGACCGTGAGGTCGGCCGACCGGAACAACGTCTTCGACTTCGGAGACGCCAACGCCGCCGTGTCACTGGGAAGTTTCCGGGATGTCGTTTTCCGTCATGAAGTCGAGTCCACGATCAGCTTCGATACCGAATGGTCGCTACCTGCACCACTACGGCTTCGCGACCCTCGAACGAGCAAGATCTATTCGGGCGATCATCTTGCATTCTCGGCTGCCGCTCGACTGTCACTTGAGCAGCGTCGCCCCCTTGTGCAACTTGAGCATCTGCAGTACCGGCTCGCAAGCCCGACCAAAAAGTCCGCCGGGTTGTCTGCCGAGATGGCCCGCGATGAGAAACGCAAAGACCGCTGGCGTCTAGAGACGGAGAACTACGACACGATCCGAAGCCCCGGGCGTAGGTGGGAGTTGCCAAAACCGATTCAGTTCTACGGCTTTCCCGCCGAGGCACAGCTGTACTACGAGAACACGGCGTTTCTCTCAGACTTGGAGCTTTCTCTTGAGACCTTGATCGGGAACATCAGCTACCTCGGTCCGCTTCGAAGCCCGCCTGAGCGAATCTACCCATGGTCTGGGAACGATCCGCTCGACGTCGGGTGGCAAGGCGAGCAGACGGTCCAGGCCATTTTGGCGGCACGCAGCCGACGACTGAACTGGAAACGAAAATCACCTACTAAACCGTTCGACCTCGTAGTCGCTGATTGGCTGGTCAAATTGGGTTTGCTCGACTCCTTTGAGGTCGAGGAGATCGCACCAGGTAGAGACGAGTACGACGTTGCGGTCAAAACCGCGGCCACCTCGGAGACGGTGAACCTCACGGATGTGGGTTTCGGCGTGTCGCAGGTTCTCCCCGTGATCGTCCAGTCGTTCTACGCACCGCGAAACTCGTCTGTCCTTATGGAGCAGCCGGAGATTCATCTTCACCCTGCGGTCCAGTCGGCGCTTGCCGACCTCTTCATCGCTGCCGTGAAAGCCCGGGAAGACGGCAAACCGCGGGAAATCCAGATCATCGCCGAGAGCCACTCCGAGCACCTGCTCCGGCGCCTTCTTCGACGGATAGCCGAAGAGGAGATCTCAAACGACGATGTTGCTCTGTACTTCTGCTACAAGGGCAGCGGGGGGTCGGCGATGGATCGACTCGAAGTTAACCAATACGGCGACATCCTCAACTGGCCTCCAGACTTCTTCGGAGATGAGGTCAAAGACGTCGCGGTTCAGGCCGAAGTAGGCATACAAAGAAAGCTCGCACTGGACTCCTGAAGTCTGGGACTGCCTTGGATCACGCTGTCGTAGACACGAATGTCCTTGCTGTCGCTGAGGGTCTCAACGAGGGTGCCTCGTCCGACTGCGAGGCGGCATGCGTTCGCCTGGCCGGGCAGATCGCAAGTGGAGACGTGATCTTGGTGGTCGACTCTGCAATAACGGGGGAGAAGGTATTCGGGGAGTACTTGGAAAGGCTGGCCCAGTCTCCGCGCGACGGGATCGGGAAAAAGCTCGCAGTCACGCTTTATCACCGCCGCTTCGATCAGAGTGTCTGCCAGATCGTGGATGCAACTCCCTGCGAAGACGACCCGCGAACCGACTTCGAGGAGGTGCCTGACGCACTGCGCGACTTCGACCGAGATGACCACAAGTGGATCGCTCTTGCACGCGCAGCGCCCCAGCACACGCCGGTCTACCAGGCCCTGGACGGGGAGTGGTGGGCGCGTCGTTCAGATCTTCTTAGGGAGGGCGTCGAAGTTCAGTTTTTGTGCGCGTCCGACCTGATCGACCGCTTCAAGGAATCATGAAGAGTCGAGAAGAAGCTTCACGTCAAGCGGCCTGTTCGCGCTGCCAGGCTGCTTCAGCGTCATCGGCGGCGGCGTTGAGGGTGATGCGCCAGTCAATCTCGTCGGGGCAGGCGCCGTAGTAGCGGACCGCGGTCCGCACTTGGGAGTCGGTGAGATTGAGAAGCTCGGCAGTAGCGGTGATCGCCTCCTCCCCACGCGCCTTGCCGCTCTTGATCGTGGCGATGAGCTCCCAGACATCTGGGCCGCCGGCCAAAGCGGCGCGGCGGCCTGTGGGTCCGTCGCGGAAGACGATGCCGCGGAATTCCTCCATGCGGTCACCGTAGCCAACGAACTTTCATGTCACGGAATCGGCGTCTATCGGCGCGCATCCCCACCTATCTAACGCCATCAGGCAGAAACTGCCTGATCGGGAGCGGAAATTTGGGTCCGGTTTAAACCGAATCAGTGGACCCCCACTGCCGATTTGCAAGGGAATCGCTTAGGGGTGGCAGACGGGATTCGAACCCGCGACCGCCGGCACCACAAGCCGGAGCTCTACCAACTGAGCTACTGCCACCTCGCCGGTCCCAATTTACCGGGCCGGGCGGGGGTTGGCCCGGGCGGGTCAGGCGACGGCTAGCTCATCGGGCTTCTCGGCCGGCTTGGCCTCGGTGCCGCCTCGGGAGAACTCGATCTCGTCGTCGAGCGGGCCCTTCTTCAGGAGGCGGATGTCCTGGGCGTAGTTCTGGTGCAGGCGCCAGGGGTGGGCCGCGGCCTGTTTGGGGAGCTGGTCGAGGGCGCGGAGGACGTAGCCGGATTTGAGGTCGATGATCGGTTCGATCTCGACGGAGGGGTCGGGCGCCTTGGGGGTGGCGACGCGGTAGCCGTGCGCGTCCATGTGCTTGAGGAGGCGGCAGATGTAGGCGGCGACGAGGTCGGTCTTGAGGGTGAAGGAGGCGTTGGTGTAGCCGAGCGCAATGTTCAGGTTGGGGACGCCGCTGAACATCATCCCTTTGTAGCCGACGGTCTCCGACATCTGCTTCTCCTTGCCGTCGATGAGGATCTGCATCCCCCCGAGGACGAGCATGTTGAGCCCGGTCGCGGTGACGATGACGTCGGCCTCCAGCTCCTTGCCGGACTGAAGCTTTAGCCCCTTCTCGGTGAAGGTCTCGATCCGGTCGGTGACGACGTCGACCTTGCCGCCTTTGATCGCCTTGAAGAGGTCGGCGTCCGGTACGGCGCAGAGCCGCTCATCCCAAGGGTTGTACCGCGGCTTGAAGTGGGTGTCGATGTCGTAGCCGGCGGGCAGCAGCGGCTCGAGGCGCTTGCGGAGGAGGCGCTTGGAGAAGTTGGGCCAGCGCCGGAAGAGCGTGTAGCTGCCCTGCAGAACCAGGACGTTCTTCCAGCGCACCGCCGCGTAGGCGAGCTTCTCCGGCAGCAGGCGCCGCAGCCGCTGGGCGAGCGGGTCGACCGCCGGCCGGGAGACGACATAGGTCGGGGAGCGCTGCAGCATCGTCACGTGCTCCGCGCGCTCGGCCATTGCCGGCACCAGCGTCATCGCCGTCGCCCCGCTGCCGATCACGACGACGCGCTTGCCGTCGTAATCGAGGTCCTCGGGCCAGTGCTGGGGGTGGACGATCTGCCCCTCGAAGCGCTCGGTCCCCTCGAACTTCGGCGAGAAGCCCTCGTCGTAGCGGTAGTAGCCGGTGCAGCCGTAGAGCCAGTCGCAGGTCAGCTCGACCGGCTCCCCGTCGCGCTCGGCGCGGATCGTCCAACGCGCGTCGGCGCTCGACCACTCGGCGGCGAGGACCTTGTGCCCGAAGCGGATCTTGTCCTCCACCCCATACTCCTGCGCCGTCTCCTTGATGTATTCGAGGATCGACTCGCCGTCGGCGATCGACTTTTCCCCGAGCCACGGCTTGAACGAGTAGCCGAGGGTGAACATGTCGGAGTCCGAGCGGATGCCGGGATAGCGGAAGAGGTCCCAGGTGCCGCCGATCGTCTCGCGCGCCTCGAGGATCGCGTAGCTCTTCCCGGGGCAGTTCTGCTGCAGGTGGACGGCGGCGCCGATGCCGGCCAGGCCGGCTCCGACGATGAGGACGTTGACGTGCTCTCGCTCAGTGGACATAAGGGATCTCCTGCCTAGCGTTCGAGGCGAGCGAGGAGGTCGCTCGTCATCGGGGTGGACTTGAAGAGGCCGCGCTTGGCGCCGCTGCGCATCTGGCGGCGGATCGCCCGCTCGACCAGGCCTTTGGGGACGAAGCGCAGGGCGGCGTAGGCGCGAGCGCCGCGCTTGGTCGTAGCGAGGTCGCGGGCCGGCTTGCCGTAGATGGCGCGGACGATCGTCTCGACCGCGGCGCCGAGCGGCTCCGCCGGCACCATCCCCTCGAGCCCGATGCCGGCGCTCTGGCTGGCGTCGTGGATCGGGGTGCGGATGTAGCCGGGGTAGACGGTGGTGACGGTGACCTCGTCGCCGAGCTCGGCCCGCAGCTGCTCGGAATAGCCGACGACGGCGCGCTTGCTGGCGCCGTAGGCGGTGGCGAAGGGAACGGCGATGTGGGCGAGGCCCGAAGAGATGTTGACGACGCGGCCGTGGGATCCGCGCAGCGCCGGCAACGCCGCGGCGGTGACTCGCCAGGTGCCGAGGAGGTTGACGTCGATGACGCCGAGGGCGTCGGGGCCGGGCTTTTCGGCCGCGCTCTGTGGCAGGCCGATGCCGGCACAGTTGACGAGGGCGTCGAGCCCGCCGCCGAGTCGCTCGACCGCGGCGGCGACGGCCTTGTCGACCGATTCCTGGTCCCTGACGTCGCAGGCGATCAGGTCGTCCTCGCCTTTGAGGTCGAGCCCGACGACCTGGGCCCCGCGCACGCGCAGCTCCTTCGCAGTCGCCTCGCCGATGCCGCTGGCGGCGCCGGTGATGATCACGCGCTTGCTCACGGGCCGAACCTTATCAACACTGTGTCGAGAATGTCAACAACTTGTCGAATCTGTCGACGCGCTGTAAGGTAAAGACCGATGGAGGCGACTGCCAAAGCCGATCCCACCCCCAAAGCGCGCGGTCGCCGCGGCACCCGGGTCAGCGGCGACGAGCGCGAGCGGGCGATCCTGGAGACCGCCGAACGGCTGCTGGAAGAGAAGCGCCTAAACGAGATTTCCGTCGACGACCTCGCCAAAGGCGCCGGCATCTCCCGCCCCACCTTCTATTTCTACTTCCCCTCCAAAGAAGCGGTCGTGATGACGATCGTCGAAAGGCTGGTGGCCGAAGCGACGGTCAGCAGCGAGGAGGTAGTCACGGTGCTCGCGGAGGCCGGACCGCGGGCGGGGCTCCGCCAGGGACTTGAGGACCTCTACGCCGCCTTCCGCGCCCGCCCCGGCATGGTCCGAGCCGGTGCCGACCTGCGCTCGATCAACCACCCCGAAGCCTCGGAGCTGTGGGGACAGGTGATGGAGGACTGGACCGCCAACGTCACCGCGATGATCGAGTTCGAGCGCAGCCGCGGTGCCGCCCCGCCCGGGCCCCCGGCCCGCGAGATGGCGCTCGCCCTGGTGCAGATGAACGAGCGAGCGCAGTACGCGACGCTCCTCGAGGAGTCCCCCTCCCACGATCAGGACCGCATCCTCGACGTCCTCATCGAGATCTGGCTGCGGGCGATCTACGGCACCGTCGAGCCGGCGTAACGCCGAAACCGCAAGAACGGTTCCTGGACAGCCTTTTTTGCGGTTTCGCGCCTAGACGCGCGGCGCGACCTCGCGCCCCATCAGCGCCACCGCGTCGAGGTCGCGGTGCAGCAGGTGCTGGCCCATGATTCGGGTCAGGCCCGCGGCCTTCAGCTCCTGCAGCTGCTCGACCGCCTCCTCGACGGTGCCGAGGATCGTGCTCGGGCGCAGGCCGGCGATGAACGCCTCGCTGTCGCCGTCCTCGCCTTTCCACTCCGAGAGGCGGGAGGCGCGGTCGACCAGGTCTTCGCGGTCGGCGCCGACGAGCCAGCCGGTCATCATCGAGAGCGGCAGCGTCGCCGGGTCGCGCCCCTCCTTTTCGCAGGCGTCGTCGAGGCGCCGGCGCAGGTCGGCAACCTCCTCCGCCGTCGCCATCACCGTGTTGTACTCGTCGGCCCACCGGGCGCCGATCCGCAGGCTGCGCGGCCCGCCTTTGGCGCCGAGGATCAGCGGCAGCGGCTGCTGCACCGGCTTCGGCCGCGCGTCGAGCTGCCGCGCCGAGTAGTGCTCGCCGTCGAAGTCGAATGCCCCCTCGCCCCAGTGGCCGCGGACGATCTGCATCTGCTCCTCAAGCGCCTCCATCCGCGGCCCGATCTCCGGCAGGTCGAACCCGTAGAGCTCGTGCTCGCGATCCCACCAGCCAGCGCCGATGCCAACTTCGACCCGGCCGCCGGAGACGTGGTCGGCGGTCACCGCCGCCTTCGCCAACACCGCCGGGTGACGGAAGGTCGCCGGCGAGACCATCGTCCCCAGCCGCAGCTTCTCCGTCGTCGCTCCCAGCGCCGTGATCGTCCCCCAGGCGTCGAGCGAGCCGCGCTCGCGCCGGTCGTCGACCGAGAGGTAGTGGTCGGAGCGGAACATCGTCCCCACCCCATGCTCTTCGCAGGCCGCAGCCAGCGCCTGCCAGTCCTCCCAGGTCACGTCCTCCTGGCCCTCGATCATCAGGCATACGTCCATTGCCCGAGGCTACCCCGGGTACGGTGGGCGCATGCGGAGCACGCATCCGACTTTCGCCCCAGCGGGCTGTGCACAAATCCGGACGCGCTTGCTGGCCGTGGTTGGGCTCATCGCGGCACTGGTGGTCATGGCGTTATGGACGGGACGAGCCGCGGCGGTCGGCCCCTACCCCGACCTCTCTCCCTGCCCGGTCTTCCCGGACCCGCCGGCGTCGCTCTCGCCCCGCGCCCCGTCCCTCCCTAACGAGGCTGCCTGGAACCAGGACATCTCGAAGGCGCCGCGGGACCCTCGCTCGAACGCCTACATCGCCTACATCAACTCCCACGGCGGCGATCGCCTCCACCCCGACTTCGGCTCCCCGCGGCCCTACGGGTTTCCCTACTCGGTCGTCGGCGCCGGCCAGCCGAAGCTGCCCATCGACTACACCGCCTACGGCGAGGAGAGCGACGCCGGCCCGTTCCCGGTGCCGGCGAAGGCACCGGTCGAGGGCGACAACCGCAGCGACGGCGACCGCCACGTCCTCGTCGTCGACCGCTCCGCCTGCCGGCTCTACGAGCTCTACCGCGCCTTCTACGTCGCCAAGCCGCGCCCGCACTGGAACGCCGACTCGGGGACGAGCTGGGACCTCCGCTCCGCCGCCCGCCGCCCCGACGGCTGGACCTCGGCCGACGCCGCCGGGCTGCCGATCTTCCCCGGCCTCGTCCGCTACGACGAGGTCGCCGGCGACCACCTCGACCATGCGATCCGCGTCACCTTCGAGAGCACCCGGGACGCCTGGATCCACCCCGCCTCCCACTGCGCCGGCGACACCTCTGACCCAAGCGCCCCGCCGATGGGCCTGCGCCTGCGCCTGAAGGCCGGCTACGGCCTCGGCGGCTTCCGCGGCGCCGCCAGGACGATCGCCCTGGCGATGAAGCGCCACGGGCTGATCGTCGCCGACAACGGGTCCAACTGGTTCTTCTCCGGCAGCAGCGACCGCCGCTGGGACGACGAGGACCTGAACCAGCTGAAGCGGATCCCCGGCAGCGCCTTCGAGGTGGTCGAGAGCGCGGCAACGCCGCATTCATGCTGATTTGCAGCCATTGGATTGGGTACTTGAGCCAATAGGGACACCCCTGAGGAGAGAGGAAAATGGCTCAGACCAAACCCAAATCGAGTTCGAAACCGAAAGCGAAATCGAAACCGAGATCAAGCAAATCGTCGGCTTCGAAAACCGCTAAACCGGCGTCGAAATCCCAATCCAAACCGAAAGCGAAATCGGCGTCGAAACCCAAATCGACGAAATCCAAATCGAAAACGAGCAAAAGCAAAGCGAGCAAACCGCGCAGCTCGAGCAACGGCGCCAGCGCCAAAAGCAGCTCGAACGGCTCGTCGAGCAAACACTCGAACGTCGAGGCGGTCAAAAACGCGGTCGGCGGCGCCGGCCAGACCGTAGGCAAAGTGGCGAGCAAAGCGAAAGTGCCGCTCGTCGCCGGCGGGGCAGCGATCGCCGGGGCAGCCGGCGGCATGGCTCTCGCCGCTTCCAAGAAAGGCCGCAAGAGCGGCATCGGCAAGGCCATCGCCCGCAGGCCGAAGGTCAAGGTCAGCGGCAAAGACATGGCCAAGGCAGCCAAAGAGGTAGGGAACTTCAGCGCGCAGGTAGGTGAGCTCGCCACCGAGCTCCAGCGCGCTCGGGAGTCGGCGAACGGGAATGGCGGTAGCAGCAAGCACCGCTCGCCGGTAGAGGTCGTTCTACAGGGACTCACCGCGAGGCGCTAGCGCCGGGCTGGCCCTGAGGACAACGGCTGCGGCCGCGCGTACGGGACGCGCGGTCGCCAGCCTCACTCCGGTCCCGTCTCCTCCGCTTCGCGTCGTCGCCGCTGCTCAACTTCGCGCGCCACGTCCTCGGCCTCGAAGTCCTCGCCTTCGGCCGGGTGGACGATCCACTGGGCCACCTTCCAGTCGACCTTGACGTCGCGATAGGCGACGCCGGCCTCGGGCTCCTCGGGGATGTTCTCCCGCTCGACCCTGGCGTCGGTTTTGTGGTCTGGCTCGCCGTAGTAGGTGACCTTGCGCTTCTTCGGGACCTTGCCGAACGTCACCTCCGCGGCCTTGACCGAGGTGGAGAACTGGAGGTCGGGCCGACGGCCGCCGCTCACGCGGCAGCCGCCTTCTCGACGTCGTGCACGGTGACGCGGCCTTCGGCGCCGGTGCCTTCGACGTCGTCGATGTCGACCCCGTGCTCCTCGGCCTTGCGCAGCGCCGCCGCGGTGGCGTTGTGCTTCGCCGCCCGTCGCTGCCGGCGGCGCTCGCCCAGCTCCATCGCTTTGTGAGTGGCGGCGAGGCCGAGGTCTTTGGCCTCGTCGGCCGCGGCTTCGCCGATCTCTTTGGCGACGAGCTTGGCGATCTGTTTGGCGATGCCGCCGCCACCGGAGCCGCCTTCGCCCCCGTTGCCGCCGCCGTTGCCGCCATCTCCGCCGCCGTTGCCGCCTCCGCCGCCGCCCAAGCCGGCAAGACCGCTGAGCGCGCCGGCGCCCTGGCCGAGCCCGCCGACCGCCTGGCCGGCGCCTTCGCCGAGCCCGCCGACGGCCTGGCCCGCGCCTTCGCCGACCTGCCCGACGGCTTTGTTGGCGCCTTCGCCGACCTCGCTGACCGCTTTGCCGGCGCCGCCGCCGACGTCTTCGACCGCCCCGCCAGCGCCTTCGCCCACGTCTTTGACCGCACCGCCGGCGCCCTCGCCGACGTCTTTGACGGCACCACCGGCGCCCTCGCCGACGTCTTCGACGGCGCTGCCGGCGCCTTCGCCGATCTGGCCGACCGCTTTGTTCGCCCCTTCGCCGACTTCGCCGACGGCTTTGCCGGCGCCTTCGGTGACGGGCTGCAGCGCTTCGGTGATGTTGCTCAAGACGTCCGGATTGCGATCGAGCGTCGTCAGCACGCGGTCGATGATCGCGGTCACGTGGTCGAGGCGCGCCCGCATCAGCATCTGCGCTTCGACGCCTTTGATGTTGAGTTCGACCTTGCCCAGCTCGACATGGACGCCGACGCTCAGTTTCACCAGGTCAAGCACTTCCGCGTGCAGCGAGACCCGCGCCATGAGGTCGTCCAGCTCGAAGTGAATCTCGTCGACCTTGACCACCGGGACATCGACGATGACGTCGGGCTCGTCGGTATCGCTGATTTCGACCGGGTCGATGACCGTATAGTCTTCGTACATCTGCTCGGGCCGGGTCTTTTTACCGCCCTGGTTGCGGATCCCGGCCTGCTGCTCATCGCCCTGCTCTCTCGCCGCCCGTTGCTTCTTCGGGGTCGGGCTTTTGTTCTGCCCGCTGCCCTCGGTGCTCTGGTGGACTTCTTTCCTGGGGCCTTTGCGTCTGGCTTTTTTCGACTGCGACCGTTTCCCGCTGCCTTTGGATTTGGTCTGCTGGGCCATTCCCACACCTCTCCTCGCTTGCGCGTTTCCTCTTCCCTTAAGGAAGTTTTTCCCGTTGCTGGGAGGGGCAAACGCCGCTGCAGCCGGAAATCAGCGGTCGCGGCGGGGGCCGCCGGAGACCAGGCGCCAAGCGCGGCCGAAGACGTAGAGGACCGCGAAGGAGATCGCGAGCCCGATCGCGCCGAGCAGGAGGAGGAAGAGCACGAAGGCCAGGATCGCCAGCGGAACCAGGAGCAGTTTCACGCCTGCGTAGTCTTGCAACGGAGATGCTTCATTCGGCGGCAGTCCTGCAGGTGGTGGTGGCGCTGGCCGGCGCCAGCGGCGGCAACCAGGCGGTGGCGACGATCGGCGACGGGCTGGCGCTGATGGAAGCCCGCCAGCGGGTCGAACAGACCCACTCGGCCGAGCCGCCAGCGGCGACGAAGAAGGCGAGGGCGCCGAGCGCCGAGGAAATCGCCGCAGACCCGAGCCTGCTGCCTCCCGCCTCGGCCGGCAGCAACGGGACCCACGTCCCCCATCGCTCCTCGCTCGGCCGCGACCAGATCTTCGCCCACCGCCGCGGTGACGGCGGCTCCAGCGCGATCCTCCTCACCGGCGTCGCCCTCGCGCCGACCGACGCGCCGGCGCCGGTCGCCGGCGCGATCGACGCCGCCAACACGATCGTCGGCCGCCCCTACGTCTGGGGCGGCGGCCACGCCTCCTTCTACAGCGACTCCTACGACTGCTCCGGCGCGGTCAGCTTCGCCCTCTTCGGCGGCGGCCTGATCCCGCGCCCGCTCACCTCCGGCGACCTCATGCACTGGGGCGCGCCCGGGCCCGGCAAGTGGATCACCGTCTACGCCAACCCCGGCCACACCTTCGCCGAGATCGCCGGCCTGCGCTTCGACACCGTCGGCGACGAACAAGGGACGGGACCGCGCTGGCACCTCGCCACCGCCTCGACCGCCGGCTTCGTCGCCCGGCACCCGCCGGGGCTTTGAGGGGCCGACCTCCCCCGGAGGCCGGCCCACTCCTTGGGTGGCTAGCTGCCCTTCCCGATCGACACGAGGGGCAGTGCGTGCTGGGTGCGGAGATCCATCCGTCTTCACCTCCTCCCGGCTGGGCTATCTGAGGTTGCCTCTGAATTATTGGTGAATTCGATTCCAGTAATGAGCAGTCTTTCAGCAAAAAGGGAAGACTTTTGAACGCGATGTCCAACCAACGGCTACGATCAAGTCCTCGGCAGTAATCAGACCGCGACCAGGGAGAGCCCATGTCGACCAAAGCGCAGCGCCGCAAAGCCACCGAAAATCGGATCAAAGCGATGAGCCATCCGCTGCGCGCGGCCATCCTTCGGATAGTCGCTGACCGCACGGCGAGCCCGGCGGAAATGGCGAGGGAGCTGGACGAGGAGCTGTCGAACGTCAGCTACCACACGAAACAGCTGGTCGAGTTCGAGTGCGCGGAGCTGGTCAGCACCCGACCAGTACGCGGGGCGCTGGAGCACTTCTACCGCGCGACTGAGCGGCACCTGATCGACACCGAGGTGTGGGAGGAGCTCGAGCCGGTCATCGCAGAGGATCTCGTTTGCGAATTCATGCAGAGGATCCTCGATGACTTCGTAGCCTCGGCAAGAGCCAAGCTGATTGGCGGCGACAAAGATTTCCATCTCACCCGCACGCCGCTGGTCCTCGACGAGGACGGCCTCCAGGAAGCCCTCGAGGCGCACGAAAGGACGCGCTTGGAGATCCTCGAGATCGAGGCGCGCAGCGCGGCCCGGATGATCGAGTCGGGCGAGGAGGGGACCAACGTCTCCACCAGCCAGGGGCTTTTCAAGCTGCCAACCCCGAAGCGCCGCTAGCTCAAGCCGGGAGACAGCGGGAAGCGCATCCGCACCTCCGTCCCCTCGCCTTCCTGCACGATCCGCAGGTCGGCCGAGAGGCGGGCGATGATCGAGAGGCCGAGCCCGAGGCCGTCGGCGGAGCCTTTGCCGAAGCCTTCGCCGCGATCGCGCACCCGCACCTCCAGCCAGTCCTTGCCGCTGCGCGCCGAGAGCTCGACCACGCCGGCGTCGCCCGAGGCTCCGGAGTACTTGACCGCGTTGGTCACCGCCTCGGAGACGACCAGCGCCACGTCGGCCGCCAGCTCCTCCCCCACCCCCTGATCGCGAGCGAACTCGGTCGCCCGCCGCCGCAGCACTGGGACGGACGCGGGCTCGGCCGGCATCGTCAGGTTCATCCGTGCAGTCCCGTCGCAGGCAGTGGACACGTTGTTATTTTCGGCGATCCGGCGGTCGGCAGTAGCGCTGCACGCTGATCCGCGGAAACGAACTGGATTTCCCAGCCATCCCTCAGTAATCGGTAGACAGTTGTATGAACCGGTTCAAGTCGGGAAGAAAACGGTCGATCCCGCCTCCTGTAGTCAGCTGAAAAAGGGCAAACCTGCCGCGAGGCAGGGACGCAAAGCCAGAGGTCTCCCCTTGGGAGACGGCTCAGCCGCCAGCTTGGTGAAAACCGAGTCCTTTTCGCATGCCTACAGGAGGTCTGATGTCAACTGCAAACCCCACCCGCCGCCTCGGCATCCTCGCCGGCGCGACCTTCGCCGTCCTCTTCGTCTTGACGGCGTTCACCTCACTGGCCAACGCGGCCTGTTCCTACCCGGACGCGGAGCAGGTCTTCGCGCCCTACAAAGACAAGGGCTACTACCAGCTCGCACCTGACGGCGCCTTCGGAGAAGGAGGCACCGGATGGACCCTCGAAGGAGGCGCCGAACTGGTCGTCGAGTCCGAAGCGCGCGGCCATAGCGGCGTCCAAGAGGAAACCGCCGTCGCCCTGCCGTTCGGCGGCAAGGCCACCAGCCCGCCGTTCTGCGTGGACGAGACCACGCCGAACTTCCGCTTCATGATGCGGAACGTCGGCGACAAGGGCGGCAAGATCCGCGTCACCGTCAGCTACGAAAACACCCACAAGGTGGTCAAGGCGAGGAACAGCGACGTCCACTCCGACGACGTCGAAGCATGGGTTCCGACGCCCTCGCTGAAGCTCGAGACCGGCGACGAAGAAGAACGAGTGGCCCGCATCACCTTCACCGCGAAGGACCCGAAGAGCGAGTACCTGGTCGACGACCTCTACGTCGATCCGTTCGCCCGCCACTGATCCCGGGAGCAGATGTAGGCAGGCAGCGGTGTGCGGGGGCGACGCGATGTCGCCCCCGCTCTTTTGATCCTCGCCGGCCGCGAAATACCTGCATTCGGACGTTTGAGGGAGCCGACTTAAGGCGGCTGGACAGATTGTCGATAAGAACAGTCCGGAGCGTCGTCAGCGCTCGCCTTTGAACGAAAGAGATCGCCATGCACCTCATCAGCAACAAGCGAGCGCTCGTCGCGCTGGCTTGCGTAGCCGCCGTCGCCGTTGCCGCCGGCGCCTACGCCTACTTCACGAGCACCGGCTCGGGCACCGCCACCGCCAAAGTCGGGACCAGCTCCGCCGTCACCCTGAAAGGGACGGTCGCCGGCAACCTCTACCCCGGAGCCTCCCAGCAGGTCTCCTTCACGGTCGACAACCCGTCGAGCGGCGCCCAGCGGGTCGGGACCATCAGCCTGACCGGGATCACGGTCGACGCCGGCCACTCGACCTGCAGCGTCACCATCAGCGGCGGCAACCCCGACTTCACGATGCCGGCCGTCGCCGTCAACGCAACCTTCCCCTCCGGCAACGGGCAGGCAGTGACGCCGAAAGGCACGCTGACGATGAACGACACGGGCGTCAACCAGAACGCCTGCCAGGGCGCTGAACTGACTCTCGCCCTCTCCAGCAACTAGGCGATCTCGCCAGGACCCCCTATGGCGGGCCGGCGCGACATTGGACACAAGTGCGCGACCAGGGCAGCAGTTGCCCTGGTCGCCGCTGTCGCCTGCCTCGGCGGCGTCGCCTACGCGGCCAAGATCTCCGAGCAGAGCCGCCCGCACGGAAAGAGGGCCAAGCAGCCGCCGCGGAAGCAGGGACAGGGGCCGCCGCGGCCCCGCTTCATCGAAGTCCCGCCGAACGGGGGCGTCGATCCCGATTCCCAGTTCCGTTTCCACGTCGCCCCGCCCGAGCAGCAAGGCGCTGCGCCGCGGCCGGGTCCAGGCGGCCCGTCGCCGGAGCAGTGGCGCCGATTCGAATGCCGCCTCGACGGCGGGGTGTGGGACGAATGCGCGTCGCCGTACCTTCTTCGCGAGCTCGAGCCCGGCGAACACTCCTTCGCCGTCCGGGCGCTGAACCGCCGCGGCTTCGTCGGGCTCGTGGCCCGCTACCGCTGGGCGCTGCTCGAGCCGCAGGAGTTCTCCGTCGAGCCGGTGGCGGGGTCGCTCGACGAGCTGATGCCCGGAGCGCCTGCCCAGCCCCTGCCGGTGCGGATCGTCAACCCGAACCCGGCGCCGATCGAAGTCACGAGCCTCACCGTCGCGGTGGCGCCCGAGCCCTCGGCCTGCCCCGCCGACCCCAACTTCGAAGTGACCCCTTCCAGCCTCAGCCCGGCGGCGCCGCTGACCGTCCCGGCCGGAGGATCCGCCAGCCTGCCGACCGCGACGGCGACGGCGCCGGCCGTGGCGATGCGGGAACTGCCGACTGACCAGAACGCCTGCCAGGGCGCGACCGTCCACCTCGACTTCAGCGGCGAGGCTCGCGGATGAAGCGGTTCCGCCTCAGCGGCGTCGCCGGCTCGATCTGCGTAGTGGCGCTGCTCGCGCTCGTCGCCAGCGCCGTCTCCTACTTCACCGCCAACGGCACCGGCAACGCCTCGGCCGCGGTCTCGAAACTGACCGCACCGACGATCACCGCCGCGACCCCGGCCGCCGGCGGAACGGTCGCGCTCACCTGGAGCGCGATGACGGCGCCGGGGGAAGGCACCGTCACCTACTACGTCACCCGCGACGGCGGCAAAGCGGCCGGCAACTGCCCCGAACAGGCAGCCCCGACCGCGGTCACGACCTGCACCGACGGCTCCGTCCCGATCGGCGAACACACCTATCTGGTGACGGCGCTGTGGCGCACCTGGCAGGCGACGAGCACCGGCAAAACGGCCAAAGTCACGGTCGGCGCGGCAACCACCTTCACGGTCTCGGCAAGCGCGACGAGCATCGCCGCCGGCGGCTCGAGCAACCTCACGATCACCGCCAAGGACGAAGCCGGCAGCACCGTGACGAGCTACAGCGGCTCTCACTCGCTCGTCTTCTCCGGCGCCAACGCGGCCCCCGGCGGCACCAAGCCGACCGTGGTCAACAGCTCGGGCACCGCGGTCAACTTCGGCACCGCCACGGCGCTGACCTTCACCAGCGGCGTCGCCACCGTCACCTCGAGCAAGAACGGCCTGGTGAAGCTCTACGCGGCGGGGTCGTCGACCATCGTCGCGACCGAGGGAACGATCACCACCCCGAGCCCGCCGACGATCACGGTCACCGCCGCCGCGACCAGCAAATTCTCGATCTCGGCCGCCTCCGCGACCCCGACGGCGGGCGCGATCGACGAACTGACCACGACCGCGCAGGACACCTACGGCAACACGACCACCTCCTACACCGGCGCCCACAGCCTCGTCTTCTCCGGCGCGGTTGCCAGCCCTGGCGGCACCGCCCCGACCGTCAGCGACTCGACCGGCGCCGACGTCGCCTTCGGCGCCTCCACCTCGCTGAGCTTCAGCGCCGGCGTCGCCAAAGCCGCGGAAGCCAAAAACGGCGGCATGAAGCTCTACAAGAGCGGCGCCACCAGCATCCAGGCGACCGAAGGGACGATCACGACCCCGACCGCGCTCAGCGTCACCGTGGCGGCCGCCTCGGCGACCAAGCTCGTCCTCTCCTCGGCGACCGCGACCCCGGTCGCCGGCACCGGCTTCAACGTCACCACGACCGCCGTCGACACCTACGGCAACACCGCCAGCGGCTACACCGGCTCGAAGAACATCACCTTCGCCGGCGCCACGACCAGCCCCAGCGGCGCCCAGCCCACCGTCGTCAACAGCGCCGGCACCGTGGTCAACTTCGGCTCGGCGACCGCCCTCAACTTCGTCAGCGGGGTCGCCACCCCAGCCTCCTCGAAAAACGGCTTCATGAAACTGAACAAGGTCGAGGCGGCCGCGATCACCGCCGGCGACGGAACCATCTCCACCCCCGCTTCCCTCGTCCTCACCGTCTCCACCGGCGCCGCTTCCCGCCTCGGCTGGGTCGAAACGACCGCCGGCGCCGGCGCGATCGGCTCCCCCTGCCTCTTCACCTGCGCGATCACGACCCTGGGCAACTCCGGCACCGTCAAATCCAAGGTCGCGATCACCGACGGCGCCGGCAACATCGTCTCCAACATCGGCGCGGCCAAGACAGTGACGGTCACCGCCAGCGGCGGCACCATCGTCGGGTCCCCTCTAACCATCCCCGAAGCCGGCCCCTCGATCAGCGCCAACCAGTTCACCTACACGTCCCCCGCCAGCGGCAGCTTCACCAACACCATCACCGCCGCCTCGACCGGCTACACCAGCGCCACCGCGACGGCGAGCAAATAGGCGGCCCCGCAAAGGCCCTGTCTCAGCGGTAGGGAACGTGCTGCCGGAGGCAACCCGATTCGCGCAGGCAGTAGTCGAACCCGAAGCTGGGACCGGCAAGGGGCATCGGATCGACGCCCGGGAACTGAATCGAGAGGTCGCCCTCCCAGGTGAAAACGGATTCAGGGGTGCGATCGACGGTGCCGGTGCCGCTGAATGGCGGCGGCGGCGTCACGGCCAGGTGTTCGGGATGAGCGTCGCGGAAGGCGGTGGCGGGAGCGGGGGTCTTCATCGTCCGCCAGATCGTCAGCGGCGGCTCGCCAGAAGCCGTCTCGAACCCTTCTCCTGATTCGACGAAGAAGATGACCTGGCCGCCCTCGATCATGCCCGGCCGATACTTGCGGGCAAGGAAGCTCGCGCCCTCGCCGGAGGCCGCGAACTTGCTCTCCCATTCGCGCTCGCGCGGGTTGAACTCGACCTTCATCCCATATCGACAGAGCCAGCTGGTCGGCTTTTCGGTGGTCGCCTCGGCTTCGTGCACCTCGACCTCGGTGTAGTGCCGCTCGCCGGTGAACTTGATCGTCCCGCGAACGACACCGGGCTGAACCACCGGCCGCCTCTTCCCGCAGCCGGAGATCGATGGGTGGCGAACCTGCCCCCGGGGGTGAAACCGCAGCGAGACCCTGCCCATCCCGAGCAGCTTCGCCGTCACCCGGTTGGTGTCCGCGGCGAGGTCGCGGGTCAGGTATTCGGCGGCGAATCCTTCCTTCGCCACCCGCAGGTCCAGGTGCTGGCGCGGGTTGACGGCGACGTGAATCGAGTAGCCGTTGGTCCCCTCGAGCTCGACGTCGAGCCAGTGCTCGGCCGGAGGCCGGTCGGGCCCTCGCACGGCGCCGGCGCTGCCCGCAAGGCAGGCGAGAGCGACAACTGCCAGCGCCACGGCTGCGGTCAGCGGCTTCCTCATCGCGGTGGCCGCTCCAGTCGGGCCAGTCTCTCGTCGGCCGGCGGTTCCCCTTTGAAGAACTCACAGCCGTTCCTGTCTTTGACGGGATTGGAGACGCAGAGGTGAACGTGGAAGCGCGGCCCGGTCAGCGGCAACCGCAGCCCTGCCAGCCTGATGCCGAGGGTGCCGGTCCAGGTCTCGGATTCCTCCGAATAGGCGGCCTTTCCGTAGAACGGCGCCGGCGGGGCCAGCGTCGCCGTGGCCGGATGGGCGCCGGGCAGGCTGGTCAGCAGCGTCCCCGCGGGCCCCTCGAGGTAGATCCCATGGCCGATCGCCATCCCAGGCCGCGCGTCGACGGTCGCCAACTGGACGTCCGCGCCCGGCGGATCCCCTTCCGGATGAACGGCCGTGATTCCGACGTACCGGCCGTGGGCACGGCTCGACGCATAGAGAAGGGCGATGCTGTCGTCGTCGGGCAGCAGCGAGGTGATCGCCACATACCCGCGCAGAGACCTCGGCTCGGGTTCCGCCGTCCCCCTCTCGCACCGGAGGCGAGGGGCGCGGGCCAGGTAGGCCTTGCCCTTGGAGGAGGAGGCGTGGAAGTAGTCGCCCTCGCCGCGGAAGCTGAGACGGCCGACGAAGCTGCCGTACTCGTACCTCTCGTCCCCACCTTCGCAGTCCGACCCTGGATCGCTCCTGCGCACCCGCCCATTCGGCTGGAACCGCAGGCGGACCCGCCCCAGCGACCCGAACCGCGCTCTCACCACCCCGTGCCTCAGGTTGCCCCGGTTGCGCGTGGCGTAGATGGCGTAGCTCAAGCCGAACGAGTCATCCTCAAGATGGTTGATGCGATACGCATAGAAGAGGACGACCCGCTGATTGGGCATGTAGAGGAAGGTCCGGTAGCCCCTTTCCTTCCCGAGGCTCAGGAACCCGGTCGTGCTCGCCCGCTGGACTTCCACCTTGCCCGCAGGCCGCAGCCTCGTCTGCCCCGGATCCGGCGCGGCAAGGAGGATGACGGCGGCCGCGAGACCAACCGCCAGCAAAGACAAGCGCCCTCTCCCCATCCACGAAGACTAGCCCGTACCTCAGAAGGTCGGCCTCAGCGCCGGTAGCGAATGTGCGTGGCGAGCGGAGAGTGGAGCGCCTCGACCGGCTCGAACCCGAACGCATCGACTCCATCGAACAGCCGCTCGCCCGATCCGAGCAGCACCGGGGCCACGTCGAGCGTCAACTCGTCGATCACTCCGGCGGCGAGCGCTTGGCGGACGGTCGAAGCGCCGCCCGCGATGTCGACGCCGTCCTCGCCGGCCGCCTCCAGCGCTTGCGGGTAGGCGGCCTCGAAGCCCTCGGTGACGAAGTGGAAGCTCGTCCCGCCCTCCATCTCGACCGGCTCCCGGGCGTGGTGGGTGAGCACGAAGACCGGCGCGTGATAGGGCGGCTCAGCACCCCACCATCCGTCCCAGTCCCCGTCCCACTCCCCCCGGATCGGCCCGAACATGTTGCGGCCCATCACATAGGCCCCCCGCGGCCGCATCAACCATCCCTCCGCTATCGCGTCCGCCTCGTTCGCCCGCTCGTCACCCAGGTGCCACCCATGAACCTCCCTGCCGCCCTTCCCCAGCGGATCCTCCCGGCTCTGTCCCGCTCCGGCGACGAAGCCGTCGAGCGAGATCGACATGTGGCAGGTGGTGTCCGACATCGATGCCTCCAGGGATTGCGGGTAAGGCGCCGGCACCGTAGCGTACGATTGGCAGCGCCCCCGCCTGGATTCGAGCTAGCGACGGTCGGATTAGAAGTTCAGCCGGAAGGTGTCCGAGGGGGCTGGCTTCACAGAGCCGATCACGCCCAGGGAGTTAGGCTGAGTTCGCTGGAGTTGGGGACCAATTTCGGGACCAAGTTCCGAGAGCCCCTTTTCTCCTCGCTCCATTGAATTGCCGAATCGACGATAAGGCGCCATCGAGCCAGAGGCAGATCTTTTTACCGATCTATTTTCCGATCTCCGCCAAGGTGCTGTCGACCCACCAGAAAGTGTTCGTCGTCCACCCGACGCCCATGCAGGTGGTGCTGCGACAGGAGACACCGGAAAAAGTGCTGGTGGTCGGAAATTTGGCATTCGAAGTGCTCTGAATCGACCAGCTGGTCCCGTTCCATTTCTCGGCCAGGGTCCAGGTCGAGCCGTTGCGACCCCCGACCGCCGTGCAGGACGTTTCGGTAGCGCAGGAGACATCCTGCAAGATGCTCGTGGAGCTCCCGCTCGGATTGGGCGTACTCTGTAGCGTCCAGGTCGTCACCCCGTTGAAGCGGTAAGCCAGAGGCAGCTGGGTTGTGGAGCCGTTCGTCCAGCTTCCCACCGCCGTGCAGCGATTCGGGGTGGGCGTGCAGGAAACGTCGCGCAGGGTGCTCTGGGTAGCTCCTTCGGGATCGGTCACGGAGTGCAGCGACCAGCCGCCGTTCCAGAACACGACGAGGCTTTTAACAGAACCGCCGCTGGTGGTGTAGCGGCCGACGGCAACGCAGAAGTTCGACCAGTTGCAGTCGACGCCGTCGAGCTGGCTCGATTTTGACCCTTCGGGGACTGGGACCGTCTGCAAGGTCCAAGTGGGGCTGTTCCACTCCATCGCGATTGCCCTTTTGACCCCGCCGATCACGGCTGAGCCCACCGCCGTGCATTCTGCGGTGTTGTTGCAGCCGATCGCCGTCAATTCGCTGGACGTAGATTCAGAGGGAGTTGGCGTCATCTGGACACTCCATTTCCCTTCGTTCCAGATCTCCGATAGGAGCGAGGGACTTCCTGCTGATTGATAGTTGCCGACCGCCAGGCAGCGGGTTTCCGAGGAGCAGTCGACGCCGAATAAACGGGTATGCGTCGCGCCGGACTTTTTCGCGGCGGCCTGTTCGGACCAAGAGCTGCCGTTCCAGCGCTGAGCTATCGGGATGTCGGTTCCCGAAACGGTGCTCTTGCCAACCGACGTGCAGACGCTCGTGCTCGGTTCGCAGCTGACATCGTAGAGGTTGCTGGTGGTTGCTCCCGCGGGGTTCGGCGTTGAAAGGAAGTCCCACGAGGCGGTGGTGAAGGCGCGATCTTCGCCCACTGCGGTTCCATCGGCGTTGGTTGCCACCAACCGGAAGTGATAGGTGGTTTCCGCTTTCAGACCTTCGATCCCATTCATGACTTCGACTGGGCTTACGCCGATCGATTGCGGAGACGCAGGAGATCTGAGGCCGTATTCGAGCGTCGTGCCGTATTCGAACTGGTAACTCGTTTCCAAGCCGTTCGGGTCGATCGTCCCCCACAGGGTGGCGGTCTGGGAGTTGACTTCCGCAGCGCTTCCGGAAGCTACAGACGGTCTAGCTGCCTGCGCGCCCGCTGGCCAGCTCAGCAGCACCGCCCCGACAAAGGTCAGCATTGCTACTAGCGTCCGACCTCCTCCCCTGAAGCTGGTGCGCAACTTTTCTCTGGCAGGATGTCTATATGGCATGGCTCACCGGAACCCCATTGGAAGCTCGTTGGTGCTCGCCAACTCGATGCCGGCGAATCGATTCAAGTCGTGTTGGGCGCGCAGGACGTCGACACAGTCGCGGCAACCCCCGAACGAAGTTGAGCAGGCACATATAACGTAAATGGCGGACACATGGGAACACGCATCGGACAATGGATGCAACGCAGCAAGCAGCATCGCGTCTATCACCATTCTGCCTACTCAAACAGTCGACCTAGCAGCTGCTCACATGACCAATCGTAACCCTGACCCAACACCTCTCCCATTCCATGCTCAAGCACTCCCTTCGGCTTAGCCGAAGAAGCCGCCCGCAAGATCTCTCCTCCAGCTGCAAGCACGCCTCCACACGCAGCCGCCGTCCCAAGCTCACTGCGTTTTGGGAACTGATTCCCAATCACCCCCTTCTCAAAGACGGTACCAAACGTGTTTCCTATGGCCCCGCTAATGGCCCCCCCGATAATGACAGCCGTCTCCGCAGTAACAAACGCTCCCGCGAGGGCAACGGCCTCTGGGGCGAGCAGCGCAGCTACTGCCCCTCCAACAACCACCCCTGCGAAATACTGCCCAAACCCACTTGACTCGTCATTGGAGACCAAATCTGGTGCTTGATATGGCTCTGCATTACCCTTAGTTATTACGTCTGGAAGTCGATACGGATTGTAAGTGTTGGGTCCGTCGCCCGGACACGGGGGACACGGGCAATCCCCAGACAACGGATCCATACCAGTCGGATCGGTGAGGTTGACGGGATTCGCCGCCGCGTACGCATACGTTTCCCCTGAGATCGCACCCAAGGGATCAGAACTGACGAACTGGGCCGTCACCGGATCATAGACGCGGGCTCGCAAATAGATCAGCTGATGTTCAGCGCTCATGCGGAACTCTCCCGCGAACCCTATTTTGCTGGTCGTCGTTCCCGTGCGTTTCCAGACCGCGCCGTTCGGTCCATACCGATAGCTGCCGGTAACTTCTCCACTTGAGTTCGTCAGGATGCGGATCGACCCAAGCTGGTCGTGGTGTAGGTAGGTCGCCGTGGTTGAATTGATCTGCTCGATCGGCAGGCCGTCCGGGCCGTAGATGTAATAGTCGTTGCCACTACGCAACAGGAGCGGGAGCCGCGGCGTGATGTCCCAGGCCATGTGGTAGGTCGACGCGCCCCTGGTTTCCGTGGTCCGCAGGCCCGTCCCGTCGTATTTGAAGGTGTTTTCAATCCCGCCGCCGCTCGTTGAGATTAGATTTCCGGCTTGGTCGAAGGCATAAGGACTGGCCGTCCCGCCCGCGGGCGTTTCTTTGACTCGCTGTCCGAGTTTGTTGTATTCGAAGGTCGCGTTGCTCGCGGTAGCGATCTGGTCGGCTTTGTCGTAGGTGTAGGTGGTCGAGGAAATTTTCGTGACGTTGCTGGCCGCGTCGTAGCCGAACGTCGTCCCGTTGCTTTTGGTTAGCCGGTTGGCGGTGTCGTATTCGTAGTTGCGTTCGGGTTCTTCCGAGAAACCGGTCTCGACGGCTTTGGTGACCTGCCCGAGGTTGTCGCGCGTGTATGCCATCGAGGCCAGGACTGCCGCTCCTTTCTTCATCGAGACTTCGCTCACCTGATCGGCCCGGTCATAGGCGTATTCGTCGACGTTCGTGGTCGTGGCCGGGAAGGTCATCGCTTTGACCCGCGAATCGCGGTTGTAGGCAAAGGTGGTTTCTTTGCCGAGCCAATCAGTGATTTTTTCCAGACGTCCGGCTTTGTCGAAGGTGCGTTTGATCGTTTCGCCGTTCGGATAGGTGAGTTCGGTCTGTTGGTTGCCGAGGTCGTATTTGTATTTGACGACTTCTTTGGCGCCGTTGTTGACTTCGGTCAGCCGATCAAGCTGGTCGTAGACCCTGGTAGTCGTACCGGTGCCGTCGGAGATTTCAATCACGTTGCCGTCTTTGTCGTATTTGTAGGTGATGTCGTGGGTGGCTTCTTCGGAGTAGTTGACTTCTTTGAGACGATCGGCGTTGTCGTAGGCGTAGGAGACCGTGCGGCCGACGGCGTCTTCGGCTTTTTTGAGGTTGCCCGCTGAGTCGTATTCTCGCTTGGTTTTGCGTTCCAGCGGGTCGATCGTTTCGGTCAGCTGCTCAAGCGCGTCATGTTCGTATTTCGTCGTGTAGCCGTTGCCGTCGGTGCGGCTTTTTATCCCGCCGACGCTGTCGTAGGCAAATTCGATAGTGTTGCCATTTGCCTTTTCAACCTTGGTTTGCTCGTCGTCGGCGTTGTAGGTCACTTTGGTCGTGTGACCGAGAGCATCAGTCATCGATTCCACGTTGCCGTTTTTGTCGTAGGCGAGTTTGGTTTCGTGGCCAAGCGGGTCGGTGACCCTAATCGCCCGACCTTGCGCATCGCGTTCGGTTTTCGTTTCGAATTCTTCGGCTTTGGCGCCTTCTTCGTTGCCGCGCGGACTGACTTCGGTTAGCTGACGGCCGTCTTTGTTGTAGGTCCAGGTAGTCTTGTCGCCTGCTGGGTTAATCCTAGATTTGAGGTCTCCGTAAGTGTCGTATTCGAATTTGGCTTCGCGCCCGAGTGGATCGGTCGCCGATTCCAGATCGCCGTTCAGAGCGTGTTTGAAGGTCCATTTCTGCGTCGTTTCGCCAGGCGCTGGTCGTTCGATCGCTTCGATGTTGCCTTTGGAGTCTCGTTTATAGGTAGTTTTCTCGCCCTTAGGCGTCGTTTCGGTCAGGACATCATGCGTGGTGTTGTAGGTCCATTTCGTTTCGTCGCCTTCGGCGTCTTTTGCGAGCGTCATGTCCCCGGCGGAGTTGTATTCATAGGTCGTGGAGTGGCCCAGTCCGTCGGTAGCTTTAGTCAGCAAATAGGCAGAGTTGTATTCCCGGGTGGTTTTTCGTTCCAGGCCTGCGACGCCTTTGGCCCTGATCACTTCCAGCGGCTCGCCGGCCGGGTTGAACTTCTCGTAGGTGGTCGAGCCGTTGGGCTCGGTGATGGTCGTCGTCTTCAAGCCGCCGGATTCGCCGTAGGCAAATTTGGTCACCCGGCCCATCGGGTCGGTCTGTTCTTTGACCCGGTTTTTTTCGTCGTATGCGGTTTTCACAATGCCGCCGCGGCCATCGGTCATTTCGGTCAGCTGGTGGGAGGCATCGTATTTGAAGTTCCAGCTCGCAGTTTCTTCGCCCGGGAGGCCTACTGCAACTAGATTCCCGGATGAGTAGGCGTAGAAATAGAAGTTGCCCATGGGATCTTCGACGGCTTCCACTTGTGGACCACCAAAGAAGTAGTTGAATTTCAATTCGCGACCGGCGGCATCACGAACTCTTTTCAGCTTCCCCGCTTCGTAGAAAACAGTCAGGGCATTGCCGTTGCGATCTCTCTGTTCGACGAGCTGCCCAGTGGAGTTGAACTTGAGCTTTTCCTGCGTCGGCAGCGTGAAGACGTAGTTTTCGCCTTCTTTGACGAGCGTGGCCTGGACCCAGGCGCCGGCGACATATTTGCCGCCTTCGAGGTAGAAGGTGGCGGTGGCGCCGTTTTCCTGCACGACGGTGACCGCCCCTGATTCTTTGAATTCCAGGTGGGAGCTGTAGGGGCCCGACCAGCCGTAGCCCCAGGGACCCGCTTCTTTGGCTTCCGCGGCAGCTTGGGAGTTGTAGGTGCGGGTCAGGTGCAGGCCAGGGCCCCGGCCGCCGAGGACGAGATCAGTCTGTTCCTCGAACTGATTGCCGGTGGCGCAGTTGATGGGGAACTGGCCCTTTTTGCAGGTGTCGAGGCCTGGGGCAGATCCATTCCCGCCGCCTTGCGTGTCCGTCTGAGGGACGTACGTGCCGGCCGAGCACGCGAGAGCGTACGTGGAGGCGATAGCCAGCGGGGCGAGGAGGGCCAGGAGGCAGGCAAGGAGTGCTCTGGCCCGGAGGGTCATTGGATCAACTTGTGTCGATTAGGTTTGAATCCTTGACCATTGGGGTACTATGCCATATCTTTTTTGGAATGCAAGGGTGGAGGGAAGACAAACTGGGCTATCTCCCCTTCGCGCTGGCGGTGCCGGTGGCTGTCATCGCCGTGATCGTGGTGACCAGCGGCGGACCCTCGGTGGCCGAGAGCAAATCGTTCTCCTCCGCGGAAAAGAGCGCGATCAGGCGCACCGAGGCTCTGCTCGCCGGGATCCCCCAACGCGGCGCCGCCCTTGGAGACCCCCGGGCGCCGGTCACCCTGCAGTTGTTCGGCGATCTGCAGTGCGCGGAGGTGCGGCGGGTGATGCTGGGGGCGATCCCGGTCCTGATCCGCCACTGGGTCCGCGACGGGAAGGTGCGCCTCGTCTATCGCTCGATACAGAGCGATACCCACGATACGGCTGAATTCCTTAGCCAGCAGATAGCGGCGCTGGCCGCCGGAGAGCAGGGACGGATGTGGACCTTCATCGACCTCTTCTACCGAGAACAGCAACCCATGTTCACCGAGTACGCGGACGATGCCTTCCTCGAAGGCATCGCCGAACAGGCGGGACTCAACCTGAGGGGGTGGGCAGAGGAGCGCGAAGCGAAGGGTTGGGCCGGAAAGATCGAGTCCGACGAAGCGCTGGTCTTGTCGAAGTACATGCCGGTGCGCACCACCCCTTCGTTTCTGATCGGACCGACGGGCGGGGAAGCCCGCCCGCTCCTTCATTTCACCTTCGAAGAAACCAAGGTCTTCGACGAAGCGATCAGGGGGTTGCTGTAGAAGCTAGCGCCCCCGGCTGGATTCGAACCAGCGACCGTCGGATTAGAAGTCCGATGCTCTATCCAGCTGAGCTACGGGGGCAGGGGGTCAAGGTTAGGCGGTGAATGGGCGGCTCGCCTAGGATCCGGCGATGGCGAAAGTCGAGGTTGCGGGGCGGGAGTTTCACTACAAGCGGGGCGGCTCGGGGGAGCCGCTGCTGCTGATCCAGGGGATGAGCGGGACGCACGTCGCCTGGGGGCGGCCGTTTCGGGAGGTGCTGGAGACCCACTTCGACGTCGTCGCCTTCGACAACCGCGGGATCGGGCTCTCGGGGCCGGTCGAGGGGCCGTTCACGATCGTCGAGATGGCCGAGGACACGGCGGGGCTGATGGAGGAGCTGGGGCTCGAGAGCGCGCACGTGGTCGGGATCTCGATGGGCGGGATGATCGCCCAGGAGCTGGCGCTGGCCGAGCCGGGGCGGCTGCGCTCGCTGACGCTGGGCTGCACCTATTGCGGCGGGCCCGGGTCGCAGTTGATGCCGCAGGAGAACGTGGAAATCCTGGCGGCCGGGATGATGTCGGGCGACCGGGACAAGGCGATCCGGGCCAGCTACGAAGTCAACCTCTCCCCCGCCTTCCGCGCCGACGAGGACGCCTATGCCGCCTTCCACGAGATGGCGATCTCGGTGCCGGCGCGAAAAGCGACGATCGAACTGCAGGCGCAGGCGATCTTCGGGCACGACACCAGTGACCGCATCGGCGAGATCTCGACGCCGACGCTGATCGTCCACGGCACCGAGGACGGCGTCCTCCCCTTCCCCAACGGCGAGCAGATCGCCTCGCTGATGCCGGCGGCGCGCTTTGAGGTCCTCGAGAACGTCGGCCACATGTTCTGGTGGGAGCAGCCGCAGCGCTCCGCCGAGCTGATCCGCGAGCACGCGCTCGCAGCCTCACAGGCCTAGCGAGGCGACTTGGTCAACCAGGGGTCGACTTTCGCGCCTTGCCGCTATTCGATCGGTTCTTCGCCGACGACTTCCGGGCGCTTTTCCGGCTTGCAGCCCTTCGGGTCGAGCTTGCCGTCGACCTTGAAGACGTAGTCGGGCTGCGGCGAGGCTTTGAAGTCCTTGACGACCAGCTTCACCGCCGGGTCGTTCTTGACCCAGGCGAAGACGGGGAACTGGTACGGGTTGGGGACGCCGGAGTTGTAGGGGCCGGTGTCCTGCGTGTACTGGCTCAACACCAGGTAGTCGTACCCGCCTTCGTTGACGAGGCTGCGCAGGCGCTCGCAGGTGGTCGGCAGGCGGTTCGCGCCGTGCGGACCGTGGACGCCGATGTATTCGACGTGGTTGGTCGCGTCGTTGCCGTAGAACCCGTACTGGCCGAAGATGATCTGGCTGGAGCCGATGATCCCGATCCGCTGGTCGTGCAGCTTCTGGGTGTAGACGTAGGCTTCCTTCGGCCCGCCTTCGCCGAGGAAGGGGTCCGGGTTGACGTAGTGCTGGTCGGCGTACTGGACCTCCTGGGCGCGCCCCAGGACCACCGCCAGCAGCAGCAGCGCCACCGCCCCGCCCGCCACCGCGGCCCGGCTGACGCTCCACCGCGTGCGCGCCAGCGAGAGCGCCGCCGGCGCCCAGACCAGGCAGAGGGTGAGGAAGATGGTGCCGACGATGTAGGAGGTGAACCAGCGCGGCGTCGTCAGCACCGTGACCGCGAAGACCGCGGTGAGGAAGAGGAGCGTCTGCCAGGCGCGCCGGTCCGGCGCCCGCAGCGGCCGGGCCAGTGGCAGCATCGCCATCGCCAGGACCAACCCCGGCACCAGGTAGCGGGTGTTGGTGAAGAACCCGGTCGGCGAGCCCTCCTGGCCGGCCGCGGTCAGCGGCGTGAAGACGTAGACGACCGCGGTCAGCAGCGAGGCGACGGCGAGCACCCGGAGGATTTTGTTGCGCGATTTCCAGGCGATGTAGACGGCGGCGCTGACGGCCATGATCAGGATCAACGGCCACAGCGGCCCGAAGGCGTTGTCGAGCTCGGGGAAGAACCAGCGACGGTAGATCGTGGGGTCGGCGATGTAGTCGATGACGGCGAAGCGCGGCCGCGGGTCGAGCGGCATCTGGTCGGGCTTGGGCAGGTTGAGCGGCCCGAACTTGGTGATCGGGATTGGGTTGCCGCCGGTCTTGATCGCCGCCCGCAGGTACCAGTAGCCGCCGACGATCAGCATCGGCAGGCCCATCACCCAGGCGGTGGTCCAGCGCCGTCCACGACCGCTGAAGAGGATGACGCCGAGCGCGATCGCCACCACCGGCACCAGGAAGGTCGTCTTCACCGAGGCGGCCAGCCCGGCCGCGATCCCGGCCATGATCAGCGGCCCCTTGTCGAGCAGCGGCGCGTCGCGCTCCGGCGCGTCCTGGACAGCCCCCGCCACGGGCGCCCGGCGCTGGTGCCCGTTGATCAGGAAGGCGGCGAAGGCGAGCAGGAACGCCAGTCCCATGATGTCGTTGCGGGCCTCGCCGGGCTGGGTTTCGATCATCACCCCCGCGTCGAGGACGATCGCCGCCGCGACCAGCGTCGCCGGCCCGACCTTGTACGGGCGCCCCATGCACCAGGCCGCCAGCAGCCCGATCGGCAGCCAGATCATGTTCTGCAGCGGCGCCAGCCAGTCGCTCTTGAAGAGGACGATCGTCGAAGCGTTGATCAGCTCGGTGCTGGCGGGGTAGAACCAGGCCGCCAGCCGCAGCGGGTCGGTGTAGTGGAGGTGGACCGTCGAGTGTTCCTGGGCGATGAACGCCGAGAAGGGCATGTGGTACCAGGTGGTGTCGCCGCCGAACATCCCGAAGTCGAGGCTCGACTGGGTCGGGAAGGTCCACTCGGCGACGGTCCAAGAGGCGACCCCGAGGGCGATCAGCAGGGCGATGTTCTCGACCCGAGGCGCCGCCACCTCGCGCCCGCGCCCGCCGGCCTTCGCCCGCCCGAGCGCCACGGCGCCGAGCCCCACCCCGATGCAGAGGAGGACGATCCAGCCGAAGTAGAGCGCGCTCAGAGAGCCGAGGATCTGCAGGCAGACGACGAGCATCGCCACCGCCAGGGTCGCCTCGGCCAGCCGGGCCAGGGCGCCGGTGAATTCCGGCACGATCCAGCGCCGCAGCCAGAAGCCGCCGAGGGCGAGCGCGGCGACGATCCCGATCAGGGCGAGGCTGCCGCCGATGTAGGAGCCGAAGGAGGGGGCCACGAAGGCCGGGATGCTATTCGGCGCGTCCCCCGTGCACCGCCGCGGTGGAAAGGACGGTTAAAACGCGGGATAGACGCGGCTACGCCGCAGGGGCGGGGATGCTGCAGGCCACCCCGGTGCCTTTCAGCCCGCAGTAGCCGTTGGGGACCTTGTGCAGGTACTGCTGGTGGTAGTCCTCGGCGTAGTAGAAGGGCCCGGCGGGCTCGATCTCCGTCGTGATCTCCTCGCGACCGGCCTCGCGCAGCGAGCGCCCGTAGGCCTCGCGCGCCATCTCCGCGGTCGCCTTCTGGGCGTCGTTGACGAAGTAGATCCCGGAGCGGTACTGGGTGCCGACGTCGTTGCCCTGGCGCATCCCCTGGGTCGGGTCGTGCTCCTCGAAGAAGACCTTCAGCAGGTCGGCGTAGGAGACCACCCGCGGGTCGAAGGCGACCATCACCGCCTCCGCGTGACCCGTCTTCGCCGAGCAGACCTCCTCGTAGGTCGGGTTCGGGGTGGTCCCGTTCTGGTAGCCGACCGCCGTCGTGTAGACGCCGTCCAGTTCCCAGAACAGCCGCTCCGCGCCCCAGAAGCAGCCGAGCGCGAAGTAGGCAATTTCGATCCCCTCCGGGAACGGCGGCTCCAGCGGGGTGTCGAGCACGGCGTGGGTGGCGGGAACGTCGAAGGCGCGCTCGCTGCGCCCGGGCAGCGCCTCCTCCCGGCTGACCATCTTCGTCTTCTCCGGGTGCATCATCGTCATCAGCTTTCCGAGTCTGTTCATCGCTTTGTCCTCCTATGTAGAAGGTAGCGTCTGGGCATGGGCTGCTTCGTGGTTTTGCTCGCTTTCCTCTCGCCGCGGCTGGCGCTGTTCGCGATCTTCCTCTTCTCCGACCTGCTCAGCCGCGCCTTCGACAGCTGGTTCGTCCCCCTGCTCGGGTTCTTCCTGCTGCCCTGGACGACGCTCGCCTATGCCGTCATGTGGTCGGCCAGCACCAACGAGGTCTCCGGCTTCGAGTGGTTCATCGTCATCCTCGCCTTCCTCTTCGACCTCAGCTCCTACGCGAGCAGCGGACGGGCGCGGCGGGACTAGTGTCGCTTTTGTTCGGCCGGTCCGAACAAAAGCGACAGGCCTACTGCTCGACCGGGTAGGCGAGCCGAATCTGGCGCTTGGAGAGGACGAGGAACGGCACCTGGGTGACCTTGCCGTCGGCCAGCGTGGTCACCTGCGCGTTGGTCAGCGGCACAAATTCGAACTCGCCGCGGTTGAGCGAGTCCGAGAAGCGGCTCTGGTAGCCGGCCGGCGGCAGCGTCAGATCGCCCTCGATCAGCTGCCGGTCGGTTTCGAAGACGGCACGCTCCACCCGGCGCCGCTCGCGCGACTCCGTCGGATCGTCCACCTGGCTGCCGAATAGCTCTTCCATCATGCTCCTTGGAGACTTTCTCGACGGCTCGGGGGGAGAACTTGATGCCTGGTTCTCTTAGAGGAGGAGATGAACGAGGTCATCCAACTGCTTTTCCGAGTGATGACCATTATTATGGTCATATGGCTAAATCGATGACCGCAACCGCAGCCAAGGCGAAATTTCTCCGCCTCCTTGATGAGGCTGCCGCCGGCGAAGAGATCGAGATCACCCGCCACGGTCGTCCCGTGGCCCGACTGATTCCGGCCGCCGGAGCCGGCTCGCTCGAGGACCTCTTTCGGGGACGCGCGAGGACGGCTGTTGATGACGAGGAGGATCTCTTCTCGACCGGCGAGACCTGGGACGCCTCCTAGATGAGTTCGGTTCTGCTGGACACCCACGTCGTCCACTGGTGGTCGTCGGAACCGGAACGGGTCAGCCATCCTGCGCGTCAAAGACTTGAGGCTGCAGATGAATTGCTGATCGCAGCGGTCTCCTGGTACGAGTTAGCGTGGCTGGCCCGTAGCGGGCGCATCGCTCTCGATATCCCAATTCGCTCTTGGCTGGAGGACCTCAGCGCACAGGCGCGGACGGTTGGCCTCAGCCCAGCGATAGCCGAGACCGCGGTAGCCCTGCCCGAATCGTTCCCTGGGGATCCGGCCGATCGACAGATCTACGCAACCGCGATCGAGCATGGCGTCAAGCTGCTGACGAAGGACCGGGCGATCACGGAGCACGACAAGCCCCGCTCGCTCGTCGTCTGGTAATCGGCGCTACTGAGCCGCGTGTTCGGCGGCCTTCTCGCGCGCTTCGGACTTCTCCTCGAGCGTCATCGCGCCGGGGTGGCCGTCGCCGGGCCAGGGCGAGAGGACCATCAGCAGGCGCGCGTCGGAGCGGGCGACGACGGTGCGCCGCTCGCCGGGAGCGAACTCGAAGAGGTGGCCGCCGCTGGCGGACTCGGAGCCGCCGTCGGCGCTGACGTCAACCTCGCCGTCGACGACGATCACCCGCGCCCGCTCGTGCACCTCGTGCTCCTGCAGCTCCTCCCCCGCGGGCAGGTGCAAGAGGATCGTCCGCGCGTCATCGGCCGAAGCGAGGATTCGCGGCTGATGCGCCTCCACCTCGACCGTCTTCAGATCCCAACTCTCCATCTACAGCCTCCTTCACCCGGGGACGTCTGCGCATTCCCTACCCGCAGGTTGATGTTCCTCAACCGCCGGGATCGGGGTGCCCGGATTCGAACCGGGGACCTCCGCCACCCAAAGGCGGCGCGCTACCAGGCTGCGCCACACCCCGTCTGAGGCAAGTGTAGGTTCTGGGGGCGATGGCGGAGGTGCTTCCTTTCAAGGCGCTGCACTACGACCTCGGGAAGGTCGGCTCGCTGGATGCCGTCGCGGCGCCCCCTTATGACGTAATCGACGCGGCGCAGCGCAGGGCGCTGCTGGAGCGCTCGCCCTACAACGCCGTCGCGATCGACCTGCCGAAACCGTTCGACCCCGCCGACCCGGACAGCAACCCGAGCGGGGATCCGTACGCGGAGGCGGCGGCGCGGATCGAGAGCTGGCGCTCCGACGGCGCCCTGGTCCAGGACGAGGAGCCTTCGCTGTGGGCGCTGACCCAGGACTACGTCGCCCCCGACGGCAACAGCTACAGCCGCAACGGGATCCTCGCCCGGGTCCGGGTCGAGGACTACGAGAGCGGCACCGTCCGCCCCCACGAGCGCACCCATCCCGGGCCCCTGCTCGACCGGCTCGAGCTGACCCGCGCCACCGGCTACAACCTCTCCTCGATCTTCTCGCTCAGCACCGAGGACGCCTGGCCGCTGGTCGAGCCGACGCTCCCGGACGAGCCTTGGGGCGAAGCCCGCGACGAAGACGGCACCGTCAACCGGGTCTGGAAGGTCGAGGATCCGGCCGTCCACGCGGCTGTGAGCGAGTGCCTGGCCTCCGCCCAGCTGCTGATCGCCGACGGCCATCACCGCTACGAGACCGCCCGCGCCTTCCGCGACGAGGTCGGCGGCGAGGGACCGCACAACTACACCTTGATGTCGCTGACCGGGCTCGACGACCCCGGGCTCCTCGTCTTCCCCACCCACCGATTGCTCTCGGGTCTCAGTGACGATCCCGAGAAGCAGCAGCGCCTCGGCAACGGGCTGCGCGAGCTCTTCGACGTGACCGAGGTCGCCCGCGAGGAGATCGATCCCGCCGACGAGGAGGGCGTCGGCGTCTTCGGCCTCTACGACTCCTTCCACAAGAAGGCCTTTCGGCTGCGGCTCAAGGACCTCGGCGAGGTCGACCGCCGGCTCGAGGGCAAGCCCGAGTCCTACCGCCGGCTCGACTCGGCGATCCTCGAGACCCTGGTGCTGAAGGGGCTGGCCGGGATGAGCGACCACGACATCGACGAGCGCGACGGCCTCGAATACGCGAAGAGCGTCGACGCCGCCCTGGCGATGGTCGACGAGGGCGACTACGACGTCGCCTTCATCCAGCGCGGGGTGCCGGTCGAGCAAGTGAAGGACATCTGCAACACCGACGCGGTGATGCCGCCGAAGTCGACCTTCTTCTTCCCCAAGGTGATGACCGGGTACGCCTTCAACCCGGTGCGCTGACGTGGTCAAGATCTACACCAAGAAGGGCGACGACGGGACCACCTCCCTCTGGTACGGCGGCCGCGTCCCCAAGCACCACGGCCGCACCGACGCCTACGGCACCCTCGACGAGGCCTGCTCGCTGCTCGGCATCGCCCGCGCGCTCTGCGGACCGGAGCAGGCGGAGCTGGCGGCCGACATCCTCCGCCTCCAGGACGACATCTTCGTCGCCGGCGCCGAGCTGGCGACCGCGCCGGAGGCGGCGGGGCGGCTCGAAGACGGCGTCAGCCGCACCACCGAGGAGATGGTCCGCGAGCTGGAGGAGCTGATCGACCGCTACATGGCGCAGGTCGAGCTGCCGCCGAAGTTCGTCATCCCCGGCGGCAACCAGCTCTCCACCGCGCTCGACGTCGCCCGCACCGTCGTCCGCCGCGCCGAGCGCCGGATCTCGGAACTGAGGGAAGCCGGCGAGATCGAGGGCGAGACCGTGATCCATTTCGTCAACCGGGCATCCGACGCGGTCTACGCGATGGCCCGCTTCGCCGATGTCGACGACCCCGCCCTGTTCGAGGGCCGCGGCAAGGGCTGAGCGTGCGGATCGTCGCCCGCCGGGTCGAGGGGTACGCCCACGGAGTCGAGCTCGACGGCAGGCATGACCTGCGGGTCGACGAGCCGCCGGATGCGGGCGGGACTGACAGCGGCCCCCGCCCCACCGAGCTGCTCGGGGCGAGCCTCGCCGGCTGCATCGCGATCACGGTCGAGATGTACGCCAACCGCAAAGGCTGGGACGTCGGCGAGCTCGAGGTCGACGTCGAGATGGGCTACGAGGGCCCGGTGCCGACCAGCTTCGAGGTCGGCGTGAAGCTGCCGGGAGAGCTCGACGACGAGCAGCGCCGCCGGCTGCTCGTGATCGCGACCAGATGCCCGGTCCACAAGGTGCTCGCCGGAGAGGCGCACGTCAGCGTGGTCGAGCGGCTCGAGGCCGCCTGATGGACCTCGGCCTGGCCGGTCGCGGCTGCGTCGTCACCGGCGCCAGCAGCGGCATCGGTCGCGAGGTGGCGCTGCAACTAGGCGCTGAGGGCGCGAAGGTCCTGCTCGTCGCCCGCGGCGAGGAGCGGCTGGCGACGGCGACCGAGGAGGCGGCGCGAGCGGCTGAGCCGGCCGGCGGCGCGGCCGCGGCGCTCAGCCTCGACGTCACCGCCGAGGACGCCGGCGCGCGGATGCTCGCCGCCTGCGAGGAGCGCTTCGGTGCCCTCGACGTGCTCGTCAACAACGCCGGCGCCGCCAAGTGGCGCGACCTCGACGAGGTGCCGGACGAGGACTGGCGAGCCCAGTACGAGCTCAACGTGATGGCGCCGCTGCGGGCGATGCGGGCGGCGATCCCGCCGATGGCCGAGCGCGGCTGGGGCCGGGTCGTCAACGTCTGCTCGACCGCCGGCAAGCGCCCCTCGGCGTCGATGGCCGAGTACTCGGTCGCCAAGGCCGCCGAGCTCTCGCTCTCGCGCCTCTTCGCCGACGGCTACGCGAAGACCGGCGTCCTCGTCAACGCCGTCGCCCCCGGCCCGGTCGAGGCGGAGATGTGGATGGAACCGGGCGGCCTGCTCGACCAGTCGATGGAGATCTCCGGCGCCGAGAGCCGAGAGGAGGCGCTCGCCGAAGCGGGCTCGAAGCGCCCGATCGGCCGCCTCGCCCAGCCCGAGGAGATCGCCGCGACGATCGTCTTCCTCTGCTCCGAGCGCGCCTCCTACGTCGCCGGCGCCGCCTGGTCCGTGGACGGGGGCACCGTCCAGGTGATCATCTGATCGGGCGCTCGGTAGAGGCGGCCGTGCTCCTGCCCCTCTACGGCTGGCCGGAGGACCCCGGGCTCGTCTTCACCGAGCGCCGGGCCGACCTGCGGCGCCACGCCGGCGAGATCTCCTTCCCCGGCGGCCGCCGCGACGAGGACGACGCCGACCTGCGGGCGACGGCGCTTCGCGAGGCCGAGGAGGAGATCGGGCTCGATCCGGCGCAGGTGGAGGCCGGCGAGGCGCTGCCGGCGATAAAGACCTTCGTCACCAACTACCTCGTCCACCCCTTCGTCGGCTACGTCCCCCACCCCAGCGAGCTCGACCTGCGGCCGAACCCGACCGAGGTCGAGACCGTCCTCACCTTCTCGTTGGAGCTGCTGCGCGAGGGCTACGAGATGCGCCGCCTGGTCCGGCGCGGCGTCCCCATCCACACCCCGACCTACGAGGTCGAAGGGCACCTGATCTGGGGAGCCACCGCGCGGATCCTTGCGGACTTACTGCAGCGTCTCGATTAGCTTCTCGACTTCTCCGGCTGCGGGACGATCCGGATGTACGGCTTCGGCGACTCCCAGCCCTCGGGCCAGAGCTCTTTCGCCTCGTCCTCTTTGACCGAGCCGGAGATGATCACGTCGTCGCCCTGCTGCCACTGGGCCGGGGTCGCCACTTTGTGGTTTTCGGTCAGCTGCAGCGAGTCGATCACCCGCAGCACCTCGTCGAAGTTGCGGCCGGTGGTCATCGGGTAGACGAGGATGAGTTTGATTTTCTTGTCGGGGCCGATGACGAAGACGTTGCGGACGGTCTGGTTGTCGGCCGGGGTGCGGTCGCCGGGGTCTCCGGAGACGTCGGCCGCCAGCATCCCGTAGGCCTTGGCGATCTCGAAGTTGGAGTCGCTGATGATCGGATACTCGACCCGCGCGCCCTGCGTCTCCTCGATGTCATTCGCCCACTCCTCGTGCTTGTCGAGCGGGTCGATCGAGAGGCCGGCGATCTTGACCCCGCGCTTCTCGAACTCCGGCTCGATCCGCGCCATGTAGCCAAGCTCGGTCGTGCAGACCGGGGTGAAGTCCTTCGGGTGGGAAAACAAGACCGCCCAGGAGCCGTCGATCCAGTCGTGGAACTTGATCCGGCCCTGCGTGGTATCGGCCTCGAAATCGGGTGCTACGTCACCGAGCTGTAGAGCCATTTTCCTGCTCCTCTCGCGTTTCCTCGTCTATTACCTGAATTCTTATCGGAGTTTAGCTATTTGCCCTCATCGGCCGGCGAGGAGGCCCTCGACCAGCGCCGCCGGGTCGTCCCCGTCGCCGGCCACCCGAACCGGGATCCGCCACGTGCGCTCCGCCGCGCGGACGATCTCCGCCCCCTCCTCGGTTCCCTCGTAGAGGACGCCTCTAACGGGGGTTTCGACCAGGTGTTCCAGCAGCCGCTCCAGGCGCGGGCCGTGGACCGCCGCCAGCTCCTCCTCGCTGCCGCGACAGCCGCCCAGCAGGAGGACGAGGACGGCAACGTCGGCGACCAGCTCGAGGATCGTCCCCGGACGATCGGGGTCGGCCGCGGCCGGCTCGATCCCCGCCGCCGCGATCGCCTCCAGCCCCTCCGCCCGGCGGCTGGTCCCGCGCACCGCCCAGCCCTCGGCCAGCAGCCGCCCGCCGAGCTCCCGGCCGCGGCAGCCGCAGCAGACGATCAGCGCCCGCGCCACCTAGCCTGCCTCGAAGGGGCCGCGGCCGCGCAGGCGCAGCTTCTCGTCCTCGGCGACCCCGCGGTGCAGATCCTCTTCGGTCATCTCCGGGGCGCCGCGGCGCCGCCGCATCTCGTTCTGCGCCTCCAACATCTGGCGCACGTCGTCGATCTCGTTCTGCGCCTCGACCTCGGGCGAGCGGGTCGGGACCCAGTCGACGAGGCTCGCCGAGCTGCCGGGGTAAAAGTGCCCGACGACCAGCAGCACCCCGACCATGAAGGCCAGCAACCCCAGGGTTCCGAGGATGAAGAGCACGCGAGAAGGATACGGTTCCTAGCCATGCCCGAGGCCTACCTGATCGAACCCCTGCGCACCCCGATGGGGGCCTACCGCGGTGCCCTTTCCGGGGTCCGCCCCGACGACATGGCCGCGCACGTGATCGCCACCGTGGTCGAGCGCAGCGGCGTCGACCCGGAGCGGATCGCCGACGTCTACTTCGGCGCCGCCAACCAGTCCGGCGAGGACAACCGCGACGTCGCCCGGATGGCGGCGCTGCTCGCCGGGCTGCCGCAGAGCGTGCCCGGAGCGACCGTCAACCGGCTCTGCGCTTCCGGCCTCGAGGCGATCAACGGCGCCGCCCGCGCGGTCAAAGCCGGCGAGGGCGACTTCTACCTGGCCGGCGGGGTCGAGTCGATGAGCCGGGCGCCGTGGGTGGTCGAGAAGCCGGATCGCGGCCTCCCCCGCGGCCCGCAGACGATGCACGACACGACGCTGGGCTGGCGGATGATCAACCCGCGGATGGCCGAGCTCGGCGTCTCCACCGAAGCGATGGGCGAGACCGGCGAGAACGTCGCCGAGCGCTACGGCGTCAGCCGCGAGGACCAGGACGCCTTCGCCCTGCGCAGCCACCAGCGCGCGGTCGCTGCCACGGAGGCCGGCAAGCTGGCCGAGGAGATCGTCCCGATCGAGGCGCCGAGTGGCCGGGAGAAGGTGCTGGTCGAGGCCGACGAGGGTCCGCGCCCCGATGCCTCCTTGGAGAAGCTGGCGAAGCTTCGGCCGGTCTTCCGCGAGGACGGCACCGTCACCGCCGGCAACGCCTCCACCCTCAACGATGGCGCCGCCTGTCTGCTCGTCGCCTCCGAGAAGGGCGCCGAGGAGCTCGGCGTCGAGCCCCTGGCGCGGGTCGTCGCCACCGGCGTCGCCGGCGTCGACCCCGCCTTCATGGGCGTCGGCCCGGTCAAAGCGGTTCCCCGGGCGCTGGAGAACGCCGGCCTGACGATCGACCAGATCGACCTCGTCGAGCTGAACGAGGCCTTCGCCTCCCAGGTCCTCGCCAGCGCCCGCGAGCTCGGGATCGACGAGGAGCGCCTCAACGTCAACGGCGGCGCGATCGCCCTCGGCCACCCGCTGGGCTGCTCCGGCGCCCGCCTCACCGGCACCCTGGTCCGCGAGCTGAAGCGCTGCGGCGGCAGGTTCGGCGTCGCCACCCTCTGCGTCGGGGTGGGCCAAGGCTTGTCCACCGTCTACGAAGCGGTCTGAACGCTCAACTAGGGTGTTGAAGGTGCAGATGGCGGGGCGACGACTGCTGACCATCCTCGGCGGCGCGATTCTGGCGCTGGCCCTGACGCTGCCCGCGGCGGCCGCGGCCTCGGGCGGGGCGCACGCCTCGGTCATCGGCGGCAGCCCGGCGTCGATCGCCCGGTTCCCCTCCCTCGCCTACATCGAGGCCGGCAACGAACGCCACGGCTTCGCCTGCACCGGGACCGTGGTCGCGCCGCGGGTGATCCTCACCGCCGCCCACTGCGCCGAGGACGTCGAAAACGGCGGCTTCACCCAGCCGGGCGAATACGCGGTCGCGACCAACATCGCCAATCCGAAGCAGGCGAGCGGCGAAAACGTCTTCGACGTCAGCGCCGTCCACGTCTTCCCCTCCTTCGACCCCGGGGTGATCCACGGCGACGCCGCGGTGCTGATCCTCTCGCGGCCGACCAGCGCGCCGCCGCTGGCGCTCGCCGGGCCCGAGGACGCGGCGCTGTACGAAGGCGGCGCCGCGGTGACGGTCGCCGGCTGGGGCCTGACCCGGGCCCAGAACCGGCAGGCGCCGGCGAACCTGCGCTCGGCGACGATGGCGATCCAGAAGCCGGCCACCTGCCAGCGCAAGACCCGTGGCTTCTACAAAGAGTTCTCGCCCGCGGTCCAGCTTTGCCTACTGAGCCCGCCGGCGAACAAATCCGGCACCTGCTTCGGCGACAGCGGCGGCCCGGCGATCGGCCAGCGCGCCGACGGGACCCCGGTCGAGCTCGGCGTCATCAGCGTCGTCGGCCCCCTTTGCACGCCGCAGGCGCCAAACGTGCTGACCCGCGTCGACTACGTCTCCTCCTGGGTGGCTGAATGGATCGCCGCGACCGAAAGCGGCGCCCCGGAACCGTTCGTCGACCCGGCGGCGCCGCTGCCGACGATGAAGAAGTCGGTTGCCGAGGAGTTCGCGGTCTACACCCTCTTCAACGCCTTCGGCGAGCGCTTCGCCGATCTCAGCCGGCTCTCGGGCAACTGCCGCAAGGCGAGTCGCACGCGCTACCGCTGCGAAATCGCCTGGATCAGCCACCGCACCATCTACGCCGGCATCGTCTCCCCCTTCTACGTCCGTCGCCAGCAGACCAACTCCTGGGACAGCCATTACCAGGTGCGTTGGGCACCGCAGCGCTGCATCAGCAGCGACCGCCTCGGCGGGCCTGGCTGCAAGATCCACAGCAAACGCGGTTAACGGCGCCGTCGACGACTCGATAGCCTCGCCGCGTGGCCCCGGGATTCGAAGAGCTGGCGAGCGTTGACGGCAGGATCGGCGCCACCGCCGAGGCGACGATCGGGCTCAAAGACGACGGCCTCTACCGCGGCGACGGCGCCTTCGAGGTGATCCGCCTCTATCAGGGCAAGCCGTTCGCGCTCGTCGACCACCTCGAGCGGCTGGAGCGCTCGGCCGCCTCGATCGAGCTCCGCTTCGACCGCGCCGCGCTCGAGAACGAGATCGAGGCGCTGCTGGCGCGGGCCGGGTCGGTCGAAGGCCAGCTGCGGCTGATCGTCACCCGCGGCGGTCGTCGCATCGCCGCCACCGAGCCGATTCCCGACCACCCGGAGACGCTCAGCCTCGCCACCGTCACCTACAACCCGACGATCATCCTCAACGGCGTCAAGTCGCTCTCCTACGCGGCGAACATGCAGGCGACGCGACTGGCGAAAGCCCACGGGGCCGACGAGGCCTGCCTGATCCGTCCCGACGGGATCGTGCTCGAGCCGCCCACCTCCTCGGTCTTCTGGGTCTCGCCCGAGGGCACGCTGCGGACGCCGGCGCTGACCGACGGCGTCCTGGAGTCGATCACCCGCGACCGGATGATCAAGGCGCTCGACGTCGAGGAGGGCAGCTGGCCCGTCGAGGAGCTGCAGGGCGCCTCGGAGGCCTTCCTCGCCTCGACGACGCGGGAGATCCAGGCCGTCTCCTCGGTCGACGGCCGGGCCTTCCCCACCTCCCCCGGCCCGCGCACCCGCGAAGCCCAGGACGCCTTCGCCGAGACCCTCGGCAGAGAGCTGCAGGAGCTCTGAGATGGACTTCCAGCTGAGCGACGAGCAGAAGCTGATCCGCGAGGCAGCGCGGGAATTCGCCGAGCGGGAGATCCTGCCGAACATCCGCGACAACGACCGCGAGGGCCGCTTCGACCGCGAGCTGGCGCGCAAGCTCGGCCAGATCGGCTTCCTCGGGGCGCCGGTGGCCGAAGAGTACGGCGGCCGGGGCCTCGACTACGTCAGCTATGGGCTGATCGCCGAGGAAATCGGCCGCGCCGACTCCTCCGCCCGCACCGTCGTCTCCGTCTGCACCTCGTTGGTCGCCGGCCCGATCGAGAAGTGGGGCACGGAGAAGCAGAAGAAGAAGTGGCTGCCGCGCCTCTGCTCGGGCGAGGGCCTCGGCTGCTTCGGCCTGACCGAGCCCGACACCGGCTCCGACGCCGCCAACCTCCGGACCCGCGCCAAGAAGACCGGGAACGGCTGGTCGATCAGCGGCCAGAAGATGTGGATCAGCCTCGGCAACGTCTCCGACTTCGCCCTGATCTTCGCCCAGACCGACCCGGCGCTGAAGCACCGCGGCCTCGCCGCCTTCATCGTCCCGACCGACAGCGACGGCTTCACGACTCAGGAGATCCACGGCAAGCTCGGGCTGCGCTCCTCCGACACCGCCGAAATCTCCCTCGACGAGGTCGAGGTCGGCGAGGACGCGATGCTCGGGGAGGTCGGCGACGGCTTCAAGGTGGCGATGAGCGCGCTCGAAAACGGCCGCTACAGCGTCGCCGCCGGCTGCGTCGGCATCTGCGAAGGCTGCGTCCAGTCCTCGGTCGAGTACGCGAAGGAGCGCAAGCAGTTCGGCGTCCCCCTGGCCCGCTTCCAGCTGGTCCAGGAGATGATCGCCGAGATGATCCTCAAGCGCGACGCCAGCCGGATGCTGGTCCTCCGCGCCGGTCTTCTGAAGGACGAAAAGAAGCCGAACGCGACCGAGACTTCGGTTGCGAAGCTCTATGCGACCGAGGCGGCGGTCGAATGCGCCAACCTGGCGATCCAGGTGCACGGCGGCTCCGGCTACGTCGACGACTACCCGGTCGAGCGCTACCTGCGCGACGCCCGCGTGACCACCCTCTACGAGGGCACCTCGCAGATCCAGAAGCTGATCATCGGCCGCGCCGCGACCGGGATCAACGCGATGCTCCCCCTGAAGGAGTCCTGAGTGCCCGGCCTCGTCGAGGTCTCCGTCGACGAGTTCCACGTCGCCCTGCTGCGGCTGAACCGACCCGAGGCGCGAAACGCGCTCTCGCCGGAGATGCGGAACGAGATCGCCGGGGCGCTGGAGCGCCTCGACGCCGACCCCGAGGTGCACTGCATCGTCCTCGCCGGCCACGACGAGTTCTTCGCCGCCGGCGCCGACATCCGGGCGATGGCGGAGCGGCCCCTCGACGCCCCGCCCGACCCGAAGGGAATCGAGTTCTGGACGCGCCTGGCCGCGATCGGGACGCCCACGATCGCCGCCGTCTCCGGCTACGCCTTCGGCGGCGGCTGCGAGCTGGCGCTGGCCTGCGACATGATCGTCTGCGACGAGGGCACCCGCTTCGGCCAGCCGGAGATCACGCTCGGGATCATCCCCGGGGGCGGTGGCACCCAGCGGCTGGCGCGGGCGATCGGCAAGCAGCGGGCGATGGAGTACGTCCTCACCGGCCGCCGCTGGGACGCGAGGACGGCGCAGCGCTGGGGCCTCGTCAACCAGGTGGTGGGCAAAGGCAAATGGCTGACCGAGGCAATCGAGCTGGCGCGCCTGGTCGCCGAGCGGCCGCCGCTGGCGGTGCGGCTGGGCAAACGGGCCGTGCTGGCGGCGCAGGAGACGAGCCTCGCCGAGGGCCTGCGCGAGGAGCGCGCCCTCTTCGACGAGGCGATGGCGAGCGAGGACCGGGTCGAGGGGATGACCGCCTTCCTCGAGAAACGCGAGCCCCGCTTCCAGGGCCGGTGAGCGTCTCCCGGGTCGGCGTCGTCGGCGCCGGGACGATGGGCCGCGGGATCGCCCAGATCGCCGCCCTCGGCGGCTACGAGACGGTTCTCTACGACGTCTCGGCCGAGCTCGCCGAGACCGGCGCCGCGGGGCTGCGGGAAGCGCTCGACAAGGGCGCCGAGAGGGGGCGCTGGAGCGTCGACGACGCCTTGGCCGCCGCCGGGCGGGTCGAGACGACCGCGGAGTTGAACGGCCTCGCCGGCTGCGAGCTGGTGGTCGAGGCGGCACCGGAGAAGCTGGAGCTGAAGCGGCAGATCTTCACCGGCCTGGCCGAGGCGCTGGGCTCGGAGCCCGTCTTCGCCAGCAACACCTCCTCGCTGCGGGTCACCGAGATCGCCGAAGGCGTGCCGCAGCCCGAGCGCGTCGTCGGCATGCACTTCTTCAACCCGCCGGCGCTGATGAAGCTGGTCGAGGTGGTCGCCGCCGAGCGCTCCTCCGAGGCGGCGCTGGCGGCGACGACCGAGGTCGCCGAACGCATGGGCCGGACCCCGATCCGGGCCAAGGACAGCCCCGGCTTCGTCGCCAACCGCCTCGCCCGCCCCTTCACCCTGGAGTCGCTGCGGATCCTCGGCGACGGCGTCGCCGACGCAGCCAGGATCGACCGCATAGTCCGCCTCGGCGGCGGCTTCCGCATGGGCCCGTTCGAGCTGCTCGACCTGATCGGCCTCGACGTCAACCTCGAAATCGCCCGCTCCTTCTTCGCCCAGGGAGGCGAGCCCGAGCGCTGGCGCCCCAGCCCGATCCAGGAGCAGCTCGTCGCCGAAGGCCGCCTCGGCCGCAAGAGCGGGCGCGGCTACCACGACTACGGCGAGGGCGCCGGCCGCGAGCCGGATCCCGACCTGGGGATAGGGGCGCCGACCCTCGACCCAACCCAGCTCGCCCGGATCGACCCCGCCGCCGAGGAGGTCCTCACCCGCCTCTTCGCCCAGATCGCCAACGAGGCCGCCTTCGCCCTCGAAGAGGAAGTCGCCTCCCCCGAGGACATGGACACCGCGATGAAGCTCGGCTTCAACTGGCCGCTCGGCCCGCTCGGCTTCGCCAAGCTGATCGGACCAGACCGCGCCGCCGACCTGCTCGAGCAGCTACGGGCGGAGAAGGGCCCGGCCTACGAGCCGGCGCCGGAGCTGAGGCGCATCATCAGCTCGTCGACGTAGCACCAGCTCCAGTCTTCGTTCGGCTCGGCCGAGCGGATGATCGGGTGGCCGGTGTCCTGGTGGTGGGCGGTGGCGTGCTTGCCGATCGAGTTGTCGCAGCAGCCGACGTGGCCGCAGGTCTGGCACATCCGCAGGTGGACCCACTGCATCCCCATCGCCAGGCACTCCTCGCAACCCTCGACCCCGTCGGGGAGGTCGAGGTAGTTGACGCAGTCGAGGTGGGTGCACTCAGCCACTGCCGGTGGCGATCTCCGCCGGCTCGCCGCCGGGCATCCAATGGGCCTCGACCGGGACGTCGGCGTCGCGCAGGTAGCGCTCGGCGTCGAGCGCGCCCATGCAGCCGGTGCCGGCCGCGGTCACGGCCTGCCGGTAGGTGTGGTCGACGACGTCGCCGACGGCGAAGACGCCGCCGAGGTTGGTCCGGGTCGAGCCGGACTCGGTGACGATGTAGCCGTCCTCGTCGGTCTCGACCTGGCCGGCGACGATCTCCGATTTCGGCACGTGGCCGATCGCGACGAAGGCGCCGTCGGTCTCGAGCTCCTCCTGCTCGCCGGTCTCCGGGTTGCGCAGCCGGACCTTCTCGAGCTTGCCGCTCTCGCCGGCGAGGAACTCCTCGGCGACGAAGGGCGTCTTCAGGTCGATGTTCTCCTTGTCGCGGGCGCGCTCGAACATGATCTTCGAGGCGCGGAACTCGTCGCGGCGGTTGACGATCGTCAGGTTCTCGGCGAACTTGGAGATGAAGATCGAGTCCTCCATCGCCGAGTCGCCGCCGCCGATCACGATCACCTTCTGGTCCTTGAAGAAGGCCCCGTCGCAGACGCCGCAGGTGGAGACCCCGCGGCCGCCGAGCTCCATCTCTCCGGGCACGCCGAGCCGTTTCGGCTCCGCCCCCATCGCCAGGATCACCGTCTTCGCCCGGTGCTCCTCATCGCCGAGGAAGACCTTGTGGACGCCGCCGTCGGAGAGCTCGACCCGGTCGACATCGTCGGTGACGAAGCGGGTCCCGAAGCGCTCGGCCTGGGCGCGGAACTGGGCCATCATCTCCGGCCCCATGATCCCGTCCGGGTAGCCGGGGTAGTTCTCGACCTCGGTCGTGTTCTGCAGCTGGCCGCCCCACTGGAAGCCCTCGAAGACGAGCGGCTCGAGGTTGGCCCGGGCCGTGTAGAGCGCAGCGGTGTAGCCGGCAGGCCCGCCGCCGACGATGATTACGTTCTCGACCTTCTTCTGCTCAGTCATATCTGCCGCCTGGAGTCTAATACTTTACTTTTTATAGTACGCCTCGCCGCGGTTGGATTCAAGCCTGCCGGCGCCTTCCAACGGCCCCGCCCCGGGCTCGAGATCCGAGGTCGCGCGGCCGCCGCGGTCGATCGGCAGCCCCTCCTCCTCCCAGCGGTGAACCGTGTGCCGGAGCTGGAAGAAGGCGAAGATTCCAGGCGGGATCGGCATCCAGAAGGCAACGAGGCGGAAGATCAGGACCGCCGGGAAGACGGTCTCCTCCGGGATCCCGAAGAGGACGAAGGCGCCGATCATGCCGGCGTCTACCGCCCCCACCCCGGCCGGCGCCAGCGGGAAGAGGTTGGCGACCATCCCGAGGAAGAAGCCCTGAACGACGACCGCGAGCGGGACGTGGACGCCGAAGGCGTGGAAGGAGGCCCAGAGGACGCCGATGCTGAAGGCCCAGAAGCCGGCCGCCCCCAGCACCGCGAGGCCGCCCTTCTTGGGATGGGCGAAGAGGCCGAAGGCGAAGCGGAAGCCCTCCCCCAGGGTCGCCGGCACCTTGCCGAGGCTCTCGAGGAAGTGGCGCGAGCGCTCGGTATGGGCGAAGCGGGCGAGTCGACGCTCGGCGTCGGGCGGGATCAGCGTCACCAGGACGCCGATCACCAGCAGCGCCCCTGCCACCGCGGCGGGGATGATCGTCAGCTCGACCGAGCTCTTGCCGTTCATCACCCCGGTCCGCAGGAGGATGCCGAAGACGATCAGGGCGATCGGGTAGAAGATGTAGTGGAGGGAGACGAAGGCGACCATCCGCCGGGCCACGTCCCGCCGCCCCATGCCCGCTTTGCGCAGCGCCCAGTAGGTGACGGCGATGCCGCCGGCGCCGCCGGCCGAGAAGAGCAGGGTGCCGGCGACCCCGGCCATGTTGATCTCGTAGGTCTCGCCCCAGGTCAGGCGCAGCGCGTCGCCCCCCACCACGGCTTTGAAGAGGGCGATGTAGGTCGCGTAGGCGAGGATGTTGAAGCCGATCGCGACGGCGATCCAGACCGGATCGGCCTCGTCGAGGCGGTCCAGGGCGTTGCCGAGGCCGACCAGCTTCGGGAAGAGGAAGTAGATCGCCCCGAGCAGCAGGAAGACGGCGACGATGGTCTGGACCAGCCGCCGCGTCGTGAAAATCGGCATTTCGGCGAAGCGGCCGCTGCCGTTCGCCGGGTCTTCCGGAGACACCCCAGGGAAATTACCCGTTGGCGATCCTCTCCAGGCGCTGCAGCCCTCCGTTTACCCTGCGTATAAGGGGTTCCGCCAGCGGCTCGCTCCTCCGCACGGCCGCCACCAGGGCGGCACCCGCGAGGAGATCGGTGACGTAGTGCTCTCCCAGGTAGACGAGGGCGAAGCCCAGCGTGCCGGCGTATCCCCAGCCCAGCGCCCCCTCGACCCTGCCGGCTTCGGAGAGCGAGAGCGCCGCCTGCAGGGAGGTGGCGAAGTGCAGCGAGGGCATCGCCGCCCAGGGGTTGCCCCCGAGGGCGTCGTACATCCGCTCCCAGGCCCGGCCCCAGGTCGGTTCCCCCACCTCGACCATGATTCGCCGCACCTCTTCCCCGGTCAAACCCTGCTCCGAAGACCACCACGGCGGCGCCGTCGGGACCGCGAAGTAGACGGCGCAGCCGAGGTCGAAGACGGCGGCCATCTGGCGCGCGGAGCGGGGGAAGCGCTCGTTGTGGCGGACGAGGATGAGGGCGAGCGAGAGGTAGGGCTCGATGAACCAGAGCCAGTGGGTCCAGGTGAGGACCTTGTTGAGGGCGCCGACCCCCGGCATCCCCGCGAAGGCGCGCTGCAGGCGGGCGTTGGGGAGGCGACCGGCGCCGATCAGCTTGTCGGTGCGGATCGGGTAGCGGGTGCGAAGCCGGTCCCGCAGGCGCTCGGGGTCGTCGTAGGGCAGCTCGTGGGCGACCGTGAAGGCCCACATCTGCAGGGCGAAGAGGGCTACGTCGCGGCGCTTGGAGCGGGGATAGAGCACCGCCAGCGCCAGCGGCGCGACCGCGACGGTCCCGACCGTGACCGGGGTCGGGACCCGCAGGCGGCGGCGCAGGACGGGCACCGCTAAGGCCGCTCCGATCGCTCCAAAGGCGCCAGCGCGGACCGCAAGGCGCAGCGCGTTCGATGGCCGGGAGCGCCTGCTCATGAGCAGCGCGAGTATAGGTCCGCCCCCCGCCGCTGCCCCGGGAGGGCGCGGCGCCGCCTCGCCTGAATAGAATGGCCGCGCTTTGGCCGCCCATTCCCCTGGCACCGACCAGATCGACACCCTGCTTTGGATTGGCACCGTCGCCGCCGCGATCCTGATCGTCGCGCTCGTCGGCGCGCTGCTCTACGTCGTCCGCCGCTACCGCGGTGAGCGGGGCGCCGAGCCGCGCCAGCTGCTCAGCGGCCGCGGCCTCCAGTTCCGGGTGGCCGGCGTCCTCACCGTCTTCGCCACCGTCCTCTTCATCCTCGGCGTCGTCTTCACCGGCAACGCCCGCGAACGGCCCAGCACCGGCGATGCCGGCCTCGCCTCGCTGAAGGGCGAGCCACTGAAGATCAAAGCGACCGGCCAGCAGTGGCTGTGGCGCTACGACTACCCCAACGGCGCCTTCTCCTACTACAAGCTGGTCGTCCCCGAGGACACCGCGATCGAGCTCGAAGTGGTCTCCACCGACGTCGTCCACACCTGGAATGTCGAAGAACTGGCCCGCAAGGCCGACGCGGTGCCCGGCAAGACCAACAAGGTCCTCTTCATCGCCGACGAACCGGGCGTCTACGACGGCGACTCGGCCACCCTCTCCGGGCAGGCCTACGCGGCGATGCGGACCGAGGTCGAAGTCGTCTCCGCCAAGGAATACGAAGAGTTCATCGAAAAGCAGGGCGAAGAAATCGACGCGGCCGAGGAACGAGTCGTCAGCCTGATCGAAAACGGAGAAACCCCATGAGCCCCAGCCTGCGCCCCGAGCTCGTCGCCGACGGCTACAGCGCCGGCCGCCCCCGCTGGGCGCAGCTGGCGACCAGCTCCGATCACAAGGAGATCGGCCAGATCCTCCTCACCGGTGCCCTCGGCTTCCTCTTCCTCGCCCTGGTCGAGCTGGTGCTGATGCGGATCCAGCTGCTCGTCCCGGAGAACACCTTCCTCTCCCCCGTCGCCTTCAACCGCATGCTCTCGCTCTACGGGACCAGCGCGATCTTCCTCTTCGCCCTGCCGCTCGTCTTCGGGCTCTTCTACTACGTCGCCCCGCTGCAGATCGGCGCCCGGGGAACGGCGCTGCCGCGCCTCGGGCAGGTCGGCCTCGCCCTCTGGGTCGCCGGCGCCACGGTTCTCTACGCGACCTTCCTCTTCACCCCCTCCGAGGCCGGCATCAATCCCCTCGCCCCCCTCAGCGAGGTCGCCTTCCTCTCCAACAACGGCGTCGACGCCTGGGCGACCGCGACCGGTCTGACGACCCTCGGCTTCGTCCTCCTCTCGATCAACCTGATCGCGACGCTGCAGACGATGCGGGCGCCGGGGATGGCCTGGCGGCGGGTCCCGGTCTTCGCCTGGGCCACCGCCGTCGGCTCCTGGCTGATGATCGTGGTCGGATCGGTGCTGCTGGCGGCGCTGACGATGCTGATGATCGACCGCAACTACGACGGCATCTTCTTCGCCGACGGCTCCGGCGGCGCGCCGCTGCTCTGGCAGCACCTGAGCTGGATCTTCTACACCGGCGCCTACATGCTGATCCTGATCTTCGCCTTCGGCGCGATCGCCGAAATCGTCGCCACCTTCTCCCGCAAACCGCTCTTCAACCGCAACGTCGTCATGGCCTGCCTGGCGGCGATCGCGGTGATCGGCACCCTGGCCTGGATGCAGAACATGCTCACGGCCCCGATCGGGATCGGCTGGATGTACTTCGCGATGCTGATGTCGCTGGCCCTGATCGTCCCCTTCGGCCTCGTCTTCTTCAACCTGATCGCGACCCTCGCCGGCGGCACCCTGCGGATGCGGGCGCCGCTGCTGTTCGCGATCGGCGCGATCTTCGCGATCGGCGTCGGCCTTGCCTCAGAGCTCTGCCATTCGCTCGTGGCGGCCGCCTGGCACCTGAAGAACACCACCGACTCGACCGCGGCGACCCACTTCGCGCTGATCGGCGGCTCCGTCTTCGGAGGCTTCGCCGCCCTGCACTACTGGTTCCCGAAGATGACCGGCCGGACGATGGGCGAGAGCCTCGCCAAGATCTCCTTCTGGACGATCATGGCCGGGCTGCTGCTGGGCTTCGTGCCGCTCTTCTTCGCCGGCGCCGAGCAGGGCCAGGTCGTCGACGCCTACAAGTACTTCGCCGGGACCGGCGTCACCGCCTACAACGTGATCGCCTCGATCGGCGTCTTCGTCCTCTTCGTCGGGATCCTGCTGACGATCCTCAACGCGATCTTCAGCCGCACCAACGGCCCCGAAGCCGGCCACGACCCCTGGAGCGGAGACACGCTCGAGTGGTTCACCCTCTCGCCCCCGGAGCCGCACAACTTCGACGTCCTGCCAGACGTCCGCAGCCCCCGGCCGCTGCGCGACATCCGCGTCGCGATCGGCCACCGCACCCGCCGCTCCGAGCAGGCGGCCGCGCGGGAATCGCAGCCGGTAGCCTGAGCCCCATGCAGACCGGTGCCGGCGCGCAGACCGCGCCCAACCCGACGACGGCCACCCGCTCGCTCCTCCCCACCGTCGTCCGCGACTACCTGACGCTGACGAAGCCGAAGGTGCAGTCGCTGCTGCTCTTCACCACGGTGACGACGATGTACGTGGCGGGAAACCCCTCGCTGGGGCTGATCCTCCTCACCTGCCTCGGCGGCGCCCTCTCCGCCGGCGGTGCTGGGGCGATCAACCACGCCGTCGACCGCGACATCGACCGCACGATGGCCCGCACCGCCGACCGCCCCGTCGCCTCCGGCCGGATCTCGGCCCGGGCGGCGACGATCTTCGGCCTGGCGCTCGCAACCGCTTCGTTCCTGCTGCTCTCGCTGACCGTGAACCCGCTGGCGGCGACGCTCTCGCTCAGCGGCTTCGTCGGCTACGTCGGCGTCTACACGCTGTGGCTGAAGCGGCGGACCCCGCAGAACATCGTCATCGGCGGCGCTGCCGGCGCGGTGCCGCCGCTGGTCGCCTGGGCGGCGGTCACCGGCGAGCTCAGCGGCATGGCCTTCTTCATGTTCGCGATCGTCTTCTTCTGGACCCCGCCCCACTTCTGGGCGCTCTCGCTGCTGATGAAGGACGAGTACGCGAAGGCGGGGATCCCGATGCTGCCGGTCGTCCGCGGCGAGGAGGAGACCCGCCGCCAGATCCTCCTCTACACCGTCCTCCTCTACGCCGTCACCCAGCTCCCCTTCTGCGCCGGCGGCCTCGGCGTCGCCTACGTGGTCCCCTCGATCCTCCTCGGCGCCACCTTCATCTACTTCGCCGCCCGCCTCTACCGAGCCCGAGACCGCCGCTGGGCGCTGAAGACCTACCTCTTCTCCCTCGCCTACTTGGCCTTGCTGTTCCTTTCGATGGCGATAGCCGCCAACGTCTAGACCGCCTTCCCTGATAGAAATCCCGCCAATGGACCGCGAGAACGCACGCCGCCAGATGCGCGCAGGGCTGGTCGCCGGAGGCATCGCCGCCGGCATCTTCGCCCTCAGCTTCGTAGCCGCCTTCCTCTACATCGCCCAGTAGGAACATGGCCGAGCACAGACACGTCCCCGAGCCCGGCGAGACGATCTACCTGCCGCGCCCCTCCTGGGGTCCCGTCTTCTTCGCCGTCGGCGCCGTCGGCCTGATCTGCGGCACCTTCGCCGGCGGCTTCATCTTCAAGCCGCTGATCTGGGCGATCGTCGGCGCGATCTTCCTCCTCTTCGCCTTCCGCAGCATCGTCCGCGGCTCGATTCGCGACTACTACCGTCTCCCCCGCCGCCAAGAGACTCGCGGCGCAGCGCTGCCGGTAGAAACGATCAGCGGTCCCCCGCAGCCCTAGCCGGGCAGCTGCATCTCCGAGGTAGCCCCGTCGCTGGTCCAGCAGCGGACGATGTCCCGCATCGAGAGGACGCCGACCGGGTCGCCGCCGTCGAAGACGACGAGGTGGCGGACGCCGCGGCGGGACATCTCGGCGGCGGCGCGCTCGAGGCTCCATTCGGGGGCGGCGGAGAGGACGCCTTCGCTCATGTGGTCGCAGACCCGCTCGCTGGCCGGATCCTGGCCCCGGGCGACGGAGATCAGCAGGTCGCGCTCGGTGACGATCGAGGGCGCCGGCAGCTCGGCGTCGATCACCAGCGCCGCCCCGGTCCCTTTCTCGACCATCTTCGCGGCCGCCTCGCGCAGGGTGTGGGACGGGCCCACGGTCAGCGTGATCTCCGACATCCCGTCCTTCACCTGCATCTGCGACCTCCCGTCGCTCGCGGTTTCCAGCTAGTGCGAATCGCCTCAAGATTAGCCCACCGGACGTGCTCGACGGCACGCTTCCCAGGGGCGCCGACATATAGACTTCCGCCCGCATCCCGCCCCATGGCTCGCGCTTCGAAACTCACCGCCCCGCTGCTCGCCCTCGTGGCCCTGATCGCCCTCGCGGTGGTCGCTTCCGGCTGCGGTACCACGGACGCCGACCCGCAGCGCGGTCGCACCCTCTTCGTGCAGAGATGCGGCGAATGCCACGCACTGGCGCAGGCCGGATCCACCGGGGCAGTGGGACCGAACCTCGACCACGCGTTCGCCGCGGCCCGCGCCGAAGGGAACGACTCGGACACGATCGAGGGCGTCGTCAAAGCGCAGGTCGAGTACCCACGCGAGAACAACGGCAATCCCGCCGTCTCGATGCCGGCGGATCTCGTCACCGGCCAGGATCTCGACGACGTCGCCGCCTACGTCGGCGAATGGGCCGGCGTCCCCGGCGCCGCCCCGCCCAAGGTCCCGGGCGGTCCAGGGGCCCAGGTCTTCGCCAGCAACGGCTGCGGCACCTGCCACACCTTCGCCGCGGCGGAAGCGGGCGGCGTCACCGGGCCGAACCTGGACGAAGAACTTCCGGGCGAAAGCGAAGCCGCGGTGAAAGAGATGATCGTCGATCCGAACGCCGAGATCGTCACGGGCTACCCGCCGAACGTGATGCCGCAGACCTACGAGCAGATGCTCTCTTCGAAAGAACTCGAAGACCTCGTCAAGTACCTGCTCGAAAACGCCGGCGGCGGCTCCGGCAATTCCAAAGGCTGAGTGGATGCGGCCAAGCGGCCGCTGCCATCATTGCCGGTAGATGCGGGCACGCCTCCAAAGCCGCCTCGAGATCTCGCCCGAGCGCTACGCGCAGGTCACCCTCGTCGCCCTCGCAGCGCTTGCGCTGATCGTCCTCACGGGGGCGGGCGTGAGGCTGACCGGGTCCGGCCTAGGCTGCCCGGACTGGCCGCGATGCTACGGCGGCAACACCCCCCCGCTGGAATCGCACGCGGTGATCGAGTACGGGAACCGGCTTCTCACCGGCTTCGTCGGCTTCGCGGTGATCGCCGCCAGCGTCCTCGCCTGGTTCCGCCGTCCCTACCGCTGGCACCTCGCGCTCTTCGGCGCCCTGCTGCCGCTCGGCGTGATCGGCCAGGCGATCCTCGGGGCCCTGGTGGTCAAGTACCACCTGGCGCCGGGGTTGGTGATGTCCCATTTCATCCTCTCGATGATGCTGCTCGACGCGGCCTTCGCCCTCGCCTGGTGCTCGCGCTACGAACCGTGGGAGCGGCGGCGCTCCGCCGACCGGCTCAGCGTCTGGGCGGTGCGGGCGCTGATCCCGCTGGGGCAGCTGACGATCCTCGCCGGAACGATCGCCACCGCCTCGGGACCACACGCCGGCGCCCACGAAGGGCAACTGGTGCACCGCTTCGACTTCGAGGGCACCGCGACGCTGGAATGGGTGGTGCAGCGGCACGCTGCGATCGCCGCGGTCTACGGCTTCGCGGCAATCGGCGTCTGGTTCCTCCTGCGGCGCCCTGGCGCCGACAGCCGGGCCCTACGGCCCCTGACGCTGGTGATAGGTCTCCTCGGCCTGCAAGGAGCGATCGGGGGCGTCCAGTGGGCGCTGGAACTGCCTGCCGGCATCGTCTGGGTCCACGTCGCCGTCGCCACCGGCAACTGGCTGGCGATGCTGTGGGCGGTCGCCTCGGCCGGCCGGCTCGAGCCCCGGAACCGGACTACCGCGGCGAAACCGCATGAAGGCGAGCATCAGGTCCCGGCCGCCGCCGGCCACGCCTGAGGCTTGCTCCCCTTCTGGCTCTCGATCGGCGCCCTCAGCCTTGTCCAGGCCGCTCTCGTAGCTGCGCCCAAGGCGCCCGCTACGGGGCTCCCGCTACGGCTGCAGAGCAGGTGGTGGGCGCTGGTCCTGCCGCTCTCGATCGTCGTTGTGATCTCCGCGATCGCGCTCGAATCGGCGAGTGCCCGCTTCCTCACCTACCTGGCCCTGGTGGCGGTGCCTCCGCTTGCCGCGGCCGCGCTCGGCTGGCTGCTGCACGGAGCGCGAAGCTGGCTCGCCCTGCTGGCGATCCCCCTCTTCGCGCTCGCCTGGGCCGCCGAGGGCTCGCTGGGCGGCGAGACCGCTGCCCTCGCCCTCTCCGCCCTCGCCTGCGTCACCCTCGGCTGGCTCGTCGCCTGCGTTGTGCCCGGGCGCTGGCTGAAGCTGGGGATCTACGCGATGGCGGCGATCGACGCCTGGCTGGTCTTCTCGAGCCTCCTCCAAGAGCCGAACAGCGTCCTCAACGCGGCCGCCCCCGCCGCCGACCTCCCCCGACTCCAGCTCGCCTCCTTCGGCTCCGCGGTGATGGGCTTCGGCGATCTCTTCGTCGCCGCCACCCTCGGCGCCCTCCTCGCCTCCGACCGCCGCCTCCAGCTGCAGGGCGCTGCCCTTGCGGCCGTCATCTGCCCCGCCTTCGACCTGCTCTTCTTCTTCGTCGACCAGACCCCGGCGACGGTCCCGATCGCCCTGACGCTGGTCTACTTGGAAGCGATAAACCGCGCTAGCCTTGGATCACGAGGGCGATGAGCCCCGCAACAAAAGCAGAGGACATGCTGATGGCACCGAAGACGATGGCGTTCCGCATCGACTGAATCGCGTCGCCGATCCGATCAAGCTGCTTGTCGACCTGCTCGAAGCGCCTGTTGACCTCCTCGAAGCGCCTGTCAACTTCGCCGAATCGACGATTCACCTCGCTGAACCCCTGTTTCGTCTCACTCCGCAGGTCATCGAAGCGTTCGTCGACCCGGTCGAAGCGTTCGTCCATCCGCTTCCCGAACTCGTCAAGCCTCTCGTCGGTCCAGTTCTCTCTCACAGCGACGGTGCATGTTGGCAGCCTACAGAGATAAATGCAACTTTTTGTCGTAGAAGCAAAAATCTCTGTGCCAGCTCAGCCCCATCTCTCTCGCGCCCACCGGTAGGCGTACACCCCACCGGCGATCACGATCGCCAGTCCCAGCAGCGACCCCACCAGCGGCCGAGTCAACAGCGTCACCGCAACGACCACCGCCCCTGCGATCCCCACGATCACGACCCATTTGAAGACCGCCGCCTCGTTGAGCCTCATGCGAGCCCTAGAACGGCCGCGAAAACCAAGCAGGTCGTGGGACGCAGGGAGGTTGGCGAGGGGAGCGCACTAATGGTGCGTGACCCGATCCAACCGACCGAGGACCGCGAGATGCGCCGGTTTGCAGCGGCCGCTACAGAATGTAAACGGTGACATAAACGATGATCCACATCACGTCCACGAAGTGCCAATAGATCCCGGGCACCTCGACGCCGAGGTGGTCTTTCTCGGCAGGGCCGAAGTGGCCGCGGAAGGCACGGATCGTCGCGAACGAGAGCAGCATCAGGCCGACGAAGACGTGGGCTCCGTGGAGGCCGGTCAGCGAGTAGAAGATCGAGCCGAAGCTGAGGTCGCGGGCGCTGAAGCCGAGGTGCACGTACTCGTTGATCTGGACGAAGAGGAAGGTCGCGCCAAGCAGCCAGGTGGCAACGAGACCGAGTTTGAGACCGGTGCGATTGCCGCGGCGGATCGACTCCAACGCGTAGTGGATCGTGAAGCTCGAGGAGATCAGGATCGCCGTGTTCATCCCCGCTACGGCCTTCGGAAGTCCGTACGGTTCCGGCGGCCAGCTCGCCGGGTCGACGACGACCCGGAGGAAGAAGTAGGAGGCGAAGAACGCCCCGAACAGCATCACCTCGGAGACGATGAAGAGGAGGATGCCGAGCGTCTGGCGGTCGATTCTCGAGCTCTGGTTGGCCTCGGGGGGACCGTGGTGGTGCTCTGCGTGGCCGTGGCCGACCGCTACCGATGCGCTCTCCATCAGCTCGACGCCTCCCCCTCGGCGACGGCAGCGGCGACGGCGGTCGCGGGCCGGCCGACCTCGATGTGCTCCACGGACTTCTCGGTGATCTCGCGCACCCGGCCGATCAGGTCCTCCTCGAGCCACTTCGAACGCTCGCCGGCGAAGGTGGAGATGAGGATGTCGTCGATCCGATAGTGCTCGATCGCGTTCTTGACGGCGTGGAAGGGATCCGGGCTCATCGGCTGGCCGGTGGCGTCGATCTCGGAGCGGTAGAGCTCGGCGAGAGTGGAGGCGAGATCGCGCACGACCTGGCCCTCGCTGACGTCCTCGGCCCGCGGACAGATGATCGTGAAGCGGTGCGGGCGGATGTTGGCACGCTCTTTCAGCCGGTTGACCAGGTCGGGCGCCGCGACGGTCTTGGTCGCGACCACGAGGGTGTGGTTGAGGTCCCAGCGGATCGCGTCGTCCTCGATCCGGACCGGGATATGGGTCAGCTTGACCTCGGGTTCGACCTGCTCGCGCGCCCACTCGACGAGGTCGCGGCGCATGAAGCCAAAGCGCGAGTCGGCCAGACAGGAGAGCAGGACCTCGCCGGGCCGATGGGCGCGGACGGCGTCGTCCAGCGCCAGCGAGGACTCCGGGTCCATCACCTCGCCGACGGACGGGATCCCGAACTCGCTCAGCACCGCCATCGTCACCTCGACCCGGGCGCGGGCGGCTTCGCGCACCTCGCTGGTGTCGATCAGCTGGCCGACCGAAGGCTGGTTCTGCGGCGCCGCGACGACGACGCCGGAGATCTGGTCCTGGCGCTCGCGCACCGCCTGCAGCAGCTTGCGGCCGCCGGCCACCTCGTTGAGGAAGACCAGCAGCGGCTTGCGCTCGTCAGCCTGCTCGACGCTCATGAGGAGCTGCCCACCACGCTTTTCTCACCGGCGGGCACCTCGGCGCCTTCGCCGGCCATGATCGCGTGTTTGGCGCCCGGGATCCCGAACTCGTAGGGACCGCCGACGACGCGCGGGATCTCGTCGAAGTTGAAGATCGGCGGCGGCGAGGAGACCTGCCACTCGATCGAGTTGGCGCGCCACGGATTGCCGTCGGCCTTGGGGCCGAAGCGCCAGCTGACGATCATGTTGTAGACGAAGACGAGCTGGACGGCGCCGAGCATGAAGGCAAAGCAGCTGATCAGCAGGTTCCAGTTGCCGAACTGTTCCGCGTAGTCGGCGACGCGACGCGGCATCCCGTCCATCCCCACCCAGTGCATCGGGATGAACGTGCCCCAGGTCCCGACCAGGGTGCCCCAGAAGTGGACCCGGCCCAGTTTCTCGTCGTACATCCGCCCCGTCATCTTCGGGAACCAGTGGTAGACGCCGGCGAAGATCGTGAAGACCGAGCCGCCGAAGAGCACGAAGTGGATGTGGGCGACGATGAAGTAGGTGTCGGAGACGTGGATGTCGATCGGGACCATGCCCAGCATCACGCCGGAGATGCCGCCGATCGTGAAGGTGACGATGAAGGCGAGCGCGAACAGCATCGCCGTCGAGTAGGTGTGGATCTTGCCGAAATAGAGCGTGCCCAGCCAGGAGAAGATCTTGATCCCGGTCGGCACCGCGATCAGCAGGGTGGTGAGCATCATCGGCACCCGCAGCCAGGAGAACATCCCGGCGACGAACATGTGGTGGGCCCAGACCGAGTAGCTGAGGACGACGATCCCGATCAGCGCCAGCGCCATCAGGCGGTAGCCGAAGATCGGCTTGCGGGCGTGGGTGGAGATCACCTCGGAGACGATCCCGAACCCGGGCAGCATCATGATGTAGACGGCCGGGTGGGAGTAGAACCAGAAGATGTGCTGGTAGCTGATGACGTCGCCGCCGGCCGCGAAGTCGAAGAAGTTGGTGTGGAGGGCGCGGTCGAAGAGGACCATGAACTGGACGCCGGCGATGAAGGGGGTTGCGGCGACGACCAGCAGCGAGGTCGAGAGGTTCGCCCAGACCAGCAGCGGCATCCGCCAGAAGGTCATCCCGGGCGCCCGCATCGTGATGATCGTGACCAGGAAGTTGAGCGCGGTCGCGATCGAGGAGGCGCCGGCGAACTGGACGCCGATGTTGAAGAACGACTGGCCCAGAGGCGCCCCGGTCGAGAGCGGCGCGTAGCCGGTCCAGCCGGCGTCGAAGGCGCCGCCCGGGCAGAGGAAGCTGCCGATGAAGAGGATTCCCGCCAGCGGCAGCATCCAGAAGCTGAGCGCGTTGAGGCGCGGGAAGGCCATGTCCGGAGCGCCGATCATCAGCGGCAGCACGTAGTTCGCGAGCCCGGCGAAGACCGGGATCACGAAGACGAAGATCATCAGCACCGCGTGCGTCGAGAAGAGGCTGTTGTAGGTCGAGGCTTCGATGATCTGGGTGCCCGGCTGGGCGAGCTCGGCCCGGATCAGCATCGCCATCAGGCCGCCGATGAAGAAGAAGATGAAGGTCGTGACTACGTACTGGACACCGATCACCTTGTGGTCGGTGTTGAATTTGAAGTAGTCCTTCCAGCTCTTGGCGCCGTGCTGGGAGTGGTCGTCGGGGATCGTCGGCATCCCGGCCGCCCAGCGCAGCCAGTAGTCGAAGCAGCCGAAGCCGGCCAGGAAGCCGAGCGGCGCGGTGATCGCGGGCACGATCACGTGCGGGTAGCCGGTCTGTTCGGTCTGGTAGGGGTCCAGGCCGGAGATCTTCCGCAGGATGAGGACCAGGCCAAAGCCGAAGGCGCCAAAGGCGACGGCCCCGAGCAGCCCACGCCACCAGCCGGGTCTCTTGATCGCGTCAACCATCGAGTCTCTCCATTATGCCTTCTACGCTCCCCCGGCCCCGAGGTCGGGAGCGTTGGTGACGCTCCCTTCCTTGAGGACGTCCATGTACGGTTCGGGCAGTTTCTGGTCGAGGCCATCGACCCATTTCTTGAACTTGCTCGGGGACTCGACGACGACTTTCGCCCGCATCGTCGCGTGCCCGAAGCCGCAGAGCTCGGTGCAGACCAGCTGATAGGTCCCGACCTTGTCGGGGGTGACGATCGCGGTCGTCGTGATCCCGGGGACGTTGTCTTTCTTGATCCGCCACTCGGGCACCCAGAAGGAGTGGATCACGTCCATCGCGTGCATCTTGAACTGGACCTGCTCGCCGACCGGGACGTGGAGCTCCCCTTCGGACCAGGCGTAGTCCTTGCCCGGGTAGGCGAAGCTCCAGGCGTACTGCTGCGAGAAGACCGAGACCGTCAGGTGATCGTCCTTCTTCTCTTCGAGCTCGTTCAGCACCTTCCAGCTGTAGCCGCCGGCGAAGAGGACGATGACCGTCGGGATCAGGGTCCAAGCGATCTCGAGGCGGGTGTTGCCGTGGATCGGCTCCCCGTCGGACTCGTCCCCTGGCTTCGCTTTGAATTTCCAGAGCGCGTAGAAGAGCATCACCATCACCAGCGAGAAGACGAACGAGGAGAGGACGATCATCACGTTCAGCAGGTGGTCGATCTTCGGGGCAGCCGTGGAGGCGCCCTGACCGTTCCAGTTGATCGGGACCATCACCGCCGAGATGACCACCGTCAAGGCGATCGTCACCAGCAGCATCTTCACTATGGGCAGGCGGCCGTACATTGGGGCGGCGGGCATTCTATTGAAGCGGCGGCGGGAGGCTTTGCGGCCTCAGGTGACGCTCCGCACTAGCTGCCCGGGCGCGGTAGATCCTCCAGTTGGCCGGCGGCCGCGGCGAGGACCCCGCGCGCCACTCCCTCCCAGCTCCAGAGCCGGGCCACGGTTGCGACGAGGCTCTCGCGGGCCTGTCGCCGCTCCGCCTCCGGGAGGGCGAGCCAGCGACCGATCCGGGCGGCGATCGCCTCCACCGCGCCCTCTTCGACCGGGAACGAGGTGAGCGCCCCGACCTCCTCCGGAAGCTCGGCGCGCAACTGCCGGGAGACCTCGAGCATCCCCGAGTGACCGGCTGAGACCGGCAGGGTTCCGCAGGCGGCGGCCTCGACCGCGACCATCCCGAAAGCCTCTGGGAAGGTGCTCGGCATCGCCATCGCCTCGGCGCGGGGGAGGAAGGAGGCCACCTCGCGGTGCTCTAGCCGGCCGACGAACTCGACCGAGCCGGCGGCGGCGCGAGCCAGATCGGCGTACCCGGCGGGAGGGTCGGCGAAGAAGGCCGAGAGGATCGGCAGCGGCCGCTCCTCCCCTCCCTCGAGGCCCCAGCCGCGCCGCGCCACCTCGCGAGCGTCGTCGAGGTCGCCGCCGTCCAGCGCCGCCAGCAGCCGCCTCAGCCCCTCCTCGTAGGCGCCGTAGCCGGCGATCTCGAGCCGGGCCTGCGGATGGGCGGCCCACACCAGCGGCCAGGCCGCGAGCAGGAGGTCGACGCCCTTGGAGACGATCAGCTTGCCGACATAGGCGACCAGCGGCTCGCGCTCGCCGCGGGGACGGAACTCCTCGACGTCTACCCCCGGCGGCCCAAGTCGGGTCTTCTCCCGCAGCCCGGGGACGTCGGACAGCGCCGCCCAGAGGGATTCGCCGGTGTGGCCGGAGCCGACCAGCACTCCCCGGGCGGCCTCCACCCCCTCGCGGGCGTAGGGCAGGAAGCGCGGGTGCGGCTTTACCGTGTACTCGAGCGCCGAGCCGTGGATCTTCGCCGCGAAGGGGGCGACGCCGGCGCGGGCGAGGATCGCCGGCCCCATCACCAGGTGGTTGGCGAGGGCGAGGTCGATCCCCCCCGCGCCCGCGGCCACCTCCCGCACCGCGGCGGCGTTGGCGTCGAGGTAGCGGTCGAGCTCCGCCTCGCTCAGCTCCGGGAAGGTCTTGACCTCGAAGCCCTCGTAGGGGTCTTTGACGTAGACGGGCAGGAGGCCGCCGATGTCGGGGTTGTGGATCTCCACCCCCTCGATCCGGACCTCGCGGTCCTGGCAGAGCAGATGCACCTCGTGCCCGAGCCGGGCCAGCGCCCGGGCCAGGTTGACGTTGTAGATGTTGCTGCCGGTGCCCCGCAGCATGTAGCCGTGAAAGACGAGAACGCGCATCGGAGCCGCCGAAGTTAATAGTCTTCCCGGCGATGAACGAGAAGCAGCTCTACCGGATGCGCGCCGCGGCCTCCGGCCGCGAGGCCCTCGCCCCGACCGAGTCCGGCTCGGTCTACGTCGACCGCGAGACCGGCGAGGAGATGACGCCCGTCGCCAAGGTCCTGCCGCTGGCGCCCTCGGCGTCCTCGCTGCCGCGCAGCCCCGAGAACCTCCGCGCCTGCCGCCGCTGCGACCAGCTGATCGGCCTCGACGTGTCTGATTGCCCGTACTGCGGGCTGCGCCAAGAAGCCCTCTAGCGCTTCTAGCGCGCCCTGACCAAGCAGGTCAAGGACGCAGGGAGCGCCGCGTGCTCTGCACGCAAGCGACCGAGGACGCCGAGATGCGCCGGTCAGGGCGCGCTAGGGCTTCTTGACCAGCGTCGCGGTGTAAAGCAGGCGCGCGTCGGAGTAGTAGCAGCCGTAGGTCTTGGCCTTGCCGACCCCCTGCTGCGGGTGGCCGCCCTGGACGTCTTCCCTGGAGATGCAGTGGTCTGGGAGGCGGCTGCCGCGCCAGGTGTTTTCCCCGGAGAGGCTGAGGGCGAACATCGGCGCCCAGGTGGGGACGGTGAGCGCCACAACCTGACCCTTGAGGACGGTGAGCGGGTGGTCGAGGGCAAAGATCGGGGTGCTGCCGAAATACGGGTTGAGGACCTCGATCGGGCTCTGGCGGACCAGCTTGTACTGCGGCGGCTTGGTGTCCTCGACCGGGCGCAGGACGCCGATCCGGGCCTCGGCGGGAGTGCCGAAGAAGTCGTTGAAGAACCCCACCTCGTCGGTGGTCGTTTTCGTTTCCGCGCTCGAGGGCTTGGAGAGGGAGATGGACCAGGCGACGACTTTTCCTTCGAACGGGGCCTCGAAGGGCCGGGCGACGCCGTCGGCGATCGACTGGAAGCCGGTGACGTGGCCCTCGACCCGACATTCGACGAGCGGGTTGCCGTTGACGTCGGTTTTGCCGGGGCAGGACGGCGCCGGCGTGTTCGGGGTCTGGCCGAGGACGACGACCCGCAGGGGGGCCGAGACAGCCTGCCGGGGCGCGATCGCGACCAGCGCCGCCAGCAGGGCGGCAGCGGCGAGCAGCGCCAGGAGGCGCCGGGAGGTCGTCTTGGTCTCTGCGTGGGCCATCTGTTGAGGCAAACACCGGGCTCGGAGCCCAGTTGCGGCGCCAATCTTGCCGTCCGGGGCGGCTGGATGCGGCGCAGCGGGAGCGTCTGCACGATCCCGGCCAAGTGCCCAGGTAGGGTTCGGCGCCGATGGAGGCTTCGGATCGCAGCGACGATTTCATCCCGGCAGGCCTGGCCGCCTACGGGATCGAGGCCGACGAGATAGAGCTGGCCGTGATCGGCGCCGCCCATCAAACGTTCTGGCCGCCGATCCTCGAGCTGCTGCAGCTCGACACCAGCGAGGTGCCGGCCGAGCGCGACCCCGACCTCTCGCAGGCGCCGCCGAGCCGATGAGCGAGCCGCTCGACCTGACGCTGCGCGAGCAGGCGGCGGCGATCGCCGCCGGCGAAGTCGACGCCGGCGAGCTCCTGGAGACGTGCCTGGGGCGGATCGAGGAGCGAAATCCGGCCCTGAACGCGGTCGTCGAGACCTTCCCGGAGCGCTCGCGGGAGATGCTCGCGGCGGCACCGGCCGGCCCCCTCCACGGAGTCCCGATCGTGATCAAGGACGAGTGGCCGCTGCCCTGGCGGGCGCAGCGGTTCGGCGCCGCCGAGATGCTGGCCCGAACCGCGCCCGGCGAGTCCGGCCCCTACCGCGCCCTGCGCGATGCCGGCGCGGTCGTCGTCGGAGTCGGCAACATGCACGAGCTGGGGGCCAGCAGCACCGGCAACATCTCCGTCTACGGCCCCGCCCGCAATCCCTGGAACCTCGAGCGCTGCCCGGGCGGCTCCTCCAGCGGTCCGGCGGCCGCCGTGGCGGGACGTCTCGTCGCCGGCGCCGTGGGTGCCGACGGGGTCGGCTCGATCCGCTACCCCGCCACCTACTGCGGCCTCACCGGCCTGAAGCCGACCTTCGGCCGCTCGGCGATGGCCGGCCACCACATGGCAGGGATCTCGACCACGATCGTCTCCGGCGCCCTCTGCGCCGACGCAGCCGACTGCCGCCTGCTCGATTCGGCCCTCTACGGCGAGGAGCTGCGGGCGGGCAGCCCCGAGGGCCTGCGGATCGGGGTCATCCGCGGCGAGGTCTCCGAGGACGTCGCGCCGCCGGTTCGCGAGGCCTGCGAGGAGGCGATCGAGGAGCTGCGGCGCGAGAGCGGCGGCGAGGTGCGGGAGATCGAGCTGCCCGAACTGGCGGCGGCGACGCTGGCGACGGTCCTGATCGCCAACAGCGAGAGCCTCGGCGGCGTCACCGTGGAGAAGCTCAACCATCTGGACCCGGAGCTGAGCCCGATCGGCCGCGGCCTGCTCAAGTACCGGGTGTTGCTGCCGGCGATTGCGACGATCAAGGCCGGGCAGGTGCGGACCATGGCCCGCCGCACCCTGGCGAAGGTCTTCGAGGAGGTCGACGTGATTGCCTGGCCGACCGTGCCGGCGGTGGCGCCGCCGCTGGAGGCGCCGCTGGTCGAGCTGCCGAGCGGCACTCTCACCGCCGACGAAGCGAACGTCCGCGGCGGCGCCCTCGCCAACCTGACCGGCATCCCCGCGATCAGCGTCCCGGTCGGCTCAGCCGATGGGCTGCCGATCGGCCTGCAGCTGCAGGCCGCGTGGGGACGGGACGAGCTGCTGCTCGACGCGGCCGAGGCGCTCGAGCGGGCCAACGGCCGCCGCTGGGTCGAGGCGCTGCCGCCGAGCGCGCTCGGTGCCGAGACGCTGGAGGCCTAGCGTGCCGGCGATCGAGGTCGAGGGGCTCGAGCGCGCCTTCGGCGAGGTCCTGGCCGTGCGCGGGATCGACCTGCGGGTCGAGGAGGGGGAGATCTACGGCTTCCTCGGCCCCAACGGCGCCGGCAAGACGACGACGGTGCGGATGCTGACGACGCTGCTGCTGCCGAGCGGCGGCCGGGCCAGCGTCGCCGGGCACGACGTGGTTGCCGAGGCGCGGCAAGTGCGCGCCTCGATCGGCGTCGCCCTGCAGGAAGCGGCCCTCGACCCGCTGATGACCGGCCGCGAGCTGATCCGCCTGCAGGCGACGCTGCAGGGCCTGCCGCCGACGGCGGGGCGCGAGCGCGCCGACGGGCTGCTCGACCGCGTCGGCCTCAGCGGCGCCGCCGACCGCCGCGTCGGCGGCTACTCCGGAGGGATGAAGCGGCGCCTCGACCTCGCCGCCGCCCTCGTCCACGAACCGAGCGTTCTCTTCCTCGACGAGCCGACCACCGGGCTGGATCCCGTCAGCCGGAAGACGATCTGGGAGGAGGTGCGGGCCCTGAACGAAGACGGGACCACCGTCTTCCTCACCACCCAGTACCTCGAGGAGGCCGACCAGCTGGCCGACAACGTCGGGATCATCGACCGCGGCCGGATCGTCGCCGAGGGGACGCCGGAGGCGCTGAAGGCCGAGGTCGGCAACCCGCACGTCGAGCTGCTGGTCGGCGAGGGAGCGGTCGCCGCGGCCGAGCGCGCCTGCGCCGAGCTGGGGAAGCTGCTGCCGCCGAAGGACGGCAGGCGCGTCCTGGTCGAGGTCGAGGAAGGAGCCGCCGCCATCCCCCGCGTCGTCCGCGCCCTCGACGAGGCCGGGGTCGCGGTCGAGTCGCTGGAGCTGGTCCGCCCCACCCTCGACGACGTCTTCGTCGACAAGACCGGCCACCACCTCGAAAAGGAGGAGAGCGGGGACGGCGGCGAGGAGCCGGTGCCGGCGTGAGCGAGCTGGCGAGGAGCGCGCGGGTGGTGCGAGCGCTCGGGGCGCGCTCGATCCGACAGACCTTCCGCCGGCCGCAGCTGATCAGCCCGATCGTCGTCTTCCCCACCATGCTGCTGGCGATCCAGACCGGCGGCGCCGGGGCCGGGATCGAACTGCCCGGCTTCCCCCCGGTCCAGAGCTTCCTCCAGTTCATGCTGGCCGGCTCGATGATGCAGTCGATGATGCTGGCCGGCAACAGCGGCGGCATCGCCTTCGCGGTCGACATCGAGATGGGGTTCACCGACCGCCTCTTCGCCGCGCCGATCCCCCGCTTCGCGATCGTCCTCGGGCGGCTGGCCGGGACGGCGGCGCTGGGCTTCCTCGCGTCGATCTGGTTCCTCGCGATCGGGCTGATCTTCGGAGCGGAAATCGCCGGCGGCGTGCCCGGGGCCCTGCTGGCCATCCTGCTGATCACCGCCTCGGCCCTGGCGGTCGGCGGTATCGGCGCCGCGATCGCCCTGCGCACCGGCAGCGCCAGCGTGGTCCAGGGCCTCTTCCCCCTCGTCCTCGTCGTCCTCTTCCTCTCCTCGGCCTTCTTCCCCCAGGAGCTGATGATCGAGCCGGCCAAGACGATCGCCGAGTACAACCCGCTCAGCTTCATCGTCGAAGGGGTGCGCGAGCCGATCATCTCTGGCATCGACGCCACCCAGACCCTGGAGGCGGTGGCGGCGATCGCGGGCATCGTCGTCCTCGGGCTGGTGCTCAGCGCCCGCGCCCTGCGACACCGGCTGCGGGTCGGCTGATGGAGGCGGCGAGCATCACCGCGGCCGCGGCCGCGCCGGGCTGGCGCGCCAACATGGCGACGGTCCTCGCCCTGGTCGCACGGGCGAAGAACGAGCTGGTGCGGGTGCCGGGGGCGGCGATACCCGGCGTCCTGGCGCCGACGATCTTCTTCCTCGGCCTCAACGGCGTCTTCGGCGGCCTGATCCACCTCAGCGGCTTCGACACCGACTCCTACGAGAGCTTCATCGTCCCGGTCAGCATGCTGCAGGGCGCGGGCTTCACCGGCGCCGCCGCGGGCGTCAACCTCGCCCGCGACTACGAGCAGGGGTGGGTCGATCGCCTCCTCGTCTCCCCCGCCCCGCGCTGGGTCCTGCTCACCGGCAACGTCCTCGCCGCCAGCCTCCGCGCCTTCGTCCCCGCCACCTTCGTGCTGGCGATCGCCTTCCTCATCGGCGCCCGCTGGCCCGGGGTCGACGGCCTCGTCGTCTGCTACCTGATGGTCGCGGCGATGGCCGCCGTCGCCGCCTGCTGGGGATCGATGCTGGCCCTCCACTACAAGAGCCAGTCGGCGGCGCCGCTGATGCAGGCGGGGATGATGGGCCTGGTCCTGCTCACCCCCGCCTATGCCCCGCTGGACCTGCTGCAGCCCTGGCTTCAGAAGGTCGCCGAAATCAACCCGGTCACCCACGTGATCGAAGCGGCGCGCCAGGGCTTCGTCGGCAGCGTCAGCTGGAGCGACACCTGGCCCGGCCTGCTGGCCCTGGCGGCGCTGCTGGCCGTGCTCGGAGCGTCGGCACTGCGCGAGATGCGCCGCACCAATGTCTGAGGTCATCGCCGAGACCGAGCGGGTGCTGCGGCAGAACTGGGTCACGGGCCGCCGCGGCGATACCCCCTTCAGCTACACCGAGCCGAGCCCGGGGCGCTACCCCTGGCAGTGGTACTGGGACTCCTGCTTCGCGGCGATCGTCTGGCGCCGGTTCGAGCCGGCGCGGGCGCGGCTGGAGCTGGAGAGCCTGCTGGCGGCGCAGCGGCCCGACGGCTTCATCGGCCACACGATCTTCTGGCGCAGCCACGTCTCCGGGCCGCGGCTCCTCTTCTACAACGTCCGCGACCGCAGGGCGCGGGAGACCGAGACGATCCAGCCGCCGCTGCTCGCCTGGGCCTGGCGGATCGCCGTCGGCGACCCGAACGAGGAGCCGCGGCTGGCCCGGCACGTGGACTGGCTGCGGCGCAACCGCAACCTCGAGGGGGACGGGCTGCTTTGGATCGTCCAGCCCGACGAGTCGGGGCTCGACGCCTCGCCGAAGTTCGAAGAGGTCTGGGGCTGGCGGGCGAACGGGCGGATCGGCTTCCCGCTCCTGGTCCACCGCAACCGCGGGTTCGACTGGAACGCGCGGCGCCTCCGCGACGCCGGCCATCCGGTCCTCTGCGAGGTCCTCGTCAACACCCTCTGGTCGCTGTCGCTGCAGGCGCTGGGGCGACCGTCGGCGACGCCGGCCTTGGTCGACCGGCTCTGGGACGAGCGGCGCGGGCTCTTCCTCGACGAGGCGCAGCCGGGCGGGGTGCGCCCGCAGGCCCTGACCTGGGCCTCTTTGGCGCCCCTGGCGCTGCCCGACTTGCCGGAGACGATCGGCCGCCGCCTGGTCGAGGAGCACCTGCTGAGCGAGCGCGAGTTCCTCACCCCGGTCGCTCCGCCCTCGGTCGCGATCGGAGAGGACGGCTACGAACCCGACGGCGGGCATGGGCCGATCCGCCGCTACTGGCGCGGCCCGACCTGGATCAACTCCGCCTGGCTCGTCTGGCTCGGCCTGCGCCGGCTCGGCTACGAGGCCGAGGCGGAGCGGCTGGCGAGCGGCGTCATCGGTGCCGTCGCCCGCGAAGGCCTGCGCGAGTACTACGACCCGAGGAACGGAAAAGGGCTAGGCGCCAAGGACTTCGCCTGGTCGGCCCTGGTGGCCGAGCTGGCGGATTCAAAACCGCTTTGAACGACCGCTATTTGTAGCGGTAAGTAATGCGCCCACGATCCAGGTCGTAGGGCGAAAGCTCGATCTTCACGCGGTCGCCGGGGAGGATGCGGATGTAGTGGCGGCGCATCTTTCCCGAGATGTGGCCGAGCACGTCGTGCCCGTTGTCCAGTTTGACCCGGAACATCGTGTTGGGGAGAGCCTCGGTGATCTCCCCCTCCATTTCGATCTTTTCCTCTTTGGCCATGCGCGCGGAGCGTATCTAACGGCGCAGGTGTCGGAGGGCGCCCTCCCGGTCAGCGACTTCCCCTGCAAATTGGGCGGCCTCCAGCTCGGCGACGGCATTGCCGAGCTCGGGACCCGGCTCGATCCCCAGCTCGGCGGCGATCTCGTCGCCGCGCAGTAACGGCGCCGGCGGCCCCTCGCGGCGCCAGTCGAGGCCGGCGGCGATCATCTCGCGCGCCAGCTGCAGGTGCGCCGCGACCATCTCCGGGCTGGCGATCGGGCCCTTGCCGCGGGCGGAGAGGCGGTCGGCGACGGTGAGCAGGGTGACGTCGACGGTGAGCGGATCGGTCGCCCGCAGGTAGGCGTGGACCCGGCGTCGCGAGAGCGGCATCTCCGGGATCAGAAACCCGAGCCGCAGGTGGTGCCGGGCCATCCCCTGCAGGTGCTGGGTGAGGCGGCGGCTGGCGCGCAGGCGGCGGCAGACCTCGCCGATCACCTCGGCCCCCACCTCGTCGTGGCCTTTGAAGCCGACGAAGCCGTCGCGTTCGGCCTTGGTCGCCGGCTTGGCGATGTCGTGGAAGAGGGCGCCGAACCGCAGGGCGGTGCGGCGGGTCATCTCGTCGGCGAGCGGCTCGTCGAGCAGCGCGGCCACCTCGGCGGCGCGATCGCCGGCGAAGCGCTGCAAGTCGCCCTCGACCTCGAGCGTGTGCTCGAGCACGGCGATCGTGTGGTCGTAGACGTCGAGGTGGTGGTTCGGCCCCTGCTCCACCCCGCGCAGGGTCTCCAGCTCGGGCAGGACGACGCCGGTGATGCCGAGGTCGTCGAGCAGCCGCAGGCCGCGCAGCGGATCGGGTCCGCCGACCAGCTGGCGGAGCTCCGCCAGCTGCCGCTCTCCGGCGGGCTCGGCGGCGCGCGAGGCGCAGGCACGGGCGAGCTCCAGCGTCTCCGGCTCGATCTCCAGCTCCAGCTCGGCGGCCAGTCGCGCCGCCCGCAACAGCCGCAGCGGGTCGCTGGCGAAGCTGTCGGGACCGACGGCGCGAAGGCGCTTCTCGGCCAGGTCGGCGAGCCCGCCATGGGGATCGATCGGCTCCTCCCCCGCCAGGGGCACGGCGACGGCGCCGATCGTGAAGTCGCGCGTGGCCAGGTCCTCCTCGATGCCGCTGCCGCGCAGGACCGTGACGTCGATCTGCCAGCCGTGCTTCTGCGCTGCGACCCGCCAGGTCCCGAACTCGGCCGAGAGCTCGAAGGCGTGCTCGCCGAGGGCGGCGGCGATCGCCTTCGCGACCGCGCCGGGGTCGCCGGCCGCGGCCAGGTCGAGGTCGGCAACCTCGCGACCGAGCGCCGCATCCCGCACCGCGCCGCCGACGATCCAGACTCCCTCGGCGTTCCCAAGGGCACCTCGCACCGCCGCCACGACGGGCGCCTCTCCCAGGCGAATGACGCTTTCCTCAGCCACGGGAATACGAAGGCGCCACCGTCAAGCGGGCACCCGCGGCACCCGCGGCGAGATCGCGCAGGTGACCTCGTAGTTGATCGTCTCCAGGCGGGCGGCGAGCTCCTCGGCGCGGATCTCCTCCTCGCCCTGGCGGCCGATCAGGACCGCCTCATCGCCTGGCTCGACGTCGGTCTCAGGACCGAGGTCGATGGTGATGTTGTCCATCGAGACCGTGCCGACGAGAGGGTGGCGCCGGCCGCCGACGAGGACGTCGGCGTTGTTGGTGAGGGCGCGGCGGACGCCGTCGCCGTAGCCGAGGGGGACCACTCCGACCCAGGTGTCGACCGGCGCGGTCCACTTGCGACCGTAGCCGGCGCTCGCGCCGGCGGGGAAGCGCTTGACGTCGGCGACGTGGGAGTGGAGGGAGAGCGCGGGCCGCAGACCACGCTCGGCGGGATCTCCCTGGAAGGGGTCGAGGCCGTAGATGGCGACGCCGCAGCGGGCCATCCCGTAGTGGGAGCGCCCGTCGCGGAGGACGGCGGCGCTGTTGGCGGCGTGGACGAGGACGTCGGGGTGCTCGGCCCTGACCGCGGCTACCACCTTGTCGAAGCGGTCCAGCTGCTCGTCGAAGAAGGTCGAGTCGAGCTCGTCGGCGGTGGCGAGGTGGGTCCAGATCCCCGCCAGCTCGAGATCGGCGTCCTCGGCGCAGGCGCGGACCAGCGCCAGCACCTCGCCCGCGTCGCGATTGCCGAGCCGGCCCATGCCGCTGTCGTGCTTGACGTGGACGCGGGCGCGGCGGCCGTGGGCGCGGGCCCGGCCGGCGATCAGGCGGCGGGAATCCTCCCGCCAGACGGCGAGCTCGGAGCCGGCGGAGAACGCCACGTCCACCTCCTCGACCGTCAGCGCTCCCATCGTCAGCAGCGGCACGTGCTGGAAGCGGCGGCCGATCTGCTCCGCCTCCCCCGCGGTCGCCACCGCGAGGCGGGTGGCCCCGCCCTTCAGGGCGGCGTCTGCGCAGCCGTCGGCCCCGTGCCCGTAGCCGTCGGCCTTGACGACGGCGCAGAGCTCCGCGCCTTCCGCCAGCTCGGACTTCAGCCGCGCGCAGTTGGCGCGCACCGCGTCGAAGTCGATCCGGGCGACTGCCCGCTCCATGGCTCTAGTCGCCGTCGACCAGGGCGGCGAGCGCGTCGGCCCTGGTGACCATGCCGGCCAGGTAGCCGTCGCCGTCCACGACCGGCAGGTGGTTGTGGTGCTTGTCAGCGATCTTCTTCGCCACGCGATCGGCCGACTCGTAGTCGTGGGCGACGATCGGGTCGGCGGTCATCAGCTCCGAGACCTCGGTGGCGAAGGCTTTTTCCAGCCGCTCCTCGAAACCCTTCATCGAGCCGACGAAGACGATCCCGCCCATGATGTTGAGGTAGTGCGGCAGGTGCAGGTCCGACTCCTCCTCGCTGAGGACGAGGTCGGACTCGCTGACGATCCCGACCAGCTTGTTGTCGTTGTCGACGACGGGGATCGCGCCGAGGTCGCTCTTCGAGAGCAGGTCGATCGCGGTCCGGGCGTCGTCGCTGGGGTGGACGCTGGGGACGTCGCGGGCCATGATCTCTCCGGCGGTCTTCATGGGCGCGAGGTTATTCGACCGGCCCGTCGGGGCGCAGCGCCAACGCGATCGAGTCGATGACGTCGGTGGCGATCACCGACTCGGCGGCGCCGATCCGGGCGGCGGCGTCGCGGCCGGCGCGGGCGTGGGCGACGACTGCGGCACAGGTTGCGGCAAAGGGGTCGTCCAGGCGAGCGAGGAGGCCTGCGGCCATGCCGGAGAGGACGTCGCCACTGCCGGCGGTGGCGAGGGCGGGGGCCGAGATCGCGTTGACCGCCGCGCGCGAGCCGTCGGCGACGATCGTGTCGTCGCCCTTGAGGACGACGATCGCGCCTGCAGTGGCGGCCGCTTCGCGGGCGCTGGCGAGGCGATGGGCGTCGACCTCGGCGGAATCGCGCTCGAGCAGTCGGCCGAGCTCGCCGGCGTGCGGGGTGAGGACCGTCGGCGCCTGCCGCGCGCGCAGCTCGCCGAGGCGCCCGGCGAAGGCGTTGAGGCCGTCGGCATCGAGGACGAGTGGCGCCTCGATCTTCGGCACCACGGTGCGAGCCAGCTCGAAGGAACCGGGGTCCTTGCCCAGGCCCGGCCCGAAGATCCCGGCCGCCGCCTTCTCGAAGGTCCGCAGGATCGCCTTCTCCGAGCCGGGGACGAGACAACCGTCGCCCCCGGGGCAGCCGACCGACATCACCTCCGGCTGGGCCAGCTCGAAGACCATCTCCAGATCGGCCGGCACGGCGACCGTGGAGTAGCCGGCACCGGCCCGGATCGCCGCCAGCGAAGCCATCCGTACGGCGCCGGTCAGCCCGCGCGAACCGCCAGCGATCGCGACCTGCCCGGAGCTGAACTTGGTCGAGTGGGGCCCGCGACGAGGCGCGAGGTCGAGGACGGACGGAGCTATCTCGCCAGCCGCAGCCTCTCCCGGCGCCCCGGACGGGATCCCGATCCGAACAACGCGCAGCTCCCCCGTGTGCCACTTCCCGGGTGCGACCCGCTGCCCGACCTTGGCCGCGTGGAAGCTGACCGTGACGTCGGCTTCGACCGCCTCCCCCGCTACCTCGCCACTGGAAGCGTCGATCCCCGAAGCGATGTCGCAGGCCACGACCAGCGCCCCGCACCCGTTGATCGCCCGGATCGCCCCCGCGGCCGGCCCCCGCGGCGTCCCATCGAACCCAGTCCCGAAGATCGCATCGACTACTGCGCCCGAACCCTGAAGTCGGCCACTGATGTCCCCCTCGACCAGCTCCCCCCCAAACCGCTCGAAGTTGACCGCCGCATCCCCCCGCAACTCCTCAGGGGGCCACAAGAGCAACACATCCACCTCAAATCCCATCCCCCGTAGCAGCCGAGCCGCGACGAACCCATCCCCCCCGTTGTTCCCCTTCCCGCAAACCACCCGCACCGGCCCCTGAGGGGCCAGCCCGGCCACAACCTCGGCCACAGCCCTGCCAGCAGCCTCCATCAGCTCCAGCGAAGGCACCCCCCGCCCCTCAATCGCCCACCGATCGACGGCACGCATACCTTCGGCGTCGAACAGAGGCTTCAACCAACTCTCCATGAGCCCTCAGCCTATGCGCTCGCAGAGGGACCCGGTGGGGGTCGCTGGGTACTCAGCATGGAGCCGGGCACCCGACATATGAGGCGTCAGCAAGAGGCGATCCACCCGGCGGAGGTGCTCCCAGCGACCCCCACCGGGGCCCTCTCCCCCGCCAGCGCTACTTGACGCCGACGATCAGCTTCGCAGTAGCCAAATCACCCGAAGCTTCAGATCCCAACGCCAGGTAATCGACCTTCTGCAGATAAGGCTTCGCTTCCAAGAACCCTTCGTCCCCCACCGGCATCAGCGCCGTAGCCAGCTTCAGCGCCGACCCGCCATCCACGAAGACGGAGATCGGGGTGCCACCAAGAGCGTCGACGGCCTCCTTGTAGCCCGCCGAGTCGGCAAGCGTCTTGCCCGCTTCCTGGAAGCTCGAGAGCGTCGTCGCGAGCCCGTACCCGATCGCGATCCGGCTGCCCTTGGCGACGACCACGACCGGCTGGCGTCCCAGTTCTGGGCTGCGGATCGAGAAGCCGCTGGCGCCTTCGCTGATCTTGGTGATCCCGGAGGTGCCGGTGAAACGGAGGAAGAGGCCGAGGTTGGAGACGGTGTTCTTCGCCGATTCCGCGTCTTCGGCTTCGAGGATCATCGCCCCGCCGAGGCTGCTCTCGCTGTTGCCGGTGAGGTAGACGGCGACGTCGCCGACCGAGGCGGCGATCGCTTCGAGGTCGACTCCCGCTTCCTTCAGCAGCTTCTTCAGCTTGTGCGGCGGGATCCCCTCGCTCGGTACCCCCTCCGCGTCGATGCGGTCGATCCCTTCGTTGAAGCGGTCGCCGAATTCCGGCGAGGCGAAAGCGGCAACCGAGGTGGCCGGCAGCGAGCCCAGCAGCTCGGAGGCGTCGCCGCCGGGCGGGTTGTCGCCGCTGAGGTTCGAGCTGAGGTCGATCTCGATCTGGTCGGAGCCGGGAACGAGGCTGGCGACCGCGGTCGCTTCTTTCGGCTCGATCCCGACGCTGTCGAGGAAGAGTTCGGTTTCGGAGTCGATTTCGTTGCCGGCTTCCTCGATCAGGCCCCCGATGTCGACGAAGACGGCGGCGGCGCTGTCCTCGGGAATCTCTGAGACGGCGCTGGCGTAGGCGTCCTCCCCGCCGAGGTTGTCTCCGTTGGCAGCGTCGACCATC